>Ga0157371_10000010_pt1 | contig 384921 bp, 316 predicted proteins | sample C45metaG_FD_113462 | JGI IMG/M metagenome (GOLD analysis project Ga0157371, IMG submission 113462) | Corn rhizosphere microbial communities from Kellogg Biological Station, Michigan, USA - C4-5 metaG | ecosystem: Host-associated > Plants > Roots > Rhizosphere > Soil | place: USA: Michigan... | reverse complement strand
AGCGCGCCGAGCGGGGCGAGCTGGCCTTCGGCACTGTCGACAGCTATCTCGTGTACCGCCTGTGCGGGCGTCACGTGACCGATACCAGCAATGCGGCGCGCACGATGCTGTTCAACATCCATACGCTAGCCTGGGACGATGCCTTGCTGGCGCTGTTCGACATCCCGCGCGCCGTGCTGCCCGAGATCGTGCCCAGCAGTGGCCTGGTCGGGCATGCCGCCGCCGAGTGGTTCGGCCACCCGATCCCGATTGCCGGGATTGCCGGCGACCAGCAGGCAGCCACCTTTGGCCAGGCGTGCCATCGCAAGGGCATGGTCAAGAATACCTATGGCACCGGCTGCTTCATGCTGATGCATGCCGGCGCCACGCCACCGGTATCGCATCACCGCCTGCTGTCGACCGTTGGCTGGACAATTGACGGGCGCACCGACTACCTGCTCGAAGGCAGCGTCTTCATGGGTGGCGCCACGGTGCAGTGGCTGCGCGATGGCCTGGGCATTATCCGCCAGTCGCGCGAGGTCGAGGCGCTATCCACGAGCGTGCCCGACAGCGGGGGCGTGATGCTGGTACCGGCATTCACCGGCCTGGGCGCGCCGCACTGGGATCCGTATGCCCGCGCCACTATCCTCGGCATGACGCGCGGCACCACCGCCGCCCATATCGCGCGCGCCGCGCTCGAGGCGATTGCCTACCAGAGTGCCGACCTGCTCACCGCGATGCAGAAGGACGCCGCCTGCGCCGTCACTGAACTGCGCGCCGATGGCGGGGCAGCGCGCAACGATCTGCTGATGCAATTCCAGGCCGACCTGCTCGGCATCCCCGTGGTGCGCCCGCGCGTGACCGAAACGACGGCGCTGGGCGCTGCCTGGCTTGCCGGCCTGGCGTGCGGTGTCTGGGAGTCGCCCGCAGCACTCGAACACCAGTGGCAGGTCGACACCTGTTTCGAGCCCCGGATGCCGGCCGAGCGCCGCGCGGCGCTGATGGCGCGCTGGGCGCGGGCCGTTGCGCATGCACGGTCCTGGGCCGAGCCGGAGGATTAAATCCACTGTTGGATGACAACGATGCAACGAGTGTTGCAAAAAACCAGCAAATCGCGCAGATTCAGCAGAATTGAAAAAAGCGCTTTGATTCCGCATGGAAACACATGTATCATATTTTCTGAGTTGAGCAAGACGATGCGCGTCGCGGTGACAGCGCCCTTGAATCTGGAGAATATGATGATGACTACCCCAAAACGTATCCGTGTCCTGGCTGCTGTCCTGGCTGCTGTCATGCCTTTCACCACGGGCGCGGCGGTGTACTCCAAGAGCAAGAGCAGCACCTTCGACGTCACGATGCGCGTCGTGGCCGACTGCACCATCGCCGCCAACGGCATCGACTTCGGCCAGACCGGTGTCATCACCTCGGCAATTACCGGTTCGTCGAACATCAATGTGACCTGCACCAACACCACGCCCTACAATGTGGGCCTGGACGCCGGCACCGGTGCCGGTTCGGCCGGCACCACGCGCTTTTTGAGCGGCACCGGCGCCAACGTCGACACCGTCGCCGTCAACCTGTATCGCAGCGCCGGTTCAGGCCTGTGGGGCAATACCCAGGGCACCGACACGCTGGCCGGCACCGGTACCGGCAATGCGCAGACGCTGACCGTGTACGGTGAAATCCCGGTCCAGAAGTCGCCGACGCCGGACAACTATAAATCGACGATCACCGCGACCATCTACTTCTGATCGGAGTCGTGCATGCGGGGCTTCTTCTCCATCGCGCTGGCGGCGGCACTGTGTTCCGGGACGGCGGCGTACGGCGCCAACCTGCAGATTTCACCGGTGTCGATCAGCTTCCAGCCCGGCCAGAACTCGGCCGGCATCCAGTTGCAGAACAATGGCGACACGCCGCTGTACGGCCAGGTCCGGGTGTATGCCTGGGACCAGCGTGACGGCATCGACGCCTTGACCCCGACCACGCAGCTCGTGGCCAGCCCGCCGATCATCGAGATCGCGGGCAAGAGCGCCCAGACGATCCGCCTCGTGCGCCGCGCCGGCACCGCAGTCGGTAATCCTTCGACGCCGGGCGGCGCCGAACAGACCTACCGCATCCTGATCGATGAACTGCCACGTGGCGATCCCCAGCAGGCCAACGTCGCGATCCGCCTGCAGTATTCGGTCCCGGCCTTCGTGCTGCCAAGCGATACCCAAGCTGCCCCGCAACTCGAATGGAGCACCTTCCAGCGCGCCGGCGCCTGGCATCTGCGCGCCCGCAATACCGGCGCGCTGCATGCGCAGATCGGCGCCACCAGCGTGACGGTCGGCAGCCGCGACGTCGTGCTCAGCAAAGGCTTGCTGGGTTACGCACTGCCGGGCCGCACGCGCGAATGGGCCTTGCCCGCCGACGTCGCCGGTGCACTGCCGGCGCCGCTCGCCATCGACACCAACGTCAACGCCAAGCCGCAGTCCGCCAAGGCGGCCGTCGCGCGCGACTGACGCCCGGGGCAGCCATGCACACGCGCCACCAGGCGTGGCGGGCCCTGCGGTCGTCGTCCCTGCCCACCTGCCTGCTGGCCCTCGCCATCACACCTGTCACCCCCATCGCGGCAGCGGCCGCCATGATGGTCGCCGCCCCGGCGTCGGCCTCGCTGGCCGCGCTCGAGGCGCAGGCCGGCCTGGTGGCTGCCCAACCCACCGAACTGTATCTGGACGTGTCGATCGACGGCCAGCCCACGGGCCTGCTCGTCTCCGTACTCCAGCAGGGCGCCAGCCTGCGCATGACGGTCGAGAGCCTGCGCGAACTGGGGCTGGACCCGGCGCGCTTTGGTGTCGCCGACCGCGCCGATTTTCTGCTCGACGAGATCGACGGCATGACCTGGCGCTACGACAGCGCCGCCCAGACGCTGGCGCTGACCCTGTCGGATCGCCTGCGCGTGGCGCGCGTGATCAGCGCGCGCACGGTGCGCGCCAGCGGCGCCGGCCAGGCCAGCCGCGGCATGCTGCTGAATTACAACGTGTTCGCCCAGAGCAGCGGCGGCTCGGTGGCCAGCAATCTCGATCTGCGTTATTTCGATCCGCACGGCAGCTTGACCAGCACCGGCGCGGCCATCCTGCGCGGCGAAGAGCGCGGCTACACGCGTTACGACACCACCTGGACTTACGCCAACCAGGACCGCTTGACCACCGTGCAACTGGGCGACACCGTCACCCCGGCGCTGAGCTGGTCGCGCGCGCTGCGCCTGGGCGGCATCGAGTGGCGCCGCAACTTCGAGCTGCGCCCGGACCTGGTGACCTATCCGGTGGCCTCGATTGCCGGTTCGGCGGTCGTGCCCACGAGCGTGGACCTGTTCGTCAACAATGTGCGCCAGTTCAGCACCAGCGTGCCCACCGGCCCGTTCGTGGTCGACCAGGTGGCGGGCCTGAATGGCGCCGGCCAGGCCACCGTCATCACGCGCGATGCACTGGGGCGCGAAGTCGCCACCACGCTGCCGCTGTACGTCGACACGCGCCTGCTGGCGCGCGGCCTGACCGATTTCGCCGTCTCCCTTGGCGCGCTGCGGCGCGACTACGGCGTGGCATCGTTCCGCTACGGCGGCCCGGCGGCAGTGGGTTCGGTGCGCCACGGCTGGACCGACCGCCTGACGCTGGAAGGACATGCCGAAGCCGGCAGCGGCCAGGTGCTGCTCGGCGGCGGTGTGCTTGCGCGCGTACCCGGCGCCGGTGTGGCCAGCGGCGCCCTGGCGGCCAGTGCCGGCCGCTACCGGGGCTGGCAAGCCACGCTCGGCTACCAGTACGTGTCGCCGCGCTTTGCGCTCGACCTGCAATCGATCCGCGCCAGCGCCGGCTTCGGCGATCTGGGCACGCTCGAAGGCACGCCGGTGCCGCGCGCGCTCGACCGGGCCAGCATCAGCACGGCATTCGGCGGCAACAGCTTCAGCATGAACCTGATTCAGCTGCGCACGCCGCTGGTGGCGGGCGTCGCGCCGCTGCTCGATCCGTTTGGCAATCCGTTGACCACGTTAACTGCGCCGGCCCTGACCCCGACCCCGACCCCGGCTCTGGTGACGCGCACCGTGTCGCTGGCCTGGTCGCGCAGCGTCGGCCTGCGCGGCTACTTCAGCCTGGGCGCGTTCCAGGATCTCGAGCGGCGTGCCGAGCGGGGCATCACGGCCACCTTCAGCATGGCCTTCGATTCGCGCGTGGCGGTCAACGCCAATGCGGGGCGCCAGCGTGGCGAGCAGGTGGCGTCGGTGTCGATGGGGCGCGCGCCGGACTTCGACGGCGGCCTCGGCTGGGCCGTCCAGGCGGGCAAGACCGGTGCGCAACGCTACGACCAGGCCCAGCTGCAATACCTGGGCGCGCACGGCCGCGCAATCGTGTCGACGCAGCGCGTGGGCGAGAGCCGCAACACGAGCCTGGATGTCAGCGGCGCCATCGTCGCCATGGATGGCGCGCTGATCACCGCGCGCAACGTCGGGCGCGGTTTCGCGCTCGTCTCGGGCGGCGCGCCCGACCTGCCGGTGCTGCAGGACAATCGCCCGATCGGCCGCACCGACCGCAACGGGCGCCTCCTGGTGCCTGACCTGCAACCGTACGCCGCGAGCCGGATTGCGATCGACCCGTCGTCGCTGCCGTCCGATACCCGCATCCCGCACACGGTCCTCGAAATCGTGCCGCGCCAGAATGCCGGTGTGGTGGCGCGCTTCGCGATCGAGCGCTATGCGGCCGCAACGCTTACGCTGGTGCGCGCCGATGGCACGGTGCCCGACGTCGGCACGCTGGCGCGCCTGGACGGCAGCGAACTGACGGCGATGGTCGGGTACGATGGCGTCCTGTTCATCGAAGGCTTGCGCGCACAGAACCGCGTGCGCGTCGGCAGCGGCAAGGATGTGTGCGAAGTGCGTTTCGACTACAAGCCGGTGGCGGGCGAACTGCCCGTGATCGGACCGCTGGTTTGCCAGCCCCTGCAAGGAGAATGACCAAATGATCGCAATCTGCCGCCTGATCCTGATGACTGTCACGCTGTGGTTGCTGGCCGCCACCGCGGCGCGCGCCGACAACTGCGTGGCCACGATGACCGATGTCGACTTTGGCGTGGTCAGCCCGATCGCGGGCAGCGACGTGACCGCCAGCGGCACGCTGACCGTCACCTGTTACTGGACCGTGGGAACCAATCCGCTGCTGCTGCCGGCGGCGAACGTCTGCGTCAACCTGGGCGTGGGCCCGGGGGGCGGCACCGGCGCCCCGCGCTACCTGCTCAACGGCAGCAACCGCATGGCCTTCAACCTCTACACCGACAGCTCGTACACGGCGGCCAAGATCTGGGGCAGCACCGCCAGCACCATCGGCGCCAGACCGATCAACGGGACGCTGGTGGGCTTGCTGGGCCTGGGCGGGGTGACGCAAAGCTTCACCGTGTACGGCAAGATTCCGGCCGCGAGCCTGGTGGGCGTGGCCACGGTCGGCAATGCCGATACGCTCTATGGCGCCAGCTTCGCCGGCCACGGCACCGTGCAGTACGGCTTTGGCAGCGTGCCGTGCACGGGCGGGGCCAGCGCGGCGTTCTCGTTCCAGGCACGCGCCACGGCGGTCAATAATTGCCTGATCAGCACCAGCAACCTGGCCTTTGCCAGCGGCAGCCCGATCACCGACCAGCGCATCAGCGCGCCGCTGAGCGTGGCCTGCACGGCCAACAGCACCTACCAGATCGCGCTGAACGGTGGGGTGTCGAACAATCCGGGAGCGCGCACGATGAAGAACAGCGTGACCGGCGAGACGCTCGGCTACCGGATTTCATCGACGCCCGACGGCGCGGCCTGGGGCGACGGCACGGCCAGCACCACGGTCTACAGCGGCACCGGCACCGGCAGCGCGCAGAACGTCATGATGTACGGTATCGTGCCGCGCCAGCGCGCCCCGACGCCGGGCGACTACCGCGACACGGTGACGGTATTGCTGATGTTCTGATGACAGGTTGGTGCGCCGTTCAGGCGGCGGCTTCGAGTTGGCTGATCAGTTCGCCCAGCGGCATCGGGCGGCAGAACAGGAAGCCCTGCATGCACGGTTTGCCGTGCGACGCGAGAAACTGCGCCTGTTCCCGGGTTTCGATGCCTTCGGCGACGACGCGCAGGCCAAGCTGGCCAGCCATCGCGAGGATGGACTTGACCAGCGCCGTGCCATTCACGTCGTGCGGCATGTCGCGCATGAAGCCCTTGTCGATCTTCAGTTCGTACAACGGCATTTTCTGCAGATAGGCCAGGCTGGAGTAGCCGGTGCCGAAGTCGTCGATCGAGAACCGGATGCCCAGCTCGGCCAGGACATGCATCCGGGCGACGGTGGCGTCCATGTTCTCGACCAGCAGGCCTTCGGTCAGCTCGAAGATCAGCTGGGTGGCGGGCACGCCCGTCTCGGCGAGGATCGAGCGCACCACGTCGACGAAGTCGGCTTGCTGGAACTGGCGCGGGCTGACGTTGACCGACAGCGGCAGCGCGTGGCCGGCGCGCGACAGGCGCAGCCAGGACAGGCAGGCCTGCCGCAGCACCCAGGTCCCCAGCGGGACGATCAGGCCGGTTTTTTCGGCGATCGGAATGAACACGTCGGGTGGCACGAGCACGCCGTCGGCACGGCGCCAGCGCAACAGCGATTCCGCACCGATCGGCTGGCCGTCGGGGCTGACCTGCAGCTGCAGGTGCAGCGCGAACTCGTCGTTGTCGAGGGCATTGCCCAGGTCACGTTCGAGCATCAGCGTATTCTCGGCGGCGGCCAGCATGGTCGTCTCGAACAGGGCGGCGCCATTGCGGCCTGCGGCCTTGGCATGGTACATCGCCGTATCGGCTTCGCGCAGCAGGTCCTGGGCGGTCTGCTCCGGCCGGGTCGGCAGCGAAATGCCCACGCTGCCCGAGGACTGGTAGACCTGGCCATCGATGTCGATGGGCCGGCGCAGGGCGGTGCCGACGCGCTCGGCCAATGCCACCGCGGCGGCGGTGGCCGCGCTGGCGTCGTCGCCCAGATGCTCGGCCAGCACGACGAATTCATCGCCACCCAGGCGCGCCACGGTATCGCGCCGGTGGACGGTCTCGCGCAGGATGCCGGCCACGTGTTTCAGCAGGGCGTCCCCGGTCGCATGGCCGCGCGCATCGTTGACGCTCTTGAAGTTGTCCAAGTCAAGGTACAGCACGGCCCCGATGCCTTCGCCGCGCTGCGCCTTGTCGACCAGCGTGCCCAGGCGCTCCATCAGCAACCGGCGGTTCGGCAGTTCGGTCAGCACGTCGTAGAACGCCAGCTTGCGGATCGATTCGGCGGACTGGCGCTTTTCCGTGATGTCGCGGCCGACGGCCACCCAGTGCGTGATCGGTCCGCCTTCGCTGGCGAACGGCACGATATCGACTTCCACCCAGCGCGGTTCGCCTGCTTTCGTGTAATTGACCAGTTGCGCCGATGCGGGTTCGTAGCGCGCCATCGCATCCGACAGGGCAGCAACGGTTTCGGTGCTGGTTTCCGGTCCGTGCAGGGCATGCAGGCTTTGCCCGATGATTTCGTCGATGCGATAACCGCTGTGGCGCTCGAACGAGGCGTTCGCGAAGATAATCGGCTGATGCGAGGCTGCTCCGGGAATTGCCTGGACGATCAGCACCATGTCGTGCAGGCCCGCCAGCGCTGCCGACGTCAATCGGCGTTCCTGATTGACCGCGCGCAGCGTGGTGCGCTCCTGCTCGAGGGATGTGGAAACGGCGTCCGCCTTGTTCAGCGAGCGCGACAAGCCCTTGAGCACGCTGCCCGCCGTCAGCGTGCCCAGTGTGCCGACGCATGCATAGTTGAGCGCGAAGAGCAGCACGCCCACGGGCGAGTCGCTCGCGAGGTCGCCCATGGTCAGCTCGCTGTAGCCGGCCAGGCCAAGCACGATCATGGCCAGGGCGCCGGCGCCGATCGTGGCATACGCCGCGCGCTGCCCCAGCAGGATCACGGCGATGACGGGTATCGCGAGAAGATAGCAAAGGCCGACTGCGCCAACGGAGACGATTGAACCGACGGCAACGAAAAACAGCATGGCCAGAAAGTTGACGACGCGGGTCGTGTGCGACCAGCGGTCGAAACGCCAGATCGCCAGGATCCATGCCAGTGCGAGCGTGTCCATCAGCGCGACTTGCGCATAGCCCCGGTATGCGGCAACCAGCGCGCTCGGCACCGCCACGACCAGCGCCAGTACGAGCACTGCCGACATCAGCCTGGCGAAGGCGCGCACGCGCCACCGGAAGAGGTCCCGATTGATTCTATGAGGCATCCAGGCTGTCCAAAAATGTAACGATCATTCGTAATTTCTATCAGGAAACATTCTATCAGTTTGTATCGGATCACATCGTTTGATGCGTCCCTGTTGCGCGCACGCGACCATTAGCCAGCTTCCCATGCTCGCCCGTCCGGCCCTGTATCTAAGCCATGAACAGAACGAGGCTTTACGTTCTAATCTGCAAGACATTTCCAATGGGAACTATTAAGCTGTCGGGAATCTTTCTTTTTCCTCGTTGTTATTCTTGCCATGCCGCCTTCCACCGATCTCAACCTGCTCCGCCTGCAACATCTCGACGAGCGGCGCAGACCGCTGGTCGTGCGGTCGATTATTCTGATGGCGGGCTTCTGCCTGTTGCTGATCGGTCTGCATGGGTGGAGCCTGTTGGCGTCGCGCCAGGGTGAACTGGACCAGACGGCAATCAGCACCGAAAACATGGCGCGCGCGCTGGCCTCGCACGCCGAGCGCTCGCTGACCGTGGCCGACTCGGTGCTGGCGGAGATGGTGGAACGGGTCGAGCAGTCAGCCACGCAACCGGTGGACATACGGCGCCTGCATGCACGGATGGCGCGCATTACGCGCACCAGCGAAGAAGTACGCGAGTTGTTTATTTTCGGCGCTGACGGCATGCGACTGGCGACTTCGCTGCCAGCGGTGCTGCCGGGGAATAATATGGATCGCGAGTATTTTCGTTATCACATGACCCATACCGACCTGGGCACGCGCATCGGCAAGCCGATCTTCAGCCGCTCCACCGGCGTCCAGACGATTCCCGTGTCGCGCCGGATCAACCGCCCCGATGGCAGTTTCGGCGGGGTTGCGATGGCGTCGCTCAATCTGGATTATTTCGGCAAGTTCTACGACAGCTTCGATGTCGGCCGCACCGGCACGATCATCCTGGCCATCGATGACGGCACACTGCTGTATCGCCGCCCGTTCAACGCCGTGATGGTGGGGACGAGCATCAGCAACGGTCCCGTGTTCCAGACCTATGCCAAATCGGGCCCCGTCGGCACGGCGATGATGACTTCCAGGATCGATGGCGTCGAGCGCCTCTACAGTTACCGCCACCTGGATGGCTTTCCGCTGCTGGTGGCGACGGCCCAGTCGAAGGACGAAATCCTGGACGGCTGGTGGATGGCCGTGATCAAGATGAGCTGCGTGGTCGTGTTCGCCGTGTGCATGCTGGGCTGGGGAGGGCACCGCATGATCAGCCAGTTGCGCGTGCGCGAAGCGCTGGAGTCCGAATTGCGCGCGGCGCGCAGCGCGCTCGAACTGCACAATGTATCGCTGCGCCACCTGGCCGACGTCGACGCCCTGACCGGGCTGGCCAACCGGCGCCGCTTCGACGAGGTGCTGGCCGTCGAATACGAACGGGGACGCAGGAGCGGCCTGCCGTTTTCGCTGATCCTGCTCGATGTCGACCACTTCAAGAAGTTCAACGACTGCTATGGCCACGTCGCCGGCGACGACTGCCTGCGCCGGGTCGCGGGCGCGATCGCGTCGGGACCACGGCGACCGACCGACCTGACGGCGCGCTACGGCGGCGAAGAATTCGCCATCATCCTGCCCGATACCGACAGCGATGGCGCCCGCGCAGTGGCCGAGAACATCCGGTCCGCCGTGCAGGCGCTTGGCCTGGCACACGAGGGAAGTTCCTACGGCCATGTCACGGTCAGTCTCGGGGTCCATACCTGCGACCAGGCCGATGGTACGTGCGGCGCGCCGCTGGTTGCCATCGAAGCCGCGGACCGCCTGTTGTACCAGGCGAAGATGAATGGGCGCAATCGCCTTGTCGCCGGTCCATAGCGACCGGCAGCGTGGGGCTGAACGGTTGCCTCAGATTGGCGGGACATCCGCCGGACATGGCACAACGCCAGGGCATCAGCTCGTCTATACTGTATTGATGATGCCGACGACCAGCACGACCCCCACGAAGCGATTCACCGGAAGCCAGACTGTGCAATGACCAAGACAGACAATGCTGCCAAAAAAGTCATTCTGGTCGTCGAAGATCTGCCGTTCGACGCCGAATTCACGCTGCAGGCGCTGGAAAAATTCGAAGGCAGCGTCGATGTCGATGTCGCGCGTGACGGTTGGGATGCACTGGTCTTGATGAAGCAACGTCATTTCGACCTGATCCTGATGGACCTGAAGATGCCCCGGATGGATGGCTTCGAGACGATGATCCTGATGCGGGGCTACCAGCTGCAGCACGACGTGCCGTTGATCATCCTGACCAACTCGGATCTCGACACCGACCGCGAGCGTGCCCGCCAGCTCGGCGCCGTCGACTATGTCCACAAGTCGGGCGACCTGGCCCGGTTCAGATCCGCGCTGCAGGCCACCGTCGAAAAGCACATGCGCATCTGAGCGCCATGGTTCAGGGCCGCTTCGAGCGGCCGATGATGCTCGCGACCTTGGTGGTGATCATGTCGACCGCCGGGCCGTTGGCGCCATGCGGCAGGATCACGTCGGCATTGCGCTTGGTGGGTTCGATGAACTGCTTGTGCATTGGCCGCACGGTGTCCAGGTACTGGCTGACGATGCTCTCCAGTGAACGGCCGCGTTCGGCAATATCGCGCTGCATGCGGCGGATGAAGCGCACGTCGGACGCCGTATCGACAAAGATCTTCAGCGACATCATGTCGCGCAGATCGGCGTCGTACAGCGCAAACAACCCCTCGACCACGATCACCGGCGCCGGCTTGACAGGAATGGTCTTGTCCGAGCGGTTGTCGATCGTGAAATCGTACTCGGGCATCGCGATCGGCTCGCCATTGCGCAGGGCCTGGACGTGCTGGATCAGCAACGGCCAGTCGAACGCGTGCGGATGATCGTAGTTCTGCTTGCGGCGCACTTCGGGAGGCAGGTCGGACTGGTCGCGGTAGTAATCGTCCTGCATCACGATCGAGACCATGTCGGCGCCGAACGACGCCAGTACCTGCTGGGAGACCGTGGACTTGCCACTGCCGCTGCCACCGGCGACCCCGATGACGAATGGCGAAAAAGGAATGGAATTCATCCCTGCATGATACCGGAGCCTCCGGCGTACCGGTAGCAGGACGCCCCACTTTGCCACGGTGGGGGGGCAGGATCACTTCAGCGGCGCGGCCGGCTGCGCATGCAGCCAGCGTGCATGCACGAAGCGCGCCGCGTAATCGAGCGCGTAGCCGAGGATGCCGATCAGGATGATGGCCGCCGTCAGTTCCGAATACGCCAGCCGGTCACGCGTATCGAGGATGAAGTAGCCGAGGCCGGCCGACACGCCCAGCATTTCGGCCGGCACCAGCACGATCCAGATGATGCCGATCGCCAGCCGCACACCGGTAAGGATTTGCGCCGTGATCCCCGGCAGCACGAGGCGCCAGATCACTTCCCAGCGGGTAGCCGACAGCGAACGCGCCAGCAGCATCCAGTTTGGATCGAGCTGTGCCACGCCGGCGGCGGTGCTGAGCATCAGCGGCCACACGGCGGCAAACGCCAGCAGGAAGTACACCGGCGCGTCGCCCACGCCCAGCACCATCACGGCCAGCGGCATCCACGACAGCGGCGACACCATGCGCAGCAGCTGGAACAGCGGCGTGCTCGCCTGCGAGAACGCCTTCGACATGCCCACCAGGATCCCCAGTGGCACGCCGAACAGGATCGCAAAACCCAGGCCCACGGCCACCCGCGTCAGGCTCGTGCTCACGTGCAGCCAGATATCCGGTCCGGTGACCATGACCTGGAACGCGCGCATGGTCTCGAGCGGCGCGAACATCGCGGCGATCGGGGTGCGCTGCTCGAGCGCCTGCACGCCCAGCGACCAGAGCACCACGGCCAGCGCAAAGCCGAGCAGCGGCCACAGAAAACGGCCCGCCATCGTCAGACCGCGATCGTTTCGGTGCGCAGCAGATTCGCCGGCAGGCCGAACGCGCCCGGGCCACCTGCCAGCGCGATCGACTTGCGCACGAAGCGGTCATCGATCAGGTCGCGCGCAACGAACTTCGGATCGAGCTTGGCCAGGAAGGCCGTGTCGCCTTCGACCTTGGTCTGGCCGATGGCGCGCACCAGTTCCTCGGTGTACGACGCGAACGGGAACGGCTGGAAGTCGATGCGGCGCTGTTTCCAGGCCGGGTGCGCGACGATGCCGCGCTTTTCGTAGTCGGTGTAGTCGGTGGTGGCCAGCACCTTCGTCAGCGCCTGCAACGGGTGCGGCGTGTAGCGGTTCGGACCCGCGTTCGACAGCAGCCGGGCCGTGTCGATCTGGTTCGAGCGCGACCAGAGTTGTGCATTGACGATGGCGTTGGTGACGCGCTGCGACCATTCCGGCTTGTCGGTCAGGTCGCGTTCGGCCAGGAAGGTCACGCAGCAGGCGTGGTTTTTCCAGACGTCGCCCGAGAAACGCAGCACCTTGCCGATGCGGGCGTTTTCGGCGGCCGCATTGAATGGCTCGGCCACGATGAAGCCGGCGATCGACTTGGTCGCCAGCGCCGACACCATCTCGGACGGCGACAGCACGATCAGGTTGACTTCATTGGGCTTGATGGCGGCGCCGCGCGCACGCGTGACCACGGTGAGCTTGTTGGCGCCGAGGATTTTCTGCAGCAGGATGTTGTGGATCGAGTACCAGAACGGAATCGCGACCGTCTTGCCGCCCAGGTCGGCAACCGAGTTGATCTCGTTCTGCACCGTCAGGGCCGAGCCGTTGATGTGGTTCCAGGCCACGACCTTGGCCGGGAATTTCGCGCCGTAGCGCACGAACAGCGTGGCCGGCGACAGCAGGTGAATCACATTGACCTGGCCGGCCACGAACGCTTCGATGATCTGTGCCCAGCTGCGAAACAGCCGTGGCGTCTCGACTTTCAGGCCCTGCGCTTCGAACAGCTTGCGGCCGTGCGCCACCAGCAGCGGCGCGGCGTCGGTGATCGGCAGGTAGCCGATTTTCACCGGCTGGTCGTCGCCCTTGAAGTTCTGCGCCATGGCGTCGCCCGCGAACAGCAGCGGCGATGCGGCGGCCGCGCCCGAGAGGGCCGACATGCGCAGGAAGTCGCGCCGGGTCATGCCGCAATCGCAGTCGGAGGAAGCGCAGATGTGGATCGGGTTGGTCATGGATTGTCCTTGTTATGGTGTTCGGGCGAGGCAGAGACCGGGGCGCCGGCGCGCAGCGCCTGCAGGATGTCGAGGCGCAGTGCGACCACGCCGGCAGCGTGTTCTTCGCGCGGGCGCGGCAGGTCGACGCGCCATTCGCGCACGATGCGCCCAGGCTGGCCGGCCATCAGCAGGATGCGGTCGGCGACCAGGATCGCTTCATCGATATCGTGCGTGACCAGCAGCACGGCGGTGTGCCAGCGGTGCACCAGTTCGACGAGCAGCGTCTGCATCTCGGCGCGGGTGATGGCGTCGAGCGCCGAAAACGGTTCGTCGGCAAACAGCAGCTCGGGTTCGCGCGCCAGTGCGCGCGCCAGGGCCACGCGCTGGGCCTGGCCACCTGAGAGCTGCGCCGGGTAGGCAGTGGCGCGGCCGGCCAGGCCGACGGCGTCGATGGCTTGCCGTACCCGCGCGGTGCGTGCGTCGCGCGCGATGGCGGGCTGGCGCGCGAAATCCAGGCCGAAGCCGACATTGCCTTCGACGTTCAGCCACGGCAGCAGGCTCGGTTGCTGGAACACGAGCGCGGCGCGCGGATGCGGCTGCAGCAACGGCGCGCCGAGAAAATGCACGCTGCCGGCCTGCGGGCTGGACAGCCCAGCCAGCCCGCGCAGCAGCGTCGATTTGCCGCATCCACTGCCGCCGAGCAGGCACACGATTTCGCGCTTGTCCACGCCCAGCGTGATGTCGTCGACGACGGTGCGCCCGCCATAGCCAATGCGCAGATTGCTGGCCGCCAGCGCGACGGTCGGGTTTTGCCCGCTCATGCTGCGGCCTGTTTTTGCAGTTCGGCCTCCAGCTGCGTCACGCTCGGCGTGATGATCGGGACAAACGCCGACTCGCGCCAGCGGCGCGCGAAGTTGCGGTCGCGGTCCACCAGGTAGGCGCGGCCACCACTGGCCTGCAGTTCGAGCATGACCGCCTGCGCGACGTTCGCCGCCAGCGCGATGCGCAGCCGGAACATCGGCGCGGCCGCGGTCTTGAAGCGGCCATCGGTCACGCCGGCCTTCAACGCGCGCACGTGTTCTTCGAGCGCGGCCTGTTCGGCCTCGATGCGCGCGAGCAGGGGGCCGCGCGCGGCGCCCGCCAGCGCATGCGCCGCGCGCAGGCTGGCGCGCGCCAGGCCGATCGACATGCCGCATTGCAGGCCGAGGAACGACGGTCGCACGCCCGGCAGCCAGGCGCGCGCGTTCGGGTGCAGCACGTCATCGGCGCCGATCGGCACGGCGCCCAGCTTCACGGCGGCCGTATTACTGCCGCGCAGCGCCATCAGTTCGAGGTCGCTGCTGCGCGCCACGCCGGCGCGATCGCTGACGAACGCGACGACCGCCGGCGGCAGGTCGCCCGCCGAATTGACGGCGGCGGCGGCAATGAAGCCTTCCTTGCGCAGGTTGGTGATCCAGGCCAGTGCGCCGTCCAGCTGCCAGCCGTCGTCGACTGGCGTGGCGGTGATCTGCAGCAACTCGATCCCGGACAAAAATTTCATCGCATTCGACAGGCCCGTGGCACCGGCAAAGTCGCCGCGCATCAATGGGCCCAGCCAGCGCGTGCGCAGCGCGTCGTTCGGGCTTTGCAGCAGGTATTCGATGAAGGTGCGCTGGCCCCAGAACACGAACGATGCGGCAAGCGAATGCCCGGCCACGGCGGCAATGGCCTCGATCGCGTCGGTCGTGGCGCCGCCCGCGCCGCCGAGCGATTCCGGCACGCCGATGGCGAACAGGCCGGCGCCGGCCAGGCGCGGCACGATCTCGTGCGCCAGGTCAGGCGTCGTGTCGAGCGTGTCGGCATTGGCCTGCAGCCAGGCCTGCAGGTCGGGCGGCAGGTCGGTCGACAGCGCGGTGGCGTGTTCGCCGCCGACCATCAGATCGCTCCGCTGGCGAAGGGTTGCAGCTGCGGGTTGATCGCGCTGCCGGCCAGCGAATTGGCGAAGTTGCACAGCGTGGCCAGGCTGATGCCCAGTACCACTTCGAGCGCCTGCTGCTCGTTGTAGCCAGCAGCCTGGAATGCGCGCCAGGCCGCATCGTCGACGGCGCCGCGGGTGGCAATCACGGCCTCTGAGAAGAGGCGCACGGCGTCGAGGCGGGCGTCGCCGGTGTCGGCGCCTTGCTGCAGCGCGCGCACGGTCTCCACGGGCAGCTGGGCTTTTTTCAGCGCGATGGCGGTGTGCCCGGCGATGCAGAAATCGCAGCCGTGGATGCGCGCGGCGGTGATCTGCACCACTTCGCGCTCGGCCAGCGTCAGGCTCGTCTCAGCATTGATGCCCGAGACGGTCATATAGGTTTGCAGCGCTTGCGGCGAATTGGCCAGCACGCCGATCAGGTTTGGCAGGAAGCCATTGTTGGCGACGGCTTTGTCGACGAATGGGCGGCTGCCTTCGGGGGCGGTTTCTTGGGTGTGCAGGGTCAGTCGGGACATGGCGGCTCTCTTGGGTAGACGTTGGGTCGTTGATTCTAACGCGATCGCGGGGCGCGCTGCGGCAGGCGGTGCGATCTGCTGCCACTGGCGCGGCAAGACGTATTCAGCTGGCATTATCCGGTGCGCGGCGGGTGCGCCCTACGAACAAAAGCTGATAAGCAAATAACAAAAGTATCTGGCGCAGCAAAGGCTGCGCAGGAAGCGTCAGAAGTAGACGGTGACGCGGCCGGCGTCCGGGCCGGCGCTGCGCAGCGATGGCGCGGCCGGGGCATCGAGAAGATACGGCGTGGCCGCGCTGGCGCACTGCACCTGCACGGCGGCGCCGGCACTGATCGAGCAGGTAGCCACGATCGTCAGGCGCGCTTCGAAGCTTGCCGACACCACGTGCGCATCCGCACCGACCGGCAAGGTCAGGGTGGCGGTGGCCAGGAGAGCAGTAAGGAAACGAAGGGAGCGCGACATGCTTTGTGGTGGGCAACTTGCCCGTAGATGATCGATGAAGACCATCATAGCCACATCGGCAAAGCCGTGTGCGAACGCTGTGTGAAACGAGACGAAGAGAGGATTTAGCGGTATTTCGGGTTTGACGGTATTTACTTGCCGGTTCGACCGGATATGTTTCGTAGGTCGAGACCTTGACCCCGAAGAATTGCGATAAAGATAAAACAGTTGTCGGATTTGCGGATTTTTAACAAATTAGAGAATAGTCTCTAAAAGCAATATTAGTTTCATAAAAGAAATATCAAGCCGTGTTTTCAGGCAAACTCGCCAGCAATCCCGATACCGCGTCGATCAGTTCGATCGGGCTGAATGGTTTGACGATGTACAGATCGGCGCCGGCATCCATGCCGGCTGCGACATCGCTTTGCTGGCCGCAGGCCGACAGCAGCACGATCTTGACGCCGGCATTGGCCGGATCCTGCCGCAGCCGCGCGCAGACGTCGAGGCCGCTCTCGCCGGGGCCGAGCCAGATGTCGAGCATGACGACGTCGGGCCGCTCGGTCGCAAACAGGGCGAGCGCCTGTTCAGCGTTGGCCGCTTCGACGATGCGGCCCAGTGCTTGCAGGCTCAGCGAGATCAGCAGGCGCAGCTCGTCCTGGTCATCGACGACAAGAATCGTGTTAGCGGGCATTGCCGTGCTCCTGCCGTGAATGCAGGCTGATGGCACCTATCCGGTCGCACCGCAAGACAGGCAGGATCGGCAGGGTAGGCAAGATCGGCAGGATCGGCATGGAGGCCAGGGTGGCGGTCATGGATGGGCTGGCATGAAAGGCGCGTCGGTGCGCCGAGCATAGCAGTTCAGTTGCTGATCAAGCGCGCGCCAGACCGTGTTCAACAGCAGCGCGCAATTCGCCAAACGGCACCGGCTTCGGGAACACCGGGATATCGGCCGGCAAGCCCATCGCCTTGATCGTTGCACGGTCCAGGCCGCTGACCACGATCATGCTCATGCCGGCGCTGCCACTGTCTTCGCGCAGCGTGCGGATCATGCGGAACCCGTCCATGCCCGGCATGTTCAGGTCGCTCACCAGCAGGTCCGGGCGCTCTTCGCCGATGCGGATCAGGGCCTCGAAGCCGTTGTTGGCCTTGACCACGTCCAGGTCCATGCCCCAGCCGGCCATCTCGAGTTCGTACAGGCGCAGCATCAGGGGATCATCGTCCACCACCAGCACGCGCCGCGTCGAGGACGCCGGGGCGACTGGTGCGGCCGGTGGCGGCGCGTGCGCGGCGATGGCAACGCGGCGCCCTTCGACCAGGCGGTTGACCGATTCCAGCGTGATGCGGCGATGGCCGCCGGCCGTGCGCCACGCTTGCAGCGTCCCGCTCTCCACCCACAGTTGCACCGTGCGATGCGACACGCCAAGGACTGCGGCCGCCTCCTTGGTCGAGCAAAAGTCGGCGGCGTTGTACGGTGCTGCCGGCTGCAGGTCGGGGGAATTTTTCATATTTACCGATGTTACGTTTTAAGTTTCCCAAAGTCAAAATAGTTAACCGGATAAATGAAGCATTCCTTAAACCAAAAGTCGTTATCCGGTGCCGTCAAATCGGAGCATAGCGCATTGGCAAGTTCTTGGGGTGCATCAGAGTGCTGGATGCCCGTACAGTGGTTTCAAACACACGCTGGTTGTTACTTTACGTCAATTTTATTCTTTGTCTTGCGCTTGCACAAACGTAAATATGTGGTTGCGGAATGAGGCACGACCTTCACTGTGACGGCTAAGTCCCTAATTTAAAGGAATATTTTGAATTGTCGAGTACCCCAAACAAGCACCTAAGTCATTGGTTTCATTGGCAAAATTAGGAAAGCACGGTTGGGATTTCGCTTGACCGTCAACATTGCTTCCACTAAAGTGGGAAACAGTGTGAAAAAGTGTCGATTTGTGGGAAGAAATCCAGATCCCGGCGCCAGACAACAACGACCAACCGAATTCTCCAAGCTAGGCATTTACGTGTTCCAGGGCGCGTCAGCGATCAACCTCGATGCAAAAGGGCGGATGTCCATTCCAGCCAAGCATCGTGACGCCCTGACACTTCAGTGCGAAGGTCGCGTCACGCTGACCAAGCATCCACAGGGCTGCCTGTTGTTCTTTCCGCGCCCGGTGTGGGAAGAGCATCGCAAGCAGATCGCTGCCTGGCCGATGTCGGCCCGTTCGTGGCAGCGTATTTTCCTTGGCAATGCCGTCGATGTCGAGCTCGACAGCGCCGGACGGATCCTGATCTCTCCCGAGCTGCGCGCTGCAGTCGGGCTCGAGAAGGAAGTGATGATGCTCGGCATGGGCAGCCACTTCGAAATCTGGAACGCCGCCAAACTGGCCGAGGACGAGGCCGCAGCTGTGGCTGGCGGCATGCCGGATGTACTTTCCAATTTTTCTTTCTGAGGCGCCGATGACGGATTCTTTGACGGTGCCTGATTATCAGCATCGCACGGTGCTACTTGACGAAGCAGTCGATGCGCTCGAGCTGAGCGGCGCACGTGCTGCCGGTACGTATATAGACGGGACCTTCGGTCGCGGCGGTCACAGCCGCCTGCTGCTGTCGCGCCTGGCGCCGGAAGGGCGCCTGATCGCGTTCGACAAGGACCCGCAAGCCATTGCAACCGCGGAGCAGATCGACGATCCGCGTTTCAGCATTGTTCACGACAGCTTTGCCACGATGGCCGACGCGCTTGCCGCGCGCGGCATTCATCAGGTCGACGGCATCCTGCTTGACCTGGGCATTTCGTCGCCCCAGGTCGACGACGCCAGCCGCGGCTTCAGCTTCCGCCAGGACGGCCCCCTCGACATGCGCATGGACACCACGCGCGGCATGTCGGCGGCCGAATGGGTCGCGACGGCAGAGCAAAACCATTTGGAAAAGGTGATACGCAATTATGGAGAAGAGCGGTTTGCTTTTCAGATTGCAAAGGCGATTGTTGCTCGCCGCGCAGTCGAACCAATTTCAAGCACACGACAGCTTGCCGCAATCGTGGCAAGCACGGTCAAAAGCAGGGAGAAAGGCAAGGATCCGGCAACCAGGACCTTTCAGGCTATCCGGATTTTCATCAATCAAGAGCTTGAAGACCTCGAAGCGGGGTTGACCGCTGCCTACAGCATGCTTGCGCCCGGCGCCCGCATGTCGGTGATCAGCTTTCACTCGCTGGAAGACCGCATGGTCAAGCAGTTCTTCGCATCCAAAGCCAATGTCGAACAGCCCGACCGGCGCCTGCCGATCCGCGCCGTCGATTTGCCGCAGCCGTTGATGAAGCTGATCACGAAGATCAAGCCATCGGATGCCGAAGTGTCGGACAACCCGCGCTCGCGCTCGGCCGTGTTGCGCGTCGCCGAACGCCTGGGAACGCCGACATGAGCGTGAAGGTCAATGTGTTTCTCACCACGCTGCTGGTCGGCTGCGCGCTGTCGGTCGTCAACGCCCGTTACCAGGCGCGCCATTTGCTGATCGAACTCGAACGCCTGCAGCAGCATGCGCGCCAGCTCGACGTCGACTGGGACCAGCTCCAGCTCGACCAGTCGCGCCTGGCCAAGAACGATCGCATCGAGCAGATCGCCCGTTCCGAACTGAATATGGCGCCGCTCACGCCCGCCCGTACCCAATACCTGACCGAAGGCGCCCCATGACGCGCGGTGCTTCCAAATCCGGCGCACGCGTTGCTGCCTCGAAGGGCGTTGCATTCACCAAGAGCCCGGTGCTTGCCGTGCGCCTGCCCGACTGGCGCTCGCGCATGGTGCTGTTCGTCCTGTTCGCGTCGTTCGCCGCACTGGGCGCGCGCGCCGTCTGGCTGCAGGGCGTATCGAACCAGTTCCTGCAAAGCCAGGGCAAGAGCCGCTACGAGCGCACGCTCGAACTGCCGGCCACGCGTGGCCGCATCCTCGACCGCAACGGCGCCGTGCTGGCCACCTCGCTGCCGGTGCGCGCCGTGTGGGCGATCCCCGAAGACGTGCTGGCCTCGCCGCCGGAGAAAATCACCGCGCTGGCCAAGCTGCTGGGCATGCCCGAAGCCGACATCCGCAAGAAGCTCGACTCGGACCGCACCTTCGTCTACCTGAAACGCCAGGTCGAAATGCCGGTGATCGCCGAAATCGAGAAGCTCAAGATCAATGGCCTCGACACGCGCAAGGAATACAAGCGCTTCTACCCGCAGGGCGAAGTTGTCACCCACCTGGTCGGTTTCACCAACGTGGAAGACAAGGGCCAGGAAGGCATGGAGCTGCAACACCAGAAAACGCTGATGGGCGTGCCTGGCAGCCGCCGCGTGATCAAGGACCGCCTGGGCCACATCGCCGAGGATCTGGGCATGTTCCGCGAACCGCACCAGGGGCGCGATTTGACGCTGTCGGTCGACAGCAAGCTGCAATACATCGCGTTTACCAGCATCAAGAACGCCGTCGAGAAGTTCAATGCGAAGGCCGGCGCCGCCGTGGTGCTCGACGTCCATACGGGCGAGGTGCTGGCGCTGGCGAACTACCCGACCTACAACCCGAACGACCGTTCCAAGCTGACCGGCGAGCAGCTACGCAACCGCGTCATCACCGACACGTTCGAGCCGGGTTCGACGATCAAGCCGATCACCATCGGCCTGGGCCTGGACACGGGCCGCATCACGCCCGATACGGTGTTCGACAACAACCCGGGCTGGATGACGATCACCGGCAAGCGCATTCGCGACACCCATAACTACGGCGTGCAGACGGTCAGCGGCATCATCCAGAAGTCGTCGAATATCGGCGCCGTCAAGGTGTCGCAGCGCATCCCGCCGCAGGAAATGTGGGAGATGTACACCAAGGTCGGCTACGGCCAGGCGCCGCGCTTCGGCTTTCCGGGCGCGACCGCCGGCCGCGTGCGGCCATGGAAATCGTGGCGTCCGATCGAGTACGCCAACATGGCCTTTGGCCACGGCCTGTCGGTCTCGCTGCTGCAGATGGCGCGCTCGTACATGATCTTCGCCCGCAACGGCGACATCATTCCGCTGTCGTTCGTGAAGGTCAACGAAGAGCCGGTCGGCCAGCAGGTGATTTCGCCGAAGACCGCAGCGCAGGTGCGCACGATGCTCGAATCGGTGGTTGGTCCGCAAGGCACGGCGTCCAAAGCGCAGGTCGCCGGCTACCGCATCGGCGGCAAGACCGGTACGGCCGAAAAGCTCGTCAATGGCCGCTACTCGCGCACCAACAATATCGGCTACTTCGCCGGCATCGGGCCGATGTCCAAGCCGCGCTTCATCATTGCCGTGATGGTCGACGATCCGAGCGGCGCCCTGCGCACCGGCGGCAGCGTCGCCGCACCGACGGCCGCCGACTTGTTTGCCAGCGCGCTGCGCGCGGCCAACGTGCCGCCCGATTCCTCCATCACGGACATCATCATTCCGGAAGTCCCACTCGAGGAGAGCATGTGATGAGCCCAGACCTGAACGACATCCGCAGCTGGATCGCCGCCGCCGCACCGGGCGGGGGTCTCGTTTCCGACTCGCGCCGCGTGCAGCCGGGCGACGTGTTCTTTGCCTATCCGGGCGACGCGCAGGATGGCCGCCGCTTCATCGGCGCGGCTGCCGACGCGGGCGCCGCCGCCATCGTGTATGACGACCAGGACTTCACGTGGGACGATGCGATCGCTACGGCGCACCTGGCCGTGGCAGGCCTCAAGCAGCTGGCCGGGCCGATCGCGCATGCGGTGCTGGGCCAGCCGGACAGCGCGATGTTTACCGTCGCCGTCACCGGCACCAACGGCAAGACCTCGTGCGCGCTGTGGACGGCGCAAGCGCTGGCGCGCCTTGGCGAGACCGCCGGCGTGATCGGCACGCTGGGCGTGGGCGTCATCGCGCCCAAGGCAAAGACCGAAGCGCAGTTCGACGTCACCGGCTACACGACGCCGGACGCGGTGCTGCTGGCGCAGACGCTGGCGGAGCTGAATGGCAAGGGCGTCACGGCGCTGGCAATCGAAGCCTCGTCCATCGGCCTGGTGCAGCAGCGCACGGCCGGCATGCATGTCGACGTGGCGATCTTCACGAACCTGACGCGCGACCACCTCGACTTCCATGGCGATATGGCCAGCTACGAGGCGGCCAAGGTCAAGCTGTTCGAGTGGCCGGGCCTGAAGCATGCGATCGTGAACCTCGACGACGCAGCCGGACAGCGCCTGGTGGCGCATCTGCGCGCGAACTTCCCGGCGCTGGCCGTCACGGGCTATACGCTCGACGCTACTTCTGCTGTGCCGGATGGCGTGGCCGTCCTGCGCGCGAGCGGCATGCGCAGCAAGAACGCCGGTACCGAATGCCAGGTCGAGACGCCGGCAGGCAGCGCGACCATCCGCAGCCGCCTGGTGGGCAACTACAACGTGAGCAACACGCTGGCGGTGCTGGGCGCCTTGCTGGCGCGCGGCGTGGCGCTCAAAAGCGCGGTCGAGGCGATCGAAGCGCTGGTTCCGGCGCCGGGCCGCATGCAGCAGATGGGCGGGCAGGATGCGCCGATGGTCGTGATCGACTACGCGCACACGCCGGACGCGCTGGAAAAAACCCTGGACGCGCTGCGCCAGGTTGCGGCCGACCGCGGCGGCCAGCTGTGGTGCGTGTTTGGCTGCGGGGGCGATCGCGACCCGGGCAAGCGCCCGCAGATGGGCCGCATCGCGCAGGCCGCCGACCAGGTGCTCGTCACCAGCGACAACCCGCGCAGCGAAGAACCAGCGGCCATCATCGCCCAGATCGTGGCGGGGATGGATGCCAACGCCCCGGGCTCGCGCCTGCAGACGGTGGAAGACCGCGCGTCGGCCATTCTGCTGGCCGTGAAACAGGCGGCCAAGCAGGACGTGATCCTGCTGGCCGGTAAGGGCCATGAGCCTTACCAGGAAATCAAGGGACGCAAGATGCCGTTTTCGGATACGGACCACGCTTCGCTCGCTTTGACGGCGCGGCTTACCATGTTGAGGACGCATTGATGCGCGGTACCCTGGCACAACTCGTGGCGGCCATTCCCGGCGCGCGCCTCGTCGGCGCGGATGTCGCCTTTGGCGGCGTGTCGACCGACAGCCGCAAGGTCGACGCCGGCGCGCTGTTTGTCGCGCTGCGCGGCGAATCGTTCGACGCCCACGATTTCCTCGACCAGGTCGCGGCGCGCGACGTCGCGGCCGTGGTGGTGTCGACGCTGCCGGACGGCTGGACGCTGCCGGCGATCGTCGTGCCTGACACCTTGGCTGCGCTGGGCCGCATCGCGCATGCCTGGCGCACGGGGTTCACTCTGCCCGTCATCGGCGTCACCGGCAGCAACGGCAAGACGACGGTCAAGGAAATGATCGCATCGATCCTGGCGGCGGCAGTGGGCGAGAACGCGCGCCTGGCCACGCAGGGTAATCTGAACAACGAGATCGGCGTGCCCCTCACGCTGTTCCGCCTGACGGCTTCCCACCGCGCGGCGGTGGTGGAACTGGGCATGAACCATCCGGGCGAGATCGCCCGCCTGGCGGCAATCGCCGCACCGACGGTCGCACTGGTGAACAATGCGCAGCGCGAGCACCAGGAATTCATGCACACCGTGGAAGCGGTGGCGCGCGAAAATGGCGCCGTGCTGCAAGCGCTGGCGCCGAATGGCGTGGCCGTATTCCCGGGCGACGACCAGTACACCGGCCTGTGGCGCGGCCTGGCCGCCTGCAACGTCATCACGTTTGGCCTGACTGACACCTGCGACGTGCGCGCCGACTACACGAACAACGGCTTTGGCAGCGACCTGCAGGTGAGCGCGCGCGGTGCGCAGTTCACCGTCAAGCTGGCCGCGGCCGGCGAACACAATGTGCGCAATGCGCTGGCCGCGATTGCCTGCGCCGTGGGTGCCGGCATCGACCAGGACGCCATCGTGCGCGGCCTCGAAGCCTTCGCACCGGTGGGCGGGCGTCTGCAGCGCAAGCAGGCTGCCAGCGGCGCGACCGTCATCGACGACACCTACAACGCCAATCCCGATTCGATGCGCGCTGCCATCGACGTGCTGGCCGCGTATCCCGCGCCGCGCATCCTGGTGGTGGGCGACATGGGCGAAGTCGGCGCGCAGGGCAAAGAATTTCACGAAGAAATCGGGGCTTACGCACACACGCGTGGCATCGACACCGTGCTCGCGACGGGCGAGCTGGCGCGCCATCTGGCCGCGTCGGGAGCACAGCATTACGAGCAGTTCGACGAGTTATTGGCAGCACTGGATAAAAAACTGGGCAGCAATACGGACGCGACTGTGCTGGTGAAGGGCTCGCGTTTCATGAAAATGGAACGCGTGGTCCTGCACCTGACCGGATCAACCCCCCTTGGCAAGGACGCTCACTAATATGCTTCTCTGGCTCGCACAATACTTTCAGGACTATCTCGGTCCACTGCGCGTGTTTAACTACCTCACGTTCCGCGCGGTGTTCGCTACCATCACGGCCATCACCATTGGCCTGGTGGCCGGCCCGATCGTCATCCGCAAACTGACCGAACTGAAAGTCGGCCAGGCCGTGCGTACCTACGGCCCGCAAAGCCACCTGACCAAGCACGGCACCCCGACGATGGGGGGCGTGCTGGTCCTGATCGCGATCGGCATCTCGACGCTGCTGTGGTGCGACCTGTCGAACCGCCTGATCTGGCCAGTGCTGGTCGTCACGATGGGCTTTGGCGCCGTCGGCTGGGTCGACGACTACCGCAAGGTGGTCTACAAGGACCCCGAAGGCATGCGCTCGCGCGAGAAATACTTCTGGATGTCGCTGATCGGCATCGCTTCGGCCCTGTACCTGGCATTCTCGGTCTCGGCCGCCAATCCATGGGAAGTCGCGCAACTGTTCTACGCCTGGGTGCAGTCGGGCTTCTCGATGAGCCTGCCGCCAAAGGCCGACCTGATCGTCCCGTTCTTCAAGACCATCAGCTATCCGCTCGGCGTCTGGGGCTTCATCGCGCTGACCTATTGCGTGATCGTCGGCGCATCCAACGCCGTGAACTTCACCGACGGCCTCGATGGCCTGGCGATCATGCCGACCGTGATGGTCGGCGCGGCCCTGGGCCTGTTCGCGTATCTGACCGGCAGCGTGACGTTCTCGAAATACCTGTTGATCCCGTACATCCCGGGCGCCGGCGAACTGCTGATCTTCTGCGGCGCGATGGCCGGCGCGGGCCTGGCCTTCCTGTGGTTCAACGCGCACCCGGCCCAGATGTTCATGGGTGACGTCGGCGCGCTGGCCCTCGGCGGCGCGCTCGGTACGATCGCCGTCATCGTGCGCCAAGAAATCGTCCTGTTCATCATGGGCGGCGTGTTCGTGGCCGAAACGCTGTCCGTGATCATCCAGGTGACCTGGTTCAAGTACACGAAGAAGCGCTATGGCACCGGCCGTCGCGTGTTCCTCATGGCGCCGCTGCACCACCACTTTGAACAAAAGGGCTGGAACGAAACCAAGGTCGTGGTCCGCTTCTGGATCGTGACCATCGTGCTGATCCTGGTTGGTCTCTCTACATTGAAGCTTCGTTAATGAACTACGACGGCAAACTCGCACTGGTACTGGGCCTCGGTGAATCCGGGCTCGCGATGGCGCACTGGCTCGCGCGGGGCGGCGCACGCGTGCGCGTGGCCGATACGCGCGCGGAACCGCAACGTCTGCCGGCGCTGCGCGCGGCCGCGCCGGATGCGCAATTCGTCGCCGGCGAATTTGGCGCCGACCTGCTCGACGGCGTCGATTTCGTCGCCGTCAGCCCGGGCCTGGCCCCGGAGCGCGAGCTGGCCGCCATCATGCCTGCCGCTGCTACCCGCGACATCCCCGTCTGGGGCGAGATCGAACTGTTTGCCCAGGCGCTGGCGCACCTGCGCGAGAGCAGCGGCTATGCGCCGAAGGTCATCGCGATCACGGGCACCAACGGCAAGACGACGGTGACGAGCCTGACCGGCCTTCTGTGTCGCCGCGCGGGTTTGACCACGCGCGTGGCCGGCAATATCAGCCCGGCCGCGCTGGACGTGCTGCGCGAGTCGATCGAGGCGAACGAGCTGCCGCAAGCCTGGGTGCTTGAGTTGTCGAGCTTCCAGTTGCATACAACCTTCAGCCTGCACGCCGACGCTGCGACGGTGCTGAACCTGACCCAGGATCACCTCGACTGGCACGGCACGATGGATGCCTACGCAGCCGACAAGGCGCGCATCTTCGGCCTGGATACCGTGCGCGTCTTGAATCGCGACGATGCGCGCGTGATGCGCATGGCGGTCGATGCGCCGCTGTTCACCTTCGGTACCGATGAACCGAAAGACGCCGACAGCTTCGGCCTGATCGACGAGCGGGGCGTGCTGTGGCTGGCCAATGCCGTGGCGGGCGAGGCAAGCGACAAGAAACTCAAACGCGGCGAAATCCGCGAACAGGTCGACGCGATCGTGGGCCGCCTGATGCCGGCCGATGCGCTGAAGATTCGCGGCCTGCACAATGCCGCCAACGCGCTGGCCGCGCTGGCCCTGTGCCGCGCCTGCGGCCTGCCGCTCGCGCCGCTGCTGCACGGCTTGCGCGAGTATGCGGGCGAACCGCACCGCGTCGAACTGGTGGCCACCATCGACGGCGTCGACTATTACGACGACAGCAAGGGCACCAATGTCGGCGCCACCGTCGCTGCGCTGCAGGGCCTGGGCAAGGCGTTTGCCGGCGCCGACCAGCAGATCCTGTTGATCGCCGGTGGCGACGGCAAGGGGCAGGACTTTTCGCCGCTGGCCCAGCCCGTGGCGGCGTATGCCCGCGCCGTGCTGCTGATCGGCCGCGATGCGCCTGCCGTGCGCGCCGCGATCGATGCGACCGGCGTGCCGGCGTTTGACCTCGACGACCTGCCGCAGGCAGTGCGCCGCGCGGCCGGTCTGGCGCGCTCCGGCGACGCGGTATTGCTGTCCCCTGCGTGCGCCAGCCTGGACATGTTCACCAATTACGCGCACCGCGCGCAGGTGTTCGTCGAGACCGTGCGCGACATCGCACTGGATAAAGGGCAGGAGATCTGATGGCCTTCCAGCTGCCCTTCAAGTTTTCCGGCAACGCCGTCGACGCCACCGTCGACGGGCGCAGCCGGCCGTCCAAAATGATGGATTACGACCAGCCGCTGGTCTGGGTCACGCTGCTCCTGATGCTGTTCGGGATGGTGATGGTGTACTCGGCGTCGATTGCGCTGCCCGATTCGCCGAAATTCCGTTACCTGCAGGACCGCAACGAATACTTCCTGTACCGCCAGGCGGTCTACATCCTCGTCTCGATGGTGGCCGCCGCGATCGTGTTCCGCGTGCCGATCGCGGTCTGGCAGCGGCATGCGCCGATGATCTTCATCGGCACGCTGGTGCTGCTGGTACTGGTGTTGATTCCGGGCCTGGGCGTGTCGGTCAACGGCGCGCGCCGCTGGCTGTCGCTCAAAGTGTTCATGGTGCAGCCATCCGAAATCATGAAGATCGCCGTGTTGCTGTACGCGGCCGACTTCACGGTGCGCAAGCAAGAGTACATGCACAAGCTGACCAAGGGCTTCGTGCCGATGGTCGTGGCCATTGGCCTGGTGGGCGGCCTCTTGCTGATGGAGCCGGATCTGGGCGCCTTCGGCGTGATCGTCTGCATCGCGATGGGCATCCTGTTCCTGGGCGGGATCAACATCATCTGGTTCGGCGGCATCGGCGCGCTGCTGGTCGTGATCTTCAGCGCGATCATCGCGCTCTCGCCATTCCGCCGTGCGCGCATGTTCGCCTACCTGAACCCGTGGGAAGAGGGCAATGCCCTGGACAAGGCATACCAGCTGACGCACTCGCTGATCGCGTTCGGACGCGGCGAGATCTTTGGCGTGGGCCTGGGTGGCTCGGTCGAGAAACTGTTCTACCTGCCCGAAGCGCACACCGACTTCATCATGGCCGTCATCGGCGAAGAACTGGGCCTGGTCGGCGTGCTGGTCGTGGTGGCGATGTTCTACTGGCTCGTCAAGCGCGCCTTCGACATCGGCCGCCAGGCGATCGCGCTCGAACAGGTGTTCGCTGGCCTGGCCGCCAAAGGCATCGGCATCTGGATCGGTGTGCAGACCTTCATCAATATGGGCGTGAACCTGGGCCTGTTGCCCACCAAGGGCCTGACCTTGCCTTTGATGAGCTTTGGCGGTTCGGGCGTGCTGTTCAATTGCGTCGGTCTGGCGATCCTGCTGCGCATCGATTACGAAAATCGCGTGCGCATGCGCGGAGGCCGCACATGACCAAAAAGCTGATGATCATGGCCGCCGGCACCGGTGGCCACATCTTCCCCGGCATCGCGATCGCGCAGACGATGCGCGCGCGTGGCTGGGAAGTAAGCTGGCTGGGCACGGCCCACGGCATGGAAACCGATCTGGTACCGAAAGCCGGCATCGCGATGGACACGATCGACTTCGCCGGCGTGCGCGGCAAGGGCCTGGCGCACACCATCAAGGGCGCGCTCAAGATGGCGGCCGCCTTTGCGACCTGCCGGCGCTACCTGGCCGCGCGCCGGCCCGACGTCGTGCTGGGCATGGGCGGTTACGTGACGGTGCCGGGCGGGATGATGGCGCGCGCCGCCGGCATCCCGCTGGCCCTGATCAATGCCGACGCCGCGCTGCTGCTGTCGAACAAGACCTTGACCCCGCTGGCCCAGCGCGTGCTGTTTGGCTTCCCGGCCGATTTCGGCAAGGCGGCCGGCAAGGCCGTCGTCACCGGCAACCCGGTACGCCAGCAGATCCTCGATCTGCCCGCGCCCGCCGAACGCTTCGCCGGTCGTACCGGCGTGCTGCGCGTGCTAGTCGTCGGCGGCAGTCTGGGCGCCAAGGTGCTCAACGATGGCGTGCCGGCAGCCCTGGCCCTGATCGACCCGGCCGCACGGCCGATCGTCACGCACCAGTCGGGCAAGAAGAACATCGATGCGCTGCGCGCCGCGTATGCACAGGCTGGCGTGCAGGCCAATGTGGTCGACTTCATCGACAATATGGCGGCGGCGTATGCCGACGCCGATCTGGTGATCTGCCGCGCCGGTGCGATCACGGTGTCCGAACTGACGGCGGCCGGCGTGGCCAGCGTGCTGGTGCCGTTCGTCGCCAGCACCACCAGCCACCAGCGCGACAACGCGATCTGGATGGACGGGCAAGGTGCGGCCGTGCACCTGCCGCAGGGTGAACTGAATCCGCAGCGGCTGAAAAGCCTGCTGCAAACGACGCGCGAGCAGTGCCTGGCCATGGCGCAGGCGGCAGCGCGCGTCGGCCAGCGCGACGCCAACGAGGCGATCGCGCGCGAACTCGAACAACTGGCAGCAAGGGTAAAAGCAGCATGAAACACAAGATCAAGAACATCCACTTCGTGGGCATCGGCGGCAGCGGCATGAGCGGCATCGCCGAAGTGCTGCTCAATCTCGGCTATCAGGTGTCGGGCTCGGACCTGGGCAGCAATGCCGCCAGCCAGCGCCTGGCCGACCTGGGCGCCAAGGTGTATCTGGGCCACCACGAAGACCATGTGACGGGCGCCGACGTCGTCGTGACCTCGACCGCCGTGAACGAAGCCAACCCGGAAGTGGTGGCCGCGCGTACCAACAAGGTGCCAGTGGTGCCGCGCGCGATCATGCTGGGCGAATTGATGCGCCTGAAGCGGGGCATCGCGATTGCGGGCACGCACGGCAAGACGACCACCACCAGCCTGGTCGCGTCGGTACTGGCGCAGGGCGGACTCGATCCGACCTTCGTCATCGGTGGCCGCCTGACCGCCGCCGGCGCCAATGCGGCGCTGGGCAGCGGCGACTACATCGTGGCCGAAGCCGATGAATCGGATGCGTCGTTCCTGAACCTGTCGCCGATGATCGAAGTGATCACGAACATCGACGCCGATCACATGGAAACCTACGAGCATGACTTCGAGAAGCTCAAGGCCGCGTTCGTGCACTTCACGCACCGCCTGCCGTTCTACGGCCGCGTCATGCTGTGCATCGACGACAAGCACGTGCGCGAGATCCTGCCGCAGGTGACCAAGCCGGTCACCACCTACGGTTTCTCAGAAGAAGCCGAAGTGCGCGCGCTGGACGCCTACGCCGATGGCACCCACATGCACTTCACCGTGCGCCAGGAAGGCTATGCCGACACCAAGTTCGTGCTGAACCAGCCCGGCATGCACAATGTGCTCAACGCCTGCTCGGCCATCGCGATCGCGCGCGAAATCGGCATCGACGACGACGCCACCGCCCAGGGCCTGCTGGAATTTCGCGGCGTGGGCCGCCGCTTCACGCGCTACGGCGACGTGGCTTTGGCGTCCGGCGGCAGCTTCACGCTGGTCGACGACTTCGGTCACCACCCGGTGGAAACCGAAGTCACGCTGGCCGCGGCGCGCGCCGCCTACCCGGGCCGGCGCCTCGTGCTGGCCTTCCAGCCACACCGCTACAGCCGCACGCGCGACCTGTTCGAAGACTTCGTCAAGGTGCTGGCCACGCCGGACGTGCTGCTGCTGGCCGACGTGTATCCGGCCGGCGAAGCGCCGATCGTGGCCGCTGACGGGCGCGCACTGGCGCGCGCACTGCGCACCTCCAGCAAGATCGAGCCGATCTTCGTCGAGTCGATCGCCGACATGCGCGACGCCATCCTGAACGTGGCGCGCGACGGCGACGTGGTGCTGACGATGGGCGCCGGCTCGATCAGCGGCATTCCGCAACAACTGACCACAGCGAAAGGCTGAGCATGACGACGACCATTCAACTTCTCGATGCCACCGTCTTCGGCAAGGTCGGCGTCCTGTTTGGCGGCCGCTCGGCCGAGTGCGAAATCTCGCTCATTTCCGGCAACGGCGTGCTGCAGGCGCTGAAAAGCCGCGGCATCGATGCGCACCCGTTCGATCCGGGCACGCACAGCCTGGCCGATCTGGCCGCGCAGGGTTTTGACCGTGTGTTCATCGCGCTGCATGGCCGCTACGGCGAAGACGGCAGCCTGCAGGGCGCCCTCGAGCAGCTGGGCATTCCGTACACCGGCAGCGGCGTGATGGCCTCGAGCGTCGGCATGGACAAGATCACCACCAAGAAGCTGTGGCTGATGGAGGGCGTGCCGACGCCGAAGTACGCGACGGTCGACGCCGACACCGATCTGGATGCGCTGGTGGCCGAACTGGGCCTGCCGCTGATCGTCAAGCCGCCGCTCGAAGGCTCGAGCATCGGCATCACCAAGGTCACCGACCGCGACCAGCTGGCCGACGCGATCGCGCTCGTGGCCAGCATGGACGACGCGGTGCTGGCCGAGCAGTTCGTGACCGGCCGTGAATTCACGGTCGCCGTGCTGGGACAGGGCGCCGCCGCCCGCGCGCTGCCGATCGTCGAGATCGTCGCGCCCGAAGGCAAGTATGACTACCAGAACAAGTACTTCACCGACGACACGCAATACCACTGCCCGGCGCCGCTGCCCGACGAACTGACGCAGGAAATTCAGCGTCACGCCGTGAATGCTTACCGCGCACTGGGCTGCGAAGGCTGGGGCCGCGTCGATGTGCTGGTGCGCGAGAGCGATATGCGTCCGTTCCTGCTCGAGGTGAACACGTCCCCGGGCATGACGACGCACTCGCTGGTGCCGATGGCGGCGCGCGCGGTGGGCATCGGCTACGAGGATCTGTGTGTCGAGATCCTGCGTTCGGCCCGGCTCAAGATGGGCAACCGGGGTGCGAAACCCGAAGCGAAGGACTGAGCGCAATGTGGCATGACGTCCGCTCCCTCAATGCAACCGCCAGCTTCCTGACGGCGCTGACGGTGCTCGCCGCGCTGGTGACCGGCGTCTGGTGGCTGTCGCAGCGCCCGATGTTCGCACTGGGCTCGGTGACGGTGGAGAGCATGTACGGGATCGACCTGAAACACGTGAACGAACTGACCGTGCGTAACGGCGTGGTCGGTAAAATTCGCGGCAACTTCTTTACCGCCGACCTGGAGCAGGTGCGCGCGACGTTCGAGACCGTGCCCTGGGTCCGCCGCGCCACGGTGCGCCGCGAATGGCCCAATGCGCTGGTGGTCGAAGTCGAAGAGCACGAGGCGCTCGGCACCTGGGGTGACGAAGGCCGCCTGCTGTCGGTCAAGGGCGACGTGTTTACGGCCAATATCGCCGAAGCCGACGATGAACAGACGCTCCCCGAATTCGATGGACCGGTGGGCAGCGAGAAGGATGTGCTGGCGCGCTTTAACGAATTGCGCACGGCGTTTGCCAAGGTGGCGCTGGTGCCGCACGCGTTGTCGCTATCGAATCGCTATGCATGGACCGTGAAGCTGGATAATGGCATGAGCGTCGAACTGGGACGCGAACAGGATCGCAACACGTTGAACAAGCGCGTCGCGCGCCTGGTCGGCGTGTACCCGCAGCTGGTGGCCCGGCTGCAGGAGGGCCGTATCGATACGATCGATATGCGCTATCCGAATGGACTGGCCTTGTCGTCGGCGGCGCTGAACGTGCCGCTGGATGCGACCAAGCCGGTCAAGGCAGCCAAGAAGCCCAAAGCCGCACCGAATACAAAAACCAATACAACAACCAAGCAAATCTGAGCAGGCTACAGCAATGACAAAAGACGCGAAAAACCTGATCGTCGGTCTCGACATCGGCACCTCCAAGGTGGTGGCCGTGGTCGCCGAAGTGATGTCCGACGGACGCCACGAGGTGATCGGGCTGGGTCAGCACGAGTCCAGGGGATTGAAGAAAGGCGTGGTCGTCAACATCGAAGCCACCGTCGAATCGATCCAGCGCGCGCTGGAAGAAGCCGAGCTGATGGCGGATTGCAAGATCCGCAACGTCTACGCCGGCATCGCCGGTAGCCATATCCGCTCGTTCAATTCGAGCGGGATGGTGGCGATCAAAGAGAAAGAAGTCACGGCGACCGACGTGGCGCGCGTGATCGAGACGGCCAAGGCGGTGAACATCCCGACCGACCAGCAATTGCTGCACACGGTGCCGCAGGAATTCATCGTCGACAACCAGGAAGACGTGCGCGAGCCGATCGGCATGAGCGGCATCCGCCTCGAAGTGCGGGTGCACATCGTCACCGGTGCGGTCTCCGCGGTACAAAACATTGTAAAGTGCGTGCGCCGCTGCGGTCTCGAGGTCTCGGACCTGATCCTGCAGCCGATGGCGTCCGCCGACGCGGTGCTGACGGTCGACGAGAAAGAACTGGGCGTGGTGCTGATCGACATCGGCGGGGGCACCACCGACATCGCGGTGTTCTCGGACGGCGCGATCCGCCACACGGCCGTGATCCCGATCGCGGGTGACCAGATCACCAGCGACATCGCGATGGCCTTGCGCACGCCGACCGGCGAAGCCGAAGATATCAAGATCCGCTACGGCGTGGCCAAGCAGGTGCTGGCCGACCCGGGCGAGACACTCGAAGTGCCAGGTCTCGGTGACCGCGGCCCGCGCGCCTTGTCGCGCCAGGCTTTGGCGGCCGTGATCGAGCCCCGGGTGGAAGAGCTGTTTGCGATGGTGCACCAGGCGGTGCGCGAATCGGGCTACGAAGGCGTGCTGTCGTCCGGCATCGTCCTGACCGGCGGCAGCGCGATCATGCCCGGCATGATCGAAATGGCGGAAGACATCTTCCTCAAACCGGCACGCCTCGGCACGCCGGACTACCGCGGGCAATTGGCCGATGTGGTGCGCAGCCCACGCTACGCCACCGTGCTTGGCTTGCTGCTCGAAGCAAAGAAACAGTACCTGCGCGGGCACATCGTCACGCGCCAGGATGGTTCGGTGAAGGCAGTCTGGCAGCGCATGAAGGAGTGGATCGCGGGGAACTTCTGACGCACATGCAATCGCACTAGCACTTGGTAACAAATTAGGTAGCGAAATTTCATCACGAATTACAGTTTTTTACATACAATCGCAGATACCGGTTTGAGGCGGCGAACCAGATACGCACAGGCCTCGTTCCCGTAACTGCACTTTGAAAATTAGGGAGCACATCATGGAGTTCGATATGGTCGATAACGCAGCACTGGGGACCGTGATCAAGGTCGTGGGCGTCGGTGGCGCCGGCGGTAACGCGGTTCAGCACATGATCAATAAAGGTGTATCCGGTGTCGAGTTCATCGCCGCGAACACGGACGCGCAAGCGCTGGCCGTATCGAGCGCTGGCAACATCATCCAGATCGGTGACTCGGGCCTGGGCGCAGGGATGCGTCCTGAAGTCGGTCGCCAGCTCGCCGAACAATCGCGCTCGCGCATCGAAGACGCACTGCGCGGCGCGCACATGGTCTTCATCGCCGCCGGCATGGGCGGCGGTACCGGTACCGGCGCCGCACCGATCGTGGCCGAAGTGGCCAAGGCGATGGGCGCGCTGACCGTCGCTGTCGTCTCCAAGCCGTTCTCGTACGAAGGCCAGAAGTGCATGGACGTGGCCGAAGCGGGCCTCGAAGAACTGACCAAGCACGTCGACTCCCTGATCGTCATCCTGAACGAAAAGCTCGAAGACATCTACGAAGATGAAAGCATGCTCGACTGGATGCAGCACGCCGACGATGTCCTGAACAACGCGGTCGCCGGTATCGCCGAGATCATCAACGTGCCGGGCCATATCAACGTCGACTTCAACGACGTCAAGACGATCATGGGCGAGCAGGGCAAGGCCATGATGGGTACCGCGACCGCCGCTGGCGTCGACCGCGCGCGCATCGCTGCCGAGCAGGCTGTCGCTTCGCCGCTGCTCGACGGTATCGACCTGTCGGGCGCCAAGGGCGTGCTGGTCAACGTAACCGCAAGCCGTGGCCTGAAAGGTAAAGAGATTAAAGAAGTCATGGCCGCCGTGCGCGCCTTCGCCGCGCCGGACGCGTCGATCGCACAGGGTATCGCTTACGACGACTCGATGGGCGACGAGATCCGCGTGACCGTGGTCGCAACGGGCCTGGGCAAGAACAAGAAGTCGATCCAGCTGGTCCAGCCGCAACAGGTCATGCGCACCGGTACCTACGATGCGCCAGTGATGCAGGGCGCTGCAGCCGTGCCGGGCGGCCTGACCGCCGGCAAGGCCAGCCCCGATGCGCTGGGCGGCATGAAGCAGCCAGCCGTGTGGCGCCGCGAGCAGGCATCCGAGCAGGTGCAGGCGATGCAGCGCAATGGCGTCGAGACCTACGACATTCCGGCGTTCCTGCGCAAGCAGGCGGACTGATGTTCGCATGATGGTCGGCGCAGGCTGACTAGAGTGCAAGAGGCCAGCGCAAGCTGGCCTTTTCGTTTGCGCGGCGCTTGCAGCCCTGCCGGCCAGCTGCCACGACACACGTCATTCCCGCGCAGGCGGGAATCCCAGTCCTGAGCGCTACCGCTATGTATGGCAAATGTGGCTGCGCGTGCAACTTGGGTTCCCGCCTTCGCGGGAACGACGTGCCGGGGGAGTGGTCAACTGCCGATGCAATGCCCTGCACACCCCTCCCGGATCGGCGATAATGGCCGGATTCACACAACCTTCACAGGAGCGAACATGAGCATCCAGATTGGCGAACGCCTGCCCGACGGCACGCTGGCCGAATTCATCGAGAACGAAACCGCAGGCTGCAGCCTGGGCCCAAACACGTTCCAGGTCGCCGATCTGGTCAAGGGCAAGAAGATCGTCATCTTCGGCCTGCCGGGCGCGTTCACGCCGGGTTGCTCGGTGCAGCACGTGCCGGGATATGTCAAGCACGCCGACGCATTGAAAGCCAAGGGCGTCGATGAAATCTGGTGCATCTCGGTCAACGACGCGTTCGTGATGGGCGCCTGGGGCCGCGACCAGAAAGCCACCGGCATCGTGCGCATGATGGCCGACGGTAACGCCACGTTCACCAAGGCGCTGGGCCTGGACAACGACTACTCGGCCCACGGCATGGGCGTGCGCTCGAAGCGCTACGCGATGCTGGTTGAAGACGGCGTGGTCAAGACGCTGGACCTCGATGCCAAGGGCGTCGAAGCGTCGAGCGCGGAAGCGATGCTGGAAAAGCTGGGCTGATTTTTTGTTGTAACGACCGGCGCGGCATCAAGCTGGCCGTAGGGTGGATGGCTGTGCCATCCACGCGTTCAGATCAAGCTGATTTTGTGGCGCGTTGAGGGTCGTTGGACGCGTGGACGGGAAAACCCGTCCACCCTACGGCGCTGATCCCGCTGCATGAACGACGGCGCCGCGGCGCCGTTTTTTTTCACTGTCAACAAGGAACGCCGCACCGTGAAGCGCCCATCCGGAAACCTGTACAGCATCTACGCGATGCTGCTCGCCGTCTTCATGTTCGCGCTGATGGACACGGCCATGAAGCTGCTGTCGGCGCGCTATCCGGCGCTGCAGGTCGCGGCGCTGCGCGCCATCTGCTCGCTGCCCCTGATTGCCCTGTACGTGGCCTGGCGCGGCGCGTTTGCCGGCATCCTGCGCGTGCGCTGGCCGATGCACCTGCTGCGCGCCGGACTGGGCATCCTGATGCTGGCGCTGTTCGCATTTGGCCTGCAGAAGCTGTCGCTGGCCGAAGCCTATTCGATCTTCTTCATTGCACCGGCCCTGATCACGGCGTTGTCGGTACTGCTGCTGCGCGAGCGCGTCGACCTGGCGCGCTGGCTCGCCATCGGTGTCGGGCTGATTGGCGTGCTGGTCGTGCTGCGCCCCAGCGGCGCGGGCTTCCTGACGGTGGGCGGCCTGGCGGTGCTGGGGTCGGCCGCTTGCTACGCCGTCTCGGCGATCACGGTGCGCGTGCTGTCACGGACCGACCGCAGCGAGCACACGGTGTTCTGGCTGATGGTGCTGATCGCCATTGGCGCCGGCGCCCTGGCGGCGCCCGACTGGGTACCAATGTCGGCCCGTGACATCCCGATCCTGTGCGGGCTGGCGGTGTCGGGATTCATTGGCCAGCTGGCGATCACCGAAGCGTTTTCGCGCGGCGAAGCGTCGAGCGTGGCGCCGTTCGAATACTCGGCCCTGGCCTGGGGCGTTGGGCTGGACTGGCTGCTGTGGCGCGCGCTGCCCGACAGCTACACGCTGCTGGGCGCAGCAATCATCATCGGCAGCGGCCTGTATCTGATCCGCCACGAGAAAGAGCATGTCGAGGCCGAGCATCCTTGAGGCGCAGGGGAGGGGCGCAGCAGCGCCGGAAGCGCTGGGCTATAATCGATCCATGCTGAAACAACGAACCATCAAGGAACTGGTCCGCGCCACGGGCGTCGGACTGCACTCGGGCCGCAAGGTCGAACTCACGCTGCGCCCGGCCGATCCGGACACGGGCATCGTGTTTCGCCGGGTCGATCTCGATCCGATCGTGTCCATTCCCAGCTCCGCGCACGTCGTGGGCGACACGCGCATGGCGTCGGTCCTGATCAAGGACGATGCGCGCGTCTCGACCGTCGAACACGTGATGTCGGCCTGCGCCGGCCTGGGCATCGACAACCTCGTCATCGACGTGACGGCCGAGGAAATCCCGATCATGGACGGTTCGGCGTCGTCGTTCGTGTTCCTGCTGCAGCAGGCTGGCGTGCAAGAGCAACCGTCGGCCCGCAAGTTCATCCGCGTGCTGAAGGACGTCGAAGTGCGCCAGGGCAGCGGCACCAGCGAAAAGTGGGCGCGCCTGTCGCCGCACAACGGCTACAAGCTCGATTTCTTCATCGAATTCAATCACCCGGCCGTCGATGGCACGATGCAGCGCGCGAGCGTGGACTTCGGCGACATCACCTATGTGCGCGACGTGGCGCGTGCGCGCACCTTCGGCTTCATGCAGGACGTGGAAAGCCTGCGTGGCATGGGCCTGGCGCGCGGTGGCTCGTTCGAGAACGCGATCGTGATGGATGAATACCGCATCCTGAATGCCGACGGCCTGCGCTACGAAGATGAATTCGTGCGCCACAAGATTCTCGATGCGATCGGTGACCTGTACCTGGTGGGCCATCCGCTGCTGGCCAGCTACACGGCCCACAAGTCGGGCCATGCGCTCAACAACGACCTGCTGCGCGCCTTGCTGGCGCAGCCGGATTCGTACGAGATCGTCAGCTTCGATGCGCTCGATACGGCGCCGCCGTCGTACGTCAAGCAGATGACGCGGGAGTGGGCGCAGAGCTGATCCCGGCGCTGCCCTTTATCTTCTCTTCGCCGCCAGCGCCCGGAGCGCTGCCACCAGATCGTGATTGTGCTTGTCGTCCGGCAGCGACGCGGCCAGTTCCTCGAACGCGCGCACCGCCGTCGGCGGCAGCTCCAGCGTGCGCATCTCGGGTTTTTCCGGCAGCGCGCGCGTGACCTGCACCTTGATGCGGGTCGATTCCACCTGCCAGCCGCGCCCGATGAGCGTACTTTGCAGCTTGGGCAGCATCTGCTTGAGCCGCGCCGCCAGCGCCGAGCTGGGCACGGCCAGAATCAATACCCCTTCCTGGAACGACAGCACATCGCAGTTGTGAAACACGGCCGGCAGCGCCGCAGCGCAATCGGCCTGCAGACGCGCCATGCGCGTGATGGCCGGCATCAGGCTGGCCAGGCGGTCGTTCGAGCGCAGGAAGTCGGTGGCGGCGTGCGAGGTCTGCCGGTTCTTGGTGCCGAAGATATGGACCGGGCGCTTTGGGGGAGGTTGCTGCATGCTCGGAACATACCACAGCGCGCGGCAGATGGGGAAACCCCGGCGCAGCGCCGGGTCCCGGGCAATGCAGGGTGGGATTTTGCAGGCCATACGAGGCAGTCTGATAACGTTTCTGTCCCTGCGGGACTTGTTATCCTGCCCACGATCCCCAAGTGTGGCCGAATCGCATGATAAAATCAGTGGTTATTTGCCTAACGCGGTCTTTGGTGAAATCTGTTTGATATCATCTTGGCTCCCTCATTGGCGTCTATTGCGGCGTATTTAATACTAGAAACCAAGCATGTCATTCCTGACCCAGATTTTCGGCAGTCGCAACCAGCGACTGCTCAAGCAATATCAAAAGACCGTGCGTGTCATCAACGCGCTCGAGCCACAGATGGAGCAGCTCTCGGACGCGGAACTGCAAGCCAAGACGCCTGAATTCAAGGACCGGCTGGCCAAGGGCACGACCCTCGACGAGATCCTGCCGGAAGCATTCGCCGTCTGCCGCGAAGCGGCCAAGCGCGTCATGAAGATGCGCCACTTCGACGTCCAGCTGATCGGCGGCATGGTCCTGCACCAGGGCAAGATCGCGGAGATGGGCACGGGCGAGGGCAAGACCCTGATGGCCACGCTGCCGGTCTACCTGAACGGCCTGTCGGGCAAGGGCGTGCACGTCATTACCGTCAACGATTACCTGGCGCAGCGCGATGCTGACCAGATGGGCCAGCTGTACGGCTGGCTGGGCCTCACGACCGGTGTCAACCTGTCGCAGCTCGACCACGACAGCAAGCAGAAAGCCTACAGCTCGGACATCACGTACGGCACCAACAACGAATTCGGCTTCGACTACCTGCGCGACAACATGGTCTACGACCTGCGCGAGCGCGTTCAGCGCGGCCTGAATTTCTCGGTGGTCGATGAAGTCGACTCGATCCTGATCGATGAAGCGCGTACGCCGCTCATCATCTCGGGCCAGGCCGAGAACCACACCGACCTGTACATCCGCCTGAACGCGGTGCCGCCGCAGCTGGTCCAGCAAATCGGCGAAGAAACGCCGGACGGCAAGGGCAAGATCGAAGTCCCGGGCGACTACCTGAAGGACGAGAAAGCGCACACCGTGCTCTTGACCGAATCAGGCCACGAGCACGCCGAAGCGATCCTGACCGAGATGGGCCTGCTGCCTGAAGGCGCGTCGCTGTACGACGCCGGCAACATCACGCTGATCCACCACCTGTATGCGGCGCTGCGCGCCCACGTCCTGTACCACAAGGACCAGCACTACGTGGTGCAGAACAATGAAGTCGTCATCGTCGACGAATTCACCGGCCGCCTGATGACGGGCCGCCGCTGGTCGGATGGCCTGCACCAGGCTGTCGAAGCCAAAGAGGGCGTGCGCATCCAGAACGAGAACCAGACGCTGGCCTCGATCACGTTCCAGAACTACTTCCGCATGTACGGCAAGCTGGCCGGCATGACCGGTACCGCCGATACCGAAGCGTTCGAATTCCAGGAAATCTACGGGCTGGAGACCGTCGTCGTCCCGCCGAACCGGCCGTCGCAGCGCAAGGACCGCCAGGATCAGGTCTACAAGACGTCCGACGAGAAGTACAACGCGATGGTCATGGACATCCGCGACTGCTACGAGCGCGGCCAGCCGGTCCTGGTGGGCACCACCTCGATCGAGAACTCCGAGCTTCTGTCAGGCATCCTGACCAAGGCGAACCTGCCGCACAACGTCCTGAACGCGAAGCAGCACGCACGCGAAGCAGAGATCGTGGCGCAGGCGGGCCGTCCGAAGATGATCACCATCGCCACCAATATGGCCGGCCGTGGTACCGACATCGTCCTGGGCGGCAATATGGGCAAGCAGATCCAGCTCATCGAAGCCGATGGCAACCTGACCCCTGAACAAAAAGCGGCCCAGTCGCAGACACTGCGCGACGAGTGGCAATCGCTGCACGACCACGTGGTCAATGCCGGCGGCCTGCACATCATCGGCACCGAGCGCCACGAATCGCGCCGCGTCGACAACCAGCTGCGCGGCCGTTCGGGCCGTCAGGGCGATCCGGGTTCGTCCCGCTTCTACCTGTGCCTGGACGACGCGCTGCTGCGCATCTTCGCCGGTGACCGCGTGCGCGCGATCATGGACCGCCTGAAAATGCCGGAAGGCGAACCGATCGAAGCGGGCATCGTCTCGCGTTCGATCGAGTCGGCGCAGCGCAAGGTCGAGGCCCGCAACTTCGATGTGCGTAAGCAATTGCTCGAGTACGACGACGTCGCCAACGACCAGCGCAAGGTGATCTACACCCAGCGTAACGAACTGCTCGAAGCGACCGACATCAGCGAGATGATCAATTCGCTGCGCGTGGGCGTGTTCACCGACCAGGTGCGCATCCACGTGCCGGCCGAATCGGTCGAAGAACAGTGGGACGTCAAGGCGCTGGAAACGACGCTGGCAGGCGAGTGGAGCCTGAACGTGCCGCTGCAGCAGATGCTGCAGGACGAGCCGAACCTGAACGACGACGAACTGCTCGAGCGCGTGCTGACGGCGGCCGAAACGTCCTACAACAGCAAGGTCGGTATCGTGGGCCGCGAATCGTTCGGCGGCTTCGAGCGCAACGTCATGCTGCAAAGCGTCGACACCCACTGGCGCGAACACCTGGCGGCGCTGGACCACCTGCGCCAGGGTATTCACCTGCGCGGCTACGCACAGAAGAACCCGAAGCAGGAATACAAGCGCGAAGCATTCGAGCTGTTCTCGAACATGCTGGACCTGATCAAGAATGAAGTGATCCGCACCGTCATGACGGTGCACATCCAGTCGCGTGAGGAAGTCGAAGCAGCCGAAGCAGCGATGGCAGCACAAGCAGCCCAGCTCGAGAACTTCAACTACCAGCACGCCGACTACAACCCGTCGGCCGCGCCGGAAGAGCTGTTCAATCCGAACCCGAACCAGGGCGGTGAAGGCGACGCGGTCTCGGCCGAAGACCACAGCAGCTATATGGGCGTGAAGGTCGGCCGCAACGACCCATGCCCTTGCGGCAGCGGCAAGAAGTTCAAGCAGTGCCACGGCAAGCTGGCGTAAGCGCAGCAGGCAGGTAGCAGGTAGAAGCGGCCGGGGAAACCCGGCCGTTTTTTATTTTGGCCCGCAATTTCGTACCGGATGACGGTGCCGTTACAATAAGCGATTCGCAATTTTTCCAACGAGATCACCATGGCCGTCAATTCCCCCCTGCCAGTCGCAGCCGACCTGAAACCCGTCAACGGCATCGAGATCGGTTTTGCCGAAGCCGGCATCAAGAAGCCCAACCGCAAGGACATCCTCGTCATGCGCGTGGCCGAAGGCGCCACTGTCGCCGGCGTGTTCACGCTCAATCGCTTCTGCGCCGCGCCGGTCCAGGTCAGCAAGGCCAACCTGGTCGCCGTCAAGAATGGCGGCGCGCCGATCCGCGCGCTGGTGGTCAACACCGGCAACGCCAATGCGGGCACGGGCGAAGAGGGCCTGGCCAATGCGCAGGCTACCTGCGCCGAGCTGGCCAAGCTGCTGAATATCGAGCCGGGCCAGGTGCTGCCGTTTTCGACCGGCGTGATCCTGGAACAGCTGCCGCTGCAGAAGGTCGTCGCCGGCCTGCCGGCCGCGGTGTCGAACCTGAAGGCGGACAACTGGTACAACGCCGCCGAGGCGATCATGACCACCGACACCCAGCCGAAGGCCGCGTCGCGCACCGTCACCATCGGCGGGCACACCGTCACGATGAGCGGTATCAGCAAGGGCGCCGGCATGATCAAGCCGAACATGGCCACGATGCTGGGCTACCTCGCGTTCGATGCGAAGGTCGCGCAGCCGGTGCTCGATGAACTGGTCAAGCATGCGGCCGACCATTCGTTCAATGCGATCACGATCGATGGCGATACGTCGACCAACGACTCGTTCATTATCGTCGCCACCGGCGCCGGTTCGCTCGTCATCGACAAGGCCGAAGGCGCGGATTACGAAGCGTTGAAGGAGGCCGTCACCGACATCTCGCGCAACCTGGCGCAGCAGATCATCCGCGACGGCGAAGGCGCCACCAAGTTCATGACCATCACGGTCGACGAAGGCGCCGATGTGGCCGAGTGCCGCAAGATCGCGTATGCGATCGCGCATTCGCCGCTGGTGAAAACCGCGTTCTTCGCGTCGGACCCGAACCTGGGCCGCATCCTGGCCGCCATCGGCTATGCCGGCGTGGACGACCTGGATGTCACGAAGCTCGACCTGTACCTGGACGACGTCTGGGTCGCCAAGGCGGGCGGGCGTAATCCCGATTACAAGGAAGAGGACGGCCAGCGCATCATGAAGCAGTCCGAGATCACGGTGCGCGTCAAGCTCGCGCGTGGCGACGCCACGGCCACGGTCTGGACCTGCGACCTGTCGCACGACTACGTCACGATCAACGCCGACTACCGGTCCTGATGGTGACGTCGCCACTGGACCAGTTCCTGCGCCGCGCCGAAGGCTTGCTCGAGCGCCTCGAGGCGGTGCTGCCGGCTGCGCATGCCCGTGAGCCGGACTGGAAGCGCAGCACGGCCTTCCGCTGGCGCCGCCGCGCTGGCGGCGCCGGCAACTACCTGCAGCCGGTGCTGCACGCGTCGACCATCAACCTGGACGACCTGCACCACGTGGCCGCGCAAAAGCGCCAGATCGAGCAGAACACGCGCCAGTTCGTCGCGCGCCGTCCGGCCAACAACGTGCTGCTGACCGGCGCGCGCGGCACCGGCAAATCGTCGCTGATCAAGGCGTGCCTGAACGGCTACGCCGACCAGGGCCTGCGCCTGATCGAAGTCGACAAGGCCGACCTGGCCGACTTACCTGACATCGTCGACCTGGTCGCGGGCCGGCCCGAGCGCTTCGTGATCTTTTGCGACGACCTGTCGTTCGAGGAGGGCGAGGCCGGCTACAAGGCGCTGAAGGTCGCGCTTGACGGCAGCATCTCGGCGCAGTCCGACAATGTGCTGATCTACGCGACGTCCAACCGGCGTCACCTGATGCCCGAGAAAATGTCGGACAACGCCGGTTACCAGCATGGCACGGATGGCGACCTGCATCCGGGCGAGACGGTCGAAGAGAAAATTTCGCTGTCCGAGCGTTTCGGTTTGTGGCTGTCGTTCTACCCGTTCCGCCAGGATGACTACCTCGCGATCGCCAGCCACTGGCTGGCCAGCTTCGGCTGCACACCGGAGCAGATCGCGGCGGCGCGACCCGAAGCGCTGCAGTGGGCCTTGCAGCGCGGCTCGCGTTCGGGCCGTGTAGCGTGGCAGTTCGCGAAGGACTACGCAGGCAAGTTGCCGGATCAAGCCGCATGAGTGATGTGAACATTCAACCCGTCGATGTCGCTGTCGGTGTGCTGATGCGCCCGAATGGCGACGTGCTGCTAGGCCAGCGCCCGGACGGCAAGCCGTATGCCGGCTACTGGGAATTCCCGGGCGGGAAAGTCGAAGCGGGCGAAGACATCTTCGCGGCGCTGCAGCGCGAGTTCATGGAAGAACTCGGGGTGCAGGTTGTGAGCGGGGAGGCCTGGTGCTGCGTCGAACACGTCTACGAGCACGCGCACGTGCGCCTGTATTTCTACATTTGCCGCGAGTGGCTTGGTGAACCGCAAAGCCTGGAAGGGCAGGCGTTTGCCTGGCAGGGTTCGTATGGCGTCAGCCCACTGCTGCCGGCCACCATCCCGCTGCTCGAATGGCTCGACCGCGTCCGTTTTGCGGATCGCATCACGTAAAGTTCGGTAGCGCAGTCCCCTCGCCAGCGCCGACTTCAACTGGCGTGGGGCCTGGGTGTGTCGTTCCGCGACGGCGTCAGGATGACAGATCAGCGCTGCTGCCGTGACTTCTTGCGCGCGTCGCCCCAGCCGCGCAGCCAGCGCGTGAGCCAGCGGTCGACCTTGTCGCACGCGCATTCTCCCGCTGCCTGGCAACCCAGGCTCGCCAGAGCACTGCCCAGCGGCCTGCTGCAGCAATCGCACGGCAGCAGGTCGCACTCCCCACGCTGGTAATGCAAGACAGGATTGGGCGCCGCAACCACACGTGCAGCCAGCGCGCGGTCGTGCGCAGCGCCACAACGCCGCAACTGGCGCCGCAGGAGCGGCAATCCCAGCCTCAGGCCATGGCGCGCGATGACGCGGTAGCCATGGCCCGAGCAACTGGCGCGGCCCGTGGTGGCGCGCCAGGCGCAGGAAAAACCCTTGAGGGGGGAGAGGTGGCGCTGGTACAGGCGAATCGCCCACAGCGCCAGTCGCGTGCCGGTGGAATGCGGCGCACGCGCCATGTCAGCGCTGTGGTGGCGGTGGTGGTGGCTCGTCGAACGGATCGAGCGGGTCGGCCGGTACGGCGCCGGGGATGACGAATTTTTCTTCGGCCCAGGCGCCCAGGTCGATTTGCTTGCAGCGCTCGGAGCAGAACGGGCGATACTTGTTCGCCTCGATCCATTCGACTTTCTTGCTGCAGGTAGGGCAGGAGACAACGGTCATCGTACGGTCAATCGGTTAAAAATTACAGAGCGTCAGGTCGAACGGCACGTCCACCTCGAGTGGCTTGGGCTTGCAATCGCCGTCCTGGCTGGTGAAGCGCACCCACAGCATGTACTTGTTGGCCGAGATCTCGGGGATCGCGCCGGTCGTTTCGTCGAGCGTCAGGCGCAGCATCTGGTAGATTTTACCCTGCAACATCTGCTGGTAGCTGCCGGCGGCAGCGAACATCTTGACCGATGCGCCGGAATTGCGCAGCAGGCGCAGGACCAGTGACAGCGCCTCGAGCAGCGGCGAGAGCGGGCCGAACCAGCCCATGATGTCGTCAAAACGCTTGTCGAACGGGCGCTTCTGCCAGGCGAAGTACGACGGCAGGTCGAATTCGCAGGCGCCGCCCGGAATGATCGTGCGGCCGCGGATGCTCATGAGCCACTCGTTCTCGCGCACGTTCTGGCCGGTCTTGCCCTGGCTTGCGACCAGCGCGCTGCTGGCTGCATCGAGCTCGGCCAGCACGGCGTCGAGCGTTTCGGCCACGACCGCCGGATTGCTGCGGTAGGCCAGCAGCGATTGCTTCTGGCGCTCGAGCTCTTGCAGCAGGTCGGATTTCAGGTCGGCACGGCCCGCCACTTCCAGCATGTCGAAGATCGTCGCGAGCGCGACATGGTGCTGCATCGGGTGTTCCTGATGCACGAAGAACTTGAATTTTTCGTACAGGTCTTCCAGCCGCAACAACGTGCGAATCCGCTCGTTGAAAGGGTATTCGTAGACGATCAAAATGACATTCCTCTGAATGTAGGCTGGAAGGCAACTGCGTGATTCTGAACCATGCGGGCCGAAATTACAAACCCTGCATCACTATTGTTACAGACTTAACGCGAGATACCGTTCATGCAATGCTTGCACCTGCGCCCGCAGGGCCTCCAGGCCGGCGTCGTTGTCGACGACATCGTCGGCTTCGGCCAGGCGCCGGGCGCGCGTGACCTGGGTTGCCATGATCGCGCGCACCTCGTCGGCGGAGAGGTGGCTGCGCTGCATGACGCGCGCCACCTGCGTGTCTTCGCTGCAGTCGATGGCCAGCACGCGCGTGACCCGTTCGCGCCAGCTGCCCGATTCGATCAGGAGTGGTACGACATAGATCACGTAAGCGCCCGTGGCCGCCTGGCCGGCTGCCTCGGTCGCGGCGCGGATGCGCGGGTGCAGGATGGCTTCCAGCCGCGCGCGGGCGGTGGCATCCGAAAACACGAGGGTGCGCATGCGGGCGCGGTCGAGCGCGCCGTCCGGCTGCGCAAAGTCGGGCCCGAACTCGGCCACGATGGCCGGCATCGCCGCACCCTGCGGCGCGGTCAGCGCATGGGCAATCACGTCGGTGTCGACGATCGTCGCGCCCAGCGCGGCAAACAGGTCGGCGACCGTGCTCTTGCCGCAACCGATGCCCCCGGTCAGTCCTACCGAAAACGCCGGCGTCATCCGAACAGGCCCGCCGTGAAGCCGCCCAGCTGCGCGCCGTACAGCATCGTCAGCAGGCCCGCCGCCGCCAGGTAAGGGCCGAACGGAATCGCCTTGTCGCGTGCGCGCTTGGCGAACACGATCAGGCTGATGCCGACAATGGCACCGACGACCGACGACAGCAGGATGATCGTTGGCAGCGCGGTCCAGCCCAGCCACGCGCCCAGGCCGGCGAGCAGCTTGAAGTCGCCGTAGCCCATGCCTTCCTTGCCGGTGGCAAGCTTGAACAGCCAGTACACGGACCACAGCACCAGATAACCGGCGGCGGCGCCAATGACGGCGTCCTGCAGCGGCACGAAGGTGCCGTTCAGGTTGATGAGCAGGCCGGCCCACAGCAGCGGATAGGTCAGGTCATCCGGCAGCAACTGCGTGTCGTAGTCGATGCACGTCATCGCGATCAGCAGCCACGCGAACAGCAGGCTGCCCATGCCCATCGCGCCGCTGCCGAAGGTCCAGACCAGCAAGCCAGACACGATCGCGGTGAACAGTTCGACGGCCGGATAGCGCGGCGAGATCGGCGTCTTGCACTTGCGGCACTTGCCGCCCAGGACCAGGTAACTGATGACCGGGATGTTTTCCATGGCCGTGATCCGGTGCCCGCAGCACGGGCAGGCAGAGCGGGGGACCGTCAGGTTGAAGCGGTCCGTGTGCGGTGGCGGCTGGCCACTTTCTTGCGCAACATAATTGTCGGACTCGCGCTGCATCATCTTCGGGATGCGGTAGATGACGACGTTCAGGAAGCTGCCGACCAACAGGCCCAGCAGGGCCGCCACCAGCGTGGGTGCAAGCTGCGCAGGGAGCGCGAACAAAAGGGATTCCAGGGGCATGTCGGTCGTTTCGGGTCGGGTGGCATGCAGTACGGGCAAGCTGCATGGAGATTCTGTAGAACAACCTTATTGTAGGGCGTTTCCTCCGTTTGGCGAAGCGCTTTGCCGGTTCCCGCGCACGATTGCGACGCCTCACGCGCGGTGCGCGGCCACGCACCAGACTCGATCGTATCGACGCCCCGTGCCATCACCCCCATGCAAACGCCGACCTTCACCTTCCTGAACCACGCCAGCTGGTTGCTGCGCACTGACGGTGCGCTGTTGCTGGTCGACCCGTGGCTCGAGGGCACCGTGCACAACAATGCCTGTCGCCTGCTCGACGACGCTCCCCGCGACGCGCACGTGATCGACGAACTCAACGCAAGCAGTTTGCCGGTGTTTATCTGGTGCTCGAGTAGCCGGCCCGAGCACCTGTCGCACTCCTTCGTGCAGCGTTTTCGCGCTGAGTTTCGCGGCATCGCCACCTTTCTGTGCCGCGAGGGCGACTGGCGCCTGGCGGACGAGCTGCGGCGTCACCGCCTGCCCATCGCCACATGCCCCGCCGGCGCGCCGCGCGCGCTGGCCCCCGGCCTGCACCTGACGACCCATGCCAGCGACGAGGGCGACTCCTATTGCCTGATCGCGTGCGGGCAGCACACGCTGCTGCACCTGGGCGAACGGGCGCTGGCCACTGCTGCCGCGTGCCGTCGCGCGTCCGTGCAACTGCGCGCGGGGCAGGTGCGTATCGATCTGCTGCTGACCAGCTTTGCCGCCCATGCGACGCCGGGCGAAGCCGCGACCGAACGTGGCATCGGGCGCATGGCGTGCCAGATCGACGTTTTCCGGCCACGGCTGGTCGTGCCGGTCGCCTCGTTCGCGCACTTCAGCCGTATCGACAACACGTGGCGCAATCACGGCCGTCCCACGCCACTGGACGTGCTTGATGCGCCAGCGCTGGCCGCGCTGCGTGGCGTCGTTCGGTTCATGCGGCCCGGTGCGCAGTTCGAGTTGGCCACTGCAACGCCGGCCGCCTTGTGCGCGCAGCACGAGCAAGCGCTGGCGTACTGGATGGCGCGTTGGCAAGAGCAACCAGCGCCGTTGCCGCGTCCGGCCCAGGCCACGCTGGCCGAGCTGAAAGAGGCGTTCGGTGGTTATCGCGACCGCGTCGGTGTGCATGTGCACGGCCTGCCCAGCTTGCTGGAATGGCTTGGCATTCTGCGCCCGCTGCACCTTGCGCTGCCGGACCTGCACCGGACGATCGTGCTGTCGTACCGGCACGGCCTGCGCCCACTGGCGCGCGACGCCTGCGCCGATATCGCGATGTGTTCGGGCACGGCGTTGTACCTGCTGCGCGACGGGGATGGGTTCAACACGACGGTTGCGGGCGGTTGTTTCCAGAGCATGCGTGCGCAAGGTGTGTCGATGTTCAGGCGTTTCTTCTTGCCCCAAGTTGTATGCCAGCGCGTGCTGGCGCGGCAACGGCCATGGAGTATTGGCGCTGCGCTGCTGCGTGCGACATTGGTTTGGGCATGGCGTGCAATACGTACACCATTGTCGTGAATACACTGCCTGAATTAACTGCGCCACTGTCAATCACCAGCCGAATCCAATGACGGCGTGATAACGCATCGGTAATGTATTTGCTCTCATCATATTGGGTGATAGCAGCATTAAAAATATGCATGGGGCTGTCATTACATCTTCAGCCAACGATCACCGCGCAGACACTGAAAATATTATTAGCTTGATATTATTACGAATTCTTTTTCATCTAATGTTGGCAGTAAAAATCGGATGATAGGGTGTTTTCAGGGATTGACGACGACTGTTACAGTGTTTCATTTATGCAACGTGTGAAGTTTTTTGTTGTCACATGCTGAGCCATGTCGATGCGCCGGCAGCAGCCTGCAGCAGCGGCGCTCGCCTCCCTTAGATGCCGATTGCGGTGTTGTCTACCCATGCGCTTTTCCTCTAGTCATTTCCAGAATGGGTCCATAGCGACACATTTGTATTGACGATGATTTCAGTGTATCCGTGTGGCAATTACTTGGTGCAGCGGTGTGTCCGCATAGGTGCGCCTCCACCTAATACATTAAAACTCTTGAAATTTCTGAATATTCGAATGTTTCATTTGTAAATATATTAGTGGTACGGGCGCTGGTTTCCTTATACGGCAATTAGCACGGTCGTATTACTGCAAATCGGCATCAATCAACAAACCCATAATGGATCGCGCCAATTCCCGCGCCGGGATTTTCAATAGCGTATCAAGATCAGCATGGTTATCATGCGAGATGCCTGATGCATATATATCCAACGTCAATATGGAGCAAAGACATTATGTCCGATGACCAGCAATCTCCTTCCCGGCGCCGCACGCTCATCAAGACCCTGGTGTTCGTGCCGATGGGCGCGGGCGCTGCAGCGGCGATCCAGCAGAACTTGCCCAACGCAACGGCCGCAGCGCCGGCCGAAGGCAAGCCAGATGCTTACACCCCCAAATTCTTCACCGCGACCGAATGGAAATTCGTCATCGCTGCCGTCGATCGTCTGATTCCGCATGACCAGCACGGCCCTGGCGCCGTCGAACTGGGCGTGCCCGAATTCCTCGATCGCCATATGCAGAGCCCGTACGCCGCTGGCGCGATCTGGTATATGCAGGGGCCATTCCTCGAAGCGACGTCCGAATTCGGCTACCAGGGCAAGCTGGCGCTCAAGGACATCATCCGCGTGGGCATCAAGGCCGTCGACGCGCACTGCGCCAGCAGCTTCTCGGGCAAGGCGTTTGCCGATCTCGACCTGCGCATGCAAGAGGCGGTGTTGAAGGACCTCGAAGAAGGCAAGATCAAGCTGGCCGACATTTCGTCGAAGCTGTTCTTCGCTGATTTCCTCGCCGAAGTGCGCGCCGGCTACTTTGCCGACCCGAGCCACGGCGGCAACAAAAACATGGGCGCATGGAAGATGATCGGCTACCCCGGCATGCGGGGCGATTATCTCGAGTGGGTCAAGATTCGCGACAAACCGTATCCGCTCGGACCGGTCGATCTGGCGGGACGGAGAGGATAAGCATGGCAATCGTAAAACCAAAAACAGATGCAGTGATCGTTGGCATGGGCTGGGTTGGCGCCATCATTGCCAAGGAATTGACGGACGCCGGCATGAACGTCGTCGTGCTCGAGCGCGGTCCTGACCGCGACACGCAGCCCGACTTCGCCTACCCGCGCGTGATCGACGAGCTCGAAGGCTCGGTGCACCGCAAGTACCTGCAGTCGCTGGCGCAGGAAACCATTGCCATCCGCCACAACGGTACGACGTCGGCGGTGCCGATGCGTCGCATGGGCTCGTTCAAGCCGGGCACGGGCGTCGGCGGCGCCGGTTCGCACTGGTCGGGCTGCCACTTCCGCGCGCTGCCAGAGGATTTCAAGATCCGCAGCATCATGGAGCAGAAGTACGGCAAGAAGATCCTGCCGGCTGGCATGTCGATCCAGGATTTCCCGATCACGTATGAAGATCTGGAACCGCACTTCGACCACTTCGAATACGTGTGCGGCACCTCGGGCAAGGGCGGCATCATCAATGGCGCGCAAGTTGCTGGCGGCAACCCGTTCGAAGGCTCGCGCTCGCGCGAATTCCCGCTCGGGCCAAACCCGGACTACCTGGGCGCCGAATACTTCTACAAGGCCGCCAACGCGATGGGTTACCACCCATACCCGATCCCGGCCTCGAACGCCTCGGGCACCTACGTCAACCCATACGGTTGCCAGATGGGCCCGTGCAACTTCTGCGGCTTCTGCTCCGACTATGGTTGCCTGAATTACTCGAAGGCGAGCCCGAACGCGAACATCCTGCCGGTGCTGCGTGGCCGCAAGGGGTTCGACCTGCGCACGATGGCGCAAGTGATGAAGGTCAACCTGACGCCAGACGGCAAGATGGCCACCGGCGTGAACTACCTCGATGCCCAGGGCCGCGAGACCGAGCAGCCGGCGGACATCGTCATCCTGGCCGCATTCTCGCTCTACAACGTGCACTTGATGCTGCTCTCGGGCATTGGCCCGGCCTACGATCCTGTCACCAAGACCGGTACCGTCGGCAAGAACTACTCGTACCAGAACCTGAACCGCGTCTCGCTGTTCTTCGACGAAACCGTGCACGCCAACCAGTTCATGGGCATTGGCGGTGGCGGCGCCACGTTCGATGACCTGAACGGCAACCGCAACGATCCGACCAAGACCGGCTTCATCGGCGGCGGTATCATCTGGGCGCGCCAGCCCGGCGGCGGTCCCGTGCGCGGCATCGCGACCGCACCGGGCGTACCGGGCTGGGGCAGCGACTGGAAGAAGGGCGCCAAGGAAGCGATGCGCCATTCGTTCTACTTCGAAGTGCAGGGCTCCTGCATGTCGTACGACGATGCCTACCTCGACCTCGATCCGAACTACAAGGATGGTTTCGGCCGGCCATTGCTGCGCATGACGTTCGACTGGCACGAGAACGAAATCATCGCGTCGCAATACTTGGTCGGCAAGGCACAGGACATGTGCCAGGTGCTCAATCCATTGGCCATCAAGGGCGATGCGAAAAAGGCGGGCAGCCACTACAACATCAACCAGTACCAGAGCACGCACACGGTTGGCGGCGCGATCATGGGCGACAACCCGAAGACGTCGGCCCTGAACAAGTATCTGCAGTCGTGGGATGTGCCGAACGTGTTCGCGCCGGGCGCCAACGCGTTCCCGCAGAACAATGGCTATAACCCGACCGGCATGGTCGGCGCGCTGGCGTACTGGTGTGCCAAGGCGATCCGTGAGCAGTACATCAAGAACCCAGGCCCACTGGTCCAGGCATAAGAGGACGAACAGATGACGACGAAAAAACCTGTGAAAAAAGTCCTCCTGACCCTTGGCATCGTTAGTGCGCTGGTGTTTGCCGGCATGTATGGCTATGCGGTGGCACCGACCGAGACGCGCAAGATCGAACCCGGTCCGCAGCTTGCGGCCGGTGCCAAGCCTGATGCCGGCCTGATCGAAAAGGGGCGCTATGTCGCCACCGCCTCGGACTGTATCGCCTGCCACACGGCGCCAAGCGGCAAAGCCTTTGCGGGCGGCCGCGTGATCCAGTCGCCGATTGGCAATATGTACTCGACGAACATCACGCCGGACAAGACGACCGGTATCGGCAACTACACGCTGGACGATTTCGATCGCGCGATCCGCCACGGCATCACGCCGACCGGCGGCACGCTGTATCCGGCGATGCCGTTCCCGTCGTATGCCCGCATGAGCGACGACGACCTGCGCGCGCTGTATGCCTACTTCATGCACGGCGTGGCGCCGGCAAGCGCCGCGAACCGTGAGGCCGACATCCGCTGGCCGCTGTCGATCCGCTGGCCGCTGGGCATCTGGCGCAAGACCTTCGTGCCGGTGCAGGGTCCGATGGACCTGTCGAAGTACGCCGACCAGCGCATCGCGCGCGGCGCCTACCTGGTGCAGAGCCTGGGTCACTGCGGCACCTGCCACACCCCGCGCGCCGCCACGCTCAATGAGCTGGCGCTGGACGAGTCCGGTCCCGAGTACCTGGCTGGCGGTCCGCTGATCGACGGCTGGCTCGCGGTGAACCTGCGTGGTGACAAGGTCGATGGCATGGGCAACTGGAGCGAGAAGGATATCGTCGATACTCTCAAGACCGGTCGCAACAGCCATTCCGGCGTGCTCGGCGAGCCGATGCAGGACGTCGTCCTGCACAGCACGCAGAACATGACGGATGACGACCTGAGCGCGATGGCAGGCTACCTCAAGACGCTGCCGGCCACGGGCAACAAGAAAGCCAGCTTCACGGCCAGCACGGCGACGGTCGACGCCATCATGAGCGGCGACGACAGCCAGCGTGGTGTCCAGCTGTACCTGGACAATTGCTCGGCCTGCCACCGTGTCGACGGCAAGGCATCGGGCAATGTGTTCCCTGCGCTGCCAGGCAACCCGACCGTGCTGCAGCAGGACCCGAGCTCGCTGATCCGCGTGATCCTGGCCGGCGCACGCCTGCCTTCGACGAAGACGGCGCCATCGGAGCTGGGCATGCCGGGCTTCGCATGGCGTCTGTCGGACGAAGAGACGGCGCACCTGACCACCTTCGTGCGCAATGCCTGGGGCAACAAGGCCGCGCCAGTCGGTGCAGCCGATGTGGCCAAAGTGCGCAAGGCACTGAAAGACCACGAGATCCACGAGATGGACAAGGGCGATACCAAGCACTAAGCGTGCGGTGGTAGCGTGACGGCGGCGCCGTCAGCACAGGGTCATTCACGTGATCCGGTGCTGGCGGCGCCGCTTTTTTTTAGCGCGGGGCAATCATGTCGTAGGGTGGGCGGGTTTCCGCCCACGCGTTCAACGCACCTTCGCACAGCACGGAGCGACGCCAGGCGTGTGTCCATCCTGCCCGACCTTCCTGTACAGTTTATGCTGTGAGACTAAGAGCCCCCGTGACGACGGCAGGTTCGACATCGGCACGTGTCGTGTTTCGCTTGAAGGTGTGCACGTCAACAACCACCACGCCAGCGGCCCCATGCGCTGGCAACCGAGCTCAGCCTGACGGGGCTGCCGGACTATTCATGACGATCGAACTTATTCTGGTGGCAGCCAGGAGCTTCCTGTTTGTACTGGTGACGATGTTGCCAATCCTTAATCCGGCCGCGACTGCGCCGATTTTCCTGAGCCTGACCGAAGGCGCATCGCCGACGATCCGGGCACTGCTGGCGCGCCGCATCGCCCGCAACATGTTCTGGCTGATGGCCGGTTCGATGCTGATCGGTTCGTACGTCCTCGATTTCTTCGGCATCTCGCTGCCCATCGTCCGCATTGGCGGCGGCCTGATCCTGGCGTCCGTCGCCTGGCGCCTGCTTGGGGCGACGCCTGCCACGCCCGACAGCCGGGCCTCCCTGGCCGAGACCTTCACGCCGGAACACGCCCAGCGCCAAGCCTTTTATCCGCTGACCTTTCCGATCAGCTGTGGGCCGGCCTCGATCGCCGTCGCCATCACGGTCGGTGTGGCCCTGCATGATGTCAAGGTGGTGTTTTCACTGGCGCGCATGGGCGGCGCCTTGCTCGCCCTGGGCCTGATTGGCGTGCTGCTGTACCTCGCGTTCCGCTACGGCGAACATTTCCTGCGCCTGATCGGCGAAGCCGGCACCGCCGTCTTCCTGCGCCTGACCGCGTTCATCCTGCTGTGTCTGGGCGTGCAGATCGTCTGGGACGGGGTGCGCGAACTGGTGCTCGGGCTGATGCCGGTAGCTACCCATCTTGCCGCTTTACTATGACCTTATGGTCCTGACCTTTGGAGACCATCAATGACGTTCCTCACCACCACACCTGCCCGCATGGCGTTTGCATTATCGGGCTCGCTCTGCTGCAGCGCCGTGTTCGCGCAGGACACGCCGGAACTCGACTTCTACGGCTCGCTGCGCACCCAGGTCGAATCAGTCCACCCAGATCGTGCCGATTCCTATACCGGCCTGCGCGACGCGTATTCGCGCGTGGGCGTCAGCGGCAAATACCCGATCAATGCAGATATGGCGCTCGTCGGACAGGTCGAGCTGCCGGTCGATGTCGCCAATGCCAGGCTGCGCGACCCCTACGACCAGGATGAAAACATCCGCATCGCCAGCGTCGGCGTGAAGGGCACGCTCGGCGCGCTCACCTACGGCCAGCAGTGGATGCCTTACTACAACGCCGTGGCAGCGCCGGTGGACATGTTCAGCACGTACTACAGCGGCTATGCGACCTACACCGTGTTCCGGGTAGCCAAGACGCTGGCGTACACGACCCCGGACTACAACGGCCTGTCGTTTGGCGCAGGCTATGCGCCCAGCAGCGGCAACCGCCGCTCGACCTCGCGTATCGACGACCGCCGCTGGCAGGCGGTGGCGACGTATGTCCGCGGCGACACCCGCCTGGCGGCAGGCATCGATGACCGCGGCGACGCGGGCTATGGCAAGAACCGTATCTACGGCGTCACGCTGAGCCACCAGGCCGATGCCTTGTACCTCGCGGTGAAGTACGAGACATTCGAGACGGGCAACCGCCAGCCAGGCAGCTTCTCGACCGATGGCAACCGCGCCATCAATCTTTACGGCCACTATGCGCTTGGCAAGAGCACGATCAAGCTGATGCTGGCAAAGGTGGACAACTACGGTGACGAGATCATCCACCTTGGCATCGATTACGCGCTGTCGCGCGACGCCAGGCTGTTTGCCGAGCTGTATCACGAAGCCGAAACGGCGGCGCTGACGACGCGCCGTGGTGGCCTGGCGGACGTGGATGGCGGTGTGCGTGGCGGTCGTGCGCTGGCGGTGGGGCTGCGTTACGATTTTTGAAGTGGCGGGCAGGGCGCAGGAACGCAGGACGGCTTGCAGCGCCGGCTCGATGGACCTTGGTTGCATGAAAACCACAACGGTCTCTAGGTGGTTGCACGGGCGTCTACTACGGACGTGTCGCGAGACGTAATGCATCACGCAAGCAAAAGAATTTTCCACTAGGAAACTTCATGCCGCACGGGTGACAATGTATTCCATCCCCCATCTCGTGTCGCGACATACCGAATCATGCTCAAAAATCTGAACGTCACCCGCAAACTCGGTTTGCTCGTCGCCATCATGCTGGCGGCAATGATCGCTTTCGGCTGGAGCGCCCATACCGGCCTGCAGCGGGTCTCGGCTGCAGGCGCTGAAGTTGGCCACGTGCGCCTGCCGTCGATCCATGGGCTGCTGTCCGTCAGCGAAGGACAGACGGCAGTAAAGGGCTACGACATGTCGGTAGCGCTATACCAGAACAATCCTGATGCGCGGCAGCAGCTGGATGCCATTCTTGCGCATCGCCGCAAAGCCTGGGAACGGATCGATGCCGGCTGGCGCCTGTATGAGCCTCTGCCACAGACGCCCGAAGAGACCGTACTCTGGAATCAGTTCCAGAGCGAGTGGAAGGCCTGGCAAGCCGCGGAAGAACAGGTTGCGCGTACCATGACCGCGCTTGCGGGCAATACGTCGCCGGAGCGGCGACAGGAACTGTTTTCGTCTTTCTTCCAGCAGGTAAGCGCTGCCGAGCCGCTGTTCGTGCGCTCTGAAGGGACATTGGAGAAAATCGTGGCCCTCAATAACGCCATTGCCAGTGCCAGCATCGAGACGGCCGACGACAGTGCCGCCGCTGCACGGGTGGCAATGGCGACGGTTGCCCTGGTGGCGCTGACGATCGCCACCATCTGCGCCGTCGCCATTACGCGCAGCATCGTGCAGCCGCTGCGCCAGGCCGTGTCGGTGGCGCTGACCGTCGCTGCCGGCGACCTGACGAGCGTCATCGTCGTCAGCGGCAAAGATGAAACCAGTCAACTGCTCGGCGCGCTAAAGCAGATGAACGACAGCCTGGCCGGCATTGTGGAACGTGTCCGGGCCAGCACCGAGACCATCGCGATCGCCTCCTCGCAAGTGGCGGTGGGCAGCCAGGACCTGTCGTCCCGTACCGAAGAGCAGGCATCGTCGCTCGAGGAAACCGCATCGTCGATGGAGGAACTCACCTCCACGGTCAAACAGAATGCCGACAACGCACGCCAGGCCGATACGTTGGCCGCGCAGGCTTCCCGGGTAGCAGTCCGTGGCGGGGAAGTGATTGCCGGCGTGGTCGATACCATGGACGGCATCAATCGCCATTCGAGCAAGATTGCCGACATCATCGGCGTGATCGACGGCATTGCGTTCCAGACCAACATCCTGGCGCTGAACGCCGCGGTCGAGGCGGCACGTGCGGGTGAGCAGGGGCGAGGCTTCGCCGTGGTCGCCGGCGAAGTGCGCACGCTGGCGCAGCGCAGCGCGAGCGCGTCGAAGGAAATCAAGGCCCTCATCAATGAATCGGTGGTCCAGGTCGCCCAAGGGACACGACTGGTGGGCGACGCCCGCGCCACCATGACCGAAGTGGTCGACAGCATTCGCCGTGTGAACGACGTGATGTCCCACATCAGTGCCGCCAGTGCCGAACAGTCATCGGGCATCGAGCAGATCAACACTGCCGTCGTACAGATGGATCAGGTGACACAGCAAAACGCGGCTCTGGTCGAAGAGGCAGCCGCTGCCGCCGAATCGATGCAGAACCAGGCAGCGCAGTTGACGCACGTGGTGTCGTCGTTCAAGACCAACGGAGCAATCGCGCAGCAGGGCGGGTCAGCGCGCGTGGCTGCACGGGCACGGCCGGTATTGAGCGCATGAACAAACTGATCGTCGTTCCCGTGGTTTGTGGATGCCGCCGGACGTGCCGTGACGATCTGAATTTTTTGTTTTACAGCATCCTTGCGTAAATGCATCTCAGCCTTATGTGGTGTCGATGAAAAATTCTATTTCCTCGACGCAGCATCCCGACATCCTGTACGGACCCCACCAGCCCGAGTTGCTGCGCGATGAAATCCTGGCCGACCTGCTCGAAGCCAGTGCGCAGCGTGCGCCCGACCAGCCCGCCTTTGTGTCCGGTGCACGCCAGCTCAGCTACCGCGAACTCGACGAGCAGGCCAGCCTGGCCGCCTCGCGCCTGATCGACTCCGGCATCGGGCCAGGCGATATCGTCGGCCTGTGGATGCCACGCGGGATCGACCTGTTGATCATGCAGGCGGCGATCGCCAAGACCGGGGCCGCCTGGCTGCCGGTTGACGAAGACACACCGGCCGAGCGCCTGCTGGTCTGCATGACGGACGCCGGTTCGCCAGCGCTGGTGACCAGCGAACGGATGCGCGAGCGCCTTGGCAGTATTACCCAGCCCATCCACATGGCCGAGACCCTTTTGCGGGCGGCAGCGGATGGCTACGTGCTCAAGCGCCGCGGCGCGGTTCCGGGAAGTGCGCCGGCCTATGTGATCTACACGTCGGGCTCGACCGGCAAGCCGAAAGGCATCCTGATCGACCAGCGCAGCATCTGCCACTTCCTGCGCAGCGAAAACGCGGTGCTGGGTGTGCGTGCGGACGACCGTGTCTACCAGGGCTTCTCGGTCGCCTTCGACATGTCGTTCGAAGAGATCTGGATTTCCTACCTGGTCGGCGCGACGCTCTGGCTCGGGCCCAAGGAAGCCGCAGGCGATCCGGAAGCGCTGCCGCGCCTGCTCGCGGAAAACGGCGTCACCGTGCTGCATGCGGTGCCGACCCTGCTGTCGCTGTTCGCACAAGACGTCCCGAGCCTGCGTATCATCAACCTGGGCGGCGAGATGTGCCCGGAAGCCGTGGTCGAGCGCTTCTCGCGGCCCGGCCGTGTCATGTTCAACACCTATGGTCCGACCGAAGCGACGGTTTCGGCCAGCCTGGCGCGCATGGAACCGGGACGCACGATCACCATCGGCGATCCGCTGCCGAACTATGGCCTGCTGGTCATTGCGACCGAGACCGACAAGGGCCTGCAGATCCTGCCGCGCGGCGCCACCGGCGAGCTGTGCATCACCGGTCCCGGCCTGTCTGCCGGCTATCTGGGGCGCCCTGATCTGACTGCCGAAAAATTCCTGCCCAACCCATGGGCCAGTGGCAGCGACGATGCACGCCTGTACCGCACGGGCGACCTCGCGCGCATCGAGCCAGACGGGCAGGTGGTGTGCCTGGGCCGTACCGACGACCAGGTCAAGATCCGCGGTTTCCGCGTGGAACTGGGCGAAATCGAAGCCGTGCTTGCGCAGCAGGACGGCATCGGTACCACCGCCGTGCTGCTGCGCAAGGACGATGGCATCGATCGCCTGGTTGCCTATCTGGTGCCGACGCCGGCAGCGACCGACGAGCAGCTTGCCAGCGCCACGTTGCGCACGGCGCTGTCCGGCCGCCTGCCGCCCTACATGGTGCCGAGCCGCTTCGAAGTCCTCGCGGTCATGCCGCGCCTGACCTCTGGAAAGATCGACCGCAAGGCACTCAAGGCCATGGCATTGAGCGCACCACTGCCGAGCGACCTGGCGGCATCGGACGCGCCGGAAACGCCGGGGGAGACCGCCTTGTTCGCGGCCCTTGTCCAGCTGTTCCCGGGCCAGCCGATCCGGCGCGAGCAGGATTTCTTTTCCGACCTGGGTGGCCACTCGTTCTTTGCCGCCCGCCTGGCAAGCGCCTTGCGCCAGGATCCGCGCTTTGCCCACATGACGGTGGGCGACATCTATCAGAAGCGCCAGGTTGGCGCGATCGCGGCCAGCCTCGATCAGGGCGCGGGAACGGCAGCGATGGAGGCCGACTGGACCCCGCCGCCGGCAGCGCGACGCTGGGTCTGCGGCCTGGCCCAGCTGGCGGTGTTTCCGCTGCTGGTAACGCTGCGCATGGCGCAGTGGCTGGCGCCGTTCTTCGCGTATCACTACCTGACCGGCGAGCCTGGCGACAGCGTCCCCCGGGCGGTCGCGGCAGCGATCGGCGTGTTCCTGCTGGCGACCGTCATGGAGTTCGTGCTGGCGATTGGCGGCAAATGGCTCGTCGCCGGGCGGCTCAAGCCTGGCGCGTACCCGCTGTGGGGCATGACCTACTATCGCTGGTGGCTGGCCGACCGCCTGATCGATGCGGCGCCCACCTACCTGCTGGCCGGGTCGTCACTGTACACCTGGTGGCTGCGCCTCTTGGGCGCGAAAATTGGCGACGATGTCGTGATCGGCTCGATGACGGTGCGCGCACCCGAACTGCTGCAGTTTGGCGACAACGTCAGCATCGGCAATGCCGTCAATATCGAGAACGCGCGCGTGGAGCGCGGCCGCCTGCTCCTGGGGCGTGTCACGCTCGAAGACGACGCCTTCGTGTCGTCGTACGCCATCTTGGAAGGGAACACGCGCGTGGAGCGGCACGGCCATCTGGAGGGCCAGTCGGCGCTGCAGGACGGTGGTGTGGTGCCCGCAAACCGCATCTGGAAGGGTTCTCCGGCCCGCGATGTCGATGCGTTCGATCCATCGGCACTGCCGCCGCGGCCGCACACGGGCCAGCTGCGCCGCGCAGGCGAAGCGCTGTTCTTCGTCTTCGGCATCCTGCTGGTTGCGACGCTGTTCTTCATGCCGGTGTTCCCGAGCTTCGTGCTGATCGACTGGTTCGACGAGCGCGGTGCGCTGGCCTGGCTGCAGGCGAGCACCATCGAAGGCCAGCTGGTGCGCTACTTCGTGCTGGCGTTGCCGGCCAGTGCCGTGCTGGTGTTCCTGACCATGCTGGTGTCGGCGGCGATCCGCTGGGGCTTTTTGCCGCGTATCCAGCCGGGCCGCTACGCCGTCCACTCGAATGCCTATTGCAAGAAGTGGCTGGTCAGCCACATCCAGGAGTCGAGCCTGAACGTCCTGCACGGCATCTACGCTACCGTGTACGCGCCGTTCTGGTACCGCCTGCTGGGCGCCAAGGTTGGACGCGATGCCGAGATCTCCACCGCGCTGGGCGTGGTACCGGACATGCTGACGCTGGGCGATGAAACCTTCATCGCCGACGCCGTGATGCTGGGCGACGAACATGTCGATGGCGGCTGGATGACGATGCAGCCGACCGTGGTGTCGAACCGCTCGTTCGTCGGCAACGGCAGCTACATCCCGGACGGGACCATCCTGCCGGAGGGCGTGCTGGTGGGCGTGCACACCCACGCCCCGGACAACGAGCGCATGACGGCCGGCGACACGTGGCTCGGCTCGCCCCCGATTCGTCTGCCCGCGCGCGAACAGGTCGGCGGCTATCCGGAGCATCTGACCTACAAGCCATCGCTACTACGCCGCCTGGGCCGCTCGCTGGTGGAAGCCTTCCGCATCGTGGCGCCGCATGCCATGGTGATTACGGTCGGCTACACGGTGGTGCTGGACCTGATGCCCATCGCTGGGGCAGGGCACTGGGGCGCCGTCATTGCCTACCTGGCGTTGATCGGTCTGGCCTACGGCATCGGTAACTACCTGTTCGTGCTGGCCTTCAAGTGGCTGTTACTGGGCCGCTACGAGAAGCGCGCGGAGCCGATGTGGACGCCGTTCGTCTGGCTGTCCGAAGGCGTCACCAATATGTACGAAGGCATTGCGGTGCCCAACTTCATGCGCTACCTGCGCGGCACGCCATGGCTGCCGGTCGCCTTCCGCCTGCTCGGCTGCCACATCGGCAAGGGCGTGTACATGGACACCACCGACATCACGGAGTTCGACTGCGTGCACATTGGCGACCATAGCGAACTCAATGCGCTGTCCTGCCCGCAGACCCACCTGTTCGAAGACCGGGTGATGAAGATCGACCGCGTCGATATCGGCAGCAAGGTCTACCTCGGCCCGCGCAGCGCGGTGCTGTACAGCGCCCGGGTGGGGGATAACGCGCGGCTGGGGCCACTCACGCTGGTGATGAAGGGTGAGCATATTCCGGCCGCGACGAGCTGGGTTGGTCTGCCTGCGGCGCCCTTGCGGGCGGCGGGGTGAGCGTGGTGATGCCGTTGGCCATTTGCTGGCCTGGCGACGCCAGTGGTTCGCGGCTTGTCGTATCACCTGGCCTCGCGTTGCTGGGTGTGCGCGAGCAGTCAGACCGTGAAGCGGCCCGGCTGCGCATTCGCGCTGTCCTCACAGCCGCTCTGGCTGCGCATTTCGGCATCGATGCCGGCCGAATCGCACTGCATTCGCCGCAGGGTATTGCGCCCTGGGCGATCGTGGCGCTGGACGCCGGGGAGCAGCGGGTTGCGCTGTCGATCAGCCATGACGGCGACATCTCGGTAGCGGCGTATTGCTTGAGCGGTGCAGTCGGCATCGACGTGATGTCCATCGTGCCAATACCGGACTGGCGGGCAGTGGCGCGCGATTATCTGGGGCCGGAAGCAGCCCGTAAGCTGGCAGCCCGATCCGATGGCGAGCGAGATGCCGCGTTTGCGCATGCCTGGAGCGAGCACGAGGCCCGCCTGAAGTGCCTCGGCTTGCAGCTAAGCGAGTGGTGCGACGAACGCGCCGTCACGCTGCAGGCGTGCCGCTGCTTTCCGCTGGCGCTGCCGGACAGCTATGTGGGTTATGTCGCGCTGCCAGCAATGTCATTTGTTTGATCGCGATATGCCGAGAACTTGCCGACCTCGCCTTACCTGACCCCGTCGCTGTCACCCGGTTGCGTGTCACCACGAACAGCAACCTTTACTGCTCTATAACGGAAAACTGGAACGCAAAGTAGACAACTCCTGAGTTAAAGTCCCGGCCTCGCCAACTACGTTCTTGAGTTCATCCAAGTTGTACTCTTTTGAGACTAAAGTTTTGGAAGTTGCTCTGCTTGACACAACGACGACGATGCTGCGACTCATGTCAAAGCCGACTCTACCATGCACTAAGGTATTTCTATGCCCGCGCAATGCATGGCTGCGCTTTACCCAAGCCAGGTAAAAAGGCAATCCATCGTTGGCACACCGACCTTGAGCATCTGCTTCTAGAAGTGCCAACTTCTGAGAAAAACTAAAGCCTTCAATTTTCTTTGAGCGTTCATCGAAAGTGTTCCCTTCATCTACCCACGCAAGGCATAAATCTAACGCCGTCTCAAGCCGCGAATACTCAAACAACAAGCGGCCCACAAGCGTTTCTACAGTCGCGCGCAGCTCATTTCGTGCTTCGCGCAATTGTGTTCCTGTCCATTCCACGCCCTTTCTCCTTCGATTCACCAACACCTGCACTTCTCCTGCTTCGTTGCGCGAATCGGAGATACACCGACCTCACGTCCGCCCTAATGCTTTAGGGCTGCTGTTGGCCGAATTCGGCCGATCAGCCCAGCATAGCAATTTACCGCGCTGGAAAAATCACACACCTGCTCGACCGGCAGCTGCCGACCCGAACCGAACGACCAACGGCTTAGTTCGATAGCTGTTACTTGTGCTCGGTGGGACGACAACTTACGGAGTTTGCTGCTACCCATTCGGCAGCGTTGGCAACCCGATCAACTGAACTCTCTCCCGGGGGAATCTGGCGCATCGGTTCAATGCCTCCACGAATCACCGGCCCGTCTCCAATGGTATATCGGGACTGCGTCAACACCAGGGTCGAACCATCCGGCAAAGGATACGTCGCGTTGGCAGTCGTCATCCCTGACGAGGTGCTGCCGAAGGTATGCACTCTGGCCTCGCCCAGCAGAGCAATCAACAACATTTCCCCCGCACTCGACGTGCGCTTGTCGGTGACGACCGCCAGCGGTCCCTTGTCGAAGCGGCTCAATGGATTGGCACGGCCTTCACCCGTCCTCTGGCGCATGTCTTCCAGGCCGGCAGGATTCACCAGCGCCGTGCGCTTGCCGTCCCGGTCGACCCACATCGCGTTGTTGGCACCGCTGAACAACGGCGACATTGCCACCAGGGGCGGCCAGGCATTCCCACCAGTCTGCTCGCTCAGGTCGACCACCAGGGCGCAGGCGTCGGCGATGTCGGGCGTTGTCCCGGCCTCGTCATGAAAGCGTGTCAGGTAGGGGCCAAGTGCCGTCGTCGTGCTATTGACGACAGGCGGCGGTGTCCAGCGCAGTACTTTGCCTTTGCTTGTTTGCAGCACCTGGAAAGTCACCGGTGGACGATCGTTCGATGCTGTTTGAGTGCGCTGTACGGTCAATTCGTGGCGTGCAGGGATCAGGAAACTATGCCCGTTCGTGTCGAGGGTCGCCAGAAGACCGGTGATGCGTGCGTACAGCGCCGTCCGGTCGATTTCCAAGGGTTGACCGTCAAGGATGGCCAACAGTGCCATCCTGGCCCGGTCATATTCGGCCTGCTGGCGTGGGTACAGGCCACGGCTTTCGACAAGCGCGACCGTCTTGCTGGCGACGTCACGTGCCAATGAAACAGACATGGTTTGGGCAGGCGCTTCAGCACCGACGGCGGGCGTGAAAAACATCGCAGCCAAGGCTGCGATGCGAAATGCTCGATGCATATTGAGATCCGCTTCCAGATGAGAGGAGGATCAAAAGTTTGGCACACTCAACGCGGGAAAGATGCGCACATTTTCACGGGCCTGAAAAGGCTGCTCCTGCCTGAGCTTCACGGCGCGTTCACCGCAACGTTTTCCGAAAACCTGCAGATCTCACTTACACCACCGACCCAAGCTTGAAAATCGGCAAATACATCGCAACCACCAGCCCACCAATCAGCACGCCCAGAATCACCATGATCAACGGCTCCATCAGCGACGACAGCGCTGCGACAGCCTCGTCGACTTCTTCCTCGAAGAAGTCGGCGACCTTGCCCAGCATGGCGTCGAGCGAGCCGGATTCTTCGCCGATCTGCACCATCTGGATCACCAGGTTCGGGAACACGTCGACATTCTGCATCGATGCCGTCAGGCTGGTGCCGGTGCTGACCTCGTTCTGGATCTTGCGCGTTGCTTCCAGGTAGACAGCATTGCCAGATGCGCCACCAACCGAGTCGAGCGCTTCCACCAGCGGCACGCCGGCGGCGAACATGGTGGCCAGCGTGCGGGTCCAGCGCGCGATGGTGGCCTTGCGGATCACGGGGCCGAAGATGGGTAGTCTCAGCAGCAGGCGGTCCATCGCCTGCTGCATCTTCAGCGAGCGGCGCCAGGCTTGGAAGAAGAAGTAGCCGGTGGCGAACATCGAGCCGAAGATCAGGTACCACCAGGTGACGAAGAAGTCCGAGATCGCCATCACCACCAGCGTTGGCGTGGGCAGGTCGGCGCCGAAGCTTTCGAACACCTGCTTGAAGGCCGGCACCACCCAGATCATGATCACGGCGGTGACGATGAACGCGATGGCCAAAATGGCGATCGGGTAGGTCAGCGCCGACTTGATCTTGCCCTTGAGCGCGAGCGTTTTCTCTTTGTAGATCGCCAGGCGCGTGAGCAGGTCTTCCAGAATACCGGCCTGTTCACCGGCCCCGACCAGATTGCAGAACAGCGGATCGAAGTACAGCGGGAACTTGCGGAACGCGCGGTTCAGGCTCGTGCCGGTTTCGACGTCGTTGCGCAGGTCCTGGATCAGCTTGGCCATCGACGGGTTGCCGTGGCCCTTGCCGACGATGTCGAACGATTGCAGCAGCGGCACGCCGGCCTTCATCATGGTCGCGAGCTGGCGCGTGAACATGGTCAGGTCCTTGTCGGTGATCTTTTTGCCGCTGCGGTAGACTTTCTTCTTGACCTTGGTGACCATGATCCCCTGGCGGCGCAGGGTCACGTTGACGATGGCTTCGCCGCCGGCGCGTACTTCGCCGCGCACGGTGCGCCCGGTCTTGTCCTTGCCTTCCCACGCGTACACGTTCTCCTTGACCTGTGCGCCGCGGCTCTTGGGGGATAGGGAAGTTGCCATGGGGGTTCCTGTTCAGGGTCTTATTCGTTGGTGCAGCCGAGGACTTCTTCGACGCTGGTCAGGCCTTGCTTGACTTTCATGAGGCCTGAGCGGCGCAGCGAGTTCACGCCTTCCTTCTCGGCCTGGGCCGCGATTTCCATCGCGTTGCCGTTGCCCAGGATCAGCGCCTCGATCGCGGGCGAGATCGGCATGATCTGGTAGATGCCGACCCGGCCCTTGTAGCCCGAGCCCAGGCAGCGGTCGCAGCCGACCGGGCCGTACGGCTTCCACGTGTCGTCGATGTCGCTCTCGCGGTAGCCGGCAGCAAGCAGCGCGTCGTGGCTCGTCTCGAGCGGCTGCTTGCAGGTGCACAGGCGGCGCGCGAGGCGCTGGGCCGTGATCAGGATGACCGACGAGGCGATGTTGAACGGCGCCACGCCCATATTCATCAGGCGCGTCAGCGTCGACGGCGCATCGTTCGTGTGCAGCGTGGAGAACACCATGTGGCCCGTCTGCGCGGCCTTGATCGCGATGTCAGCCGTTTCCAGGTCGCGGATCTCGCCGACCATGATGATGTCGGGATCCTGGCGCAGGAACGACTTCAGGGCGACAGGGAAGGTCAGGCCGGCTTTTTCGTTGACGTTGACCTGGTTCACGCCGGGCAGGTTGATCTCGGCCGGGTCTTCCGCGGTCGAGATATTGATGCCCGGCTTGTTGAGCAGGTTCAGGCAGCTGTACAGCGAGACGGTCTTGCCGGAGCCGGTCGGGCCCGTCACGAGCACCATGCCGTAGGGGCGGGCGATGGCGTCGAGCAGCAGCGCTTTCTGGTCAGGGTCGTAGCCGAGCGCGTCGATCCCCATCTGGGCCTGGGTCGCATCCAGAATACGCATGACGGTCTTTTCGCCAAACAGCGTGGGCAGCGTGCTGACGCGAAAATCGATCGTGCGCGTGGCCGACATGATCAGGCGCATGCGGCCATCCTGCGGCACGCGCTTTTCGGCGATGTCCAGGCGCGCCAGCACCTTGATGCGCGAGACCAGCTTTTCGCGGATCGCCAGTGGCGGCGAGGCGTGGTCGCGCAGCACGCCGTCCACGCGCAGGCGGATGCGGTAGAACTTTTCGAAGGGCTCGAAGTGGATGTCCGATGCACCCATCGTCACCGCGTCGATCAGGATCTTGTTCAGGAAGCGCACGATCGGCGCATCCTCGACATCGTTGGCCGCCTCGGGCGGCGCGGCTTCCTTGTCGTCGTCGGCGAACTCGATCGCCGCTTCTTCGCCGGCCAGGTCGCTCAGGTCCTGCTCGGCGCCCTTGGCGATGGCTGCCAGCAGCGCCAGCAGGGCGTCGTGCGGCACGATCACCGGTTCGACCGTGGCCTCGCTCTGAAACTTGATCTGGTCCAGCGCCTGGCTGTTGGTGGGGTCGGACAGCGCGACCGACAGCTTGTTGCCACGCTTGGCCAGCGCGATCACGCGCTGGGCCTGCATCAGCTTGGCGTCGATGGCGCTGGCAGGCAGTACACCCACCGAAAACGCCGACAGGTCGAGCAGCGGATAGCCGAAGGTCTCGGCGCAAAACGCGGCCAGCGCGCGCGCCTCAATGGCACCGCTGGCCAGCAGTGCATCGATGAACGCGATCTTTTCCTGCGCGGCTTTCTTGTGCAGCATGTCCGCCTGCACGGCGCTCAGGCGGTTGGCCTGGACGAGCGCGCGCGCAAGGCCCGACAACGGTGTGCCGGTGGTCGGATGAGGGAGGACTGCTGCCATATGAGCCGGGTGTGGGTACCTCAGGAAAGTGACCAGGACGCCAGAGTCACCGGCGGATCAAGGGATGATGCCTATGGGCATTAATTTTGTAAAGGATTTGGTGTGACGTGCAGCAAGACGGGCATGTGGACGATCTGGCATGGCATGCCGGATCGTCCACATGGCGCTGCGCGCATCGGACGTGCTACAGAGTGAGCCGACTTGGCGGCGATGAAACACTCTTGGTAAAGCTATTACGGTTGTGGTCGCCTTGCAAAGCTGGGTTTTCGCAACACTTCAGCTCGCTAATTTTGCATGCGTGTCAGTGCGTGAGCGCCAGGCGCGTGCTCGATGTCGAGCCACTCACGCCAGGCGTATGCGCGAGCTTGAACACGGCCAGCGCATCGGTAAGGTGGCCGGTCTGGCCCGTCAGCGATTCGGCGGCGGCTGCCGCTTCCTCGACCAGCGCCGCATTTTGCTGCGTCATCGCGTCGATGCTGCCGATGGCCAGGCCAATGTCTTCGATGCCCGCGTTCTGGCGCGTACCCGCATCGCGGATCTCGAGCATGATGGTTTGCACCTTGCCCACGGCCTCGACGATCTGCGCCATCGTCACGCCGGCCTGGTCCACCAGCGCGCTGCCGGCGCCGACTTTGGCGACCGAGTCGCCGATCAATTCCTTGATCTCCTTGGCGGCCGATGCCGAGCGGTGTGCCAGCGTGCGCACTTCGCTGGCCACCACGGCAAAGCCGCGGCCCTGCTCGCCGGCGCGGGCCGCTTCGACGGCTGCGTTCAGGGCCAGGATATTGGTCTGGAAGGCGATGCCGTCAATGGTCGCGATGATGTCGACGATCTTTTTCGACGAGGCGCTGATGTCGCCCATCGTCGTGACCACGCCGCCGACGACGTCGCCGCCGCGCGAAGCGATTTCGTTGGCCGTGACCACCAGCGCACTGGCTTCGCTGGCATTGGCGGCATTCTGGCGCACTTCGCCCGTCAGCTCGGCCATCGCGCGCGTGGTGCGGTCGACGTTCGATGCCTGCGATTCGGTGCGGCTGGCCAGGTCGGCGTTGCCGCTGGCGATCTCGCTGCTGGCGCTGGCGATGGCGTCGGCCGAGGCCTTGATGTCGCCTACCAGTGTCGACAGGCGGGTGCGCATTTCCTTCAGCGCGGCCAGCAGGCTGCTGCTGTCGCCCGCGTCGGTGTGGATCTCCATCGACAGGTCGCCGGCGGCCACCGCCTGCGCGATCGTGCGCGCATAGGCCGGCTCGCCGCCCAGCTGCTGCCAGATGGTGCGAACCATGAACCACGAGATGGCTACCAGCACCGCGATCACGATCAGGGCCGACAGCACCATCGCGATGACGGTCTGGCGCACGCTGTTCTGGCTGGCTTCGATGCCGGCGGCGAACTGGCGCTGGGCCAGATCGGCTGTCTTGGCCAGGTCGGCATTCAGCGCGGCCAGCGCCTTCTGCATGGCGCCGACGGTGGCCTGCGGGTCGCCTTGCTCCATCTCGAGCATGATGCGGGCCGACGACAGTGCCGGCGTGTAGTAAGCAGTGAATTCGGTATTCAGGCGTGCGCTCGTGGCTTGCTGGCCGGGGATCTTGGCGAGCTGGTCGAGTGCGGTGCGCACCTTGGTGGCCTGGTTGTTGGCCTGGTCGACGAGCGCCTTGTCGTTCTCGGTGACGGCATCGGTCAGCATGACGGTGACGGCCCCGATGTCGAGCGACAGGACCTTGACCGCGTCCATCAGCGGATAGTCCACCGACTCGGTGGTGGTGATCGACTTCAGGGCGCCGTTCGCGATGGTCGCGCTGATGCCGGCCCCCAGGCCGAAGATGATGGCGGAAATAATGGGCAGTGCCCAGATCCTGCGCTTGATGCTCATGCTTGTCTCCAGATACAACGCCCGCCACGCGGCGCAGAGCCGGTGGCGGGCGTGGTTAGTGCTTGCTTATGGGGTGAGGACGACCTTGACGCTCGCATCGACGGCGCTCTTGTCGATGTAGCCGATGGCCTTCGGGTTGGCGGCGACGGCGGCCTTGACACCGGCACTGTCGGCAACTTCCTTCGGCATCGTGGCCTTGCCAGTAAATACCAGCTTGGACCACAGGGCCTTGGCCTGGGCCGCGTCCTTGTCCGCGACCTTCTTGTAGAACTCGGCGCGTACCGGGGCGTTGTCGGGCTGGTCGATCGGCGTCATCGACGTCGATTTACCCAGGAAGAACTGGGCGACCTGATCCTTGGTCAGTGCGCTTTCGGCGGCCTTCGGATTGACGACGACAACCACTTCGGCCAGAGCCGGCAGTGCAGCGAAAGCGGTGCTCAGGCAGGCAGCGATGAGAATTTTTTTCATGGGCGCTCCTTAGAACACGAAGTCGAGGGCGACGGCGCCGACGGTCACAGGACCGGAGAAGCCTGGCTTGACATTGATGAACAGGCCGCTGCCGGTTGGCTTGATGCGGTCGATCTGCACCTTCAGTGCGGCCGACTTGTAGAAGTCCCAGCGCACGCCGATGGTGTCGGTGGTCTGCTCGCCCTGGCCAACGCCCGAGACGGCAATCCGGCTCACGCCGGCGCGCAGCGCCTGCAGGGTCGGGGTGCAGGCAGCCGGGAAGCCGGCGGGGCAGGCGGTCGGCACGGTGTTGTTGATGGTGCTGTCGATCTTCAGTTCCGAGCGCGTGTAGTACGGCAGGAACTTGCCGATGCGGTAGCCGCCCATCACGTACCACGACGTGGTGTCGTTGATGTAGGTCTCGGTCTTGCGCTTGGCAAATTCGCTTTGCAGCACGAAATTGTTCCAGTCAGCGGTCAGCCCGATCGAATTGAACGTGCCCTTGTCGCCCTTGGCTTCCACTTCGCTTGCCAGCGCGGTCAGCTGGGGCAGGCGATAGCCGGCGCCGGCGGCGCGCAGCGAGCCGACCAGTGTATTAAGCGATGGCAGGTCGTCGAGCGTGACCTTGGTGCGGGCGTGGCCCACGCGCAGCGTGAACGGGCCGTTTTCGGCCACCAGGTTCAGTGCCAGGATGTCCTTGCCGCGCACGTGGAAGCTCGTCACCGGCGCCTTGGTGCTGCCGGCTGCGAACTGCGTGGTCAGGCTGGTGTTGCCGAACTCGTGGCGCCAGGTGATGTCGGCGCCATCGACGCTGTTGAACGGCACTTGCGAATACACTTCCGACGGCGGGCGCAGCATCGTGTTGGCATAGCCCACATTGCGATAATCCGAGATCATGAAGATCGGCAGGCCGACGCGGCCCACGCGCACGCTCAGTTCATCCGAGATGCGGAACTTGGCGAAGGCCCAGCTCAGTTCGGCGCCATAACCTTCTTCGGCATCCTTGCGCACCAGACCTTGCGCGGTCAGCGACAGCCAGTCGTTGACGGTGTAGTCAGCCTGCAGGCCGAGGTTCGAGTCGATACCGGTGCGGAAGTCGCCTGCGCTGCCACTGGCCTGGTTGGGCCGGGCAAATTCGGCGCGGTCTTCATCCGCGTAGGTAGCGGCAGCGGTGCCGAAGCCGCTGATTTTGACGGCGTTCTCCTGTGCTTGTGCGACCGACGCGCACAGAGGCAGCGCCAGCAGACTGGCAATCATTGTTTTTTTCATAATAGGGGTGTGCTGAAACGTAGGCTGCTGGGAACGACGGCGCTGACAAGGGCAGCAGGCAAGAGCGCCGGTACATACTGGAATTTATTCTATCCACCCGGCAATATTGACAGCAACAGTTTTATGACATTTGGAGAGTATCGGAGATATTTCCGGATGGAATGTGGCCTGACTGACACACAAGGTCGTCAGAACACATTCCTTTATGACAAGTTAGTCGACGGGCTTGACGGACGACACAGTGCAGTCCAGATGACCGGGATCGTTTTGCAGGGGAATGCGGCGGCCGTCGATCTCCAGATCCGCCAGCACCGGCGGCGCGGCGCGCAAGCGCCCAGCGCGCATGGCGTCGAACAGCGTTGCGCAATCGCCGTACAGCTCGGGCAGGGTGGCAGCCAGTTCCCAGGCGCCGTGCGCATCCTGGCGCAACACGGCGCTTTCATGGCCATTGCCATTGACGTTGCGGCCGACCACGACGACCTCTGGCCGAGCGTCGCCGCCCAGGTCGAGCACGAACGCGTCACACACCGCGCCCTGGGTGCGCATGCACCACGGCAGGCGCGTCGATTGCTGCATGCGGCGCCAGTCGTTCTGCGCGAAGCCGGCCGGCAGCGTGGCGCCCGTCGGCCACACGTGCAGCTGCTTGACCATGTTGATGGCGCCGGTGTCCGGGGCAGGCTGGCGCAGGTCCGCCAGTTCGGTCCGCAACCAGGCGGCATCCGTGCCGGTCGTGCTGCTCTGCAGCCGGGCCAGTGCGGCGCGGCCGTAGCGCTCGCCGTGATGCCAGAGATGGTCCACGTCCAGTTGCCGTAACGTGATCTGGCCGGCATCCAGGCGCGCCAGCTGGCTGGCCACGGCGATGCGTCCGGGGTCAAGCAGTGGCGAGAGCAGCAGCACCAGCACACCAAGCACCGTGAAGGCGGCGGCGATGTTGACGCCGGCCAGTGTGGGCAACCAGCCCCGCCGCGCGGCCGCAGCCGCATAGCCGCTGGCGTAGCACACCGCCACCAGCAGGCAGGCGGCGGCGATCACGCGGTTGGTCGACCAGCCATGATCGAGCACGCGCAGCGCGAGCGCGTACGCGGCGAGCAGCGTCAGCGGCGCCAGCAGCAGGCTCGCCACGCGCGCCGAGACGGCGATGATGCGCACCGGGCGCTCGCTGCCATCCTGCCAGGCCGCATTGATCAGCACCACAAAGCAGGCCGCTGCCGACAGCAGCATCCCGGCAGCGCTGCGCGTGGCCCACAGCGGCGCAAGCCCGGTAAATGGCAGGCTGGCCAGGAAGCCGCTCACCAGCAGCGTGAGCACCGGCAGCGTCCACGACAGCAGCACGTGCACCAGATTGCGGATCCCGCGCACGATGGCCGGCTTGACGTCGGTCAGGTGCATCGCGCTGGCAAAGGCGAACACCGAGACGGGAATGGAGAACCAGGCTTTTTCCATGGCCCGGCTCAGGAAGTTAAGCCGGATCAGGTCGAACAGCGATGCGCCCATTTGCAGCACGAGCCAGGTTGCGCCGACGAACAGGGCGCTGAAGACGAGCTGCAGGCCAAGCGTCCACGCCACGTCAAAATACGTGGCATACGCTGCGATGCGCCGGCGATCGCGCGCGCCGGCGAGCACCAGCGCGTGGGCGATGAAGCAACCGGCCGCCAGGCACGCCGACAGGGCGTCCGACGGCGTCGGTCGCAGTGCATCGACGCCGCCCAGCCGGCGCCAGACATCGTGGATCGCCAGCAGCACGATCGCGATGGCTGCGGCGCTCACCCAGCCTGCCAGCGTCCGGCGCGGCACATGCCCGAGGGCGCTGATCAGAATCACCGGCAGCAGCACGCCCGATAGCACCAGCGGCGCGAACAGCAGGGGAGCGGTCGCGGGCCAAAGCTTGTCCTGCAGGGCCGTGTAGAGCAGGTACAGCAACACGCCCTGGATCAGGCCAATGCCGATGCGTGCGGGGCCAAGCCGGTGCGGCGCCAACTTAACTGCCCCGGTAGGTCGAGTACGACCAGGGCGTCATCACCAGTGGCACGTGGTAATTCTGGTCCGTGGCCGCGATGCCGAAACCCAGTGTGATGCGGTCCAGAAAAGGCGGGGTGGACAAGGCCACGCCGCGCCCCGCGTAGTAGTCGCCCGCATGAAACACCAGCTCATACTGGCCGGGCTGCATCGTTGCCGCCTCGAGTAGGGGCGTGGCGCAGCGGCCGTCGTCGTTCGTCACGTCGGCCTTGAGCAGCGTGCGGCCCGCCGCGTCGATCGTGTACAGCTCGATGGTGATGCCGGCGCCGGGGCAGCCGTGCGCGGTGTCGAGTACGTGGGTGGTGAGTTTGCCCATGGGTGTCCTTGCGTCCTGATGGTTACCCATCATAACGTGGCAGGTCCACCGCGTCACTTGGCAGGGTAGCGGCAGGATGCTTTCGCATGCTCACGGAGGCATGAATGCTGAGTTGACTCATGGCAAGCCGGTGTATCATGGGCGATGACTGGGAAATGGCACGTAATGATCGTGGACGACGAGCTGGATTTGCTCGAGAGCGTCGCATGGCTACTTGAAACTGAAGGCTTCCGGGTGTCGCTGCATGACGACCCGCGGCGAGCCGTGGCCGCCATCAGTGATGGGCTAGCCCCGGATCTGGTCATGCTTGACTATCGCATGCCGTGGTTGAACGGTTCGCAGACCCTTCAGCAGATGCGGGGCTTCGGGTTGACGGCGCCTGCAGTGCTGGTGTCAGCGATGGCCAGCCTGGCTGCCGAATCGGCCGCTGCCGGCTTCGATGAGTCGTTGTCGAAGCCATTCGAGTTCGACCAGATGGTCCGCCTGATGCGCAGCCTGCTGCCAGGCGCGCCCGCGCCAGGTGCAGGAATGGCCTGATGCATTTTCTGTCCAACGTCAGGCATCCCGATGTCGATCAGGTGCGCGCCGCGTGGGAACGCTACGTGCAGCACCAGACGCTGGCGCCGGACACGCTGCGGCCGTACGTGCTCAGAGCGTGGGACCGCGCACGCGCCAGCGGGTGCAATCCTCGCCTCGGTCGCGCCGACCTGCTGGGAGAGCACGACACCCAACAGCTGCTCGTAAAGCGCCACGAACTCATCACGGCAACCGCGCCGTTTCTCGGGGCCTTATCCAGAGCGGCAGGTGAGAACCGGCACGCGGCGATGCTGGCGGACACCGACGGCCGGCTGCTGTGCCTGACGGGCGACCCTGAAACCATGGCCGATGAGAATTTCCCGCGGCCGGGTTCCCTGCTCGATGAGGCGCATGCCGGCGCCAACGGCGTCGGCACCGCCATCGCCGAGAACGGTTATGTGGAACTGGTCGGCCCCGAGCATTTCATCGAGGGCTTTCATGCCTTCACGTGCCAGGGTGTACCGATCACCGGGCCGCAAGGGCCGATAGGCGTGCTGAGCATGTCGGTGCGGACGCTGGCCACGGCCGACCGTGTGCGTGACATCCTGTTCTGCGCCACCGAAGCGGTGGAATGCGATTTGCTGGCCAAGTGGCTCTCCGGCATCAGCGGCCATGAGATGGAGCACACGCTGGAACGCCTGCGGCAAGACATGCTGCAACGCCTGACGAGCGCCCGTCTGCGCATGGAGGTCGCGGCGCGCCGGATTGCCGCCGGCGTCGACGTCACCGCTATGGTGCAGACTTTCAAGGCGATGAGCGCGCAGTTCGCCCGCCAGGCGCGCACCTGGCGCGTGCTGGCGCTCGAGCGCACTGGCCCGGCCCAGCCCGAGCTGCTGGCACTTGCGGACATCGTGCAGGACCTGCTGGACCTGCTTGCCACCGAAGCGCGCGTGGTCGGCGTGCAGTTCGAGTGGGGCGCCGCCGAACGCGTGATGGTGCTGGACGATCACCAGGCGCTGACGCGCCGCCTGCTCGGTGGCTTTCTGTCGGCCCTGCAGAAGGCAGCGTCCGGCTCGACGCTGGTCGTCGAGGTCGGGGCGGTTGCGGGGCTGGGGCGCACTGCGCTCAAGGAACGCTTCATCGACGGCCGGGTGCGCCCGGGACCGGTGGTTGAATCGTTGCGAATGACGTAAACAACGACGTACCGGCCATCCATACTGGACTGCTGCAGTCATGGCATGGCACGATGTGAGTGGACCAACTCTCTCTGGAATGCGCATGCCGACCTCCTACCCGCGCGACCTGGCCGGCTACGGCCGCACGCCGCCTCATCCGCAGTGGCCGGGCGCGGCGCGCATCGCGCTGCAGTTCGTGCTCAACTACGAAGAGGGCGCTGAGAACAATGTGCTGCATGGCGATGCGGCGTCCGAAACGTTCCTGTCCGAGATCGTCGGCGCCAGTGCCTTCCCCGCGCGTCACATGAGCATGGAGTCGCTCTACGAATACGGCTCGCGCGCCGGCCTGTGGCGCCTGCTGCGCTTGTTCGAGGAGCGCAAGCTGCCGTTGACCGTGTTCGGCGTGGCCCAGGCGCTGGCGCGCCATCCCGAGACGGTGGCCGCGTTCCAGGAGCTGGGCCATGAGATCGCCTGCCATGGGCTGCGCTGGATCTCGTACCAGAACGTCGACGAAGCCACCGAGCGCGCGCACCTGCGCGAAGCCGTGGCGATTTTCCGCGACCTGACTGGGGCGGCGCCGCAGGGCTGGTACACGGGGCGCGACTCGCCCAACACGCGCCGCCTCGTGGTCGAGCATGGCGGCTTTGCCTACGACGCCGACAATTACGGTGACGACCTGCCGTTCTGGCAACACGTCGAGGCTGCGGGGCCGGATGGGGCCATGCGCCGCACGCCGCACCTGGTGGTGCCGTACACGCTCGACACCAACGACATGCGCTTTGCCTCGGCCGGCGGCTTCAATTCGGGCACGCAGTTCTTTGATTACCTGAAGGATGCCTTCGACGTGTTGTATGCCGAGGGCGATCCGGATGGCCTGAACCAGCCCAAGATGCTGTCGGTCGGCCTGCATTGCCGCCTGGCCGGTCGCCCGGGCCGCACGGCGGCGCTGGCGCGCTTTCTCGATTACGTGGGCCGGCACGACAAAGTCTGGGTCACGCGCCGCATCGACATCGCCAATCATTGGAAAATGGTGCATCCTTGGCTTGACCACAAGTAGGGTGGGCGGATTTCCGCCCACGCGTTCAAACCAACCGTGCTCTGTGGTGTGCGACGGCAAGTCGGACGCGTGGACGGCATAGCCGTCCACCCTACGTATATGCCTTTCGATATGAGCGATATCACATATTGGTTATAGGTTGGCGGGCGCTGAATGGTAGCCTTCCGCCTTTGGCGTCCAGTAATCCACTCACCAAAGACAGGCATGTCAGAACCGATCCGATTCCTCTACCAGGGCCAGCTGCGCGAACTGCGCGACGTGAAGCCCACGCAAACCATCCTGCAGCACCTGCGGGAGGACTTGCGCTGCACCGGCACCAAGGAAGGCTGCGCCGAGGGCGATTGCGGCGCCTGCACCGTCGTGATCGGCTCGCTGGAGGATGGCGAACTGGCGCTGCGCGCCGTGAACGCCTGCATCCAGTTCACGCCGACGCTCGACGGCAAGGCGCTGTTCACGGTGGAAGACCTGGCGCAGCCGGATGGCGCGCCCCATCCCGTGCAGCAGGCACTGGTCGAATGCCACGGTTCGCAATGCGGCTTTTGCACGCCGGGATTCGCGATGTCGCTGTTTGGCATGTACCTGAAGCAGGAGGGGCGCGCGCCATCGCGCTGCCAGATCAACGATGCGCTGTCCGGCAACCTGTGCCGCTGCACCGGCTACCGCCCGATCATCGATGCTGCGCGCCGCATGGTCGAACTGCCGCCGGTCGCCTTCGACCGCGCTGCACTGGCCGAGCGCCTGCGCGCGCTGCAGCGCAGCCACGGCTTCACCTACGCCGCGCATGGCCAGCACTTCCACGTGCCGCGCACCGTGGCCGAGCTGGCGGCGCTGCGCGCCGACCATCCGGCCGCCGTGCTGCTGGCCGGTTCGACCGACGTCGGGCTGTGGGTCACCAAGCACCTGCGCGAACTGGGCGACGTGATCTATCTCGGCCAGGTCGCCGAACTCAAAACGATGCACGAACAGGGCGGCATGCTGGAGATCGGCGCCGGTGTCTCGCTGCAGGACGCTTATCAGGCACTGGCCGCGCGCTATCCCGCCGAATTGACGGAACTCTGGCAGCGCTTTGCGTCGCTGCCGATTCGTCATGCCGGCACGCTGGGCGGCAACGTGGCCAATGGCTCGCCCATCGGCGACTCGATGCCGTGGATGATCGCGCTGGGCAGCCAGGTGGTCCTGGCCAGCAGCGCCGGTACGCGCGTGCTGGCGCTGGACGATTTTTACCTGGGCTACCAGAAGAAGGATCTGCGGCCCGGTGAATTCGTCCAGGCCGTGCGTGTGCCGCTGCCGCAATCGCGTCCGGGCCTGCGCTTTCGCACCTACAAGCTGGCCAAGCGCTTCGACCAGGACATCTCGGCCGTGTGCGCGGCGTTTGCCATCGTGCTCGACGGCGAGACGATCGTCGACGCCCGCATCGCGTTTGGCGGCATGGCCGCAACGCCGCAGCGCGCCACGCAGGCCGAAGCCGCGCTGCTCGGCCAGCCATGGACCGAAGCCGTCTTGACCACGGCGATGGCAGCGCTGGGCCGCGACTATGCGCCGCTCACTGACGCAAGGGCTTCCAGCAGCTACCGGATGCGCACCGCGCAGAACCTGCTGCGCCGCTTCTTGCTCGAGACGCGCCTGCACGATCCGCTGCCCGCGCAGGCAGTCAATGCCTTTGCCGGCGCCTGAGGAGACGATCATGAGCGACGGCGGCATCAAGAACCTGGACGCCTGGGCCGAAGTGGGTCGCGCGCGCAAGCACGAGTCGAGCGAGCTGCACGTGCGCGGCGGCGCGACCTTCACCGACGATATCGCCGAGCTGGCCGGCACGCTGCATGCGGCGCTGGGCCTGTCGTCGCACGCGCATGCGCACATCACCGCCATCGACCTGGCACCAGTCCGTGCCAGCGCCGGCGTGGTCGCCGTGCTGACCGTCGCTGACATCCCGGGCCTGAACGATTGCGGTCCGATCATCCACGACGACCCGATCCTGGCCGATGGCCTGGTGCAGTACGTGGGCCAGCCGATCTTCATCGTCGTCGCCGACAGCCATGACAATGCACGGCGCGCAGCGCGCCTGGCGCAGGTCACGTACGAGGACCTGCCTGCGATCCTGACGCCGCAGGCGGCGCGCGCCGCGCAATCGTATGTGCTGCCGCCCATGCGCCTGACGCGCGGCGACGCCGAAGCGGCGTTCGCGCGCGCGCCGCACACCGTCAAGGGCCAGTTGTACGTGGGCGGGCAAGAGCAGTTCTACCTCGAAGGCCAGATCGCTTACGCGATTCCCGGCGAAGACCGCGGCATGCACGTGTACTCGTCGACCCAGCACCCGAGCGAGATGCAGCATGTGATCGCCCATGCGCTTGGCCTGCATTCGCATCACGTGACGGTCGAGTGCCGCCGCATGGGCGGTGGTTTTGGCGGCAAGGAATCGCAGTCGGCGTTGTGGGCTGCCGCTGCCGCCATCGCCGCAGTGCGTACGGGCCGCCCGGTCAAGCTGCGCGCCGACCGCGATGACGACATGCTCGTCACCGGCAAGCGCCACTGCTTCCATTACGAGTACGAAGTCGGCTACGACGACGCGGGCCGCATCCTGGCCGCGCGGGTCGACATGGTCACGCGCGCCGGCTACTCGGCCGATTTGTCCGGCCCCGTGGCCACGCGCGCCGTCTGCCACTTCGACAATGCGTATTACCTGTCCGACGTCGACATCCGCGCCGCCTGCGGCAAGACCAACACGCAATCGAACACCGCGTTTCGCGGCTTCGGCGGTCCGCAGGGCGCGATCGCCATCGAATACGTGCTCGATGAGATCGCGCGCAACCTGGGCCGCGATGCGCTCGATATCCGGTGCCTGAATTTCTACGGCAAGCAGGAGTGCAACGTCACGCCCTATGGCCAGACGATTGTTGACAATGTCATCCCCGAACTGGTGGCCGAGCTGGAAGCGGGCAGCGACTACCGTGCGCGCCGCGCGGCCGTGGATGACTACAACCGCACCAGCCCCGTGCTCAAGAAGGGGCTGGCGCTCACGCCGCTCAAGTTCGGCATCGCGTTCAATGTCACGCACCTGAACCAGGCCGGCGCGCTGGTGCACGTCTACGTGGACGGCTCCATCCTCGTCAACCACGGCGGCACCGAGATGGGGCAGGGCATCAACACCAAGGTGATGCAGGTCGTCGCGCACGAGCTGGGCGTGGAACTGGGGCGCGTGCGCGCCACCGCGACCAATACCAGCAAGGTCTCGAACACGTCGGCCACCGCCGCCTCGACCGGCGCGGACCTGAACGGCAAGGCCGCGCAGGATGCCGCCGGCAAGATCCGCGCGCGCCTCGCGCAATTCGCGGCGCAGCAGTACGGGGGCGCGGCCAGCGACGTGCGCTTCGCGGCCGGCACTGTGTTCGTCGCCGGCCTGGCGCTGCCGTTCGAGGAGCTCGTCGCCAAGGCCTACCTGGCGCGCGTGCAGCTGTGGTCCGATGGCTTCTATGCCACGCCTGGCCTGCACTGGGACCCGAAGACGATGACGGGCCGCCCGTTCTCGTACTTCGCGTACGGCGCGGCGGTGTCCGAAGTGGTGGTCGACACGCTCACCGGCGAATGGAAGCTGCTGCGTGTCGACGCACTGTACGACGCAGGCCGCTCGCTCAATCCGGCGATCGACATCGGCCAGGTCGAAGGCGCGTTCATCCAGGGCATGGGGTGGTTGACCACGGAAGAACTGTGGTGGAACCCGGCCGGCAAGCTGATGACGCATGCGCCGTCGACCTACAAAATACCGGCAGTCTCGGACTGCCCGGAGGATTTTCGCATCGCGCTGTTCGACAACGCCAACGTCGAAGACAGCATCCACCGCTCCAAGGCCGTGGGCGAGCCGCCTCTGCTGTTACCATTCTCGGTCTTCTTCGCGCTGCGCGACGCCATCTCGAGCGTGGGCGGGCACCGGGTCAATCCACCACTGAATGCTCCCGCGACGAGCGAAGCCATTCTGGATGCGATCGCGTTCGTCGAGGGCGCCGCCGGCGCGCGCGCTTGACGATGGACTGGTTGCGCGCCTGTGGCGATGTGCCGTCCGTGCTGGTCACAGTGGCGGCCGTGAAGGGCTCGGCGCCGCGCGAGCCGGGCGCGAAGATGCTGGTGCGCGCACACGACTTTGAGGACACCATCGGCGGCGGCCATCTCGAACACCGCGCGCTGGAGATTGCGCGCACGATGCTGGGGCTTGGCGAAGCGCGCCGCTTCGAGCGTTTTGCGCTGGGCCCGAGCCTGGGTCAGTGCTGCGGCGGCGTCGCCTGGCTCGCGTTCGAGCGCGTCGATGCCGCGCAGGTTGACCTGCTGCGCGCCCGCCGCAACGTCGACACCTGGCGCCTCGTTGCGCTGGACGGCGCGTTCGAATGGGCGTTGTTCGACGACGCGGCGCCCCTCGCGGGTACGCCGGACGCGCCGGCATTTGAACGCGTGCTTGACGCCCGGGTGCTGGAAGGCGAGGGCGGTCGCCGCTGGCTGCTCGACCCGGTCCTGGCGCCGCGCGCGCACCTGATGCTGTTCGGCGCCGGCCATGTCGGCGCCGCCATCGTGCGCGCGCTGGCCGAGCTGCCATGCCGCGTGACGTGGGTCGACGAACGCGACGCCATGTTCCCGCCATCCATCCCCCCGAACGTGACGATCGAGGCGACCGATACGCCCGAGTCGCTGGTAGCACACGCCGCGCCCGGCACGAGCTTTCTCGTCATGACCCACAGCCATGCGCTCGACCTGCGCCTGTGCCACGCGATCCTGGCGCGCCCCGCGCATCCGGCCACGCCCGACTGGTTTGGCCTGATTGGATCAGGCACCAAACGCAGCCAGTTCGAAGCGCGCCTGCGCGAACGCGGCATCGACGATGCGCGCCTGGCCAATATGGTCTGCCCGATCGGCCTGCCCGATATTGCCGGCAAGGCCCCGGCCGTGATCGCCGCATCGAGTGTGGCGCAATTGCTGGCCGTGTGGGAAGCTGCGCACCACCCCGAACCTCAACCGGAATTCCTGTAATGCCCACTGCATCACCCAATGTGCAGGCCTATCGCGCCAGCCTGCTGCACTTTCGCGCCGATCCGGCGTTCGACGACGGCGCCGCGTTGTTTCATGAAGATGGCCTGCTGATCGTCGAGGATGGCCGTATTCAGGCCGCCGGCGACTACGCCGCGCTTGCACCCACGCTGCCTGTGGGCCTCGAACCCGTCGACTACCGCGGCAAGCTGATCGTCCCCGGCTTCATCGACACGCACCTGCATTACCCGCAGACCGACATGATCGCCTCGCCGGCCCCGGGCCTGCTGCCGTGGCTCGAGACCTATACGTTCCCGACCGAGCGCCGCTACGAAGATCACGCAGATGGCCGCACTACGGCCGACTTCTTCCTTGATGAGCTGCTGCGCTGCGGGACCACGACGGCGATGGTCTACTGCACCGTGCACCCGCAATCGGTCGACGCCTTCTTTGCCGCGAGCGAAGCGCGCAACCTGCGCATGGTGGCCGGCAAGGTGCTGATGGACCGCAACTGCCCGGACTTCCTGCGTGATCTCGAAGGCGAGCTTGGCGAGAGCGAAGCGCTGATCAAGCGCTGGCACAAGCGCGGCCGCGCGCTGTACGCGATCACGCCGCGCTTCGCGCCGACGTCGACCGAAGCCCAGCTGCGCCTGACGGGTGAGCTGGCGGCGGCGTATCCGGACACCTTCATCCAGACCCACGTGGCCGAGAACCGCGACGAGTGCACCTGGGTGGGCGAGCTGTTTCCGCAGGCGCGCAGTTATCTCGACGTGTATGACAGTTACGGCCTGATGCGCCCGCGCGCGATGTTCGGCCACTGCATCTGGCTCGACGACGAGGACATGGCGCGCATGGCGGCCACCGGCTCGGCCGCCGCCGTGTGCCCCACGTCGAACCTGTTCCTGGGCAGCGGCCTGTTCGACTTCGAGCGCGCCGACAAGGCCGGCATGCTGCTGTCGCTGGGCACGGACGTGGGCGCCGGTACGTCGTTCTCGCTGCTGCAGACGATGAACGAAGCGTACAAGGTCGCGCGCATGAAGGGCAGCTACCTGACGGCGCTGCGCATGTTCTATCTCGCCACGCTGGGCGCGGCGCGCGCGATGGGGCTGGACGACACGATCGGCAGCTTCGCGCCCGGCCTCGAAGCCGACTTCGTGGTGCTTGACCGCGAGGCGACGCCGCTGATGGCGCGCCGCACGAGTCACAGCCACTCACTCGAAGAGCTGCTGTTCGCGCTGGCGCTGCTGGGTGACGATCGTACGGTGGCCGCGACGTATTCGTATGGTCGGCTGGTGCACGAACGTTGATTTGCCGAGGCCACGTAGCGTGGAAGGCTCTGCCTTCCACGCGCAGATCGTTGGCGGCGCCGTTCTCGTGCCGGATGATCTGGCTGCCAGCCATCACCGCGTGGACGGCGCAGCCGTCCACCCTACGCACAAGAGTCACGGCGACGGTCCAAGCTGCAATATTGCCAACCCCGGGCGAAGGCGTTAGAGTCTAAAGCTTGCCACCCATCTTGAAAGTCTCACCATGCACAAGTATTTGCCCGGCAGTGCGCTGCTGGCGCTGGCCGTCGTCGCTTCGCCCGTCCTGGCCCGGGCGCCATCGGTCACCGCCAACGAAGCGGCCACCGCGCGCCACTACGCCAGCCTGATCGAGGGCAGCACGCCGCGCCTGTCCGAGCTGACGATGTTCTTCACGCAGATGCCCAAGGGTGGCGATTTGCACCACCATTATTCGGGCGCGATCTATGCCGAGACCTATGTCGATTTCGTCGACAAGCAGGGCTTCTGCATCGACAAGAACACCTACCGCATCGAGACCGACAAGGCGACCATCGCCGCGCAGCGCGCCAAACCAGCTGCCCAGCGCACCTGCCTGTCGGGCGCAGAGGTCAATGCCGACGAAAACACCTGGCGCGAGCTGGTCAAGCGCTGGTCGAACAAGGATTTCAGCAACCATGTCGCGATCCAGCCGGCGCCGGACCGCCTGTTCTTCGGCACCTTCGGCTACTTCGGCCCGGTGGCCAACGACAACTTGCGCGAAGGCCTGCAGGAGATCAAGGCGCGCGCTATCGCCGAGAATGTCGGCTACATCGAAACGATGTTCCTGCTCTCGCCGTTCGTGGCCAATGCCGCCTTCGACACGAGCACCCGCGCCAGCGTGAATGATGACGCGGCGCTGGGCGCGCAGTTGCGCGCCGAGCTGGCAGCGCTGGACGCCAATGCGGCCTACAACACGTCGATCGACAGCTTCGTCGCGCAGATCAATGCGGCATCCGAAGGCATCGACGACGAGCGCTTCACGATGCGTTATCAGAACTACACGCTGCGCCTTTTGGCGCCGTCGCAGGTGTTCTCGGCGATGGTGTCGAGCTTCAAGGCCGCTGCCAAAGGCGGGCGCATCGTCGGTGTCAACATCGTCGGACAGGAAAGCCTGAACGTGTCGATGCGCGACTACCTGCTGCACATGAAGATGTTCCGCTTCCTGAAAACGGTGTACCCGGACGTGAAAGTGGCGATGCATGCGGGCGAGCTGGCGCTGGGCGAGGTGCCACCGGAAGGCCTGAAGTTCCACATCGACAGCGCGCTGGGCATTGCCGGCGCCGACCGCATCGGCCATGGCCTGGACCTGGCGCATGAAGCCAATGCACCGGCCATCATCAAGACGATGCGCGAGAAGGATATTCCGGTCGAGATCAACCTGACCTCGAACGCGTTCATCAGCGGCGTGGCCGGTGCGGATCATCCGATCCACCTGTACCGCAAGTATGGCGTGCCGTACGTGATTTCGACCGACGACGCCGGCGTGACCCGCCACACGCTGTCGCACGAGTACGTGCAATTTGCCAGCCAGTTCAAGCCGTCTTATGCGGAAATCAAGAAAGCGTCGTACAACAGCATCCGCTATGCCTTCCTGCCTGTGGCAGAAAAGCAACGCTTAACAAAACAGCTCGATGGGCGCTACGCCCAATTCGAGGCGCAGGTCGCCGCCATGGCGACCCAGGCAGCGCGCGCGAAATAAAGTGTGTCATCCCCGATCCGGCGCTCGCCGGATCGCCTGCCTGTCATAAACAACCTTCGACTTTTCGGCACTAAGTTAACCGGGAAGAAAGGTTTGTCGTCTTCTTGCTACACAATTCTGTATTGCACCGCTGGTTCTACTGATTTTTCACCGAAAAAATTTCGCCGTGGAATGCCACGCATATAATTCCGCCATGTCATAAAGCGCGCCAAATGACACGATTTCTGTCGCGTAACGACAACGCCGGCGGGGTGATTTATACGGAAAAGGTCTGAATAGCCAAGCCAAATTGAATTTGTCGGGCTGAAAACGCTGATGCATATTGGCGCAATTCTGGTGTAAATCAAACCACAGATCGTGTCATTTTGTTGAAACATTGTACCGATACAATCGCAGCCGCTTGCCGGCTGAATCACTGGCGCGGCACGACGAATACAACAAGCAGTAAAGCAGGGGAGGACGTCCGTCGGACGTCCAACAAACAACTTTGAAGTTCTTTTTGGGGTAATCAATGATCACTCAACAGCAGATCCGGCTCACCAAGTTGGCGCTGGCTTTGTCAGTTGCGTTGGCGGCGTCGCCGTCGTTCGCACAGAACACTACTTCGGCCGTCGGTGGCCGTATCTCGAACGTCTCGGGTCAGCCGGCTGCCGGCGCGCAAGTGCAGATCCTGCACACCGAGTCGGGTTCTGTCAGCAATGTCGTAACCGACGCTGAAGGCCGCTACGTTGCACGTGGCCTGCGCGTGGGTGGTCCTTACACCATCACTATCACCAAAGACGGCATCACCCAAACCCGTAACAACGTCTTCCTCGACCTGGCACAGACCGCAGAAGTCGACGCCACCCTGGGCGTGCAGACCGTGACCATCGCCGGTACCGCATCGCGTTCGGAAGTCTTCACGAGCAACAACATGGGTGCGGGCACCGCCATCAGCAACACCCAGCTCCAGACCCAGGCATCGATCCAGCGTAACCTGCAAGACTATGCGCGTGCCGACCCGCGCGTGTCGCAGACCGACAAGGACCGTGGCGAAATCTCGGTCGCCGGCCAGAACTCGCACTACAACTCGACCACCATCGACGGCGTCGCGATCAATGACACCTTCGGCCTGGAAGCCAACGGCAGCCCGACCGCGCGTCAGCCGATCTCGATCGAAGCGATCCAGTCGGTGCAGGTCAACGTCGCCAACTACGACGTCACCCAAAAAGGCTATACCGGCGCGAACATCAACGCCGTGACCAAGTCGGGTACCAACACCTACAAGGGCGGCGTGTACTACGTGTACCGCAACGACAATCTGTCGGGCGACCGTTACAACCCGATCACCGACGTCTACACCGACGCGCCGAAATCCAAGGAAACCACCAAGGGTGTCTGGGCATCGGGTCCGCTGATCCAGGACAAGCTGTTCATCTACGCTCTGGCCGAAAACTTCGAGAGCTCGCGTTCGAGCCCTGAGTTCGGCGCCATCGGCAGCGGCGCCGGCACCACCGTCGGTATCAGCCAGTCGTCCATCTCGGAAGCCCAGCGCATCGCCCAGCAAACCTACGGCGTCGACATCGGCAGCACTGCCGTGCCGACCGGTTCGATGCTGACCTCGAAAGAGCGCCTGGTGAAGTTCGACTGGAACATCACCGACGAACACCGCGCCAACCTGCGTTACGCCAAGACCGAACAGGGCGAGCCGTTCTACCCGGGCTTCTCGGCCACCGGTGTCGGCCTGTCGTCGAGCTTCTACAACCAGGGCAAGTCGATCGAGACCACCGTCGCCCAGTTGTTCTCGGACTGGACCCCGAACTTCTCGACCGAGCTCAAGTTCTCGAACCGCGATTACGATTCGGTCCCGGTCAACGCGACCCGCACGCCATCGATGGCCCTGCAGTTCAGCGGCGCACTGCCGGCTGATGCACCAAGTGGCCTGTCGACCGCCAACCGTAACATCAACTTCGGTACCGAGTTCAGCCGTCACAACAACGTGCTGCGCAACAAGACCAAGGATCTGTACGCCGGTGCCAACTGGATCGTGGGCGACCATGAAATGAAGTTCGGTGCCGACTACACCAAGAACGATGTCTACAACGCGTTCCTGCAGGGTATCAACGGCTCGTACACCTACGCCTGCCTGGATTCGGCGGATGCGAACTTCTACAGCTTCGGCGCACTGCCAAGCTGCGCACGTGCGACCAATGCACAAGTGCAGCAAGCTGTGCTGGAGAACTTCCGCAGGGGTCGTCCACTGAGCTACAGCCAGCAGCGCGCGCTGCCAGGCGCATCGCTGAATGATGCGGTCGCCGAGTTCAGCACCAAGAACACCGGCCTGTTCCTGCAAGACACCTGGACCGTCAACGACCAGCTGACCCTGACCTACGGCGTGCGCTACGACCGTAACGATGTCGGCGGCCGTCCATTGGCCAACATCGCTGCTGGCCAGCCACTGGTGGCCGGCAACCCAGCCACCGGCGCGCGCCAGTCCGGCGGCTTCGGTCTGGACAACACCCGCACCATCGACGGTACCGACCTGATCCAGCCACGCTTCGGTTTCAACTACCGCTTCGACAAGTCGCCACGTCCGACCCAGATCCGCGGCGGCTTCGGCCTGTTCCAGGGCGCGGCAGCCACCGTGTGGATGTCGAACCCGTTCTCGGGCACTGGCGTGGCCACCGCCACGATCAGCTGCTCGGGCACCGGCGCCACCCGCTGCCCGACCACCGGCGGCCTGACCAGCTTCAATCCTGACGCCCAGCCTGCCATTTCCGGCGCGATTCCGGCCGCGGACGTCAACTTCCTGGATCCAAGCTTCCGTCAGCCATCGATCTGGAAAACCAACCTGGCGTTCGACACCGAACTGCCATGGTACGGCCTGGTCTTCGGCGCTGAAGCGCTGTACACCAAGAACAAGAACGGCATCTATTACGAGCACCTGAACCTGGGCGCAGCAACGCGCAACGGTTCGGATGGCCGTCCGCTGTTCTGGAACGCAGCCGGCCTGAGCACGGCGTGCTACGGCGTGTCGAACAACACGGCGAACATCATCACCAGCTGCGGCGCGGTCAACCGTTCGCTGAACAACCGCAGCTTCGGCAACGTGCTGGTGGCGCGTGATACCGACAAGGGCGACGCGAAAGTGCTGACCATGTCGCTGTCGCAGCCGATGACCAAGGGCTTTGGCTGGTCGGTGGCGTACACCTACACCGATGCAACCGAAGTCTCGCCGCTGACGTCGTCGGTGGCCAACTCGAACTTCAACGGCCGTTCGTCGTTCAACCCGAACGAAGAAGTCGCCGCGACCTCGAGCTACGCCATCAAGAACCGCGTCAATGCGCTGATGAACTTCCAGAAGAAATTCTTCGAAGGCTACAACACGCGTCTGGGCGTCTTCTACGAAGGTCGTGAAGGCCGTCCATACAGCTGGACGTTCAACAACGACATGAACGGTGACAATCTGGCCGGTAACGACCTGATGTACATCCCGACCGCCTTCGGTTCGAACGAAGTCGCGTTCGCAGGTGACACCGCAACGAACCGTGCCAACGAGCAGCGCTTCTGGGACGTCGTCAATGCGAACAAGGGCCTGAGCAAGGCTGCCGGTGGTGTCGTCAAGCGTAACAACTCGACCGCTGAATGGGTCAACACCTTCGACGTGCGCATCAGCCAGGAAATCCCAGGCATCTTCGCTCGCAACAAGGCGACCTTCTCGCTCGACTTCATGAACTTCGGCAACCTGCTGAACAAGAAATGGGGCCGTACCGAAGAGATCAGCTTCCAGGGCTCCGGTGGCCAGGCACGCAGCTTCGTTGACGTCGCTGGTATCGATGCACAAGGTCGTTATGTCTACGTCGTGCGTAACGATGTCGAGCGTCAGGACCTGAAGCAAGCCAAGGGCGAGTCGCAGTGGGCAATCCAGGCAACCCTGCGTTACGAATTCTAAGCAGCACCAATTCGTAGCATGAGGTAGTCAAAACGGCCGGTGGAAACACCGGCCGTTTTTTCATCAAAAAAGTCCGCAGCCCTGCTGCTGTAAGGATTTCCTGCGCACAGGTGGCATGGGATAATGCCTGCTGTTGCGCTTATCCAAGCCCCGTCCTTCGGGTGCCGGCCACCCCGGCCCGATTCCATAAAAGGTGTTTTTCATGATCGTCTCGCGTCGCGCAAGCGCCCGTCTGTCCATACTCACCGTTGCGCTGCTGCTGGCCGGCTGCGTGACCGCGCCCCAGGGCCCAGTCACCATCAACCTCGTGTCGCTCAATGACTTCCACGGCAATCTGGAACCGAGCCGCTACGTGCTCAAGGGCGCCGACGGCAAGGACCAGGTCATGCGCGCCGGCGGCGCCGAAGCCGTGGCTGCGGCCCTGCAGGCCTGGCGCAAGGAAGACAAGGAGTTGCTGCTGGTGTCGACCGGTGACATCGTCGGTGCCAGCCCGGCGCTGTCGTCGCTGTGGGCCGACGAGCCGACGATCGAAGTGATGAACATGCTGAACCTGCGCGCGAGCGCGGTAGGCAACCACGAATTCGACGGCGGCCGCAAGGAACTGCTGCGCCAGCAGAACGGCGGCTGCGATTCGCCGCACCCGACCAAGGCCTGCAAGTTCACGCCGAATTTTGGCGGCGCCAAATTCACGTACCTGGGCGCGAACGTGATCGACAAGGTCACCGGCAAGCCGATCATCCCGGGCTTCACCATCGAAACCGTCAAGGGCATCAAGGTCGGCCTGATCGGCGTGGTGCTGCGCGATACGCCGAATATGGTGGTTGCATCGGGCATCGCGGGCTTGACGTTCGGCGACGAAGCCGAAGCGATCAACAACGCGCTGCCGGCCATGCGCGCGGCCGGCGCCAAGGTCATCGTGGCCCTGGTGCACCAGGGCGGCCGCACGGTCGAGTCGCCGTTGCAAACCGGTTGCAGCAAGCTGACGGGCGATATCGTCCCTGTCGTCCAGAAGATCGACCCGTCGGTCAAGCTGGTGCTGACCGGGCACTCGCACCAGGGCTATCTGTGCGACGTCGATGGCCGCGTCGTGACCCAGGCCGATACGGCCGGTCACCTGCTCACGCGCGTGTCGATGCAGGTCGAACCGACCACCGGCGCGGTGTCGAACCTGACCGTCGCCAACGTGGTGATGAAGCCGGGCGAGTATCCGGCCGATCCGAAGATCGTCGCGTATGTCGCGCAAGTGAAAGAGCGCAGCGAAGCCGCCTTGACACGCCCGATCGCCAAGATCGCCGTCGCGCCGCTGCTGCGCAAGAATAACGACGCGGGTGAATCGCCCCTTGGCAACCTGGTTGCCGACGCGGCGCTGGACTCGGCCCGCAGCCTGGGTGCGCAGTTCGCGTTCATGAACAATGGCGGCATCCGGCGCGACCTGGAAGCGGGCGCCGACAAGACCGTCAACTTTGGCCAGGCCCAGGCCGTGCTCCCGTTCGGGAACACGACAGTCGTGATGAACCTGACGGGCGCGCAGATCCGCAACCTGCTCGAGCGCCAGTGGCCCGACGGCCCGGACGTGTCGTCCAGCGTGCTGCAAGTCTCGCAAGGCTTTACCTATACCTGGGACGCGAAGCGGCCGGCCGGCAACCGGCTGGTGCCGGGCAGCATCAAGCTCGATGGCAAGCCGCTCATGGATACCGCAACGTACCGCCTGGCGCTGAACAACTTCCTGGCCGAAGGCAGCGACGGCTATCCGGAATTTGCACTGGGCACCGAGCGCATCGATACCGGCCTGCGCGACCTGGACGGCTTCGTCGCCTATCTGAAAAAACTCGAAGGGCAGGGCGCCGCGCTGGCCCCGGCTACCCCGCGCATCGTGCGCCTCAATTAAGACCATCAAACCATCATGAAAAAACTCGCATGCGTGCTGGCGCTGACCGGCGCCTTTGGATTACTGGGCGCATCGGACGCCGCCGCCTGGGGCCGCGACGGCCACCGCGCTGTCGGCTCGATCGCCGACAAGCTGCTCAAGGGGACCAATGCCCAGAAGCAGATCGCACTGCTGTTGCAACCGGGCGAATCGCTGGCGTCGGTCGCCAACTGGGCCGACTGCGTCAAGGGCACGTACTGCGGCCCGCAGACGCCCGAGATGGTGGAATACGTCGAAGGCAATCCGCGCCACAGCGAATACCATTACACCAACGTGCCGTTCCAGCTCGATCACTATCACGAGCATGGCGTGGGCACGAGCGATGTCGACATCGTGCAGACGCTGGAGCAGTGCATCGCTGTCTTGCAGGGCAAGACCGATCCCGCGCTGAACCCGCACAAGTTCACCAAGCGCCAGGCCCTGATCCTGCTGGCGCACTTTGCCGGCGACATCCACCAGCCGCTGCACGTCGGTTCGGCGTTCGTCAGCAAGGACGGCAAGTTCATCGTGCCGAAATCGCGCGCCGAGATCGACGACGCGCTCGTGTTCGATTCGCGCGGCGGCAACAACCTGCTGCTCGATGACGAGAAACTGGCAGCGCTGTCGAAAGGGGTGATTCCTGCTGGTGAGCCTGTAGTCATCAAGGAAGGCGTGCCGAAGGCGCTGACCAAGCCGTTCCACTCGTACTGGGACAGCACGACGGTCGACTATGCCTTCCGCCGTATCAAGACGCGCACGCCGGAGCAGTTCGCGGACGTGGCGATTGCCAGCGCGCCGCTGGTCGCGAAAGCCAAGGGCGACGTGGCCACCTGGCCCGTGCAGTGGGTGGAAGACGGCCTCAAATCCGCCAAGCTGGCGTATGCCGACGTGGTGCCGGGCAAGCTGACGCCGCAAACCGGCAAGAAAGGCGAGACCTACTACACCTTCGCGCTCGAAGTGCCGGCCAACTATCCGGTGCCGAGCTCCGAAATCGCCAAGACCCAGCTGATCAAGGGCGGATACAACCTGGCCGCGATGCTGCAGGCAATCTGGCCGTAAGCCCACGGCATGCAGCGCGCGGATTGTTCGCGCGCGCGGTGCACTTTTGGCACGGCCTCGGATAGAATCCGGTCATCCCCCGACCAGACTCCCGAGGCCCCATGCACGTTCCATTGAAGGTTGCCATCGCGGCAGCCTGCCTGTTCCCCGCACTCCACGCTCACGCGCAATCGCCTGTCGGCGCCAGCCTGCCGCTGTGGGAATTCGGCCTTGGCGCCGCTGCCCTGAGCACGCCGGCATATCCCGGCGCCGACGACCGTACTACCCGCGTCCTGCCCATCCCGTTTTTGCTCTACCGCGGGGAAGTGCTGCGTGCTGACCAGTCAGGGATCGGTGCGCGCCTGTTTCGCTCCGATCGGCTTGAATTCGACGTCGGTTTGTCGGGCGCCTTGCCATCCGATTCGGACGACGTCGAGGCGCGCGCCGGCATGCCGGATCTGGGTGCGCTGTTCGAATTTGGCCCGCGCCTGAAAATCCGCGTGGCAGATATCGACGCGTTTGGCGGTCAACGCGGCCGCCTGCGCGCCGAACTGCCGCTGCGCGCCGTGATCGAAGCACGCGGCGGCCTGCGGCGCCAGGGCTGGACGTTCGAGCCGAAGCTGGCCTACGAGACGCGCGGCGAGCGCGGCCTGTGGTCGTTCGAAGCCAACACGTCGGTGGTGTTCGGCGACAAGCGCATCAATCGTTATTTCTATGAAGTCGCGCCGCAGTATGCGACCGCCAGCCGCGACGCCTACAGCGCCGACGCCGGCCTGGTGCTTGCGCGCGTGGGGCTGTTTGCGACGCGCCAGCTCAATCCCGATGTGCGCCTGTTCGGCTACGTGCGCTACGAGTCGTACGCCGGCAGCGCCAACCGCGACAGCCCGCTGCACCTGAAGAATTCGGGCACGTCAGCCGGCATCGGCTTCGCCTGGACGCTGGAGCGCTCGAGCCGCCGTGCGGCGGGCTTCGAGCCGGTCGATCCGGTCACGCCATGACGTGACGCAGGCAAGGCTGGCGCTTGGAGGCAATCAGTTTCACGGCTTGTTAATGGCACCATCAGAAATCGGCAAGCAAAAGAGCGGCATGTAAAAAGAGCGGGATACTCGCCGCTCTTTTTACATGCCGCTCTTTTTTCCTCAGGCCGTCACGACGCAGTATGAGCGTCGCTCGGCGCAGTTTCAGCGATTACTTCGGCTTGTAAGAAACACGACCCGACAATCCAATCGTACCGGCGCCGTTCGACAAGTCTTCAGTGCCGCTCAGCGAGCCGCCGCCGGTTGCGTGAAAATAGGTGCCGGAGCCGCCCGTGATGGTGAAGGTGCCACCGTTCATGACGTAGGCAGTGCCTGCGCCGGTAGGAATGAACTGGCCACTGTAGTCGGCGAAAATCTGGTCGCCGTTTGGATACAGCAGGATGAACTTGCCCTTGCTGAAGGTGAACGTCGTGCCGGACTGGGCGAAGCAATCACCGCCCACGAATGCGACCGGCGTACCTTCAGCAGTCTCACCGTGGCCGGCAAGCTTGCCGCCGAGGGTGGACGCACATTGCGGCGCAGGACCCACTTTTTCATTGAATACGCCTTTGACTTCAAGCGCCTTGACCACGTTCGGACCGGCCGAAGCCGAGAACGAAGCGGCCATCAGGACCAGGCTGGACAGGAGGCGTACGGAGACAGTCTTCATTACAATAATTCCTTGGCTGTTAAAAAAATGATATTGCACATACTAAGATAAGAGAACAAATCCTCTTGCGCGCACGATTCCATTTTTTCACGTTGTTGCAGGTTGCCCACATGCTCCGGCGTCACTGGCCCGGCCGGATCGCCATTGAGGGTGTCGATGCCATGCCGTTCGCTGACCAATTTTCTGCGCTGGCAGGGAGGGCCGGTCCAGTTCGAGCGGTGCAGTGTCGTCGCGGAGAAGTCCCGGTGTTCGATCATCAATGTGACCGGACCTACCACAGCAAGTAGTCCGCTTGGCTCACTTCAGTCAGTCCGGCATAGCCGTCGTATCGGTAGAACCGCCGCTTGTCGCGCGCATGGCGATCATCGAGAAACGTTAGCGTGGCCAGGTCGATGCGCCTGGCGCTCACCGGACGCCGGCCACAAAACAATTTGCGCGTGCCCAGCTGGAGAAAATGAGGATGCGGTACCGAGACTTCTTCCGGGCTGAACTCGACATTCAGTGGCTTGCCATCGACCATGATCAACGTGTCGCTAAACGCATAAGTGCCCAGTATCTGCGTGTTTTTTGGGTCGAGGTATTTTTTTGCCTGCCCCATGTAGTAAATGGCACGGCTATCTCTGGCCCAGCCATAACCGCAGCTCACGAAGGTGGCAATGTCAGCCTTCAAAATGGGCTGAGGACAGTAATAGAAAACCCGGTGGCAATAGATTGTTTTACCGTCGCTCAGGTAAGTCGAATCGAATGCGCGGAAGTTTTCCACCGACTCGGTAGAAAACCGTTCAGGAACGTCTTTGTCAGCGGAATGAAACGGGATCAAATACAAGCCATTGACATCGCCACACAGATGTTCCCCCAGTAACTTGAAACTGGCCGCATCCAAACCGATGATCAGCCGTCCATGAAAGTATACCTGCTGGCCCAGTTCAAAACCAAGACCAATAACACGTCGCACCGGGATTTCTTTTTGTGGTGCCGCCTGCGCTTCCTCCTGCGCTTGCAAGCGGTGCCACCAGTAATCCGTCAGCTCCGGATGCGCCTCGAAAAATGGCGCCCACTGCAAATGCATTGCCGCGTCGAGTATCCCGTTGCTGCCCAGCGGCCCATTTCGATCGCCTGCCAGTATTGGCCAGTAATTGCTGCCTGCATCATATAACTGCGCCACGATGAAACTGTCCAGGTCCACCTGCAGCGGCTTCTTGCGAAAGTACGCGCGTTGATGATCGCGGTAATAGTCGAATCCGAGGTGTTGAAAGCTGGGACCGTGGGCGCCGCGCAGACGCGTCCCTGCTGCATATACAAACTGATCATCCACGGCAAAATAGTCGTGATGGTATTCATGCGCAGACACTACGCGGCCAATTTCATCAAATACTGGTTGCGTGCATTTGAGCAATTGAAAATCTCCCACATAGCGAATGGACTTTCCCGTCACGTAATACGCACGTTGCTTGTCCTTGGCATAACGTTCATTGAGTACGGTGAACGTGGCCAGGTCAGCATTGTCGATGCGGTAAAAATATTCGTATGAAATGCTTGAACCCTGCTGTGCCTGCACGATAATCGACTCGCCATCCGTCCCCCAGCGCTGCGCAAGCATGTGAAAGGCCTCTGGATTGGCGATATGCAAAGGTGTGCCGTCCTTTTGATGTAATGGCTTGAATCCTCTGTAAACTTGCCCGTTGATGATGCGGTAGTCCGGGTGATTGGTATAAAGAACCTGGTCGTGCGCGCTCGCGATGACCTTTCCCTGCAAAAAAATATGGGCGCCGTCGCTGAACATCGCGCAATCGGCTGATACAAAAGTGGGCGCCGGCTCGAGTAGAGCAAGATCCTGATGCTTTACGTCGACCATCAAGGTTACAGAATATTCACCAAACCAATAGGCGCTGGACTGGTCCCTCCAGTATTCGTAACCCAGTTTTTCTAGCGTACCTTTGAAACGAAATGGTAACGCCTGCACCGCATGGTAGCCATATCGTTCGTGGTAATGCGGGAGCAGGTAATAATCACGCTGACTGTCGCGCAACAAACCTGGATTGGTTCGATGTCGCCAGATTGTCCGCCGAACATACAACGGCGACGGCGGAAATTGCCTGGCGCTTGCCTCTTGAGCGATTTCAGCGGGCGGCTTTCCTTCAAGCGCGAGCATCATGTAGACGGCGCGTGCAGGATCGTCGCCCAGTAATGCCCCGTCCATGAACGCGAAGTCCCCATGCCATTCAAGGTCAAGTGACTCCCACTGCGTAACATCCATATCAGGCGTCGTCATCGTTGCATTCCAGGATAGTAAGTCGATCGCTTAAAATCTTTGCAAGAAAAACCGCACACTTCAGGTGCGGTGGTTTATTGCGCCAATGTCTCTACCCACTCGGTACTGGCGCCGAATCTTGCGCAATATGCTTTCTTTTGCTCATTATCCAAACATCGAAAGAACGGTGAAAAGTAGTGGTCGTTGTAATACGCTTGCGCTCCCTGCATCGCGCCGCCCCACCAAGCCGGGTTGTAGTCCTCAAATGCAAGCCATGGCGGGGGCGGTGCAAAACGCGATTGATCGATGGCGTCGAGGATCGTGATGCTGTCAGTTACCAGCCTGACCACATAGCCTCCGAATTCCTCGGTGACCTGGAAGCACACACGCGCATCGCCCACGGCACTTTTTTTCTGGACCACTGCTACGCCATGAAACCGTTTCTGCGCCTCAGGAAAAAAGTTATGCTCCACAATGGTCATGAAATTTTTCAGCTCGCTTTGAACGATCAGGACAGCGACGTAAATGGCATGAATGCTGGCCGGCTCCAACGAAGACTTTTGCGGATACGCACTGGACAGGTCTGTCTGTTCCGCTCGAACTGGATGAGGGAAAAGCAGCCGCAACTCGGTTGGTGAGTAGCCAAGAACCTGCTCAACCAGCTCGGACCGAAAAATTGTTGATATGGGATTCAATTAGTCGCGCTGGGAGATGAGTATTGTCTTCGATGGCTTTGTTATGCTTTAACTGGCACGGATTCTGTCAATGATCTGTTGAGGCTCATTCGCCAAGAACGGCTCGCCAAGGGTTTCTACCATTCCCTCGGGCAGGTGTCCGATGCTCTCAAGCTGGCCGACGACAAGCGAGTTATTACCAGGCCAGAACAAAGCAGAGTGCGTAGTTTGCAGAAGGCGCAGCAGTGCCGCATAGAAGTCCTGATGCCCGGCTGGCCTGTTGACCATGATCCCGTCCGTCATTGGTTGTGCATCGGTAGCTATCTCAACGGTCAGGTACACGTCCGCGCAATCCCTCACCACGACGGGGTATTCGCGACCATGCAACTGCACCACTGGCGGAACGTCTGGTGAATGAAGAACTGGGTATTCCAGTTGCCACAAGAGGCCGCTTCCCGTGTGTTCGCGGCTCACAATGGCTGCCTGAAATGCAGACTCAGCAGCCGACAGGGGGAAGGAGTGAGGTTGACCCCGCTCGTAGCTATTAAAAAAGATATCGAAGCTCATTGTTTACCTGTCTGTGGTGATCACTCCGGGGGAGGCGTCGACAGGGCGAGGTCGGGCGGGACCAGGTAGGTGAAGCTCTTCGGATCGAACATCACCTTCCACTTGCGCGCTTCGACCGCCTGGCCGTCCTGGCTGCCCGACAGCGTGACGGTGATTGGCGCCGCAATCGTGCCGTTGACGACGCCGACGCGGTAGTGCCAGCGTCGCTTGTCGCAGCGCAGCGGCTCTTCGGGTTCCTCGATATCCATCTCGGTTTCATCGACGCCGTAGCTACCCAAGTCGGGCGGGGTAGTGCTGTTGTAGGCATCATAGGCGGCCTTGACCTCGGCGCATGGCTGGGCCGGAACGTATTCGCTCGAGCCCGGAAAAGCAGCCAGGATTGCGACGCCATCCTTGTGCGGTGCCAGCACATTATTGGTCACCGTAACCGGCGAATGGTTCGGATCGCTTCCGGTCTGGGTCTTGATCACCCAGCCCCAAAGGTTCTCGCTCAATGCTTCGAAGTAGACCTGTTCGGGCTGCACGGCGACGCTTGCGCTGTACTGCACCTGCAAATTGGCTGCGGTCAGGTTGCCATCGCGTGTTTCGTTCGGATGCACGTGGAACGCGCCGTAGCGCGCACGGTCACTGCCGTCGACGGCGACGCCGCTGGTCACGAAATACATCTCGTCGCCAGTGGGGTTATCCGGGATTTTGACTTGCTGCACCACCCGCATGATGTAGGTGACGTCGTCGTCGTCGACATACACCCAGCCCTTTTTCGCGGCCGAGTATTTGCCGTAGGCGTCGCCCATCACATCATCGATGACGGTCGCTTCATCGATGACAACGCGCTCGGGCGCTGGGGTGACGCTGTTGTGATGGTAGATGGCGTAAGCGAGCGTCAACAGCGCCAGCAAACCGACCGCAGCCAGCAGATACAGGAGCACGCGTAGCCAGCGGCGGCGCCCACGCCGGCTCCCGGTCGCCGCGGCATCAATCTCCCCTCCAGCCGGCACAGCAGCCGGGTGTTCCGTCAGATCGTCCACCGAGCCACCACGCAAATGAATAATGTTACTGATAATCACTCATTGTACGTTCACTGCCAGGGTTTGAGGCGGCATCCGTGCGCGGCTATGCACAGTGCTTGAACGCTTTGGGCAGGGGAGCAATGAAGGTGGTGTCGGAACACGCTGTCCCTCTTGAGCATTGATGACTGCGACGGCCAGCGCGGTTCTGGCCTGCAACGTGGCACTTCCCTTCATGCATACAAAAAACGCCGGGCGAACCCGGCGTTTAGCAACAAACACAGCAGCCCCCGCCTTATGCCGCCTCGCGCATCCCCAGCGCCGGCCGCGCCACGCTCTTGAGCGCCGGACGCGCCTGCTGCGCTTCGAAGCGGAACGTCGACACCAGCTGCGACAGCGCCTTCGCCTGCTCCCGCATCGACGTCGATGCGGCGGCCGCTTCTTCGACCAGCGCTGCGTTCTGCTGCGTCACCTGGTCCATTTGCGCGATCGCCTGGTTCACCTGTTCGATGCCGGCCGACTGCTCCTGGCTGGCCATGGCGATGCCCGACATGATGCTGGTCACGCGGCCGATGCTGTCGACGATTTCCTGCATCGTCGCGCCGGCATCTGACACCAGGCGGCTGCCTTCTTCGACCTTGGCGCTCGAGTCGCCGATCAGGGTCTTGATTTCTTTCGCCGCTGCGGCCGAACGCTGCGCCAGATTGCGCACTTCGGATGCAACGACCGCGAAACCGCGACCCTGTTCACCGGCGCGCGCCGCTTCGACTGCCGCGTTGAGCGCCAGGATATTGGTCTGGAACGCGATGCCGTCGATGACGCCGATGATGTCCACGATCTTCTTCGACGAATCGGTGATGGCGTCCATCGTCTGGACGACGCGCCCGACCGTGTCGCCGCCGCGGCCGGCCACCTGTGAGGCGTTCTGCGCCAGCGTGTTGGCTTCGCGGGCGTTGTCCGCGTTCTGGCGGACGGTCGAGGTCAGTTCTTCCATCGACGATGCGGTTTCTTCCAGCGCGCCGGCTTGCTGCTCGGTGCGGGCCGACAGTTCGAGGTTGCCGGCCGAGATCTGGTCGGCCGCTTCGGCGATGGTTTCGGTGCCGCTGCGTACCTGGCTGACGATGCCGACCAGGTTGTCGTTCATGTCCTTCAGGGCGCCCATCAGCGCGCCCGTTTCGTTCCTGCCCTGGACGACGATCTGGCTGCTCAGGTCGCCCGTGGCGACGGTCTGCGCGACCAGCACGGCTTCTTCGAGCGGGGTCGTGATGCGACGGCCGATCCACCAGGCGAACAGGCCGCCGCAGACCAGCGCGAGGGCGGCCAGCGTGACCTGCAGCTTCAGGCTCGTTGCGAAGCTCTCGTCGATCTTCACCGAATCGGCAGCGACGACGTCCTGCTGGAACTTGACGATGGCGCGCAGACTATCGAGATACGACTGCACGCGCGGCAACATGTCGGTATTGAGGAAGTTGCGCACGGCCGCATCGTCGCCCGCCGCCTTCTGCGCCATCACGCTCTTGCGCGCCTTGCGGTAGCCTTCGCGCTGCTCGTCGACCTTGGCAAACAGGGCCATCGCGGCGGGGTTGTTCGCCAGGCTCGTGGTCAGTTCCTTGTGCACGACGTCCGAGCGCTTGGACGATTCGGCGATCGCGTCGAGGAAGTATTTTTCATCGTTCGCATCGGCCATCTTGATCGCGGCGATCGTGCGCGCGGCGTTGGTCTCGATGATGGCTTGCCATTCCTGCAGCAGGGCGAGGCGGTGCAGGCTTTCGCCGGTCAGCTCGTCGGTCAGATTTTCCGCTTTCTGCATCTGGAACAGGCCAATGCCAACCAGCAGCACCATCGCGGCAAGGATGGTGGCGAAGCCGCCGAGGATCAGCGTGCGGATCTTGAGATTTTGAAAGTTCATGAAATTCCGTCTATCGGTGAAAAGCAAAATTCGTGGCATACAAAGTATTGCCACAAGGCATTGCATTCTCACAGATTCGGAACGGAAAATCCGGAAAAATTGTGCGAAGCACAATCACTTTCGCGGAATGTGGCGCGCTGTGCACGCGTTGTGCACGGGCTGTAATGACGAAGTTTTCGCAGTACGTGCGCCCTGAAACGTTTGACGCTGCCAGAGTGGCAGCGTCATTGTTCAGGCACCGGCCGGCAAACGATCAGCGCGATTTGACGAACGGCTTGCCCAGCGCCTTGGGCGCCACCGACTTGGCCATCAGGCCCGCCAGCACGACCACGGTAACGATGTACGGAATCATCTGGATCAGCGAACCCGGAATGCGGCCCACCACTGGCAGGTCAACGCCTTCGATCTGGATCTGCACCGCGGCAAAGAAGCCGAACATCATGCAGCCCAGCACCGTGTGCACGGGGCGCCAGTTGCCGAACACCAGCGCCGTCAGTGCCAGGTAGCCGGCGCCGGCTGACATGTCGCGCAAGAAGAAGCCGCTCTGGACGATCGACAGGTAGGCGCCCGAGAACGAGCACAGCACGCCAGCGATGATCATCGCCGTGTAGCGGGTGCGCTGGACCGAGATGCCGGCCGCGTCCGCCGCATGCGGGTTTTCGCCACAGGCGCGCAGGCGCAGGCCGAAGCGGCTGTAGAACAGCACCCAGTGCACGATCGGGAGGAGGGCAAAGGCCAGGTACACCAGCACCGAATGCCCGCCGATCAGGCTGCCATAGACCCAGCCCAGCACCGGGACGTCGGCCACCAATTCGGTCCCGGGCAGGATCACGCTCGCGAGGCGCGCCTCGCCAAGGTCCGGCGTGCGGCCGCCCTGCTGGAAGAAGTACTGGGCGACGACGAACGTCAGGCCGCTCATGGCGATATTGATCGCGATGCCGGCCACGAGCTGGTTGCCCTTTTGCGTGATCGAAACGAAGGCCTGGATCAGCGCCAGCACGACGGAGGCGACGATGCCGGCCGCGATGCCCAGCCACGGATCCTGGTAGGTGTAGGCAACGCCGGCCGAGACGAAGGCCGACGCGAGGATTTTGCCTTCGAGGCCGATGTCGACCACGCCGCTGCGCTCGGCGAACAGGCCGGCCATGGCCGCGAACATCAGCACCGGCGCGTTGCGGATGGTGGAGACGACGATACTGGCGAACTGGAAGTCTTCCATGGCTTATCCCTTGCTTGCGCCGTTGTTGGAGCGTGTTGCGTTGATCAGTTTGAGTACCGCCGGCGCGTACATGTTTTCCATGGCGCCGCAGAACAGGATGATCAGGCCCTGGATGAAAATGAAGGTCTCTTGCGGGATGTTCGGTTTTTCCAGCGACAAGTCAAAACCGCCCTGGATCAGCGCGCCGAACAGGATCGACGAGAGCAGGATGCCCACCGGATGCTGGCGGCCCATCAGCGCAATTGCGATGCCGATGAAGCCGGCGCCGGCCGGGAAGTTCAGGCTCAGGTAGTGGGTCGAGCCGAGGATCGAGTTCACGGCCGCCAGGCCCGCCAGGGCGCCCGAGATCAGCATCGCAATGATGATCGTGCGGCTGATGCGCACGCCCGCATAGTGCGCGGCGTGGGCGTTCAGGCCGGTCGCCTGCAGGCGGTAGCCCCAGCTAGAACGCGACACCGCCACCCAGTAGATGACCAGTGCGACCAGGGCGAGGATAAAGGCCAGGTTCAGCGGCGTGCTCTCGCCAAAGAACGGCAGCCAGTTCGACAGCAGCGGGATCGCGGCAGTGTCGGTGAAGGTGCGGCTGGCCGGGTTCTGGTCGCCCTCGGGAATCATGTACTTGACGATGATGAAGTTCATCAGGCCGGCGGCGATGAAGTTGAACATGATGGTCGTGACCACCACGTGGCTGCCGCGCTTGGCCTGCAGGTAGCCGGGCAGGAAGGCCCAGGCGGCACCGAAGACGGCGCTGGCCACGATCGCCAGCGGGATCAGAAGCCATGGCGAGAGCGTCGCGTCGAACGCCAGCATCGCCAGCGTCAGGCCCAGGCCGCCAAGATACATCTGGCCTTCGGCGCCGATGTTGAACAGGCCCGCTTTCATGGCGATCGAGACCGCCAGACCCGTGAACACGAAGGTCGACGCATAGAACAGCGTGTAGCTCAGGCCTTCGGGATTGATGACGGCGCTGTTGACGAGGATCTGCAGCGACTCGACCGGGCTTTCGCCCAGCAGATGGATCACGAGCGCCGCGACCAGCAGGGCAGAGAGCAGATTCAGGACCGGCAGGACAAAGCCCGAGGCCCAGCGTGGGAGTTCAGTGGTTTTCATGATTTGTGCATCCCGCCCATCAACAGGCCAATGCGGGTCGTGTCGAATTCGTCGATCGGCAATTCGCCGGTAATGCGACCGCCCGACATCACGATGATGCGGTCAGCCAGCGCGCGCACTTCTTCCAGCTCGGTCGAGACCAGCAGGATCGCGACGCCCTCATCGCGCAGGCGCAGCAGCTGCGTGTGGATGCTCTCGATGGTGCCGATGTCCACGCCGCGCGTGGGCTGGCCCACCAGCAGCAGCTTGGGCGAGGCCGACACTTCACGCGCGATCACGACCTTCTGCTGGTTGCCGCCCGAGAGCAGGCCGATACGCACGTTGGGGTCTTTCGGACGCACATCGAAGGCTTCGAGCAAATGGGCGCAGCGCTTGGCAATGGCGTCGAAATCGAACAGGCCCATGCCCTTGGTGACGCGCTCCTGGTAGCCGAACACGGTGTTCTGCATGACCGAGAAATCCTTGATCACGCCGTCGCGCAGGCGGTCTTCCGGCACGTGGCCGATGCCCATGTCGCGCAGTTCGGCGGGCAGGCCGTCGGCGTTCGAGCGGCCAGCGAAGGGCATGGGTTTGCCCTCGAGCGAGACCACGCCGGAGGTCGGCAGGCGCATGCCCGACAGGATGTGCATCAGCTCGCTCTGGCCATTGCCCGACACGCCGGCAATGGCGACAATTTCGCCAGCGCGCACCGACAGCGCGATGTCGCCCAGCAGCTGCACGCCGTTGGCGTCCTTCAGTTGCAGGTTCTCGACCTGCAGCACCGGGGCGCCCGGCGCGTACGGTTTGCGCGGCAGGTTGCCTTCGATCGGCCGGCCGACCATCATGTTGGCCAGCTGCTCCTTGCTGGTGTCGACCGTGGCGACGGCGCCGGCCAGGCGGCCCGCACGCATCACGGTCACCTGGTCGGTGATGTCCATGATCTCGCCCAGCTTGTGGGTGATCAGGATGATGGTCTTGCCCTGTTCCTTGAACAGCCGCAGGATGTCGAACAGCGATGCGATTTCCTGGGTGGTGAGCACGGCGGTCGGCTCGTCCAGGATCAGGATCTCGGCGCTGCGGTAGATCTGCTTGAGGATTTCAACGCGCTGCTGCGCGCCCACCGACAAATCGGAAATCACGGCCAGCGGATCGACGTCGAGGTGGTAGCGCGCGCAGATCTCGCGCAGCTTCACCTCGGTTTCGCGGCGTTTCTTCGACAGCTTGAAGGCGCCTTCGGCCCCGAGCATCACGTTGTCGAGCACCGTCATGTTCTCGACCAGCATGAAGTGCTGGTGCACCATGCCGATGCCGAGCCCGATCGCTTCCTGGCTCGAGCGGATCTGCTGCTCCTTGCCGTTGATGACGAGCTGCCCGCTGTCGGCATGGTAGTAGCCGTACAGGATGCTCATCAGGGTGGATTTGCCCGCGCCATTTTCGCCGATCACACCATGGATCGAACCCTTGGCGATCGAGAAGCTGACGTCGGCGTTCGCCTGCACCGGCCCGAAGGCCTTGCTCACATTGCGAAATTCTACGGCTGGCTGCATTGCGATCTGTCGTAAAAAGGAAGTGTGCTTATCATTCAAAAGCGCGCCGGACCGGTAATCAACCGGCGCGGCGCGCTTCGAATGGAATGAAGGTGATCAGACCGGGCAGGAACTGCCGGCGCGGTAATCGATGACCTTGATCTTGCCGTTGATGATGTCCTGGCGTACGCCGTTGACGCGCTTTTCGATTTCCGGCGTGACGACCGCGCGGTTATCCTTGTCCAGCACCCAGTCGACGCCGCCTTCTTTCAGGCCCTTGTAGGTGACGCCTGCTTTCCAGGTGCCTTTCTTGACGGCCATGAACGAGTCGTATACTGCCACGTCGACGCGCTTGACCATCGAGGTCAGCATCGTGCCCGGGTGCAGGTAGTTCTGGTTCGAGTCGACGCCCACGGCCAGCTTGCCCTTGGTCTTGGCCATCTGCAGCGCGCCCATGCCGCTGCCGCCGGCCACGGCGAAGACCACGTCCACGCCGCGGTCAAATTGCGCGCGTGCCAGTTCGCCACCCTTGGCCGGGTCGTTCCAGGCTGCTGCCGTGGTGCCGACCATGTTCTGGATGATTTCAGCTTTCGGTGCCTGCGCCTTGGCGCCCTGGCCGTAGCCGCAGGCAAATGCGCGGATCAGCGGAATGTCCATGCCGCCGACAAAGCCGAGCTTCTTGGTCTTGGACGCCATGGCCGATGCCACGCCAACCAGGTACGCGCCTTCCTGCTCCTTGAACATCACCGATTCGATGTTCGGGCCTTGCGCCACGCTGTCGATCAGGATGAAGCGCACGTTTGGGAATTCACGGGCGACTTTTTGCACGGCCTGGGTCTGCGAGAAACCGATGGCGGCGATGAGGTCGACCTTCTTGCGCGCCAGGCCGCGCATGACTTGCTCGGCCTGGGTATCGCTATTGGCCTGGACCTCGAACACCTTCACGCCGGTCTCTTTCGAGAAGCGCTGCAGGCCCTCGAAGGCCGACTGGTTGAACGACTTGTCGAACTTGCCGCCCGCATCGTAGACCATGCCGAATTTCGGCGCGGCGATCGGTGCGGTCGATGGCGCTGCCAGCGCGCTGCCGGCAAGGCACATGGCCGCCACGGTGATGCTGAGTTGCTTGAATTTCATGGTTGAGCTCCTGGAATAGCGATATTGTACCCGCCGCATGCCTTGCGATGGGATCGGCTGCGCGATTGTCGCAGCACGGCGCCGTGCAAGTGGTTACGGTTTGTATCTGGGGAGGGGCATTGAGGCCAGGCCCGCGCCCTTCGGGCACAAGCTGTCAAATATGCATCAAGCTGCAAGTTGATGACAAATACGATTTTACTTCCCAATTTATTCGCTGGAAATATAAATGCTGACAAATTCGGCGATTATTTTGCGGCGAGGGCCAATACGGGCGCTGCCGCCGTCGTTTCGACCGGAGGCGTGGCATTGGCCACCGCATCGGCCACAGCGGCCGCAGCGGCCGGCGTGACTGGCGCGCTGAACTGGCGCGTGAGGAAACCGGCAACCATGGCGTGCGTCGCTTCCAGGTACGGGATGGTCATGTGATCGGAGTCCGGCACCACCTCATCGGCCACCAGCGCGCCCAGCTTGGCCACCAGGAGGTCGGTGTGGAAGTGCGGCACGACGTCGTCGCTGGCGGCGCGCAGCACGTAGGTGGGGGCCTTGAGCATCGGTGCGTACTTGATCGACTCGAAGCGGTGGCGCAGCATGTATTCGATGGGCATCACGCGAAAACGCCGCTTGGCAATCGCCAGGATCGAATCGTACGGCGTGATCAGCACGACCGAATGCGCGGGGCGTTCGCGCGCCACCTGTACGGCGACGCCCGAGCCCAGGCTGCGGCCAACGACGGCGATGCGCTGCGGGTCGACCTGGCCGCGCGTGGCCAGCCAGTCATAGAGCAGGGCGCCGTCCTCGATCATGTGGATCTCGGCCGGGATGCCTTGCGAATCGCCATAGCCGCGGTAATTCATCGCCAGCACGGTCATGTTGGGGAACAGCTTGCCGGCGTCGCGCGCGACCCACGACACTTCTTCGGAGCGCCCGCCGAAGTACAGCACGGCCGGGCGCGGACCGGGAATGACGGGCGTCATCAGCCAGCCGGCCAGGCGTGTGCCGTCCTTGGCGCGCAAGACGACAGGGCGGGTGCGGTGGCCGCTCGAACGGGGACTTTTGACTTCGCGCACGAGCGTCGGGTTGAACACCAGGCGGCGCTGGTTGGCCGCCACGGCAGCGGTCAGGCCCAGCCATAACATGCTGGCCAGTCCAGTGAGTCCCGCCGCCATTTTTTTCGAGGTGTCCATGCTTGCAAGTCTACGCCTGCTGTCGAGTTTTGTTCTTAGAGGCATTCTTCTATGCATGTTCCATGACGGTTTAGTCACCTAAAAAGTTGTTTTATTCCAACATGGATGAGCCTGCCTAGTGGTAGCGATGCCGGACGGCATACTTGCACTACTGCCCCGGCTTTCCGGTAGGATTGATGCACCCGGCCTCGCGCCATCTCCTGGAGTCTTCGTGCATTTCCTTCTGACCTATGATCTGGCCCCCGACTATCTCGAACGCCGCGGTGAGTTTCGCGACACCCACCTGGCGCTGGCATGGGAAGCGCAGGAGCGTGGCGAGCTGATTCTTGCCGGCGCCATGGCCGAGCCGGCCGACAAGGCCGTCCTCGTGTTCAACTGCGAGACCGCAGAGCTGGTGCAGCTGTTCGCGGCGCGCGACCCGTACGTGCTCAATGGCCTCGTGCGCGCCTTCCATGTGCGCCAGTGGAATACCGTCGTTGGCGATCTGGCGACCAATCCCGTCCGGCCCGGCTAACCTTCATCCGACATTCGCCTCGGCGCCCCATGAACATCGGGTAAGATTGCCCGCGTTTATCACCGCCGGGGAAAGCAATGCAATCTGCTGTGAATCTGTGGCCACTGCTCGGCGTGGTCGTCATTGTGGTCGGGTTCGTGCTGCGCGCCAATCCGGTGCTGGTGGCTGTGGCCGCCTGCGGCGTGACCGGCGTTGCCGCCGCGATGTCGGTCATGACGCTGCTCGAAACGCTTGGCGCTGCCTTCCTCAAGACCCGCAACCTGCCACTCATCCTGCTGCTGCCGCTGGCCGCCATCGGCCTGCTGGAGCGCTTCGGTCTGCGCGACCGCGCCCAGGCCGCCATTGGCAAGGTGCGCTCGGCCACGGCCGGGCGCCTCTTGATCGTCTACCTGTTTGCGCGCGAAAGCACGGCAGCGCTGGGCTTGACCAGCCTGGGTGGCCATCCGACGATGGTGCGCCCGCTGGTCGCGCCAATGGCCGAAGCGGCGGCCGAAGCGCAACACGGTCCGCTGCCGCAGCGCATCCGCTACCGCATCCGTGCAATGTCGGCGGCCACCGACAATATCGGCCTGTTCTTCGGCGAAGACATCTTTGTTGCGTTCGGCGCCATCGTCCTGATGCACACGATCCTGCAGGCCGAAGGCATCGAGGTCAATCCGCTGCACATCGCACTGTGGGGCATCCCGACGGCGATCACGGCGTTCGTCATCCACGCCTGGAACCTGCGCCGCCTGGATGCCGAGATTGCCCGCGCCGTGCTGGACGAGAAGGGCGCCGCATGACGCTGTCGATCGATCACTTCTACATCCTCGTCGGCCTGCTGCTGGCGGCCGTGGCCATCATGAACCTGGTGGACCGCAGCAATCCTCGCCGGGTCACGACGGCCCTGTTCTGGGGTCTGTACGCGCTGCTGTACCTGGCGGGCGAAGCGCTGCCGCTGGCGGCGGTCGGCGCCCTGATGATCGGCATGGCGCTGCTGGCCGGCTTTGGCGGCGTCAAGGCCGGCCAGCCGAAAGCACTGGCGCCGGAAGCGCGTCAGGCCAGCGCCGCGCGGCTGGGCAACCGCCTGTTCATCCCGGCGCTGCTGCTGCCGCTGGTGACCGTCATCGGCGCGACTTTACTGAAGGACGTGCAGCTGGGCGGCCTGCCGCTGCTCGACCCGGCCCACATCACGATCGTCAGCATGGGTTGCGGCGCAGTCGTGGCGCTGATTGCTGCATGCTGGCTCACGCGGGCCACGCCGCTGCAGGGCGTGCGTGAAGCGCGGCGCCTGGTGGATGCGATGAGCTGGGCCGTCGTGCTGCCGCACATCCTGGCCGTGCTGGGCCTGCTGTTTTCCGAAGCGGGCGTGGGCAAGGCGGTGGCACACCTGACGACGACCTATATCGGCCTGGACTCGGCATTCATCGCAGTGGCCGTCTACTGTCTCGGCATGGCGCTGTTTACGATCGTGATGGGCAACGGCTTTGCCGCGTTTCCCGTCATGGCGGGCGGTGTCGGGATCCCGGTGCTGGTGGGGGTGTACGGCGCCAACCCGGCCGTGATGGCAGCGATCGGCATGTTCAGCGCGTATTGCGGTACCCTGATGACGCCGATGGCGGCCAACTTCAATATCGTGCCGGCGGCGCTGCTGGAACTGCCCGACAAGAACGCTGTGATCCGGGCCCAGATCCCGAGTGCGCTGCCGATCCTGGTGGCGAATATCTTCCTACTCTACTTTTTGATGAACCTGTGATGATCAAGACTGTGTTGCTGACGGGCTTCGAGCCGTTCAATGGCGCCACCATCAATCCGGCGTGGGAGGCCGTGCGCGCGCTGGAAGGCTGGCAGGGCGAGAACTTCCAGGTCGAGGTGCGCCAGTTGCCGTGCGTGTTCGGCGACGCCATCGAAGATCTGACGGCGCTGATCGACGAGCTGCATCCGGATGTCGTCATCGCGGTGGGGCAGGCAGGCGGGCGTCCCGATATCTCGGTCGAGCGGGTGGCGATCAATGTCGACGATGCGTCGATCCTGGACAACGGCGGGCAGCAGCCGGTCGATACGGCGATTGCCGCCGACGGCCCGGCCGCGTATTTCTCGACGCTGCCAATCAAGGCGATCGTGCACGCGCTACGCGCACGGGGGCTGGTGGCAGGGGTCTCGCAGACGGCCGGCACGTTCGTCTGCAACCATGTGTTCTATGGCTTGATGCACCATGCTTCGAACCAGACGCAGCCGATCAAGGCGGGGTTTATTCACGTGCCGTTTTTGCCCGAGCAGGCGGCCGCGCGGCCCGATGCGCCACCGTCGATGGCGCTGGAGGACATCATCGCCGGCATCAAGCTGGCGGTGGAAGTCACGCTCGGCGTCGACACCGACCTGCGCGAAGCGGGCGGCGCGACGCACTAACTCGTCCTGAAGACCGTCGTTCCCGCGCAGGCGGGAACCCAAGTCATCAGCGCAGCCACCAGTGCAAATGACAGTGGCCCAGCGCGCACACTTGGGTTCCCGCCTTCGCGGGAACGACGCTGGTGTGGCGCACTGACATATCCTGAAAACCGTCGTTCCCGCGCAGGCGGGGACCCAAGTCATCAGCGCAGCCACCAGTGCAATTGACAGTGGCCCGGCGCGCACACTTGGGTTCCCGCCTTCGCGGGAACGACGCTGGTGTGGATTACCGCAGCTTGATCGTGGTGACGGCTTTTTCGTCACGCAGTTCGAACGCTGCATCTTCGAAGCTCGGCGGACCGAAACGGCCACGGGCATCGCGGCTGAATGCATACGGCTCTTTCGGGATGCCCAGCACGTTGCGATCGAGCTTGCCGTTGTCGTTCTCGTCCTGATACGACAGCACGGCCCACGAACCGGCTGGTACGCCGTCGACCGTGACGACCGTCTCGCCCGCCTTGGCCGGGGCCGAGCCCGAATACGCGCAATCCTTCAAGAAGGTCGTCTTGTCGCACACGGCGACGAGCACCTTGCCCTTGGCCGTGACGCCCTGGACGCGTACTTCGATCGATGCGGCCGAGGCGCTGCCTGCGGCGCAGAATGCTGCGGCGAGTGCTAAAGTACGAAAAGTCGATTGCATGTATTCTCCAATGGTTCAATTGTTGGTGTATCGTGTTTGACCGCCTGCCGCCGTTGCTGCGCTACCGTGCGGAGCGGTCGCATGTTAGGCTGTCGGCATCCGCTTCCATGCCCGCCACCCCATCTAGGCGCTTACTTCATTATGCTGCTCAACGCGCTCATCGTTCTCGCCACCATCGCCTTCATGGAATTGTTTTCCATCGTCGCGCACAAGTACATCATGCACGGCTTCGGCTGGGGCTGGCATCGCTCGCACCATGAGCCGCGCACGGGCTGGTTCGAAAAGAACGACCTGTACGCCGTCGTCTTTGCCGGCATCGCCATCGCCCTGATCTGGTTCGGCACGCGCGGTTACGGGCGCATCGAATGGATCGGCGCCGGCATGACCGGCTACGGCTTGCTGTACTTCATCGCCCACGATGGTCTGGTGCACCAGCGCTGGCCGTTCCGCTACGTGCCGCGCAGCGGCTACTTCAAGCGCCTGTACCAGGCCCACCGCATGCACCATGCGGTCGAGGGCAAGGAGGGCGCCGTGTCATTCGGCTTCCTGTACGCGCCGCCCGTCACCAAACTCAAGCAGCAGTTGCAGGCCCAGCAGAACCAGCTGCGGGGTCCGCGCGGCCAGGCCGCTGCCACAGACCACGCCGCACCGGCAGCTCGCGACTAGACGTCAGGCGCGAGGCCAGCGCCTGCAGGCCGCCCAGCGCGAGCAGGCGCAGCTTGGTCGCCTTCGACGTGCCGACCCGCTTGTCCCAGGCGCGCGGTCCGCGCCGTTTCACTTCCACCCCGATCTGCCGATACACATTGCGCGCCGTGGCGATCGCCCACGCCGAGCGCAGCGGCAACGCCGCCAGGCCGATCGATGCCGACGCGTAGTACGGCTCCGCATGGTCCACCAGACGCGCAGCCACTGTCGCCAGCGCGGCCCGGTGGCGCGGCAGCGCGACCAAGTCGGGCTGGATGCCGGCCTCGATCAGCCACGCGTCGGGCACGTAGCAACGGCCGATGGCGGCATCGTCGATGATGTCGCGCGCGATATTCGTCAGCTGGAACGCGAGCCCCAGATCGCAGGCCCGGTCGAGCACCGCCTCGTCGCGCGCGCCCATGATCGACGCCATCATCAGCCCGACGACGCCGGCCACGTGGTAGCAGTAGCGCAGCGTGTCGTCGATGGTGCGGTAGCGCGCCTCGTTGACGTCCATCGCAAAGCCGGCCAGGTGATCGTACGCATAGCGCGGCGCGATCGAGTGGCCCAGCGCCACTTCCTGGAACGCGGCAAAGGCCGGGTCGCGCATCGGCTCGCCCTCGTAGGCGCGGCGGGTGTTGTCGTACAGCCGGTCGAGTTCGAACGGCGCATTGTGCGTGGCCTGCGCCACCGGGGCGCTGGCAAAGCCCAGCTCCTGGCCGTCGACGACGTCGTCGCAGTGGCGGCACCACGCATACAGCATCAGCACGGCGCGCCGCGTGGCCGGCGGGAACAGCTTGGCGGCCGCTGCAAAGCTCTTCGACCCGACCTCGATGGTCTGGGTCGCGTGCGCTATCAGGTTCTGGCCGGCCTCTGTCGTCATCGCAGCCCTCCGGCATGCGCTCCCGCGTTGACACCTTCGAGCATCAGGCCGGCCGTGGCCTTGGCCGAACCGATCACGCCCGGTACGCCCGCGCCCGGGTGGGTGCCGGCGCCGACCAGGTACAGGTTCGGCAGTTCGGCGTCACGGTTGTGCGGACGGAACCAGGCGCTTTGCGTCAGGATCGGCTCGAGCGAGAAGGCCGAGCCCACGTGCGCATTGAGCTCGTCGCGGAAGTCGTTCGGCGTGAAGATGCGGCTCGTGACCAGCTGGCTGCGCAGGCCCGGCATGTAACGCTTTTCCAGATAGTCGAAGATGCGGTCGCGGTAGCGCGGCCCTTCGACGTCCCAGTCGATCGGCGCATTGCCCAGGTGCGGCACCGGCGCCAGCACGTAGTGGCTGCCGCAGCCCGGTGGCGCCAGCGACGGGTCGGTCACGCACGGCGCGTGCAGGTACAGCGAAAAGTCGTCGGCCAGCTTGTCGCTCTTGAAGATCTCGGTGATCAGGTCCTTGTAGCGCGCGCCGAAGCAGACCGTGTGGTGCTGCAGCTGCTCATGGTGCTTGTTCAGGCCGAAGTAGATCACGAACAGCGAATTGCTCCAGCGCTTCTTGCGCAGCGTTTCGCCCTGGCTGCTGCCACGGCCATGGTTGCTCAGCAGGTTGGCGTAGGTGTGCACGACGTCCGCGTTTGAAGCAACGGCGTCGGCCGGGAACCAGCGGCCATCTTCCAGCCGCACGCCGCTGGCCAGGTTGCCGACGGTTTCGATGCGCGCCACGGGGGCGTTCAGTTCGAGCTTGCCGCCCATGTCCTGGAACAGGCGCACAAGGCCATTGACGAGTGCACCGGTGCCGCCGCGCGGGAACCAGACGCCCCAGCGCCGTTCCAGCGCGTGGATCAGCGTGTAGATCGAGCTGGTGGCAAATGGATTGCCGCCCACCAGCAGCGAATGGAACGAGAACGCCTGGCGCAGGTGCTCGTTCTTCACGAAGCGCGAGACCATGCTGTAGACGCTCTTCCATGCTTCGAGGCGCGCCAGCTTCGGGCCGGCGTTGATCATGTCGCGGAACGACAGGAACGGCACGGCGCCCAGCTTCAGGTAGCCCTCGTCGAACACGGCTTTCGAATAGGCGAGAAAACGCTGGTAGCCGGCCACGTCAGCCGGATTGAGGGCATGGATCTGGCGGTCGAGCGCTTCCTGGTCGTTCGCGTAGTCGAAGAAGGTGCCGTCTTCCCAGCACAGGCGGTAGAACGGCGTGACCGGCAGCATCTCGACGTAGTCGCCGATCTTCTTGCCGCACAGCGTGAACAGTTCTTCGATCGCGGTCGGATCCGTGATGACGGTCGGGCCGGCGTCAAAGGTGAAACCCTGGTCTTCGTAGACGTAGGCGCGGCCGCCCGGTTTGTCGCGTTTTTCGAGCAGGGTGGTCTGCGTGCCGCCGGCCTGCAGCCGGATGGCCAGGGCCAGGCCACCGAAGCCGGCGCCGATCACGACGGCGCGCTTGGGTTCGATTTTCATCTGGTTCATTCGGGATTCCTGATCTGATGGGGTTGTGTCTTGCGGACGGCCGTAAAAGCTTCGAGCACCGGGACCGGCGGCTTGCCGGTCAACAGGCGCAGCTTGTCGGCGAATGTCAGGCGGCCGGCGTAAAAGCGCGCGATCATCGGCGCGCCGAGGCGGTAAAAGCGTTGCATCACGTGCCAGCGGTGGTCGGGGCTGCCGGCCATGAACAGCATGCGGTTGAGCATGCGGAAAAAGCCCTGGCGCCGCCATTCGTCGCGTGCCTCGGTGCGGATCGCGGCAAACAGTGATTGTGCCGCAAACGGCGCCGCCAGGTCGGGCAGGGCCGCAATGCGTTCGGCCAGGCGCACGGCCACCGGCAGCGAATACCCGGTCGTCTGGTGGAACAGGCCGGCGCGCAGGCCGACAGTGGGCTGGCCGTCCAGCGCATCCCAGAAGCGGTCGAAGTCGCCCGCCAGCACGATCGGCAACGAGCCCTGTTCTTCGCGCAGCACATCGCGGATCTGCCAGCCGCGCCCGGCGGCGTAGGCGGCGATGTTGGCGCGCAGCCGCTCCGGTTCCCAGACCGAGCTGTCGACGTAATGGGTGTCCTCGATCAGTAGGCGGTCGGGGCCGAACGGCAGCAGGTAGACGAAGCGGTAGCCGCCTTGCTGGGCCACGCTCGCATCCATGATCAACGGCTGGCTCAAGCCGTGCGGCGCATGCAGGCGTACTTCCTGGCCCAAAAAGGTCTGGTAGCCCAGCGCCAGATGCGGGCTGGCGCTGGGGCCGCGCCCGTCGATGACGGCGTGTGCATGCAGCAGCGTGCCATCGGCCAGGCGCACGCTGGTCGGCGTGACGGCGTCGATCCGCACGCCGGTGCGCAGCAGCGGGCCGAGGGCGGCTTCGATCGTGCGCGCAAAATCGGGCGAGGCAATGCTGGCGTAGCCGCCATTCAGCGCGCGCGCGTGTTCGGGGAACACGACGTCGTAGCCGGGCCAGCGGTGCGAAACGAGCGGCGCGATCCAGCGCAGCTGGGCCGCAGTCAGGTCGCTGTCGTGGAACGACCAGGTATGGTTGCCGCCCAGGTGCCGGCCCTGCTCGAGCAGCAGGATACGCAGTTCGGGCCGCTCGGTCTGCAGGCGCCAGGCGATCAGGCTGTTGGCCAGGCCGCCACCGACCAGGATCAGGTCGTGGTCGATGCTGGTGCGGTCATCATTGCTGCGCTCATCCATGGCTGGCCACCGCCGTTGGCAGGTGCAGAGCGGTCTCGATGATGTCGGCTGCGCGCGGCGCACCACCGGCAACGCGGATCGCGTCGGACAATGGCGCCATGCGTGCGGCGAAATCCGGCTCGGCCAGCAGCCGGCGCAGCTTGCGCGTCAGGTCGGCCACACTGCTCATGCGCGGCGAAGCGCGCAGGCCCACGCCGCTATATTCGACGCGCGCGGCGCCGCCCGGGTGGTCAAAGGCAATCGGCAGCGCCAGGATTGGCGTGCGCGCTGCCACTGCTTCCATGATGGTGTTGGCACCCGCATGCGAGACGATGGCGTCGGCGCGCTCGAGCACGGCCAGTTGCGGCACGTAGGCGTGCACGCGCGTGCTGCCGATGGCTTCCAGCGAGCGCACCTGCGCGTCATTCACGCCCCCGCAGTGGGCGATCAACAGGTCGGCATCGAGCTGCTTGCAGGCCTTGGCGATACGCTTGAAAAGCGGGTAGCGGTCGCTCACCAGCGTGCCGAGCGACGCGTAGATGAACGGGCGTGTGCTGGACGCTGGCGGCAGGAACGGCGCCAGTTCGTCGGGGCTCAAGGCCGGCGCCACATTGGCCGCATGCAGCGGTCCGACATGGTGGAAGTGCGCCGGCAGTTCACGGCGCGGGAAATCGAAGCCCGGGACGATCTGCGCGATCTGCGCCAGCGGCGACAGGCATTCGTGCAGCATGCTGCGTGGCGCCAGGCCAAGACGTTCGGCCTGTGCCGCAATCGCGCGGTGGTGCGGGCCCATCATCCAGTCATAGACGCGCGTGCTGCCTTCGACGATCTTGAAGGCGCGCTCGCTGTCTTCGTACACGAACGGCATCACCGGCAACGGGATGCCCGGCTCGCGGTTGACGGGCAGGGCGCACGCGATCGAGATGAACGGCATGCCGATGCTCTCGGCCACCATGCCGCCGGCCGCTTCCATCTGGTCGGCCAGCACGCAGTCGACCTGCAGCGCCTTCAGCGCGGCCGGCAGTTCGCGGCACAGCATCTCGGTACTGGCGGCCATGTCGAGAATCACGCGGCGCAGGCCCAGCGGGCTGCCGGGATTGGCCACGCGCGCCAGCATCGCGGGCAGCGAACCGGCCGGATGGGTGGCCGCGCCGATCGCGTGAAAGCCGACGCGCGCATCCTTGACGTAGGCAGCAGCATCCGGGCGATGGATGAAGGTGACGCGGTGGCCGCGCGTGACGAGTTCGCGCGCCAGCACCATCAGCGTGTTGAAGTGGCTATACAGGGCCGGAGCCACGACCGCGAAGTGCGTCATGCGAGGGGTGATCAGATCAAAGATTCAATTCGGGAATTCAGTTCAGGCGCAACTCGGCCAGCTGGGGACTTGGGCGCAGTTCACGCGGCTTGGCAGGTTCGGCGATGAAGCGCGTGCCCTTGGCTTCCTTGGCGAACAGCGCGCCCATGAAGTGCCGCGTGCGGCCCTTGCCGCCGATGGCGGCGCCCAGGCAGCGATCGGCCTCGATCAGGCAGGCCGACAGGCGGCGCTGCGCTTCGTCGAAGCCGAGCGTATTGATCAGGGTGGCCTTGCCGATGTCCTTGCCGGTGTCCTTGCCCGTGATCGCGCTGTCGTTGCCGGCGCCGTCCAGGAAGTCATCCTTGATCTGGAATGCCTGGCCGGCTGCCAGCGCAAAGGCGCGCAGCTGCTGCGACACGCTCTCGTCGGCGTGGCACATGATCGCGGCCATATCGACGGCAACGCCCAGCAGCAGACCGGTCTTGAGTTCATTGGTCGTGGCAATCGCCTCGGGCGAGCGCGCGCCGCCGTGCAGGTCTTCGAACTGGCCGCGCACGAGGCCCTGGTCGCCCACCGTCTGCGCCAGTGTCGCGACCAGGCGCGCGCGGGTGGCCGGCTGGATATCCTGGGATTGCGACAGCACGCCAAAGGCGCGGCTGAGCAGGGCGACCGAAGCCAGGATGGCGACGTCCTGGCCGAACTGGATATGGATTGCCGGTTTGCCACGGCGCAGGCTGGCGTCGTCCATGCATGGCAGATCGTCGAGGATCAGCGACGCCGCATGCACCAGTTCGACCGAGCAGGCCACGTCGATCAGGGCCGGCGAGGCGCAGCCGAGGTCGCGCGCCACCAGCATGACCAGCAGCGGACGCATGCGCTTGCCGGCCGACAGGGCCGACGTGCGCATGGCCTTGGCCAGGCTGTCGGACTGACCGTTTGCGCTCAATAGTTGTTCAATGCGGTCGTCGATCGCCGAGCGCAGCGTGTCGATGTCATCGAACACGGCGTCGTCGAATTTTTTCAGGCGGAGCCCGTCGTAGCGCGGCGTTGCTGTAGTCATACGAGCTCCTCTGGAAAATTGATGGTCTTGATAACTATCATACCGGACCCAAAGTTAAAAAATAATTAATTGGCCTCAATCGTGCGTAGTTTCCTGCCTAGAAATTATACACATGCATGCAAAAAGGCAATACATGGCGGGACAATCACGGTTCGATTGTTCACAAGGCTGGCGGATCCGGGAAAAGGATTTTCAGAAACGCCCGCACGACCGGCGCATCGTCCTGGGCCGGATAACTGATATACAGGTTGGCCGACGGCGCATGCTCGTTAATTGGCAGGAAGCGCACCCCCGGCCAGCCGATGCGGCTTGTCGTCTCGGGCATCAGGGCCACGCCCAGCCCGGCCCCCACCATCGCCAGCAGCGTCTGCGGTTCGGCCGCTTCCTGGAAAATGGTCGGCTCAAAGCCCGCGTTCACGCAGCATTGCATCAGGTAGCGCGGTTCGGCCGACTGGTCCAGGTGAAGCGTCAGCATCGGCTCGCCGGCGATGTCGAGCAGCGAGATCGCATCCCGGCTAGAGAGCGGATGGCGCGCATTGACGGCCACGCAGAACTGCTCCTTGAAGCACAGCTCCTGGCGTAGATTGGCCACTTTCAGCACGTCCGGCTCGATGCGCGGCTCGCGCCAGAAGCCCACGTCGATCTGCTTGTTGCGCAGCGCCTCCCACTGGTCGTTCGGTCCCAGCTCGTGGATCGTCCACGTCACGCGCGGGAAATCGGTCTGGAAGCGTTCGAGCAGGCCCGGGATCGGCCCCCACATCGCCGAGCCGACGATGCCCACGCGCAGCCGGCCCACCTGGCCGCGGTCGATCTGGCGGATCGTGTCGATCGTCATGCGCATCCGGCCCAGCAGGTCGGCCGCCTCGACCATCAGCGCGCGCCCGGCCACGGTCAGCTCGAAGCTGCGCGTGGTGCGGGTAAACAGGCGCACGCCCAATTCGCTTTCGAGCTTCATGATCTGCTGCGACAGCGGCGGCTGCGAAATGTGCAGGCGCTCGGCGGCGCGGCTGAAGCTTTTCTCTTCAGCCACCGCCAGGAAGTACTTCAGTTGTTTCAGGTCGATCGACATGGGCGGCTACGCTGACGACTCAGGCTGCGCGGTGGTTCAGCGCCACGGCCAGGCGCGCGCCGATCAGCGCGTTGTGCTTGACCAGTGCGATATTCGTGGCCAGGCTGCGGCCCTCCGTCAGCTCCTTGATGCGGCCCAGCAGGAACGGCGTGACCTTCTTGCCGGTCACGTTCTGGCTGGCCGCCTCGCCCAGCGCCTGCGTGATGATGGCGTCGATCTCGGCGGGCGCCATTGCGGCGTCGGCCGGCACCGGATTGCTCACCACGACGCCGCCGGCCAGGCCGAGCTGCCACTTGGTGCGGATGAACGCCGCCTGGTCTTCGGGCGAGTCGATCTGGAAGTCGGCCTGGAAGCCACTGTCGCGCGTGAAGAAGGCCGGAAAGCCCGGCTGGCCGACGCTCAGCACCGGCACGCCGTGCGTTTCCAGGTATTCGAGCGTGAGGCCAATGTCGAGGATCGATTTGACGCCAGCGCAGACGACCGCCACGCTGGTCTGCGCCAGTTCCTGCAGGTCGGCCGAGATGTCGAAGCTCGTTTCGGCGCCGCGGTGCACGCCGCCGATGCCGCCGGTGACGAAGACTTCGATGCCGGCCAGCTGCGCGCAGATCATCGTCGCAGCGACGGTGGTTGCGCCCAGGCGCGCCTGCGCCAGCACGTAGGCCAGGTCGCGCCGGCTCACTTTCATTGCGTCGGGCGAAGAGCCCAGCAGTTCGAGCTGCTCGTCCGACAGGCCGATGCAGATCTTGCCGGCGATGACGGCGATCGTAGCCGGCACGGCGCCGGCGTCGCGGATGATCTGCTCGACCTCGCGCGCGGTGCGCACGTTCTGCGGGTACGGCATACCGTGCGAGATGATGGTCGATTCGAGGGCGACGATCGGTTTGCCGGCGGTGCGGGCGGCGGCCACTTCGGGCGAGAGCAGGAGGAAGTTGTGCATGGGAGGTCTCTGGTTAATCACTAATAGGGAGTTGGCTATCGGCCGGCTGATCGAGCAAGCCGGGCGCAAGTTGGGGGCAGACGGTCTGCGCGCAGCCGATGGTCATGGCGGACAGTGCCAGGCCGCGGCGGCAGGCCAGGTCGAGCGAGGTGGCGCCGCTGTACAGGCTCCAGCAGACGGCGGCGGCAAACGCGTCGCCGGCACCGGTGACGTCGACGACGTCGACGGCGGGTGCGGCCAGGCTGCGCAGGCCATCGGGCGTTGTAAACATGACGCCCTGGGCGCCGCGCGTGACGATCACGTCCTGCGCGCCGTCGGTTTGCAGCTCGGCGCAGGCGCGCGCGATCGCGGCCTCGCTGTCCATCGCGCGGCCGGCGCGTTCTGCCAGTTCGCCCAGATTCAGGATCAACAGGCGCAGGCCACGCAGGTCGCGTGGCAGGCGGTTGATCTTCGGTTCGGACACGGCGACGACGACCATCGGCACGCCGCCCGCCAGTGCGTCGCCCAGCAATCCGGCCACGGCATCCTGCGGCAGGTTCAGGTCGGCCACGATCAGCGCGGCGCCGGCGCGTTGCGGCGCGCGGCTGGCAAAGAATGCGGGTGTGAGCGCGTCGTTGATCGCCATGTCGGCCAGTGCGACACGCATCTCGCCATCTTCACCCAGCACCGCCGTGTAGGTGCCGCTGGCCGCGCCGTCGACCAGCAGCACGCTGCGCGTGTCGATGCCGGCTTCGTCGGCATGCGCGAGCAGTGCGCGGCCCGAGGCGTCCGGGCCGACTGCGGTGATGAGGCTCGTCGGGGCGCCGAGGCGCGCGAGGTTCTCGGCGATATTGCGCGCCACGCCGCCGAACGACTCCGTCTGGCGCGCAGGATTCGACGTGCCCAGGGCCAGCGGGCCGAGCGAGCGCAGCTTGCGGTCGAGGTTCGACGCGCCGATACAGACGACGGGGCGGTGATCCGGCAGCACATAAGCGCGACCCAGGATGCGCCGCTCGCGCACCAGGGTGGCAATATAGTTGGCGACGGCCGAACGCGACAGACCCAGCCGGGCCGCCAGGTCTTGCTGTGAGATGAACGGGTTGGCGCGGATCAACTCGTACAACTGGTCTTTTTTGGGCATCGCTCGGCAAATGATTTAAACTTATGTCTGGCAATGCTAGACATTTGTCATGGCGCCGTCAACGTCGGCGTGGTTCCCCTAATTTATCGCGAAAACATATAAATCGGGAAGAAAAAGTGTATTTGCCATACATATCGGCATTCATGCATAGTTATAATATTCAGCTGACCAGATGCTGCTGTGCCTGACAAGGCCGCGCCAGCCTCACTCCCATCCCCCGGAATCATCAGAACTTCACAAGGAATATCATGTCCAGCAATCTCCCGTTCGACGCCGCCGACATCATCCGCGCCCGCAAGCCGGGCTTCGCACCGCGCGTCGCGCTGATCCTCGGCTCCGGACTGGGTGTGCTGGCCGAACAGATGACGGACGCCGTCTCGATCAGCTACGCCGACCTGCCGGGCTTCCCGATCAGCACCGTGCACGGCCACGCCGGTGAACTGGTGCTGGGCGAACTGGCCGGCGTGCCGGTCGCCTGCATGAAGGGCCGCGGCCACTTCTACGAAGGCTATGGCCCGGGCGTGATGACCAACGCCGTGCGTACCCTCAAGCAGATCGGCTGCGAACTGCTGTTTGTGACGAATGCCGCCGGCTCGCTGAACATCGAAGCCGATGCCGGCTCGCTGGTCGCGATCACCGACCACATCAACTTCTTGCCGGGCAGCCCGATGTCGGGCCCGAACGACGAGCGCTTCGGCCCGCGCTTCTTCAGCATGTCCAATGCGTATGACGCCGAGACGCGCGAGCAGGTCAAGGCCGTCGCGAAAGAGAAGGGCATCGTCCTGAACGAAGGCGTGTACCTGGCCGCCGCCGGTCCGCACTTCGAGACCGTCGCTGAAATCCGCGCCTTCAAGACGCTGGGCGCCGATGTCGTCGGCATGTCGCTGATCCCCGAAGTCATCGCGGCGCGCCACTGCGGCCTGAAAGTGACGGCGGTGTCGGCCATTACGAACCTGGCCGAAGGCCTGTCGCCGTTTGCGCTGTCGCACGAGCAGACCCTGAAGTACGCGGCGATCGCGGCCAAGGACATGGTCACGCTGATCCATGCGTATATCGAGCGCCTTGGTTCGACCCCACGCGCAGACGCTTAATCACACTTACCGAAAGCGAGCGATCCAATGTCCCGTGCATTCATCCTCCTGCTGGACTCCTTCGGCCTGGGCGCGCTGCCCGACGCCGACAAATACGGCGACCTTGATGCCAACACCTTCGGCCACATCGCCGAATGGGCCGCGAAAGAAGGCAAGCCGATGGCGCTGCCGAACCTCGAGCGCCTCGGCCTGGGCGCGGCCGGCCACAAGGCCAGCGGCGAATGGGCGCCGGGTTTCAGCCAGCGCGACGGTTTCACCGGCGCCTGGGGCATCGCGCGCGAACAGTCGACCGGCAAGGACACGCAAAGCGGCCACTGGGAAATCGCTGGCGTGCCGGTGCTGTTCGACTGGGGCTACTTCCCGAAGACCGTGCCGTCGTTCCCCAAGGAGCTCACCGACAAGCTGCAGGAACTGACCGGCGTGCCGGGCTGGCTGGCCAACTGCCACGCCTCGGGCACCACCGTCATCAACGACTTCGGCGATGAACACGTCGCCAGCGGCAAGCCGATCCTGTACACGTCGGCTGACTCGGTGCTGCAGATCGCTGCGCACGAAGAGCACTTCGGCCTAGAGCGCCTGTACGCCGTCTGCGAAGCGGCCTATGAGCTGGTCAAGCCGTACAACATCGGCCGCGTGATCGCGCGGCCGTTCACGGGCGCCAACGGCGACTACAAGCGCACCTCGAACCGCCACGACTACGCGGTGCCGCCGGTCGCGCCGACGCTGCTGGATCACGTCAAGGACGCAGGCGGCGACGTCTTCGCGCTTGGCAAGATCAGCGACATCTATGCGGGGCAGGGCGTCACACGCCTGATCAAGGGCCCGGACAATATGGCGCTCTTTGACCGCCTGCTCGAAGTGGCCGACGAAGCGGGCGACAAGTCGCTCACGTTCGTCAACTTCGTCGACTTCGACATGCACTTCGGCCACCGCCGCGACGTCGCCGGCTACGCCAACGCGCTGCACGAACTGGACGCGCGCCTGCCGGAATTCATGGCCAAGCTGAAGGATGGCGACCTGGTCGTACTCACCGCCGACCACGGGTGCGACCCGACCGCGCCCGGTTCGGACCATACCCGTGAATACATCCCGATGATCTTCTTCGGCCCGAACGTCGCGCCGCAGGAACTGCCAGTGGCGGACACCTTCTCGGACATCGGCGCCACGCTGGCGAAACACGTCGGCGTCAAACCACTTTCGAACGGAATCGCACAGCTATGAGCCAGCCGCTGGACTTCAAACGCAACGTCGCCATGGACCTGGACCTTGGCCTGATCAACAGTCTCAAGGTCAACCGCAATGCGGCCGACCGCCGCGCCGCGAGCCTCGCGAACCGCCGCACGGTGAAGAAGGAATACCAGGCCGCATGGCTGGTGCGCGCGATCGAGTGCATGGACCTGACCACGCTGTCGGGCGACGATACGCCAGGCCGCGTCGAGCGCCTGTGCATGAAGGCGATGCGTCCGCTGCGCGCCGACCTGATGGCCGCGCTGGGTCTCGAGACCCTGAGCACGGGCGCCGTCTGCGTGTATCACGAGATGATCACGCCGGCCGTCAAGGTCCTGCAGGGTCGCTTGCCGATCGCCGCCGTGTCCACCGCATTCCCGGCCGGCCTGTCGAGCATGGAAACCAAGCTGCGCGAGATCGAACTGTCGGTCGCTGCCGGCGCCACCGAAATCGACATCGTCATCACGCGCCAGCACGTCTTGCTGGGCAACTGGCAGGCGCTGTACAACGAGATGGTGGCGTACCGCCAGGCTTGCGGCGACGCGCACGTCAAAGCCATCCTGGCCACCGGTGACCTGGTCACGCTGGAAAACGTGGCAAAAGCCTCGTGGGTCTGCATGATGGCCGGTGCGGACTTCATCAAGACCTCGACCGGCAAGGAAGGCGTGAACGCCACCATCCCGGTCTCGCTGGTGATGGTGCGCGCGATTCGCGACTACCACGAACTGACCGGTTTCCAGGTTGGCTACAAGCCGGCCGGCGGCGTCTCGACGGCGAAGTCGGCGCTGCAATACCTGACCGTGATGAAGGAAGAACTGGGCAACGACTGGCTGCAGCCGCACCTGTTCCGCATCGGTGCATCGAGCCTCCTGACCGACATCGAACGCCAGCTCGAGCACTACGTGACCGGGAACTACTCGGCCGCCCATCGTCACGCGCAACCTTAAATCCGGATACGTCATGCCAACAATTAAAGAGATTCTTCAGACCATGGACTACGGCCCCGCTCTCGAGACCACCAAGGAAGCGCAAGCATGGCTGGACGGTCACGAGCGCCGCTTTGGCCTCTTCATCGACAACGCCTGGAGCGACGCCGGTGAAACGTTCGCCACGACCAATCCGGCCGATGGCATCGAACTGGCGCAGGTCACGCAGGCGACCGATGATGATGTCGAGCGCGCCGTGGCAGCCGCGCGCCGCGCGCAGCCGGGCTGGGTCGCGCTGGGTGGCCATGGGCGCGCGAAAATCATGTACGCGCTTTCGCGCCTGCTGCAAAAGCATGCGCGCCTGTTCGCCGTGCTCGAAACGCTCGACAACGGCAAGACGATCCGCGAAACGCGCGACGCCGACCTGCCGCTCGTGGCTCGCCATTTTTACCATCACGCCGGCTGGGCGCAGCTGCAGGCCGAAGAATTCGCGGATTACCGCGCCGTCGGTGTCGTCGGCCAGATCGTGCCGTGGAACTTCCCGCTGTTGATGTTGGCGTGGAAGATCGCGCCGGCGCTGGCCGCTGGTAACACGGTCGTGTTCAAGCCGGCCGAGTACACGCCGCTGACCGCCTTGCTGTTTGCAGAACTCTGCCAGCGCGCCGGCGTGCCGGCTGGTGTGGTCAACATCGTCACGGGCGATGGCCGCGTGGGCGAGGCGATCGTCAATCATCCGGGCATCGACAAGATCGCGTTCACCGGCTCGACCGAAGTCGGTCGCCTGATCCGCAAGTCGACCGCCGGCAGCGGCAAGAAGCTGTCGCTGGAGCTGGGCGGCAAGTCGCCGTTCATTGTGTTCGACGATGCTGATTTGGACGCCGCCGTTGAAGGCCTGGTCGACTCGATCTGGTTCAACCAGGGCCAGGTCTGCTGCGCCGGTTCGCGCCTCCTGGTGCAGGAATCGGTGTACGAGCGCTTCATCAAGAAGGTCAAGGCGCGCATGGAAACCCTGCGCGTCGGTTCGCCCCTCGACAAGTCGAACGACATCGGCGCACTGGTCGATCCGGTGCAGCAGCAGCGCATCCACGGCCTGGTGGAATCGGCCCGCGCCGAAGGTTGCGAAGTCTGGCAACCGACGGGCGAACTGTCGACGGCGGGTTCGTGGTACCTGCCAACCCTGATCACGGGCGCGTCGACGTCGGCCGCCGTGGCGCAGGCCGAAATCTTCGGGCCGGTGCTGGTGGCGATGAGCTTCCGCACCCCAGCTGAAGCGGTCCAACTGGCGAACAACACCGTCTACGGCCTGGCCGCCTGTGTCTGGAGCGAGTCGATCAGCCTGGCGCTGGACGTCGTCCCGCAGATCAAGGCCGGCGTGGTCTGGATCAACACGGCGAACCAGTTCGATGCAGGCTGCGGTTTTGGCGGCTACAAGGAATCGGGCTATGGCCGCGAAGGTGGCAAGGAAGGCATGTACGAGTACCTGACGCCGCTGTCGGAAGATGCACGGCCTGCCGCGCCGGTGTTTGCTGCCAAGGGCGCGGTGAAAGCAGCGAACGCCGACAGCCCGTTCGCGATCGACCGCACCGCCAAGCTGTACATCGGCGGCAAGCAGGCGCGCCCTGACGGCGCCTACAGCCGCGCGATCAATGGCGCCAACGGCGCGTTCCTGGCCGATATCGGCGAAGGCAGCCGCAAGGACATCCGCAACGCGGTCGAAGCAGCGCACAAGGCGGCCGGCTGGGCCAAGGCCACCGCGCACAACCGCGCGCAGGTGCTGTACTACATCGCCGAGAACCTGGCGATCCGCGCCGACGAATTCGCCGCGCGCATCGCGCAGCAGACCGGCTCGAACGACGCCACGCGCGAAGTGGCAGCCTCGGTCGAGCGCCTGTTCTACTGGGCCGCCTGGGCCGACAAGTACGACGGCCAGGTTCACCAGCCACCGATGCACGGCATCACCGTGGCGCTCAACGAGCCAGTGGGCGTGATCGGCATCGTGTGCCCGAACGAGAACCCGCTGCTGGGCTTCATCTCGCTGGTCGCCCCGGCGCTGGCGCTGGGCAACCGCGTGGTGGCGGTGCCGTCGGAGCAGTATCCGCTGTCGGCGATCGACCTGTACCAGGTGCTCGATACGTCGGACCTGCCGGGTGGCGCGCTCAATATCGTCACCGAATCAAGCGACGAACTGGCGCGCACGCTGGCTTCGCACGGCGAGATCGATGCCGTGTGGCGCCATGACGGTTCTGCCGAGGGGTGTGCCGAAGTCGAGCGCCTGTCGAGCGAGACGCTCAAGCGCACCTGGACCGGCGGCGCGAAAGGGCGCGACTGGTTCGATCCGAAGCAGGCCGGTGGTCGTGTCGTGCTGCAGCATGCGAGCCAGGTGAAGAACGTCTGGATTCCGTACGGCGTTTAAAGAAGCCAAGCACGGAAAATACACGCCACATTAAAACAACGTCATTCCCGCGCAGGCGGGAATCCAGGTAAGTTCGCGATGACGCACACTTGGATTCCCGCCTCCGCGGGAATGACGGTTTTCAGGTCAACAATTCATAGAGACGTCCCCATGTTCCTCCCCCAAGAAATCATCCGCAAAAAACGCGATGGCGGCATCCTGTCGGCCGAAGAGATCCAGTTTTTTGTCCGCGGCATCCCTGACGGTAGCGTCACCGAAGGCCAGATCGCCGCGCTGGCGATGGCGGTCTACTTCAACGACATGACGATGGATGAACGCGTCGCCTTCACGCTGGCGATGCGCGACTCGGGCCAGGTCATGGAATGGAAATCGCTGGACCTGCCAGGCCCGGTCGTCGACAAGCACTCGACCGGCGGCGTCGGCGACGTCGTCTCGCTGATGCTCGGCCCGATGATCGCGGCCTGCGGCGGCTTTGTGCCGATGATCTCGGGCCGGGGCCTGGGCCACACGGGCGGCACGCTCGACAAGTTCGACGCAATCCCCGGCTACAGCACCGTGCCTGACCCGGACACCTTCCGCAAGGTGGTGAAAGACGTGGGCGTGGCCATCATCGGCCAGACCGCGCAGCTGGCGCCGGCTGACAAGCGCTTCTACAGTATCCGCGACACCACGGCGACCATCGAATCGGTGGCGATGATTACGGGCTCGATTCTGTCGAAGAAGCTGTCGGCGGGTCTGGATGCACTGGTGATGGACGTGAAAGTGGGCAGCGGCGCCTTCATGCCGACGGCGGAGAAATCGCTGGAACTGGCTGAATCGATCGTCAGCGTCGGCAATGGTGCCGGCACCCGCACGTCGGCCATCCTGACCGGCATGAACGAGTCGTTGTGCCATGCAGCCGGCAATGCGGTCGAAGTGCGCGTCGCCATTGATTACCTGACGGGCAAGGCGCGCCCGGCACGCCTGCACGAAGTCACGATGGCGTTGTGCGCTGAAATGCTGGTGATTTCGGGCCTGGCAGGTACGGACGCCGAAGCGCGCGCCAAGCTGCAAACCGCACTCGATTCGGGCGAAGCGGCCGAGCGCTTCGCGCGCATGGTCACGGCACTGGGCGGCCCGGCCGACCTGATGGACAAGCCGGACGCGCACCTGGAAACGGCGCCCGTCATCGTGCCCGCGCCAGCCCTGCAAGCCGGCTATGCCGTCTCGGTCGATACCCGTGGCCTGGGCCTGGCGGTCGTCGCACTGGGCGGCGGTCGTGTGCGCCCGCAAGACAGCATCGACTTCGCCGTTGGCCTGACTGGCCTGGTTGAACTGCGTGATCAGATCGCCGTGGGCCAGCCACTGGCGATGGTGCATGCACGTTCGGCGGAGGCCGCTGAACGCGCCGTACGCCAGGTGCAGGCGGCTTACCAGATCGGCGACACGCAGCCAGCTGCCGAGCCAATGATTCACCGCATCGTCCGTCCTTGAAAGAAACACCATGACCTACACAAAACTGATCGACGAAGCGCGCGCCGCGCGCGAGCTGGCCTACGCGCCGTATTCCAACTTCCAGGTAGGGGCAGCGCTCGAATGCAAGGATGGCCGCATCTTCCGCGGCTGCAATGTGGAAAATGCCGCCTATGGCCTGTGCAATTGTGCCGAGCGCACGGCGTTCTTCAGCGCCATTGCCAACGGCTACAAACCGGGCGACTTCGCAGCGCTGGCCGTCATCGGCCAGACCGAAGGCCCGATCGCGCCGTGCGGCGCCTGCCGGCAAGTGATCCTGGAATTGGGTGGCAATGAATTGCCGGTGATCCTGACCAATCTGACGGGTGCCATGTTCGAGACCACGGCAGCGGCGCAGTTGCCGAATGCATTCGGGGGCCAGGACCTGCAGTCCTGAAAGAAAGTGTTCATGGCGCGCAGAAACGTCTGCGCGCCATGATCGCAGCTTCGGTCAATCAGCTCTTGTAATCGCCAAGTTGATCACAAAGTGATGATATATACACATCGACTTGGAGCTTGTTATGAAAAAATTGATCGTCTTGCTTAGTGGCGTCGTCATCGCGGCAAGTGCCGCAGCTCAGACCACCCCAACCACGCCGCAGCCAGCCAAAGCAGGGGCTGCCCAGCAAAAAGCGCCGGTGATGGGCACTGCGGACAAGCGCGCCAACCCTGCAGCGGAGCCGGAAGACAGCGCAAACTCGGTGTCGACCGATTTCCAGGGCAGCAGCAAGCAGGAAACCACGGCGGCAGGCATGGGTCAGCCGAAGAAGCAGACCGAGCGTACCTCGAGTGCGAGCCGGACTGGCTCAGCGACGCAGAATATCGAAGACAAGACCAAGAAATAATGTAGTGCCGGAACGGCGTCGCAACGCCGTTCCAACCCCGTTCTAGCCCCGCATCACCACATCAGATCGTCCGGAATCTTGAAGTCCGCGTACGGATCGTCCTCTTCCACTTCCTGTACTTTCTTCTTGATCTGCACGACGATCGACGCATCGCGCTGGGCGATTTTTTCGCCGATGATGCGCGGTACCAGCTCGAAGCTTCCGTTCATGTGCACGATCACCAGGCGGCCTGCCACCAGGTGCTCGACGATCTGCGACGTTACGTGGATACGCTCGATCTTGGTGCCGAACGTGAAGTTGTAGGGCACGTCACCCTTGCCCTTGGGCTGCTTGTTCTTCTGCACCATCTGCGCGATCTGCGCCAGGATGGCTTTTTGCGCCGCGGCCGCATCGCGCTGGGTGTTCAGCTCGCGCGCACGCTCGGCGTTCTTGCGCTGCAGCTCGAGCGCGGCCTCGCGCGCTTCGTTGACCGACTCCACGCCCGTTCGCAGCTCGTGCTTGTGCTGTTTGCTTTTTGCCTGGGTGACCTGTTTGACCTTTTTCTTGTCGACCAGGCCGGCCTTAAGTAACTGCTCTTGCAGCGAAACCATAATGTGCTTTCCCTAAATATGACGGGCCGCCCGATCACGAAGGCGGCGCAAGGGCGCTAGCATAGCAAACAAGCGCTGCGCCGAGCCAGCATCAGGCGGCGTCCCACGGATCGTAGGTGCCAACCTGCCACAAATGGCCCTCCGGATCGCGGCAGGCGAATGCGCGCCCGCCCTGCGGCGCATCACCGATCGGCTGGGTGATCACCGCGCCACTGCCGAGCACGCGGGCATGCACGGCGTCGGCATCATCCACGTGGAGCCAGATCGTTTGCGTCAACAAGCCGCCAGCCTGCGCCGGTGTCGCCAGCAAGCGGCCATAGTCATCTTCCGAATGGGTGCCGATCATGACCATGCCATCGCCCAGTGTGAGCTCGGCATGGGCAACTTCGCCCTGCCGGCCCGGGATGCAACGCCGTATCGTGAAGCCGAAGTTCGTGCACAGCCAGGCGAGCATGGCAGGGGTATCGTGGTAACGCAGGCAGGGGACGACGGTGGAAGGCATGGCACGCTCCCGATTCGGTTGGTTGGAACAGCGAAGACAATCCAAAGATGCTTGAAATTTCGACAACGGGCCCACAATGTAAGCATATCGTACCTTCCAACCGGAGACCATCATGAACCCGTCAGACGAAAAAACCTTGCAGGACTTCCTGGGCCAGCTGGTCCAGGCCCGTGGCGTGACGAAAGATCCGCAAGCCGACGCGCTGATTCAGCGCGCCGTGGCCGAGCAACCGGACGCTGCCTACCTGCTGGTGCAGCGCGCGCTGCTGGTGGAGCAGGCGCTGGGCAATGCCAAGGCGCGCATCGCCGAGCTGGAACGTCAGACCACGAAGGGCAGCGGCGGGTTCCTCGACGCGAACACGTGGGGTAATTCGGCGCAAAGCAATCCATCGTCACCAGCGCAGGCGCCAGCGCAAGGCGCAGTGCAGGGTACGGCAGCACCGGCGCGCAGCGGCGGCTTCCTGGGTGGCGCTGGCGGCGGCATGCTGGGCACGATCGCGGCCACGGCGGCTGGCGTAGCAGCTGGTAGTTTCCTGTTCCATGGCATCGGCAATCTGCTCGATCACAATGGTGTGGGAGCCGGCGCGGAAGGTGGCGCCAATCATCTGCTGGCCGATGCCGGGACGGGCGAAGCGAACAGCGGTGGCGCACTGGCCGACCAAGCCGGGATCGGCGCCATCGACGAACCAGGCGCGGCCGACGATCCGCTGGCCGACAGCAACCATGGCGATGAGCCGAGTGGGTTCTTCGATGGCGACGGGTCGGACGAAGGCGTCTTCGGCTGATCGGCACCGCACTGCCTGACGCATCAATGACCGGCGACGACCGCGCCGCCAGTCCGTGGTCCGTTCCTGAAGCCATGTGCCCGGGCTGACCAGACGATGCCCAGGGCAACGCCTAGCAGGCAGAGCAGCGCCCATGGAAAGGCGTGCGCGCCCCAGGTCTGCAGCATCACGCCGCCCAGTACACCGGCGCCGGCAATCGCACTGTTCCAGGCCACGACGTTCATCGACAGGGCGACATCGGCGCCGGCGCCCGCGCTGTCGGCCAGTGCGGTTTGCAGCAGGGTTGCGGCGCCACCAAAGGTCACGCCCCAGATTGCAGTGCCGATATAGATCGCCAGCGGGTGATCGGACCAGGCAATGAACGACAGGGCGACAAGCGCGAAGGTCCCCAGGCTGGCCAGCACTGCCGTCCGCAGATGGCGATCGACCGTGCGGCCTGCAATCCAGATGCCGATCAATGCCGCCAGGCCGAACACCAGCAGGATCAGGTCGACCCGGCCCTGCAAGCCGGCGTGCGCGACGAACGGTGCGATGTAGGTGTAGAGAATATTGTGCGCCAGCATCCACGCAATGACCGTTGCCAGCACGGGCTTGACGCCCGGCATGGCCAGCACGCTGCGCATGCCGACCCGTTCGCTCGCCTGCTGTCCCGCATAGTCGGGCACTGCGGCAAGCACCCAGCCGATCAGCAGCACCGACAGCGCCGACATGATGCCGAACGCACTGCGCCAGCCCAGCATATTTCCTAGCCAGGTGCCCATCGGCACACCCAGCGCGAGCGCAATGGGCGTGCCGACCATGGCGATCGCCATCGCGCGCCCCTGCTGGTGCACGGCCACCATCTTGCGCGCATAGCCAGCGAGCAGACTCCACGCCAGACCTGCCGCGGCGCCAGCGAAAAAGCGCGCCGTCATCGTCAGCCAGAAGTTGGATGACAAGGCAGTCACCGAATTGAAGATGAGAAAGCCGATGATCGTCAGCAGCAGAACGTTGCGCCGCCGCCAGCCGCCCGTCGCGATGGTGAGCGGGATGGCGGCCAGCACCGAGCCGAGCGCGTAGGCAGTGACGGTCTGGCCTGCCATCGCCGTCGTCACATCGAGCTCATCTGAGATATTCGGCAACAGGCCGGCTGGCAGCGTTTCAGTTGCAATACAGATGAATCCGGTCATTGCCAGGGCAAGCAGGGCGGCAACGGGTAGTCGGTCATCACCGGCCACAGCGTTTGGTGGATGGGCAGTCTTGGCGTGCATGGTGCGCTCCTTTGTAGGGTGGGAAGCGCCGCCGAAGCACCGCTCACGGCACTTATGTACCGATTGGTACGAATGTAGGTGATGCACGCGTTGCTTGTCAATGACTTTTGTACCGATTAGTATGGATGTATTCGACAAGGAGACCACGATGGCGCAAATGGGCCGACCCCGACAATTCGATCGCATTGCCGCACTGACCACGGCCATGCATCTATTCTGGGAACATGGTTACGAGGCGACGTCGCTCGCCCGGCTGAAGACCGCACTGGGTATTTCCGCGCCCAGTTTCTATGCGGCGTTCGGTTCGAAGGAAGCCCTGTTCCAGGAAACCGTGCGCTGCTATCTGACCACCCACGGTACGGTCACCGACTGTCTGTGGGATACCGGAATGGCGCCGCGTCTGGCCATCGAGACGGCGTTGCGTCGCTCGGCCGCCATGCAGGCGGGAAGCGGCCATCCCACCGGATGCATGGTGGTGCTGGGCGTCGTGGGAACTGGCTGCGATGCCGATGCCACGCTGACTGCCGCGCTGGACGCGTCGCGCGCCCGTACCGGCGCCGGCATGCTGGCCTGCGTCGAGCGCGGTATTGCGCAAGGTGAACTGCGCCCGGATACCGAGCCTCGCGCACTGGCGACGGTGTTCGAGAGTTTTCTTCTTGGATTGACGACGCTGGCACGAGACGGCGTTTCAGCTGCGGCGATGGATGCCGCGATCACGCAGGTCATGCGCCTGTGGGACCTGGCATGCGTGCAGCCTCAGCCAGTCGATAATGCCACGATCCGCGCCGCATCCTCCGGCGTCGCCGGGTTGTAGACGACCATCGACAGGTCCGGCCGGCTATCGACGGCAAACGACGAATATTCCAGTGCGAGCCAGCCGGCTACCGGATGATGCAACTGCTTCGTGCCTTCGCCATAGGTGCCGACATCCCGGCTTTGCCACAGCGCGTCGAAGTCCGGACTGCGCTCGCGCAGCTCACGGACCAGCGGGTCCGACTGGACATCGACGCCGGCGCGCGTCATGTCGGCCCGGAAGGCCGCGACGACGAACCGCGCCACGCTGTCCCAGTCGCGCTGGGCGGCGCGCGTGGCGGGGTCACAAAAGATGCGGCGCAGGATATTGCGTTGCTCGAGCGTGGCGCTGTCGTAGCCGAACACCGCCGCAGCGGCGCGGTTCCAGGCGACCACATCCCAGCTGGCGGTCTTGATGAAGGCCGGGCTGGCGGGCAAGGCATCGAGCACGCGCTGGATGCGCGGCGAGATTGCTGCGTGCGGTGCGTGGTGCGGCGCCGGTGGCCGGCCCAGGGCCAGCAAGAACAGGTGCTCGCGCTCGGCTCCGGTGAGCATCAGTGCGCGCGCGATGCGCCCGGCGACCTCGGCCGACGGTGCGCCGCCCCGGCCCTGTTCCAGCCAGGTGTACCAAGTGGTGCTGATACTGGCGCGCTGCGCGACTTCTTCGCGCCGCAGGCCAGGCGTGCGTCGGCGCGTGCTGCCCAGCCCCAGCGCTGCCGGGTCGAGGCGGGCGCGGCGGTCTTTCAGGTAGCTGCCCAGAGGATTGTCGCGGCTCGTTGCCCCATCCATCCTGTTACCTCTTGTACCCGTATAAAGTCACTACTTTACCCGGATACGCAGCCCGTCGATAGTGGACATCTACCCAACAAGGAGGATGTCATGCACGTATTCATTACCGGTGCGACCGGATTCGTCGGCACTGCCGTGGTACAGGATGTACTTGCCGCCGGCCACACCGTCACCGGCCTGACGCGGTCGGAGGGCGGCGCGGCGGCGCTGGCCGCGCTTGGCGTGCGGGCGTGGCGCGGCACGCTCGACGATGTGGAGGGACTGCGCGACGCGGTTGCGGCGGTCGATGGCGTAATCCATACCGCGTTCGATCACGACTTTTCACGGTACGCCGTCAACTGCCAGCAGGACCGGCGCGCGATCGAGGCGCTGGGCGCGGCGCTCAAGGGCTCGGATCGCCCGTTGATTGTCACGTCAGGCATGGTGCTCGATGTGCAGGGCCGACCGGCGACCGAGGCGGATGTGACGTTCCCGCTCAGTCCGGCTTATCCGCGCGCATCGGAACATGCTGCCAGCGCGCTGGTCGCGCGCGGTGTGAATGCCTCGGTCGTGCGCCTGCCGCCATCCGTGCACGGAGAGGGCGATCACGGCCTGGTGCCGATGATGATCGGTTTCGCCCGCACGAAAAAGGTGGCGGCATTTGTCGACGATGGTGCCAACCGCTGGTCGTCGGTGCATCGCCTGGACGCTGCGCGCGTGTTTCGTCTGGCGCTCGAGCGCGCCGCCCCGGGCGCGCGGTATCACGCCGTGGCCGAGGAGGGCGTCCCGTTCCACGACATCGCAGCGGCGATCGGACGCCGGCTGGGTGTGCCGGTGACCGGCATCGCGCGCGCGGCAGCAGCGCAGCACTTTGGCGCGCTGGCGCATTTCGCCGGCATGGACGTGCCGGCAGCGTGCAGCTGGACGCGCGAGGTGCTCGATTGGCATCCACGCCAGGGCACGCTGATGGAGGATGTCGACAGCACGCGTTATTTCCCTGCTTGACTGGAGACGCTCGTCAGACGGGCGTCATCAGTACGCCGGTTGCGGCGGCCAGGGCCACGACCAGCCAGGCCGGCGCGCGCCAAGTCACCAGCAGCATGAAGCAGCCCAGCGCCACAGCGGCATCACGCAGGTCGAGCACGGCGCTCGTCCAGACCGGGTCGTACAGCGCCGCGCCGAGGATGCCCACGACGGCGGCATTCGCGCCCATGACAGCGTGGCGCAGCGCGCGTTGGCGCTGCAGCCGCGCCCAGAATGGCAGCGCGCCGTAGACGAGCAGCAGCCCCGGCAAGAACAACGCCACCAGCGCCACGCAGGCGCCGCCGACGGCGGTGGCGCTCATCCCGGCCTGCGCGCCAAGGAATGCGGCAAATGCAAACAATGGTCCGGGCAGTGTCTGGGCCATGCCATATCCCGACAGGAACGTTTCGCTGCTGATCCAGCCGCTGGCAACGGTTTCGGCCTGCAGCAACGGCAAGACCACGTGGCCGCCGCCGAACACGAGCGCGCCCGAGCGGTAGAAGGCGTCGAATAAAGCGAGCGGCCGGTACTGGGTGGCAGCGGCGGCGACGGGCAACAGCACGAACAGCAAGGCGCACAGGACCAGCGCGGCCACGCCGCCCGCCACGCGCACCGGAAAGGCGAGCGGGGCAGCGCCGTGCGGTGCCTCGCCTCGGCACCAGGCCCACCCGGCCAGCGCGCCGGCTGCGATGGCAATCAACTGGCCACCGGCACCGGCGGCAACGACCACAATCGCGATGGCGGCCAGGGCAATCACCTTGCGCTGCCAATCGGGCGTCAGCGTGCCCGCCATGCCCCACACGGCCTGCGCGACAACGGCCACCGCCACCAGTTTCAGCCCGTGCACCGCGCCGGTGGCCAGCGGGCCGGTCGTGATGGCGGCCCCGAGCGCCCAGGCGAGCATCAGCAGCGCCGACGGCAAGGTAAAGCCGAGCCACGCGGCGCAGCCACCCAGCACACCGCCGCCACGCAGCACGCCCAGCGCGAAGCCGACCTGGCTCGACGCTGGCCCGGGCAGGAACTGGCATAGCGCGACCAGTTCGCCATAGCGCGCGTCGTCCAGCCAGCGGCGGCGCAGGACGAATTCATTGCGGAAGTAGCCCAGGTGGGCGATCGGGCCGCCGAACGAGCGCAGGCCCAGCAGCAGGAAGATCCCGAAGATGGCGAACAGCGAACTGGCGCCTGCGCCATACGCGGGGGGAGGGGGCAGGTCGGTTTGGTCGTGCACAACTACATCTGCTGGAACAGCGTGCTGTGATTGCGGCTCACTTCCAGCGCCTCGGGATAGCCGTGCAGCGTGAGCATCTGCCGGCCGCGCAGGTCGCGCCGCACTTCGGCGATTGCATCGACCCGCACCAGCGTCGAGCGGTGGATGCGCCAGAATTCGTCGGGGTCGAGCGCTTCTTCGAGTTCCTTGAGCGTCTTGCGGATCAGGTGCTGGGCGGTGGCCGTCTGCACCCGCGTGTACTTGTCGTCGGACTGGAAAAACAGCACCTCGGACGTCGCGACCATCCGCAGGCTCGTGCCTGACTGGGCCTGGATCCAGCGCAGATACGATGGTTTTGACGAGGGCGCCGCGCGACCCAGCAGCTGGTCGCCCAGTTGCGCCAGCCGCGCCAGCTGGGCGCCGATGTCCTGCGGCTTGTGCTCGAGCTGGCGGCGCAGGCGCGCCACCGTGGTATCGAGCCGCGCCAGCGTCACGGGCTTGAGCAGGTAATCGATCGCGCCATGCTCGAATGCTTCGACCGCGTACTGGTCGTAGGCGGTGGCGAACACGATGTGGCAGTCGGCGTACAACTGCCGCGCCGCGTCGATGCCGCCCATGCCCGGCATGCGGATGTCGAGGAACGCGATGTCCGGCTTGTGCTGCGCCGCCAGCGCCACCGCCTCGACCCCGTTGGCGGCTTCGGCGACGATGCGCAGCTCGGGCCACGCCTCGTGCAGGCGCGAGCGCAACTGGTCACGCATCAGGGCTTCATCATCGGCAATCAGGGCAGTGGGCATGGCAGAGTGCATGGTGGTATCAGCCGTCTTCGGTCATCCGGTACGGCAGGCGAATCGACACGCAGGCGCCCCCCGTCGCGGGTGCTTCGATCACGAGTTCGGCCGACGTGCCGTACAACAGCGCCAGGCGTTCGCGGATATTCGCCAGGCCCACGCCGCTGCCGGCATGCAGGTTGAAGCCGACGCCGTCGTCCAGAACATCGACATGCAGCGTCGCGCCTTCGACCCGAGAACGCACGACGATCGTGCCGCCCGCGACCTTGGGTTCGAGCCCATGCTTGATCGCGTTCTCGATCAGCGTCTGCAGCATCATCGGCGGGAACGGCGCGCTGCCGAGAAAATCGGGCACCTCGAAGCGGACCTGGAGCCGCTCCTTCATCCGCGCCTGCATGATGGCGAGATAAGCGCGCGAGAGTTCGACCTGCTTGCCCAGCGTGCCGCCGGTGCCGCCTTTGCCCATCGCCCCGCGCATCTGCGGCAGCGACGCGCGCAGGTATTCGATCAGGTGACCGTGCACACGCGCGGCTTCCTTCGGATCCGTTTCGATCAACTGGCCAATCAGCGCCAGCGTGTTGAACAGGAAGTGCGGCTCGACCTGCGCCTGGAGCGTGGCCATCTGCGCCTCGGTCAGGCGCCGTTCGAGATTGGCCACGTCGGCCTTGCTCGACGCATCGCGCGCCAGCAGTTCGGCGCGGCGCTTGCCGCCGGCAAGTACCTTGACGCCGAACGAGACCAGGATGAACCAGATCGCCGGTTCGACCAGGTTGACGAACAGGCCGGCGACGAAGCTCAGGAACCAGACCAGGTACAGCTGGCGCCATTCGATCAGTGCGAGCCAGTCGAAGAAGCGCCACCACAGGGCGCCCGCTTCGCGCATGGCATCGCGCACGAAGTCGAGTGCGCGGTTGATCTGGACAGCCGCCATGGTTTATTCCCCGCTGGTGTGGCGCAGGCGGCGCTGTGGGCGGCCAAATACGGCCACGGCGACGAACTTCAGTACCAGCAGGCCAACGAACAGGGCCAGCACGATCGGCACGATGGTGACCAGCGCGGCGAGGGCGATCGCGAGCACCAGCAGCACTGGCCACGGCATGCGGGTCAGGTAGCGCGCCCCGGATTTGGCCAGGCGCCAGGTGGTGCGGCCGGCCACTTCGGCGTTGCGCAGGATCGACTGGAAGCGGCTGGCGGGCGTATGAATGGTTTTCACGTGCAGTCCTTTCAAAGAGTGATGACCCTACTGTAGGGATGCAGCCCGCGCAGGCCAAGGGCGATCCGACGAACGGTGCGATTTTTGGGGCGAGCGGTCGTCAGCGTGGATGAGCGGGGCACGGTTTTGCGTGTCAATACGGCGGCGCTGCACGATGGGTGTTACGGCGCGATGAGCTTGAGCGCTTCCTGGCGCATCACGTCGAGCATGCCCGCCTGCGGCGTGCGCGCGCAGCCAGCCAGCGTCGCGTCGAACAGCGTGTCGGCCGGCGGAAAGGTGCGGCGTTCGCCTTCGAGCTGGAAGCTGTAGATCAGTTTGCCGACACTCTCGTAGAACACCGGCAGTTCGCGCAGGCTGCGTTCCGGGAACGTCGCGCTGTGGTAGGCCACATCGACGTTCAGGTCGGCGCAGGTCTTGGTGGCGATGGTCCCGGTGTGATCCTTGCGGAAGCGGTACGTGACCACGCCGCTGGGGGCGCCGTCTGCGCCGGTGATGTCGAGTTGCCTTGCCATGCCGAGGGCCAGCGCATCGAGATCGGCCGAGCGCGATGAAGTGCGCACCGTCGCTGCGGCCTTGCGGCCCCGCGTGCCGGGCGTGAGTTCGATCGTGACCATGCCCTGGACGCCGCGCCGTACGAGTGCCTGCGGATAGCTGGCGTCGCTGGCATAGATCGTGATGTCGCGCCAGGCCGGCACCGTGGCCTGCGCCGCGACCGATTGCGGGGCCAGCCCAAGAACCCCAAGCGCCAGGGTCGAACACGCTGCGATGGTTTTCATGGGAGGCCTTTGCATCGTCGTCAGGACGCCTTGCGGTCGTTCCAGTAATCGCGCAGCAGGCCGTAGAACACGGTGTCGGCGTATTCGCCGTGCACGCGCCAGCGCTGCGGCATGAAGCCTTCCTTGCGAAAACCGAGTTTTTCCAGCACGTGGGCGGACGCGTCGTTGCGCGGGTCGATGTCGGCCTCGACCCGGTTGATGCCGACCTCGTTGAAGCCGTGATCGAGCACGGCTTCGATCGCTTCGCTGGCGTAGCCATTGCCCCAGTGGCCCTTGGCGATGGCGTAGCCCAGTTCGCAGCGGTTGTACTGGTTGTAGAAGTGGTGCAGGGCGACGGTGCCGATCACTTCGCGGCTGCCCGCCAGCTCGATGGCAAAGCGCAGCTCGGTCTCGTCGCGGTAGGCTTCGAGGGCGCGCGCGATGGCGGTGTCGGCCATCGAGATGTCGGTCCACGGCTCGGCGCTCCAGTAGCGCACGACGGCAGGGTCGGAAAAAATGGCATACAAGGCCCGTGCATCGGTGGCGGCCAGCGGGCGCAGCATCAGGCGTTGGGTGGTCAATACAGGGGTGCTATAAGTCGACATGGGTTTGCATTGTCATAGTTGTAAGCGTTAGCATACCATCGACTCGGGGCGTACAGACAAGCGCCGCACTGTTGACCATTGCCATCGAGGCAGGAGAATCGTCATGCACCAGGCCAGGCCCAGCACCATGTCATCCTTCTGGATGCCATTCACGAACAACCGCGACTTCAAACGCGACCCGCGCCTGCTGGTCTCGGCCGAAGGCATGTATTACCGCGACGTCGACGGCAACCAGGTGCTCGACGGCGCTGCAGGCCTGTGGTGCGTGCCGTGCGGGCACGGCCAGCCAAAGATCGCGGCGGCGATTGCGCAGATGGCTGGCCAGCTCGACTTCGCGCCCACGTTCCAGATGGGGCATCCGGCCGCGTTCGAACTGGCCGAGCGGCTGATCGACTTCAGCGGGGGCCGTTTCTCCCACGTGTTCTACACCAACTCCGGTTCGGAGGCGGTCGACACCGCACTCAAGATCGCGCTGGCCTACCATCGCCTGCGCGGCGAAGGCGGGCGCACGCGCTTGATCGGTCGCGAGCGCGGCTACCACGGTGTGGGCTTCGGCGGGCTGTCGGTCGGCGGCATCGGCGCCAACCGCAAGGCGTTCGGCCCGCTGCTGCCGGGTGTCGATCATTTGCGCCACACGCACGACCCCGAGCGCAACGCGTTCGCGCGCGGCGAGCCCGACCATGGCGCCGAGCTGGCCGATGACCTCGAACGCATGCTGCTGCTGCACGATCCGTCGACAATCGCCGCCGTGATCGTCGAACCGGTGGCCGGTTCGACCGGCGTCTTGATTCCGCCCAAGGGCTATCTGGCGCGGCTGCGCGCGATCTGCGACCGGCACGGCATCCTGCTCATCTTCGATGAAGTCATCACGGGCTTTGGCCGCCTGACCACGCCGTTTGCGGGCGACTGGTTTGGCGTCGAACCCGACATGATGACGACCGCCAAAGGCATCACCAACGGCGCCGTGCCAATGGGCGCCGTGTTTTCCAAGGGCTTCATCCACGACGCGTTCATGGACGCGCCGCCCGGCATCGAGCTGTTTCACGGCTATACCTATTCGGGCCACCCGCTGGCGTGCGCCGCGGCGCACGCCACGCTCGACGTGTTTGCCGAGCAGGGCGTACTGGCCAATGCGGCGGCCATCCAGCCGTATTTCGAAGAAGCGCTGCAGTCGCTGCGCGGCCTGCCGCACGTGATCGACCTGCGCTCGCTCGGCATCATCGCCGGCATTGAGCTGGCCCCGATCCCGGGTCAGCCGGGCGCGCGCGGCTATGCGGCGCTCAAGGCGGCGTTCGCCGACGGGCTGTTGATCCGCACGACGGGCGACATCATCGCGTTGTCGCCGCCGCTGGTCATGGAGCGCCAGCATGTGGATGAATTGTTCGGCAAGCTGGCGGACGTGTTGAAACGGCTGGCTTGATCCAGCGTCAAGCTTGCGGCAAATCCAGCAAGAAGTCGGAGAAGACCCGTCCCGCAATATCGGCATCATCCGCCGTCATCGTCTCGAGCGGATTGTGACTGATCCCACCGTTGCCGCAGCGGACGAACAGCATCGCCACGTCGGTCAATTCTGCCATGCGCATGGCGTCGTGGCCGGCGCCGGAGGGCAGGTCGAAATGGGGCAGGCCGGCCCGCTCCACCGCGGCGCCCAGTTGCGCCATCAGGCGCGGCGCGCACGGCACCGCGTCGATTTCCAGCAGCTTGACCAGCCGTTCGCCGATGCCGCGCGCGGCGCAGATGGCGCTGATGCCGGCCAGGATATCGGCCACTGCGGCCAAGCGCACCGCATCGTCGGCGGCCCGGATGTCGAGCGACAGGCGGCAGGCGCCGGGGATCACGTTGACTGAGCCGCCCGGCACCTCGAGCTGGCCGACCGTACCGACCAGCGCGGCGCCCTGGCGGCAGCGCGCTTCCACCAGCAGCACGATCTCGGCGGCAGCCGCGGCCGCATCGCGCCGCATGCCCATTGGTGTGGTGCCGGCGTGGCTGGCCACGCCGCGCAGTTCGACGATATAGCGCGAGCTGCCGGCAATCGCGCTCACCACGCCCAGCGGCAGGCCGCGTTCGAGCAGCACCGGGCCTTGCTCGATATGGACTTCGACAAAGCCGAGCAGCGATGCCGGATCGCGCGCGATGCTGGCGATATCAGAATGGTCGTGGCCAGCCTGCGCCAGCGCGTCCCCGAGCGTGACGCCCTCGCTGTCGACAGCGGTCAGCAACCCCATGTCGAAGCTGCCCGCAATAGCGCTGCTGCCCAGGAACGTGCTGCGAAAACGCACGCCTTCTTCTTCGGCAAACGCGATCACCTCCAGGTCGTACGGCAGGCGCTGGTCGCGCGCGTGCAGGTCGGCGACGACGGCGATTGGCAGCAGGATGCCCAGGCGCCCGTCGTACTTGCCGCCATCGCGCACGGTGTCGTAGTGCGAGCCGGTCGCCAGCGTGTTTGCGCCTGGCTGCGCAGCGGCGTAGCGGCCGACGACATTGCCTACCGCGTCGATGTGGACCGTCATGCCGGCATCGCGCATCCAGCCGGCGATGCACGCGGCGGTGCTCTGGTGGGCCGGCGTCATGTAGGCGCAGGTCAGGTTCGTTTCAACGTCGCTGATGGTGCCGAGCGTCTCGCACCAGTCCATCACGCGCGCGCCAAGCGATGGCGTCATACCCAGCAGCGCGTTCAGGCGGATCTCGGCGATGCGGTGCACCTGGCGCAGCGCTTCGCGCAGCTCGTCGCCGCGCGCATTGCCGATGCGCCGCTCGAAGGTGGCGATGATGGCCTGGCGCGACAGGCCCTGGCCGGTCGGCCCCTTGACCGCGAGGATGAACGGAAAGCCGAAGCGGCCGTTGTAGTCGGCATTGAGCGCATGCAGCTGCGCGTACTCGTGCGGCGTGCAGCGGTCCAGCCCCGAGCTGGCTTGCTCGCTCGTGGATTCGGCGGTCAGGGCGCCGGCGATCGCCGCCTTGCCCGCCAGTTCAGGGTGAGCGCGCAGCAGCGCCAGTTGCTCGTCGATGCTGGCCGCGTCTACCACCGACTGCAAGGCGCGCTTGAGCGCGGCCAGGCTGGCGAACGGGCGGGCGGACGCCGCGCGCGCCGCGATCCAGGGCGAATGTTCATAGATGCCGCGCAGGGCCTCGACAAAGCCGGCGGCTTCGCATGCGTTCAGCGTCGCGATCGTGGTCATGTGCGCTCCATGGTGGTCAAGCGATCGATCATACGGGCTGGCGGTGGCTGCGCCCATATCGCCCGGCGGATGGCTGCCAGCAGCCGGCGCATATAGACTAGCCCTGCACCAGGGCGCGCGCCGCGCTGCTGACCTGGTCGCGCAGCCATTTGTGCTCGGTTGACTGGTGCACGCGCTGGTGCCACAACTGATAGAAGCGCATCGGCGGAAACTTCACCGGCACCGTGAAGCTTTTCAAAGGCAGCGTCTTCTCGTAGGCGCGGATGAACTGGCGGCCGGTGGTCAGGACCAGGTCACTCTGCGTGAGCATGTAAGGGATCACGCCGAAGTAGGGCGACTCCACCGCCACGCGGCGCTGCAGGCCCAGGCGCTCGAGATGCGCATCGATCACGCCGTGGTACCCGGGCAGCATCTGGGTCGGGGCGACGTGGGGCAGGTCGAGATAATCCTCGAGCGTCATTGCGTCCGGCGCCGTGCGCCGCGCGTACGGGCTGTCGGCGCGCATCGTGCAGATGATCGGGTCTTCGAACAGCTTCGAGATGTGCAGGTGCGCCGGCGGCTCGTCCCAGTTGGCGATCACCAGGTCCATGTCGCCGTCGGACAGCATGCGCAGATAATCCTGGCCCGGGCCCAGCGCATGGATCACTACCTTGCTGCCGGGCGAGCCGCGGCGCAGCAGCGCCACCACGTTGGGCAGGAAGCGCGCATCGAGGTAGTCCGGCGCGGCGATATGGAAGGTGCGCGTGGCGTCTTCGGGCTGAAACGGCGCCTTGCGCACGAACAGGCTCTCGGCTTCGTCCAGAATGCGCTTGGCGGGCTTGAGCAGACCTTCACCGTGCTGCGTGGGCACCATGCCGCGCGCGCCGCGCACGAGAATCGGGTCGCCCGTCAGCTCGCGCAGTTTGCGCAGCGAGGCCGAAATCGAGGGCTGCGGCTGATTGAGTTTGAGCGCCACGCGCGAGACATTTTTCTCCACCAGCAGCAGGTAGAGGATGCGGATCAGGTGCAGGTCGAGGTTGCGGGGAAGGCTGGACATGGCCGTGCAATCTTGGTTGTATATCGAGTCGGATATGTCGAATATACGCCGATTTTGTTGTTGCAGAAATGGAAATCAGCGTATCGTCAAGCCGTCGGTCGCCGTGGTTGCACTGGCGCGCTTGCGTATGTTCCCTTGAATCTGCGACCCTGAAGGACGCCCATGTTCGACCCCGGATACCTGGCCCCCTACGTTCTCGAATGGCTCAATCTGCTGGTGCGCTGGCTGCACATCATCACCGGCATCGCCTGGATCGGCGCATCGTTCTACTTCGTCTGGCTCGACAACACGATCAAGCCGCCGGCGCCTGGCTCGGACCTCGAGCGCAAGGGCGTCGCCGGCGAGCTGTGGGCGGTGCACGGCGGCGGCTTCTACAACCCGCAAAAATACCTGGTGGCGCCTGCCGAACTGCCGAAGGAGCTGCACTGGTTCAAGTGGGAAGCCTATTCCACGTGGCTCTCGGGCTTTGCGCTCTTGAGCATCGTGTATTACATGAACGCGAAAGCGATGATGATCGACCGCAGCGTGGCCGATCTGTCGAGCGGGCAGGCGATCGGGATCGGTATCGGCAGCCTGGTCGTGGGCTGGATCGTCTACGACCTGCTGTGCCGCTCACCGCTGGTGCAGCGCCCGCTGGCGTTTGGCGCGACGGTCTTCCTGTTCTTGGTTGGCAGCAGCTGGGTGCTCACGCACCTGCTCAGCGGCCGCGCGGCGTACCTGCACGTGGGCGCGATGATCGGCACGATGATGGTCGCGAACGTGGCGATGCTGATCATTCCCGGCCAGCGCAAGATGGTGGATGCCATGCTGGCGGGGCAGAAGCCCGACCCGGTCCACGGCATCAAGGCCAAGCAGCGCAGCGTCCACAATAACTACTTCACGCTGCCGGTGCTGTTCATCATGATCAGCAACCACTATGCGATGACCTACAACCATCCGCATGCGTGGGCGGTGCTGGGCGTGATCATGCTGGCCGGTGTGTTGATCCGCCATTTCTTCAATCTGCGCCACAAGGGCCGCATCGAATGGCGGTACCCGGTGGCGGGCGCCGCGCTGCTGCTGGGACTTGGCGTGCTGCTGGCGCCAGCCCGGCCGGTGCGCGTCGATCCGGTGGTTACTACCGCGACGGCCGATGCAGCACGCTTTGCCGAGGTCCGCACGATCATGGGGGCGCGCTGCGTCTCATGCCATGCAGCGCAACCGACACAGCCCGGCTTTGCGGCTGCACCACTGGGCGTCATGCTCGAAACGCCGGAGCAGATCGGCCAGAACGCCGCGCGCATCTACCAGCAGACCGTGCAAACCAGGGCCATGCCGCTGGCGAATCTGACGCACATGACCGATGCCGAACGGGCCGTGGTCAGGGCCTGGTTCGAGGCTGGCGCCAAAACAGGAAACACACCATGAACGCATTGCAGACACGCCTGACCGACTGGATCGACGCGCACTTCGATGATGAAGTGGGCTTCCTGCAGGCCGTCGTGCGGATCCCCACCGATACGCCGCCGGGCAACAACGCGCCGCACGCCGAGGCGGTGGCCGACATGCTGGAGGGCGCTGGCTGGCCGGTCGAGAGGCATGCGGTGCCGGCGCAGCAGGTCATCGACTACGGACTGGAAAGCATCACGAACCTGATCGTGCGCCGGCCGTATGGCGCAGACGGGCCGACGCTGGCGCTCAATGCGCATGGGGACGTGGTGCCGCCGGGCGAAGGCTGGACCCATCCGCCTTATGGCGCCGTGATCGAAGATGGCTACCTGTACGGGCGCGCGGCGGCAGTATCTAAAAGCGACTTTGCCACCTATGTCTTCGCGGTGCGCGCACTCGAAGCACTGGGCGCGCCGCTGCGTGGCGGCGTCGAGCTGCACTTTACGTATGACGAAGAATTCGGCGGGCTGCTGGGGCCGGGCTGGTTGCTGGAGCAGGGCCTGACGCAGCCCGATTACGTGATTGCCGCCGGTTTTGGCTACAGCATCATCACGGCGCACAACGCCTGCCTGCAGCTGGAAGTGACGGTACACGGCAAGGCCGGCCACGGCGCGATGCCCGACACAGCGGTCGATGCGCTGCAGGCAGCCACGCGCGTGCTCAATGCCATCTACGGCGACCTGCCACGGCTCAAGACCATCAAGTCGGGCGTGCCCGGCATCGATTCGCCGACGATGCTCGTCGGGCGCATCGACGGCGGCACGAACACCAACGTGGTGCCGGGCAAGGTGGTGCTGAAGCTCGACCGGCGCATGATTCCCGAAGAAGACCCGGTCGCCGTTGAAGCGCAGGTACGCGCGCTGATCAGCGACGCGGTGGCCGGCATGCCCGGCATCCGGCTCGAGGTCAAGCGCCTGCTGCTGTCGCAGGCATTGCGCCCGCTACCCGGCGCGCAGCCGCTGGTCGAGAGCCTGCGCCGCAACGCACACACTGTGCTGGGCGAAGCGATTCCCGCTGTCGGCACGCCGCTGTATGCCGATGCGCGCCTGTACGGCGAGCGCGGTATTGCGGCCGTGCTGTATGGGGCCGGGCCGCGCACGGTCACGGAGGCCAATGCGAAAAAGGCCGACGAGCGGCTGGCGCTGGACGACTTGCGCCGCGCCACCAAGGTGGTGGCGCTGACGCTGCTGGACATGCTGGGCGTCGAGGCGCAGCCGGCCGTCAGTCGTTAGCATCAGCACGTCGTTCCCGCGAAGGCGGGAACCCAAGTCAGTAAGCATACCGCGTTGATCGAACTTTGATGCGACGCGGGCAACCTCGGGTTCCCGCCTGCGCGGGAACGACGGTTTCACGTGTCGCTGATCGCATGATGCCATCGTCCCTCATACCTGGCACATCAGGGCCGCCCGGTTGCTCCGGTCTGGTCCAGCGATTCCGCCATCCGCACGAGCTTGACGAATTCGGCGCGATAGCCGTCAGTGTCGGCGCCCCGTGCGTCGTTCGCCAGCGTGGCGATGTCGGCGTAGCTGTAGTCGCTCACCTGCGGCTCGCCGCGCAGGCGCTGGCCGAACGCGGCGACGGCCACCGCGAAGCGCTGGTCGGCCGGCGCGGCGGCCAGCGTGGCGTGGGCCGTTGCCGGACGCACCGGCTGCTCGGCCAGGCGGCTCTTGCTCTCGCCCGGCAGCTTGTAGCGCACCCGCACGAATGCCAGTTCGTCGTTTTTGCCCGCCGGGGCGGCTTTCTTGCCGGCGCCGTAGCGCAGTGGGTCGACCAGTTTGCCTGCGCCCGCTGCCGGCGTGATCTCGTAGATCGCGGTCACCGTGTGGCCGGCGCCCATGTCGCCCGCATCGACCTTGTCATCCTTGAAGTCCTGGCGCGCCAGCATGCGCGTTTCGTACCCGATCAGGCGGTAGGCCGCCACGCGCGCCGGGTTGAACTCGACCTGCATCTTGACGTCGTTCGCGATCGGGAACATGGTCGAGCCAAGTTCAGCCTGCAGTGCCTTGCGCGCTTCCAGCAGCGAGTCGATGTAGGCGGCATTGCCATTGCCCGACTGCGTAAGGCGCTGGATCAGGGCGTCGTTCAGGTTGCCGTTGCCGACGCCGAAAATCGACAGGTAGACGCCGCTCTTGCGCTTGCCGGCGATGAAGGTTTCTAGCTGGCGCGGGTCCTTCACGCCGATATTGAAGTCGCCGTCGGTGGCCAGGATGATGCGGTTGACGGCTTTCGCATCGAAGTGGCGTTGGGCCATGGCGTAGGCGCGCTCCAGGCCATCGCGGCCGGCCGTACCGCCGGCTGCCTGCAACGCATCGATGGCGTCGATGATCTTCTGCTTGTCGCCCCCCGTGGTCGGTTCGAGTGCCACTGCCGTGCCATTGGCATAGGTGACGATCGCCACCCGGTCCTGTTCGCGCAGGCCCTGTGCGAACAGGCGAAAGCCCTGCTTGAGCAGCGGCAGGCGGTCCTGCGCGGCCATCGAGCCGGACACGTCGACCAGCAGCACGACGTTCATCGGCGGCCGTTCGGCGCGCTGCAGATCGTAGCCGCGCACGGCCACGTGCAGCAGCTGGTTGTCCGCATTCCAGGGGCTGGGCATGGTGGCCGTGGTCAGCGCGAATGGCTGGCTGGCCTTGCCAGGTGCGGCATAGGCATAGGGGAAGTAGTTCACCATTTCCTCGACCCGCACGGCGGTCGGTGGCGGCATGCGGCCCGCGTTCAACTGGCGCCGCACGTAGGCATACGAGGCGGTATCGACATCGCTGCTGAACGTCGATACGGGTTGTTCTTCGACCAGTACCGCGCGGTTGGCCTGGACATCGGGGAAATGCTCGGCGTCGGGTGCGTAGCTCGGGGATCGGGAAAGCGCAGCGAAAGGCGACATGGCGGCGCGGCGCTGGAAGGTCGTCGGCGGTACGCCGGTGTAGCCTGAATACGAAGAGATCGCGCTGCCGGTCATCTCGACCCGCGTACCGGGTGCCGGCGCCGGCGGCGCCGGTGGCGCTGCGGCGGTATCCGCTTGCAGTTGCTGCGGGGCGCTGCAGGCGGCCAGCAGCAGGGTCGTTGCAAGGAGGGACAGGGCGGGCAGGGCGGCGGCGCGCGAGCGTGGCATGGCAGGACCTCATGACGTGATGGTTGTCATAAGGTGCACCAGCCGCGCGCCGCCGGCAATCGCGCTTACATCCTGTAATGCCTATGCACGCAGGGTATGCGCAGCGGTTGCCGGCGCGTGGATTACTTCTGCTTGAGCGAGCGCTCGAACAGCTGATAGATCCGGCGGTACTGGTCGTACCAGGCTTCGGGCTGCACGTAGCCGTGGCGTTCGAGTGGGTAGCTCGCCATCTCCCAGTGGTCCTTCTTCATCTCGATCAGGCGCTGCGCCATGCGCACCGAGTCCTGATACAGCACGTTATCGTCGATCATGCCGTGCGAGATGAGCAGGTGGCCCTTGAGGTTCTGCGCGTACTCGATCGGTGACGATTTTTTATACGCTTCCGGGTCGATGTCCGGCGTGTTGAGGATGTTGGCCGTGTACTCGTGGTTGTAGCTGGTCCAGTCGGTCACGGGGCGCAGCGCCGCGCCGGCCTTGAACACGTCCGGTGCGCGCATCAGCGCCATGAAGGTCATGAAGCCGCCGTAGCTGCCGCCATACACGCCGATATTGTTGGCGTCGCCCTGCTGCTGGCCGACCAGGTACTTCACGCCGTCGAGGTAGTCGTCCAGTTCCGGGTGGCCCATCTGGCGATAGATCGCGGTGCGCCATTTTGCGCCATAGCCTTTCGAGGCGCGGTAATCCATGTCCAGCACGATGTACCCCTGCTGGACCAGCAGGTTGTGGAACATCTGCTCGCGGAAGTAGACCGGATAACGCTTGCTGACGTTCTGCAGGTAGCCGGCACCGTGCACGAACATCACGACCGGGTAGGTCTTGCCGGCTTCCAGCTGCGCAGGGCGATACAGCTTGGCATGCACCGGATCGCCGCCGGCGCTCGATGGCACGGCCACGTATTGCGGCTCGATCCACTCGCGCGCCTTGAAGTCGGGCATGCGGGTGTCGGTCAGCTTCGTGGCGGCGCCGCCCGAGACGGGCACGGTCGCGATCTGGATCGGCGTGTAGCTCGACGACCAGTGCACCAGCAGCTTGTTCTGGTCCGGCGACAGGTTGAAGCGTTCGACGCCGTCGAGCTTCGTCACTTCGCGCACCGCGCCGCCTTTGGCGCTCACAGCGCAGACTTCGTAGTCGCCCGGCGCTTCGTGGTTGCACAGCATGTAGGCGGTGCTGCCATCTGCGCTCCAGCGCACGTCGCTGGCTTCCCATTTGCCCGAGGTCAGCGCGCGTGGCGCGGCCGATCCGGCGCCCATGGTGTCCTGCGTGTACAGGTGCGAGTAGCCCGATTCTTCCGACAGGTACCACAGCGTGCGGTTGTCCGGCAGCCAGCCGAATTCGGCGTTGTCGTAATTGACCCAGGCGCCGTCGGTGACGCGGTTCAGGGGTTTGAGCTTGGCGTCACGCAGGTCGACGCTGGCGATCCAGCGGTCCTTGTTGTCGACCGAACGCAGCATCACGGCGACGTTGGCGCCATTGCTGCTCCAGTCGATCGCATTGCGGCCACCCGAGACGACCACCGGCCGGTTGCCTTTGAGCGGGTCCTTCTTGGCAGCGGCGCGCAGCGCGGCCAGCGGATCGACGGTGATGCCGGGCAGGGTGTCGAAGCCGATGTCCTTGACGGTATTGGTGCGCAGGTCAACCAGTTTCAGCGCATGCGCCGGCGGCATATTGCGGCCCACGCGCGTGCGCACGTCTTCCGTTTCTTCGTAACCCGACTCGTTCACATAGCGCGGCATCTTGCCCACGCGGCCCTTGTCGGCGCTCTTGGCGGCAGTGACGACCAGCAGCCAGCGGCCGTCCGGCGACAGCGAGCTCGCCTCCAGCGTGACCTTGTCGCCCAGGTAGACGGGCGTTGGCGCCATCGAGGTATCGACCCGGCGCAGTTCGTCGTTGCGGGCGCGCAGCGCGTCGCGGTCATCCTTCTGGCGCTTGAGGTGCTCGATCAGGCGCAGCTCGGTCGCGCGGTAGGCGTCGTCTTCCGGTGCATTCGGGTCCTTCGCCGCGCGCGGCAGTGCGGCCGGGCCGGTGACCCGGGTGACGCGGTCCCACACATACCAGTCGGTCCCGATGCGGTACTGCACCGAGCGTTCGTCGGCCGCGTACTGTGCGTTGCCGATACGGCTCGCGCCGCGCGTGACCTGCACCAGCTGGCCCGATTTCAGGTCGCGCTCGAACAGGTCGTTGTTGCGGATGACCAGCATGCGCGTGTTGTTGCGGTTGTAGACCACGTCGGCGCTGTCGATCTTCGTCAGCTCGGTGTCGCTCACCATCTGCGCCTTGCCGGTGTTCGCGCCGGCCTGGAACGTGTCGCGCACGGGCGAGCCGGTGCGCTTCTGCTTGTAGTACACCTGCTTGCTGTCCCAGCTGAACCAGGCGTCTTCCACCGGCGTGCCGATCCAGTCGGGATGGCTCATGGCCTGGTCGAGGGTGATGGGTGTCGGTGCTGCTGCTGCCGGCAGTGCGATCGATGCCAGCGAGGCCGCGAACGAGGCCGCAAAGAGGGTGAGTGCAGGTGTGCGCATGGGTATGTGGTAAGTGAAAAAAGGGCTTTCTGGCCAGAAATGCGAATGCATTCTAGCGCAGCCACTTGCCACGGCGCGCGGATCGGAGAAGGTTTTTTTACTATAAATACAAACGCCGGCAGTATGTCAATACGGCCGGCGCTCGGTAAAACAGGCGGATTATTCTGCCTTCAACGGGCATGTGCCTTGAAGCTTACATTGCCTTGAACGGGCCTTTTGGCGGACGTGGCAGGTACATCGAGACGCGGGCGGCAACGGTCAGCACAGCCAGGGCGATGGTCAGGTATTCAAGTGGATGCATGATTAACCCCGCACCGATGGAGCGTAACCGCCGTGGGCGATATACAGGTCTTGCGAGAAACTACGGATGGCGGCGATGGCCGCTGCGAAGAAATTGGTTTGCTGGATAGCTGCAGTCATGTTGCGCTCCTGGTTAAATACTGTCATGTTGCGTTGCAGTATAAGAGTCTTCGAGTCATAAGAAAACTTTTCATTCGTGATTCCCGCGATTCACGAAACGAATAATTGTTTAGTTGCTCACTGGAAAGATATGCGGTTGATGCATATCTCGACAGTGGTTACATGCATAAGAAGGGCAAGGATTCGATGCGGTGGAGCAACACGGTACGATTCTTGCATGCAAAAACAGCATGAAACCGCGAGACACAACAACCCCACATTTGCGCATTGTTGTCGTGCTGTCCGCAACGGCACCCGGCGCCGACCCCGACGCGGCCCAGGCAGCGCAGACCCGGCGCAGTACTGCGCTGCGCATTGGCCTGCTCGAATCGGGCTACGATCTGGTCGCATCGCTCCCGGCCGACGTGTTCCTGCCCGAGCGCATCGCGCAATTGCAGCCCGACCTGATCATCCTCGACAGTGAGTCCGACGCGCGCGACGTGCTCGAACACATCGTGATCGCCACCCGCGATGCGCGCCGGCCCATCGTGCTGTTCACCGAAGACGACGCACCGGCCAGCATGGACGCCGCACTGGAAGCGGGCGTGTCGGCGTACATCGTGGCCGGCCTGCAGGCCGAACGCGTCAAACCGGTGCTCGACGTCGCGCTGGCGCGCTTCCGGCGCGAGCAGCGGCTACTGGATGAACTGAGCGACACCCGGCAAAAGCTGGCTGAGCGCAAGGTGCTCGACCGCGCGAAAGGCATGTTGATGACGCGCTACCAGCTCACCGAAGACCAGGCCTACCAGCGCCTGCGCAGCCTGGCCATGAACAAGAACATGAAGCTGGTCGACGTCGCGCAGCGCCTGATCGACGTGGAAGACCTGCTGGGCTGAGCGCCCCGCAGCTAACAAGAACATCAGGATATCTATGACATTGGCAGGCAAGGGCGCATGGATCGCCGGTACCGACCGTCCCGAGATCGAGACCATCCGCATCGGCTTCATGCCGCTGGCCGACTGCGCGCCTTTGGTGATGGCGTCGGTGCTGGGCTTCGATGAACTGTACGGCGTGCGCTTTGTACTGCGCCGCGAACAATCCTGGACCGGCATGCGCGAGCACCTGGTGGGCGGGCAGCTCGATGCGGCGCAGGCGCTGTACGGCATGGTCTATGGCATTCAGAAAGGCATCGGCACCGGCCAGTGCGATATGGCCGTCTTGATGAACCTGAACCAGAACGGCCAGAACATCACGCTCTCGCGCCCCTGGGCCGACGCAGCCGCAAAACCGGGCGGGCTGGCGCGCCTGGTGCAGGCCGGGCAGCGCCTGACGCTCGCGCATACGTTCCCGACGGGGAACCACGCGATGTTCCTGTATTACTGGCTAGCGGCGCAGGGCGTCGATCCGATGAAAGACTGTCGGGTGGTGACAGTGCCGCCGGGGCAGATGGCGGCCAGCCTGGCAGCCGGTCATATGGATGGCTTCTGTGCGGGCGAGCCGTGGGGCCAGCGCGCGCTGCGCGACGGCGCCGGCGTGCAGGCCGCGTCGAGCGAGCAGGTATGGCCGAACCATCCCGGCAAGGCGCTGGGCACGCGCGCTGCCTTTGCCGCGACCCACCCGAATGCCTGCCGCGCGATGATCGCCGCGCTGCTGCAGGCCGCGCGCTGGCTCGACGCCTCGCGCGCCAACCGCGAAGCGGCGGCCGAGGTGCTGGCCAGTCCTGCATACGTCAATGCCAGCCGCGAGACGCTGCAGTATTGCCTGGCCGGCGCGGACGAAGGCGCGGCCTGGCGTGGCCACAACGGCCTGCGTTTCTACGCTGGCGGCGAAGCGAACTTCCCGTGGCTGTCGGACGGCATGTGGTTCATGACGCAGCACCGCCGCTGGGGCTTGCTCCGTACCGATCCCGATCCCGATTACCTGGCGCTGGCGCAGCAGGTCAACCGCATCGACCTGTATCGCGAAGCGGCCGAGCGCACCGGCACGCCGCTGCCTGCCGCCACGCTGCGCACGTCCACGCTGATGGATGGCCGGGTTTGGGATGGCAGCGATCCGCACGCTTTTGCTCAAGACCTCGCACCGGCTTGATGGCGGTGGCGGTGCACACCGGTGCATCATCTTGGGGAATGGTGCACCGCGATGCAGCATTCGTGATGCGCTCCTTGTCGGCCCTGCCTTGAACCGCGCGTGGCACGCCTCTTGCTGATACAGAGCACAGGATCAATGACGATCTCCTTCATATAACGCTGGCCCAACGACGGGCCGGCACCAGGACAACGGCGTCCGCAGCTTCTGCCCCAGGCAGCAGCGCGGACGCCTTTTTGTTTTCCAAGGACGAAAATCATGACCGGCAAAGCAGACAACATCAACCTCTTCTCGTTCCAGGGCGCGCCGATGCGGGCCTTCCACCTGACCTGGGTGGCCTTCTTCATTTGCTTCTTCGCCTGGTTCGCCTGCGCGCCGCTGATGCCCGTCATCAAAGGCGAATTTGGCCTCTCGATGGAGCAGATCGCCAACATCAATATTGCAGCGGTGGCGATCACGATTTTTGTCCGCCTGCTGGTCGGGCCCCTGTGCGATCGCTACGGCCCGCGCAAGACCTATACGGGCCTGTTGTTGATCGGCGCGATTCCCGTGCTGGGCGTGGCCATGGCGCAGAGCTACGAAACCTTCCTGCTGGCCCGCCTGGGCATCGGCGCGGTCGGCGCCAGCTTCGTCATTACCCAGTACCACACGTCGGTGATGTTCTCGCCGAAGGTGGTCGGTACCGCCAACGCGGCCGCTGCCGGCTGGGGCAATGCGGGCGGCGGCGCAGCGCAAGCGCTGATGCCGCTGCTGCTCACCGCCGTCGTGATGCTGGGCGTGAGCCAGTCGATGAGCTGGCGCGTGGCGCTGGTGGTCCCGGGCGTCATGATGATCGTCATGGCCTTTGTCTACTGGCGCTACACGCAGGATTGCCCGGCCGGTAACTACGACGACCTGCGCAAGACCGGCAACCTGCCGGCCAGCGCCGGCAAGGGCGGCTGGGCCAGTTTCACCGAAGGCTGCCGCAACCACCGCGCCTGGCTGCTGTTCGTTACCTACGGCGCCTGCTTCGGCATCGAGATCTTCATCCACAACATCGCCGCCGTGTACTACGTCGATCACTTCGACCTGACCCTGGGCCAGGCCGGTATGGCCGCCGGCAGCTTTGGCCTGCTGGCGCTGTTTGCCCGCGCGCTGGGCGGCTGGCTGTCGGACCGCGCTGCCAGGGGCGGTGACGTCAATCGCCGCGTGACCATCCTGTTTGTCCTGATGATCGGCGAGGCGCTGGGCCTGTTGTGGTTCGCGCAGGCCGACGGCGTCGTGTTCGCCGTGGTGGCCATGCTGGTGTTTGGCCTGTTCACGCACATGGCCTGCGGCGCGACCTATGCGCTGGTGCCGTTCGTGGCGCCCAAGGCGCTGGGCGGCGTGGCCGGCATCGTCGGCGCCGGGGGCAATGTTGGCGCCGTCGCCGCGGGCTTCCTGATGAAAGGCACGGGTGACATCCAGAGCACGCTCACGATCCTGAGCGGCCTGGTACTGGTGGCCAGCCTGTGCGCGCTTGGCGCGCGCTTCGGCAGTACGGCACACGTCCCGTCCGCAACCGTTGCAGCATAAAGGAGAACGTCATGCATATCGTCGTCATCGGCCACGGAATGGTGGGCCACAAATTTCTCGAAACGCTCGCTGCCAGCAGCATGCTCGATCCGGCGACACCGCTGCGGGTGACGGTGCTGGGTGAAGAGCCGCGCCCGGCCTACGACCGCGTGCACCTGTCCGAATTCTTTGCCGGTAAAAGCGCGGACGACCTGTCGCTGGTCGCGCCGGGCTACTTCGAGCGCGCGGAACTGGCCGAGCGCGTCGTGCTGCGCCTAAACGCGAAGGTAGTCGCCATCGACCGCGATGCGCAATCGGTGCTGCTGGGCGACGGCAGCGCTGTCTCCTACGATCGCCTGGTGCTGGCCACCGGCTCGTACCCGTTCGTCCCGCCCGTTCCTGGCGCCGAGCGCAAGGACTGCTTCGTGTACCGCACGATCGAAGACCTCGAGAAGATGAAGGAATGCGCCGCCCGCGGCGACGGCACGCGCCAGCGCATCGGCGTCGTCATCGGCGGCGGGCTGCTGGGCCTGGAGTGCGCCAAGGCGCTGCGTGACCTGGGTCTGCAGGCGCACGTCGTTGAATTCGCGCCGCGCCTGATGGCCGTGCAGGTCGACGATGCGGGCGCGCGCGTGCTGCGCACCCGCATCGAAGAACTGGGTGTCGGCGTCCACACCGGCAAGAACACGCTGGCCATCGTCGATGGCGACGAGACCACCCACCGCATGCAGTTCGCCGACGGCACGAGTCTGGACACCGACATGATCGTGTTCTCGGCCGGCATCCGGCCGCGCGACGAACTGGCGCGCCAGGCCGGCCTTGAGCTGGGCGCGCGTGGCGGCATCGTCATCGATGGCCAGTGCCTGACGTCCGACCCGCACATCTACGCGATCGGCGAATGCGCGCTGTGGAGCGGCCAGCTGTTTGGCCTGGTGGCGCCGGGATACGACATGGCGCGCACCGCCGCGCGCCATGTGCTGGGCGCCGAATGCGGCTTTGCCGGCGCCGACATGAGCACGAAGCTCAAGCTGATGGGCGTGGACGTGGCCAGCCTGGGCGACGCGCATGGCACCACGCCAGGCAGCCGCAGTTATCAGTTCCTGGACGAGCGACGCCAGACCTACCGCAAGATCGTCGTCTCGAGCTGCGGCAAGTACCTGCTCGGCGGCGTGCTGGTGGGCGACGCCGCATCGTACGGCGCGCTGTTGCAGACAATGCTGAACAAGATCGAGCTGCCCGAAGCGCCGGAATACCTGATCCTGCCCGAGAGCGGCAACACCGTGCGGCCTGCGCTGGGCGTGGACAAGCTGCCGGCCACGGCGCAGGTCTGCTCGTGCAACGACATCTCGAAGGGCGCGCTGTGCGAGGCGGTGGCCGGCGGCGCGACGACGATCGGCGCGCTGAAAAGCTGCACGACGGCCGGTACGGCCTGCGGCGGCTGCGTGCCGCTCGTGACGCAGGTGCTGAACGCGGAACTGAAAAAACTGGGTGTGGCCGTCAACAACCACCTGTGCGAACACTTCGCGTACTCGCGCCAGGAGCTGTACCACCTGGTGCGCGTGGAAGGCATCAAGGAATTCGGCGAACTGCTGGCGCGCCACGGCCGTGGCCTGGGCTGCGACGTCTGCAAGCCGACCGCCGCGAATATCCTGGCCTCGGTGTGGAACGATTTCGTGCTCAAACCGAAGCACGCCAGCCTGCAGGATTCGAACGACTACTTCCTTGGCAACATCCAGAAGGACGGCACCTACTCGGTCATACCGCGCATGGCGGGCGGCGAAGTGACGGCCGACGGCCTGATCGCCGTGGGCATGGTGGCCAAGAAGTACGGCCTGTACACCAAGATCACGGGCGGCCAGCGGGTCGACCTGTTCGGCGCGCGCGTGGACCAGCTGCCGGCGATCTGGGAAGAGCTGATCGACGCCGGCTTCGAGTCGGGCCACGCCTACGGCAAGTCGCTGCGCACCGTCAAATCGTGCGTCGGCTCGACCTGGTGCCGCTATGGCGTGGGCGACAGCGTGGGCTTTGCCATCGAACTGGAAAACCGCTACAAGGGCCTGCGCGCACCGCACAAGATCAAGTTCGGCGTGTCGGGCTGCACCCGCGAATGCGCTGAAGCGCAGGGCAAGGACGTGGGCCTGATCGCCACCGACAAGGGCTGGAACCTGTACGTGTGCGGCAACGGCGGCATGAAGCCGCGCCACGCGGAACTGATCGCGTCGAATCTGACCGAAGCCGAAGTGGTGCGCCTGACGGACCGCTTCCTGATGTTCTACGTGCGCACGGCTGAACGCCTGCAGCGCACGTCGACCTGGCGCGAGAACCTCGAAGGGGGCCTCGAGTACCTGCGCCAAGTGGTGGTCAAGGACAGTCTGGGCATCGGCGACGAGCTCGAAGCGCAGATGCAGCACGTGGTCGACACCTATGCCTGCGAATGGAAGGAGGCCATCACCAATCCCGCCGTGCGCAGCCGCTTCCGCCACTTCGTCAACAGCGCAGAACCCGACAGCAACGTGGTGTTCGTACCCGAGCGCGGCCAGGTGCGCCCGGCCACGTTCGATGAACGCCGCCGCACGATTCCCATTGCCGTGGCTTGAGGAGAATGACCATGCATCGTGACACCCAACTTGCCAACTGGACGGCGGTTTGCCGGCTCGACGAGATCGTCCCCGACACCGGCGTGTGCGCGCTGCTCAACGGCCGCCAGGTGGCGGTGTTCCGCGTCGGCGACCTTGAGCCGCGTGTGTTCGCCATCGATAACTACGACCCGAACTCGCAGGCCGCCGTGCTCTCGCGCGGGCTGGTGGGAAGCATCGGCGAGCGCATCGTCGTGGCCTCGCCCATCTACAAGCAGCACTTCGACCTGGCCAGCGGCGAGTGCCTGGAAGCGCCGGCGCAGTCGGTAGCGAGCTATCCGGCCCGGATCGATGGCGCCGTCGTCTGGGTCGCCGCATGAGCACCATGAGCAGCACGCACAGGCCCGCGCTGGTGGTGGTCGGCAACGGCATGGCCGGGATGCGCACGGTCGAGGAACTGCTCGTCCTCGCGCCGGGCATGTACGACATCACCGTGTTCGGCGCCGAACCTCACGTGAACTACAACCGCATCATGCTCTCGCCCGTGCTGGCCGGCGACAAGACGCAGGACGACATCGTGCTGCATCCGCGCGCGTGGTACGCCGAACATGGCATCACGCTGCACACGGGCGACCCGGTCGTGGCGATCGACCGCCACCGCCGCGTCGTACGCTCGCAATCAGGCGTCGAGGTGGCGTATGACCGCCTGCTGCTGGCCACCGGTTCGCAGCCGTTCATCGTGCCGGTACCGGGCGCGGACCTGCCGGGCGTGGTGGGCTTTCGCGACCTGATTGACGTCGACACGATGCTGCAGGCAGCGCGCGACGGCCGGCACGCGGTGGTGATCGGGGGCGGCCTGCTCGGGCTGGAAGCGGCCAACGGCCTGCTGCGGCGCGGGATGGACGTCACGGTCGTGCACCTGACCGGCAGCCTGCTGAACCAGCAGCTCGATGGCGATGCATCGCTGCTGCTCAAGGGCGCGCTCGAGCGGCGCGGCTTGCGCATTCTGCTGGGCGTGCAGACCGAAGCCATCCTGGGTGACGGCAAGGTCGCGTCGGTGCGCCTCTCGAACGGCGTCACGCTGCCGGCCGACCTGGTGGTGATGGCGGCCGGCGTGCGCCCCAACGTGGCGCTGGCGCGCGCGGCCGGTCTGCATGTCGAGCGCGCGATCGTCGTCGACGACACGCTGCAAAGCTACGACCCGCGCGTGTATGCGGTGGGCGAATGTGTCCAGCACCGCCGCGCCACCTTCGGCCTGGTCGCGCCCATCTGGGAGCAGGCACGCGTCTGCGCGGCGCACCTGGCCGGCTTCGGCCACCGCCGCTACGTGCAGCAGGCCGTGGCCACCAAACTCAAGGTCACCGGGATTGACCTGTACTCGGCCGGCGACATCGTCGGCGGTCCGGGCACGCAAGACCTGGTGCTGCGCGACCGCCGCTCCGGCATGTACAAGCGCCTGGTCCTCGACGGCAATCGCCTCACGGGCGCCGTGCTGTATGGCGACGTGGCCGACGGCCCCTGGTATTTCGACCTGATCGGGCGCGGCGTCGACATCTCGGCGCTGCGCGACCGCCTGTTGTTCGGCCCTGCGTTGTGCGACGCGCAGGCCGCCTAGAAAGCTATCCCATGACCATCCCGATCCACGCTGTGCGTACCACCTGTCCCTACTGCGGCGTCGGCTGCGGCGTGAAGGCGACCGCGCTGCCCGGTGGCGGCGCGACGATCGAAGGCGACATCGACCATGCCGCGAACCGCGGCCGCCTGTGCGTGAAAGGCTCGGCGCTGGGCGAGACGCTCGATCTGGATGGCCGCCTGCTGCATCCGGCCGTGCGGAAGAAAGGGGCGCTGGCGCGCGCCAGCTGGGACGAGGCGCTGGATACCGTGGCAGACGGCTTCGCCCGCATCATCGCCGAGCACGGGCCGGACGCGGTGGCGCTGTACGTGTCGGGCCAGATCCTGACCGAGGATTACTACGTCGCCAACAAGTTCATGAAGGGGTACGTCGGCAGCGCCAATATCGACACCAACTCGCGCCTGTGCATGTCGTCCGCCGTGGCGGGCCACAAGCGCGCTTTCGGCGAAGACGTGGTGCCGGGCTGTTACGAGGACTTCGAGCTGGCCGATCTGATCGTGCTGGTCGGTTCGAACGCGGCCTGGTGCCATCCGACGCTGTTTCAGCGCATCGTGCGTGCCAAGGAAGCGCGCCCCTCCATGCAGATCGTCGTGCTCGACCCGCGCCGCACGGCCACCTGCGAGCTGGCGGACCTGCACCTGGCGCTAAAGCCCGGCAGCGACGTGGCGCTGTTCAACGGGCTGCTGGCACACCTGGCGCGCAGCGATGCGTTCGATGCCCACTACGTCGCAGCGCACACGACCGGCCTGGAGGCAGCGCTCGATGTCGCCAACGCAGGCGACGACGTAGCGCGTGTCTGCGGCCTCGATCCGGACGACCTGCACGCGTTCTACGACCTGTTCGCGCGCACCGATAAAGTCGTCACTGCATTCTCGATGGGCGTGAACCAGTCCAGCAGCGGCACCGACAAGGTCAACGCGATCATCAACTGCCATCTGGCCACCGGTCGCATCGGCCGCCCCGGCATGGGCCCGTTCTCGCTGACCGGTCAGCCCAATGCGATGGGCGGGCGCGAAGTGGGCGGCCTGGCCAATATGCTGGCGGCGCACCTGGACCTGGACCACCCCGGGCACCGCGACGCCGTGCGTACGTTCTGGGATGCGCCGCGCATCGCCGACAAGCCGGGCCTGAAGGCCGTGGACCTGTTCCGCGCGATCGAAGCAGGTAGCGTCAAAGCGGTGTGGATCATGGCGACTAATCCGGTCGTGAGCATGCCGGACGCCGACCAGGTGCGGCGCGCGCTGGCCGCGTGCGAGCTGGTGGTGGTATCGGACGTCATGGCCAGTACCGACCTGGCGCCGTATGCGCATGTGGCGCTGCCGGCGCTGGCCTGGGGCGAGAAGGATGGCACGGTCACCAATTCCGAACGCTGCATCTCGCGCCAGCGCGCCTTTTTGCCGGCACCGGGCGAGGCGCGGGCCGACTGGCGCGCGCTGTGCGATGTCGCGCAGCGCATGGGGTACGCCGGGTTCGACTTCGACGGCGCGCATGCGATCTTCGACGAACACGCGCGCCTGTCCGCCTGGAAGAATGACGACGATGGCTACCGCCGCGCATTCCGGCTCGATCCGCTGACTAGCATGAGCCGCGTTGCGTATGACGCGCTGCAACCGGTGCAGTGGCCTGTGAGCGTCGCCGGGAAGGGCACCGCGCGCCTGTTCGGTAACGGCGGCTTTTCTTACCCGGACCGCAAGGCGCGCTTCATCGCGACGGGCGTGCGCGCACCGGCCAATGTGCCTTGCAGTGAATTCCCGCTGGTGCTCAACACGGGGCGCCTGCGCGACCAGTGGCACACGATGACGCGCACCGGCAAGTCGCCGCGCCTGGCCGGCCATGCGGCCGAGCCATTCGTTGACCTGCACCCGCACGATGCGCTGCTGGCTGGCGTGCGCGAAGGGGAACTGGCTCGCATCAGCTCACGCTGGGGCGCGATGGTCGCGCGCGTGGCGCACGGCGGCGGTATCGCGCGCGGCGCCGCGTTCGTGCCGATTCACTGGAACGGCCAGACCGCGTCCGATGCGCGGGTGGGGGCGCTGGTCAATCCGGCCGTCGACCCGGTTTCGGGCGAGCCGGAATTCAAGCATACGCCGGTGCGGATCGAACCGTTCGGCGTGGCCTGGTATGGCTTCATCATGAGTCGGCGCGATCTCGGTCTTGAGCAGGTGGCCCATTGGACGCGCGTGCGCGGCAGCGGTTTCATTCGCTATGAGCTGGCCGGGCGCGCACCGGTCACGCCCGACATGGCGCGCGCGCTGCTGGGCGCTGGTGACGATGTCGATGCGGACGCCGACTGGATCGAGTACCAGGACCAGTCGGCAGGCATGCTGCGCGCGGCGCTGCTGGTCGACGGGCGCCTGGAAGCCTGCCTGTTCGTGGCGCGCGTGCCCGATCTGCCAGCGCGCGCGTGGCTGGGCGGACTGTTCGCCGCACCCGAACTGGGCCCGCGCGAACGGGCCACGCTGCTGGCCGGCCGCGCTGTGCAAGCGGGGCCCGACCCCGGACCCACGGTCTGCTCGTGCTTCGGCGTTGGCCGCAACACGATCTGCGCCGCGATCCGGGCCGGCGACTTGCAGACGCCGGGGCAGGTGACGGCCTGCCTGAAGGCGGGCGGCAACTGCGGCTCGTGCATCCCCGAGATCAAGTCGCTGCTGCACGAGGTGCGCTTCGCCGCTGCCGCCGCGGCGTGATCAGCCCGGCGGCGTTTTCGGCACGGGTTTGGAGGTGAGCAGGCTGGCCACCACCGAGCCCTCCAGGATCACCCCGACCACCCCCAGCGCGATGCCGGTCGGGATCTTGTAGAGATCGAGCAGCAGCATCTTGATGCCGATGAAGATCAGGATGCCTGCCAGGCCGTACTTGAGCAGGTGGAAGCGGTCTGCCATGTCGGCCAGCAGGAAGTACATCGCGCGCAGGCCGAGGATGGCGAACACGTTCGACGTGAACACGATGAACGGGTCGCTCGTGACGGCGAAGATCGCCGGAATCGAATCGACCGCGAAGATCACGTCCGTGATCTCGACCATGATCAGCACCACGAACATCGGCGTGGCAAAGCGCAGGCCGTCGCGCATGATGAAGAACTTCTCGCCATGGTATTCGTCGGTGATCCGCATGTGGCCGCGCAGCCATTTCAGCACCTTGTTGTCGGCCAGGTCGGGTTCGCTGTCGGCCGAGATCAGCATCTGGATACCGGTGTAGAGCAGGAACAGCCCGAAGATGTAGAGGATCCAGTGGAACTGGGCCAGCAGGAGCGCGCCCAGATAAATCAGGATCGCGCGCAGCACGATCGCGCCCAGTACGCCATACAGCAGCACGCGCTTCTGGTACTGCGGCGGCACACCGAAAAAGCCGAACAGGGTGATCCAGACGAACACGTTGTCGACCGCCAGCGATTTTTCGATCAGGTAGCCGGTGAGGTATTCAAGCGACTTGGCCTTGGCCACGACCGGGCCGGCAATGCCTTCCAGATACCAATAGAACCAGGCGCCAAAGGCCAGCGCCACCGAGATCCAGATCAGCGACCAGATGGCCGCTTCTTTGGTGCTGACCTTATGGTCGCCCGACGTTCTGAGGCCAAAGAAGTCGATGGCCAGCATGACGACGACGAACGCGGTGAAGGAGAGATAGAGGGTGGGTGTGCCGACCGATTCGATCATGTTGACTCCGTGGAGTGACAATGGACGCTGGGGGCGCGTGCTGACCGGCACGCGCTGTCATTACAGCATGAATTTTTTGGGCATGCCGCACGCATGAAAGTCCTTGATGCGCGCGTTTGATGACGGGGGCTAAAGGCGAATGAGCCGCTTGTCAGGGCTGTATCGGGGCAGACAGCGGGTGATACAGAACGTGAGAAGTGCTCCAGGTTAGTGAAGAGCGCGAAGTACACTTTTCGTAAAAATGATCAGGATAGACTGGTCGGACAGGCCGAAATCCTTGATCTCTAAACCGATTTTTGGGGTGGTGCGGGCTTGGGAAGAATGCGTAAACTCGCGCTCGATACGGTGGCGTACTGCGAGGGGATGACGAACGCTGCGAGAAGGCAGAAATTATCTTATCGAGCACGGCCTTGGCACAGAACAAGGCCATGCTGCGACGGGGATCATGATCAAACGAAACCCTACAAGTAGGTAACGCTGCCTCAGCTCCCAAGTTATGATTCCAAGCTACTTTAGAGCCGTTTTACCTTTAGCGACGCAGACCGCTCGCGCACTTTCATTGGCAGCAATGTGCGCAGCTGTTCGACCTACGCCAGACCCACAATCAGCGTGAGCTAGAGTGTAGTAGGCGGTAGTAACTTCCACGGGAACTTGCGCCCCACGCAATGTGACCATTATTGATTCAGTTTTCTTTTCTCTAATAGAACAGCCAATATCATTACCGGCCCAAGAGCGGATAGGGCCTTCAGGCTCGAAGCTGAACGAGGAAAAGAATCGGCCTGCCGGCGCTTCGATCCATTTAAAATCTTTCACCTCATTGCCGCTATCGGACACGCAGCGCTCTTCCCCACCTGTTTTTTTTTCGAAGTTTTGAAGGTCTTCGGCGAATAGTTTCGATGTGAATGCAAGAAAAAATAAAAAACTTGCTGCTTTTAAATTTTTCATTTTCTTACTCCAAGAAATTGTAATGTAGGAAGGCGTACATTGAATGAATTGATGATTAATTCAGTTTACGTCAATTTACTTTCATTTTCAACTAACCCCAGCTTTGTTGTCAGTACTTTGCAAAGTATCGGCGCTGAGCCACTGCTAAAATTTGAATTGGAAAGCCGTCAATGGTTTGAGCGAAATATTGCCGCCCGCAACGCCGCTTTCTATTCATTGGAAGGCTTTACCGACCATGTCGCCTCTTATTTATCTGGTCTTGATAACAGAGCCCGGTATCCGCTGGCTATCGAAGATTTCGGAGAAAAAATAATTGGTCGAGCGAACCTGAAAGCTATTGATGTAGCGGAAAGATCGGCAGAAGTCGGCTGCCAGATTGCGGCGAACGCATGTGGATCTTACTCTAAGAAATTTGTAATGTAGGAAGGCGTATTTTCAGGCGTACACTGAATGAATTGATGATTAATTCAGTGTGCCTCAATTTGCTTTCATTTTCAACTGACCCCAGCTTTGTTGTCAGTACTTTGCAAAGTATTGACGCCGAGCTACTGCTGAAGTTTGAATTGGAAAGCCGTCAATGGTTTGAACGAAATATTGCCGCCCGCAACGCCGCTTTCTATTTATTGGAAGGCGTTACCGACCATGTCGCCTCTTATTTATCTTATCTGTCGTTCGGGATCAGGTTGAGAGGGTCCAGGTTTCATGGACATCCAAATAGGGGACAATATGCCCCGAGAGGATATACATGACCAACAAGAAATTGCCATCAAAGCGGGAGATTATTCCCGCTTCATCTGAAGCCGTCAGTCGAAAGCGGGCGACCTATACAGACGAGTTCAAGCGTACAGCGGTAGCGCGGCTGCATTCGGGAGAGCAAAGCGCCACTGATCTTGCCATCGAGCTGGGTCTTGGCCGCAACATGCTCTACAAGTGGGCTGAGAAGCTCGAGAAACAAGCGCCGGGCAAGAAGCTGCGCAAGCCTGGTCGACCGGCTACTAGCGAGCTCAGTGAAGTCGAGCAGTTGCGCCTGAAGTTGGCCAAGGCCGAACAGGAGTTAGCCATTCTAAAAAAGTTCGATGCGTACTTAACTCGCCTAAAGAAGTGAAGTACGCATTCATCGATGAGCACCGCAGCGAGTTTCCCGTCAAATCGCTGTGCCGTGAGCTCGATATCAGCCGCAGTCTGTACTACGCAGTCAAGAAGGCCAAGCCGAGTCTGCGCAGCCAGGAAGATCTGGCCTTGCGTGCAGAAATCGTCAAGCTAAACGTAGCGCATCGCTGGGCGCCTGGCGCAGTCAAGATGTGGCGTTTGCTCAGTGCCAAAGGCATTAAATGCGGCAAGCATCGTGTAAGGCGGCTGCGCAAGTTGGAGAATATTCAAACGTCCCGCATCAAGCGTTTCCGTGCCATTCAAGCGATGCAGCGGGTGCAGCCACCAGCGCCGAACCTGGTCAAGCGCCGCTTCGACGTCACCGCGCCGAACACGATCTGGGTAGGCGACATGACAGCCATGCGCACAAAGGAAGGGTGGCTTCATTTGGCCGTCGTGCTTGACCTTTTTGCTCGCCGTGTTGTGGGTTGGTCGATGGATGCCACGCAAGCTACGACCTTGCCTATGGCAGCCTTGAACATGGCACTGACACAGCGAAAACCTAAGGCAGGCCTGATTTTCCATAGCGACCAAGGCACCGTCTATGGATCGAACGATTACCGTGAATTGCTGCAAGCGAATGGCTTGCGGCCCAGCATGAGCCGCAAAGGTGATTGCTGGGATAACGCTGTCGCAGAAAGCTTTTTTTCAAACCTGAAAAACGAAGCAATGCACGATCGACTTTTTTCATCCAGGGCTGAAGGTAAGGCAGTGGTCGGCGACTATATCGAATCGTATTACAATCAGCAGCGGCTACATCAAACCTTGGGCTATCAAACGCCTGCCGCCGTCGAAGCCGCACTCTATGTGCCTAAATGACTGTCCAGAATATCCGGACCACCTCAGGTCTGACATTTGGACACGGACTCTAACGTGGTCAAACGTGTTCGCCTTCCAACGCCATTGCTGAGGAAGGATGGACTCGTTCCGGGCGCCGTCGCCTAAAACTGGAGATAGATGAAAACGTCAACTCTGAACGAATTGGAATTGTGCAACGCTGAGGCCGTTTCCAAATGTCAGACCTGACCCTCGCTTTGTGCAGTATGTACGCGACATGATGAGCGGGCGCGGCAAACTGCACCTGCTCGATAACGATCGCTACGGCGTTCGCGCGTGAAATGCTCAAGGAAATACATGCGGGCTGAATGCGGACAAGGCATCCGCAAGCTGCGGCGATGCGCGGTAGAGCGGCACGTAACCACGCAGCAGAATTTGCGTGCTGCGCCGATACGCGGCGCTTCGCACGCAGAGTCCGTCGTCATCGTGTTTTACGACGACAGTGGCGTCCAGGATTCCGGCCGGGTTTTCGATGGCGACGCCAATATCGGCGAACGTCCCCGTCGTCGCTGCCAGGCCGTGCGCCACCTGCTGCGCGACTGATCCCGGGATCAGTGCCGCTGCCGCGAGGCAGCAACCGCCGGATACTGCCATCGATCCATGCCCAGCCTGTGGCGTGAAATAGCGCACCGCGATGTTGCCGCCTGCCCGCGGCGGCGCGACGAGGCAGATCTTCGGGATCGTCTCGCTGCGTTCCAGTTCGGCTGCCGTCATCAAGCTGCCATCGCGGCGGGTCAGGCCCATGCGCAAGCCGGCTTCCACCCACACGGCGCGCAGGCGCGCCTTGAACACCGGGTCCGCATCAAGATCGCGAACCGTTTCGTACCCCGTCTTGCCGAATTCGCTGGCGGCGCAGATGACCATCGGAACTGCCACGTCAACGCACGACACGTGCACGCCATCGATGAGGTCGATCACTGCACCGGTCGGCAGCAGCTTGCCCGTTTTCGAGCCGGTTGGCGCTTGCATGAACAGGTCGACGGCGGGATAGGCGCCATCGACGCCTGGTATGTCGGCGTCAAGAAAACGCCCGTCGGCGCAACGTTCCATCCGGGACACCGTGATCACGCCGGTATTTGTATTGCGGATCCGCACCTCGGTCTTGCCAGCGCCTGGCACAACGATCAAGCCCATGTCGATCGCCCACAGCTGCAGCGCTGACGACATATTGCCGCAGTTCACGCTCCAGTCAACGCCGTCGTGGTCGCTTGCGAGTTGGGCCAGGGTACTAACGATGACGGGCGTGCCGTTTTCGGTTGCCGTATTCGCGAAAAACACTTTATTGCTGGTTGGCCCGCCGCGGCCGAGGCCGGTGATCTGCTTGTTGTTCCCGTTCGTCCCCGCAAGCGGTGCGCCCATCAGATGGCGCAGCAATTCTTCTTTGATGTGGGGATCAAGGGGCGCGCTGGCCGCCCACAGCACGAGCCCGGTCGAAGTCCCGCCGCGCATATGGTGCACAGGAAATTCAATGACACCGTTCTGCACACGTGGGCGGAATGCGTCGTGAAAAGACGAAGCGGTCGGCATTGGCAACTCCAATGGCAAACGCCGATTATCGCATGCAGAACGGCGTCTGCCGGCAGGGCGCCGGCAGACGACATAGCGCCGGGCGCCGGATCAGCGCAGCGTACGGGCGAAGAACTCGTCGGTGCGGCTGTTGGCCAGCGTGGCCGCGTCATGGTCGTAGTGACCGCCGCCCGGACGGGCAAATGCGTGGTCGCAACCCGGGTAGACATGGATCTCGGCATCGGTGCTGTCGGCGAACGCTTCCTTGATCTTCTCCTGCGCCTCAGGGCCGATGTATTCGTCGGCGCCGGCCAGGTGGTACAGGAACGGCGCGCCGATGTTCTTCGCTTCGGACAGGTAATTGTCGGTGCCGCCGCCGTAGTAGGCCGCGAAGGCATCGCCATCGGTGCGCGCCGCGCTCAGGTACGTCATCAGGCCGCCCAGGCAGTAGCCGGTGACGCCGACCTTGCCGTTGCTGCCTTCCATCGTGCGCGCTGCGCTGATGGTGGCGGCAATGTCCTGCACGCCATGGTCGAAATCGTAGCTCTTGTACAGGGCGAATGCGCGCGCGACGTCGGCTTCATTCGCTTCCGACAGATCCACGCCTGGCTCTTCGCGCCAGAACAGGTCGGGGGCGACGGCGATATAGCCCTTGGCGGCGTAGTTGTCGGCGATGCTGCGGATGCCGGCGTTCACGCCGAAGATTTCCTGTAGCACGATGATGACCGGGTAGGTGCCGACGACGTCGGGACGGGCCACGTAGCAATCGAAACCGCGTTCAGCGGTGGTGACGGTGAGTGTTTCGGACATGGAATTCCTTTTGGTTGGACGGGGAGGGTGCCGGCCGGCTTGCGTGGGCGGCCGTAGCGAGACATATGATAAGACGAATGGGATGAATGCTGCCACCAGCACGATTGCAGCGCAGACGTCAGCCCTGGAGACTGACGCCCATTTGCCGGCAATACTGGGCAAGATGATCGGGCAGATCCGCTGGGCACACGCCGCACGCCCGGTTGCCCGGCACGGCATAGTCGATGAAGGTCGGGTAGGGCAGGGCAAGCTCGGCCATGATCGAGCGAAACGCCTCCAGCGTCTTGCCGGCCCCGAGTCGTCCATTGCGCTGTTTTTCCTGGGCAATTGAGGAGACGTGGCGCTGCTGGTAGTCGTGCGCGGGATAGACCAGCGTCTCATCCGGCAGCGCGAACAGTTTTTCGGTCACGCTGCGATACAGCGCATCGGCATCCCCGTTCTGGAAATCGGTGCGGCCACAGCCGTCGATCAGCAGGGCGTCGCCGGTGAATACGCGCTCGCCCAGCAGATACGAAAAGTGGCCATCGGTATGGCCGGGCGTATGCAGCGGCTGCAGGGATATGCCGCCGACCTCGAACGGGCGGCCTTCCTCGATCGCCACATCGGCGCACGGCAGGCAGTCGAACGCGGGTGCGGCGATCTTGCTGCCGGTGGCGTTGCGCAACGCCAGCGCCGCGGTGATGTGGTCGGCATGGATATGGGTGTCGAGCGTGAAGGCCAGTGTCAGTCCCAGCTCGTGCAGGACGCCAAGATCGCGCTCCATGCTGACGATCACCGGGTCGATCAGGATGGCCTGGCCGGTCTGCGGATCACCCAGCAAATAGGTATAGGTGCTCGACAGCGGTTCGAAAAGTTGCTTGAAAATCATGGTGCCTCCTGTGATCGGTGGATCAGGCCCTGCGTCGCTCGAGCAGTTCGAAGATGCCCATGCCCGCCAGCATGGCGGCGCAGAAAATGAGCGGCTGCACCGCGCCCGTCGCGAGCGAAGCCAGCGCTGGACCGGGACAGAAGCCGGCCAGTCCCCAGCCGGCCCCGAAGGCCAGGCTCCCCAGCACCAGCCGGCGGTCGATCCGGGTGGCTGTCGGCAGGTGCATGGGCTCGCCCAGCAGCGATTGCCGGCGCCTGGCAGCGACCCGGAAGGCGGGTAGCGCCACCAGGATCGCGCCGGCCATCACCAGTGCCAGCGACGGGTCCCAGCGGCCGGCCAGGTCAAGAAACCCCAGGACCTTGGCTGGATTCGTCATGCCGGAAACGATCAGGCCAATGCCGAACACGAGCCCGGTAATCAATGCCATCAGGATGCGCATGCTGTTCTCCTCAAGCCAGTAGATGGCGCACGATGAACACGGTCGCAAAGCCCGCGCCCATGAAGGCCAGCGTGGCCGCCAGCGAACGGACAGAACCGCGCGCCAGCCCGCACACGCCATGGCCGCTGGTGCAGCCGGCGCCGTAGCGGGTGCCAATGCCGACCAGCAGCCCGGCGGCAATTAGCGTGCCCGAGCCGGCATCGATGTGCATGGCGGGCAACGGGGCGGCCAGCGTGTACACAAGTGGCGCCGCGACCAGGCCGAGCAGAAACGCGATGCGCCAGCCACGCTCGCCCGGTGCCGGGCGCAGCAGTCCGCCGACGATGCCGCTGATGCCGGCGATACGGCCATTGACCAGCACGAACATGGCGGCCGCCAGGCCAATCATCAGGCCGCCGCCCAGCGCAGTCAAGGGGGTGAAGTCAGTCCAGTTCACGGTCATCGCTGCCTCCCGGTTGTGCGCAGAATTGCTGGTACAGGACCTGCAGCACGGCGCTGGCCGCATCGCTGGCCAGGCTGTAATAGATCTGCTTGCCATCGCGCCGGGTCGTGACCAGACGCTCCTCGCGCAGCACACCCAGCTGTTGCGAGAGGGTGGGCTGGGCAATGCCGGACGCCGCTGCCAGCTCGCTGACGCAGTATTCGGCCTGCGTGAGCTGGCACAGCAGCAGCAGCCGGTCCGGATTGGCCAGCGTCTTGAGCAACGCGCAGGCGCGCACGGCGGCGGCTTGCATCTCAACTAGGTTGAATGGTTCTGGAGGATGGTTCATGGGTTTGCTTTCGTCAGACCCCATTGAATCACACTATATCGAAAAACAAAATATCTTTTAATATATTGATGGGTTCGTGGCGAAGGTTTGGGCGGCGCCGACGCGTGTGCCCGGCACGGGGTAGAATTTCAGGGCATTGTGGTCGTCATGCAGTCGTCGAACGTCTTCATGGCCCACCACGACCATTGCCATATTCTGAAAGAACCGTACATGAGTCATTTCGAGCACCTCCGCAGTCACGCCATTCCTGCACTCCAGGCCACGATGGAAGAGTATGTCGCGCCGGCGTCCGGCGCGCGCCACATCCACCTGACCACCAGCGGCGCCGAGATGGCGTTCCTGGTGGGCTTCCCCACCGTGCCCGACGCCAGCGATGGCCGCGCGCACATCCTCGAACACCTGGCGCTGTGCGGCTCGCAGCGCTATCCGGTGCGCGATCCGTTCTTCGCCATGCTGCGCCGCTCCACCGCGACCTTCATGAATGCGTTCACCTATGCCGACCGCACCGTGTATCCGTTCGTCAGCACTGACGAAAACGATTTCTACAACCTGCTCGACGTGTACCTCGACGCGGCCTTTTTCCCGAAGCTCGATTACCTGAACTTTTTGCAAGAGGGCTGGCGCTACACGCTCACCGATGGCGTGCTCGGCTACCAGGGCGTGGTCTTCAATGAAATGAAGGGTGCGTTCGCCGACCCGGGCCACGCGCTGTACAAGGGCCTGACTTCCACGATCCTGAGCGGCACGACCTACGAGGTCGATTCGGGCGGCGATCCGCTGGCCATTCCCGAGCTCACGCACCAGATGCTCAAGGACTTCCACGCCAGCCATTACCATCCGTCGCAGGCGGTCTTCATGACGGCCGGGCCATTGCCTGCTGCTGCGGTGCAGGCCCGCATTGCCGAGCGCGTGCTGGCGCGCCAGATCGATGCCTCTGCGCGGCGCGTGCCGCAACTGGCCAGCGCTTTCGCGGCGCCGCAGCGCAATACCGTGCGCATTCCGTCGCAGCAGGGCCGCGACAACGAATTCGGGCTGCAAATGACGTGGCTGATGGGCGAGTCGGCGACTCCGAAAGTGGCGTTTGAAGCGAGCCTGCTGTCGGCCGGCCTGCTGGGTGACGCCGCTGCACCGCTGATGAAGGCGATGGAGACGGCGGGCTACGGCCGGCCGTCGGGCTTCAATGGCCATGACGACAGTGCGCGCCAGATGCTGTTCCACGTCGGGATGGAGGGCCTCACTGAGGCCCAGGCGCCCATGGCCGAAGCACTGATCTGGGCCACGCTGGAGCAGGTGGCCGAGCAGGGCGTGGAGCACGCCACGCTGCAGGCCGCGCTGCGCGACCTGAAATACCAGCAGCGCAGTACCCGCAGCGGCAGCATGCCGAACGTGCTCGAACGCCTGCTGGTGGCGCTGCCGGTCGCGATGCGCGATGGCGACGTCGTCACCGCGTTCGACAGCGATGCGATCCTGCAGGCGATGGAAAGCGATATCGCCGATCCCGCTTACTTCAAGGCGCTCGTGCGTAACCTGTTGACGTCGCCTGGCCGCCTGGTCTCGACCATCGTGCCGGACGCCGCCTATTTCTCCGACCGCGATGCGGTGGAAAGCGCGCGCCTGGCGCAGGCCTCGGCCCAGCTGACCGATGCCGACCGTGCGCGCATCGCGGCCGATACCGTGGCCCTCGAAGCGCACCAGAAAACAGCCTTCGATTCGCAGGTGCTGCCGCGCATCCGACCCGGTGACGTGAGCACGCAGCCGCGCGCCTTGCCTGCCTTTGCACCGACCGCCGACGACATCCACGCGTTCAGCATCGGTTCGAACGGCATTTCGTCGGCCAGCATCGTGTATGACGTGTCGGCCATCCCGGCCGCCGAATGGCCATGGCTGGCGCTGTACACGCAGCTGCGCGACGACCTGGGTCTGGAGGGGCAGGACTACGCAGAGGCCGGCGCCTGGCGTCAGCGCATGGTGCCGTCGTTCGGCTTCGACCTGCAGCCGTTCCAGCTGCCGGACGGCGCGCTGCGCATCGACCTGACTGTATCGGCCAACGCCCTGCGCGAAGAGCATGCCAATATCGTCGCAGTGCTCGACGCCTACATGGCCCGGCCACGCTTCGACGAGGCCGTGCGCCTGCGTTATCTGCTTGAGCGCAAGGTGGAAAACACACTGGACGACCTGGCACAGGCGGGCAGCCACTATGCGTCCATGGCCGTGAGCGCGCCGCTGGCGCAGGTGCGGCGCTTCCAGGATGCCATTGCCGGACCGACGGCGCTGGCATTCAACGCCCGCCTCAAAACCCTGGCCGCAACGCCGGAAGGCGTGGCGCAGGTCGCGGCCGAACTGGCGCGCATCCACGCTGCCATCGTGGCGCAGCGCCCGAGCATGCTGTGCGCCGGCAGTGGCGACGATGGCCACGAACTGGCGCGCCTGCTGGCGGCAGCCTGGCCGACGTCCGGCACCAACACTGGTGCAACTGTGGCGCCTGGCGCGTCCGCAGAAGCCGGACCGCAGCCTCCGGCGAATGTCGCGCTGCACGCAGCAGGCCAGGTCAATCACTGCAATATCGCCTGGGCAGTGCCGATGTCGCACGACGACGATGCCGGCGCCCTGAGCGTGGCTGCCGAGCTGTTTACCAACCAGGTGCTGCACACGGCGCTGCGCGAAGCGGGCGGCGCGTATGGCGGCAGCGCCTCGTATGCGGGCGATTCGGGCGTGTTTTCGATGGCCTCGTTCCGCGACCCGCGCCTGGCAGCTACTTATCGCGATTTCGATGCGGCAGTCGACACCATCCTGGCGTCTGACTACAGCGACGAGCAGGTCGAAGAAGCCATCATCGGCGTCATCAAGAAGCTCGACAAGCCGGAGGCGCCGTGGGATGCGGTGCGCCTGGGCTGGCGCATGTTCCGGCGCGGCACCGACATGGCCACGCGCGAGCGTTTCCGCCAGGGCGTGCTTGGCTGTACCCAGGCGCAGGTGAAAGCGGTCGTACAGAAGTACCTGAAGAACGGCACGGCGAGCCGCGCAGCGTTCGCCGGCAATACCGAGCAGGATCTGGGCGGATTGGCCGTGGTGGATTTGTCGGCGCTGGCCGGCGCTTGATCGCGGTTTGTTGATGGCAGGCGGCTGCCGTCGGTAGCCGCTGGTGATACTGATTCTCTCTGATTCCCTATTAAAATAGTTTAAATACTATATTTAATAGGGAATTTCTTTTTGAATATTCGGTAGGTGCAATGCCTGCTACTGGATTCAGTCAGCCCTGAATCGATCGATCCTTTCCCAATCGCTCTGCTGCATTGACGGGACGCAGAATCTGCTCGGGAGGTCCTGCATATCATCCAATGGTAGGGCATGTATGTGCACGATGTTTCAAAGATTTTCTCAATTAAATATCTACACGGCTAATGTAAGTGGGATACGCCATGAAACTATGTGAACCATTGGATATTCTGCCGGATATCGTGCATGGGATCGATATTGACGCCAAATCGCCATCTGGTGCTGTTCGGTACTGTAAAACCAGAACACCGCGTATCAGTCTCAGGCAATGGAATATGTTTCATGCGGTAATTGATTACGGTGGTTTCGATGGCGCCGCCGATCAAATGCACGTGACCCAATCGACCGTCAGCCACGCCGTTGCCAAGCTCCAGGAGCAACTCGGCGTCGCGCTGCTGGAACTGAAAGGGCGCAAAGCGCAGATCACCGCCGCTGGCCAATGTTTGCTGGAAAGGTCGCGTGAACTGGTCAGGCAGGCCAACGCGCTCGAGTCACTGGCCGAAACGCTGCACCAGGGCTGGGGCCCGGACGTACGCGTTGCCATTGATCCGGCTTTTCCGTCCGATTTGCTGATCCATGCCGTGCGGCAGTGCTCGCCGTCGCTGCACGACCTGCGCCTGAGCGTCATCGAAGTCGCGCCCGACGGCGCCCGGCGCGCGCTGCATGCGGGCGAGGCCGACATCGTCATCGGCGCCCAGCCGGTACTGGGCTTCGCGGCCAGTTTCCTGTTCGAGGTCGAGCACATCGCCGTGGCCCATCCCGCCCATCCGCTGTTCTCAGGCAAGCGCGATATCACGCACGATGAGCTGAGTACGCATTCCCAGGTCGTCATCGCCCCGGAACAACAGGGTAGCGGCGCCAGCATGGGCGAGTCGACGCCGCAGCATCCGGGTTCCTGGCGTGTGTGCAATCCCGAGCGGGCCATCGGCATCCTGCAGCAGGGCGTGGGCTATGCGTGGCTGCCCAGGTTCCAGGTGCAACAGGCGCTGGACGCCCGGCACTTGCGCGCCTTGCCGCTGGCGGGTGCACGCCATCACGGCACGCGGCTGTACCTGATGTGCGCCCAATCGGTGGCGGCGGGGTCGGTGGCCAGGCAATTCGCCGATGCGCTGCAGGCCTGCAGCGCGCGCTGCCGCCAGGCCGATGCGGGTCAGGCATGAAACGCGCTCTGCAGCCGATGTCCATGCCGCTGTCACGGCGCAGCAGAGAGGGTGATGCGTCTTCAGCCGTGCTCGGGCTCCGGCACGTGCTGCGCAACGGCTGGCTGATCGCTGGCGTGGCGTGTGCGATCGCCAGCTTCGCCATCGCCGTCGCACTGGGTGTGAAGCCCGTCTATGAATCCAACATCCTGATCCAGATCACACGCAACGCGCCGCCGTCGGCCGACGTGCAGACGGAAACCCCGGCCATCACCGAAATCGAGATCCTCCGTTCGCGTTCGATTCTGGCGAAGGTCGTGAATGCCTTGCACCTGGATATCGCCGTCGAGCCCACCCTGTTCCCTGTCGTGGGCGCCTTCATCGCGCGCAGCAATCCAAGGTTGTCCGAACCCGGTCTGTTTGGCGTCGGCGGCTACGTGTGGGGCAACGAACAGGTGCGGGTGGATACCTTCAACGTGCCTGACGCACTGCTGGACCAGCCGTTCAATCTGGTCGTCAGCGGCCCGGACACCTATACGCTCAGCCAGCAGGAGGCCGGCATGCGGGTGCACGGCAAGGTTGGCCGGCGGCTGCAGGCCAGTGTGCCCTCGGGCCCGCTGGAGATTCTGGTCGCCCATATCCACGCCAGACCGGGCGCGGCGTTCACACTCTATCGAAGTCGCCAGGGACAGGCAGTCGACAGGCTGCAACGGTCATTGGCGATCGCCGAAAAAGGGCGGCTGTCGAATGTGATCGGCGTATCGCTGCAGGGCGGCAGGCCCGAGCTGGTCAGCCGGATCCTCAATGAAATCGGCGACCAGTATATCCAGCAGCAGACCACCCAGAAAAACGACGAGGTGAAGAACCAGCTGGTGTTTTACGACCAGCAGGTCGCGCAGGCGCAACGCCGTATCCGTGAACTCGATGCCAGGCTCAACGAACTGCTGCAACAGCACGGCGCATCCGACCTGAGCGAGGACGCACGTATCCTGGCCCAGCAATCGCTGGTGCTGCAGGCCGAGCTCACGGCAAAGGAGCAGCAGAAAATCGCATTGTCGGGCCGTGTCGGCGACCGGCATCCCGAGATGATGGTCGTGACGCGGCACATCGCGTCCATCCGGCATGACCTGGCCGATATCGAGGGCAGGCGCAAGGGCTTTGGCGCAGCCCAGCAAGAAATACTGGCGGTCAATCGCGACAAGCTGGCGCACAGCCAGATGAGCTTCGAGCTGCTCAATACGCGCCACAAGCTCGATGCCTTGATGCTGTCCAATCACGTCAACGTGCGGGTGGTTGACCGGGCCCAGGTGCCGTTGCAGTCGGTCACGCTCGGCTTGCCGGTCATGCTCGCGCTGGCTTGTCTGCTGGGTCTGGCAGGCGGTGTCGGCGCCTCGGTATTGAAAAATGCGTTCGTGCGGCGCAAGCACCGGGGCGCCGCCGCCTGGGGTGTGCGGCGGCTCGCGATCAGTACGCAGGCACCGCTGGACGAAGGCAATGTGGCCCCGCAGGACGCTGCGCCGCCTGCTGCGCCGCCCGCTGCGGGGCAGGGCCAAGGCGCCGTCAGCAGCGCCAGGGGTGATGCACCGGTGACCAGCACGCAGGCGTGAGCCGCCCTGCGGATTCTTCACCGCCTGAGTTGCGCTGTCATCGCGCCTGCGGCAATTTGACATGCGAATTTCTATTTCTGCCTATTCATCCAGCCCGCCATCGCGAGCGTATTTCTTTCGATATTTTCTATTGGATTGGTCGCTAAAGAAACCAATCATAAAAATGCATCTGATGACGGAGCTGAGCCGTCAGATGTATCGATATTTTCAACGTTTTCTTATTCCCTATTTTGTTAGAGTAAACACCAGTGTGAAGGCGGCGTGAGCGAATATCGGGTCGATCGATAGCATCGTGATTCTGAGTCGTGCTGTGCCCGTCGGACATTTGCCAGATCAAAACGGAGGGCGTGATGGCGATGAACAAGAATGTCATTGGTGTTGAATCCGTATTCCCGCCTGAAGTCATGCTCCCGCTTCTCGAAACGTTTTCATTGGCATTATTGGTCAGCCTGTTCATTTGCATGCTCAATATCCTTACCGAGCGTTGGCATGGCAGGTTTTCATTTGATTTCGATGTCAATGGTGTCCAGAAAGTTCACAAGAACATGGTGTCACGCACTGGTGGCGTGGCCATGGTGGCGGGCGTGCTGGCCGTGCCGGCGTATGGCGGTCTGATGGGCTACCCGCTAGCGCTGCAAACCGAAACAAACGCGCTCATTCTGCTGCTGTTGCTGGCAGCCCTGCCGGCGTTTTTGGCCGGCATCACCGAAGACCTGACCAAGCAAGTGTCAGTTCGTCTGCGCCTGTGCGCCATCCTGACCAGCGCCGTACTCGCCGCCTGGCTGGTGGAAGCGCATCTGCCGCGGCTGGATATCTGGGCGCTCGACGGCGTCCTGCACTGGCTTCCCGTGTCGTTTGCCGTGACCGCGTTTGCAGTGGCTGGTGTTTCCAATGCCATCAATATCGTCGACGGTTTCAACGGCGTCGCCGGTGGCACGATCGTCGTCATCCTCGCCGGCGCAGGTTTTCTGGCATGGCAGGCCGGGGATCCCATCGTCACTCTGCTGGCCCTGGCGGGGATAGGCGCCACCATCGGCTTCTTGCTGCTCAATTACCCGACCGGCCGCCTGTTCATGGGCGATGGTGGTGCGTATTTCATCGGCTTCTGGGCGGCAGAAGTGGCAGTGCTGACGATTGTCCGCAATCCCGGTATCAACGCGTGGCAGATTCTCGCCATCTATGCGTACCCGGTAATCGAGGTCCTGTTCAGCATGTATCGCCGAAAGATCCTGCGCAGTGCCCTGGTCGGCGCACCAGACCGCCTGCATCTGCACTCGCTGTTTTACCGCCGCGTTGCCTGCAACAAGATCCGCATTGCCCGCTATACATGGCGCCGCAATGCGGGCGTGGCCTGCTTCGTTACCGCCTGGCTCAGCGCCGCGACGATCGCCTCCGTGCTGCTCGGCGATACCGTACCCGCTGCAGTGGCGCTGGTTTTGGCCCAGATGGTGGTCTACGTGGCGGTCTACATGCGCCTGGTGCGGGGCCATTGGGGACGCTGCCGCCACCCCGCCGTCATTCTTGGTCTGCGGCCGCAGCCCAGAAGCGAAGCGATCTGAGCGATGCGGCCTTGCGTGTATCCAGGACCCGAATCCATTTGCCACCCCTGACAGGAACAGCTTCATGCCCACCTTTGACGATATCCAGACGGCGCTGCGCGCGCATCCCCGGCGGTGGCTGATCACCGGCTGCGCGGGCTTCATCGGTTCCAATCTGCTCGAAACGCTGTTAAGGCTCGACCAGACGGTCGTCGGCCTGGACAATCTGTCGACCGGCTTTCGGCACAACCTGGACGAAGTGCACAGTCTCGTGACCGACAGCCAATGGCAACGCTTCACGTTCCTGCATGGGGATATCCGTGATCCGCACATGTGCCGGCAAGCTGTCGCCGGCGTCGACAAGGTCCTGCATCAGGCCGCGCTGGGTTCGGTGCCGCGCTCGATCGCGGACCCGCTCGCCACAAGTGACACCAATATCAACGGCTTTCTTCACATGCTGGTGGCGGCGCGCGATGCGCAGGTGTCGTCGTTCGTGTATGCGGCGTCCAGTTCGACTTATGGCGACCACCCCGATCTGCCCAAGGTGGAAGAGCGCATCGGCAAGCCGCTCTCGCCCTACGCGCTGACGAAGTATGTCAATGAGCTGTACGCGGACGTATTTTTCCGCTGTTACGGACTGCGCACCGTGGGGCTGCGCTACTTCAACGTGTTCGGCAAGCGGCAAGATCCCAACGGCGCCTACGCTGCCGTGATCCCGACATGGATCGCGGCGATGCTGGCAGGTCGTCAGGTGCAGATTCATGGCGACGGCAGCACGAGCCGCGACTTCTGCTATGTCGAGAATGCCGTGCAGGCGAATCTGCTGGCGGCGATGGTACCGGTCGATGCCGGCAGTGCGGTCTACAACGTGGCCGTGAACGAAGCGACGACGCTGAACCAGTTGTTTGCCTGCCTCAAAACCATTCTCACGGCGCATGGCGTCATGGCCATCATGGAGCCGCTTCACACCGCGTTTCGCGCCGGTGATGTGCGCCATTCGCAGGCGGACGTGAGCAAGGCGATGCGTGAACTCGGGTATGCGCCGGCTTACCGCATCGACGCCGGCCTTGCGGCGGCTGTGCCGTGGTATTGCCAGCATCTCGGCAATTCCGCGCCGGGTGCGGGCGCCGCTGTTAGCGCCGCTGTCAGCGCTGGTGTCAGTGCTGTTGCCAGTGCCAGTGCCAGTGCCGGTGCCAGCGCTGGCAATAGCGCCGACGTCACGGCAAGCGCGGATGTGAGCCATGCCCATGCCGGCTAAGCATCTGCCGCAGGCGTTCACGATGCCGCCTGGCCGCGCCGGGGAGGGCAAATGAGTCTGCTCGATACGCTCAGTGCTCGGTGCCGCATCGCCGATCCGCAGCATCTTGCGATTTTCCGCGGGCTGTTGACCGTGGCGCTGTTCACCTTGCTCGGCAAGCTGATGAGCGCGGCAAAGGAAATGGCCGTTGCCTACCGCTACGGCCTTGCGGCCGAGGTGGATGCTTACCAGTTCGTGTACAACCTCGTGTCCTGGCCGCTCGGCATCTGGGCCAGTGTGCTCGCTGCCGTGCTGGTGCCGCTGGTTGCACGCATGCGCGTGTCCAGTCCGCAGGCGATCCCGCGCTTTCGCGCCGAGCTGGCCGGTTTCACACTGGTACTGGGCGTGGCGCTGGCGCTGCTCGGGTGGCTGGTCATCGGCGCCTTGTTGCGGTTAGACCGGAGCGGCTTGCCGGCGCACTCGGCGCAGCTCGCGGCGACGGCGCTTCCCGGCCTGATCCTCATGCTGCCCCTGGGCCTGCTGGTCGCGCTGCTATCGACGTGGTTGCTTGCGGCGCAGCGCCACGTCAACACCTTGCTCGAATGCGTGCCAACGCTGTGCATTACGGCGGCCGTCCTGCTGTTTGCCGGCGGGAGTATCAGCCCTCTTGTCTGGGGCACGATTGCCGGCTGCGCCTGCCACCTGTTGACGCTCCTGGCGCCGCTGTCGACGCGCCGCGAACTCGAAACGCCTGTCTTCACCAGAGACTCAGCCCAGTGGCAATGGTTCTGGCAAGGCTTCGGCATCATGCTCGCTGGTCAGGCCTTGATGAGCTTTACCGTGATCATCGATCAGTTTTACGCGGTCGGCCTCGGCACCGGAGCGCTGGCCATGCTGGGCTACGCGAGTCGCGTGTTGTCGCTGATTCTTGGCTTGGCGGCCATTGCCGTTTCGCGTGCCACGCTACCCGTGTTCTCCCAGGTCAGCGCCGATGCTAATGGGCAGGTCTACCGTGTGGCCGTGTCCTGGGCGCGCCTGATGTTCGCCGGTGGGGTTGCCGTCATGCTGCTGAGCTATCTCGCCGCGCCGTGGGTGATACGGCTTCTGTTCGAGCGAGGCCAGTTCGATGCCACCGACACGGCGCAGGTGGCCGAGGTCTTGCGCTACGGCTTGCCGCAGTTGCCCTTCTATTTTGCATCGATGGTCCTGGTGAGCTACGCGCTCAGCCAGCGCCGCTATGGCTTGATTGCCTGGTCCGGCGTCATCGGCTGTGGCGGTAAGGTACTTGGCAACCTCGTATTGGTGCCACATCTTGGCGTCAATGGCACTGCACTGGCGACGATGGCGGTGTACGGGCTTAACGCGCTGTTCTTCTGGCTGGCGCTGCGGCGCCGGTCGCTACCACGGCGCCCTGCGCCATGTCTCTGAGCGATGGAGCGCGTCCAATGAAAATTCTGTTGCTCATGCATAGCCTGTCCGCAGGGGGCGCTGAGCGCGCGGCCTGCACGCTGGCCAATTTCTGGGCGGGCAGGGCGCGCGAAGTCACCATCGTCACGCTGGCCCCGGTCAGCGCCGACTTTTATCCGCTCGATCGCAGGGTAGGGCGTATATCGCTCGATCTGGCCGGGGCCAGTCGTCATGCTTTCCATGGCCTGTGGCAGAACACCAGGCGCGTGCTGGCGCTGCGGCGCCTGTTGCGCAGACTGCGGCCAGACGTCGCGCTCGCGATGATGAGCACGCCAAATGTGCTGCTGGCCCTTGCCAGCCTGTGGCTGCCAGCGTTGCAGACGATTGGTTCGGAGCGCTGCTATCCGCCGCACGCACCGCTCGGTCGCCTGTGGCACGTTCTGCGCCGCAGGCTGTACGGCAGGCTCTCGGCCATGGTGGCGTTGACGGGCGAGTGTGCGCACTGGATCGAAACGCGAACGTCGGCATCAAGGGTCGTCGTGATTCCCAATGCTATTGCCTGGCCATTGCCCGACACCCCGCCGCAGCGCAGTCTTCCCAAGCTGTGCCAGCCGCAGCGCAAGCGCCTGCTCGCCGTGGGGAGGCTTGACCCCGTGAAAAACTTCGACGCCCTGATTGGCGCGTTCGCGCGCCTGGCGGCTGCCTTTCCGGACTGGGATCTGGTCATCCTTGGGGAAGGGCCCGAGCGTGCCCGGCTGGCATCGACGATCGGGCGCATGGGACTGGTGCAGCGTGTGGCCATGCCGGGCGTGGCCGGCAATATCGCGTACTGGTATGGCCAGGCCGATCTGTTTGCACTGACCTCGCTTTCCGAGGGTTTTCCCAACGCCCTGGCCGAGGCAATGGCCCACGGCGTGCCTGCGGTCAGCGTCGATTGCAATACAGGGCCGCGCGACATCATCCGGCACGGTATCGACGGTCTGCTGGTCCCGCCAGATGATATCGCCGCCCTGAGCGACGCATTGGCCCGTGTGATGGGCGACGGCGCATTGCGCGGGCAGTTGGCGAGCCGTGCCACGCAGGCGAGGGAGCGTTTTTCAGTCGAAAAGATCGGGCAGATGTGGGAAACATTGTTCGTGTCGCTGTGCGGTAGTCAGGCGCTCGCCCATGAAGCCGGCCATGGAGGCAGCCACGACGGCAAGCCCGAAGTCAACCGTACAGGCAGGCACGGCGTCAGCCCTACAGGCAGGCACGGCGTCAGCCACGCAGGCAGGCAGTCAGGCAATCAGTCAGCCGCTATGAAAGACCCTGCCCATGAACCATGAACTCGCCGCTCACAACGAAGCGAGGTTGCCCGGCTTGCATCGGCCACAAACCCCGCCACGCACCGACCGCCGTTTCTTCGTCAGGTACCACACGCTGTTGATGGCGATCGCGCTTGGCACCATGTACGCCAATCTGCCAATTTATCTCTATATACTCGATGCGCGGTTATTGCCCAAGTTTATTTATTTCGGCATTTTTGGATTGATCGCGCCGCTGATGGTCATACGCTGGCAAGCGTTTCGCGATTACCTGGTGTCGCCATTCGCCTTGTGGGCATTGTTATTATTTTCCTTGAACATGATTCATCTGGCAGGTTTTTCTGCCAGCGTGGACGTCGCTGGCGCAGCATTCATGGATATGCAGGCCGAAGCCAGACGCTCCATGATTGCAACGCGTGCACAATATATTCTGTTCGCCCTGTTTCTTGGATTCGTTGCCTATATCTCGCCCACGAGAATGTATCTGCGGATCATGTTTGTGCTGATGGCCGTCGTGCCATGCGCCGTCATCATCGATTTTGCCAATCCCGGGCTGTTGTATCCGGTGGATCTGACCGGTGCCGTACTAGGGCGGGCAGCAGCGATGTTCATCAATCCGAACCTTGCCGGGGAAGCCATCCTGCACATCGTCGTGCTGGGCTTTGCCGTGCTTGATCGCCGCTGTCGGATGCCACTGTTTTTATTGGCTGGCGTCGCCATCCTGACCACGTTTTCCCGTGCCGCGATCATTGCATGGGTAGTGTTGCTGGGGCTCTTTATTTATAAGAAAACATTACCAAAGTCCGCTGCAATATCTCTAACGATTGCAATCGGTATTCTCCTTGTATTTATCGGCAGCTTTGAAAGTTATATCTCTTCGAGAGAAGAATTCGAAGACGCAGCCACCAATATCCTGTCAAGGCTCAACTTCTTCTCCAGCTTTACCTTCGATGATGATAGTTCTGAAGAGCGGGCAGGTGTGATTCAGGCAGGCTGGGAGTTATTTATTCAAAACCCTTTATTTGGTTCAGGTGCTGGCGCCACGCATTTTTGGCGGCACCGGGGAAGCACGCATAACCAGCTCCTTCTTTTGGCGGCCGAATATGGTGTCATGGGGATTTTATTATGGGGATGGATGCTCATCATGCTCTGTAAAAGCAGTTTTTTCAGCGATCGGGGATTGCGGTATGCGATGGCATTTCTGTTCGCGTTCATGTCGATGTTCACCCATCAAATGTTTGATGCCGCTTCGTATTGGCTGGTTACGTTTGCGCTGGTTTGCGCCATGCCGGGCAGCGCGCCGGCCGGCCCGCTGCCGCCCTGGCCCAGGCAGCGCATGGCGCGCCTGCGCTGAAAAAACACTGTCCAGCGTGGCATGACATGACACCCCGGCCAGGATCACAGCAAGCGTGCTTGCACGCATACATAGACCTACACACACAGCATCGACGACGACGCGCTCTGCGCACTCAACCATGGCTTCCGCAAAATTTGTCATTTCGCTCGATTTTGAGCTGTTCTGGGGCGTCGCCGATACGCAGACGATTGCCGGCTACGGGCGTAATGTGCTGGGCGAGTGGCAGGCTGTGCCTCGTATGCTGGCCCTGTTCGCGCGTTACGGCGTGCGCGTGACGTGGGCAACGGTCGGGATGATCATGTGCCGCAACTACGATGACTGGCGCGCCACGCGGCCGACGCTCTTGCCGGGCTACACACGCCGCGCGCTGTCACCGTATGGCATGGACCAGTTCGTACGCAGCTATCCGCGGCTGTTTTTCGCGCGGCCACTGGTCGAGCAAATCCTGGCGGCGCAGGGGCAAGAACTGGGAACGCACACCTTTGGGCATTTCTATTGCAATGAAGCGGGCGCATCACCGGCGCAATTTGCGGCAGATCTCGCTTGCGCGCAGTCGGTGGCTGCCGGTATGGGCGCCAGCTTGCGCAGCGCGGTACTGCCACGCAATCAGATTGTCGCGGCGTTCCTCCCCATCCTGTCCCAGGCGGCGATTCAGGTTTATCGCGGTAATGCGCCGCACCCGTTGTACCGCCATGGCGACGCCGTGGTCGGCGGCCTTGCCGGTCGTGCAGCGCGTTTCGCCGATGCCTGCCTGCCGCTGAGCGGCAAGCGCACCGTATGCCCGCAGTCGCATGGCGCCCTGGTGAATGTACCGGGCAGTCAGTTTCTCTACCCATGGTCGCGCCGGCACCGCGCGTTGTTGCCCCTGCGCCTGCGTCGCCTGAAGCAGGGCATGGCGCTGGCGGCGCGCGAGGGCAGTACGTTTCACCTGTGGTGGCATCCGCACAATTTTGGCGTGAACCTGGACGAGAATCTGGCGCAGCTTGAAGTATTGCTGCGCCACTACCGGCGCCTGGCCGACACCCACGGCATGCAAAGCCATTGCATGGCCGATTTTGCCTCGTCCTCGTCCTTGGCCACAGAAACTACCACTACCACTGCCACTGGCTCGACTTTCGCTTCGCCCGGCGCACCAGGCGCACGGGATCCGTCATGACGCGCCACGTCCTTCATGTCATCACCGGCCTGGCGGTGGGTGGCGCCGAGATGGCGCTGTACCGGCTCATCCTCGCGTTTCGCGACAGCGAGTATCGCCACACGGTGATCGTCCTCAGTCCTGGCGGCGGCATGTATTCGCGGTTTGTCGCGGCAGGCATCACGCTGATCGTGCTCGACGTGCGGCGTGCGCCGATCGGCGACCTCGTACGCATGGTCCGCCTGATCCGCACGATGCGTCCCGATATCGTCCAGACCTGGCTCTATCACGCCGATTTCCTTGGCGGCCTGGCAGCCCGCCTCGCTGGCAACCGCAATGTCATCTGGGGCGTTCGCACGACCGATGTCGACGGTGGCTGCGCGCGCAGCACGGCGCTCGTGCGCTACCTGTGCGCATCGTTGTCGCGCTGGGTGCCGCACACCATCGTGTGCGTGGCCGAGGCGGCGCGCCGCTCCCATTCCCTGCTTGGCTACGACGCCAGCCGCATGGTGGTCGTGGGCAATGGCTTTGATCTGTCGGCATTCACGCCAGGCCATGACGAACGCGCAGCGTTGCGGGCACATTGCGGCTTCGCGGTTGACGACATCGTGCTCGGCACGCTCGGGCGCTTCAACCTCGACAAGGACTATCCCAACTTCGTCAAGGCCGCCGGCCAGCTCGCCAGTCGCTACCCGCGGCTGCGCTTCCTGATGATCGGCAAGAACCTGGATGCAGACAACGCCGAGCTGTTGCGCTGGATTGATGCCACCGGTTACGCGAAGCGATTCGTCTTGCTGGGCGAACGCGCCGATATCGCCATCTGCCTGTCCGCCATGGACATCTTCTGCCTGTCCTCGCGCACTGAGGCCTTTCCCAATGTGGTGGGTGAGGCGATGGCGATGGGGTTGCCGTGTGTGGCAACCGATGTCGGCGATGTCGCCGTCCTGATGGCGGACACGGGCGTGTTGGTGCCCCGGGCCAATCCTGACGCGCTTGCGCAGGGCGTGGCGGGCCTGATGGCGCTGGCCCCCGCGCATCGCAGGCAGCTGGGGCAGCAGGCCAGGGCGCGTATCGGCGCCAGGTTCACGATGGGGTGCGTGCGGGCGCGTTTCGAGCACATTTATGAAGGCGTGATTGCGAGAGGAGAACTCTGATGTGCGGATTCACTGGATTTCTGACTGCGGCGTCTTCACCGGCAACGGACCAGGTTGGCTGGCTCAGGCGCATGACCGATGCGATCTACCATCGGGGTCCCGACGATGCCGGTTACTGGTCCGACGGCGAGCACGGCATCGCCCTGGGCCACCGGCGCCTGGCGATCATCGACCTGTCTCCGGCCGGTCAGCAACCGATGCGCTCGTGCTCGAACCGCTTTGTGCTCGTCTTCAACGGCGAAATCTATAACCACCTGGACATGCGCAGCGAGCTCGAGGCGAGCGCCGATGTCTGCGGGTGGCGCGGTCGGTCCGATACCGAAACGCTGCTTGCCGGTTTCGATGCCTGGGGCATTGCCGCCACGGTCGAACGCGCCATCGGCATGTTCGCCTTTGCTGTCTGGGACCGGCAGGCGCGCGTGCTGACGCTGGGGCGCGACCGCGTCGGCGAAAAGCCCCTGTATTACGGCTGGCAGGGCAGGGGAGACGATGCGGTGTTCCTGTTCGGCTCCGAACTCAAGGCACTGCGCGCGCATCCGGCCTGTGCTGCCGATATCGATCGCGCGGCGCTGTGCCTGCAGCTGCGGCACAGTTATGTGCCAGCGCCGCATTCGATCTATCGCGGCATTGCCAAGCTGCCGCCGGGCTGCCTGCTGACCGTCTCGGCGGGGCGCCCGGAACCAGTGCTGCACACGTATTGGTCGGTAGCGCAGCAGTGGACGGCGGGCGCCGCCACACCGTTTGCAGGCACGCCAGCGCAAGCCGTCGATGCGCTCGACACCTTGCTCAGCGACGCCGTCGGCGCCCAGATGATGGCCGATGTCCCGCTGGGGGCATTCCTGTCCGGCGGCGTTGACTCGTCGGCGATCGTCGCGCTGATGCAGGCCCGGTCGACGCGGCCGGTGCAGACATTTTCGATCGGGTTTCACGAGCAGGGCTTCGACGAGGCGCCCCATGCGAAAGCCGTGGCCCGTCATCTCGGCACCGATCACACCGAGCTGTACGTGACAGCGGCGCAGGCCCAGTCGGTGATTCCACGGCTGCCGTCGATGTACGACGAACCGTTTTCCGACTCATCCCAGATTCCCACGTTTCTCGTGTCCCAGCTGGCGCGCCGGCACGTCACGGTGTCGCTGTCGGGCGACGCTGGCGACGAACTGTTTTGCGGCTACACCCGGTATGGTTTTGCCGCCCATCTGTGGAAGTCGATCAGCGCGGCGCCGTTGCCCGTGCGGCGGCTCGCCGCACGGGGCATCGCGCGGGTGCCGGTGGCTTCCTGGAACCGGCTGGCGCGCACGCTGGGGCCGTACCTGCCGCGCGCCATGCGCTTTGCCAACACGGGCGACAAGCTGCACAAGGGCGCCGACATCATGGCCAGCGCGTCGCTCGACGCGGTGTACCTGGGCCTCGTGTCGCACTGGGATGATCCGGCTGCGCTCGTGATCGGCGGCCATGAGCCGCACACCTTGCTGCGCGGCGCGGCGCCGGTGCTGGCCGGACTCGGTAGCGTTGAGCGCATGATGGCGCTCGACACGCTGACCTATCTGCCTGATGACATCCTGGTCAAGGTCGACCGGGCCGCCATGAGCGTGTCGCTGGAAACGCGGGTGCCATTTCTGGATCACCGCGTGATCGAGTTCGCCGCGCGGTTGCCGCTGGCGTTGAAACTGCGCGGCGGCGCGAGCAAATGGGCGCTGCGGCAAGTGTTGTATCGCTACGTGCCGCAAGCACTCATCGAGCGGCCCAAGATGGGCTTTGGCGTGCCCATCGGCGACTGGCTGCGGGGCCCGCTGCGCGACTGGGCTGAAACCCTGCTGGCCGAGTCGCGGCTACGCAGCGAAGGCTTCTTCGCGCCTGCGCTGCTGCGCACCCGCTGGCGCGAGCACCTGGATGGCTGCCGCAACTGGCAATACCACTTGTGGGATGTCCTGATGTTCCAGTCGTGGCTCGAACAGCAGGCCTCACCACACCGTGAGGCGGGTGACGCCGCGCTGCACTGTCCGGCGCCGCCCGCCGTCGCGGCGCCATGCCCGCTGGCGACATGACCCTCGTGCAATGCATCCGACCTTCCTGAGGATGAACATCATGAACAAGAAAATCGTTATTTCGGTCAATACCGCCTGGAATATCCATAACTTTCGTTCCGGGCTGGTCAAGGCCCTGATCGCGCAAGGCTACGACGTCATGGTGATGGCGCCAGCCGATGCCTATGCGCACCGGCTGGCATCGCTGGGCTGCCGTTTCAAGACGATCTCGATGGACAACAACGGCACCAGCCCCAGTCGCGACCTGTCGCTGCTGGTCAAGTATTGGCGTGTCTTGCAATCGGTGCGCCCGCTGGCCTATCTGGGCTACACGATCAAGCCGAACATCTACGGATCGATCGCCGCGCACCGGCTCGGGATCCCGGTCATCAACAATATCGCGGGCCTCGGCGCAACCTTCATCAGCAACTCGCCTTTAACCTACCTCGTCAAGCAGCTGTACCGCTGCTCGCTCAGGCAATCGAACCGGGTGTTCTTCCAGAATGCTGACGATTGCAAGCTGTTCGTCGACGCGGGCCTGGTGCGGCCCGACGTGGCGGAAGTCCTGCCCGGCTCCGGGATCGACTTGCAGCAATTCCAGCCGGCGCCGGCGCGGCTAACCGCAGCGGACGAATTTTGTTTCTTGCTGGTGGCCAGGATGCTTCGCGATAAAGGTATCGACGAATATGCCGCCGCGGCGCGCATCGTGCGCCAGCAATTACCGGGCGTGCGGTTCCAGCTGCTGGGGCCGGTCGATGCGCACAATCCGAACTCGATCCCTCTCGAGCGAATCGCGGACTGGAAAAGCAGTGGACTGATCGAGTATCTGAAAGAGACCGACGACGTCCGGCCCTACCTCGCGCGTGCCGATTGCGTCGTGTTGCCGTCGTACCGCGAGGGCGTGCCGCACACGCTGCTCGAGGCGGCGGCCATGGCGCGCCCGATCATCGCCACGAATGTGGCTGGCTGCAAGGACATCGTGGCGCATCAGGCGAATGGCCTGCTCTGCAAGGTAAAAGATCCGGCCGACCTGGCCGCCAAGATGGTGCAAATGGTCAGCCTGACGCAGGCACAGCGCCTGGCCATGGGCCAGGCGGGCAGGAACAAGGTCGTCGCGCAATTCGATGAAAATGTCGTGATCGCGCGCTACCTGAACACACTGCGGCAGATTGAAGCCAATGGGCATGCACACGCCGTGCAGGGCCTCGAAACAACGGCGCAAGTCTGATATGACGCTGCGCTTACTGACCGGCGACGCCGCACTGGCCCACATCGGCGCGCAGACGTTCGTCACGGCGTGGCGGGCGCTGCATGCCGTCTGCCCCTGGGCCACCGCCTGCCAGCATCCCGATTTCGTCTTGTCGTGGTACGGCTTGTACGGGGCGCTGTTCGTGCCCGTTGTCGTCCTGCAGGAAGCCGCCGACGGTGCGCTGCTCGGCCTGTTGCCGCTGGCGCTGGACGGCAAGGCCCAGCGCCTCACCGGCGCCGGTGAACGGCACGCCGAATACCAGGGCTGGCTGCAGCCCCCGGACGCCGGCGCAGTGTTCATCACGGGAGCGCTGCGCGCCATTCGCGCCCATCTTCCGCGCGCCGATCTCGCGTTGCGTTATCTGCCAGCCGATACGCCGCTGTCCTGGCTCGATGCGTGGCGCAACGACGCATCCGATGCACGGCGGTGGGTCACGCTGCGCTGTGTGCGCCGGCCGCTGATGCAGATCGACCCGGTCGCGATGCACCGCCAGCGCAACAAGAAAAATCACCGGCAAAACAGCAATCGCCTGGGCCGGCTGGGCGCCGTGCGGTTCGAGCAGGTTGTCGAGCATGCCCATTTCTTGCGGGTCATCGATGCCATCTGCGACCAGTACGATTTCAGGCAGGCGGCGCTGTACCGCGCAAGGCCGTTCACGCTCGACGCGGCAAAAAAGCGTTTATATATCGCGCTGCACCGGCAAGGGCTGCTGCACGTCACGATCCTGACGGTGGACGGTGCCATTGCTGCATCCCACATCGGCCTCTTGAGCGCAGGCCGGGCCGTGCATCTGGGGATCAATACCTATCACCCGGCCACATCCGCCCACTCTCCCGGCAATTTGCTCCTGGCCATGCTGGGCGTGCATCTCGCGGCGCAGCAGATGCCGTTGCTCGACCTGACGCCAGGCGGCGACGGGTACAAGGAGCATTTTGCGACAGCGCACGATCACGTCTCGACACTGACGATCCACCGCGATCTGCGCAGCTTCCTGCTGGCGACGGCGCGCCAGCGCCTGGTCGATGCTGCCAGGGCTCTGGCGACCTGGGCTGGCTGGCGCCACCATGACGTGCTCGCCGTCGTGTATGGCATCCGGCCGCAGCGCTGGGCAAGCGTCGCCGCCGCATGGGTACGGCGCCGTACACGCCCCCAGGCAGTCTCCCGCATCCTTCGATCCGGGCCTTCCCGCGAGGTCGAGAGCGCGCTGCTGCCATCCCGCGACAGCTTGCCAGATGTACTGGAATTTGACGCCAACGATGCGGCATTGGGTTACTGCGCATTCTTGAACACGGTCATGAAGCGGATGGAACGATCCGACCATTTCTATAGCCTTGTCCACGGCAACCGGCTGGGCCTGTTTTGCTGGGCGAATGGGGCCACGGCGGACTCAGGCATGGTGCTGTCGGGTTTATACGTGCATCGGCAATGCATGCAGCCCGATCTGGTCGAGGGATTCATTGCCGGCGTCGTGCAGGACATCCGACGCCGCGCTCCCCAGGCGGCGATTTACTACCAGGGCAGCCTGAGCGCTGAGCTGGACAACAACCTGGCGCGCTGTGGTTTCAGCCCGGCTAACCTGCAACAGGAGCAAGCGGCATGCATGCAAGCGCATTGATTTCCCCGCCCGACAGCACCACGTGCCACGTCGGGCAGATCCCCGCCGGCGTCGAAGAGGCCCTGGTGACAACCTATGCCTCGCTGCATTCGTCGCTGGCGTTTTTCAAGGTGTTCCGGTCGATCGAGAACGCCAGTTGCTACCTGGCCCATCGCGCCGGCGCGCCCAGCACGGTGTTGTTGTTTACATTCAGCGGTCGCCGGATCGACGTCGTCAACGAAATGATCGCGGTCGAAGAAGCCGAGATGGCGCGCTTCGCGACCTATGTCTTCGCGCATTTTCCGCAGATTGACGTCATCAGTTTCAAGGCTGTCAAGACCACGACCCGTGCGCTCGGATTCCCGGTGCAACAGTACCGGGCCAAGGGCAGCTATGTCGTCACGTTGCCTGCCACGCCCGATGCCTACAAGGCACGCATCGGCAAGTCCACGCGCGCCAGCATCAACCAGGGCCTGAACGGCATCCGGCGCCACTTCCCGTCGTTCGAGTCGCGCTTTTTCGTCAACGACGATATCGACGAGCGCCATATCCAGGCGATCGTTGCATTGAGCGAACAAAAGATCAATGCCGGGGACGCCGTGTTTTTCTATGACGTGGCGCGGCTTACCCGGCTGGCCAGGCTGTGCGGATTCGTGCACGTGATCCTGATTGACGGCCACATCTGCGCCGGCTCCGTCAATTACCAGGTTGGCGCCAGCTTCTTCGGCGATGCGATGGGGTACGACCCCCAGTATGAAAAATTCGGGCTTGGCAAGTTGTGCGTTTTCCTGACGATCTGCGAAAGCATCGTGCGTGGCGGGACCCGATTCTATTTGGGCGGCGGCGTGTTCGCTTTCAAGGAACGCTTGCTGGGCGTGCCGTTTTACATGGACGAAGTGCATCTCTATCGTTCGCCCATCAAACTGCTGCGCAACATCGATCATGCGATCGGCGCCATGATCGCCGCAGCCACGCGAGCGGCCAAGCAACTGCTGCACCAGCACAAGGGGGCGACCTGGGCCCGACTCGTGTTCAAGGCGTTTTACCTGGTACAGCGCCGCAAATGATCCCGGCCACATGCCGCTGGTCGTGCAATGAAACCTGGAGGCGACGCTGGGCGATGCAACTACTGATCTACATTCACTCGCTGGAAAATGGCGGCGCCGAGCGCGTGGTTGCCAATCTGGCCAACTACTGGGCGTCGCTTGGCTGGGCCGTCACGGTGGTGACCGTCGCCTCGCAGGTGCGGGATTTTTATGTGCTTGATGCCGGCGTCGGTCGCCGCTGCCTTGATCTCGCGGGCCAGGGCGGCGGCTTGCTCGCAGGTGTCGTGCGCACGGCACGGCGCGCGCGTGCGCTGCGCCGGGTGCTGCGCGAGGTACAGCCCACTGTCGCCTTGTCCGCCATGCACACGGCCAATGTCGTACTGGCGCTGGCGGCGCGCGGCCTGCCTGGCGTGCGCACGGTCGGCTCCGAGCATAATTTCCCGCCCAAGGCGCCGATGGGCATGGTGTGGGAAACGCTGCGGCGTCATGCTTACGGCCACTTGCATGCTGTCGTTGCGCTGACCCATGAATGCGCGCACTGGCTGGAACGCCATTCCCATGCCCGGCGCGTTCCCGTGATTCCGAACCCTGTCGTGTGGCCATTGTCGCAGCATGCGCCGCAGGTCCATCCCGCGACCTCGTGCGCGCCCGGTCGGCAGATCCTGCTGGGGGTTGGCCGGCTCAGCGACGAGAAAAACTTCACGACCCTGATTGCCATCTTTGCGCGGCTGGCGCTCCTGCACCCAGACTGGGACCTCGTCATCCTGGGGGAGGGCGCGCAGCGCGCGGCGCTGTCTGCGCAGGTGCAGGCCGGCGGGCTGGGGCAGCGCGTGTTCTTGCCCGGCAGTGTCGGCAATGTGGGCGACTGGTATGCGCGGGCCAGTCTGTATGCCATGAGTTCGCATTTCGAAGGTTTTCCCAACACGCTGGTCGAAGCCATGGCGTATGGCTTGCCGGCGGTGAGCTTCGATTGCGACACCGGCCCCCGGGACATCATCCGCCATGGGGTCGATGGCGTGCTGGTGGCGCCTGGCGACGTCGAAGGCATGACGTCGGCGCTCGATACCCTGATGCGTGACAGCCGTGCGCGGGCCAGATTCGCGCGGCGCGCCGTCGATGCGCGAGAGCGCTTCTCGATGGAGAAAATATCGCGCATGTGGGAAACCGTGTTCATGCCACCGACATGCACGCACCGCGTCGAGGTTGACGCTCATGCGGAATAAACCACGCAGTGTCATCACGCCCTATAAGCAGTAACCCCCGCCTGTCGTTCTAGCAGCCTCATCGCTTCTCTACCAGCCTCGAGCACGCTCCGGCTGCGTCACGCATTTGAAAATTCCCTATTTGCAATTGCTTAGAACAATGTTGCAACGTTTCAGTTTGCCCAAAGAAAAATATTTGGGGAACTAATTGAGCCGAAGCATCTCCAACGCCAGTGTTTGAATTTTTAAGAAGCATTTTTCTGACACACATCAGACGTTGGCGCTGAACTCCTGTTGGCCTACTGCACCCCTCTTGGGCCGCCAGGAAAACAAAGCGGTGACATTTTTCTCAAGGAAATTATTTTTTATTTCTCGGAACCAATCGCTTTGAGGAAACTCAAACGATTTCATGATTCCAGGAATGAGGAGATGCCATGATCGATAGCACGTCGTTGTAGTCACAGCACGCCCAGCAGGGGATGTCTGTGTGCGCTTTCTCGCGTCATGTCGTGGGAAGACCTCCTGTCTTCTTGTCGCCAGTGATCCACCATAGCGCCTTGCCGCGCTTCCCCGCCGCTAGCTGATCGCCAGCCGATACAGCTAGTCCATGTCAGCAGGTCCTGCGGATGTCCCTGCCACGCCGATGCAAGTGGCAGCGGGATTGTCACGCTCTTCGTCTGCGGATGCTTCCCGCCACTTGCACTGCAAGCGGCGACTGGATCGTCACGCGCCGGTTTTGTATTTTTAGATAAAGCGATTATCAAATGTCACCTATTCACATCACTTCCGTTCCTTCCGTCCGTCGCCCAATCGGGCTCGCATTGCTGTGCGCCGGGCTTCTTTCCAGCCCGGTGCTGATGTCGGCTGCCGTCGCTGCGCCTGTCGCGCTGGCCTCGGTCACGGCCGGCCCGACGACGGCCAGCAGCGATGGCACCAATCTCAGCATCCGCATTGGTTATACCGGTACGCCGGCCTGGGTGCGCGTGTACATCGATAACGATGCCGTCACCACGACCGGCTATGCATTCAACGGCGTTGGCGCCGGTTACATGATCGAGAATGGCCGCCTGTACCGCTACAGCGGCAGCAACGGCTCCTGGGCCTGGACCTTCGTCAAGACCGTGCCGTACACATCGGCCAATAGCCTGGCCACGATGACGATAACTCGTGCCGAACTGGGCGGCGCGGACAACATCAGCGTCATCACCCAGACCGATCCGCCAGCGCAACTCTCGCCGATCCTGCGCCTGTCGATCACCAAGGCGACCCCGACGCCGACCCCGACGCCAACGCCAACGCCGACCCCGACGCCAACCCCGACGCCGACGCCGACGCCGACGCCGACGCCGACGCCGACACCAACCCCGACACCAACGCCGACCCCAACGCCGACGCCGACCCCGACGCCATCCCCGGGCACCACGGTGCCAGTGAACTACACGGCCAGCACGGCGGTCATCGCCAACCCGGAGCGCGGCTTTTACCGCCACGTCGGCTGCGAAACGCCGCTGAGCCAGTCGCAACTGACGAGCTTCCGCACCTCGGGCGGTGAATCGCTGATGCTGTGCGTGTTCTATCTGCGCAGCTTCGTCAATGCACCGATCAGCCAGTCCACGCTCAATCTGTTCCAGCAACAGATGGACACGGTGCGCAAGGCTGGCCTGAAAGCCATCGTCCGCTTCGCCTACAACGACAACAACTCGCCGGTCGATGCGACCCCGGCGATGGTCAATACCCACCTGACGCAGCTGGCGCCGTACCTTACAGCCAACAAGGACATCATCGCCGTCGTGCAAGCTGGCCTGATCGGTGCGTGGGGCGAGTGGGGCAACACCAACAACTACGGCGACAGCTACAACATGACGGCCAAGAACATTGCTGACCGCAAATCGGTGGTCGACAAGCTGCTGCAAGTGGTGCCGGCCGAACGCATGGTGCAGTTGCGCATGCCGCTGTTCAAGACCAAGCTGTACACGCCGACCGCACTGACCCCGAGCGAGGCCTACAACGGTTCAGCCAAGGCGCGCCTGGGCCACCACAATGACTGCTTCCTGGCCAATGCATCGGATTACGGCACCTACGTCAATCCATCGGTGGAATTCCCGTACCTGGCGGCCGAGACCAACTACGTTGCATCGGGTGGCGAGACGTGCAGCTACTCGCCACCACGCAGCGATTGCCCAAGTGCAGTCGCGGAAATGGGCCGTTTCCATTGGTCGTACCTGAACCTGGACTACAACACGACAGTGCTGAACAACTGGAAAACCCAGGGTTGCTTCACCCAGGTCAAGCAAAAGCTCGGCTACCGCTTCGTGCTCAAGAGCGGCGCGTTCTCGCGCACGGCGAAACCGGGTGGCGGCTTCGTCGTCAACCTGCAGCTGCAGAACGAGGGCTGGTCGGCGCCATTCAACAGCCGCGATGTGGAACTCGTGTTCCGCAACACGGCGAGTGGGGCAACCTACCGCGTCAAGCTGGCAACCGACCCGCGCCATTGGCTGTCAAACCAGACCGTGACGATCAACCAGACCGTGGCGTTGCCGGCCAATATGGCGGCGGGTTCGTACTCGGTGCTGCTGAACCTGCCGGATCCACAGGCGTCGCTGCGCGACCGTCCCGAGTATGCAATCCAGCTGGCCAACAGCAACACGTGGGAAGCGTCGACCGGGTTCAACAATCTGCAGCATACGGTTGGCGTCGCGCCATAAGCAGCGTAAGCAGCATCCCGGCCTGATGTAAGGGCCGGGCAATAAAAAAGCCAGACCGGTTTGCCGGTCTGGCTTTTGCCTGAGCGTCGGCACGGCACTGGTGTAGACTGGCAGCTTGTGGTTGATCGACCGCATCGGACCATCTCTCAGACCAGGACAGCACACGATGAACAGTTTTGCCTCATGGCAGGCACGGGCGGCGGAATACAGCGCTACCAACAAGCGTGACACCGTGTTGTTTCTGGCGTATGAAGCGGCGTCGGCATCTGAGGCCAGTGCCGCAGGCTTTGAATTGATCGGAACGAGCTGGGACGCCAATGGCGTCGAGGTCAAGGCGTATAAATCGAAGCCGGCGGGCGTACCGGAATTCGGGTGTATCATTTGCGGCAAAAATTCGCAGTATTACCATGGTGTGTATTGCTGCGGAAGGAAACGGGTTCTGATGCTGTGAACGCTGCAATCGCAGCATGACGACAATCACAACGTGACGCGGCTCGGTATCGCCCAAAAAGACCACTGATCCAGGAATGGACAAATGAAAAGCCAGACCGGCTGACGCCTCGTCTGGCTTTTTGTTGTCTGGTCGGGGTGAGAGGATTCGAACCTCCGGCGTCTACGTCCCGAACGACGTTTTTGTAGCGCTAGTATCGCTTAAACGGGGTGTTTCGATTGTACATCACTCTATAAAAATCAACAACTTGCACCATTTTTCGGTCAGCTTCGGTCAGCTTCGCAAAGGCGTGAATCTGTGCCAATTGACACAGATTTGGCACAGATTTGGCGCCCACGACTACCGCTTTCTCAGAATTTTTTGGAGAAAAATAACATCGCTCGCTATCCATGTAATTTACATGGATACATTCAGATGACTGCTTCGTTCGTACCGATGACCAAAGAAGATGTTGCCGCTGTCCTCATGTGCACACCCCGTACCATAGAGAACCTTATGAAGTCCGGTGGGATTCCTATGCCTACATTGCTGGCAGGGCGTGTCTTCTGGCACCCCGATGTGTTCTATTCCTGGCTTGATAGTCAATTGCGTAGCGGCCCAAGCGAAGGTTGCTCTAAAGGCAACGAAATTCGCGGCCTGGAGAGGGCGGTTCCGCCGCAGACAGTAAATAGCGCTGTCAGGGTAAATGTGAAAAGCAACAGCCCCGCTTCGCGCATGAAGGCGGTGCAAGCGGCTCGGATGGTACTGCCAGTATGAAGTATCGAGCAGGGACGGCAGTGTAGTCAACCTGTTCCAGAGGTCGCCCTAACAATACTTTGGGAGTTGCCGAGTTGCCCTGTTCACTTTGCATGCTGGCTTAGTATCGTCCTTCCTCAACGCGAGTGCCCTTACGGAGTCTTAGAAATCACCAGGGTTGGGATACAAACGAGAATAGGGGTCTGACCAACATGCGCTGGTATCGCGCTTCATTGGGAGGACACCGCAATTGCCGTCAGAGAAATTTACAAGACGCTTTGCCAGTATCTCGTGCACTTCATCCTCCAGCCCAGCATCGGCAAGCGTCAGCTGCTCGCCTAGGGAGTTCGGTCCAGTCTGCTCGCGGCCAATCTCTGCCATGCGCTCCGATGACACCGGCCGCAGCAGCATCTTGAGAATGTTCCAGTTGTGGCTCATGCGTAGTCCCGCAGGTACACTGCTGTCAGTAAGACAACCGTGACGAAAGCGCCCCCTGTGAGAGCAAAAATCCCGAGTACCCGTACGACTTTGTTCCGCCCTTCGGACGTTTCGATGTACCTGAATAGACGTTCCATATTGGACCTCCTGGCGCCTAGTCTACCTCGACTGAGATGCAGGCCCGAGCAGTTAATGAAAATGCCGAATCCTCCCTGCATCTGCGTGACGGCTTTGTAGTCGAAATGTATACTACGCACATTGGCGATGCGTACCAATTAGGGGACTCAGATGCTTCGATGGATGACGGCAGTGACGAACGATGAACGTCGATATAGCCGCTTGGGGCTAGTCCTGGGAGCCGCAATTCTCGCTGCTCTGGGCGCCTTGGTAGCAGTCACGCTGCAGGCCTGATATGAGACAAACGCTGCAACGTTTTCTAGCTGACGAATCGCGCGCATTACAAATCCTTGTAAACGCGGCAGTTACGGCAATGGCACTCGGTCTGGCAGTAGCCGTCGCCGCGATTGTCTTAATGAGTTGAGCCAGCTCAACCGCGAGCTCGTACCCCTTCAGGAGACTCATGGCACCCATTCTTTATCTCGACTTCGACGGCGTCCTGCACCCAGCCGACGTACGCGTCACTGACGACGAGCCTGAACGCGCGCGCGTCTATGTTAATGGCCGCGCGAGTGACCACCCGTTATTTGAACACGCAGCGCTGTTGGAAAGCTTGCTGGAGCCCTATCCTGACGTCAGGATAGTTTTGGCAACGCTGTGGGCTCGAATGCTAGGCTATGAGTTCGCGCTCGCGCAATTGCCACCTGCACTGCGCAGCCGAGTAATAGGCACCGTATGGCGCGGTTCGCTGCTCGAGTATCCGCCGGGGTCTCGGTACGATGTAATTCAAACTGATGCGGACTCGCGCGGCCTGACGGAATGGCTAGCACTTGATGACGACACAAACTACTGGCCAGAGGGTGAGTTGTATCGCATCGTAGCGACGACGCATTATTGGAATGCGTTAGCGGAGCCGGGCGTAGCGGAAGAATTGTCTGCAGCACTAGCGCTGCTGTGCTCTGGTCGGACCTTAAAAGGGCGGCAGCCGCGACCCGACCCGTATCCCTCGACGGTAGATAGGCTGTTCGGCAAGGCTTGAGCGGGCACAACCGCGGCTAATTGTGCAACAGGCTGTTGCACGATTGGCTCGCTAAAAGTCTTCTCTGTATAGAGGCACCATAACGCAGCCATCTCCTCGATAACTCCGCGGTCGTGCAACCGCCGGCCTCACACCGCAGCAAGCCGAGCTCCTCGGCGCCCTCTATCGCTACCGCATTGCGTACAGAACCCCGTATCAAAACGGGGAGCCGGAACGCGGGTGGTTCCGGCCTGTCGACCTGGGCAGCTCAGCGGGCAGCAATCACAGCTGCCGACTAGACTTGGAACATGCCCGAGCGTGGCGGACACTCCCCAATGTCCGTTGATGGTCTACGAATCTAGCAACGCTGTTGGCTGGTACCGGCCATCCACCCAATCGTTGAGTTGAATGGCGCACACGCCGTTGAGTCGGTGCCCTAGGGCCATGGCGAAGACCGACGGTGCCTTGATGAAGACGTGCAGTTTCGAGATTTGGTTTTGGGAGCGAAACCGAACGAGCGCGTTCTTAGATTCTACGACGGCCAAGTTCAACTCCTCAGTATTAGCGATTGTCCGAGAGCTCTCAAGCGTCAAACGAGGCAACTTGGCCAACGCCCCAGAGGACATCAGGTTAATGTCCGCGCCCACGGCGGTAGGGAAGCCGATACAGACGATGCCTTCGGACGTTTGAGCGTCTCCGGCGGTCAAGACCTCGTTAAAGAAAGTACCCGGACTCCGGTCGTGAATGGCTGTTCTGTACGAAATTCCGTTGTGCTCGACGTGCAAGAGAAATCCCCGTGTAGCGCTGAATGCGTAGCCAAGCAAGCAGGATGTCGACATCCGTTGTTTTCCATCAAGGGCGATGACCCGGCGAGTAGTACTTCCATTGATAAACTCTGCAATGCGTCCTGCTGCAGCGAGAAGGGATAGCCAATCGGCCAGAGTCTTCGCCGCGCGTGCGTCACCGTTGAACGAGCCAACGTCCAGGCCCAGTTCGTGAAACGGAGTGGCACCTGAGAGCAGTTGAACCTGGACTGGAGTGCTAAGCCAAGTCTGGCGTTCAGCATCCCGTAAATCACAAAGTGCTGCTTCGAGTTCTTTCCGATAAACGGGCCCTGACGATGACCTTGCAATTTGTCCTTTGTAGTCGTCACGAAGGCGCACAGCCAAGCTTGCAGGCAAGTCAAGCCCCGGCAATTTTTCATTGAGCTGCCCTATGAACGCCTGGTCGGCGCTTTCGGAGGTATAAGTTACAAATTCAACATGGTCGAGCGCAAATTCAGCAAGGTCCGCCTTGTCCCCGTTTTTTTGGCCCCACTCGCGTAGTTCTTTGCGACCGGCTTCCAAAATAGGCGAGTTAGACTCGTAAGACGAACCAACGCCCCGTAACCTTTCGATTTTGGACACAATCGGATTTGTATTGCCGTTGTAATCTCGGCAGACCAATACGAACCTCGGAAACTCGCGCGGCGAGGCCTCAAAAACGGCTTTGAATCTCGCCACTTCGTCCCAGAACTGGGTGACGGTCAGCGTGTGATTCTTCGCTTCATACATCCTCCGAAGAAATCCACCATTGGGGTTGAAATAGCAAACTTCTAGGTCGCCGATGGCTTCGCTGACAAGATGGCTAAAAGCGCCCTGAGCAAGCCATTCCGGAATGTGTTCCAGCACGTAGGCGTCCTGATACTCGAATCCAACGCGGGCGATTGCGCCCCCGGTGGATTCTTTTTCCAGCAGGCTTGCGGTCATGCCAAATTCTCCAGGTCCAATTCGGACCGATGTATGCTGCCATCTGGCAGATATGTGTGAGCGCTACCCTCGAGTACGCCGGCGTCCAAGCGAAAAATCAACAAAACTGCAAAGTTAGCGCCAACCGTGATATCCGTCGCCAAGCTTCGCATGGTAGCGTGGTCTGTCGAGCTTGGTTGCACGCTGAAGAGCGGATGGCTGTGCCATTCGCCAAGGTAGTTAAACCGGGTAAAGTTGTTTCCCGTGGCACCACAATATGCCTGAACGGCCTTCACCGCCTTGGTCAGCGAGCGCACGAACGACGCAATGCCGCCTGGCTTTTGCACAGTCAACTCCCGAACAACAAAGTGATTGACGCCGACATGTTCGGCCATTAGCACGCCACCACATTCTCGGTTTCCTGCCTTCAAAAGAGCCGAACGCAACCTGTCTTGCACACTATGTGGAACCGTTATCCGCAGCACTGGCACTGTCCTCCATCGCATTGTTAAGCTCGTCCAAGTCAGCTACTTCTGCTTCCGTGAGCGGTTCTAGTTCGTCGGCAGGCAGGAGCGCACCAGAACAATCAATCGGCCGCGTGTCGAACGGAACTTGAAACTCCCAGTATTTACGGTAGCCTATGAGATAGGCTGCCACTGGGTATGCAGAATCCTGAGGCGCGCACAAGGCGTCTAAGCTAAATTGAGTCATCGCAGCAGCTAATGCTGACACGTCTGCATCGGAAGCGACGTAGACTTCGCTGCCCTGCTCAAGGCCGTAGTTCGCGGTTCGACCTTCGGGCACCGGCGGCAAAGTCGCCAATACGCCGTTGATGTGCGTCCGAATGCTCAACGCATCTGCATCCAGCGCTGGTCGGCTACGAGCCATGAGTGCCCCGACACCGCCTGCAAACACCTCGCCCCATACCATTGCGGTCTTGCTTCGTTTGCTCAGTGCAGCCAACACCACGAACGCTTTAGGGTTCGCAGTAGCGTCAATGATTAGCGTGCAGGCTGCCACGTCGCTGCACATTTCCGCCGTTAACAGCGGATTCTCTTGACCGGCGATGTTGGACTCGTAGGTCGTAACCTCGACACCCAGGGCGACCCGCTTCAATTCACGTTCAACGGCGCCGACTTTGGAAAACCCCACATCTAACCAGTTGAGTTCATTGCGAACCAGGTTTTGAGGGGCGAGAACATCATCATCAACCAGCGCGAAGCGTCGTACCCCTGCACGGGCTAAGGACACTGCAATCTTACTGCCTAGAGACCCCAGACCGACAATCGCGACTCGCACTTCCGACAGCACGCCAAAAGCCGCAGGCAGGCGTTGCTCGTGGTCTGTCTCGAAGTCGACAGTATGGCAATGCCGAATGCCGGGCTCTTTCCCCTCCCAAAGTAGGAATGCGCGTATGGCACCATTAGCGTCATGCAGCACCAGATAATGGATACTCTCGCCAAGGTCTTCGGTCGACGGCCAAGCGGGACCCAAACTCGATTTTAGCGTTGCATTGTCTATCTTGACGTCAAACGCATCCACGGAATCGACGAGTACTGCCCACCCGGCCCAATTGGTACGGTCAGTGGCCAAGCACGTGGGTACATCATCAATTGGAACTGGCATCGCTCCCGTTGAGGTCGCCACCGATACTGAGCAACCGTCATTGAATTTACTCGTTACCTTAAGGATGATGGGGCTCGTTGACACACTCTTTGCCAAGATGGCGCGCAGGCCAGGCGTCACAATAAATCGACGAGGGAAGCTGCGAAGGTAGCTGCCAAAGGTCGAGCTATGCCTGGATTGAACGCCTTCAAGTTCCGGGACAATGGCGGTAAGCACCTCGCTCCACAGTAGGGTATTTGCGCTTCTAATTAAGTCAACCCCTGTAATGGATGGGTCCCAGTTGTCAGGGCCATATTGTAGGCAAAGCACGCCAGAGCCGCGGTATTGATGGTTGCTCCAGCTTTCACCAAACTTCTGGGGCCGGATGTAGGCGGGCACGTCGGGGAACAGGCCTGGATACACCAGCATTCCCTCGAAGCCGCAAATCGACAGCTCCAACCGAAACTTAAGGCAAAGCTCGCCTGCAGCCGTCTTAGTCCAGCCCTGCTTCGTGAACGTAGACGTCGAGCTAGCAAACTCTTCCAACAAACGGCGCTCTCGCGCCATTCGCTTGGCTTGGCTAGTTACCAAGGTCATTAAGCAAAGCCGCCTGGTTTGTTCGGAACAACGGCCGCCGCCGGAAACGTTAGGCCTAAACCCACCGCCGGCCGCAGCAGCGAATTTGTTAAGCCAGATGTCGACCGTTGGGCGGCCGATGCTGGAAAGCGCGACCCCAAAACTTGCCGCCACAGTTTAAGTGCTTCGTCTTGGTCAGTTTCGCTTTTTGCTTTGCGCGCGAGCGTCGCATGCTCTTCGACCTTCTTGTAGAACGTCTTAAATTCCTCGGCGGTCACTGCGGAAAAAACATTGTTGCCCGGCACCCCCGGGTCATCCAAGTAAGGCACCATGCCAACCGTCACGTAAGCGCTGTAGGCATCGCGGATGGTTTCCAACAAGGTCACGAAAAGGGTCTCGTAGTTGGCCTCGCCGTACGACATATGCTTGGCGACGAGGCATTCCAGGATAAAACCCTTCGGCCGTTTAAGACTGGATAAGTGCGCACGGCGCCACCATTTGAACAGCTTAACGAGGGGCTTAAACTTGCCGCCGGCATCAGAATTTATATCTACGGTCCACTGCGTATGTGCCGGTGGATTTGTCGGCAACCACTCTTTGAGGTGGATGTCCGGGATAAGGTACGAGTCGCCGTTCTCGATAACTGGGACCACGTCCATGTCGACCGTCACCAACTTCACGTTGATGGACCTTCGATTCACTGTGAGTGTTTTGTAACCCGCGTCGACCAATGCCTTGTGCACTGCGTCCAACACAACTTGCGGTTCATCGTCGGACGTATGGTCAGTGACCGCAATGATGTCTACGTCCGGACGTTGGAGCACACCATCTACCTTTGTCGGTCGAATCGCCGTGTCTCGAATGTACGAGCCGGACAGGAAGGTCTCGACGTGAACGTCTCCGAACTTCTCATGTTCCGCCAGAGCAGTACGGAGGGTCCTGTGTGCGCTGGAACAGCATGCTACGGTTGACGGCGATGCCTCGATTTCCGTGAGCATGTCAATAAATTGTTGTTGAGTCGTCATTTACGCCTGAAGGTAAAAGTTATACCAAAGTGCACACAGAATGCGACGCCATCCGAGGGACACTATGCCGTTTAGCAATGAGTGTGTCGTGCGACCAGGGCACCGCTGAGCGAATTATACTTGGTAAATACTGTCGAAATACACAGTTGTGGATAACTTTTTTCAGTCAGGCTTTTTTAGGTGTAGTTCCCTGCACAAAGCCCTCATTTGAGCGGATTTTTCTTTAGTGACTCAATTTGTAGCAGCCCTCCAGCGGTGTTTGGTCACGCTGTCGGTAGTACTGGCCCCCATAGTTTCATCTTGTAACGGAGAACCAGGAACGCCGGCTGACCCTCTATCCATTCCGCCAAGGAGATTCCTTCTTCGGCACCCGGGCGCCAGATTATGAGGTGATTGACGATGTACCTGACATCGTAGCTCGAGCTGTTCGCGCCCAAGAACCGCAAAACACCTTCAATCAGTTGGTACTCATGGCTGGTGCGAGGGCAGACTACGGCAGCATGGCGCAGTACGCTGTCGCTGCTGATTTCCCAGCGCTGCTGCGCGCTCCCACCCACCCTTTACCAATTCACCTAGGTTTGCGCTTGGGTTCCCGCTAGCGCACTTCAATCGGTCGTGGTGTGTTAAGCCCTCATCCTACTATCCGGTATCGTAAGCGATATCTGAATTCGCTAAACGCGGGGTATTTCGGATTCAGGCTGGCTCTGCAAGGTCTTGCGCGGCAAGCTCCTCTTTTGATAGGGGCGGTTGATAGGCGGCCAGTCGCTCACTACCCACCTCAGTCAACTTGAAGTTGGAGCCATCATGCATTTCCACCAGCCCACACTGCGCCAGCAAATACAGGGCATGCTTGAGCAGGTCCTGAAGCTCGAACGGCACGTAGAGGTCCTTGGCATGAAGTGAGCGTTCAAGGCCATTATCGCCAGGCATGAAGCGGAAACGATTCTGGAAGTCGCGCGTTCGGCGGCGTATTACCTTGAAGTGCTGGGATACCACGTAATGGTGGATGACATGGGTCATCAGTTCCGCCGGTGACCGATTCGCGAATTCACGCAGTACTTTGCAGAACGGCTCGAACGGCAAATCTTCCGAGCCCTTGTGGTGGAGCAGAAAGTGAGGACTGGTGGCCAGGCTTTCCACTTCCAGCATACAGAAGATGAGTGTGTAGTAGGCTGCTCGAAACGCTTCGATGTGCTCCTCGGACAAAGGCTTGAATTCCTCGACTGCACGTAGGCGTTCCCGGAAGGCGTCCAGCCCGAGCTCTGGAACGAACGGTGCGGCGGCACTCATCGACGGGTAGGCTCCCCTCAAGTCTTCATACATCGCGACCGCTTCATATACGAGCGAGCGGTGTTCCGGAGGAAGTGCGTGCTCAAGACTTGCTCCCAAACTTTCGGCGCAGTCAACGATTTCTCGCGGGCGCTGGGAAATTTCGGCATCTTTAATCCAGCTTTCCGTGCAGCGTACCAGGATGTCTAGCGCTCGGCGAAACACTTGCCGTAACTGAAGACTGGACCAGATTCCCTGTACGCTCTCAAGATTGGTGAGGTCCAGCGGGTGGCCTTGTCGAGTAAAACCGCGTGCCATCGTATGCCGGATAGTGGCCACGGAAACGGGCTTGCCACCCTCGAGACTGCTAGGCGTTGTCTCGGCCTGGATTGCTCGAAGGGCGAGCGTGATGCCCGAATGACGATTCTGCCAGTATGGAAGGGGAAGAGCATAGTCCGATACTGGGTAGTAATGCTTGAGAAAGGCTTCCTGCTCCGCATTGGAGGGGTTACACAGGTCCAGCATCTGAGACATCGCTTGCACATCCTCGTAGGAGGCGTGATTGAGGTCCAAGTCCGCGAGCCAATCCCGAAGGGGATGACCTACGATAGCTTCCTCGTAGGCTTTGGCCATTTCAATGCCGCCTTCGTTGAGCAGATACGTATCTGGAACTTCGCGGGACTCCCTGATGAATGCAAACCCATTAAAAAGGCCTGGCCGGTACTGGGCTGGTTGGAGGAAGTGTGCGCCATCGTTGATATCAGCGTCCGGGTCTCGTTCTCGAGCCAGTCGCGCATTATTGTCGAGCAGCGAGCGAAAGCGCAGCTCAACAAGTTCGGCGTCTTTCCGGAACACGCGACCGTTGCCTGCGAGGGGCTTTACGCCTTGTCCCCAGTTATACCAGGACAGCAGAAGCTGAATCTTTTCCAGTCCCCGATTGGTCAGCTCCTCCAGCGAGTTAGGTCTTTTTTGGCGTGCTGACTCCGTGATGATGCCCACCATCCAGCAGATGGCGCTGTAGACCCGGATGAAGCGCACCTCATTATTAATGCCCGGGAAGGTCGTGCGGTACAACATCTCGTTTACCGGAGACGTGCCGAGCGGGTCGGTGCCACTGGTCACAGGCGGCACAGCGCCGTAAAGGGGTTGGTCAAACACGATTAAGCACTCCGGAAATGGTCGCCAAGCTTCAGGTTGATGAGTTCTGCCGCGCTCAGTCCATAAAAGACCGGTGCTTGGCAAGTAGGCGTTAAGCACGTTAGCACGCGGTTGGTACGCAGCTTGGCCATGTCGGTATTGCTGAGAGTGAGGTTGCAGCACGGGCAGCACTGCTTGGAGGTCTTGCCCCCCTCGAGCACACCGAACTTCTTGTTTTTAAGCTTTGGGTTCTGGGCGCGCACCTTCAAGGAATCAAATGCGGCGGTATATGGCGCTGGTGGACGTTTGTAGACGAAACTAGGCGTGAACAGCTCGGAAATCAAACTTGTGAGTTGAGAGGTGGCCGTCATACTGTTGGCAATGGTGGGGGCGTGGGCCAGCACTTCGTCATGCAATGAGACAGACACCCGGGCAAATCCATCCGAACTAAGTGCCATGCGGCCCAGCTGCACCACTTCGTCGGAGGACACCAGACCGCGAGCCAAGGCCTGAAGCGCCTCGTTGAGGATTTCAGGTGGCGTTTGCGAATTGAATTGCAGCGTGCAGCAAGCCATCGCGCAGAAGAAGGGGAGCAACGCATGGCGATTGCGTTCGCTGTAGTCGAACTTCGCGTAATTGGTCAGCCACGACTCTACAGCCCGGCGGGCGAGGGCACTAGCACTATCTGGGTCCTGGCCGGGGTAGGGCAGGGGTACACTAAGAGTTCGCTTTAGGGCGGCAGCGCCGGAAAGCTGAACCACGTATGCGGCCATTGACGAGGAGTTGTCACGTTCCAGCGCGCGCGGCAGGTTTTCTAGCAACTTGTTGTAGAGCTCTTCGCCCTTAATGTCCGCATTTTTCATCTTTCCCTCCGCAGACGCATCCGGGTCCAAGTCAGAGGACCGGTTGTCGACCAGCTTCATATCGCTGTTCTTGGAGCGGTTGGGCTTAGGTTCCGGTGAGGCGTCGTCAACCACAGGGGGCAAATCACGGTTCAGCCATGCAAAGGCTGCGGCGATGCTGAACTTGGCAACCGTCCGCGTGCCGGAACCGGCCTGTTGCTTAAGCGACTCCAGCAGCCAGTCCGCATAAGACAAGTCCGCACCCCAGCCATCGTCGGGTGCTTCATCCTCTGCCGGGTCCTTATCAGTTTGCTTTTTCCCAGTCGGGTGCGGCTGGCTCGAGCTCTTGGCGAGAAGCCCCTCCATCCAGGAGAACAAGGCCTTCAGGTCATCGACAGAATACTGGCCCGCAAGCAGGCGGCCTGACGAGCGAAGCAGATTTCTGTCGGCAGGCGAGCCGCTCAGTGCGTATTCCATGTTCAGCCAGCCGCGAACACAGATTTCCGCATCCTTAAGTTCAATGACCAAGGCGTCGTCGGAGTTGAGAACGTCGGTCATCCGAACCTTGAAGCGGCCCTTGGCATCCAATTCGACATTGGCTCGCTGTGCTACGAGCTTGCCGCCCTCCCAAATTGTGAGCAACATGGAGCTAGTGCCACGGGCTGGCGTAATAGAACCCTCAACCCAGTTTGAATTGGCCCAGCTCGCTTGAAGGGCAAACAGGCTTTCCTCCTTATGCTCATCTCGGAAGTCGCATGCTTGGAAGGAGGCGGGTTTCGCGTCTTCCCAGTCCAGCATCGAAACGCTCACCTTGCGCACCAAGGAAATCTCGACATTCTTGAGGGACTCGAGGCTCTGCGCAGTAGCGTTGACAGAACCTGTCATCAAAAGAGATGCTTCTTCGGAGCGCACTTCAAAATGTTTGGCATGTGCGAACCGGTTCGAGTCCTCGGTCACGGGAATCACATACCGGACGGACTCCGGCAAGACCAGCAGGCTTTCGTCGAAGGGGGCGACACGTGTGCTGGCGCTCAGGCCAACAGTCACATCCTGTACAGCCAACTCCTTTGCGAGTCGCGCTACCGGCCCACCGCAAGGCGAGTGGTAGGGAGCGAGCACCAGCAGCTCTTCGGGCCGCGCAAGCGTGCCCATCGCCAGGTCCGCAAGCTGGGCGGCTGCGGGACGAGTCAACGTGTGGATGAGCCAAGCGGTACGGGAGTCATGGTCGGGTGGCAGCGATGTTTTGCCTTTGGCGCGGCTTCGTGCCTCGAAGTGTTGCAGGGCCTTCAGATTCTCGGGGGAGAAATTACGCTGTGCGATGAACTTCTGGAGGAAATCGGCAAACTCGCCGAAAACATGCGGGTGGTCGTGATGGCTGATACCGTCGAAGAGCTCAAGGTTCTTGCCTTGCCCGCCGTGTGTCAGGTTCCCGGTGCCAATCAAGAGGCCGTCTGATGTCTCGGCATCGTCCCCCTCCAGGTACATAATCTTGGGATGGAAAATACCACTGCCTTCCATTGCCACCGGGATGATGCGATAAGAAGTTCCTGCATATTGGCTCGCCGCCTCTTGGGTCGACTGGTTCGCTTTGCGATAATCCACGAGCACGTCGATTTGTTCGCAGCCATGCCGGGTAAGAGCGGGCAGGGCAAAGGTCTCGAACCACGAGACGCTGAAGGCGTAGCTGGTCAGGAGAGCACGACGCGGTCGGTGCTTTTGAATCAGAGATACTAGGGATGTTTGCATGGAGTTGGGATTGGCCTACGCGTTTGCGTACTCGGGAATTTTTCTTACAATACATCAAAATTTATTATTGAGTTACTTATATCCTAGGAGGAATTCAAAACGAATTTCGCGCACTACCTAGCCCGGAGCTACTCGTTGACCATGTTCGCAAGCTCAGACAAGTGCACATTGTGTTGGCTAAAGGCTCGGTCCATTTTCTCGCGGTCATACCGTCTCAAAACGGTTTCTAGCCGGTCGTGAAGTAGCTGAGCCACCCCGCGGAAATTGCTCGGTGACTTGTTGAGAAAATAGGTGGCTACGAGATGGCGGACACCGTGCGGACCAAATGAGTGCACCTCGGGGATGTAAAATCTTGTGATTCTTGAAAATAGTACGTTTAGCGTTGAATGTTTTCCGCCTGTTTTTCCGTTGGGGAAAAGCCATTCCGACGACGGCTGGTTCTTAATAAGTGCCGGGCGATATTCGTTAATGTATTCGTCAAGACGCTCAGCCAGGCCATCCAATCCTAGCTGGGAATCGTAGTCGGTCAGGAGCGAACCCTCGTCGTTCTTGAAGCTGTTACCTGTCAAGCGAAGATGCCAGTGACCGTCCGCATGCTTATACAGGTTTCCGCTATTGTCCTCACGCCAACGTATTAGACTGAGCGTTCGGATTCGAAGGGGATTGCTGACCAACAGCATGACAAGCAGAGCATTTCGTTTATGTTCCGCTTGAGCTCGACTGCCTGGTGCCGCTTCGGCTGCAAGTTTGTCCAGATTTTTGATTGAGCGGAACAGCGGCAACAACGGCTCTTTTAGGTCAAGGAGCGGACGAAGTGGTTCATCTGGGTCTCTGGAAACGTTTTTTGCCACTTTTTTCCATTCATTCGCCATTTTATGAGCAGCCGCACACAAAGTATGCCAATCGCGTCCGCCGAGAATTTCGGTAGGGATACGGGCGGCAAAATGTGCTTGCTGCCACAGGTATCCTGTTTCGCTTCGGGTTAGTTCAGATACAAGTGCAGCAAATGCTCGGTGGCCGCCGTGGATGAGGCCGCCCGAACCTGCTTTCATGAATCTGAGGTACGCATCGATGTAACTAGGGACTGCAAGCATAGCTAACGTTTGGACTTGCTCAGGTGCGAGTCCGAAACCGGTGCGCCAAACTAACTCCTTTGGAGACATTATCCCTGCCTTAATCTGCTTTTCCCTCATCTGTTCAGACCAGCCTGGTGGTGCGGTTTTTGGAAGGCACAGGAACCCCATGTAATAGCGAAGTCGCTTGAGAGTGAAGTTTGCAGTTTCGCAGCCCAGGCCGTCAACCATGCACAGTGGGTTTGGCGCGGAGATGAGGTCTTTGTGTGGAAGAAGGCGCCAGGCGGCATATCGCTTTAAGACCGGGGAGATACAAGTTTTGTATTCAACGAAGGCGGCCCACTCAGCTACCCATTCCGGGCTTAGGCTGGAAAGTGGAAATCCATAAGTCTGACGTTGGACGCGCTCACGGAATGAAATTGCCGGTGGGGGAGCAATATTTTCGTCGCGAGAGGCACGCGGGAGCAGCGATTCGAGATGGCCACGCTCTAGTCCCAACGCACGTTCCAGGCGCCGAAGCGAAGGTAACCCTGAAGTATTCGGAAAGGCGCCAGCAACCCACCTTTGCATCGCGGAAGTGGAAATTCCGGACTCTCGCGCTACGGTCTTAGGAGCGCTTTCCTGCTGGGCCAGACAGCGACGCAGTTCGGCATGAAAAGGGCGGTTATTAGTAGGGGACTGTTCGTTGTGAGCTTCCAGCGCCGTTTGATGCCAAGCGCGCAAGTGCGACTGACGGTCGGACCTGCCCTTGGGATTGTTCGCCCACTGCGACAGATATTCACTCGACCGTGCATCGAATTGGTCCAGAAGTTCCATACCGACCCGGTTAGACTCGCTTTTTCCCAAAAAAACCAAGAAGCCGTTCAGAGTAGACCTCTGATTTCGAACAACTTGCGTTTCTCCGGGCGGAATCCCGCACAAAGAAGGTCGTTTGTCGATACGCGCACGGTGGCGTTCGATGAGTTGTGCATATGTAAGGTTCATCTCGCTTTGTGCGACTCCGATGAGACCCCATTGGGTAGGTGGCGGTGCGTTATGAAGATACGTTATGTCATAACGCACGTTTCCTAAGCTGTTGAAATTTAATGACATACTTATCCCTCTTAGAACCCCAGATTGGAAGTCTGGTGTTCGGACATGCGTTATTGGCCTCCCCAGTGGAGTGACAGGCGTGCTTTTAAGTTAGTAGGGATACGTATAGCGACATGCTCTATACCTTGCGAACGGCGTAAACGGTTGAGCTAGCTCTTTTCAAAAGCGAACTTATTACCGTAGATTAGACTCAATTGAAGCGCCCGCCACAGTCGACTTGCTGAAGTATTCAACCCAACGGGCGGACCTGGCGAAAGACATTCTTGGAACCCGGTTGCCGACGTTGAACTTCAGGCTCGCTCGAAATTGCTGACACAAATTCAGCTGATTTCTGTTGTCGACGCTGTTCAGAGCTTAATATGGAACTGTTTCACGCTACAGTTGCTATACCTAAGGAGACTCTACTTTACGGGGTCGACGGAGGTCATATGAAAGTAGCTGAAAGTGAAGTGCCAGTCTACCAAGGGCGGCTGATGTCGCCGAACGAAGTTCGGACCGCGATGCATCAACGAGGCGGGATACTGCCACACAGATACCAACAGAGCTGGTATCTGTGTGGTGACGTCTGCGAGGAATTTTTTCACCGTGTAGCACGCCACGAAAAAATCACGCATAGCGTAACGATTTTCAGCGTCAATGGGAGTACGTTTTTCGCTGTTTTTTGCCTTCAAATTTGCGAACACCAGACAAGGTTCTTGCTGCCGTTTGCTTCTGAAAAAAGTGTACGGTTTGTCGAACAGGTTGAACGTACCGGTGTCTTCATTTCGCTTGGAAGAGCAGGGACGGAAGAGGCTCTCCTACTGGAGTTTGTTGTCGGAGAAAATCAACTTCGAGACCTCCGTGCTGTTGCCAAGCGGTGTTCTCGACTGCCTTGCGATGTTGATATTAACGAACTGAAAATGGCATCCTATTCGATGACTCAAGCATCATTCATTCCAAATAGGTCAGCAGCAACTGTGGTAACGGAGGTGTGTGTCAACGTCATTCTCGACAACTGACACGGTATATTAATTCAGGGCTCGCTAGCAAAGCGAGCCCGTTCTCTGGTCATCAAGAATTTGCAAGAACACGCTCTGTTGGCATCTATTACCATCGGCCGAATGGCATTATGGACAGCGACGTGCTGCCTCTGACATTTACGCATAGGCCGTATGAAGTGCAAAGAGTGCCAGCGTTCACATGCAACCGCGCGACTTGGTGTTTGAAGTCAGTCACCATATCTCCGTTCCACCTTGGTGCTGGTGCGTCTACTAACAAGTGCAACTTGGTCGTCGGGATGCTCTAATCATCACACTAGATGCGTCTGGCGCCCGATACCAGCGCTGAAGTTGCTGTGTGCGAGCGTCGTCGGAACAATTTGGCGTGGGGGCCTGCTACAGTTCCCGCCTCGTACGCGGCATGACACTGTCACCACCGATGTTGAAGCGCGCTGCGTGTCTAACCAGCCGGCGGCGGACGACAATGTAGAAGGGATGGCCGGAGGGACGCCGGCACCTAGTAATTGCCTTCCACCAATGCCTGGAAGTGGCTGGCGCAATAAGGCCTAGCTAAGGAACAGGTGCAATTTCTCGAATTATTGTCTCTAAGCTAATCCTGTCCAAGCAAATTCCTCGGACACTTTCAACTGAATAGGAGCCGATGCCACTAATGGTGCTTAGTTAAGCGCGGTATCGCTGAATTTAGCAGTTAAAAACAGCGCGTCACCAGCAAGAAAGGCCGGCCCGATGCGAATCGAAGGGGCTCTTTTAGCTTTATTGAACGGCATGAGGTCTATGGCTCCTTTTTTAGGACTATAAGATGGCCTTCGGACTGATGCCACGCGTATTCGACCGCCAAGACTCATCCTTAATGAAGAAGGCCATAAAGGATACTGAGTGCGGCGTCCGGCTCTCCTTTTTTATGTCTAACGCCAGCGTCAGGTTGGCCAGCTATGCGAGCTTGTACGCCGCCGAGGCCGCCGGGAGAGCAAACTGCGCATATGAATACCTTACCCCCCCACCGCGAGAAGTCTGCCACCTGCGTGCAGGGCACCGTCAGTCGGAACTAGATATATTTGAAGTACAGGCCCGCTAGCGTGGTGGGCATGAGTATGATGAAACTTATCCATATAACGCGTTCCATGACCCTAATAATCCTGTTGCGTCCGGCCGACGTTTCAAGGTATCGCAGCATTCTATCGACCATACAATCTCCTTCATTCTGATGATGTCGATGATACGCTAACAGATGCGATAGAACATTCTGGGAGAGCGCCATGCTGCGATATATGCTGAGGGTCGTGAACGACAATTCATGCCATGACCGCGTCACCAAGGTGCTCGGCGGGCCAATGCTGGCCGCAATGGTCGGCGTGGTCGCCGCTCTGATGCAGAGCTGACGAATATACTTGTAATCCTCCCTCAATCTGCGCGAGTTCGCGAATGGGGAGGAGGTATACTGTTCTCCTATACATAGGAGGAAAATTGGCGCCAATCTTGTATCTCGACTACGACGGAGTTCTACATCCAGCAGACGTTCGAGTCACTGAAGCCGAACCACTGCAGCCGCGAGTGTACAGCGGCGGGAAGCCGACAAACCATCCCTTATTTGAGCACGTGGTCTGGCTCGAGCGAATTCTGGAGCCGTTCCCTGATGTCCGAATCAGTCTGTCTACGAGCTGGGTGCGGACACTCGGCTATGAGCATGCGGTGCAGCAGCTCACTCCGACGCTCCGAGCTCGGGTTGTAGGGACGATTTGGCGCGGGGGGCTGTTGCAGTTTCCGCCTCGTACGCGACACGATGCAATCACGACCGATGTAGAAGAGCGCGGGGTGCAGCGCTGGCTCGCACTGGACGACGACGTCGATGGATGGCCGGAGGAACGCCGGCACTTGGTAATAGCGCCTGATAACTCGTCGCAGGGGCTCTCACAACTGGGAATAGCCGAAGAGCTGGCGGAGGCGCTGGCGCTGCTATGTTCGGGCCAGCCTCTAGAGCCGCGCCACTCTACACGCGCGCATAGCCCATCGACGGTCGAGCGCCTGTCCAGCAGTTAAGCCGACTCACCTACGACGCAACAATGAAGAACCGAGCACTGCAAAAATTTCTGGCTGACGAATCGCGCGCGTTGAAAATCCTGGTGACTATCGCGGTCGCAATGATGGCGCTCGGCCTGGCAGTGGCCGTTAGCGCGGTCGTTCTGCTGAGTTAAGCTGGCTCAACTCAAACGGCGGTGTCTGTGACAATCGACTCGGAGGCGTGGGAACGCGCGCTGCGCGAAGATAAGGTAATTAAGAAAGTCTTGGCGGATGCACGACCTATACGGTCGCAGCCCAAGAGCATCCCCGCATCGATTCGCGCGGGCCGAGAGCTGATTGCTGACAACGATAGACAGTTACAGTATATTTTTAGGCGCGTCGCATCCTCCCTGCGCTAGCCGCTACCACCAGAGATAGTATGAGTCCTTACGAAATTGCAGTGCTGGTCGTTTCCACGCTTGTTGTGGGGTTTGCCGTTGGCCGGGTGTTCAGCTTATGCAAGCGCGGTTGAGCCGGCTCAATTAGTGCTCATCGCCCCGAGGGCGAGTTCCAGGACCTACGACAGCCCGCCGGCGCTGGACCAAGCGCTATGCGCACTGTCGCCCACGCCATCCGCTTTGCAGGTGCTACTGCACGAGGAGCTCTGTTGACTAGAGTTGAGCCGGTTCAGGGCGCGCACCCTGACCAACAAGATTTATCGGAAGAGCTCGCTAAGGGAGCTTTTGGTATGCCTACGAAAATATATCTTCCCCTTTTTTTGAAGGAGGTAGCTCAAGTCTGGAGCAGTTGATTTGGCGAAGGCCGCGAGGATTGAAGGGTAGCAAGCGAAACTGCGCGCATTGGTACGTTAGAGAACTGGCGCCCGACGGCGCGAGCGCGAGGGTGAGCACTTAGTAGTCTGGCTAGTTGAGCCGGCCCGATTGGCTTGCTGGTCAAGGTCGTAGAGTAGGGCTGCTCTAGCCAAGCGACATGGCCAACTGCCGTGAATGTTTAATGGCTTCCAGTTCTACTTGAGTCGGCTCAACTCAGGTCTGTCTTTCTGATTGAACCCGAAATAAGCGCTAGCAGCCCTGCCTCGTCTCTAGCTTTGTTCCCATGAGACTGTGTTCGTGTATTTCTCTATAGCCCGGGGCGAAGCTGCACTCGACGATGTCGGCTTCCCCGACGATAGGAGGGCCGATTTCTTGATAGAGCGGCGGCAGGACGAAACGCTCTGGGTTGAAATGGGGTGTTCGCGGCAGCGCAAATTGCGCCGAAGTCTACTGGTTGAACCGGCTTAACTTGTCCCGCACAGCAAAAAGCCGCACCCAAGGGGGTGCGGCTTCAATCAATTCGCTCGTAAATCATTCGCTGCGTCGGACAGTGCAGCATTGTCATAGCCTCTAACCCACCAGCCACAATACACACCATACACCGCAGGCGCGTGGCGCTGCTTTCCCTCGCGGTATGCAGCTGCACCCTTCGTGAAAGCACGCTCGCCGACGAGTCTCTCCAACTCTGCAATTGCATCATCAATCATCGTACGTTCCTGTTGTTGACCTAGGACGTATAGCTACAATTGCCTCCAATTGAGCCGGCTCAATTGAAAGATAAACTCCGATACCTTGCGCTAGATGGCAGGAAAATGCGAGCCGACAATACCTAGCGGCTCGGCCGGATTGAGCCGGCTTAGGAAACCGTGGCTGTCTCTCGTCCGCGTCGAGTACTCGTATAACGACACTCACATGTATCAGAGTATGGGAGATGAAATCCTGAGCGCTGAAATCAATGACGAGCAACTCTCGCACCTGAACTCCTTGCATGCCAACGACCAGATGACAACTGCGCACATTTTTGCGGACGCTTATGGACCAGTGTGTCCGGCGACTGAGGCTGGCGCCATCGACCGTGATTACAAAGACGACGGCGACCGCTAATCCTGATACGGCCCCACCCGGGCAACTGACGCAGATAGAATGCCGCACCTAATGGCGCGACCTCACCCATTGGCTACCAGTTCTTAGCTAGCGACTCCCCCGCTCGCTCTCAAGGAGCGAGCTTACTTGCAGTCAGGGTTAGCACGGTTCCACTTATCGTTATTTCGTGCCGGGGCCAACTGAGCAGCCGCCGCCGGGACCTGTAGATAGAACCCCATCAGGACCTGTTGATTTTCCTCCGCCTGAACCTGTCGATAAACCCCTGCCTGGCCCGGTGGAAAGTCCACCACCTTGGCCAGTCGACAGACTTCCCCTGGCCCTGTGGACCCGCCACCGTCGGGCCCAGTCGAAAGTCCGTTACCAGGTCCAGTAGAGAGGCCACCGCCGGACCCAGTAGAAAGGCCTCCACCGGGGCCAGTGGAACATGCTCCGCCTGGACCGGTTGAGGCAACACATTGCGCAAAGGCGGTCGCGGACACAACGGTGAAAGCAATGGCTACCATTACTCCAATTCTAAAATTTCTCATCGATGCTCTTTTGGTGTTGACTAGTTGCCACTCCTAACTTCCCTTGGACGATGACGGTTGCACGCAGATTGCAATATTAATCGAAGCGACCTTAGGAATAATTGAGGGTTAGCCAGAATATTTGTGGGTAGATACCATGAGCGGCGACATTTTCTGACGCTTTAGTCCGGTGGCTATACTACTGCTTCCATTAACATTTTTTTCCAAAAAGGCCATTTTGCAAGAGCTATATGATGTGTCTAAAAATCGAAAGCCTAAATTTTAGGCCTCTCATAGTTTCTGTTGCTATAGTAATAATATATTGCATTGACGGAAGATATTGACTAATCTGTTGTCGGAATGCCGATGATGCGGTAACTCAGGTGGCTTGTTATGGGATGTTATGGATGAAAGTGAGTGATAAATGAATAATAAAAGTAATGCAGTTTCCGACGTGGCATCAACGAATGTCGATAACGCGCTGACAAACTCTGAAATATTAAGTGCCGGACCAAAGACTCTTGCGAGACAGTTTGCAGACGCGATGGGAAACGATGGTCAACGTTTCGCATCTCCAACTGGAGCCGGATTCGCCGACATGCTTGAGCGTATTTCTCCCTGGGGCGTACGTCATCAACGCATGGACGACGGTGATATTACTCGCTACGAGTTAGCTGATGGTTCCGCGATTCTCGAGGCATGTGGCTGCTGGGATGAGGAGCATCCGGACTACCGATTTCTGATGGCATGTGGGAATCCCACCGAGGATACTGTTGCAAACCATGCTGAGATTTTGGACAGGGCAGGGTATGACATTGCGCCGGCGAACATCGAACCCAATTTTTCGAGGGATTTGACCCCGACCCAGTTGCTGTTTCGGCGCATCTTTGACGTAGCGGTAGGTCTGGAGCCAGCCGAAAATAGTCCTGCTGGAAATATCAGAACATGGCTAGAACGGCAAGCCGATTTGCAGCAGGGTCTAGCGGAAGCGGTGCGTGACTTGGCAAACAAGGGACTATCCTTCGGTCAAAATGGGGCCCTTGGGGGGTCATTGTTTACGATGAAAAAGGTGATGACTCGGCTTGGGAAGTAGTTTGGAGTACTTACGAAGGCTACTGGACAGACTTGGGAACTATGTTGGAACTAGCTGAACTAGGCCAAGAGATTCCGGATTGGTTCGAAGGCGACTGGGTATTCGTTCGCGGTGTTGCCAATGCTTGGGTTGAGCGCGGCGTCATGAAAAAATGTTAGGGGCACCTCCGGACACGTAACGGGGCACTCTGTCAAGCTAATAGAGTGGCGGCACGACCGGTTTAATTGGCTGCCAACGTGCTTCCCGCTCCTACGATGGGTCGCAGCCAGCCTTGCGTTCGTAACTTTGGTGGGCAACGAGCCGGGACAGTTGGCAGTTGCATGCTTGAAAATTAGGCGCTAAACCGGGCGGCGCCCAAACTTGGGCATGGCTTTATGTGGCGATGAGAAAGTTGCCGACAAGACCGGCCGCGAGGGCCGGTTGAGTTACTATTTTGGTAGCAGAGCAGCTGCGCGCTATTCAAAAAATTTCAAGGCATTCGTCCCGGTCTCGTAGCCGTGAGCCTCGAGATTTTCATTTGTATCCCAGCCATTTGGTCCGTTATAGATGAGGAAGTCCGCTACCATGCCACAGGCCTGAAACGTTGCAATCGCAGCTGCGGTAGCCGGTGTATAGATGAATGACCCGATTGCACGAAAAATCTCATCTTCCTTGAAAATGCCAACGAGACGGATGATTGCATCGCCCCTGGCATCGTCGCTGGTCGCGCCAGCTCCAAGAGTTCCACCGAAATACGGCTCTGTAACGATGTAACCGGCCTGGATGAATTGATATTTAGTGTTGGTGATGATGGTCATGGCGAGTGCTCCAGTGTGATTGGCGCTAGCGAAATTGCTGATGGCCTGAAACACGTGTATTCACCTGGTTTATACGTTTGAGTGTTATTTGAGAGCGCCGTCGGGGCGGCCGCCATAACTTCCGCGCGAGCAAGCTTGATGGCCTGCCCATGCTGCCAAAATCACTTGTGACGGCGACAACCTCGGGACCGAGGGCGGCGCCGGCTTACTCGCCGCGCGTCCGGGGCCAATCTCCGAGCAGAAACAGTTTTTTGCTAGCCACCTGCGTGCCGACGAAAGGTCCTGGTTGCCACTGAATTGTTGCCTTGGTGCCGCATCAAAAACTTTCGAGTGTTGATAATTCTCAAGGGATAAGTGATTTTTGGCAATAAGTTGTAAGAATTTGATTCTTCGCGGTGTCTGCGAAAGGGGCTATGAAGATGCCGGTAGCGGAAGTGACGTTTGCCCGTAGCTCTATCCGAGTGCGCATGACGCTTGCCATAGAAGGCTCCTTTGTATTTGAGGACTCAGATGTAACTCAGATGGTCCGCGAAATGGCTGTGCGCGGCGTCACAGAGCTGCGGCTGACCAACCCGTATAGCGTCAAAGTTCCCACGAACTGCGACACCCTTACAGACGCCGCCAAGCAGCGCCTGGATGAGCCACTAGCCGCATATATCCTGACATAATTGTGACGTCAAACCGTAATCGGAATAATGGGCGTAAATGATATAAATAGTTTTTATTCGAATGGAAGAACGTGGCCGCCCGCTAGCATAGGCCTAGTTTCTGTGCTGAGTACTGACATAGAAGTAATGCGGTCACCGAAGACTCCCGTACGGATTTCTGTCCGCGACCTCATCCACCTCTGGCCATGGTGCTTTGACCAGTGGGTCGAGCCAGTTCGCCATCAATGTCATCAGCTTCAACCTGTCGATTAGTTCCGCCGGCGCCGTCTTGCTCGCAGCAACATCTTCTATAAAGCGGCGAAGCAACCGGGCACGGTCTAGGTCCTTTGCCATCTTCTCAAAGGCGGCGAGTTTGGCCAGCAATGAGTCCTTGTTTGCTTTGGCTGCGTCCCACTCCTGCGCTTTCGCACGACGGGCAAGTTCACGCTCCGCTCGCACCTCGTTCTCGACGTTTCGACGAATGGCGGCATCTGCGACCGAGCGAACCGCCTTTTGTACTTTAAGCTCGATGGTACTGCGGGCGGTGTCCTCGACCTTGCAACTGTCGTAGTAGGTCGAGGCGGATACTATGGACGCAAATAGCCTACCTGTCGGGATATAGCGGTATTCCGGCGCACGATACACCCATGCTTGTTGGCGCGCCCCAGCACGCAGCGGCTTTGGCGGCGGTGGCGGCACCAGCTCTTGCGTGATTCGTTCTTGAATGCGGACGAAGTAGCGTTGCCCATGCAAAGTAAAACAGTTCCGCTTAGTGCCGGCTTCGCGGCGCATTCCGCGGCGGAGCGTAGGCAAGGGCGGGTGGGCGTTCTCAAATCTTGCGCCCACGATGTTAAGCTCATGAGCGAATCTGGCGACTAGCAGAAGCGCACGTTCCTTTAATTCTGGAGATACTGAAATATCAGCCCAGGTCACCCCCAGCGACCTGCAAGCGCCTTCCTCAAGCTTTACACTCTTCATGGCGCGCACGACCAGCTTCGCTTGCTGAGAGAATGCTGCTACGTCGATAGGAGGAGAGTAATCTGGTGTCTCTGAGTTTTCCGCATCCGGCGTGGAATTTAGAGCCTTCGCGACACGCTCTTCCAGCACCTCGTCAACATCGGCTACATTCATCACGCGCTCGTACGTCGTAAGACGAGTAGTCTTATGCAGCGCTGGCTTCGGAATCGTCTTACTGGCAGCGAGCTTTGCCCAGTACCCTCTTGGTGGCAGTGGAACGTCCAGTGAAACGCAGATTTTTCGGAGGCCGACATCGGACAATCCGTATTCCTTAGCGAGCTTTGTCACTGGCGTCGCCCAGACTTCATCGAAGAGTTTTTGCCGTTCAAAGGTTGTCTTTTGCCAAGTCATGGTTCTTCCTTCCTGATGTCGAGCTCGCCTGTAGCTTACAGCAAGAAAATTGCTGAATGGACATTTAGGTGTTCGATGATTACACTGATAATAGGCATTAAAACAAGCTTCATCCTTCTCTGCGACTGGAATATATGAAAAGTACTTTTTCGGACTTTGTAAAAAGCGTGGGCGATGCCGTTGCGTCAGCTACTGACACGGCAACCGCAGCTGTCAGTGCATCGCTGACCACAGCAAAGAACTCCGCCGAAAAGGTTGGTCATTCCGCGCTTGAATTTGGAACGTCGGCCGGCGAGGCTCTTGGGGGCGTCGCCAATACGGCATCGAGCCTCTCGGCAAGAGCAGGCGAGTCCATCTCCGACAGTGCATCCAAGTCGATGTCTGTAGTCAAATCAGGCGCCGTGGCAGCCGGTGAGTCCGCAACTGCAGGTGCTAAGTCGGCAGGAACGGCTCTTGGTGTTGCAGCCGACTCTGCTGGTGACGTGCTCGGTGCGCTCGGGGTCTTAGTCGGTGATTTGAACGGCGACGGCAAAGTGGATTTCGAAGATGCGAAGATTGCTGCTGCGAAGGTTCGAGAGGTTGCTGGCACCGCGGCGGCAGAGCTTGGTCAACTGGGCAAAAGCGCTCTGCAATCAAATTTCGTAAAAGACGCAGCCGCCGGCGCAGTGGTCGGTGGCGTTTTGGCCTCGATGGTTCCAATTCCAATTATTAGTACCGTCGCCGGTGCCACTGCCGGTGCGGCGCTAGGCGTGTACCACAGTATCGGTAAGAAGTGACTCCAGCGTGCGACCTGTCTCGACCCACGGCTGACGTCGACAACGTTCTTGAAGTCCTGCAGTATCAGGTTCAGCGAAAGCTCGGCCGCTGCATGCTACGCCTGCAGCAATACGAGCGTCTATTGAAGGCAGTGGTCGCGGGCATGGCAGTGGAAGGCCCAATTGAACAGTTGCCCGCCACGCGGGCCAGGCAGGAGGCCGGCGCGAGCGACAAGAGTTTGGGTACATTGGTGCGGATGTTCACCAGCAGTCACTTAACTTCGGCGCCGTCAGAAGGTGTTAACGCAGAAGCAGAAGACTCTAGCTCTGACTGCCAATCTGCCGATGTCGCTTGGGCTAGCATGCGCTTCACTATCTCAATGTCGCCTGAGCGCTATGCCGACACCAAGGCGGGCTTGGCGGAGTTGGTTGCGCTGCGCAATGGCCTTGTCCACCACCTCATCGAACGTTTTGATATATCCGACGAACGCGGCTGCCGCGCCGCGATTGCGCACCTGGAGACCTGCTACGAGCAGATTGATGAGCACTGTTTACGCCTGAAGGCTTGGACCATGAGCTTAACTGCGTCCCAGGAGTTGGCGCCTTCATACTTGCAGTCAAAGGTATTCGAGGAAGCATTCGTACACGGTATCAACCCGGATGGCTCTGTATGCTGGCCGCGGAGCACGATTGTCGAATGCTTGCGCGAGGCAGAGGCAGATTGCCAAGCCGACGGCTGGATTTTGCTGGACGCTGCGATATGCTTCATTTCGAAGGAGCACCGAGACCAGACACCGAGCAGATATGGCTGCAGGACTTGGTGGCGGGTTTTGAAAAAATCAGGGCAGTTCGAGCTACGAAGTGCTGCTGGTTCGAATGGGACGGTGGGCCAGACTTGGTACCGTGTTTTCCCTCCTGTCAGCCGGCCCGACGTCCCGATGTCCCAACGTCCCGGTAAGTCTGCCGTATGAGGAAGCCGTCTGGCGGAACTAAAACGTTTTTCAGGGCAATAAAATGAGTTCATCTGCAAAATCGTGTCGACCCGTGGGGCAAATTGCATGCCCTTCCAAACAGAGGGGCACTCATAGGCAACCGCGGCATTCTTCACGACGACGGGAATAAAATTGTCAGACCATGGCGCACAAGGCGTGGGTAACCTGCCTTCTTGAATTCAACGGCATTAAGCGGCCTAAATCATTCTCTTCAGGGAACTACTCAGAGCTCTTTTTCCTCGACGAAGCGACTGCCTTTGCTGCTAGTCACCGGCCGTGTGCTCATGCCAGAGAGCACGCCACCGTGAGTTTAAGGATGCTTGGGTACGCGCAAACGTAGCTGACGAACTGCGTGCATCAACGTTGATGCCAGCCATTGACCGCGTTCTCCACGCTGAGCCGTGCGTTCCGGGCGTTCGCAAAGTGACGTTTGATGCGCCGCTTGTCGAACTCCCTCTAGGTGCGATGTTCGAGCATAAGGATGTTGCTTACCTCGTTGGGGCCGCTGGATACCTGCCTTGGTCGTTGACGGCTACGGTGCCGCAAAGACCATCGGCCCCACCACGGTCGTGAAAGTGTTAACGCCACAATCTGTCATTGGAGCCTTCGGGGAAGGATTTATGCCGATTGTTCATCAGTCCGCGAGCAAATACGATGGTTAACGAAAAAAACGCTGGCATCTTGAATTCTTGTTATCGGAACACTGTTTGAGTGCACAACGCCGCTAGTGCAGCCTTGGCCAACCTAACTGTTTGCTTCGATTGGGAACCGCGCTCCCATCCAAAACGGTGCAATTCGCTTGCGTACCAAAAGGACGCTACGCTCGTTGGCCAAGTAGTAACATCGGTTGGCTTAGACGCGGTCATTGCAGAATCTACTCAGCAGCACTTTGGCGGGTGGTCAGACATTTGACCTAAGTGCATAGATGAGCGTCCGGATACGCAATCCCCAACTTCTAGCAGAGGTCGAAATGAACAAGAAAATTGCGCCAAAGGATAACAGCGCCAATATGCCAAATGCCAACCAGGGCACGCCTGGCACCAATCGACCGTACGACCAAGTCCAAGGAAATCGAGGCAAGCAACTCTCCGAGAACAAGCAATCGACGCATGGCGTGAAGCCTCAAAGTGGAACGGAGGGGCAAGTAAGAGCGGTTAAGGATGCTCTCATGTTGGCGACCTAAATTTAATTGGCTGTGTGTCGCCAGGTTACAAAAGCATAAAAGTTCCTCGGTGTCTTACCGAGGAACTGTCAGCTCAACCTGAGGTTAAAGCACGTTCTTGACCTTGTTCAGCATGGTAGACAGGAATTGTCCCCAGAACTGCGTGAGGTCACCATATTGCTCGACCGGATTAGAGTTCATGGATTCTGCTTTACCGTATGAAATCAGCAGTAGAGTCAATGCTTCGATTGTCCGTCGTGCTGCTGTTACCGCCTCGTCTCCGGAAACTGTCCCAGGGTCGCGTTCAGAAATAACCTTCAGCGGCTCCCACATTTCACGGTAGAAGGGATGCCTTGTGTTCAGGCGGATGATGACCTTGCCGGCAACGTGTGTGGTGGCGATAAACATGTTTCCAGGAAAACTCACCGACTCGACAACGAATGGCAGCTCCTTTTTGTCCTCTACATATTTCTTTTGCTCTTCCGGTTTAATGAAGCCGGCATCTTCCGCTAAGTCCTTCAGAGCATTTCCAGCATCCTGCTCATTTCCTGGCCGGTCGACACGTCCCTTTGGCATAACCGCATCAACATTCTTTACGGCGCCGAGAATTGCAGCGTGCTCGCCGGATGCCTGATGTTCCTCACGGCCGACTTCACCCCAAACGCGCTCAATCTCCTTGCGCGCGATGGGGATGAAGCGTTTCAAAAGGTCGCGGAGCTTATCGCGCAGTTCACCGTGCGGCTCCACGCCGCGCTTGACATTGCGAATTCCGAAGTAATCGTCCAACGCGGGTTCAAACGAAACCTCGATGCCAATAAAACGGTCTTGGGTCTTGATACCGTCCGGAAGAATGCGTGGCACGTTTGCATAGGCAACCTCGCGATTCTTCCTTACGAAACTGAGCATCCCTTCGTTGTCCGGAACACGCAGCGCCTTCGCTAGGTTGTCACCGCCCGCAAATCGCTGCCGAAGTACCTCCTTCGGATACAGCGTTACCCGCAATTTCGCCGTTTCTCCGCCAACCTTCACCGTTTCTTCACCAATGAGGGTTGCAGGAAAATGTTTGAGAACACCCTTCTTAAGGTCGTCGCGCTTCACTTCCTTCGAGAGCACCGTATTCGCCCATGAACGTTCCATCAGCAAGAGGGGGTCGTGGGCTATCAGTGGACTGTCATTGACGTGAATCTTGATGCCACCTTCGATGAAGTACCGGAAAATTCGGGCGAGTTCCTTCTCCAACTCTTGGCGAAGTTCGTTGAAATCCTTCGCTGCGCGCCCTTCTTCCAGGCGGTCCACCTTAGACCAAACTACGACTGTTCCTGTCTCCTCGGGCAACGTGCATTTAAGGTCCTCCGGAAGCGCCAGAGGGGCAGGCGGTGCCAAGACGACTTCGCCGCCGGCTTTCTCGGACGCTAATGCCTCGTCGATGTCAAAATGGACGTGGAGCCATTCGGAGTCAACGCTATCACGACTCCATACATCGACCCGACGCCCAAAATTCAGCGCTGCGAGTTTTGCACCCACACCGTACTTGCCGATTGTGTCACTTCGCATGTAACGCGACGAGTAGCCGAGTACCAGGTAGTGATGCAAGATGTCAGGAGACATTCCTGCTCCGTCATCGCGAATAGCGATACGGTGGACGCGTTTCTTGCCTTTTTCTTCGCTTTGCTCCAGAACTACGTGAATGTTGTTGGCGTTGGCCTCGATACTGTTATCTACAACTTCGCCTAGCGCTGTAGACAAACTGTGGCCGGAGTCGCGAAGAGATAGCAGCGCCTGCCCGGTCTGAATCATCGGGATATTTTTTTGCGCGGGGGCGGGTTTAACAATTTCGGTTTTCATTTATTAGCTCCATACTTTTTTGCAGCCGCAGCCCGGGGGTCTACGGTCACGGTGGGCGCGGCACCTTTTGCCTGACTTTGTCGCATCGTGTGCATCCAAGCCAAACAGTCCCCGGTGTCGCAGAAGGGACAAATTTCTAAATTGCCCGATGGGCGGGCGGGGTAAATTTGGTTCAACAGTTGGCTAGGGTCAGACGCGTGGAACCATGCCGCCTCCATCCGAAACCCCTGCAACTGGTCGCGACACGGCTTCCATGCAATGTGGGTCGTGATTGCCAATAACGGATGGTTCAATAGGCGAGTGCGTGAACACGTATCCGAACGACCGATGTAAAAAGGAATCTTGTTGCTGAACAGCATGTAGACGCCAATTGCCCGCTTGGGCACGAACAGGCGAATGAATGAAGCTGTTGCGGCGAAAGCAATACGCTTCGGCTCATCCAAGAGCAGGTCAACCCCGGTAAGCATCGCTTGCTCCTGTAGCTGGAACGCTGGCCTTGAGCGCATTTGGACTACGGCCCAAGAAGTGCTGGAAAACGGACCGTCGCATCGATGGTGGATGAACATCGAAACTGGGGAAGCTGCGCGAGTGTAAAGCGGAATTAAGGTTCGGGCGCAGTCGCGCGGCTACCTGTCTCCGAATTAACAATCGAGCATCTGCGAGGAGTTCGGATTCGAAATCGGCTTCGCTGGGGGTTGAACCATTGAATGCCAAATCAAGGGCTAGCTCGGCGATTCGATGGGAATTTGTTCCAGGACGATGCTTCGAAAGAAGCGCCTGAATAGAAACGACGGCGCGTGAATGCGCCTCAGCTTTAGAGATATTCATTGTCTGCCTTTAAGTGCAAGACCACCACTAAGGTGTAGCCTCGCCGTACTCGACTTCACACTGTCCCGTTTCTGCCGCCCCATCCTGATATAACGAGGCAACCCGGCCAGTTTCGTAATAGTAGGCGCGTGACGTGTCGAAGTCAACATCCATACTTGCTCGACCCACATCCTGATGTATGCAAGGTCGCCAGTCAGGATTTAGGCGCCGAGACGAGTTTGCAGACTGTCGAGTGTTCTGCGATACTGTACATTTATACAGTTGCGTGGCGGATTGACGCGAGCTTAGGTACACCCAAAGCGGTGAAAAACCGTACTTTTTTCATTGACAAACTTGCTTCGCAGCACGCTTCATTTCTCCAAGCCGGTGAGCGGCAAGTATTTTTGACTGGTGACTTCATCCAGTTGTACACTCCTGACCCAAATGATACAACTTCCATCACAGAATCCTCCGCAGTTTTCGGGGCACGAAACTTTCCCCCTGCGACAGCTTTGGCTACGCAAGGCCTATGACGCCGTAAACCGCCAAGATGGGCCCGCTCCACGTTCCGTATTTGCGGACGAAGAGGCCATTGTTCGCTTCGGTGTGGGCAAGAATATGGCCATGTCCATTCGTTTTTGGGCTACAGCATGCGGCATCATTGAAGAGGTCGAAGGTTACAGGCCGACGAAGCTTGGGCACCAACTTTTCAATCCGCAGAATGGACTCGATGAGTTCAGTGAGCATCCGGCGACTACGTGGTTAATGCATTGGCAGGCCGCGAGCACACATGAGAAGACCACGACATGGTGGTTCCTTTTCAATCACGTGGTGCAGCAGGTTTTCGACCGCGAATTCTTGACCGCCGCATTGTCGGGATTGGTTACTGAACACAAACTTCGAATTTCGATGGCAACGCTCAAGCGGGATGTTGAGTGTTGTATTCGCAGCTATGTTCCTCGGTTGGGTGGTGACTCACCTGAGGAAATGAGCGAGCCACTTTTTGGCGAACTCGGACTCATTCAGCAGAACGCGAAGGGCTCGTTCGAGTTCCGCCGCGGGGCGAAGCGTTCGCTTCCGGATGGAATATTTGCATACGCGCTACTGGACTATTGGGAGCGGATGCCGCACGCGGGTTCTGTAATGGCGTTTGACCGAGTCGCTTACGACTATGGTTCGCCCGGCCGAGTTTTCAAGCTTGATGAGAACGCAGTGGCAGACCGGCTCATGGCACTTGAGCAGTTAACCCGGGGCCAGATTCAGTGGACAGAGCAAGCCGGTATTCGTCAAGTTACGAGAAAAGATGCGGCATTGAAGAATCTTACCGAATACAAGTATAAGCTTTTGGAAAATGCATATGACTAAGCAAGCTAGAGCCGAGGGCGTCGAAAAGAGGATGCTTTCGGACGTAGTCACAATATCGCGTCAGTTTCTGCGCTCTGTACGAATTGATACTGATGTAGGCAGAGAAGACGCCCTGTCGGGGTACATTTGCCAAGGAACGGCGAGTTCGCTCTTGGAGAGTATGGCTCGCCAAATTGCAGAGACGCGTCAGCGCGCTTTTACTTGGACCGGACCCTACGGCGGCGGAAAATCGTCGTTGGCGCTCATGCTTTGCTCACTTGTTGGCGGCCCAAAGCTTCGCAGCAAAGCGAAGGAGATTCTCGGATTCCCCGAAGATAGCGTTGTACACAAAGCGTTTGAAGCCAAGGATGATGGTTGGCTCGTCGTGCCGGTTGTCGGCAAGCGAGCGGATGTAGTTCAAGAGCTAAGCCTCGCATTGGCTAAAGCACGTGGCCAGGCAATAACGCGAAAGCGAAATGTCGACGTCGTCGGAGAGCTTGTCGAAGCAGCAGAGCGCCATCCACATGGCGTATTGGTTGTTATTGATGAGCTAGGGAAACTGCTGGAATCGTCCGCGCAGGAGGGGGGAGATATTTTCTTCTTCCAGGAATTGGCTGAGGCAGCTAGCCGTTGTTCTGGCAAGCTCGTCATAGTTGGAATTTTGCACCAGGCCTTTGATGCATATGCATCGCGCCTCGGTCGCCAGGCGCGCGACGAGTGGGCAAAAATTCAGGGGCGGTTTGTCGATATTCCTCTAGTAGCTGGCGCGGATGAAGTCATCGAATTGGTCGGGAAAGCGATTGCTGTCGAAAACCCACCCGACCTTACTGAGGCTACAAAATTCGCTGAGAAAGTTGCGGCAGCCATTCGTTCGCGTCGGCCAGGTACACCTGCGACGCTGGCAACTTCGTTGCGTGCTTGTTGGCCTTTGCATCCGGTCACGGCTGCGCTGCTCGGGCCGATTTCTCGCCGGCGCTTTGGCCAGAACGAGCGGAGTACATTTGGCTTCTTGGCATCGCGTGAGCCATTGGGATTTGTTGAGTTCTTGAATGGCTACGAAGCTGAATGGTCCCGGATGTATGGCCCTGCCGCATACTGGGATTATCTGCGAGCCAACCTGGAGCCAACAATTGTTGCGTCACCAGATGGACATCGCTGGGCGCAATGTTGCGATGCTGTCGAGCGAGCGGAAGCAAAGGGAAACAAGACCCATGTCGAGTTGACTAAGACCATCGCATTAATCGAAATGTTCAGGAGTGGTTCGGGCCTCGTCGCGGACGAACAAGTCCTAGGTGTGTCAACGCCAGGTACAAATGAACCCCAGATACGCAAGGCGCTAGAGGAGTTGGCTGATTGGAAGGTGCTTATTGAGCGTAAGCACCTTGGGGCATGGGGCGTCTACGCGGGCAGCGATTTCGATATCGACGGCGCTATTAATCTTGCGCGCGCTGAAATCGGTGAACCTGACCTCGAACTCATTTCGAACCTTAGTAACCTGCAGCCGGTCCTGGCAAAGCGTCACTATCAGAAGACAGGCACGATGCGATGGTTTACTCGACGCATAATTCGCTTGGATGAGATTGAGAAATCGGTTGAAAGTTTCAAGTTGAAAGGCGCTAGTGCGGGCGCCTTCGTGATGTGCCTTCCGGAAGCCGGTCAGTCAGTTCGTTCCGCAGAGCACCGGGTTCGACATGCGAGCGCAGACGCCTCGCTGGACACGTTACTACTTGGTACCCCTAAGAATGCTGAACGCATAGCTGAGCTAAGCCTGGAACTCGCGGCCGCTGAGCGGGTGATGAAGACAAGGCCAGAACTACATGGCGACTCGGTGGCGCGAAGAGAAATCGTCGGACGAATTGAGTCTGTGCGGTCTTCGCTTGAGGAGGAACTTACCGATGCATTTGCATTGTCGAAGTGGTTCCGTAGTGGAACCGCCGTCGAAACCAAAGGCTCAGTAGTTCTGTCAGTAATTGCTTCAAATATCGTTGAAGACGTTTATGACGACGCGCCTTGTATCTTTAGCGAACTGATTAATCGCGAAGACCCATCGAGTAATTCGGTCAAGGCTCGTAAGATGCTTATGTATCGGATGGTCAGTCACGGAGACGAAGAAAAACTAGGGTACGACAGCTTTCCAGCTGACGCGGGCCTCTATTTTACAGTCGTAAATGACCCTGGTCTCCACTGCGTTCGCGAAGGTGGTCAGTGGGCGTTTGGTGACCCAAATCTAAACGCTCGAGGTAGGTCATTTGAGGGACTGTGGTGGGCTACAAAGAGCTTTCTATTGACAGAGGGGCGGTCAGCAACCCTGCCAGAGCTCTATAAGATTTGGAGTATTCCACCGTATGGAATTCGTTCGGGAGTAATGCCGGTGCTATCACTTGCATTTTTCCTGGCACATCGTTCTTCCTTGGCCTTGTACGTCAATGGCATCTTCACGCCGGACCTGAATGAGGCTGCGGTTGATGAATGGACGCTCGACCCCGGTCGTATTAGGTTCCAGCACGTTGAGGCGTCAAAGGACAAAGCTAAACTCATAGATGCATTGGCTAAGACGATTGGTGACCGTTCGAATTCTGAAGTTGGTGCGGCACCACTTGATGTCGCCAGGGGGCTTGTCGGCCTAGTGGTTTCTCTGCCAGGCTGGACTAAGCGTACTTCGACGGTGTCATCGCGTGCGCAACAGGTAAGAGCCATGTTGCTTAAGGCAAGTGACCCTCTACGTGTGCTTTTTTCCGACCTTCCGACACTCCTTGAGGCTGACGCGCCAGAGATTCTGAACGAACGCCTTCAAGATGTCGTAGACGAGTTATCAGGCGCGTACAAGCGCATGTTGACGGAGGTTCGTAGGCATGTTTTGGATGCGATGGACCATGAAGGCCGCCCATTTCAAGACCTTCGCATCCGAGCCGCCACGGTGAAGGGAATGACGGGAGATTTCAAGCTTGATGCGTATGCCACAAGAATTGAGACGTTCGAAGAAACGGATGAAACAATTGAGGCTCTCATTAGTCTGGCGGTTGACAAACCACCAGCGCAATGGGTTGACCGGGATGTCGATGCGGCGATTGTGAAGTTGGCCGGCTGGTCAGTTGATTTCCGGAAGGCGGAAACAATGGCGCCGTTGCGAGGGCGTCCGTCGACTAGACGCGTCATTGGCGTTGTTTTTGGCGCCAGCCATGGACAAGATGCAGCGGGCTTTGTCGATATCTCTGACGCAGACACTCCAGCCGTGGACCGGTTGGTAAAGGAGTTTTTGGCGAATGCACAAGGCGAGAGAAGAGAAGTTATCCTCGCTGCCCTTGCAGAGGCAGGAGCTATGATGGTCAAGCAGCAACAAAAGGGACGGGAGAAGACAAATGGCTGAGCGACATGTGTTGGGCCTTTCAGGCGGAAAGGATAGCGCTGCACTGGCCATTTATATGAGTGTTCACTATCCAGAACTTCCCATAGAATATTTTTTTACTGATACCGGAAAAGAGCTGCCCGAAGTTTATGAGTTCCTGGGTAAACTTGAAGGGTTCCTCGGGCGGCCGATTCGACGATTGAATCCAGACCGAGATTTCGATTTTTGGCTGCGTACTTATAACAATTTTCTGCCATCCGCCCAGACAAGGTGGTGCACCAGAAAGTTGAAGCTCGAACCGTTCAAACATTGGATTAAACCCTCGCTTGATGCGGGTGATGTTGTCTACAGCTATGTTGCAATCCGAGCCGACGAGGAGCATCGCGAAGGTATGGTCGCACAGCACAACAACTTGATAGTTAAAATGCCATTTCGTGAGGAAGGCATTGATAAGCCAGGCGTCATCGAGTTATTGGAGGGTTCTGGCCTCGGCATGCCAAAGTATTACGACTGGAGAAGTCGTTCCGGGTGTACCTTCTGCTTCTTTCAACAAAAAATTGAATGGGTCCGGCTGAAAGAACGCCATCCGCTTGCGTTTGAAGACGCAAAGACATATGAAAAGAATGCTTTGGAACACGGGTCACCGTTTACTTGGAGTCAAGGCGAGTCATTGACGAACCTGGAGAAGCCTGAGCGTATCGCGGAAGTTACGGCGGACTTTGAAATCCGCAAACAACGAGAATTGGCCCGACGCAAGCCGAACCCACTCCGCGTGATTCCTATCGAGCCGATTGATATTGACGACCTATATCTCGAAGACGAAGGCGGCGGAGCCTGCCTCATCTGCCACAAATAAGACAACAATCAGGAGTAATAGCGTGCCAAGTCCAGGACAAAAAATATTTGACGCAGAGTCGGAGAGTCTCTATGACTTCGTTTCCAAGAATGGGAGGGGTCTCTATATTCCGCCGTATCAACGAGATTACGCTTGGGATAAAACGAACGTAGAGCGCCTCATTGACGACACTATTCAAGGGTTGAATGCGCTTTTAAAGAGGCCTGACGAGTCCATAACATTCCTTGGCACAATCATCACCATGAACGATGCCAAAAAATCGACCATCAGTCCCTTGGTGAAGAACCAAGTGTACGGACAAGTTATGACAGTGATTGATGGCCAACAACGATTGACGACGTTGATGATGCTGTGTCTTGCAATGCTGCTGGAGGTCGAGGTCCAATGGGCGGACCTCCAGAAGATGAAGTTGACAGTTAGCGACGACACGAAGTATTGGCTCGAGACGCGCGTAAACGACTATCGTGGTCTTTTGTCGCAAATGCTGGCAGAGCGACAAAACAACGGGGAAGCTGAGTATCGACACTTCCCAAAGATGATTCGCGCCTTCAGCGATACCTGGTCCTATGAGTCTGACAAAGCAGCATATACGTCCCCAATTGCATGGTTACTGTTTGAGTTTGTGAAGTTTCGCGAGCAGGAAGAGCCAAACTGGTCGAAGTTTCCTGCTCAATTAAAGAAGGCTGCGGAAGGTAGTGCCAATGAAGGCGAGCGCAAACACTTCATGAACATCTTGAGAGTAATGCGTGCGCGGCTGAAGACCTTAACCGCTGACGATGAGTTTCCAGATGTTCTGGCCATCGTTAGGGACCCCGCCAAACAAGATACCCTCTTCGATGAAGAATTTCCGGACTCGATGCGCGATGCGATGGAAAAAGTTCTCAGCGGAAGTGGCTTGCTGATGGACGCTTTGGGTGTACCAATAAATGATGCAGGTGAGGGCGAGAAAGCAAAGCGTTGGTGGAATGGTGCAAGCAATCTCGTCGCGCTTCTGTTCTTCGCAAAATTCTCTTTGGAGCGAATCACGTTGGTCGTCGTTACTGCAACCACCGAGGATTTTGCCTTTGACGTGTTCGAAGCGCTAAACACAACTGGGCAGCCACTTACCGCAGTCGAAACGTTCACCCCTAAGGTCGTTCAATCGGTTGGGATGAGCAATTACAATACGTCGGAAGAGAAGAAACAAATAGATATAGCGTTTGGCTATTTGAAAAAGGCCTCCTCCGCAGACGAACGACAAAAACGTTCAGCTGAATTGCTGGTGGCGTTTGCTTTGGCTGAAAAAGGGGAAAAACGCTCTAAGAATCTAGCTGACCAACGACGGTTTATGCGGGAGTCATTCGACCAATACAAGTCGCGCAAGGACCAGCAAGAGTTCATCCGTCACCTGGCAGAGCTCTCTCGATTCTTTGATACGGTTTGGGTAACAGGAGCTAGTAAGCCAAAAATTGATGGACTTGAAGTGCCGGACCCGGCTGCACTTTGTATTCGATTTCTTGTCGAATTTAGTCATACGATAACTGCGCCGTTGCTAGCCCAATACGCCGCAGCGATTGGCGCAACAAGTGAACCAGGCGACAAGAAGCAGGCCATGAAGGATTTCTGCGAGGTCGTCTATGCAGTGACCGCGTTTACGGTACTTTGGCGTGCATCCAGAACGACTACGGACCGTATCGACCAGGTCTACCGTGACTTGATGAGTAAGGGCGCTAAGGAGGCTGGAGTACCTGGCCTAGCCCGTGGTATCCGAGGAGATGGCCCACTCCCAGGGCCGTTGGCTATTCAAACTGCTCTGGTCAACCGTCTGAAGGCCTCTAAAGACCAGCCAGGGGGCGGAAATATCGCTGGAAAGCAGGAGTGGATTGACCGAGTGGTAGTGCAACCGATACACGACACAAACGTTAAGCTTGCGCGTTTCGTATTGATGTTGGCCTTCAACGACGCGGTTGAAAGCCCCGAAGGCAAGTTAGTTCGAGGTAAAGTCGGAAGTCACACTACTCTGTCCCTGGATTCATGGACGTCGGACCGATTCGCCACGGTGGAACATATCGCCCCGGAGAAGAAGGATAAAGGTTGGCCAGCTGACCTTTACAACGAGGATGAATACGAACGTTTGGGGAACCTAACGCTTGTACCTGGACGAACTAACTCATCGCTAAGCAACCGGCCGTGGGGACAAAAGAAGACCTTTTTTGCCGCGCTATCGGCTAAGACCGAGGATGAGGCGAAGGCAATCATCGCTGACCTGGAGAAATCTGGAGTTGACGTATCGCGCGCGGCTGGCCCACTGTATGCGGGTCAGTATCTCCCGCACGTTCATGTGATTAGCAAAGTTGAAGGAGACTGGAACCTAGACGCTGTCAATAACCGGGGACGGGAGCTGGCAGATTTGGTCTGGAGACGTATAGCGCCCTGGCTTGGGATGGACGCGTAGAGGGAGTGCAGTTTCTCTAATTTAAGTATTAAGAGCTGCTACGTTCTCCTGGTAAATGATTATTGAATGATGGCCATGCTTTGTTCTTGGCGTCTTTCCGCAACTCCCGCGAGAAATTGACGTGTGGAAATTTGTGAAGCTGCGTTATCTCTTTAAACTTATGGGATATTTTGTTGATTCGCTTCCGCGAGCGTTTCTAGCAAGAGCTTGCAATTTAATAAATAGTACAACATACTGCGTGCTCGACGCCTTGGGGTCACGGGGCATCAGCCGCTGTTATCAGGATTTTTAATTAAAGGGTTTTTATGCCGATAAGGAAATTTTTTTCAATTGTGAATATCGTTGACCGAATCAAGGAGGCGCTAGACAACTGGTTTCCTTGGGTTGTGATACTTATCGGTACGGCTACCTATATTCTAACCGTAAGCTTTGCAACTGACGCAGCTGTCAAAAATGGAATTCAGAAAGTCCGTCTCGAGCAAATCGGGACAGCATGGGTTCTTTTGGGGGCACTATGGACGGCTCTTGGTACTCACCTTACAAAAAAAGACAAAGCCATTCTCGACAATATGGCTAGTCAAGGCCCCTTAGATGCAAAAGAGATTGTGAGGATGTTAAAAGCTGCTTCCAATTTTTCCACTTATGGCGCCGTGATGATTATTCTTGGAACCTCGGTCTTGGTGTATAAGATGTTATGGCATTAAAGGCGTTTAACGGTATTGTCGCCGTGCTTTTGCTAGGGTGGTCGTTGCGTCCGTAGCACATACGCATAGGCAGCGTATGCTTCATCCGTAAAAGAGTCCAACAAACGCCCCAGCAGAGGGCCGCAATGGCCGTCAGCGGCCCGTTCAGCCCTTTCAAAGCATGCTACATTGTATCGCGTCAAATGCCTTTTCTCCCTCCGGGAGAGCTTTGGTGCCCGACGCTCTGTTCCGTTACGGGCTATATCGGTACTGGGAACTCATTAAATGCCCTCAATGCCGCTAGGGTTCGCGTGCTGCACATCCTACCTGCGACGCCGTTATGCGCGAGCTTCGAGATTGGACGCATGTTGCTTCCTACGACATTTCAATCAGTTTATGCCTGGGATTGGCAGGCACCATCCTGGAAGCAAGCGCTGCGTCTAAAACAGGTTCTTGAAGATGACAGCAATCCCGGGCGACTAATAGTTTGAACAATCATTATGTGGGAGCAATGCGCCTGTGCACTGGGTGGAGATGGGTGCGTTTTCAACCTATAGAACGGTGCTACTTTTGCTCGTGAGATTGCCAGTGTTGTTGCGGCGGTAATATTGTTGAGACGCTTCGTGCGCCAGCTTCTCGCCGCTTCATGCTTACTAATCTCTTCTAACAGCAACGCGACAAAAATCAATATCCAGCTGCCATTCCAGCATCGGCTGGATAAACTTCCCCACTGGCGCTCGCCGCAATCAACACCCGTACATCCGCCTTGACAACAGTCTAATCCACGCTCTCAGCATCGGCCGCCGACATTACGGCCGCGTACGCGTGCAGAACGTCGACGGCGGAGATGTCGTAGCCCCACGCATTGACAATACCACGTAGCGGTGTCATTCCTACCGGCAATGCAAACTCCTGCCATTCGACGGCAAAGTCTCGCGCTGCGCGGGTGAGCGTTCGCGTGACTGACGGACTCCGGTTCGCCAGTTCAATGGCCAAGTCATGGCCTTGAATGTCGCCAGAAAAGTCGGCTAGCTTCAATGGGCCTTCGCCTGGGTACCGGAATCCGAAAGCCGCTCCTGCGATGGCCTCGGAATCGCACAACTCGCCGTTCGCCGGATTTCGAACTAGGAAGTCGCGGGACTTTCCGAAACCGTACCAGCAAGGAATTCAGTTCGGCCGAGTGACGAGAACTCATCCACAGCATTTCGCACCGCCGATGGGCTCTGGAGGCGGGCGAGGTCAGAGGCCACGGTTTAGTTCTTGATGCGGAACTGTTCCTTATCTTTGCCATCAAGCCAGCGCGGGGCACGGCCACGCCCGGTCCAAGTCTCGCCGGTTTCGGAGTTCTTATATTGCGCTGCCACTGTGCCCTTAGCTTTTGCCGGCTTCGCGCGACTTCCGGACGAGAGGTCCTCAATGGAAACTCCGTGCACCTGCATCAACTCTTTGATTTTCTTGATTGCGTCGTTGATTTCTGCTTGGCGAGCTGCTTCAGCAAGAGATTGCAATTTCGCGATTTGTTCAACATACTCTGCATAGGATGTCATGATTTCTCCGAGAACGGTTGTTAGTGCAAAGGGTTTGAATGAACGCGCAATCTAACTTATCGCAAAAGGGTTTGTCAAGATAATGGTGATTCAGCCGTTAGCGAAATGTGTAGCTAGTTCAATCGGTGGCCCAGCATTTTCCGAGGACAGGGAAATAAATTTGCTCACATGCACGAACACTAAGCGAATTCGCTTCTTGGCGATTGCTGAACGCCAGCGACCTCGGGAGCGGCCGCTACTGTTTTCAACCGTATCATTAAAAAAAATTGGGATTTAATGGGCCATACGTTGAAGATTGACGATTTGAGGGCGCTGACTATTGATGCGGCTATTGAGAAAATTATTTCTTCTCCAAAGCGCCAACTCGAAGACCTTCGATTGTTCGATATGCTGCTCGACGACAATGTAGATGCTGACAGTGCATTAAGACATGGCGTCTATTTATTTTTCGACGAAGACAATACCTGCATTTACGTTGGGATGTGCTCATCAAGCCACTTTGCTCATCGCATTGGAGGTCACTTTGGGATGTCGCCAAAGTATGGAATGAATACATTCCTTCGTCGTGCGGTACAAGATATGGGGTTGAATGAAAAAGAATACGGAAATTATGTGAAATCATTACGTAAAATTGGAAAATATTCGCTCCTAATCATCGACGCAAACAACGTAGGCAAGAAATCTATACGGGCACTGGAGCGTTTGCTTCATATAGCGATAATGCCTCGTTTAAATTTTCCGCAAGGCTTTCCCAAAACTTATCTCTCGATTGAGAGTGAAACCAACTTCCAAGATGGTTTAATTATTTGCGGGGCCTTGGTATGATAATTTGTCGCTGACCCTGGCTTTTCGCCCCGGTGACTGTTCAAGTGGCGCTGCCACGGGGACGTCCTTCGGGAGAGGTACGCGATGACGATGGGCCTCCACCAGCTGCGAGGCTGTCATATGAGGCGTCTGCTTTGCCTTAGGTGCGGAGAACCAGCCAAGCTGGCCGGGGGAAGTATTGCAGGCATGAACCGACGCTTTCGCTCCCCGCGCGGCAGTGTCTGAACACGATGAACACGCTGTCTGAACGCTGGGAATGCAACGAGTGCTAGCCAAGAATTGCGCAGACTGCTGTGACAAAACCGACCAGCATGAGCGCCACGGGCACGGCGACGAGCACGGTCAGTGCACGGTCGAAGTCTTGCAGAAATTTCAGGTGTATTTTTCGCATGTCGTCTTCGTTTAACCAGCCTATTCTTGCACATTGCGACTAAAATTTCCGGGATGAACGAACAAACTCTAGCGATAATGCGGCGATTGCTGCGGCCGGCGTCGGTCGAGCAAATGACTGAAATTGTGCGTCAGTGTACAACGCCCGGTAGTTGTGAGCAGCTGACCCTGGCCGAAGCAGGGCTAGAGAATGAAGTTCGCAAGCTGATTCGTTGCGGAAAATCTCATCGCGGAGAGTCCTGACCGTAGAATGCCACCGCCACCGCGAGGGGCCAATTAGTCGATAGAATAAATGCGCACGACCGCGTAACCCGCGTCTCGTTTGGCGGCTAACTGGGTCATACGCAGCGCCTCGGTCAATCGTCTTGAATCAGCCTCGACCCGTTCGGGTTCCGCGCTTAGTGCGACCAGGCAGTCCCGCAGAGGCGTAAATTGGACTCCAAGTCTACGAATGAGCTGTGGCAGTGGCAAGAAGTGCTGATACCCCCGTCAATTTGTGCTCGATGGAACGAATTCGAATTAGCTTGCCAAATCCGTAGCGGGCAAGAATGGCAGTTCGTCCGAGTGTTGAAAACTCAGCCAGGGCACTTTGTACAGCGGACGGACTTTGGATACGAGATAGGTTAGACGACACGATGCCCGCCCAACGCCTCGTAGACCGCTGGTAGCTTCTTCCTCCTCATATACGTTTGGTTTGCGTTTGACAAGTCGAGGCCTGTGCTGCCTTCATGACAGACCTCCGGTCGCATGCGCATGCGACTGCGACTGCCAAGCCTTCGCAAGCGCCAAGACATACGACGCATTAAAACTGACGTCCCGATAGTCGGACATCTGGAAAGACCTTGTCTTATCGAACCGAGCAAGCAAGCCGGAGACAGCTGCTTTACTCTCGCGCCTCGCACCACCTGACGATGCCGGCATAATTTCCAAGCAGCTGTTGATAACTTCAATCCGGAACTGGGTCTTGCGCACCACCGTCCTCAACGTCTCACCTCGGAGTGTCTTGCAGAAGCCGAATAATTCGTCGGCCGACGGCACACCGGCACAGTCGACGGGTCGCAACTGCGTCGCGGTCGCGTTTGTCGGCAGCGCGCTAGGAAAAACGCGTTGCACTGACGACGCTAGCTTAGGGAACCCGTTGGGCGGATTTTTTCCATTTAGAGCACTGACGTCTGCACCTTTCCTATTCCAGGGGGGCGTGAGTACGTTGATGAGACTATCCTCAAGACCTGCGAAAAGATTCACACTGAACACACCATGCGCTTGGGTTGGAAGAGCGTGCAACGCGTAGATGTCCACGGCCGCACCAAAGGACGGTGCGGTGATGATGTTTCGATTGTTCTTTATGTTGGTAGAGCCACCTCGCTCCGCTGTGCTGGCCGGTGACCGATAGCCTTGCATTCGCTTTATAAGGCTCTGAGTAGTCTTGCCAACATACGCAAGCTTTCCATCGACTAAGAACGCGTATAAGACGTTTTGCTCGTGCATAACCGCAGGCTCAAGTGTGAGCCTGAGCACGTCGTTGGCCAGCGACCATCTGCCAGCAGAAGCCAATCGCGAGCAACCTATTCAGCGCTTCTGCCTTGAAGTCTCCGTTAATCTTCAGTCTGGGGCCCAAGCGCCGTGACCAAGAATTATGTTACCAGAGAGACATGCTTTTAGATATGGTTCGGCACGGAATGAAGTGTACGAAGCCGCAGACGGACCAATCGATATCACGCCTGGCGAAGCTTTAGACGTTTCTGGAGAGGACATCGGATACTCGTTCAGCAGCCAGTCACAACGCAGGAAGAAGTGCAACGGCTGGACGAAGCGGTCAAGATGCGCCGCATCGCGATAAGCCGCTGGCACATAAGACAATAAGACAATAAGATGGTGAGACGGTAGGACGGCGAGACAGTAAGAAAGTAAGTCGCTAAGGCCGGAGAGCCGTTAGACAGGTGAACTAGAAGACGAAAGACGAAAGACGAAAGACGGAAGACGGTAAGACGGTAAGACGATAAGACGGTAAGACGGTAAGACGGTAAGACGGTAAGACGGTACGACGGTAAGACGGGGGACGGTGAGACGGCAGGACCTGATGCCTGAAGTGCGTCAGACCGGAAGGACTGAATACCGAAAGGCTGGCAGCCAGTTGGACGGTCAGTCGCATCTTCGCTTGTAAAGCATGCTGAATCGCCGTGCCGAGACACCGGTCGGAAGGCCCCAAGGGGAAATGCCACGGTGCGTGCTAGTCGCGACCGTGGCGGAGAATGAAATAATCACTTCTCAGTACTTTCGTCCTGGTCTAAGTTGCTCAAGTTCGCCGGCTGCTGCAATGACGTCTTTACCGCGGTAGCCGCTGATTGCGTGTATCCCGATGCGGCAGATGTCGCTCGCGGTTAAGAGCGAACCCTCAAGTGCGGCTGCCTTTTGAAGTGTCTCCAGTAGCGCTGAGTCGCTTTCGGACATTGAGAACGTGTGGCGAACCACGACCGGTCTTAGGGACGTCGACGGCGCTGCCTGGTGCGGCTTGCCTAAAGCTGCAGTCAGGTTTGCAAGGACACTACCTGCGGTTTCGAACCGTTTGATGTTGGCGGCGTCTTGTGCCTTGACGCTCGCGCTAAGCCCGGCCTTAAAGTCCTTTTTAACCATGTTGACCTCCAATTATCTCGAGAATTTCATCGGCGAGGTCGCTCACTTCTATGGCTGCTGCGCGAGCGCCCCGACCGAGAGCGGCGACGGTTGAGCCCGCGAGAACGGCCTCTTGATAGGCGGTTCGGTGGGCCATGCGCGTCCGCATCAATGGAATGCCCAAATTCCCTAGCTCATCGAGGACAGCACGAGACAATGACGTTCGCTGCACTTTGGTTGCCAAAAGCACGGCCTTCAGTCTCGGATTAATGACTTGAATACGTTCGACCAGCGCCAGTGTGGCCAGGGCTGACCAGGCGTCTGAGGGAGCCGGCGGGACCGGGACAATTACCAAGTCGGCAATTAGAAGTGCAGATTGTGCCGTTATCGCGTCTACAGAAGGCGGACAGTCGATTACGATGAAATCGTAATTCTCGATTTGCCGCTGAATTTCTCTATGCATCTTGTCAGCGTATGAAGCCATACTGACGACAGTAGCCGGAAAAGGTCTATGGTCTGGGGCAGTGCGAGCCCATGCTATGGCGCTCCCCTGGGCGTCGCCATCGACAACTAGTACACGTTTGCCTCGGCTCCCGAGCTCGCCGCTAACACTCATCACCGTCGTGGTTTTCGAACTGCCGCCTTTCTGGTTTAGTGCAGCACAAATTAATGCGGTCAAAATTTAGTCCCTTTCAACTTTCGTTTCAGATGGCAGCAGCTTTTAGTTAAGCTGCCACCGAAGTGGCACCTGAGGTTTAACGAACTCCCGGAGTGACACCGGGGGTGGTATGACGCTCACACGCGCTTACGAAATGAAGCTACTGCGTTTATATCTTGAGGAACGTTGATGGAAGAGCGACGCTAACGCTTGTTTCCGAGCGATTGTCAGGGCATGGGGGGCGCTGTGCCGACAAGAATTAGGGCTGAAGCATGCGCCGAAACCGGTTTGTCCCGCATTTTGCAGGTCATAGGCAGACCAGCGGATTAAATGCCGCACTTCATGGTTCACGGGTAGCACGATAAATTTTTGGAAGCGTTAGCTGGCGATGTGGGGTACCAGAACGGTTGAGAGTGCGGAAGTTGGGGAAAACATTTCGATGCGCACTCATGGCATAACGAGGGACGCTATTGAAGATTGAATTGGGGCGGATGCGACTAACATAGCGCACCCGCGCCGTGTCTAGGCGGAACTCATAGTAGACGGGAATGGGTGAGGTTGCTATTCCCATCGCTTGCTGAGCCGCCTCGGGGGGAGAGCTTGGAGAGCTTGGAGTGTTGGATGCCTTGGTGGCGCTGTCACATCAGTGGCTTGGCAGGTTTTCCTGAGACCTTGACCTTGAAAATAGCAACCTTTCCGTTCTTGACAGTAGATGCGTCGGTTACAACGCCGATTGCTGCTAATTTTTTTAGAACGTCTCGCACGCTACGTGCAAACTCGGTCATGTCCTTCGCCTGGGAGCCGGACGCAGCATGAATTAGCTCAAGCGGCACCGCCCACCCGCACTGGTTTGCGCGGATGTACCCATATAGCCACGTCTGCAAGCCCTCAGATAGCTGTTTTCGCTTCAATATATTCAAATAGGTTGGTGCTGAACCGAGCAGACCAACCATGCGGCGGTCGACCTGCACCTCCCAGTGCGTTCTTCCTTCCCACCTAAATTCAGACAGAAATCCGGATACCTCGCCCTTTTCATTTCCGCGTTCGATGATAAGGATGGCTTGACGCAAACGCATTAAGCAAGCGCGAAGATGTGCGACGCTAATGTTGTTGTTCGACCAACGTATCATCGTAAGAAACGCATAAGGCGAGAATACAATTTCGCAGCTAGTAGCCATGCCGGCGCGGAGGCTGATGAGTTGCAGCAGAACGGTGAGGTCATCTTGGCGCAATTCTTTGCCACGAAATTCGATAGAGGCGCCGTTAGTGGTCTTGAATATAGTTTCGATATATGTACGGTCTTGCCGTGGCTTCCCGTCGACAATAGTGCGCTTAGAACCCTTCGCCGTGCCGAAGAGGGCGCTGCACAAGATATCAGCGCACATGGCGTACGAAGTGCGCCGAATTTCAGGCAAGTAGACCGTGTCGTCTAAATCATTTGACGAGAAGGGCTGTTGGACCTCTGTTGCAGCAGCGTTGAGTACGGCGAGAAGCTCGGCATCAGTGCGGCGATTTTTGGTCATATTTTTCAATGCAAGCTCGTTGTGGGTGAGCTGTATATGAACTACCTATTAAACGTTCAAGAGCGTTGTGAAAATAGTTCACGCTTCGACTCCGACTTTTGTCACTTCAACAGTTTTCGGTGCCTGCGCAGGCACGATTTTAGTCATCGCTAACCACCCCAGTTCATTCACGAATTCAGGCGATTTGGTCCATTCTGTTGTCGCTAACCACCCCAGGTTTTTGGGATTTTTGGGGTGATTCGGCTGATTTACAAGTCGCTAAGCGCCCCGGTTTGTTTCGCTAACTACCCCAGCTTTTACCTATGGCCGTAAGCCGTTAACAATCCGTCGGTTGCGGCGCAATCAGCGTCTAGGCGATTGAGGCTCCGCCTCCCCGTTCCGGGGCCCCACCGAAGCGTCAAAGTTCTTTGGCAGAAGTGATGTAGAGGAAACAGGACACTGGCAGAAGCATGCGTTGTTGAGAGTGCTTTAGGCGGAACTCAGCTGCTTGCTACTTGCCCCCTGGGATACTGGTTTTAAACGCAGTTGGCCAAGGCACCGCTTTGTGGGCGGCAGCCGCGTCGAAGCGATTGTTTTTCACCCGAACACCTTTTTCAAAAAAAGGCCTGTCACTTCGGCTGACACCACTAATTTTCCGAACTGTTTGTTACGGTACATGGGCGGTCCTTCTCTCCTGACTTTGTCATCCCTGATAGCGCTCCGATAAGGTCATATCTGCCCACGCAAAGCGCATATTGGCTATTAACATTCGGCGTAGAGAGAAAGCGCTCCGGAGTTGGAGGCGATAACCGCGGGGCGCCACGCTTAAGGGTGGAATACTTGACAAGCGCTTTTCGCAGCCGTCTTGACTCCTGGCACCGAACCGCAGGTCAGAGATGACGCGAAAGCTGCTGGTCCATCGCTAGCATCATTCGTTGGCAGGTCGCTGAGGCGTCGCATCTGAAATAGGTGGGGCATCTATGAGGTCGCGACAGTCGCGCGCGAGCGGTGAGTCGCGAACGCCAGCGCTGGACGCGGGCGCCTAGACCATTGACATTGGAGCAGGCCGCCCTGCTGCTGCGTACCGTACCGTACAGTTCGTAGGGCGTTGAGGACGAGGGGGGCTCTAGGCGTACAACTCGCGCCGGCCAAGGTCATCGCAACATATCTTCAACCTTCGCCGGGTCGGGACATTAGACAATAACATCCACGCGATGATGAATGTGGGCATATTCCGGTTTTGTCGATATAGAAACAAAGCCGGCAGTACCCTGACACAGATGGCAAGTGAGACAGAGCACTTGCTGTGATACCACCCAGCTTAGCGTATTCCGAACAGTGGGATGACCTGGGCCGTTGGTTTCGATGAAGTCGCAGGGGACGTGCCTACGTCGATACGACTGTCGGAAACGATTGCCGCGACAGTAAGTCCATTGCCTGACCGAATGCGTTTGCGACCGCGATGATGATGGCTCAACATGCCTTCTCCGGACTCCGCAAATGCCTCGTCGAGCTTCGCCGCTAACTGGGTCGTGCAGAGGTGCGCGTACCGCAGCAGCATGCGGACATCGCGATGGCCGCTAAACGCTTGCAGGTCAATCAGTGAAAACTTAGAAGTTTCGGCAACTCGGCTGATGCCCTCGTGACGGAGGTCGTGCACGTGGAGGTCCTCGATACCGGCCCGTGCACATATCCGGCTCCATGCGTTGCTCAGCGAATCGTCCGTTATCGTGAACACACGGTCGCTAGTGCGGGGAAGGCTTTCGAGCAGTTGCAACAGCACCTCCCGCAGCGGAAGCTTTCGCGGGCGTCCGTTTTTGGTTTCGGCAAGATATGCACTTCGGCATTCGAAATCGATGTGTTTCCACGTCAAGCCCAGCGCTTCGCCACGGCGCGCCGCTGTCATGATTTGAAATTGGATGAAGGTTTCGTACATCGGTATGTGTACTGCGTCAGCCAGGGCCTGTACCGTTGCCTGTGCCAGAGCAGCCTTAATGTAGTTCTTTTTCGCGTAGACGGTCGGCAAAGTCGCCGCGACCACACGCGGCTCCACCATCAGCTCCTCCACCCGCAGGTCGATAGAGCGCAGTCGGTCTTCTTCAATTGCTGATGCGATTAGGCGAGCCTCCTCGTCTCCACGGAAGCGGCGGTCACGCTCGTTAAAGTATTCGGGACGACGCACGCCGTCCATTGGATTCTCGCCTAGACGGTATTTCCAGACCTTGGTCGCGACGGTGAAGATGGACCGCATTACATCCAGCTCGCGGTCAATCGTCGAGGGCATGACCTGTTTTTCGCGCGCCTTGATGTACTCTTCGATGTCGGTCGTTAGTATGTTGGCGAACGGCTTACGCATCCACTGAATCGCCGTGGCGGTTTTCCGCATCGAGCGACCCTTGCGCGGAAGCTCGCCATCTTCGGGGGCCTTGGGCTGAGTTGGCGTTGCCGCAGTACCGCCGTCCAAGTCTGCTAGCCATCCGAGGCACTTGTACTTCTCAGACTTCTCCCAGCCTTTGTTTCTCGGTCCTTCTTCTTTCACATAGGTACGCAGGAGGTCCTCGAACGTGACAGTATGTGCCTTGGTGTAGTCAAGGAAGAGGCCAGTGCGGCGCTCGGCTTCAATGCGTGCAATCGCATCTTCGGCTTCCTGCAGCGAGCGGCATGTGTAGCGCACTGGCTTGTGACCGGTCTGGACGATTTTTACGAGAAAGGCGTTTTCCTTCTGGCTTAAGTCGACCTTGAACTTCTTACCGAGGTCGATGGCGTATTGCTTGGCCTGCTTGAGCTGTGTGAAAGGGAACTCGCGGTAGAGGTCACTGCGGTTTTTGACGGAGACGGTGTAGCGGCTGCGATTTTCGATGGTGGCCATGTGGGTTTCCTGTAGGTGAAAACCCGTCTAGCGATGTGCCCCTCAAAATAGTTATTTTTTTCGCGAAAAAACACGAAAACATTTTTTGTGGCACAGATTTGGCACAGATTGGTGCCGACACTGCAAAACCGTCAGACGTATTCCCTTGATTAATAAGGGGAAATTTGGTCGGGGTGACACGATTCGAACGTGCGACCTCTACGTCCCGAACGTAGCGCTCTACCGGGCTAAGCTACACCCCGACGGTTCGGGGTGTACGTACAACGACCCCGGGATGGTCGTAATATAAAATCGCTTAGTGGTTCCTGTCAACGGCGAAGCTGCTCAGTTGCAGCAAGCTGTTCTTGAACAGGCTGTCGGGCAAACCGGCAATCGCTTCCGATGCCCGGCGCGCTGCCTGTTCGGCCTGCGCCCGCGTGTAATCGAGCGCGCCGCTCGACGTCACAGCGGCCAGCACGGCGTCGAATTGCGCTTCGTCGCCTTGCTCGATGCAGCTGCGCACCAGTTCGCGCTGCTCTGGCGTGCCGTGTTCCATCAGCCAGATCAGGGGCAGGGTCGGTTTGCCTTCGCGCAAATCATCCCCCAGGTTCTTGCCGATCTCGGCGGCGTCGCCAGCGTAGTCGAGCACATCGTCGATCAGCTGGAACGCGGTGCCGAGCGAGCGGCCGTACTCGCCGGCGGCGGCGATCTGGGCGTCATTCGCGCCGGCGATCAGCGCGCCCAGTTCGGCAGCGGCTTCGAACAGCTTCGCGGTCTTGGAGCGGATCACGAGCAGGTAGCTCGCTTCGGTCACGTCCGGATCGTGCATGTTCAGCAGCTGCAGCACTTCGCCTTCGGCGATCACGTTGGTGGCGTCGGACAGGATCTGCATGATGCGCATGCTGTCCAGGCCCACCATCATCTGGAACGCGCGCGAGTAGAGGAAGTCACCGACCAGCACTGAGGCGGCGTTGCCGAACAGCGCGTTGGCGGTCTGGCGGCCGCGGCGCATCGACGATTCGTCGACGACGTCGTCATGCAGCAGCGTTGCGGTGTGGATGAATTCGACGACGGCGGCCAGCTCGTGGTGCGCGGTGCCCCGGTAGCCATAGGCATTGGCCAGCAGCAGCACCAGTACTGGACGGATGCGCTTGCCGCCGGCACTGATGATGTACTCGGCGATCTGGTTGACCAGCGTGACTTCGGAATGCAGCCGCTGGCGGATCACCGTGTTGACGGCCTCCATATCGGGCGCGATCGACTGGACGATGGTGTTCTGTTGGGCGTGTTGGGTAGCGGCTGACAAGGCTGACCTGCGTGAGCGTTGGGTTAACTATAAGAGTGAGGCGATTATACGTCATGGGAGGGCGAACCGTCGGGCTGACAGGGGTGCGCTTGCGAGAGAGCGGGCGATGCATCCGTGGATGCCGCCCGATGTCTTGAAGCGATCGCCGAATGGTTTTGACGCACTGCACCGACTTATGTATAATCCTCTGTTCCCCGGCTTAAGATTAGTCCTGCGTGTCAAGCGTGGGCCGACGCGCCGAGGGGTTCTTTTAACATTTGATGAGGTTTCAAATCATGTACGCGGTCATAAAAACCGGTGGCAAGCAATACAAAGTTGTCGCTGGTGAAAAACTTAAAGTAGAACAGATACCGGCAGACATTGGTTCCGAACTCACGATCGATCAGGTCCTCGCCCTCGGCGAAGGCGAAAGCATCAAGTTTGGTGCTCCGCTGGTCGAAGGTGCAACGGTGCTGGTGAAAGTGGTTTCGCAGGGTCGCCACGACAAAGTGCGTATCTTCAAGATGCGTCGTCGTAAGCACTACCAGAAGCGTATGGGCCATCGCCAAAACTTCACCGAAATCCAGATCGTTTCGATCAACGGCTAATCCCCGTTCCGGTTCCCAGCAACGTCATCCAGGAGTAAATAAATGGCACACAAAAAAGGCGGCGGTACTACCCGCAACGGCCGTGACTCAGAAAGCAAGCGCCTTGGCGTGAAAGTCTACGGCGGCCAGGCAGTCAATGCCGGCGGCATCATCATTCGTCAGCGCGGCACCCCAGTGCGCGCTGGCACCGGCGTCGGTACGGGCAAGGATCACACCCTGTTCGCGCTGGTCACTGGCACCGTCAAGTTCGTCAAGCAAGGCGTCGGCTCGAAGCAATTCGTGACCGTCGTTGCTAACGAAGCAGCGGAAGCAGTCGCAGCGTAATAACGCACTCGCGCCGCTTCCGAGCGGCGCTTCTTTGCAAGGCGCAAGCCTTCCATCGAAAGGCTCTGCCCACGGTAGGGCCTTTTTTAGTTTTCAAGCGGTCACAATCATGAAGTTTATCGACGAAGCAAAAATTGAAGTCATCGGAGGCGACGGCGGCAACGGATGCGCCTCGTTCCGGCGCGAAAAGTTCCGCCCATTTGGCGGTCCCGACGGCGGCGATGGCGGCACGGGCAGTTCGATCTTTGTGGTTGCCGACCGCAACGTCAACACGCTGGTCGACTTTCGCTATTCGAAAGTCCACACCGGTAAGCACGGCGAACCGGGCCGCGGCTCGGATTGCTATGGCAAGGGCGCTGAAGACATCTATATGCGCATGCCGGTCGGCACGCTCATCATCGATGATGTCAATGGCGAAATCATTGCCGACCTGACCGAACATGGCCAGACCGAATTGCTCGCCAAAGGCGGCGAGGGTGGCTGGGGCAATATCCACTTTAAAAGTTCGACCAACCGCGCCCCGCGTCAAAAGACCGAGGGCAAGGAAGGCGAGCGTCGCACGTTGCGCCTGGAACTGAAAGTTCTGGCGGACGTGGGCCTCCTGGGCATGCCGAACGCCGGTAAATCGACCTTCATCACCGCCGTCTCGAACGCGCGCCCGAAGATCGCCGATTACCCGTTCACCACCTTGCACCCGAACCTGGGCGTGGTGCGCGTGTCGCACGAAAAAAGCTTTGTCGTGGCCGACATTCCGGGCCTGATCGAAGGCGCCGCCGAAGGTGCGGGCCTGGGTCACCAGTTCCTGCGTCACCTGGCGCGCACCGGTTTGCTGCTGCACATTGTTGACCTGTCGTCGTTCGAAGCGAACATCGATCCGGTCAAGGAAGCCAAGGCCCTGATCAAGGAACTCGAAAAGTACGATGAAGAGCTGCTGAACAAGCCACGCTGGCTCGTGCTCAACAAGCTCGACGTGCTGGATGAAGCCGAGCGCAAGAAGCGCGTCAAGGACATGATCAAGCGCCTGGCCTGGAAGGGCCCGGTGTTCGAGATTTCGGCGCTGAACCGCGAAGGTTGCCAGGAACTGATCAACGCGATCTACCTGCACCTCGAAGAAAAGCGTCACGCCGAGCACCGCGCCGAAGAGACCGCGATGACCGAAGAAGCGCGCGGGATTTCGTCGATCGATCCGGACGATCCACGCTTCAAGATCCTCGAAGACTGACCCTTGGCTGGTAGCGTTCCTCAGCCCGCCACCTGGTCGCGCGCCTGGTTGCGCGGCCAGCTGTTGCAGCTGGTCGCGACCGTCAGCTCGCTGGCTTCGCTTGCGGCATTGCTCGATCCCGACCGTATTGCGTCGGCGATGGGCCTGTTTTTGGTTGGCGTAAATGGCTACAGCCAGTTCTACGCCATCTATGTGGGCGTCCGCCTCGCTACCGCGGGGTTGGCGCTGTTGGCGGCCAGGAACGGCAATCAGCCGATCCTGGGCGACCTGACTGCCTTGTTCCTCCTGGCCCAGCCGGCCGGCCGCCTCGCTGCCGCCTTTGCGATCGGCTTGCCCACGGGGGTCTTACTCGCTGTCTGCGCGGTTGAACTGCTGGCAGGACTTTCCCTGCTCGCATTGCGCCCGCGGGGAAAATTCCTGTCGCCATGAACTCTGCCCTCCAACAAGCTTCCCGCATCATCGTCAAGGTCGGCTCCTCCCTCGTCACCGACGAGGGCAGGGGGCTGGACCATACCGCCATCGCCCGCTGGGCGTCCCAGATTGCCGCACTGCGCGCCCTTGGCAAGGACGTGGTCCTGGTCAGCTCGGGCGCCATTGCCGAAGGCATGCTGCGCCTGGGCTTCACGAAGCGCCCCACCGATATCCACGAACTGCAGGCGTGCGCCGCCTGTGGCCAGATGGGCCTGGCGCAAATCTATGAAACGAGCTTTCGCGCGCACGGCGTGCAAACGGCCCAGGTGCTGCTCACGCATGCCGACCTGGCCGACCGCGAACGCTATCTGAACGCGCGCTCGACGCTGACCACCTTGCTACGCTTGAAGGTGGTGCCGATCATCAACGAGAACGATACGGTCGTCACCGACGAGATCAAGTTTGGTGACAACGACACCCTGGGTGCGCTGGTCGCCAACCTGATTGAAGCCGATGCGCTCGTCATCCTGACTGACCAGCCCGGCTTGTACTCGGCCGACCCGCGCAAGAATCCCGATGCGCGCCTGATCGCGCACGCCCAGGCCGGCGACGTGGCACTGGAAAGCATGGCGGGCGGCGACGGCAGCAGCATCGGCAGCGGTGGCATGCTGACCAAGGTGCTGGCGGCCAAGCGCGCCGCGCGATCCGGCGCGCACACCGTGATCGCCTGGGGCCGCGAGCCGGATGTCCTCACGCGCCTGGCGGGTGGCGAAGCGATCGGCACGCAGTTGCTGGCCCCCACCGGTCGCCTGACGGCGCGCCGCCAGTGGATGGTCGACCATCTGCACACGAGCGGCGAAGTCGTCATCGACGCCGGCGCGGCAGCCAAGCTCACGCGCGAAGGCAAGTCGCTCTTGCCGATCGGCGTCATCGCCGTCAAAGGCGAGTTCGGCCGCGGCCAGGTGGTCACCTGCGTGGACGAAGCGGGCAAGCCGCTGGCGCGCGGATTGACCAATTACGCGAGCAGCGAAGTGCGGCGCATCATGCGCCATTCGTCGACCGAGATCGAGCGCATCCTGGGCTTCGTCGAAGGGCCTGAGCTCATCCATCGCGACAATATGGTCTTGTTGTAGGCAGCGAGCACTCGCTCACGCGCTGTTGCGCCGATCTGACGTAACAGCGCGTTTGTACATCAAATCGTCCAAAAATATTGCTGTATGGATTCAAGCGTTGGACTTGGATATACACTGCGCTTGAGCGCGTCGTGCGTATATTCAGGATGTTCACCATGAAACTAAGTCGCAAATTACCACTGGGTTTTGCCGCCGTCACCTTGCTCGTCGCCTGTGCCGGCTTCTTCGGCATGGCGCAGCTGAACAGCTCGGTCGATACCTACCGCCAGGCGGTGGTCACCGAAGGCCAGGCACAGCAAGTGCAGGCGCTGCTGTCTCATTTCCGCAAGCAGGTCCAGGAGTGGAAGAACACCCTGTTGCGTGGCAAACAGGAAAGCGAACGCGTCAAGTACTGGAACGCGTTCCAGAAGAACGAGACGGAAGTCGCGCAGCAGGTCAAGGCCTTGCTGGACGCCATGCCGGAAGGCGAAGTACGCACGCTGGTGACGCAGTTCGGCGCGGCGCACGCGACCATGGGTGCGGATTTCCGGCGCGGCTACCAGGATTTCGAAGCGGCCGGTTTCGATGCCGGCGCCGGCGATATCGCCGTCAAGGGCAAGGACCGTGCACCGGCCGAGCTGCTGGTGCAGGCCCAGGAAAAGATGTCGGCCGTCAGCCTGGCCACTGCGGCCGAGGCCGATGCGGTGGGCAAGCGGGCCACGCTGCTCAGCTACAGCCTGATGCTGCTGGGCGCCGTGGTGGCCGTCATCGCTGGCGTGCTGGTCTCGCGCTCGATCACGCGGCCGCTCGACGAAGCGGTCGAGGCCGCGCGCAGCGTGGCGGCGGGCGACCTGCGTACAGCGATCACGGTGCGCAGCAACGATGAAACGGGCCAGCTCTTGACGGCGTTGAAGGAGATGTCGGCCAGCCTGCAGCGCATCGTGCTCGAAGTGCGCGGCGGGGCCGAGACCATCGCGGTGGCGTCCGGTGAAATCGCGCAGGGCAACCTCGACCTGTCGGCGCGCACCGAGCGCCAGGCCGGCGCGCTCGAAGAGACGGCCTCGTCGATGGAAGAACTGACCTCGACCGTCATCCAGAATGCCGACAATGCGCGCCAAGCGAGCGTGCTGGCCGTGTCGGCCTGCGACGTAGCGGTCAAGGGCGGCAAGGTGGTCGAGCAGGTGGTGGGCACGATGGCGTCGATCAGCGCATCGTCGCGCAAGATCACCGACATCATCGGCGTCATCGACGGCATCGCGTTCCAGACCAATATCCTGGCGCTCAATGCAGCGGTCGAAGCAGCGCGGGCTGGCGAGCAGGGCCGTGGCTTTGCCGTCGTGGCTGGCGAAGTGCGCACCCTCGCGCAGCGTTCAGCGACAGCGGCAAAAGAAATCAAGGACCTGATCGGTGAATCGGTGGCCTGCGTGGAAACGGGTGACCGGCTGGCCGGCGAAGCGGGCGTAACGATGGGCGAGATCCTGGCCAGCGTGCGCGGCGTGATGGACATCATCACCGAGATCAGCGCCGCCAGCAGCGAGCAGAGTCAGGGCATCTCGCAGGTCAACCAGGCTGTCACCGAAATGGATGTCACGACCCAGCAGAATGCAGCGCTGGTCGAGCAGGCCGCCGCCGCAGCGCAATCGCTGCGCGAGCAGACGGTGGCACTGACGGAAGTGGTCAGCGTGTTCAAGGTCGAAGAGCCGGCCGGCGTCGTGGCGCCGCCCCGTACCAAACTGGCACTGGCTGCTTGACCGGCGTTACGCGGATTTAACTTGCCGCAGGTATCGCGGCCTCAGCTGCCGCGGCTGCCGCGACGGCAGCCGGATCGAGTACCCCGCTAGGCGCTGGCGTCTTGTCCCTGAACTCGCACAGGTCGGCAATCAGGCAATTCCAGCATTTCGGCTTGCGCGCAACGCAGGTGTAGCGCCCGTGCAGGATCAGCCAGTGGTGGGCGTCGTGCAGGAATTCCTTCGGCACGAACTTCAGCAGCTTCTGTTCGACGATGTCGACGTTCTTGCCCGGCGCGATCTTCGTGCGATTCGAGACGCGGAAGATGTGCGTGTCGACCGCCATCGTCGGTTCGCCAAAGGCCGTGTTGAGTACGACGTTCGCCGTCTTGCGGCCCACGCCCGGCAACGCCTCGAGCGCTTCGCGCACGGGCGGTACTTCGCCGCCATGCTGCTCGACGAGGATCTGGCAGGTGGCGATCACGTTCTTGGCCTTCGTGTTGTACAGGCCAATGGTCGCGATATAGGTCTTGAGCTCATCGATGCCCAGGTCGAGGATTGCCTGCGGCGTGTTCGCCACCGGGAACAAGCGGCGCATGGCCTTGTTCACGCCGACGTCGGTCGACTGGGCCGACAGTAGCACCGCAATCAACAGCTCGAACGGCGTCGAAAATTCGAGCTCGGTGGTGGGCGTGGGGTTGGCCGCGCGAAAGCGCGTGAAAATCTCGTAACGTTTGGCGGAATTCATGCAGGTCAGGTCGGGTCGGTATTGCCGGCGGCTTTCAGGCGCGCGCGTTCCATGGCAGCGGCGATGATCGCGCGCTTGCGCTCTTTTTCCGCCAGCTCTTCGGGGGTATTGGTTGCTTCAGCCGTGACTTCACGCATCTTTTGCACGGCCTTGGCGGCCAGGCGCGCGTCGTTCTCATCGCGCTCGCGGCGCAGGCGCGCTTCGCGGAAGTCGTGGCGGCTGCGCGCCGCATCGGCGGCCGGCTGGCTCCAGGCATCCCAGCCGGTGCGCTCGCCCGTGACCGGCACCATCGCGATGCAATCGACCGGGCAGGGCGCCACGCACAGGTCGCAGCCGGTGCACAGGCTCGGCAGGATCGTGTGCATCTGCTTGGCCGCGCCCAGGATCGCATCGACGGGACACGCCTGAATGCACAGCGTGCAGCCGATGCACAGCGCCTCGTCGATGAAGGCCACCGGGCGCGGACGCTCAATGCCATTGGCCGGATTGATCGGGATCACGGCGCGGCCCGTGGCGGCGGCCAGGCGGCGCACGCCCTCGATGCCGCCGGGCGGGCACTGGTTGATGTCGGCTTCGCCGCTGGCGATCGCTTCCGCATACGGACGGCACGCGGGATAGCCGCACTTGGTGCACTGGGTCTGCGGCAGCAGGTCTTCGAGCTGGTCGGCGAGGGCTTTGGTCACGGTGTGGCGGATCTGGTAAAGCCGACATTATCCGCCAAAATGCCGGGCACTGCGGTGAAACCCGGCGCGCCGGTATGGCGTGGAAACGGGTGGATCACGTGCGTGGTCAATCGAACAGAGGTGTTGGCCGTAACCTGCTGTACTATAAACCGATCCACCGACGAGGACTGACATGAACGAATTGATCGCCCCGTTGCTGTTTGCTGCCATTTTTTCTGCAGGCGACAACCTGCACACGCGCAACACCAAGGACAGCCATGCCACGGCGCCGCCCGAGCATACCGAGGTAGCGCTGGAGCTGCCGTCGCTGTACCGCAGCGTGGAATCCAGCGGCGAGTTGCGCCGTGGCGAGCGTCTGCCCGCACGCTATCAGGCGGTCCAGTACGTGGTCGAGGACTGGCGCAAGCTGCGCCTGACCAAGCCGCCACGCGGGCACCAGTGGGTGCAGGCCGATCGCAGCTTCGCGCTGGTGGCCATCGCCACCGGCCGGGTCGAGCAGGTGGTGCTGGGGCGCTGAGCGTTTATTCAGCACAAAAAAAATGCCATGGCGCTTGCCATGGCATTGTTCATTCAGCGGTCGCTTATTTGTTGTCGCGGATGAATTGTGTGATCTTCGGACACACGATCTCGCGCCAGCGGCGGCCCGAGAAGATGCCGTAGTGGCCAGCTTTCTCGACGACGAATGCCTGTTTTTTCTCGGCCGGCACGCCACTGCACAGGTCGTGCGCAGCGCTGGTCTGGCCCAGCCCCGAGATATCGTCCAGCTCGCCTTCGACGGTGAGCAATGCCACCGTTTTGATGTCCTGCGGGCGCACCAGATTGCCACCGACATTCCACGTGCCTTTTGGCAGGCTGAAATCCTGGAACACGGTCTTGATCGTGTCCAGATAGTACTCGGCCGGCATGTCGAGCACGGCATTGTATTCATCGTAGAACTGACGATGCGATTCGGCCGAATCGTCGTCGCCCTGCACCAGGTGCTGGTAGAACTCGCGGTGGCTCTGGGCGTGGCGGCCCGGGTTCATCGCGATGAAGCCGGCGTGCTGCAGGAAGCCCGGATAGACCTTGCGGCCAAAGCCCGGGTAATTGCCCGGCACCGAATAGATCACGGTGTTCTCGAACCACGAGAACGGCTTTTCGACGGCCAGGTCGTTGACGGCGGTCGGCGATTTGCGCGGATCGATCGGGCCGCCCATCATCGTCATCGTCTTCGGCAGTTTGGCGTCCTTCTCGCTTGCCATCAGCGCGATCGCGGCCAGCACCGGCACGGTCGGCTGGCACACGGAAATCACGTGCACGTCCGGCCCGAGGTGACGGATGAAGTCCTGGACGTAGAAGATGTAATTGTCGAGGTGGAACGGGCCGTCGGACAGCGGCACCATGCGCGCGTCGGTCCAGTCGGTGATGAACACGTCATGGTCGACCAGCAGCGCCTTGACCGTGTCGCGCAGCAGCGTGGCATGGTGGCCGGACAGCGGCGCAACGAGCAGCACGGTCGGCTGGGCGAGTGCGGCGATGCCGGCGTCGGGCAAGTCCTTCTTGAAGTGCAGCAGGCCGCAGAACGGCTTTTCGAGCACGATCTCTTCGACGATGCCGACTTCTTCGCCCTTGATGGTGGTGGTCTTCAAGCCGAAGGCCGGCTTCTGGTATTCCTTGCCCAGACGGTACATCAGCTCGTATCCGGCGGCAATCCGCTGCGAAAACGGGGTGTGGGCAAACGGCGAGACGGGATTGGAAAACATCTTCGACGACGCCTCAGCCCACTGCATGAGTGGGGTCAGGAAGGAGCGTTGCATTTCGTGCAATTGGTAAAGCATAAATAAATCCTTCTATTAACTGCGCGCGCCGCAAAAGATTTGCGTTGAAGCTTCAACGATTATAGGGGATTTGCTTTTGGCTTGTGGAAACCTGAGCGGGCCTGATGCTGAAGCATGCTGCACTTGTAGCATATTTACCCGTGCGCGCTTCGTTGGGCATCCCACATAAAACAAAACGCCCCGCGATGCGGGGCGTTTTAACGGGACGTTGTCGTTGCGATGTTACTGAACGACGGTGACCGGCTGTTTAGTCGAAGACTGGCGTCTCGACACCCAGGATCTTGTGCAGCTTTGGCGACGTGGTCGTGTACTGCATGTGGATCTTCTTGTCCGGGAAGATGTAGGGTGCAGCGCCGAACGCAGCCAGTGCCGCTTCGTGGAAGCCCGACAGGATCAGCTTTTTCTTGCCCGGATACGTGTTGATGTCGCCGACGGCGAAGATGCCCGGGACATTCGTCTCGAACTTCTCGGTATCGACCACCTTCAGCTGCTTGCGCTCGATGTCCAGGCCCCATTCGGCGATCGGGCCCAGTTTTGGCGACAGGCCGAAGAACACGAGCAGCATGTCCAGTGGAACGCGGCGGGTGACGCCGTCGGCGCCGGTGACCTTCACTTCGGTCAGCTTGCCGTCTTTTTCATCGAAGCCGGTGACCTGGCCCGTGATCAGCTGCATTTCGTATTCGTCGCACAGCGCCTTCATCTTGGCCACCGAGCTCGGTGCCGCGCGGAAGTCGTCACGGCGGTGCACCAGCACCACGGACTCTGCCTTGCCGACGAAGTTCAGCGCCCAGTCGAGTGCCGAGTCGCCGCCGCCGCAGATGACGATGTTTTTGCCGTCGAAACGTGCCGGATCCTTGACACGGTAGAACAGCTGTTCGTTTTCGAACTTGTCGATTGCGTCGACCTTGATCGTGCGCGCCTGGAACGAACCGACGCCGGCAGCGATGAAGATGGTCTTGGTAATGAACTGGGTACCGGTCGACGTCTCGACATTGAACCGGTTGTCTTCACGGCGCTGCACGCCGGTGACTTCCTGGCCCAGGTGGAACGTTGGCTCGAACGGCTCGATCTGCTTGAGCAGGTTGTCGGTCAGTTCCTGGCCGGTGCACACCGGCACGGCCGGAATGTCATAAATCGGCTTGTCCGGGTACAGTTCCACGCACTGGCCGCCGACGGCTGGCAGCGAATCGATGACGTGGGCCTTGATTTCGAGCAGGCCCAGTTCGAAGACCTGGAACAGGCCGACCGGACCGGCGCCGATGATGACGGCATCGGTCTCGATGGCGCCGGCGAACGAACTGTTGGGAGCGATGCTGCCCGCTTCGTGGGTGGCACTGATAGTCATGCGCTTAAATCCTGTGATGTTTGAATGGTGAGGCGAGGGCGGCCGGAGCCGCCACGCGTAACGCCCGCGCGACCGGTGCCGGCGCACAACAGCCGGCGCGACGGCGACCTGACCGCCCGATCAGCGAACCAGTTGGTCGAGCTTGTCCGTGACGTCTTTCCACTTGTCGGCCTCTGGCAGGGCGGCCTTCGTCTTGGTAATCGACGGCCAGAAGCGCGACAGATCGGCATTGATCTTGATGAACTGCTGTTGATCGCCGGGCACGTCTTCTTCGGCAAAGATTGCATTCACGGGGCACTCGGCGACGCACACGGCGCAATCGATGCACTCGTCGGGATCGATGGCGAGGAAATTCGGGCCTTCCCGGAAACAATCTACCGGGCATACATCGACGCAGTCGGTGTAACGACAGCTGATGCACGATTCGGTGACAACGTGGGTCATAACAGTCCTATCAGTTGGTGGGGTGTCGCATTGCCGGGCGCACGAGGGCCGGCCGGACAAGACAAAGCACTGTATTTTAGGGCAATTCGGGTTTTCTCACAAACTCGCTTATATACACAATGGACATAAGCAAATGACGAGCGGTACCGCACGGGCGTGCGGTTCGCGCACGGGCGTGCGGTTCGCGCACGGGCGTGCGGTTCGCGCACGGGCGTGCGGTTCGCGCACGGGTGCGGCGTCAGGCAGCCTGACGCAAGGGTACCAGCAGATTGTGCCATTCGCTGCGGCAGCCGATGGCGGCGCGTGTACTGATGCTCACGCGCGCAGTGACGCGTCGGCTTCCAGGTCAGCTGGGGAAGTGGGCAGTGTAGGCAGGCTGAGGCCGCCCGGACCGGCGTTGCCGGGTTGGGTAGACCAGCGGGCACTGAGGCAGGCGGCGTCTTTGTATTCGGGCAATTGCATGGTACCGCAGCAGGCGTGCCGGTCTTGCCGGGCGCCAGGGGCATCGCACACGCAGGCAGCCAGCGGCGCGCCGGGCAGGTACACGTCTTCGGTTGCGCCGGCTGGCGCTGCGCCGGTCTCGACCACTTCGCGCCGGCTGAACTGGTTGCGGATGAAGCCACCATACGCAGGGGGCTTGCCGTCGGCCGCGACCACCACCAGCATGCCGTTGACGACGTCGGCGAACGTGGCGGCCGAGTCGGGCGCGCCGATCAGCGCGCGCAGCAGCACGCCGCCCAGGTAGGCCGCCACCCGGTGCAGCACGGCCGCGTCGTCTTCGCGCTCGGGGTTGCGCTCATGGGCGAACAGATCGGCCAGCACGTCGTACACGGCGCCCGTAAACACCTGGGAGATGGCGTGCACCTGGGTGCCCACCTGGCTCAGGCGCAGGTCGTTGTCGGCGTTGCGCAAGCCGTGGCGGTTGCCCAGCGCCAGTCCGAACTGCTCGGCGACGTCGCTCAGAAAGGAGGTGTCGTGCAGATTGGCCTTGGTCTGGGCGACGAGGGCTTCGCACTGATCGAACTGCGACAAGGCCAGAAACACGGCAGTGAGGTCGCCGAACGATTCGTGCAGGCCGCCCGTCTGGGGCGGGGCGTCGGCCTGCAGCCAGCGCGGCTTGATGCCGTCCAGGATCGCGTGGGCAGTCTCGTGCGAGACGATATCGAACGAGCGGCAGGTGAACACCCGCCCGGCGCCACCGGCGGGGACGAAGTCGCCGAACTTCAGGCAACCCTGGGTGCGGCTGTAGAACGCGTTCATGATGTCGGGCAGGCCGTGCGGGAAGACGCGCAGCGGGCTGCTGTCGATGCTGCTGTTCCATTGCCATGGCAGCGGCATGCCGACGCCGGCCGCTGCCAGCACGCGCTGGTACATGGTCAGGGTCTGGCGCACGACGGCAAAGGTGTGCACGGCGTCGAACTGGGGCGTGTCGGCCTGGGTGACGAAGTCGCCGGCGGCGTTCGGTTCGACCTGCTCGATGCCGGGCACGCCGGGCGCGATGCGGGCGTCGCGCGGGCCGGGCAGCACGGCGCCGGGCAAATACGCCGTGCGGGTGCCGATGGCGCCCACCGACGGGTCTTGCTTCCACATCAGCACGCGGGCGCCAAAGGCGTGCGGCAGCGGCTCGGCATCGACGGGCGGGTCGGGCTCAAGCGGTGCCTCGTGCGGTTGCTGGAGATGCATATCCATGAAGGTTCCTCGCGTCATGATGGCGTTCGCTTTCATGGTCGCGCGCCATGACGGGCACGCTTTGAGACGCGTCAATTGCGGCGTCACGAATGCATCAGTTCTAGCGAACTCTGGCATACGACCGCGTCAACTGGCATCATGGCGGATTGTTCGCAATATTTAGGAAGGAATGTCCCGATGGCGGAAATCAGCATCGTCCAGCAACACACCCTGAGCCCGGCTGCAGCGCGCACGGCGGCCGAGCAAGTGGCGCAGCGTATTGCGACCGAATATGGACTGGCATGCCAGTGGGATGGCGACGTGCTGCGCTTCGAGCGCAGTGGCGTGGAGGGAGCATTGACGCTGGAAGACCAGCAGGCGGCGATGCGGATCAACCTGGGATTCTTGATGGGCGCCTTCGCGCCGGCCATCGAGGCCAAGGTGGCGGAGAAGATGCGCAAGACCTTCGCCGCCTAGTACATTGATTCGTTGAATCAGCCTTTCAGCTCTTCGATCAGATCGATGTATTGCTGCTGGGCTTCTTCTTGCGACGTGCCGGCCAGACCGGCCCAGGCGTCGAACTTGGCGCGTGCCACGAAATCGGTCATGCCCGGACGCTCGCCGGTCGCGTCGCCGCTCGAACCCTGCTTGTACAGCGCATAGATCTTCAGCAAGGTCATATTGTCCGGACGCTCCGACAGATTCTTCGAATCGAGCTGGGCCTGGGTGAATTGTTCTTGGACGCTCATGGAAACTCCTGTGATGGTGGGTTGCAGTCTTGTCGCTCGGACAAGGCGGCAGGCATCTTAGCGCAGGAGGTGAGGGCGACCCGGGGATTGCGTCGTACTTTAGAGGGGAACTTCAAATGCGGTGCAGTACCTGCCATGCACCACCCGAGAGGCGGTGCATGGCAGTGAAGCGATGCTGCGGCTTAGACAGCCAGCAGGTCGACGTCGAAGATCAGGGTGGCGTTTGGCGGAATGACACCGCCGGCGCCGCGTGCGCCATAGCCCAGGGCTGCAGGGATGGTCAGGCGACGCGAGCCGCCGATTTTCATACCTTGCACGCCTTCGTCCCAGCCGCGGATGACCTGGCCGGCGCCGAGTGCGAACTCGAACGGATCGCCACGGTCTTTGCTCGAATCGAACTTGGCGCCGAGGCTGCCGTCGTCGTTGCGCAGCCAGCCGGTGTAGTGCACGGTGACGTGCTGGCCAGCCTTGGCTTCGTCGCCGGTGCCGGTGACGAGTTCTTCGTATTGCAGGCCAGAATCGGTAGTGATGGTGGACATGGTCTTCCTTGTTGTTCAGATTGAACGGCGATTGTAGTGCATGGGTCGGGAAACCGCCATTGTCCGGGCCAGCCGTGCGCCCGTTGCAGCCCGGTGCGCTCCCGTAGAATGCGCTCTCGACCTTTCCAACTGGAGTAGCCATGCCGCATGCCGACAGCGCGACCGTGATTCCGAGGGCCGCCCCGATGAAGGGCGTCCTGCTTGCCTGGCGGCGCGCCCTGCGCTCGCAGTTCAGCGGCCGCATGCTGCTGCTCTCGCTGGTCCCGCTGCTGCTCTCGCTCTCGCTGTGGGGCGTGGCGATGTGGCTGGGCCTGCAGCCGCTGCTCGACTGGCTGCACGGGCTGTTTACCGACTACGGCGGCTTTGATGCAAGCAACAGCATGCTGGGCATGGTCGGCCTGGGCATGCTCAAGGTCATGGTCGTGCCGCTGCTGGCAATTGCCTTGCTGCTGCCCCTGATGATTGCCTCGAGCCTGCTGTTCATGGGCATCGTCGCAATGCCGGCCATCGAGCGCCACGTGAGCGGCCGTCACTTCCCCGCGCTCGACAAGAAAGAGGGCGGCTCGTTCGTCGGCAGTCTGGCCATCAACGTCGGTAGTACGGCCGTGTTCGCGCTGCTGTGGCTCTTCACGCTGCCGCTGTATGCCATCCCGCCGCTGGCCTGGCTGGTGCAGGCCGGCCTGTGGGCCTGGGTCACGTCGCGCGTGATGAGCTACGACGCGCTGGCCGCGCACGCCAGCGGGGCGGAGCGCCAGGTGCTGATGCGTACCTGCCGTCCGGCGCTGCTGACGATCGGCCTGGTCTCGGGCCTGGCCGGCGCGCTGCCCGGCATCGCGTGGATGGGCGGGGCGGTAATTTCGGTCGTGCTGTTCCCGGTGCTGGCGCTGGTGTCGCTGTGGCTGTACATCATGCTCTTTTTGTTTGCCGGGCTCTGGTTCCAGTACTACTGCCTGCAGGCACTGGTGGAGCTGCGCGCGCAGCAGCTTCCAGCACATCCCGGCGCCGCTGCGTCCATTTAAATCAGTGGTGCGCGGTGCACCGGCACCGTGCCGGGCGCGTTAACTGCCAGCGTCGACCGTGCATACGGCGCTTGATGCGTTGCTGCCAACAGTCGTGACGCACGGGCATCGCTTGCGGTCATGCCATTTAACCAACCCGTTGTTTTTTTGCGAAAATATTCCGGTATAGGCCGATTTGTTAAACGGTATCTCGCGTCTATCTTATTGATGTGGTGGAATATTACCTATGGACGGGGCGATCTGGAGTGGGATTGCACTGCTGAAATTTGTGAACTAACAGACACCACAATCACTCGAACGGACCAGCAGCAATAGATGGCGAGCAGGTTGGCGGGGGTTGCAAGCGTTTTGATTCGGACCGGTTAAGCCATCATGGAAAGTATTCGTCGCCTCGTGCGACCAAACAATGTATTCGGCAAGCGCGCCGCCACCTCGCGGAGCGAACCGACCATGGACGGCGCAGTTGCTGCGCCAGTCGTCGCCGCAGCCGGTGCTGCAGCGTCGGGGGCGTCTGCGTCTGGGTCTGCGTCCGTGCCGGATTCGGCGGGTGACGTTCCCCTGCACGATGCCTTCCCGCACCTGGCCGACAACGGTCATGGCGGCGGCGGGCCGGGCGACCCGTCCGGCGGGCCGGATGGATCGCCGCCGGCACCGCGCAAGCGCCGCTGGAAGCTCTGGCTCGCCCTGATCGGCTTGCTGCTGGTCGCGGCCGCGGCCGCCTGGGCCGTGATGGAAACCCGCACCTCGCGCCTGCAGTCGAAAATCTTCGCCGACATGGCCAGCGAACTCACGTTCCGCATGGCCAATGGCCCGAGCGATTCGATCCGTTTCCCGGCCGCCAGCCCGTATGACACCCGCCTCGGTTATGCCGGCCTGCCGAAATACCTTGAACGCCTGCAGACGCGCGATTACGCGATCGCGTCGCAGGCGCGCATCTCGCCGCAGATGGTCAAGATGGCCGACCTCGGCCTGTACGCCACCTACCACGAGAAAACCAAGGTCGGCCTCGAGATCCTCGATTGCCGCGCCCAGCCCCTGTTCACGTCGCGCTTCCCCGAGCGCTACTACGATAAATTCGAGGCTGCGCCGTCGCTGCTGGTGCAAAGTCTGCTGTTCATCGAAAACCGCGAACTGCTCGACGCGAGCCACCCGCGCCGCAATCCGGCCGTCGAATGGGACCGCTTCTCGAAGGCCGTGTTCGACAAGACGCTGGCCAGCGTCGGCCTGGGCGGCGACGGCCGTGTGGCCGGCGGTAGCACGCTGGCCACGCAGATCGAAAAATACCGCCATTCGGCCGAGGGCCGCACCGGCTCGCTGACCGACAAGATCATCCAGATGGCCTCGGCCACGCTGCGCGCCTACCAGGACGGCGAAGACACCACGGGTTCGCGCCGCCAGGTCGTGCTCGACTACCTGAACACGGTGCCGCTGTCGGCCAAGCCGGGTTACGGCGAAGTCAACGGGATCGGCGACGGCATGTGGGTCTGGTACGGCCGCGATTTCGCCAAGGTCAACGCGATGCTCAAGGGCCCGATGACGAGCCCGGACGCCGTGATGGCCTACAAGGAGGCGCTGTCGCTGATGATCGCCCAGCGCCGGCCGGCGTATTACCTGGGCGCCGGCGAGAGCGACCTGGAAACCCTGACCAACAGCCACCTGCGCGTGCTGACGCAGCAGGGCGTGATTTCGCCGCAACTGCGCGACGCCGCCCTGAGTGCCAACCTGAAACCGGCGCTGCACACGGGTGTGGCGCCGCCACCGGCGGACGCGTTCGTCTCGCGCAAGGCGGCCAATGCGGTGCGCAATCACGTGGGTTACCTGATCGGCGACGCGCGCCTGTACAACGTCGACCGTCTCGATCTGTCGGTGGTCTCGACCCTTGACGGCAATGCGCAGCAAGCTGTCACGACCGCGCTGCGCAAGCTGTCCGACGCCGAACACGCGAAAGAAGCCGGCCTGACCGGCAAGGGCATGCTCGGCAACGGTGACCCGGCGCAAGTGGTCTACAGCTTCACGCTGATGGAGCGCGGCGAGCACGTCAACTACCTGCGCGTGCAGACCGACAACTACGACCAGCCACTGGACATCAACGAAGGCGCCAAGCTCGATTTAGGGTCGACGGCCAAGCTGCGCACGCTGGTGACTTACCTCGACATCGTCGACCAGCTGCACAAGCGCTTTGGCGCGATGGACAAGATTGGCCTGATGGGCGTCGAAGTCGATGCGAAAGACCGCATGTCGCAGTGGGGCCTCGAGTATTTCCGCACGCTGCCCGACGGCGCCGACCGCAGCCTCAAGCCGATGCTCGACGCCGCCATGGCGCGCAAGTACTCGGCCAATCCGGGCGAGCGCTTCTTTACGGGCGGCGGCGTGCACACGTTCGGCAACTTCAGCAAGCTCGACGACAGTCGCATCATGGACGTGAACCAGGCGCTGCGCAGCTCGACCAACCTCGTGTTCGTGCGCATGATGCGCGACGTCGTGCGCTACTACATGTTCCAGTTGCCGGGCTCGTCCGCGCAACTGCTGGCCGACGCCGACGATCCGCGCCGCGCCGCCTATCTGGCGCGCTTTGCCGACAACGAAGGCAAGGTCTTCATGGCCAAGTTCTGGAACAAGTACAAGGGCAAGACGCCGCAAGAAGTCGAGACGCTGCTGTTCTCCGGCGTGCGTCCGCTGGCTTCCAAGCTCGCTGCGGCCCACCGCACCGTGGTGCCGAACGCCACGCTGGCGCAGTTTGGCGCGTTCATCGATGCGTCGGTCCCGGCCAGCAACGAGATCGATCCCGACCGCATCCCGAAACTGTACGAGACCTACGATGTGCGCAATATGTCGCTGGCCGACCGCGGCTACGTGGCGTCGGTGCACCCGCTCGAACTCTGGCTGGTGAGCTATCTGCGCACGCATCCAAAAGCGACCTGGTCCGAAGTGACGGCCGCCAGCGTCAAGGAGCGCCAGGAAGTCTACCAATGGCTGTTCAAGACGCATCGCAAGCACGCACAGGACAATCGCATCGCCGGCCTGCTCGAAGTCGAAGCGTTCCTGAAGATCCACGCGCAGTGGAAGAAGATGGGCTACCCGTTCGACTCGCTCGTGCCGTCGTACGCGACCACGCTGGGCGCCTCGGCCGACCGGCCGGCCGCGCTGGCCGAGATGATGGGCATCATCGTCAATGGCGGCGTGCGCAAACCGATCGAGCGCATCGATTCGCTGCACTTTGCCAAGGCCACGCCGTACGAAACGCTCGTGCGCCGCAACAAGGGCGGCGGCAAGGAACAAGTGCTGGCGCCGGAAGTGGCGCGCGCCGTGGCCGACGCCATCCAGGGCGTTGTCTCGGACGGCACCGCCAAGCGCGTCAAGACCGCCTTCCAGCAATCGGACGGCAGCATCATCGCCGTGGGCGGCAAGACCGGTACTGGCGACCAGCGCTTCGATGTGTATGCGCGCGGTGGCCGCCTGATCGAGTCGCGCTACGTGAACCGCTCGGCGACGTTCGTGTTCAACATCGGCGAACGCTTCTACGGCAGCATGACGGCGTATGTGCACGGGCCGCAGTCCGAGAACTATGACTTCACCAGCGCGCTGCCGGTGCAACTGCTCGTCACGCTGGCGCCAAGCCTGATGCCGATGATCGAGCCGCCAGCCGCGCCGGCGCCTGTGCCCGGCCAGGCCGTCGCCGCCGCGCCGCGGTAGTGCGTGCGTTGAGGCCAGGGCAGGATCTTCCGGGCGCGCCGGTCAAGGGGCTGCGCGCCCGCCTGCAGAACTTCAGCATCGTCTCGCTGCGCGATCTGGTCGTGGCCACGGGCCCGACGATCCTGATGGTCGCGGCGGCCGTGGTTCTCGCCTACTGGTGGGTCGATCCGGCGCCGCCGCGCACGCTCCGGCTGGCCACGGGCCAGGAAAATTCCGCCTACGAACAATTTGGCAAGCAATACGCCAGTGTGCTGGCACGCGACGACATCAAGGTCACGCTGCGCGGCACGCTCGGCTCGCAGGACAATCTGCAGCAGTTGCTGGCCGGGCAGGCCGATGTCGCGTTCGTGCAAAGCGGCTCGACCGACGACAAGAGGGGCAGCGCCGACAGCATCGAGCGGCGCGGCCTGGTGTCGCTGGGCAGCCTGTTTACCGAACCCGTGTGGCTGTTCGTGCGCGACGAAGCGAAGGTCACGCGCCTGCCCGATCTGCGCGGCAAGCGCATCAATCTGGGGCCGGAAGGCACCGGCGTGCCGCGCCTGGTGCGCCAGCTGCTCGACGCCAACAATATCGCGCCGGGCGCATTGACGATCAGCGACCTGGCCAACACGCCGGCCACCGTCGAATTGCTGGCCGGGCGCATCGACGGCCTGGTCTTCAGCTCGGCGCCCGAAGCGCCGCTGATCCAGATGCTGCTGCAAACGCCGGGCATCCGCCTGTTTGATTTTTCGCAGGCCGAAGCCTATACGCGGCGCCTGCCGTTTTTGACGCACGTGGTGCTGCCGCGCGGGATCGTCGACCTGGGCCGCAATATCCCGAACCAGGATTACCACCTGATCGCGCCGACCGCCACGCTCGTCGCGCGCGAGGAAATCCATCCGGCGCTGGTGGGCTTGCTGGTCAAGGCGGCGACCGAGATCCACGGCGGCGCCGGCTGGTTCCAGCAGCAGGGTCAGTTCCCGTCGCCGAAGTACACGGAAATCCCGGTGGCACCCGAAGCGGCGCGCTACTACCGCGATGGCCCGCCGTTCATGCAGCGCTATATGCGGTTTTGGCTGGCCAACCTGGCCGAGCGGCTGTGGGTTGTGGTGGTGGCGCTGACGGCGCTGTTGATTCCGCTGTCCAAGATCGTGCCGCCAATTTACGTCTGGCGCGTGCGCTCGCGCGTGTACCGCTGGTACGGTGAGCTGCGCGCCATCGAGCAATCGCTGGAGGAGAGCGGGGCCGATGCCACCGACGCGGTGCGCAAGGAGTTGCTGGGCCGCCTGGACGGGCTGGAAGACCGCGTCAACCATATCTCGGTGCCGCTCGCCTATGCGGACGAGCTGTACCGGCTGCGCAGTCACATCCACCTGGTGCGCGAGCGGGTGCGCGGCGTGCACGAGGACCAGGCAGCGCAGCCGGTGGCTTGAACATGTCTTTTTGGAATTGACCGGGAATCCCATTACACTGGCGTCCCCAGTCATCTCTTCGAAGGCCGTCATGATCCGCCGCACGCTTCCCGCCCTTGTCCTCGGTTGTTGCCTTGCCGCTGGCCTGGCTAGCCCGTCTGCTGCAATTGCTGCGGACAGCGCCAAAGACAGCAAGCGCCCGACGCGCGAAGCCTATACCAAGTACGAATACCGGATCCCGATGCGTGACGGCGTGCAGTTGTTCACGGTCGTCTACGTGCCGAAGGACAGCACGCGCAGCTACCCGTTCCTGATGCAGCGCACCCCGTACAGCGCCGGCGTGCGCGCCGAAGGCGAGCTGCGCTACGGCGTGGACTGGCTGCCTGAATCGCTGGGCCCATCGCGCGAATTCGAGGAAGCGGGCTACATCTTCGTGAGCCAGGATGTGCGCGGTCGCTATATGTCCGAAGGCGTCTGGCAGGAAATGACCCCGCACGGCAAGGCGACACCCGCCAAGGGGGAGGGCCGCGAGAGCGACGACATGTACGATACGGTCGCCTGGCTGCTCAAGAACATCCCCAACAACAATGGCAAGGTGGGCATCTGGGGCATCAGCTACCCGGGCTTCTACGCCGCTGCCAGCGTCATCGATTCGCACCCGGCGATCAAGGCTGCCTCACCCCAGGCGCCGATTGCCGATCTGTACATGGGCGACGATTCGTACCACGGCGGCGCCTTCAAGCTGGCCGCCAACTTCGATTTTTATGCGGCCTTCACGGCCGCCCCAAACCCGACCCCGCTGCCGAAAACCGGCAGCGAATTCGATTACGGCGTGGCCGACGGCTACGATTATTTTCTGAAGCACCGCACGCTGGCGAATATCGCCGCGACCATGACCGACACGCAGCGCGAGCTGTTCATGCCGAACATCGAGCACGACACGTATGACAGCTTCTGGAAAGAGCGCGCCATCGGCCCGCACATCAAGAACGTCAAGGCGGCCGTGCTGACGGTGGGCGGCTGGTTCGATGCGGAAGACGCCGCCGGCCCGTTCATCGTGCACCGCGCGCTGGAAGCGCAGAACAAGGGCGGCAACCATGCCCTCGTGGTGGGCCCGTGGGTGCACGGCGGCTGGGCGCGCGGCGACGGCGCCCGGCTTGGCCACGTCAAGTTCGACGCAAAGACAAGCGAATGGTTCCGGCGCGAGGTTCAGTTCCCGTTCTTCGAGCAGCACCTGAAGGGCGTCAAGCCGGGCAAGACGCTGGCGCCGGTGACCGTGTTCGAGACGGGGTCGAATGTCTGGCGCCAGTACGACGCCTGGCCGCCGAAACCGGCAAAGGCGCGCACGCTGTACTTCGGCGCGAATGGCGCGCTGCGCTGGCAGCAGCCGACCGCGACGATGAGCACGACCACGATCACGGGCGCCGGCTTCGATGAATACGTGGCCGACCCGGCGCGCCCGGTGCCGTACATCGGCTACCCGGCGCTGGGCGTGCCACGCGAATACATGGTGTCGGACCAGCGCTTTGCCGCCACCCGGCCCGACGTGCTGGTGTACCAGAGCGCCGTGCTGGAAGAAGATGTGACGGTTGCCGGACCGGTCACGCCCAAGCTGTTCGTGTCGACGAGCGGGACCGATGCCGACTGGGTCGTCAAGCTGATCGACGTCTACCCGGCCGGCTTCCCGACCCCGGCAGCCGAGCGGGGCGGCGATGTCGGCCCGCCCGCGGTGAGCCTGGGCGGCTTCCAGCAACTGGTACGTGGCAATCCGCTGCGCGGCAAGTTCCGCAACAGCTATGAAAAGCCCGAACCATTCGTGCCGGGCAAGGTCGAGCCCATCAAGTATGAATTGGGCCAGGTGAACCACACTTTCCGGCGCGGTCACCGGATCATGGTGCAGGTGCAGAGTTCGTGGTTCCCGCTGATCGACCTGAATCCGCAAACGTTCATGCGCATTCCCGACGCACAGCCGGGTGACTTCAAGAAGGCGACCCAGCGCGTGTATCACGCGCCAGGAACGGCATCGGGGCTGGAGTTGATGGTGCTGCCGAACCCGGGCAGCGCCAACTAGCTCAGGCGCCGACCCACGGCAGGCCGGCCGTGCACCAGCCGCCGATCGTCTTGCGGTGCCCGTCGCCGTCGCGGTCGCCTTCGAACCCTTCGAGGATGTCGAAGGCGTTTGCATAGCCCAGCTCGGTCGCGACACGCGCGCTGTGGCGCGAGCGCACGCCCGAGCGGCACAGGAACAGCAGCACGTCGTCCTTGTCCGCCACCTGTTCGAGCTGTGCGCCGAAGTCGGGATTGGGCGCGCCGCCCGGATACGTGGCCCACTGCACCGCCAGATGCTGCGCCTGGCCGATCGCGACGCGGCCGACCCAGTCGCGTTCGGCGTTGGTGCGCACATCGACCAGCTTGACGTCGGGGCCGCTCTGGAGCAGGTCGAACGCTTCCTGAGGCGTGACTGCACCAGCATAGGGCTGGTCAGCGCCACGCTGGCGCGCCGCCGTGAGAATCTGTTCTTTGGTCATGTCGGGTAGGTCCATTCGTCGTTTGTCATCGTCAATGCACCATCCTGGAGCGCAACGAAGTGCGCCCAATTGGTGCAAGCACGTAGAATTGCTCGTTAGTGGTGCAAATTGGTGTACAGGTAAATCTTGCCATACGCCCCCGGTCGAGGCGATTTTATGGGTAAACTAACCCATTGCCCAAGAACGATTTGCGCATAGCCTCATGCACTGAAGTTGGCATCGTCGTTGACACCCAGTTGGCACATTTCGTGCTTCATCATGATGCAAGTTGTCGGTTCGCATAGACCGACATCCTTTTTTCAATTAGGAGATTCCGAATGGCAAAGTCCGCCGCAGATGTAATGCAAATGGTCAAAGACAACGAAGTCAAATTCGTTGATTTACGCTTCGCCGATACCCGCGGCAAGGAACAACACGTCACGGTCCCGGTGTCGCACTTCGACCTGGACAAATTCGAATCCGGCCACGCCTTCGACGGTTCGTCGATCGCCGGCTGGAAAGGTATTGAAGCGTCGGACATGCTCCTGATCCCGGATGCAAACACGGCCAATATCGACCCGTTCATGGAAGAGACCACCCTGTTCATGCAGTGCGACGTCGTCGAGCCATCGGACGGCAAGGGCTACGACCGCGATCCGCGCTCGATCGCCAAGCGCGCTGAAGCCTACCTGAAATCGTCGGGCATCGGCGACACCGCCTACTTCGGCCCGGAGCCAGAGTTCTTCATCTTCGACGCCGTGCGCTGGAAGCTGGACATGTCGGGTTGCTTCGTCAAGATCGATTCCGAAGAAGCATCGTGGTCGACCGACAAGGAATTCGAAGGCGGCAACAGCGGTCACCGTCCAGGCGTGAAGGGCGGCTATTTCCCAGTGCCACCAGTCGATTCGTTCCAGGACATGCGTTCGGAAATGTGCCTGATCCTCGAATCGATGGGCATTCCGGTCGAAGTGCACCACCACGAAGTCGCCGGCGCCGGCCAGAACGAAATCGGCACCAAGTTCTCGACGCTGATCGAGCGCGCCGACTGGACCCAGAACATGAAATACGTGATCTGGAACGTGGCCCACAGCTACGGCAAGACCGCAACCTTCATGCCAAAGCCAATGGCTGGCGACAACGGTTCGGGCATGCACGTGCACCAGTCGATCTGGAAAGACGGCAAGAACCTGTTCGCAGGCGACGGCTATGCCGGTCTGTCGGACACGGCGCTGTTCTACATCGGCGGCATCATCAAGCACGCCCGCGCCCTGAACGCGATCACCAATCCAGGCACCAACTCGTACAAGCGCCTGGTGCCAGGCTTCGAAGCCCCGGTCAAGCTGGCGTATTCGGCCCGTAACCGTTCGGCCTCGATCCGCATCCCGCACGTGGCGAACCCGAAAGGCCGCCGCATCGAGACGCGTTTCCCGGATCCACTGGCGAACGTCTACCTGTGCTTCGCAGCACTGATGATGGCCGGTCTGGATGGTATCCAGAACAAGATCCACCCGGGCGAAGCGGCAACGAAAGACCTGTACCATCTGCCGCCTGAAGAAGACAAGCTGATCCCGACGGTGTGCGCATCGCTGGAAGAAGCACTGGACGCACTGAACGAAGACCGCGAGTTCCTGACCCGTGGCGGCGTGTTCAGCGACAGCATGATCGATGCCTACATCGACCTGAAGATGCAGGAAGTCCAGCGCATGCGCATGACCCCGCACCCAGCCGAATTCGACATGTACTACTCGTCGTAATCGGTCCATCCAGGCTGGCGCGGATGGGCATCGCGCCGGCCTGGCGGGTAGAACAAACGCGGGGAAAGCCATGCTTTCCCCGCGTTTTTTGTTGCTTGGGGTTTATATTCCTTGGGGTATAGTCGGGCGCATCTACAATAGCGTGCCCTTGCGACCAACCGGGATGGGAATGACAAATAGTGTGTTTCAGGCCAGTGTGGCCGTTTTTACCGCCGTGTTTGCCTCAGTGCTGCTGTGCGCCAGTGCGCACGCGCAAATCTACCGTTGTACCGATGCCAATGGCCGGCCGCTGTACACCGACACCAAGGTCGGCAAGTGCCAGCTGATCGACACCGGCTACAGCGCGCCGCCGGCAGCCTCGGCCCCGATTCCTGCACCGCGCTCGGCGGGCGGTGGGGGCGGGTCATCCGCGTCGAATTCCGCCCCGACGGCGGCCCCGAGCGCGGCCCAGTCGAACTTCCCGCGCGTGGACAATGTGCTGCAGCGCGCCCGCGACGACGAGCGGCGCGAGATCCTGGGCGATGAACTGCGCCTGGAAGAACGCAAGCTCACCGACCTCAAGCGCGTCTTCAACAACGGCGAGCCGGAGCGTCAGGGCAACGAGCGCAACTACGCCAAATACCAGGAGCGCGTGGCGTCCATGCGCGACGAAATCAATCGCAGCGAACGCAATATCGAAGCGCTACGGCGCGAGATCGGCAATATCAGATGACCCTGCCTCCGATGGCCCCACCCGTGTACGACCCGGGCAACCCGGCACGTTTCGCCGGCCTGGACTTGCTGGCCTCGGCCGTGATGATGACCGGGCCCGATGGCGAAGTGGTGTATGCCAACGCCGCCGCCGAAAACCTGATGGAGCTGTCGTTCAAGTCGCTGCAGCGCCATCGCCTGCCCGAACTGTTTACCAATGGCGCCGAGATTGGCGTGTTGATCACGCAGGCGCTGGTGCACCAGTACGCCGACCTGCGCCAGGACCTGACGCTGCAGAGGAGCGGGCGCGAACCGCTGCATGTCAACAGCATCGTCAGCGCGCTGGGCGACGGCACGGCGCTGATCGAGCTGCGCGAGAACGTCCAGCAGCTAAAACTCGACCGTGAAGAGCGCCTGATGGACCAGAGCCAGGCCAACAAGGAGCTGATCCGCAACCTGGCGCACGAGATCAAGAATCCGCTGGGCGGCATTCGCGGCGCGGCGCAATTGCTCGAACTGGAACTGCCGCCGCACCATCTGCTGGAGCTGCAGGAATACACGCAGGTGATCATCAAGGAAGCCGACCGCCTGCAGACGCTGGTCGACCGCCTGCTGGCGCCGCACCGCAAGCCGCACATCGTCGGCGACGTCAATATCCACGAAGTGTGCGAGCGCGTGCGCAGCCTGATCCTGGCCGAATTCCCGCAGGGCTTGTCCATCCGGCGCGATTACGATGCGTCCATTCCCGAGTTTCGCGGCGATATGGAGCAGCTGATCCAGGTGGTGCTGAACATCGCCCACAACGCCGCGCAGGCCGTCGCCGGGCGCATTGCGCAGGGCGATGCCGAGATCGTTCTGCGCACCCGCGTGGCGCGCCAGGTCACGCTGGCCAAGGTCCGCTACGGGCTGGCATTAGACTTGCATATCATTGACAATGGACCGGGCATCGCGCCCGATATCCGCGACCGCATTTTCTATCCGCTCGTATCCGGGCGTGACGGCGGGAGTGGCCTCGGGCTGACGCTGGCGCAAACGTTTGTGCAGCAACACCTGGGTGTGATCGAGTGCGAAAGCCGGCCTGGACTGACGGATTTCAGGATCCTGCTGCCCCTGCCATAAGCGGGAGAAAGCGGACCGCACCGGCCAGTCCTTTATTGAATCCATGTTGCGGGAAGCACGAAACCATGAAACCAATCTGGATTGTCGACGACGACGCATCGATTCGCTGGGTCCTTGAAAAAGCCCTGGCACGCGAAAGTCTGGAGACCCGCAGTTTCGCCAATGCGCGCGAAGCCATGACCGCCTTTGAAACCGACACGCCGCAAGTGCTGGTGTCGGATATCCGCATGCCGGGCGAATCCGGCATCGACCTGCTGCAAGCCGTCAAGGAACGCCATCCGGGCCTGCCGGTCATCATCATCACCGCGTTCTCGGACCTCGATTCGGCGGTGTCCTCGTTCCAGGGCGGCGCTTTTGATTACCTGGCCAAGCCATTCGACATCGACAAGGCCGTCTCGCTGATCCGGCGCGCGTTAGAGGAGAGTTTGCGCGAAGCGAGCGTCGAAGCCCCGCCGGCCGAAACCCCTGAAATCCTCGGCCATGCGCCCGCGATGCAAGAGGTGTTTCGCGCCATCGGCCGCCTGTCGCAGTCGAACGTCACGGTGTTGATCACGGGCGAATCGGGCACCGGCAAGGAGCTCGTGGCGCGCGCGCTGCACAAGCACAGCCCGCGCGCGCAGCAGCCGTTCATCGCGCTCAACACGGCGGCGATCCCGAAGGACCTGCTCGAATCCGAGCTGTTCGGCCACGAGCGCGGCGCGTTCACCGGTGCGCAGGCGATGCGGCGCGGCCGCTTCGAGCAGGCCGAGGACGGCACGCTGTTTCTCGATGAAATCGGCGACATGCCGTTCGACCTGCAGACGCGCCTGCTGCGCGTGCTGTCCGATGGTCACTTTTATCGCGTGGGCGGCCACCAGCCGGTCAAGGCCAATGTGCGCGTGATTGCCGCCACCCACCAGAACCTCGAGCAGCGCGTGCGCGACGGCTTGTTCCGCGAAGACTTGTACCACCGCCTGAACGTGATCCGCCTGCGCCTGCCGTCGCTGCGCGAACGCAACGAAGACATTCCGGTTCTTACGCGCCATTTCCTGGTGCAAAGTGCGCACCAATTGGGGGTGGAGCCCAAGCGCATGAGCGAGCAGGCAATGCGCTTCCTGTCGGGTCTTGAACTGCCGGGCAATGTGCGCCAGCTGGAAAACCTGTGCAACTGGATCACCGTGATGGCCCCGGGCCAGACCGTGGAGGTCAAGGATCTGCCACGCGACCTGACCCAGGGCTCGGCGCCGTTGACGGGTAGTGCCGTGCCGAATGTGGTGCCGCTGTCCGACGGCATCGTCAGCGCCGGTGCGCAGCCAATGGCATCCGGCGGTGGCGTCGTGCTGCAGACCGCCGGCGCGCAGTCGCCCGAAGGCTGGCTGGGGCTGCTCGAATTGCAGGCGGCCGGCATGCTCAGCGCAGGGCAGATGGACGTGATGGATATCCTGGGGCGCCAGTTTGAATCGGCGCTGATCCGCACGGCCCTCAAGCACACGCACGGGCGCAAGAACGACGCGGCCATGCGGCTCGGGATCGGGCGCAACACCATCACGCGCAAGATCGTGGAGCTGGGGATCGACGGCGCGCGCGAAGAGTAGGGAATGACCCTATATGCATACTTGTTGACTGTGCAATTTGGCGGTGATAACTTTCTTTGGTCATGAAGCGTAATTCGGCTCCTCAACTTCTAGACAGTGTTCACGTCATTTAACTTTTACATCAAGGGTTGATTCGAATGAAACTTGGAAAAATCATGTTCGCCGGCGCAGGTATGCTGGTCGCTGCAGTTGCCTTTGCCCGCCCAGATTACGGTTACACCACGACGTACTACGCCGACGCAACGTATGGCACTGTCGTGGGCGAGTCTGAATTCACCTGCAGCGGGCGCTGGTTCCGCAGCGGTGTCGAAACCGATTATTTTGTCATCTCCAACGAAAACAAGTGCTGATTGACGTTGTGTCTGGCGCCCGCACGTAGCGAGGCCAGGCGCCACAACAAAGAGCAAACAAGGTAAGGTGACTCGCGCACTCTTTCCTTGCGGCGCGCAAGAGCTGTCCTGGCCGCGCGCCGATCGTTCCCTTCTTCGACTTTGTTGGTGATCAGAAAATTATTCTCACCGGCATTGCCAATTCCTGTAGTGTCCCTTCCGCTTTTGGTAAGCTCTCGTCTTTTCCAGAGACATTACCGCACCAATTCCCATGCTGATCAATTGCGTCGCCTACCAGGAAGGCAAGAAGCTGTCCGATATCCCGGTCGAGGATATCAGCGAATACATCAAGCTGGATGACACCTTTGTCTGGGTCGCACTGCGCGACCCGGGCGTTGCCGACATCGCCCTGATGCAGGAAGAATTCGGCCTGCACGAACTGGCGGTGGAAGACGCGCTGCGCGGTCACCAAAGGCCCAAGCTCGAAGAATATGGCGACTCGCTGTTCGTCGTCGTGCAGATCGTCGAACTGGTGGGCGAGGAGATGTCGGTCGGTCAGTTGTCCGTCTTCGCCGGGCCCAACTACGTGCTGTCGGTACGGCGTGACGCCAACCAGGGTTTTCTGGGCGTGCGGGCGCGCGCCGAGCGCGAACCGCACCAGCTCAGGAAAGGCGCGGGCTTCGTGCTGTACGCGCTGGTCGACGCTGTCGTCGACCGTTATTTTCCCGTGGTCGACACGCTCGAATCCGAGCTCGAATCGATCGAAGACCATATCTTTTCCATGCAGGGCAAGCAGCGCGACAATGTCGAACGCCTGTATGACCTGAAGCGCAAGGCGCAGACGCTGCGCCACGCCGTGGTGCCGCTGATGGACGCGCTGGGGCGCCTGTACGGCGGGCGCGTGCCGGCCGTGGTGGACGAGACCCAGGAATACTTCCGCGACGTGCACGACCACCTGCACCGCATCGCCGGCCGCCTGGACGCCGTGCGCGACACGATCAATACGGCGATCCAGGTGACGCTGTCGATGGTTGCAATCGAAGAAAACGAAGTGAGCAAGAAGCTGGCATCGTACGCGGCGATCTTCGCGGTGTTTACCGCGTTCGCCGGCGTGTGGGGGATGAACTTCGAATTCATGCCCGAACTGAAATGGAAGTATGGTTACCCGTTCGCGATGCTGACGATGATCTGCGTGTGCGGCTACCTGTATCGCAAGTTCAAGCGGGTGGGGTGGCTGTAACAGCGCGCGTAGGGTGGGCGGCTATGCCGTCCACGCGGTGATCGTGACCGGTGCCGCTGTCGTTCCGGATGATCTGGCGGCCAACCATCGCCGCGTGGGCGGGGAACCCGCCCACCCTACGTTAATTCTTGGGCCTGTGGTTTTCCGGCCGTGGCGGCGGCGCCGCCCGAGGCCACGATGACGAGCGCGATCGCCAGCCACTGCAGGCTGGTCAGGCGCTCTCCCAGCCAGATAAAGCCGGCCAGCGCCGCGATGGCCGGCCCGCTGCTGACGAGGATGCCGAACACCCGCTGCGGCAGGCGCCGCAGCGCCATCATCTCGAGCGAGTAGGGCAGGGCGGACGACAGCAGCGCCACCGCCACGCCGCCCGCCAGCATGGCCGGCGTAAACAGCGCCATGCCCGCATGCGCGACGCCGAACGGCACCGCGAACACGCTCGCCGCCAGCAAGCCCCAGGCCACGGCCTGGCCACTGTTCAAGGTCGAGACGCGCTTGCCGAACACGATGTAAATCGCCCAGCAGAACGCGGCCGCCAGCGCGTACGCGATGCCGGCCGGGTCGAGCTGCGTCGCGCCGGCCACCGGCAGCAGCAGCCACAGGCCGACGCCGGCGCACACCACCCACACAAAATCGCGCGCATGACGCGACGACAGCACCACGACCGCCAGCGGCCCCGTAACCTCGATTGCCACCGCAATCCCGAGCGGGATGCGCTCGAACGCGCGGTAGATGCACAGGTTCATCGCGCCCAGCATCAGGCCGTACACGAGCAGGTTGCCCACATCGGCGCGCGCCGGGCGGCCAAAGCGCCATGGCCGCACGATGGCCAGCAGGATCAGCGCCGCCAGGCCTACGCGCAGCGCGGTGACGCCTTCGCTGCCCACGGCCGGAAACAGCCCCTTGGCCCAGGCCGCGCCTGCATTGACCGACACCATCGAGGCCAGAATCGCCAGACCCGGGCCCCATGCCGCATATCGGCCAGCCGCGTTCAACGTGGCGCCATGGCCAGCGCCACCGCTTCTGCCACGCGAATGCCATCGACCGCCGCCGACATGATGCCGCCCGCGTAACCGGCGCCTTCGCCGGCCGGGAACAGGCCGCGCGTGTTCAGGCTTTGCAGGTCGTCGTTGTTGCGCCGGATGCGGATCGGCGACGAGGTGCGCGTTTCCACGCCCGTCAGCACCGCGTCTTCCTTGTAGTAGCCCTTGATCTGCTTGTCGAAGGCGACAAACGCTTCGCGCATGGCGACGATGGCGTAGTCGGGCAGCGACGTGGCCAGGTCGGTCAGGTGCACGGCCGGCAGGAACGATGGCGTGACCGAACCAAGCGACGTGGATGGCCGGCCGGCCACGAAGTCGCCCATCAGCTGACCGGGTGCGTCATAGGTCGAGCCGCCCAGCACGAACGCGCGCGATTCGAGCTCGCGCTGGAAGGCGATGCCGGCCAGCGGATGGCCCGGGAAATCCTCGGGCGTGATGCCGACCACGATGGCGCTGTTGGCATTGCGCTCGTTGCGCGAATACTGGCTCATGCCGTTGGTGACGACGCGGCCTTCTTCGCTCGATGCGGCCACCACGGTGCCGCCCGGGCACATGCAGAAGCTGTAGACCGAGCGGCCATTGGACGCGTGGTGCACGATCTTGTAGTCGGCTGCGCCCAGCAGCTTGTTGCCGGCGTTCGGGCCGAAGCGGCAGACGTCGATCAGCGACTGCGGGTGTTCGACCCGGAAGCCGATCGAGAACGGCTTGGCTTCGATGTACACGCCGCGTTCGTACAGCATCTCGAAGGTGTCGCGCGCGCTGTGGCCGATGGCGATCGTCAGGTGACGGGTCGGGATTTCTTCGCCGCTGGCCAGGCGCACGCCGACCACCTGGCGCACGCCGCCGGTTTCTTCAATCAGGACATCCTGCATGCGCGTGTCGAAGCGCATTTCGCCGCCCAGATTGATGATCTCGGCGCGCATCTGCTCGACCATCTTGACGAGGCGGAAGGTGCCGATGTGCGGCTTGCTGACGTACATGATCTCTTCGGGCGCGCCGAACTTGACGAACTCGGTGAGCACCTTGCGACCGTGGTGGTTGCTGTCCTTGATCTGGCTGTAGAGCTTGCCGTCCGAGAAGGTGCCGGCGCCGCCTTCGCCGAACTGCACGTTCGACTCGGTATCGAGCTTGCGCTTGCGCCAGAAGCCGAAGGTGTCGACGGTGCGCTCGCGCACGACCTTGCCGCGCTCGAGCACGATCGGGTTCAGGCCCATTTGCGCCAGGATCAGCGCGACGAACAGCCCGCACGGCCCGGTGCCGACCACGACCGGGCGCGGGGTGCCGGGGGCCGGTTTGGCGGCGTTGACGAATTTGTACTCGACGTCGGGGGCGGGCATGACATGCGGGTCGCGCAGCTTTGCCAGTACGGCCTTGTCGTCGGCAACGGTCGCGTCGATCGAATAGATCAGGACGATGGCGGATTTCTTGCGCGCATCGTAGCTGCGCTTGTAGACGGCAAAGTCGAGCAGCTCGGCGTCAGCGATGCCGAGGCGGGCCAGGATGGCGTCGCGCAGGGCGGCGTCCGGGTGGTTCAGGGGGAGTTTGAGTTCGTTAATACGCAGCATGGGAGTGGTTGCTAGTGAGGCAACAAAGAATTGCGGGCAGGACGCTATTTTACCGCGACGTCCGAAGACGAGTTGGGCTAAGGAATGAAAAAATGATCCGTCTAATAATTATGTATTTACAGAATTATTTTGTCTTTGGATTTTTTGGTGAAAGGGATGCTGATTTGGTGAGAGCGCGGTGGGATGCGTTGACTATTGTGGAAATGAGACAACGATTTCAGCGATGGTGTGACCTCGTAATCACGCATGCCATGCACCCGAATGTGCACTGCAACAGAGAGTAAATATGCCTTTTCTAGTGAGTGGGCGCACCTTCCTGGTGCGCTGTGTCAGAGGCGCCACATTGTGCATGTGAAAAATCCTCATGCATATTGATATGCATGAAAAGTTGTTGACGCCATAACGCCGGATGAACGAACGTAGATGAACGTTCATTTCTTCTTTTGAGGAGAATTGGCATGAACGTACTTACACGTTGGTCCGGGTGGAGTAAGAAATCGCATCATAGCCAGCGCGCTGTCTGGTGCGACCGATAACAGGACTGCCACGAGCAGTCCGATATAAGCGAGAAAGCGAAATCACATGTTGAAGAAAACCGTATTAGTTCACACGCTGAGTCTGGCGTTCGGCGGCGCAATGCTGGGCATGGCTGCGATGTCGCCAGCGATGGCGCAGTCCAACGCATCGGGCTCGGTCTATGGCAAGGTCGCAGGCGGCACCGGAGACACGGTGACGCTGGTTAACTCGGGTACCAATGCAACGCGTACGACGACTGTCGATGCAAGCGGCAACTTCCGCGTTACCAGCCTCCCTATCGGTGTCTACACCGCCACCCTGACCAAGGGCGGCGCGAGTGTCGGCAGTACCCAGGTCGAGGTTCTGGCAGGCCAGGGTATCGAAGCGAGTTTCGCGACTGCAGTGGCAGGCGGCGTTCAATCGGTCCGGGTGAGCGGTCGTCGCAACCGGATCGACGTGTCGAGTTCGGACAATGGCGCAACATTCACGGCGCGTGAACTGGAAAAACTGCCAGTTGGCCGCAATGTCGAATCGATCGTTCAGCTGGCCCCGAACACCACACGCGGCGATCCGAGCTACCCGGCCGGCGCCAGTTTCGGCGGCGGCGCAGCGTCGGAGAATGCGTACTATATCAACGGCATGGTCGCGACCAACGCGTTGACGCAGCTGGGCGCCATGGAGCTGCCGTTCGGCGCGATCGCGCAAGCGCAGATCCTGACCGGCGGCTTCGGTGTCGAATTTGGCCGCTCGACCGGTGGTGTGGTCAATATCACGACCAAGTCCGGTACGAATACCTGGGAAGCCGGGGGCCTGGCGTCCATCACGCCAAAATCTACCCGCGCCAAGTACCACGATTTGTATTATGCAAACACCGGTGTGTTTCCACGCACTGATGGCACGTTGTACCAGCGCCGCGAAGACAACGAGCTGACCGAGAAGCAGTATTCGGCATGGGTCGGCGGCCCGCTGATCAAGGACAAGCTGTTCGGCTTCGTGACACTGGAGCAGACCGAACGCGAACAGAATCTGGTGAACGGTACCAGCGCATCGACCGTATTGGGCAGCAGCGGTTACCGCGAAGCAGAAACGACGACCAAGCGCTATCTCGGCAAGCTGGACTGGAACATCAACGATAACCATCGTCTTGAATTCACAACGATTGGCGATCTGCCGGAAACCGACCTGCGTTACCGGTCATATAACTACGCAACCCGCGCCATCGGTTCAACAATCAATTCCGAAATCCACCAGGAATTCGGCCCGATCAACCCGAACGGCGGCAAGCTCAATAGTCTGCGCTATATCGGCAATATCACTGATGACCTGACCATTACCGCCCTGTACGGCAGGACCAAGTCCGATCATGTCTATTTGCCGACGGGCTACGATCCGACCATCCTTCAAATTTCGGCATCCCCCGAGAACCGCGCCCCGGGCCTGGCTTACGTCGGCGGGCAGCGCATCTCCGGCAGCATTCCGCTGAGCGGCGCGACTGACGAAGTAACCTCCAAGCGTCTGGATCTTGAATACAAGATTGGTAATCACACCCTGCGCGCCGGTCTGGACAACAATAAAGCGGTCTCGGTCAATGCGGGCGACGCTTATGCCGGTGGCGGTATCTGGACGTATCTGCGTGAAGTCAATGCGGATGGCACGCCGCAGGTCACCCGGCCTTTCACGAGTGACAGTCTCGACATCCCGGCACTGGGGCAATATGGGGGGCTTGCAGCACAAGGCTACTATGTCAACCGGTCGATCGTTTCGACAGTCTCGAATGCGTTCGCGGGCCAGGATGCGCAATATCTGGAAGATCGCTGGCAGGTCACGCCAGACTTGCTGGTAACCCTGGGCGTGCGCCGTGAAGGTTTCTACAATGCGAACCAGGACAACGTTAAATATATCGAGATGAAGAACCAGATCGCGCCGCGTGCCAACGTGGCGTGGGACGTGAATGGCGACGGTACTTTCAAGGTCTTCGGTAGTGCCGGCCGCTACACGGTGCAGATCCCGACATTGGTTGCACTTCGCGGCGCCAATGGCTCGACGTTTACCAATCAGTTTTTTGCGTACACGGGCACCGATGCGAATGGCCAGCCGACCGGCCTGACGCAGTTGACTGGTATTGGCTCGACCAACAACGAATTCGGCCAGGCCAAGGATCCAAATACGGTCGCGGCGCAAGACATGAAGCCTGCTTTCCAGGACGAAATCACGTTCGGTCTGGAGCGTCAGCTGACGCCGAATTACAATTTCGGCGCCAAGTTCACCTATCGCACGCTGCGTTCGACCATCGATGACACCTGCGACGCGCGTCCGTTCGACGCCTACGCCGCACGCAATGGCATCAGTACTGCCAACTACGCGGGTTTCGGTTGCGCAAGCTTCAACCCGGGCGAAGCCAACGACTTCCTCGTGGATTACGCGGGCAACGGTACCTACACGCAAGTTCATCTGACCAAGGAAGACCTGGGTTTCGACAAGCCGAAACGTACCTATGCAGCACTGGACTTCTTCCTGGAGCATGGCTATCGTGATGGCTGGTACGCCAAGGTCAACTACACCCTGGGCCGCAGCAAGGGCAATACCGAAGGTCAGACCCTGTCGGATACCGTCAACGCCCAGGGCGATGTGGCGGCGACCCAGACCTGGGATTACCCTGAACTGATGGTCGGTTCGAATGGCCTGCTGCCAAATGACCGTAAACATCAGATCAAGGCCTTTGGCTTTGTCGATGTGACGGAAGAGATTGTTATTGGCGGTAATCTGCTGCTGGCATCGGGCCGTCCGCGTTCGTGCTCCGGTACCAACCCGATCACTAGCGCTCCTGGCTGGCAAGGTCCGGACTACAATTCGGCTTCGCGCTACTGCCTCGGCGCAACTGGTCCTCAGAACACCTTGGTTCAACGTGGTACGCTTGGCCGTTTGCCATGGGAAAAGACGCTCGACCTGAACGTGGTCTACCGTCCGAACTTCCTGGCTGGCCTGGCATTCAAAATCGACGTGTTCAACGTGCTGAACGATCAGTCGACGCAGAAGGTCAACGAGCGTTATAACAGCGCCAATGCCCGTTACGCACTGTACGAAACCCCGACCTACTACAGCGCACCACGCGCGGCGAGGTTCTCGGTCGAGTACAACCGTCGGTTCAATTGATCGAGTCTTTTGACCTGGTGCACTGCAAGCATAGCCACTGAGAGGCGGTAGTTGCCCGATAAAAACCCCTGCAGGCAGAGATGCCAGCAGGGGTTTTTAGCATGCGCGTCACAAATGAACGATGCGTACGTTGTTACAAGGAAATGCACCTGCTTTCCTTATAGTCGGGGCCGCTCTTTCGGGCGATTTTATTTCTCGCACCGTAACAGTGAATCCATGCGCCGGTACTGATCAATTGCGCACCGTACGTAGGCGTTGTTGTTTTTGTTTCCTATGGAATTTTCAAAATACCATTTCCGTATTGACATCAATTTGTCAACCATGTTTTTATGGATGAGCGATACATATATGTATTTGCAAAAACCTGTTTCGCTATTCTGAGGGGAGTATGCGCAACGGGTGGTTGATAACCGTGATCCGTATAAAAACCACATTGGCTTATCCATACGCCATTATCTACATGGGATTAATCACATGATGTTGAATAGGACAGTTCTGGCCCGTGCACTGACGCTCGCCTTTGCGATGTCGGTCGGTTCAATGGTCATTCCGGGGAATGCACACGCTGCTTCCAATTCCGCTGGCGATATTGCCGGCCGCGCTGCTGCAGGCACGCTGGTGACGATCGAAAACCGGTCGCTCGGCCTGACGCGTACCGTCACGGCCAATCAGAAGGGTGACTTTTCGATATCGCTGCTGCCGCCAGGAACCTACACGGTGCGCGCTACCCGGCCGGACGGCACCACGCAAGAGCGCCAGGTGCTGGTCAATGCCGGTGAGGGCACGTCGGCCAATTTCGACGACGTCGCCAATGTCGTGACCGTGACTGGCCGCGCGATGCGCATCGACGTCAAGTCCCCGGAATCGAGCATGGTACTGAGCGAGGCCGCGATCGACCGGATTCCGGTAGCGCGCGACGTCACCGCAGTCGCCCTGCTGGCGCCGGGCGCCGTGCGCGGCGACAGCCGGATCGGCCAGACCTCGCTGCGCGGCGGCAACGTACCGTCGCTTGGCGGCGCGTCGCCCGCAGAGAACGTCTATTACATCAACGGTTTCAACGTTACCAACTCGCTCAACGGCGTGGCGTTCAACCAGGTCCCGTTTGAAGCCATTGCTCAGCAACAAGTCAAAACGGGGGGCTATGGCGCCGAGTATGGCCGTTCATTGGGCGGCGTGCTCAGTGTCACCACCAAGCGCGGCACCAATGAATGGAAGGGCGGCGCCAACGTGATCTGGTCGCCGGAGTCGCTGTCAGGCTCATCCGTATATGCCGAGCGCAGCGCCACCAGCGGTCGCTGGGACCTGCAGAATCGTCCTGGCGGCACCGATGACCTGAAAGCCAACGTGTGGGGCGGTGGTCCGCTGATCGAAGACAAGCTGTTCTTCTTCGGCCTGCTCCAGGGCGCCAATATCGAGCGCGAGACCTACGGGTCCAGCACCCAGGACACGCTCAAGTCCACCACCCCGACCTACCTGGTCAAGTTTGACTGGAACATCACTGACCAGAACCTTCTCGAATTCACGGCCTTCAGCGACAAGCTCAAGGACAAGGTCAAGACATACCGCTCGCCGAATCCGTACAGCAAGACCCGGGGCGATCAGCGTGGCGATGATGAATACACGACCGGCGGCGAGAACTTCATCGCCAAGTACACATCGTGGATCACCGACGACCTGACCGTGTCGGCCCTGGCTGGCCTTGGCCGCTACAACCGCAAGTCCAACATCCAGAGTGTCGCCTGCCCGTATGTCACCGATAACCGTGTGACGCCGGCACCGATCCTGGGCTGCGCAACGGCCGTCAGCATCGTCGACCCGAACGCCAATGACGAGCGCAAGGCGATTCGTCTGGACGCCGAATGGCAGCTGGGCGACCACAGCCTGCGCTTTGGTCTCGACAACGAGGAGTACAAGGTCGTCGACGGCACCGTCACCTCGGGCGACGAACGGATCTGGATTCGCCGGCTGGGCGTGGGGAGCCGCCTGTCGAACGGCTATGTGAACAACACCGGCGCGCCACTCGAATACGTCGAGACCCGCTTCTTCGAGAACGGCGGCAAATTTACCACCAAGAACTCGGCCTATTATCTGGAAGACAACTGGCAGGTCAGCAAGAACGTCGTCGCCAGTATCGGCGTGCGCAGCGAATCGTTCGAGAACCTCAATGCCGACGACGCCACCTTCATCAAGGTCGACAACACGATCGCGCCCCGCCTGGGCCTGGTATGGGACGTGCAGGGCAACCAGCAGACCAAGGTATTTGCCAATGCCGGCCGTTACTATATTCCGGTGATGTCCAATACCAATGTGCGGCTGTCGGGCGCCGAGTCCGATTATCGTGAGTTCTACGCCTATACCGGTACCAACAGCGCCGACCGTTTCCAGTTGCCAGGCCGTGGTGCGCAGCTCGGGACGCGCTCGGTCACCTCCAACGGCCAGGCGGGCGATCCGCGCTCGGTGGTCGATCCGGACATCGAACCGATGTACCAGGACGAATACATCCTTGGTGTCCAGCAGGCACTGGCCGACCGCTGGTCGGTGGGCGTGAAGTACACGCACCGCAAACTGCGCAAGGTGATGGACGATATGTGTAACGGACCCGGCGCGCAGCAATGGGCGCTGGCCAATGGCTACAGCGAAGACAAGGCGGCGATTCTCGGCGAGACCATCGACCACTGCTTCCTGTACAACCCGGGCGGCGACCTGACCGCCAACGTCGACTTCGACGACGGCGCCGGCTTTACCCTGGTGAAGATTCCCGCATCGGCACTGGGTTTCGAGCAGCCCAAGCGCACCTTCAACGCCCTCGAGTTCACGTTCGAACGTGCCTGGGACGGCGTCTGGAACCTGCAGGGTTCCTATGTGCTGGCCAAGAGCAAGGGCAATACCGAAGGCTACGTGAAGTCGGACATTGGCCAGGATGACGCCGGTATCAGCCAGGACTGGGATTACCCCGGCCTGATGGAGGGCGCCAACGGCTATCTGCCGAATGACCGCCGCCACACGCTCAAGCTGTTTGGCGCCTACCAGGTGCATCCGGAACTGCGTCTTGGCGCCAACCTGATCGTGCAGAGTGGACGCCCGCTCAATTGCATCGGTTATTACAACGGCAATCTGGATGAGGTGTCCGTGCTGTACCAGGCCGCGTCGTTCTATTGCGACGGCAAGTTCGGCCCGCGCGGTTCGCGTGGCCGCCTGGAATGGACCAAGGAACTGGGCTTGCAGGCAACCTATCAGCCGAAATGGCTCAAAGGCTCCACGTTCTCGGTCGATGTGCTCAATGTGTTCAACGAACGGGGCGTCACTTCGGTGGAAGAGGGCGGCGAAACCGCACTTGGCACGCCAAGCCTGACTTACCTGCAGCCACTCGGGATCCAGAGCGCGCGCAGTTTCCGCTTCATGGCGCAGTACGAATTCTGACCGGACTGCGATCAATGCCGTCAACAGTCGCCTTCGGGCGACTTTTTTTGCCTCTGCAATTCTGACGCGGGACAGCGCAGCGGCCTTGTGTTGTTTTTACACCACCGTCATCGTGGTCAGGGCGCCGATGCATCCATTTGGTGCACATGCGAGAGCCGCAGCGTTTGTTTCTCCAAAATGCACCTAGATTGGGCATGCCAACCTTCTGTGTATTGCCACCAAATTCTCGTCAATACAAGGAGTTAGCATTATTTTCATGTGTTCCGCCGTGCAGCGTGGATTCGCACCAAGGCAGTGCTGCACCGCAGTATTGACAGCGCTACACATCGCAGCCGAAAAACCGGTGTTGTATTTGTCACGCTGCACGAGATGGGTTTGGTTGACACTGATTGTTTCGATATGTTTTTATGTGTCTACGCAAATAACGTTTAATTTATTAATAAGCGTTATTTGAGGCTGTTCGTCCTTTATAAGACGTCTGTATAAGAACATTCTCACGAATGTATATAGGCAGATTTAATATTCAAGAGTAGATCACGCGTCATTCAACCAGGCTGCGGATGCGCGCCAGCAATGCATATTGCATGCGGGTGCGACGCCGAATGGACCGATGTGATCGCAGGCGACCGACACAGCGAAACAAGATACGTAATTACTCACAAGAAAAGCCCAAGGAGAAGTACACATGATGTTGAAACTGAAGTCGATGCCTTTCGCGATTGCCTGCGCAATTGCCAGCGGCGCCTTGACCTGCGCAGCACCGGCGTTTGCCCAAGCCCAGCAGGGCAGCACCGAACCAGCCGCGCAGCGCGTGGTTGTGACGGGTTCGCTGATCAGCCGCGCCAACACTGAGACGCCGACCCCGGTGCAGGTGCTGACTGCAGCCGACATCCAGAAGAGCGGCAAGACCTCGGTTGCCGAGCTGCTGACCGACCTGGCTGCCAACGGCGCCGGTACCCTGGGCACCGGCTTTGCCGGCGCGTTCGCCAATGGCGCATCGGGCATCTCGCTGCGCGGCCTGACCGTGGGCGCGACCCTGGTGCTGATCGACGGCCACCGCATGGCCCCGTATCCGCTGTCGGATGACTCGCAGCGCTCGTTCGTCGACGTTTCGTCGATCCCGTTCGATGCCATTGAAAGCATCGAGATCCTGAAGAGCGGCGCTTCGTCGCTGTACGGCTCGGACGCAATCGCTGGCGTCATCAACATCAAGCTCAAGAAAAACCTGAACGGCACCCGCCTGTCGGCCGAAGTGGGCGACACGCAGCACGGTGGTGGCAAGACCAAGCGCGCCTCGATCAGCACCGGCATCGGTGACCTCGACAACGACGGCTACAACGCCTTCATCACGGCTGAATACCGCAAGCAGAACGCGATCAAGGTCGTCGACCGCGAGCAGTACGGCTATGCAAACCGCGACTGGCGCGCACGTGGTGGTAACGACCTGACCCTGGGCGTGCCGACCAACATCAACAACTTCCTGACCCCGGCCAGCAGCCCGTTCCTGTACAACGCGGCGAACCCGAACAACCCGGCTGGCGTCACCAACGTCAATAACCCGGCCAACTACCAGTTCCTCGACCCGACGAACTGCAACTTCACCAAATACCGTGCCGGCGGCTGCTCGGTACGCGATGAACTGTCGAACATCCAGCCAGAGACCGAAAACGTCAACCTGATGATCGGCATGACGAAAAAGCTGAGCGAAGACTGGGAAGTGCGCTTCAACGGCTCGATGTTCCAGCGCGAAAGCAACAACAACCGCAATGCGACCCCGGCAGCGTTCAGCCCAACCACCTTCAACGGCACCACCACCCTGGTCAATGGCGTGCTGACATCGCGCGTGGGCGCCATCCCGAACACGACCTTCGCCGCTGGCGCACCGGTCGGCGCGAATATCACCAACCAACTGGGCGCAGCTGCCCGCCTGTACGGCTACATTCCGGATGTCGGTGCAGCGACGGCGACCAACAACAAGACCACCGCGACCCGCTTCGCGGCTGACCTCGTCGGTAGTGCCTACGGCTGGGACGTGAACGCTGCCATCGGTGGCACCCGCGTCAAGAGCGACCTGGACTACAGCGGCTACGTCAACCGTACCAACCTGTACAACCTGCTGCGCAATGGCACCTTCAATGTGCTGGGCAACAATGCGCCGGGCGTCGTGGATGCCGTCTCGCCGCGTTTCAGCAACGAAATCGAATCGACGCTGAACTACGCCGACCTGATCGGCTCGCGTGAACTGCTGTCGAATTTCGGCGCTGGCCCACTGGCCTTCGCCGCTGGCGTGCACTGGCATGAGCGCAAGCAGAATGCGCCGCCATCGAGCCTGACGCTCAACGGCGCAGTCGCCAACACGGCAGCGTTCACGATCGGTGACGAAACCAACAGCGCGGTGTTTGCCGAGCTGCAGGCCACGCCGATCAAGAACCTCGAAATCGGCCTGTCCGGTCGTTATGACCACTACGACACCTACGGCAATTCGTTCACGCCGTCGGCCAACTTCAAGTGGGCGCCGATCCAGCAGTTCGGTCTGCGCGGCACGTTCGCACGCGGTTTCCGTGCGCCGAACCCGGCCGAAGTCGGCAATGCCGGTTCGTTCTTCACGTTCAACGCGATCCGCGATCCGCTCCTGTGCGCCAATGGCAGCCAGACCACGGCCGGCAACGTGCCATCGGCTTGCTCGTTCAGCCCGCCATACGTCCAGACCACCAATCCTGATCTGCAGCCAGAGAAGTCGAAGTCGTTCACGGCCGGTATCATCGTCGAGCCAATGCGCGGCCTGAACATGACCCTGGATTACTACAAGATCCAGATCAAGAACCTGGTCGTCACGCAAGCCGGTAACGATCCAAGCTTCACGCCAACCTGGGTCCGCGGTCCTGCCAACACGATCGACATCGCCACCGGCGTGGGCAACAACACGGTGCCTGGCATCCCTGCGGCTGGTCCGATCCTGTACGGCCTGTCGCCTTACATCAACGCCGGCAGCACCGAAACCCACGGCATCGAAGCGGACATCCGCTACCGCTGGCGCCTCGCCAACGACCTGGGCACTGTCAGCGCGAACCTGAGCGCAGCCCACGTCTTTGGCTATGTGACCGAACTGGGCAGCGATTCGTACCAGCTGGCCGGCACGCAAGGTCCATCGTCGGTTGGCGGCGCAACGGGTAACCCGAAAGACCGTGCGCAGTTCACCCTCGGCTACAACCGTGGCCCACTGGACGTGACCGCTACCGTGAACTACACGAGCGGCTTCTCGACCTTCGACCCGGCACTGGGCGCGACCGACTGCGCATCGACTGCAGCCGACGTTGGTGGCCGTACCTACTTCCAGGGTCTGGTCCAGCCGATCGGCTACTGCAACGTGTCGTCGTTCACCGTTACCAACCTGAACCTGTCGTACAAGGTCACGGATAACCTGACGATCCGCGGCGCGATCCTGAACCTGTTCGACAAGGAAGCACCATACGACGTCGCTACCTACGGCAACGCCGGTGCACAAACGTCGTACAACGCTTCGCTGCACCAGCCAGGCGCAGTGGGCCGCTTCTTCAGCTTGGGCGCGAACTACACGTTCTAAGCCTGTCGCTGTATAAAAAACCCCGCCGGCAGCGATGCCGGCGGGGTTTTTTCATGTTCTCTGCGCTTAGATGGCGTCCCAGGCCCCCGCCAGCACGGCGAGCGCGGCCAGACCGGCCGTCTCGGTGCGCAGCACGCGCGGCCCCATCGACAGCGACAGCGCGCCGGCGGCAACGGCCGCGTCTTCTTCGTGCGGCGTGAGCCCGCCTTCAGGGCCGATCAAGAGCGTGACCGCCTGCGGCGCATTCGCGCGCGCCCAGCCGGCCAGCGATTCGGTTGCGCGCGGACTGAGCAGGATGCGAGTCGTGCCCGCGCCCGCCGCCAGCCACGGTTGCACCTCCGCCATTGGGTGCAACTGCGCCAGCCGGTTGCGCCCGCATTGCTCCGATGCGGCCACAATGACGCCATGCCAGTGTGACTGGCGTTTCTCGAGCCGCTCGCCTGACAGGCGCACGACGCTGCGCGCTGCTGCCAGCGGCTGGATCGCGGCCACGCCCAGTTCAACGGCCTTTTCGATGATCCAGTCCATTTTAGAGCCTTCCGGCAAGCCCTGGGCCAGCGTGACCGGGTAGGGCGCCTCTGCCTCGATCGCGTCGTGCCCGTCGATGACGGCAGTGGCGCGCCGCTTGCCGGTCTCGACCAGCGTGGCGCGGTATTGACCGCCTTCGCCATTGAACAGCGTCAGCGCGGCCCCGGGCTGCAGGCGCACCACATGCAGGTGATGCGCGACCGCTTCCGGCAGCTCGATCGTGTTGCCGCTAACAAGTGGCTGAGGACAATAAAAACGCGGCATGGCACTCCTGAAATCGCGGTGGACAGGGCTGCATTTTAAATCCTCGCTACATCGGTCTGGTAAAATAACGGGCTACGGCCAGCCGCAGGCCACCAGCTTTCCAATCCCTGATCCCCGATCTCCATGAAATCTACGCAAACCACCACCCTGATGGCCAACGCGATCCGCGCGCTGGCGATGGACGCCGTTCAGCAAGCCAACTCGGGCCACCCGGGCATGCCAATGGGCATGGCCGAGATCGCCGTTGCGCTGTGGGACAAGCACTACCGTCATAATCCGGCCAATCCGGGCTGGATGAACCGCGACCGCTTCCTGCTGTCGAACGGCCATGGCTCGATGCTGCATTACGCGCTGCTGCACCTGGCAGGGTACGACCTGACGATGGACGATCTACGCGCCTTCCGCCAGATGCATTCCAAGACGCCGGGTCACCCTGAAGTGGGCATCACCCCGGGCGTGGAAACCACCACCGGCCCGCTGGGCCAGGGTATTGCCAACTCGGTCGGCATGGCGCTGGCTGAATGGCTGCTGGGCTACGAATTCAACCGTCCGGGCTACGACGTGGTGGATCACTACACCTATGCGTTCCTGGGCGACGGCTGCCTGATGGAAGGCATCTCGCACGAAGTGGCGTCGCTGGCCGGCACCCTCAAGCTCAACAAGCTGATCTGGCTGTACGACGACAACGGCATCTCCATCGACGGCAAGGTCGAAGGCTGGTTCACCGATGACACGCAAAAGCGCTTTGAAGCCTATGGCTGGAACGTGATCCCGAAGGTCGACGGTCACAGCGTCAAAGATATCGATGCCGCCATCGAGCAGGCCAAGACGTCGGATCGTCCAACGCTGATCTGCTGCAAGACGATCATCGGCAAGGGCGCACCGAACCTGGAAGGTGGCGACAAGGTCCACGGCGCGCCACTGGGCGACAAGGAAATTGCCGCCGTGCGCCAGCACCTGGTCTGGGATCCGATCCCGTTCGACATTCCTGCCGAACTGTACGAAGCATGGGACGCGAAAGAGCGCGGCGCCCAGGTCGAAGGCGAGTGGAACACGATGTTCGCGGCCTACCGCGGCGCGCACCCCGAGCTGGCGAGCGAATTCGAGCGCCGCATGAAGGGCGAGCTGTCGGGTGAATTCACGGAGGCGCTGGACGCCGCGATTGCCAGCTGCATCGAGAAGCAGGAAACCATCGCCACCCGCAAGGCCTCGCAGAATGCGATCCAGGCGCTGGCTGCGAGCCTGCCAGAATTTTTGGGCGGCTCGGCCGACCTGACCGGTTCGAACCTGACCAACTGGAAAGAATCGGTCGCCGTCCGCTCGGGCATCGCCGGCAACCACATCAACTACGGCGTGCGCGAATTCGGCATGGCCGCGATCCAGAACGGCGTGGCGCTGCATGGCGGCTTCATCCCGTTCGGCGCAACGTTCCTGACCTTCTCGGACTACAGCCGCAACGCGCTGCGCATGGCCTCGCTGATGAAGATCCGTTCGATCTCGGTCTTCACGCACGATTCGATCGGCCTGGGCGAAGACGGTCCGACCCACCAGTCGGTCGAGCACGTCTCGTCGCTGCGCCTGATCCCGGGCCTGGACAACTGGCGTCCATGCGACACGGTCGAATCGGCCGTGGCATGGGGCGCAGCAGTCCAGCGCAAGGATGGCCCGACGACGCTGATCTTCTCGCGCCAGAACCTGCCGTTCATGGCCCGCGACACCCAGCAGGTCGCCGACGTCGCCAAGGGCGGCTATGTGCTGCGCGACACGCCGGACGCCAAGGTCATCCTGATCGCCACCGGTTCGGAAGTCGAGCTGGCCGTGAAGGCCTTCGACGCACTGGCCGCTGAATGCATCGCCGCGCGCGTTGTCTCGATGCCGTCGACCGACGTGTTCGATCGCCAGGACGCCGCCTACAAGGCCAGCGTGCTGACCCGCGGCACGCCGCGCGTGGCCATCGAAGCCGGCATCACCGCTTTCTGGTACAAGTATGTGGGCCTCGAAGGCGCCGTGGTCGGCATCGACACCTTCGGTGAATCGGCGCCAGCGCCAGTGCTGTTCAAGCACTTTGGCTTCACCGTCGAGAACGTGGTTGCCAAGGCCAAACAAGTTATCGCAGCGTAAGCATTCGCCAGAAAACGGACTGTCCCGCAGGGATGGTCCGTTTTACTATGTTCGTTACGAAAAAGTTTTTTTTCTACTAGGAGCCAAGCATGACGATCAAAGTTGCAATCAATGGTTATGGCCGTATCGGCCGCAATATCCTGCGCGCATTCTACGAAGGCGGCAAGAAGCAGGACATCCAGATCGTGGCGATCAATGACCTCGGCAATGCCGAGTCGAACGCCCACCTGACCCGCTACGACACCGCCCACGGCAAGTTCCCTGGCACCGTCACGGTCGAAGGCGACAACATGATCGTGAACGGCGATCCAATCCGTGTGTTCGCACAGCGCAATCCTGCGGAAATCCCATGGGGCGAGCTGGGCGTCGATGTCGTGCTCGAGTGCACCGGCTTCTTCACCACCAAAGAAAAGGCTTCGGCCCACATCAAGGGTGGCGCCAAGAAAGTCATCATCTCGGCCCCGGGCGGCAAGGATGTCGACGCAACCATCGTGTTCGGCGTGAACCAGGACGTGCTGAAAAGCTCGGACACCGTCATCTCGAACGCATCGTGCACCACCAACTGCCTGGCCCCGCTGGTCAAGCCGCTGCATGACGCCATCGGCCTGGAAACCGGCCTGATGACCACCGTGCACTCGTACACCAATGACCAGGTGCTGACCGACGTGATGCACGAAGACCTGCGCCGTGCCCGCTCGGCCACGCAGTCGATGATCCCGACCAAGACCGGCGCTGCCGCTGCAGTCGGCCTGGTGCTGCCAGAGCTGAACGGCAAGCTGGACGGCTTCGCGATCCGCGTGCCGACCATCAACGTGTCGATCGTCGACCTGACCTTCATCGCCAAGCGCGACACCACCGTCGATGAAATCAACGAGATCATGAAGACGGCCGCCGATGGCGCGCTGAACGGCATCCTGACGTACCAGACCGAGCCGCTGGTGTCGGTCGACTTCAACCACAACCCGGCCTCGTCGAACTTCGACGCGACCCTGACCAAAGTGTCGGGCCGCCTGGTCAAAGTGACGTCGTGGTATGACAACGAGTGGGGCTTCTCGAACCGCATGCTCGACACCACCGTTGCGCTGATGAACGCCAAGTAACCGGTTCTTGTCGATCGTAAAACCCGGTGAGGCGCAGGCCTTCCGGGTTTTTTTACGTCGCGCAGGATTGGATGGATGCTCTTTTTTACCGGCAGCGCATTGCGGGATATGAACGCCTGATGGGTCGGCCCGCCTGGTCAACGTGACGTAACCGCTCGACACCATGGCTGAGCAGGGAGGCATCTCGACGGTGATGCGCTACAGCTTCACCGATAACTTCATCCTGCGCGCCGGCATGAAGAATATCGCCGACCGGTCGTCAGCTGTACGTGACGGGCAACTACAGGTTCTAAGCTGGACGCAAGAAGGGCCGGATCCCTGACGGGAGCCGGCCCTTTTTTTATTGATGAACGTCCTGTTGCAGACTGATCAGCGCTTGTCCGGCCACGGCGTCAGGATCTCGGCGCCATTCTTCGTTACCACCAGCATATGTTCCCACTGCGCCGACAGCGAACCGTCGCGCGTCATCACGGTCCAGCCATCCTCCAACTGGATCACGTCGTCTTCGCCCATATTGATCATCGGCTCGACCGTGAAGGTCATGCCTTCCTTGAGCAGCAGGCCCGTGTTCTTGCGGCCGTAGTGCAGCACCTGCGGTTCTTCGTGGTAGACACGGCCGATGCCGTGGCCGCAGTAGTCGCGCACGACCGAGAAGCCGGCGCCTTCGGCCAGCGTCTGGATCGCGTGGCCGACGTCGCCCAGGCGCGCGCCCGGGCCGACGGCGCGGATGCCCGCCATCATGGCGTCATAGGTGACCTCGACCAGCTTCTTCGCTTCGGGCGACGGCGTGCCGGCAAAGTACATGCGGCTCGTATCGCCATGCCAGCCATCCTTGATCACGGTCACGTCGATGTTGACGATGTCGCCGTCCTTGAGGATGTCCTTCTCGCTCGGGATGCCGTGACAGACCACGCCGTTGATCGACGTGCACAGGGTTTTCGGGAAGCCGTGGTAACCGATATTGGCCGGCGTGGCCTTCTGCACCTTGCGGATGTAGTCGTGGCAGCGGCGGTCGAGTTCTTCGGTGGACACGCCGGGCACGACGAATTCCTTGATCATGTCCAGCACTTCGGCGGCCATGCGGCCGGCCACACGCATCTTGGCGATGTCTTTGTCGTTCTTGAGTTTGATGGTCATACGGGAGGCAGTAGCGCGGCGGCGCCGCAGGCAAACCGCCATGATACCGCGTTGGCGCCAGGCAAGCAGGATAGTGCATGAAAAATGCCCGCCAGGCTGGGCCGGGCGGGCATCGGTCAGGACTTCAGGACGGGGTCTTGCGACCCCGATCCATCAGAAGTTCTGGGTGTAGCGGACGTACATGAAGCGGTCCAGCGAGGTATCAGCATCGACCGAAGCTGCCGACGCTTGCGTGTTGTACACGGTGCGTGGCGACTTGTCGAAGACGTTGTTGATACCGAACAGGATGCGGCCATCCCAGCTGGTCTTGTAGCCAACGCTCACGTCATGGATCGTGATCGAACCCAGTTTGTTGGCGCCGGTGCCGAAGGTTGCTTCGTAGTCAGGCAGGTTGCACTCGATGGTCGAGGTGTAGCAGCTGTCCTTGACCGGGCTGTAGTAGCGGAAGCCCCAGGTGGCGCTCCAGTTGCCCATGGCCCAGTCGACGTTGGTGTTCGACTTCACGCGGTTGTAGAAGTACTCACCGGCGTAGTTGTTCCACTCCGAATCAGCACCGCTGCGGGTACGGAAGGTGTCGACGTACGAAGTTTCGTTACGGATGTTGAACTGGCCGTAAGCGGTGCGTGGCAGACGATAGTTAATCGACATGTCCAGGCCTTCGGTTTCCATGTTGCCCAGGTTGGCGTTACCGCGCGACAGCGTGGTGATCTGGCCGGTGACCGGGTCACGACGGATTGCCGAGCAGAAGTTGGCGCTACCGTTGATGAAGCACTCGTTGGCAACGTAGGTCGCGCTGATCGCGGTGATACGGTTGTCGATCGAGATGTTGTACCAGTCCAGACCAACCGACAGGCCAGGCACGAACGATGGGCTGTAGACGAAGCCGACCGTTTTGGTCGTTGCGGTTTCTGGTTCCAGGAATGCATTGCCGGCGCCGGTGTTGAACGCGACGGTCGACTGGATACCAACGGCGCTAGGGATCGGGGTACCGGCCTGGTTGACCTGACGGTAGGTTGGCGTGGTGCCCGATGCAACGCAGCGTGCCTGGACAGCTGGGTTACGTGCTGCGTCGCCGTACACGGTGTCGCATGGATCCAGGAACGTGTCGAACGACTGCGAACCGCCGCCGAAGGTGTCGCCCAGGGTTGGAGCGCGGAAGCCCTCAGCCCAGGTACCACGAATCAGCACGTCCTTGACCGGCTTGTACATGAAGCTGGCCTTGCTGTTGTTGGTCACGCCAAAGTTGCTGTAGTCCGAGTGGCGGGTGGCCAGGTTGAAGCTCAGCAGTTCTGCGAAAGGCATTGCCTTCAGGACAGGGATTTGCAGCTCGGCGTACGCTTCACGCACGGTGTAGCGACCGTAGGTGGCATTGCCAGCCAGATCGGTCGAGTAGCCCGATTGCTCGAACTGGCCTGGAACTTCCTGGCCCTTGACTTCACGGTGTTCGATACCGACTGCCAGACCCAGTGCACCGGCTGGCAGCTGGAACAGTTCGCCAGCCAGATCAGCGGTAGCGCTGTTGACGGTCGAGCCGTAGGTCGACTGGCCGGTCGAGTTGATGTAGGCCAGTGCTTCCGGGGTCGACGCCGATGGGCCACCCAGGACGTTGAACGGCACGCACGACGACAGGCCGATCGGGTTAGCTGCAGTACCGCACTGGACGACGCCGGCCGAGTTGAGGAACGATGGGCCCAGGGCGTTTTTCAGGTTCAGCAGGTTGATGTTGCCGGTACCGAATTGCGAACCCGAGACCTTGCTGTGGTTGTAGCCAGCGCTCCAGTTCCATGCCAGATCCTTGACGGTGAAATCACCTTCCAGGGTTGCATCGATGTGCAGCGTGCGGTTTTCGGTTTCGGTAATACGCTTGAGTTCGGTGGTGCGACGTGCGAAGTACAGGTCCTGACCCAGGCCGGCGCCAGCGACGCTGTTGCCGTACGGGTTGTAGTAGCTGTTCTTGTCGATGTAGACCGGGTAGTTCGGCTGGCTGGTCGAGGTCAGCGGGTAGCCGGCGACCGTCTGCGACGAGCTGCGCTGCGAGTACATCGCGGTGGTCTTGAAGCGCATGTCTTTCGGCAGCGCGATCTCGCCCTTGACGAACAGGGTGTCCAGCTTGCTCGGGATGAGCAGGTCCATGTCCTGGGTCGAGTTGTAGCGATCGTCGATCCCGTTGGCGTATGGGTGGTAGTTGTTCGGGTTGCGCGAGTCTGCGCCGACACCCTGGCCGTCGAAGCTGCCGGTGTGGTTCAGGGTCTGGTTGAAGCTGCCAGCGCCGGTGGCCAGCGAACCGCCGGTACGTGGATTGACCGGGGTGATACGACCCCATGGACCGGTACCCAGACCATCGAATGGGTGAGCAGGACCGTTCGTGAACGAGCTGATCGCACGGGTCATGGTGCCCACGCGGCCGGATTCGGTGTGCGACAGGCCGAACATCAGCGATGCTTTGTCATCGCCGGCGCCGTAGCTCAGCGAGAAGTCCTTGTTCTTGCCGTCGTTCTTTTCGTACTGGCCCGTGTACAGCGACAGCTGGCCGCCCTGCATGTTCTTTTTCAGGATGATGTTGATCACGCCTGCAATTGCGTCCGAGCCGTAGATCGACGAAGCGCCGTCCTTCAGGATCTCCATGCGCTCGATCATCGACGATGGAATGGTCGACAAGTCGGTGAAGCCATCGACCGACTGCGTCCAGCGCTTGCCGTCAACCAGCACCAGCAGGCGGTTCGAGCCCAGGTTGCGCAGGCTGACGTACTGACCACCGATTTCGCTGTTCGAAGTCAACGAACCCGAGCGGGAGAAGTCAGGCGCACCGGCCGACGACAGGTTGTTCAGGATCTCGCCGACGGTCACCAGACCGGTCTTCTGGATCTGTTCCTGGCTCATGATCTGGATCGGCTGTGCCGTCTCCAGGTCAACCTGGCGAATACGCGAACCGGTCACTTCGACGCGCTGTGGCGCAGCGACTTCCTGCGCGATCGCAGCGGTCATGCCAAGGGTCATACCGCCGAGGCAAATAGCGCGGACCGAACGGGACAAGAGTGTTTCCATCATGTTGCAGAACTCCTAGGGTGTATGCGCGGCGGGACCTGGGTAAGGACCTGCCACCGAAAAATGTCGCGGAGCGACTCGCTGAAAAACGCCAACTAATTTGGTTAAACGACTTTTCAAGTCAGCAATAAAACCATTCGGGGTACTTCACTGTCAATGCATACGCACCAGAAGGGTGAGAATGTGACAGTTTTGTTGCAGAAATGTGTATTTACTATTTTTCGATATGACATGTAATTGACTATGTGGTTACTTGCTGATCTAAGTTTGGTTGAGCGCAAAAAAGCCCGCCCGGCTTGCGCCGGGCGGGCTTTCAACGCAATTAAATTGCTTAGAACGCTTGGTTGTATCGAACGTAGAAGAAGCGATCGATTGGCAGGTCGGCATCGACCGTCGTGGCAGACGAGGCGCCGAGCAGTGTGAAGCGCGGTGACTTGTCGAACACATTGTTCACGCCGACACGCAGGCTGGCGTTCCAGTCGAACTTGTACCCAGCGCTGATGTCATGGTAAGTCAGCGACGACAGGCGGTTTGCGCCAGCCGACGTTGCGCCTGGACGGAAGGTCGTCGGTGCATTGCACTCCCAGCCGCGCGGGATGTTCAGGCACTGGTCGAGTACCGAACTGAGGAAGCGGATGCCCCAGGTTGCGCTCCAGTTGCCCTGTGCCCAGTCGGTCGTGAAGTTCGACTTCCAGCGATGGAAGTCGTATTCACCCGAATAGTCGATCCAGCGTGCAGCGGCCGAGCTCTTGGTCGAGTACTCGTCCAGGTAGGTCGTTTCGCTGCGCAGCGAGATCTGGCCCCACGAGAAGCGCGGCAGGCGATAGCGCAGCTCGACGTCCACGCCTTCGGTCTTGATCTGGCCGAGGTTGGCGTTACCGCGGGTCAGGCCCACCACCTGGCCGCTGACCGGATCGCGGCGGATGCTCTGGCAGAAGTCCGTCAGGCCTTCGGTGTAGCACTGGTTGGCAACATAGCTCGACGATACGGCAGTGATGCGGTTGTTGATGCTGATGCTGTACCAGTCGACGGATGCCGAGAAGCCGGGCACGTACGACGGGCTGTAGACGAGACCCAGCGTGCGGGTCACGGCCGTTTCCGGCGTCAGGAACGCGTTGCCGGCGCTGGCCTGGAACGGATACGCGGTCTGCGCGCCGCCGCTCGAGGTGATCGGCGAGCCGCTCTGGATGCGCTGGCGGTAGCCACCCGGGGTGCCGATGACGCCGCCAAAGCCCGACGAGCAGCGTGCTGCGACTGCGGCAGTGCGGGCAGCTTCGCCGTACACGGTGTCGCACGGGTCGAGCCAGCCGGTGTCGAAGGATTGCTGACCGCCGCCGAAGGTGTCGCCCACGGTCGGTGCGCGGAAACCTTCAGCCCAGGTACCGCGTGCCAGGACGTCGGTGATTGGACGGTACATGAAGCTGAACTTGCTGTTGTTGGTGGTGCCGAAGTTGCTGTAGTCCGAGTGGCGCGTGGCCAAGTTGAAGTTAAGCAATTCTGCAAACGGCAGGTCTTTCAGGACCGGGATGTTGACTTCCAGGTAGGCTTCGCGCACGGTGTAGCGGCCGCGGGTGGCGTTGCCGGCCAGATCGGTCGAATAGCCCGACTGCTCGAACTGGCCTGGAATATCCGTGCCAATGACTTCGCGGTGTTCGATGCCGCCTGCAATGCCCAGCGCGCCGGCTGGCAGTTGCAGCAGCTCGCCGCCGATGTCGGCCGTCGCGCTGTTGATCGTGCTGCCGTAGGTCGCCTGGCCGGTGGACATGACGTAGGCCAGTGCCTCCGGGGTCGAGGCCGATGGGCCGCCCAGGATGTTCCATGGAACGCAGGTGGCCAGGCCGATCGGTGCGGCAGCGGTGCCGCACTGGACGACGCCGGCAGAGTTCATGAATGACGGGCCGAGAGCGCGTTTCAGGTTCAACAGGTTGACATTGCCGGTGCCGAGGGTCGAGCCGGTCACCTTGTTGTGGTTGTAGCCGGCACTCCAGTTCCATGGCAGGCCACGCAGCGTGAATTCGCCTTCGAGGGCCGCATCGATGTGCAGGGTGCGGTTTTCGTTTTCGGTGGTGCGCGGCACTTCGATGGTGCGGCGATAGAAGAACAGGTCCTGGCCAGCCCCGTTGCCGGCGACCGAGCTGCCCAGCGGGTTGTAGTAGCTGTTCTTGTCGACATACACGGGGTAATTCGACTGCGCGCCCGATTGCAGCGGATAGCCGGCAGTGGTCGACAGGCTCGTGCGCTGCGAATACATCGCAGTCGTTGTCAGGCGCATGTTCTTCGGCAGCGCGATCTCGCCCTTGACGAAGATGTTGTCCATCTTGTTCGGCATCGCGAACACCATCTGGCTCGTGGTGTTGAACAAGTCGTCCGGCACCGGCGTCAGGTTGGCGACGTTATGGTAGTTGGCGATATTGCGCGAATCGGCGCCCACGCCGATGCCGTCATAGGAGCCCGTGTGATTCAGGATGCGGTCGAAGCCGGTGGCGCCGCCGCTGGCATTGATGGCGCGGATACGGCCCCATGGACCGCCACCCAGGTTTTCGAGCGGGAAGTTCGGGCCGCGTGAATTGGCGGTGATGGCGCGGTCGCGTGCCCAGACGGCGCCACTTTCCGTGTGCGCCAGGCCGAACATCAGCGATGCTTTTTCGTCGCCTGCGCCATAGCTCAGCGAGAAGTCCTTGTTCTTGCCGTCATTCTTTTCGTTCTGGCCCGTGTACAGGCTCAATTGGCCGCCTTCCATCGACTTTTTCAGGACGATGTTGACGACGCCTGCGATGGCGTCCGAGCCGTAGATCGACGAAGCGCCGTCCTTCAGGATCTCCATGCGCTCGATCATCGACGACGGGATGGTCGACATGTCGGTGAAACCGGCGACGGACTGGGTCCAGCGCTTGCCATTGACCAGCACCAGCACGCGCTGGGCGCCCAGGTTACGCAGGTTGGCGTACTGGCCGCCGTTTTCGCGGTTGGAGGTCAGTGCGCCGCCTTTGCTGAATGCAGGGGAGCCGGCCGACGTCATGTTGTTGATGATGTCGCCGACGGTGACCAGGCCCGTTTTCTGGATTTGCTCCTGCGTCATGACCTGGACTGGCTGCGCCGTTTCCAGGTCGACCTGGCGAATACGCGAACCGGTCACTTCGACACGCTGGAGGTTGTCCTGCGCGATGGCGGTCAGTGCGGGTAGCGCGAGCGCTACGGCTAGTGCGATCTTGGTACGTTGTTGCATGAGCTCTCCATCCTGCATTTCACGGCTGTGAAACAGCTTTCTTGGTTAAAAAGTGCATCGCCTGCGTTTGCGATCCAGCGTGGGAAACGGTTTACCCGGGCCCCAGGCGCGTATGTATAAGACCATCTTGCTTTTAGTCATGTCAATGCGGCAACTGGCCATTTCTGTCTGAAATACAACAGTTGATAAAAAGAAAATAAGTGACTGAAAAGTCAGGATTGGCGGCGGCACTGCAGGGGTGCAAAAAGCGCAGATATGACACGGCCCGGTGCGGGAAAATGACATGCGCACCAGGCCGGTGCGCATGCCGAAAAGCGGGGGATGGGGCAGGGAGAAAAGACGACGCTGGGTCGAATGACCGTGTGCAGGGCGGGACTGGCCGTGTTGCGCAGCAGCGCGGTTAGTCCCCGAAACAGGCGTGCCACAAGCGCAGCACGCTGTCCGGATGCGCGCCGAGCTGGGTCCGTTCGACCCGGGTCTTGTCATGGCTTTGCAACCGCACGCTGTGCTGCAGCTTGCGCATCGCGCGGTATGCGGCTGCGACCTGGCTGGCCAGGGCCGCGTCGATCAGGCCCAGCTCGCCGCACAGGTGCAGCAGGGCAATGTTGCCGGCATTGGCGGTCAGCTGTGGGTAGGTGTGCGCATGGCGCAGCACCAGGTATTGCACGATAAACTCGATGTCGATCATGCCGCCCGCATCGTGCTTGAGGTCGAACTGGGTGCTGCGGTTCAGGTTGGCACCATGCATGCGCGCGCGCATCTGCATCACCTCGTTTTTCAGCACGTCCGCCTGGCCAGAGCGGTCCTTGCGCAGCACCTGTTCGCGGATCGCCTCGAAGCGCGCGCCGATGGCGGCGTCGCCGGCGCAAAAGCGCGCCCGCGTCAGCGCCTGGTGTTCCCAGATCCAGGCCGCTTCGCCCTGGTAGCGCTCGAAGGCGGCGATGGACGACACCAGCATGCCGCTGGCGCCGTCCGGGCGCAGGGCGATGTCGATGTCGAACAGGATGCCGGCTGGCGTCGGCGCCGTCATCCAGGTGATGAAGCGCTGGGCCAGCCGGGCGTACAGGGGCGGCGCGTCACCGTCGTCGTCCTCATACAAAAAGATCACATCCAGGTCGGACACATACCCCAGCTCCTTGCCGCCCAGCTTGCCATAGGCGATGACGGCAAAACGCGGTACCTCGCGGTGGCGGCCATTGACCGCGCGCCAGGCATGCGTGACGACCGCACCGACGATCGTGTCGGCCAGCGCCGACAGGTGGTCGGCCAGGTGCTCGACCGACAGTTCGCCGGCCAGGTCCAGCGCCAGCAGGCGAAACAGCTGCGCGTGGTGCGTCTCGCGCAGGATGTCGAGCTGGCGCTCGGTGTCGCCGGCAGCGTCGGTCAGCTGCGCGTCGAGGGTGGCCGCCAGTTGTGGCAGCGCTTCGGCGCCGGCATTGCGGTCGTCCAGCAACTCGTCGAGCAGGATCGGGTGCTGGGTCAAGAACGTGGCGGCCCAGCCGCTGGCATTGATCATGCGGATCACGCGCTCGAGCGTGTGCGGGTATTCGGTCAGCAGCGCCAGATACGCCGAGCGGCGCGCGATGGCCTCGAACAGGTCGAGCAGGCGCCCCAGCGTGGCGGCGTGGCTGCCCATGCCTGCGTCCGCCACGACGGTGGCGATCAGGGGCAGGGCGGCCTCGACCAGTGCCAGCAGGCGCACGCGGCTGAAGTCGGGCAGACTGGCCAGGCGCGCGCCCTGTAGCGTAGTGATCAGGCGGCCGGCGGCGGCGCGCGTGTCGTTGAAGCCCAGCCCGGCCAGGCGCTCAGTCAGCGCGTCGAGGTTGTCCAGGTCGTCCACCAGGGCCGGGGTGTCCGGGTCTGGTTCGGGCGCTTCCTTGTCGGCGAAGATGGCGTCGAACTGCTGCGCGACGTAGGTGCGCTGTTCTTCCAGCCGCGCCAGCAGCGTGGCTTCATCCGGGCAACCCATCATGCGCGCCACCGTCAGGCGATCGTCGTCGCTCGCCGGCAGCGTGTGGGTCTGGGCATCTTCGAGGTATTGCAGCCGGTGTTCGAGGTTGCGCAGAAAGGTGTAGGCCGCCAGCAGGCGTTCGACGGTGTCGACCGTCAATAGCTCACGTTCGGCGAGCAGGAGCAGCGTCTTGCGCGTGGAGCGCTCGCGCAGCGCCGGATCGCGTCCGCCGCGGATCAGCTGGAAGACTTGCGCCAAAAACTCGATCTCGCGGATGCCGCCGCGGCCCAGCTTGACGTTGTGGCTGCGCTCGGGATGCAGGCGCTCCTGGCGTTTGACCTCGGCGCGGATCTGGGCGTGCATCGTGCGAATGGCGTCGATGACGCCGAAGTCCAGGTAGCGCCGGAAGATGAACGGCTGCACGATCGCGTCCAGCGCCGCGATGTCGTCCGGCTCGCCCGTGACGGCGCGCGCCTTGACCCACGCATAGCGCTCCCATTCGCGGCCCTGGACGATCAGGTATTCCTCGACCATGCCGAAGCTGGCCGCCAGCGGGCCCGACTTGCCGTTGGGGCGCAACGCCATGTCGACCCGGAACACGAAACCGTCCTCGATCACTTCGGACAAGGCCGCGCTCAGGCGGCGCCCCAGACGGATGAAGAATTCGTGGTTCGACAGCTGGCGCTGGCCGGCCTCAGCGGCTGTGTCGCCGTCTTCCGGGTACACGAAGATCAGGTCGATGTCCGACGACACATTGAGTTCGCCGCCACCCTGCTTGCCCATGGCCAGCACGATCAGGTGCTGCGGGCGGCCTGAATCCTCGCCCACCGGCATGCCGTGCGCCGCGACCAGCTCGGCCATCAGGCTGGCGACATGGGTCTGGATGGCGAAGTCGGCAAAGGCTGTCATTGCGGTGACGACTTCATCGAGGTCGGCCTGGCCGCCGAGATCGCGCGCGACGATGGTCGATATCAACAGGTTGCGCACCCGGCGCATGGCGCGCTCGAGCGGCAAGCCCTTGGCCAGTTCGTCCTCCAGCAGCGCGCGGAAATCGGCGTCGGCCAACGATACGGCGGACAAGCTGGCGAGCTGTTCAGCGCGCTCGGGCGCGGCGCCCAGCCAGCGCGCGACGAAGCGCGAGGCAGTCAAAGGGACGGTGACAGGGACAGGCTGTGGTACAGGGGAAACTTCGGTCATCGTTGATCCTGGGAAACGCGATGGATGGCTGTTTCAATAGGCCATTAGTCGGGGCCGGCAGGCAGTCGATGCGTTAAAATGGCCCGCTAACAGGCCGTCGCTGCTGCCCGGGTCAGCACCGATGGTAAGGTAGACGCCGCAACGCACGCAAGCGACCTGTTTTTTTGAGCTGTACATTTTTCGGCGAGCCTTTGTTATTAGCACCTTGATGCACAACCCGGATCCGCAGGCGACGTCCGCGTCCCGGCCGCTGGCCGTACGCTGGCGCCGGCTGCGCGCGTGTTATCGCTTCGCGAACCTGGCCTCGCACCACGTGCTGGGCTTTACCGTCAAGCTGCTGCTGATCGTGTATTTCGCGCTGGCCGTGCTGTTCCTGGTGCTGCGCTACGCCATTCTTCCCAACATCGACCTGTACAAGAGCGATATCGAACGCGTGGCCGGCAATGCCCTCGGCAGCCGCGTCACGATCTCGCAGCTGGCGGCGTCCTGGCATGGCATGCGCCCGGCCTTGTCGCTGCGCGACGTGCGCCTGCACGACCGCCGGGGCCGGCAAGTGCTGGCCTTGCCGCAAGTCAACGCCACCGTCGGCTGGTGGAGCATCGCCGCGCTCGAACCCCGGTTTGCATCGCTTGAAATCATCGGTCCGCGCCTGGCCGTGCGGCGCGGCCGCGACGGTGTGCTGGTCGTGGCCGGCGTGCGGCTCGAGCAGCAGCAGGGCAATGGCGCCGGCGCCGACTGGCTGCTGCGCCAGCGCGAAATCGTCATCCGCAATGGCCGCGTCGACTGGGTCGACGAATTGCGCGGCACGCCGCCGCTGGCGCTGCAGGGCGTCACGCTGGCGCTGCTCAACCGCTGGGGCGCGCACCACCTGGCGCTGACGGCGACCCCGCCAGCGCTGCTGGGCGGCCCGGTCGATATCCGCGCGCGCTTCCGGCACCGCTTCGGCCAGCAGCCGTCCGATGTCACGCGCTGGAAGGGCGAGCTGTACGCCGACCTGCGCGACGTCGACCTGGGCGCGTGGAAGCGCTTCGTCGATTATCCGATCCAGCTTGAACGGGGCCGTGGCTCGCTGCGCACCTGGATCAATGTCGACCAGGCCCGTCTGGCCGGTTTCACTGCCGACCTGGCACTGGCCGGTGTGAACGCGCGCCTGGGCCCGGACATCGCGCCGCTGCAACTGGCGCGCGTGTCGGGGCGCCTGAGTGCGCGTGAAACACTGTTGAGTGGCAAGGGCGATGGGAAGCCCACCTTTGGCGCCAATGGCCACGCGATGCGGCTCGATGGTTTCACGGTGGTGGCGCGCGATGGCCGCGCCTTGCCGCCCGCCACGCTGGAACAGACCTGGCGCCCCGCTGCGAACGGCAAGCCCGAGCAGGGCACGCTGCGCGCGCAGGGCCTCGACATCGGCGCGCTGGCGGCGCTGGCCCAGTACCTGCCGATCTCGCCCGTGCAGCGCGGCTTGCTGGCCGATTACGCGCCGCGCGGGGTATTGCAGGATGTCGGCGTCGAATGGGATGGGCGCTATCCCGGTGTGACCGGCTGGCGGATCCGCGGCGACGTCGCCGGGCTGGCGCTCAAAGCTCAGGCCGCGCGTCCGGGGCGTGCCGCCACGCCCGGCTTCGAGAACCTGAGCGGGCGCATCGACGCCAACGAGCGCACCGGCAGCGTCAAGCTTGATTCACAGCAATTTGCCTTGAATATGCCGGCCTGGTTCGCCGAACCGCGCATGCCGTTCGACCGCCTGGTGCTCGATGCGCGCTGGGAGTTTGACGCGGGCCGGCAATTGCAGGTCGAGATCGACGATCTGGACTTTGCGCACGGCGCGTTCAAGGGCTCGGTCTCGGGCCGCCACGTCATGCCGCTCACGCCCGGCCACGGGCCAGGGACGGCCGACTTCACCGGCAGCCTCGACGGTTTCCCGATCAACCGGATCGGCAGCTTTTTACCGTTGGCCACGCCGCACGGCCTGCACGACTGGCTAATCGGCGCGCTGCAGGGCGGCCAGTTGCACGACACCACGCTGCGCCTGCGCGGCGATCTGGCGCAGTTCCCGTTCAAGGCTGCCGATACGGGCGAATTCCGCGTCGCCGGCCGCCTGGCAGGCGCGCGGCTCGAATACGCACCAGGCCACCGCCATCCGGACGGCACGCCGCTGTGGCCCCTCGCCGAAGCGATCGACGGGCGCATCGTGTTCGACCGCGCGCGCATGGAAATCAATGGCAAGAGCCTGCGCACGCTGGGCGTGGCGCTGTCGAACGTCAAGGCCGTGATCCCTGACCTGGGCGCGCATGACAAGATGATGCTGGAGATCGATGGCGCCGGCGCCGGGCCGCTGCAGGAATTCCTGCGCTACGTGGCCGCCACGCCGGTGCTGGGCTGGATCGGCCACTTCACCGAAGACACGCAGGGCACCGGCAACGCCAGGCTCGACCTGAAGCTGCGCCTGCCTCTGGCGCACATGAACGAAGCAAAGGTGCAGGGCAGTCTGCAGTTGCAGGGCAACGACGTGGTGCTGTTCCCCGAACTGCCGGCGCTGCAGAATGCCCAGGGCCGGATCGCGTTTCACGACCACGGCTTTGGCCTGGAAGGCGTGGGCGCCGATTTCCTGGGCGCGCCGCTGGCAGTGGGTGGCGGCACGACGCCTGAGGGCAGCACGCGCGTGACGCTGGCCGGCACGCTGTCGGCCGAGGGCATGCGTCGCACGGCCCCGGCGCCGGCGCTGGGGCGCCTGGCCGAACGCCTGTCGGGCAGCACGTCGTACCGGGGCGAGATCGTCGTCAAGGCCGGACACCGCACGATCACGATCGATTCGGCGCTGGCCGGGCTGGGCATCGAATTGCCGGCGCCGCTGAACAAGGTGCAGGACGCGAACTTGCCGTTGCACTTCGTGCTCGAGGGCGAGCCGACCGTCGAGGGCCTGGCGCGCGACGTCATCCGCGTCGGCGTGGGGCAGAGCCTGGCCGCGCGGTACGAACGCGAAAAGCAGGGCAAGGGTGCCTGGCGCGTGACCCACGGCGGGATTGGCGTGAACGTGCCGGCGCCGCGCCCGGACCAGGGCCTGATGGTGCACCTGGACATGAAGGCACTGAACGTCGACCACTGGCTGGCGGCGGGCCGCGCCATTGCCGGCATGGACATCAACGCGCCTGCCCCGGCAGCGGATTCCCCCCCGGCCAGCGGCGCCGATGTCACCCAGTACGTGCTGCCAGCGGTGGTCGCCGGCCGCGTCAGCGAACTGACGGTCGGTGAGCGGCGTGTGGCCGACGTGGTCATCGGCGCCACGCACGTGGGCGACACGTGGCGCGCCAACCTGCATTCGCGCCAGGCCAGCGGCTATCTGACCTGGGCCGAGACGCCCAGCGGCCTGGGCAAGGTCACGGCGCGCCTGGCGTCGCTCGTGATCCCCGAATCGGCCGAGGCCGAGGTCAAGGACCTGCTCGAGTCGAACAAGGGCGCCACGGCCAGCATTCCGTCGCTCGACATCGTGGCCGAGCGCTTCGAGCTGTTCAACAAGAACCTGGGGCGCCTGGAACTGAACGCCAGCAATGTGCGGGCACTGGCCGGACGTGAGTGGCGCATCGACCGGCTGGCGCTGAGCAACCCCGACGGCAAGCTGAATGCGTCGGGCCGCTGGCTGACCAAGGATGGCAAGAGCAATACCAGCCTGAACTTTGCGCTGGACATGGACAATGCCGGGCGCCTGCTCGACCGCGTGGGCTTCCCGGACACGATCGGGCGCGGCAACGGCTACCTGCGCGGCGACATTTCGTGGGCTGGCCTGCCATATGCGATGGATATCCCGAGCCTGTCGGGCCAGATCGAGATGAATGTGGAGTCGGGCCAGTTCCTCAAGCAGGACCCGGGCGCGGCCAAGCTGCTGGGCGTGCTGAGCCTGCAAGCCTTGCCGCGCCTGCTCAAGCTCGACTTCCATGACGTGTTTTCCGATGGCCTGGCATTTGACGGCATCACGGCCAACGCGCTGATCACGCGCGGCGTGGTGCGCACCGATAACCTCAGGATGCATGGCGTGGCCGCCACCGTCCTGATGAATGGCACGGCCGACATCGCCAACGAATCGACCAATCTGCGCGTGGTCGTGATCCCGGAATTCAATCTGGGCACCGGCCCGCTCGTGTATGGCCTGGCCGTCAATCCGGTGCTGGGCCTGGGCGGCTATCTGGCCCAGCTGTTCCTGCGCGCGCCGGTGATGAAGGCGCTGACCTACCAGATGCAGGTGACAGGACCGTGGAAATCGCCGACCATTACCAAAATCCCTAACGGACCTGACAATAGCCCTGTCAGCACGCCAGCCACCCCCACCGCCAGCAAGGAATGACATGACGACCGTAGCCGCGATCCAGATGGTTTCCACTCCTAATCTTGACGACAACCTGGTCACCGTGCGCCGCCTCGTGGCCGAGGCCGCCGGGAAGGGCGCGACGCTCGTGGCCTTGCCCGAGTACTGGCCGATCATGGGTATGACCGATGTCGACAAGGTGGCGCTGGCCGAAGACCCGGGCACCGGACCGATCCAGGAATGCATGGCCGAACTGGCGCGCGAGCATGGCATCTGGCTGGTGGGCGGCACGCTGCCGATCGTCTCGCCGAGCGCCGGCAAGGTGCTCAACACCACGCTCGTGTATGACCCGCAGGGCGTGTCGATGAGCCGCTACGACAAGATCCACCTGTTCGGCTTCAACAAGGGCACCGAATCGTACGACGAGGCGCGCACCATCGTGCCGGGCGATACGGTCGGCGTGTTCGATGCGCCGTTCGGGCGCGTGGGGCTGTCGGTGTGCTACGACCTGCGCTTTCCCGAGCTGTACCGCGCGATGGGCGAATGCGCACTGATCATCGTGCCGGCCGCCTTTACCTACACCACCGGCCGCGCGCACTGGGAAGTGCTGCTGCGGGCGCGCGCCATCGAGAACCAGTGCTATGTGCTGGCCGCGGCCCAGGGCGGCATGCACGTCAATGGCCGCCGCACCTGGGGCCACAGCATGCTGGTCGACCCGTGGGGCGAGGTCAAGGCGGTGCTGCCGGAAGGCGAGGGCGTGATTGCGGGCGAGCTCGATCCGGTGTTCCTGCTGGGAGTGCGCGACAGCCTGCCGGCGCTGCGGCACCGGAAGATGTAGTACAGGCAGTGTACCGGGCGCAGCGATGCGAATAAACGGGATATGGCACAATGTCCGTTCCAACCGAACGCATGAATCGACCCACAATGACGCCATTCGAACCGAACCTGTCCTCCATCGCTGTTGCCCGCGACGTCCTTCTGACGCCATTCGGCCTGGACGAAGACAAGCTGCTGCGCGCGCTGGGGACGATGTTCACGCACAAGGTCGACTATGCCGACCTGTACTTCCAGTTCACCAAGAGCGAAGGCTGGAGCCTCGAAGAAGGCATTGTCAAGAGCGGCAGCTTCTCGATCGACCAGGGCGTTGGCGTGCGCGCCGTGTCGGGTGAAAAGACGGCGTTCGCCTATTCCGACGAGATTTCCGAACAGGCGCTGCTGGACGCCGCAGCTGCCACCCGCACCATCGGGCGCCAGGGCGCCGGGCGCATCAAGATCGCGCGCAGCACCCAGCACAGCGGCGGACGCTCGCTGTACCTGCCCAACGATCCGCTGGCCTCGCTTGATGCGACGGCCAAGGTGACGCTGCTCGAGCGCGTCGAAAAGATGGCGCGCGCGAAAGACCCGCGTGTGGTGCAGGTGTTGGCGGGCCTGGCCGGCGAATACGATGTCGTGCTGGTGCTGCGCAGCGACGGCGTGCTGGCGGCCGATATCCGGCCGCTGGTGCGCGTGTCGGTGACCGTCATCGCCGAGCAGAACGGCCGGCGCGAAGTGGGTTCGTCCGGCGGCGGCGGGCGCTTCGACTATGGTTACTTCACTGACGAGGTGCTGGATCGCTATGCGACCGATGCCGTCAAGGCAGCTTGCGTCAACCTGGAAGCACGGCCGGCGCCGGCGGGCCCGATGACGATCGTGCTGGGCCCGGGCTGGCCCGGCGTGCTGCTGCACGAAGCGGTCGGCCACGGCCTCGAGGGCGACTTCAACCGCAAGGGCTCGTCGTCGTATGCCGGCATGATCGGCGAGCGCGTGGCGGCCAAGGGCGTCACCATCGTCGACGACGGCACGCTGCAGGACCGCCGCGGCTCGCTCAATGTCGATGACGAAGGCAATCCGACCCAGTGCACGACGCTGATCGAGGACGGCATCCTGAAAGGCTATATCCAGGACACGATGAACGCGCGCCTGATGAAGATGCCTGTCACCGGCAACGCGCGCCGCGAATCGTTCGCGCACCTGCCGATGCCGCGCATGACCAATACCTATATGCTCGCCGGCGACAAGGACCCGCAGGAAATTCTGGCCTCGGTCAAGAACGGCCTGTATGCGGTGAACTTTGGCGGCGGCCAGGTCGACATCACGAACGGCAAGTTCGTGTTTTCGGCCAGCGAGGCCTACATGATCGAAGACGGCAAGGTGACGTACCCGGTCAAGGGCGCGACGCTGATCGGCAACGGTCCTGAAGTCATGAACCGCATCTCGATGATCGGCAACGACATGCGCCTGGATTCGGGCGTGGGCGTGTGCGGCAAGGAAGGCCAGAGCGTGCCGGTGGGTGTGGGTCAGCCGACCCTGCGCATCGATGGCGTGACGGTCGGCGGCACGGCTTGAAGCTGCGTCGATACTGCGCTGCTGTGGTATCGCGTAACAAGCTGTCTGTACAAGCCGTCATCGGCGGATAAAGGGCTTGCCAAGTTTTGCGGGTTGTTGCTATAGTCAATTGACCAAACACGGACGACATCATGCGCCACGCTTTCTTTACCCGCTTTTTTTACTTTAGCCATTCCAGCCTCAGGCGGTGGAACAGCAGCGGGTACGCGCAGTAAAAGTCCCGGCAGCATCCAGACAAACCGCCAGCAATGGCGGTTTTTTTATTTCAGACGAACTAAAACCGAACACAACCGAGCACGAAAGAGAGTCCAGCATGCCCCGCACCGACGACCTACGCATCCGTGAAATGAAGGAACTGACGCCACCCTCGCACCTGATCCGCGAGTACCCCGTCACCCCGGCGGCCGAGCAGACCGCGGCCGGCGCGCGCGTCGACCTGCACCGCATCCTGCACGGTCAGGACGACCGCCTGATGGTGGTGATCGGGCCGTGCTCGATCCACGACCCGAAGGCCGCGATCGAATACGCGCACCGGCTGGTGGAGCAGCGCCGCCGCTTTGCCGGTGAACTCGAGATCGTGATGCGGGTCTACTTTGAAAAGCCCCGCACGACGGTGGGCTGGAAAGGCCTGATCAACGACCCGTACATGGACAACAGCTTCCGCATCAATGACGGCCTGCGCATGGCGCGCGAGCTGCTGCGCGACATCAACGAGATGGGCCTGCCGGCCGGCACCGAATTCCTCGACGTGATCAGCCCGCAGTACATCGCCGACCTGATCAGCTGGGGCGCCATCGGCGCGCGCACGACCGAGTCGCAGGTGCACCGCGAGCTGGCGTCCGGCCTGTCGTGCCCGGTCGGTTTCAAGAACGGCACCGATGGCAATATCAAGATCGCCACCGAGGCCATCAAGGCCGCGTCGCAACCGCACCACTTCTTATCGGTGACCAAGGGCGGCCACTCGGCCATCGTGTCGACCTCGGGCAACGAGGATTGCCACATCATCCTGCGTGGCGGCAAGGCGCCGAACTACGACGCCGCCAGCGTCGACGAAGCCTGCCGGCAGATCGCCGCACTGGGCCTGGCCAGCCGCCTGATGATCGACGCGTCGCATGCCAACAGTTCGAAAAAACCCGAGAACCAGGTGCCCGTGTGCGCCGACATCGCCACGCAGATCGCGGCCGGCGACGATCGCATCGTGGGCGTGATGATCGAGTCGAATCTGGTGGGTGGACGTCAGGATCTGGTGCCGGGCAAGGAGCTGACCTATGGCCAGTCGGTGACCGATGGCTGTATCGACTGGGACAGCAGCCTGCAGGTGCTGGACGGCCTGGCGGCGGCGGTGCGCCAGCGCCGCCTGCGCCAGGAATAAACCAGGCGGCGCGCGATGCGCCGCCGCAACGACAAAGGGGCGCACCGAGGTGCGCCCCTTTCGTTCTAACTTACTGCGATCAGAACTTGGCGGTCAGGTTCAGGAAGATATGACGGCCCATCGCGTCATACACCTGCGGGTAGGTGTTGCCGTTGCCGAAGACGGCAGCGACCACGCCCGACAGCGGTGGATCCTTGTCCAGCGCGTTGTTCATGCCGGCGCGCAGGGTGAAGTTCCGGTTGATCTGCCAGCTGCTGACCAGATCCAGGTAGTTGCGTGCGCCCAGGCTTGCATCCGCTGGTTCCGATTCGGTGTCGAGGTCCACACCGCGCACATAGCGCCAGGTCGCGCCCAGTTCCACGCCATTCCACGGGGTGCCCCAGACGGCGCGCACCTTGTGACGCCATTTTGGCAGCGGCACGCCGCAGGTAGGACCGTGCAGGCCGGCGCACTCACGCGTATCGCCGCCTGGCAAGTCCTGTTGCTTGAACTCTTTCAGGTAGGTGCCCATCAGCGACAGGTTCAGACTGCCCCAGTCGCCCAGCTTGGCGTTCCAGTTCGCGCCCAGGTCGATACCCTTGGTCGACGACATGCCCAGGTTCTGGTTGGTGGCGACGATCTGCGCAGTTTCCAGTGCCCACAGGGTACCCAGACGGTCACGCGTGATCAGCGAGCAGAACGTCGGGTCGCCCGTTGCCAGGCAGCTCTCGAGGCTGGTCGTTGCCGGCAAGCCGCCGATGATGCCCTTGACCTTCATGTCGAAGGCGTCGATGGTGACCGACGTGTTGCGTGTCGGGGTCAGCACCAGGCCCAGCGTGTACGAGTCGGATTCCTCTGGCGCCAGGTTCGTATTGCCGCCCGTGATCTGGTTGTACTGCTGGGCTGGCGAATCGACGATGTTGCCGTACTGGGCCGCCGTGACGCCGGTGCGTGCGCACTGGGCCAGGGTCGCGGTCGGGGTCTCGCCGGCGCATGGGTCCGACGACATGTCGTACAGGCCCAGGCCCGCCGGCGTGTACAGTTCGACCACGTTGGCGGCGCGCGCCGCACGCTGATAGCTGAAGCGGAACTTGGCTTCCTTGATCGGCGCCCACTCGATGCCGGCACCATACGAGCTGGTCTTCTGGCCGGTCGAGTAATCCGATTTGCGGTAGCTGGCGGTGACGTTGAGCTGGTCAGCGAACGGCTGCTTCTGCAGGATCGGGATACGGGTTTCGGCGTAGTAGTCACGCACGCTGAACTGGCCGCTCACGTTCTTGGTCGGGCCGCCCTGGCCGGCGAGGTCACCCGATTCGAAGGCGGCGTCGTTGTCCAGTGACAGTTTTTCGGTGCGGTGTTCCCAGCCGAGCGCCAGGCCGATGCCTTCGGTGCTGGTCGGGAGCTTCAGGCCGTATTCACCCAGGTCGGTCGACAGGTTGACGCCTTGCACGGTTTGCGACGTGTTGCCGCGCTGGAAGCCCGGGGTTTGCAGGTAGGTCAGTGCTTCCTTCGTGACGCCGCCGAGGCTCCAGATATTGTAAGGCACGCAGTTTGGATCGATGCCGTTCAGGGTGCTGCGGCAGACCGGTGCGCCGTTGGCGCCGGGGACGACGTCCAGGGCACGCGCGCTGCGCGCCACCGAGAAGTCGTTGAAGTAAGTTTCGGCGTAGCGGACCTTGCCGACCTGCGCGAAGACGTCGTATTTCCAGTTGCCGACATCGCCCTTGACACCGACCACGCCGCGGTAGGACGTGTGGTTCAGGTCGTCGCGGCGGCCACCGCCTTCGACGTTGCGGCGGAAGATCACCAGATCGGCCGTATCGCCAGGGGCGTTCAGGCCCAGCGTCCGGCGCCAGGCGTTCGACAGCAGTGGGTTTTCGAAGGTGATCGCATTGGCGCCGGAAGCGTCGAGGCCGAACAGGCCGGATGGCGCAATCTGGGCAACGGTGCTGTCATCGTGGAAGCTGGCCTCGCCGTAGACGCGGGTCTTGTCGTTGATGTCGTAGTGCGTGAACGAGCTGAACGTGTAGCGCTCCGACGGACGGCGGAAATAGTTCAGCGGACCGAAGTTGTAGGCATCGTTCGCGCCGATGTACGGGCGCACGCCGCCGTTTGCATCGGCCACGGTGAAGCTGCGCGTGCCAACCAGGAAGCGGCCCGGGAAGCTGGTGCCGGAGCCGCCGCAGTTGAACGTGTCGCCGGTGGTGGAGCCGCCCAGCGAGCACGCGGTGAAGTCACGCTCCGATTGCAGCAGCGCGTCTTCCTTCTTGTAGCCCAGGAACACCACTGCATTGCCGCGGCCGTCGGCGAAGTTGCCACCCATCGTCAGGCTGATGTCCTTGACCTTGGCGTCGGCGCTCTTGTCGCCCGGCAGCTGGAAGTTGCGGCGCGTGGCGGCATCGGCCGCCGGCCCGCCGTTTTGCTGGTGGTTGTAGAACTGGTAGTTGCTGTCGATCTGGACGCCCTGGAAGTTGTCGTCCATGATGAAGTTGACCACGCCGGCCACGGCGTCGGAGCCGTAGATGGCGCCGGCGCCGCCGGTCAGCACTTCGACGCGCTTGACCAGGCCCACCGGGATCTGGTTCAGGTCGGCGGCCGGATTGCGCGGGCTGCCTGCTGGCAGGCGGCGGCCATTGACCAGCACCAGGGTGCGGTCGGCGCCGAAGTTGCGCAGGTTGACAGTCGCGGTGCCGGTCGAGCCGTTCGAGACCGAGCCGCCCTGGTCGGCGAAGACCTGGGGCAGGTTGTTGAGCAGGCTCTCGACCGAGCGCACACCTTCGAGCTTGATGTCCTTGGCGTTGACGACGGTAACTGGACTGATGCTTTCCAGGTTGGCCGTGGCGATGCGTGAACCGGTCACTTCCACGCGCTGAGGTTCGCCTGTAGCGGGCGCCGTGTCCTGGGCGTGGGCCGCCGAGAACGCGACGATCATGCCGCCTGCACAGATCAGTCGAACCGATCGAGATAACACTGTTTCAACCATCATGTCGATTTTCCCAGGTAAGACCTGCAGGGCGGATGTCGCCTGCAGTAATGTCATTGGATTACCACCGCGAATAGCAGCGTCGAATTTTTACTACTTGGCAATAAAAACATTTCCGGTAAGGCAGTGTCAACGTATAAAGTCTTTACGAATCAAAAATACAACTGTGCGCCGACTAGTCTGTACAAGTATGCATTTTGGTGCTAGTCATGATTCCGACATGAAAAATAATATGTGGAATATATGAAGGAAAATATAGTTTGTCCGGTATTTAATGCGGCCATAATGAAATTTTTTGGCAGAGATTGCTGTTTAAGCGTATGTATGCAGGTTCATGTGTGACACGTTATCGACCCGATTTAAATGTCACAAATGTCAGTACATTCGATAACCCGTATCTATCTCCCCATGACATCCTGCATCTGTCAGCGTGCGCCGATATGCGCTATCGTGTCGGGTTCGCAACGCCTGTATTGGCGTCGCGGATTTCGCGGGAAATGGCACGTTCGCCTAGTCCCGGTTCGGGAGTGTCATGCTTGCTTATATCGTCCGGCGCCTGTGGCAAATGTTGCCGACCATGGCGGGCGTCGTGCTGCTGGTGTTCGTGCTGTTCAACTGGGTCGGCGGCGATCCGGCCTATCTGTTGGCCGGCAAGATGGCCGATGCGAACGCTATCGAGAACATCCGGCGCCAGCTGGGCACTGACCAGCCGTATCCGGTGCAGCTGTGGATCTTCGTGCAGCAAATCGTCACGTTCGACTTCGGCAATGCCTGGAGCACGGGCGAACCGGTGGCGCAAATCATCACCAGCCGCCTGGGGCCATCACTGACTGTCCTGATCCCGCTCACCGTGCTCGAAGTGTTCTTCGGCATTGCGCTGGCGCTGGGCATCGCCTTCGTGCGCGGCTCGCTGACCGACCGCGCCGTGATGATTGCCTGCACGGTGGGCATGTCGATCTCGATCCTCGTGTATATCTCGGTGTTTCAGTACGTGTTTGCTTACCAGCTGGGCCTGTTTCCGGTGCAGGGCTGGGGCAGCACCCTGGGCGAGAATCTGCTGCACTATGCGCTGCTGCCGATCATCATTGGCCTGGCCGTTTCGATCGCGCCGACGCTGCGGCTGTACCGCAGCTTCGTGCTCGACGAAGTGGGGCAGGATTACGTACGCACGGCGCGTGCCAAGGGCTTGAGCGAGCGCCGCATCGTCTGGGTGCACGTGCTGCGCAATGCGGCCATTCCCATCATCACGCACGTGATGGCGAACCTGCCGGCGCTGCTGATCGGGGCGTTCCTGCTCGAGCGTTTCTTCGGCATTCCCGGCATCGGGCGCGAAGTCATTCTTGCCGTTGAACGCAGCGACTTCCCGGTGATCAAGGCGATCACGGTCTACGTCGCAGCAGCGACGATGGTGTTCAACCTGCTGGCCGACCTGCTGTACCGCGCCGTCGATCCGCGGGTGCAATTCCGATGATGACGATGCAGACACCCGACGATTCAGCCGGCCTGTGGACGCTGGCCTGGCGCCGCCTGCGGGCGGACCGCGTGGCGATGGCGGCGCTTGCCGTCGTGGTCGGCTTTTTGCTGCTCGTGCTGCTCTCGAGCACCGGCCTGGTTGCCGCCGACTGGGAAGACGAGGTGGCCGTCAATTACGCGCCGCCGGGCTTTGTCGGCGCCGATGCGACGGCGCGCGCACTGGCGCAGGCGCAACTGCCGCGCGCCACGCCACCGAATGCGTTCGATCCGCTGGCGGCCGAACTGGCAGCGCTGCAGGCCCAGGTAGCGGTCACGCACCCGCCGGTGGCCAAGCGCACGACGCTGCTGTTTGGCGCCGATAAATGGGGCCACGACATCGTCAGGAAAACGATCAAGGGTGGCGAGACGTCGATCGTCGTCGGCCTGGTCGCGGCGCTGCTGGCTGTCACGCTGGGCACGCTGTTCGGCGCCGTCGCCGGGTTCTTCGGTGGCTGGGTCGATGACCTGTTCAACTGGTTCTACAGCATCTTCACGTCGATTCCGTCGATCCTGATGATCCTGACCGTGGCCGCCGTACTGCAGCAAAAGGGCGTGACGACCATCGTGCTGATCCTGGGCCTGACCGGCTGGACGGGACCGTTTCGCCTGATGCGCGCCGAATACATCAAGCACAGCGCGCGCGAATACGTGATGGCGGCCAACGCCATCGGGGCGTCGAACTGGCAGCGCATGTTCGGGCATATCCTGCCGAACGTGTCGCATGTGGCGCTGGTGCAGATGTCGATCCTCGTGGTCGGCTTCATCAAGGCCGAAGTGATCCTGTCGTTCCTGGGTTTCGGCGTGCCGGTGGGCACCGTCTCATGGGGCAGCATGCTCAACGAAGCGCAGAATGAACTCATCCTCGGCAAGTGGTGGCAATTGGCGGCCGCCGCCGGCGCCATGGCCGTGCTGGTCACCAGTTTTTCGCTGTTTGCCGACGCCTTGCGCGACGCGCTCGACCCCAAGATCAAATGACCCAAGAAACCATGCCTTTGCTCCGGGTGCGCGACCTGCGCATCGCGTTCCGGGTCGACAAGCACCGCACCAGCGCCGCATTGAAGGGCGTCTCGTTCGACGTGCCGGACAACACCACGGTGGCGCTGGTGGGCGAATCGGGCAGCGGCAAGTCGGTCAGTTCGCTGGCCGTGATGGGCCTGCTGCCGCCCGAAACGACGATCGTCGATCCCGCCTCGCGCATCGCGTTTGCCGGGCGCGAGCTGCTGGGCCTGCCGCTGGCCGCGCGGCGCGCCTTGTGCGGCAAGGACATCGCGATGATTTTCCAGGAGCCGATGTCCTCGCTCAACCCGGTGTTCACCGTCGGGTTCCAGATCGGCGAAGTGCTGCGCCAGCACATGGGCATGGACAAGCGCGCGGCGCGTGCCCGCACGCTCGAGTTGCTGGCTGAAGTGGGCATTCCCGATCCGGCGCGCAAGATCGACGCCTACCCGGGCCACCTGTCGGGCGGCCAGCAGCAGCGCGTGATGATCGCGATGGCCATTGCCTGCGAGCCCAGATTGCTGATTGCCGACGAGCCCACCACGGCGCTCGACGTGACGATCCAGAAACAGATCATGGACCTGATCGCGCGCCTGCAGCGCGAGAGGCGCATGGCCGTGCTGTTCATCACGCATGACCTGGGACTGGTGGGCGAGATCGCCGATCGTGTGATCGTGATGCGCCACGGCGAGGTGCGTGAGGAGGGCGCTGCCGCGCAGGTGTTCGGCGCGCCGCAGGACGCCTATACCCGGGCACTGCTGCATTGCCGGCCGTCGCTTGACGCGCGTCCGCTGCGCCTGCCGGTGATCGACGATTATCTGGCACGGCGCGTGCTCGCTGGTGCGCAACTGCCGCAGCGTGTGCGCGGTACAAACGCCGACGATGCGCCGCTGCTGGTGGTCAGGAATCTGGCCAAGAGTTTCTGGACACGCGAGGGCCTGTTCGGCAAGCGCGAATTCAAAGCGGTGAAGGATGTGTCGTTCACGCTGGCGCGCGGCAAGACGCTGGGCGTGGTCGGTGAATCGGGCTCGGGCAAGACGACGGTGGGCCTGACGCTGTTGCGCCTGCACCGCGCGACAGGCGGCTCGGCGCTGTTCGAAGGGCGCGATCTGGTGGCCATGTCCGACCGCGAATTCCAGCCCTACAAGCGGCGCATCCAGATTATTTTCCAGAATCCGTATGCCTCGCTCAATCCGCGCTTTACGGTCGGCCAGATCCTGCTCGAACCGATGCGCATCCACGGGATCGGCGCGCACGAGGCCGAGCGCGCCGCGCTGGCGCGCACCTTGCTGGGGCGCGTCGGCTTGCCGGACGCGGCCTACGGGCGCTATCCCCATGAATTCTCGGGTGGGCAGCGTCAGCGCATCGCGATTGCGCGCTGCCTGACGATGCAGCCCGAGATCCTTGTCTGCGACGAATCCGTCTCGGCGCTGGACGTGTCAGTCCAGGCCCAGGTGCTGAACCTGCTGCAGGATTTGCAGGATGAATTTGGCCTGAGCTATATCTTTATCTCGCATGACCTGTCGGTGGTGAAGTACATCTCCGACCAGGTGATGGTGATGCAGAACGGCGGCGTCGTGGAGGTGGCCGATGCCGATGCGCTGTACCGCAACCCGCAGCATCCGTACACGAAGTCGCTGCTGGCGGCGATTCCGCGCGGGGTGTAACTACAGGTCGTTGCCGGTGCCGCAAAAGACCGTTGCGAATATGCTAAACCGGCCGCCGAAACAGGTCGCATTCCTGTGCCACGAGCGCAATTCACGTACACTGTGATGATGCCCCAGTTAGTCGAACTCATTCAAGTCTATGGCGTGCTGATCGTGTTCGGCATTGTTCTCGTCGAGCAGTTTGGCTTGCCCATTCCCGCCTACCCGATCCTCATCGTGGCTGGCGCGCTGTCGGTCGAGGCCGATGTCCGCTGGCAGCTCGTGTGGCTGGCCGCCATCAGCGCCTGCCTGATCTGCGATGTGTTCTGGTTCCGCGCCGGGCGCTTCTATGGCAAGCGCATCCTGCGGCTGCTGTGCAAGATTTCCCTGTCCCCCGATTCGTGCGTCAACCAGACCGAAGACCGCTTCAGCCGATTCGGCGTCAAGTCGCTGCTGGTGTCCAAGTTCGTTCCGGGCTTTAACACCATCGCCGCGCCGTTGTCGGGCGCGATGGGCGTGGCCCCGAAGCCGTTCCTGCTGTACGCCGTCACGGGCGCCGCGTTGTGGAGCGGCGTCGGCATCCTGCTGGGCGCCTGGTTCCACGACAGCGTCGACGACGTGCTCGCCATCCTGTCGACGATGGGCAGCACGGCACTGGTCGTCGTTGCCAGCGTGCTGGGCCTGTTCATCGCGTTCAAGTATGCCGAGCGGCGCCGGCACCGTTCGCGCAGCGGTGCCGAGCGCATCGAGATGGCCGAATTGCTGGCGCTGATCGACAGCGGCGCACAACCGGTGCTCATCGATGCGCGCAGCCTGACCGCGCAGGATCTCGAAGCGGCCATTCCCGGCGCGCTCATTTTCCGCGCGTGCGAGCCGGGTAAATTAATGGCGTCGCTCGACCGCAAGCGCGAAATTGTGGTCTACTGCAGTTGTCCCGACGACGTGACGGCCGCCCAGGTCGCACACCAGTTCGCTGCCAACGGCTTTCGCCGCGTGCGTGCACTCAAGGGCGGGCTCGATGCCTGGAATGGGCGTGGTGACACCCCGTCCTCGCTGGACCCGGCGCCCTGCTGATCGTCCCTGCGCCCAGCATGGTCGGCGGCGTAGTGCAATTACGGTGATTTCGCCCATTTTTACGTAAGTAAGCCCTGACACATGCCATTGTCTGTAGCAAAACTACAGATAGTTCTTGTCTTGGAGGCAAAATATTTAGTAAGCTTGCGGCTTCGTCTCCACTGTGCCCGCAATGACCGCATCCATGTCCATGAACGAGATTTCCCACCTGCATGCTGGCGGCCCGCGCCTGCTGGCCGATATCGGCGGCACCAATTGTCGTTTTGCGCTCGAGCGTGGTCCTGGTCAACTCGAGGGCGTCGAGATTCTGCCATGCGCGGCCTATGCAACGCTGGGCGATGCAATGCGCACCTATCTGGCCAGTCCGACCGTCCAGGCGCTGACGGCCAGCCCGATCCGGCATGCGGCGCTGGCGATTGCCAACCCGGTTACGGGTGACTATGTGCGCATGACCAATCACCACTGGGAATTTTCGACCGAGGCATTGCGGATCGAATGCGGCTTCGAGATCCTGCTGGTGGTCAATGACTTTTCGGCACTGGCGCGTTCGCTGCCGCATCTGGGCGAGCACAAGCGTCAGGTCGGCGGCGGCGTACCTCAGCCGGATACGGCGCTGGGCCTCATCGGCGCTGGTACCGGCCTGGGCGTGTCGGGCCTGATCCCGTGCGCCAGTTCGTGGACGGCATTGCGCAGCGAAGGCGGGCACGTGAGCTTCGCGCCCATTAACGATGACGAGATTGCGATCCTGCAATTTGCCTGGCGCGAATATGACCACGTCTCGTTCGAGCGCTTCCTGTCGGGCGCCGGCGTCGAACTGATCTACCGCGCGCTGGCCGACCGCGCCGGCAGCCCCAACGAGCGCCTCAGCGCCGCCGAGATTTCGCGCCGCGCGCTGTCGGGTGAATGCCCGCTGTGCGACGACGTGCTCGAGGCGTTCTGCGGCATGCTCGGCACCGTGGCCGGCAACCTGGCTGTCACGCTGGGCGCGCAGGGCGGCATCTATATTGGTGGCGGCATCGTTCCGCGCCTGGGCGCGCGCTTCGACCGCTCGTCGTTCCGCCGCCGCTTCGAACAAAAAGGGCGCTTCGTCCATTACCTGACGGCCGTGCCGACCTACGTCATCACCGCCGAGTACCCGGCTTTTGTTGGCGTGTCAGCGATTTTGTCCGAAAAACTGTCAGACTGACGCCACTAGCTATCCGCCGCGTGGCTGGTCGCTTGTCCACTACGCGGTTTTATCGGGTACAATGGCCGCCAGTTGCAAGAAACGTCGTCGTCCCTCCGCGTGCCGCACAGGCCGCTCCCCGGCGCCTCCCGAACATGGCGAGTGCGCCGATGCGCCGCGTTTCCCAACGAGCATCAACACTCAGAGGCAGGTTGCCCGCGACGGGTTCCTTGTCCGTCGTGTAATAGACTGTCCGGCGCATCAGCCCCGGACCCACGGATTCCAGTATCAGGCAGCAAATCGCAAACAGCAGGCTAGCCGCCCATGCGCCGGCGTCGCTCGTTGCGTGGTTGCCGGGCGCTAACCGTGTTTGCCCTTGTTCTGTTGCGCGGATTCTGTTTCTGCTACCGCTATTGTTTGTGGATTGACGACATCGCACTATGAATACTGACGAGGCCAAGCGCGTCCTCGAAACCGCCTTGCTGTGCGCCCGCGAGCCAATGTCGATCCACGGCATGAAAAAGCTGTTCGCCGACGTCGATGCGAGCGGTCGCAGCCAGGGCGCCGGCGTTGGCGCCGATACGATCAAGATATTGCTGGAAGAACTCCGCCAGGACTGGGACGGCCGCGGCATCGAGATCGTCAGCCTGGCATCGGGCTGGCGTTTCCAGAGCCGTCCCGAGATGAAGCCGTATCTCGACCGGCTGTCGCCCGAGAAGCCGCCGAAGTATTCGCGGGCGACGCTGGAAACGCTGGCCATCATCGCCTATCGCCAGCCGGTCACGCGCGGCGATATCGAAGAAATTCGCGGCGTGGCGGTCAATTCGCAGACGATCAAGATGCTCGAAGACCGCGGCTGGATCGACGTACTCGGCCACCGCGAGGTAGTAGGGCGCCCGGCGCTGCTGGGCACGACGCGCCAGTTCCTGGATGACCTGGGCCTGGCGTCGCTATCGCAACTGCCGCCGCTGCAGGCGCTGGCCGAGGGGCCGGATGCACGCAGTCTGGAAGCACTGGAAGCAGCACTGAACGACAATTTTGAGAAGGCGGACGCCGGCGCGCCCGTCCCACATCCAGACACTTCACCGATTGAAGTGTCGATACCAGACCTGACAGACGACGGAATTGCCGAGGCGGGTCAGCACAATAAAGATACGAATGATGAACCCAACTGAACCAACCGAAAACAAGCCTGTCGACGCAGCCGAGACCGCTGCCGCCAAGCCGAAGCGCCGCACCAAGGCCATGATTGCAGCCGAGGCTGCTGCTGCAACATCCGCGCCGGTCGACGCCGCCGCTGAAGCACCGGCCAAGCCAAAGCGCACTCGCAAGGTCGCTGTCGCCAGTGAATCCGGCGCCGCCGCGCCAGTCGCTGCCGAGTTGGCTGGTGATGCACCAGCTGCCGACGCGCCAGCCGCGAAAGTGCGCAAGCCGCGCGCCATGAAGGCCGCCAAAGAAGTCCAGGCCGCCAAGGAAGAGCTGGCGGCAGCGCCGGCCGCCGACGGCGCCGAGGCTGCACCTGCTCCTGCACCGAAGCCACGCGGTCCCCGCCAGATGCGCGAAAAGCGTGCCGAACGCGAAGCACTTGAGCAGTTGGCGGCGCCCGCCGTGGCCGCTGATGATGCTGCGCCAGCAGGTGACGCGCCGGCTGAAGGTGCTGGCGCCGAGGCTGCTGCCGCCGTCGACGGCGCCCCACAAGGCCGCGGCCGTGGCCAGCAAAAGCCGGGCATGCGCAACCAGCAGAGCAACCGTCCAGTGCAGGGCGCCGGTCGCCAGGGCCAGCCGGTCAAGCAGATCGGCCGTAACGGCAAGCCGGGTAAACCCGGCGGCAAGCCGCAGCCAATGGACGAGGCTGACAACGTGTTCTCGTTCGTCACGTCGGACGATTTCGACGCCAACGACGGCGCCCGCCGCAATGCGCCGGTCAAGGCCGTGCGCCGCGACCTGACCGCCGACGACGACGCGCCGAAGCTGCACAAGGTGCTGGCTGAAGCGGGCCTGGGTTCGCGCCGCGATATGGAAGACCTGATCGTTGCCGGCCGCGTGTCGGTCAATGGTGAGCCGGCCCACATCGGCCAGCGCATCCTGCCGACCGATGCCGTGCGCATCAACGGCAAGCTGATCCAGCGCCGTGTGAGCAGCAAGCCGCCACGCGTGCTGGTGTATCACAAGCCGGCCGGCGAAATCGTCAGCCATGACGATCCGGAAGGCCGTCCATCGGTGTTCGATCGCCTGCCGTCGATGAAGGCAGGCAAGTGGCTGGCCGTTGGCCGCCTTGACTTCAACACCGAAGGCTTGCTGCTGTTTACCACGTCGGGTGACCTGGCCAACCGCCTGATGCACCCGCGTTATAATATCGACCGTGAATACGCGGTGCGTACGCTGGGCGAGCTTGAAGAAGGGATGCGCCAGAAGCTGCTGGCCGGCGTCGATCTCGACGATGGCAAGGCGGCATTCTCCAAAATCCAGAACGGCGGCGGCGAAGGCATCAACCGCTGGTACCGCGTGGTCATCGGCGAAGGCCGTAACCGAGAAGTGCGCCGCATGTTCGAGGCGGTCGGCCTGACCGTGTCGCGCCTGATCCGTACCCGTTACGGCGCGATGACCCTGCCAAGTGGCCTGAAGCGCGGTCGCTGGGAAGAATTCGAAGAAAACGATGTCCGTTCGCTGATGACGGCCTTCGGTGTCGAGAAAAAAGCGGCGCCGGAGAAAAACGCCAAGTCGGGCGGCAAGCCGGGCAAGGGTCCGCGTCCGAACGGTGCGCGCGACAGCGAGCGCGGTAATGAGCGTGGCGGTGAGCGTGGCAACGAGCGTGGCAACAGCCGCGGTCCTGAGCGCGGCAACGTGCGCAGCGCCGGTGGTGACGATGAGCGTGGCAACGACCGCAGCGATGGCAACCGCATCGACCGCGCCGACGCCAACCGCAATGTCGATCCGTTCGGTCCGCAAGCAACGCGCGTGGGCAGCACCCGTGGCCAGGGTATCCTGAATGGTCCGGTGCCTGGCAACAAGCCAGTCGGTGGCCGTCCGGGTGGTCAGGGCGGCGGCAAGGGCCGCGGCGCCGGTTTCGGTGGCGGGCAGGGCGGCAAAACGGGTGGCGCTGGCGCCAGCAGCCGTCCACGCCAGCCCGATCCGTTGCAGACCACGTTCGGTTTTGCCAGCACCGGTGGCGGCGCACGCCGTGGCGGTGCGGGTGGCGGCCAGGGTCCGCGTGGCGGCGCCGAGCATGCGGCACCACGCCGCGGCCGTCGCGGCTAAGCCCGATTCAGTGCAGGCTGCCGATGGCAGTCTGCTAACTGTTGTATAGCTGCTCATTTTGGCGTGCGGATTGCGAGGCACGCCGAAAAGCAGTATAATTTGCAGCCTAATCGAAGACCTTCCCGACGTGTTGTTCAGCGTGCATCCGGTGTAAGCGTCATATTTTGATTGGGGTGTAATGACAAAAAGATGGGCAGATGCCCATTTTTTTTTTGGTAAATCGTTTTAGAAGCCCTGGAGAAGTGCCGTGCAGCAGTTTGATTTAATCGCCACGACAGTCAGTGGTCTCGGTTATGAACTCGTCGACGTGGAACGAGGCGACCGCGGGATCCTGCGTGTGTATATCGATTTTCCGGCTGCCGACGCGGACGAAAAGGGCCCGATCACGGTCGAGGATTGCGCCAAGGTGAGTCACCAGCTGTCGCATGTCTTCACCGTGGAAAACGTCGATTACGAACGACTCGAAATTTCGTCGCCGGGCCTCGATCGCCCGGTACGAACCCTCGCCGATTTCGCGCGCTTTGCCGGCCTTGATTGCACGGTCAAGCTGCGTGTCGCGGTGCCGGGCAGTGATAACCGCAAGACGTTCACCGGTATCCTGCGCGGCGTCGAAAACGACAAGGTCGGCTTGGAATTTGACAGTAAAGATGGCCCGGCGTTGATGGAATTTACGCTGGCCGAATTGGATAAGGCACGTTTAGTGCCGCAGGTGGATTTTAGGAGTCGCAAAGCATGAGTCGCGAAATTTTGTTACTGGTGGATGCGCTTGCGCGCGAAAAGAACGTCGACAAGGAAGTCGTTTTCGGAGCGCTCGAGTTCGCGCTGGCACAGGCCACGAAGAAGCGTTATGAAGGCGAAGTCGACATTCGCGTGTCAATCGACCGTGACACCGGCGAATTCGAGACTTTCCGCCGCTGGCACGTCGTTCCCGACGAAGCCGGCCTGCAGCTGCCTGACCAAGAGATCCTGCACTTTGAAGCCAAAGAGCAGATCTCGGACATCGAAGTCGACGAATACATCGAAGAGCCGATTGAATCGGTCGACTTCGGTCGTCGCTTTGCCCAGGACACCAAGCAGGTCGTGCTGCAGCGCGTGCGCGATGCCGAACGCGAGCAGATCCTGCAAGACTTCCTGGAACGTGGCGATTCGCTCGTCACCGGCACCATCAAGCGCATGGAACGCGGCGACGCGATTGTCGAATCGGGCAAGATCGAAGCACGCCTGCCGCGTGACCAGATGATCCCGAAAGAGAACCTGCGTATCGGCGACCGTGTGCGCGCTTTCATCCTGCGTGTGGACCGCAATATGCGTGGCCCGCAGGTGATCCTGTCGCGCACTGCGCCTGATTTCATCATGAAGCTGTTCGAACTCGAAGTACCCGAGATCGAGCAGGGCCTGCTGCAGATTAAATCGGCAGCCCGCGATGCCGGCGTGCGCGCCAAGATCGCCGTGTTCACGGCCGACAAGCGCATCGACCCGATCGGTACCTGCGTCGGGATGCGCGGTTCGCGCGTCCAGGCCGTGACCGGTGAACTGGGCGGCGAGCGCGTCGACATCGTGCTGTGGTCCGACGATCCGGCGCAGTTCGTCATTGGCGCCCTGGCGCCGGCGAATGTCTCGTCGATCGTGGTCGACGAAGAAAAGCACGCGATGGATGTCGTCGTGGACGAAGAAAACCTGGCCATCGCGATCGGCCGTTCGGGCCAGAACGTGCGCCTGGCGTCCGAGCTGACCGGCTGGAAGATCAACATCATGACGGCCGAGGAATCGGCCAACAAGGTGGAGCAAGAGTCAGCGGCCATCCGCGCGCTGTTCATGCAAAAACTGGACGTCGACCAGGAAGTGGCCGACATCCTGGTGGAAGAAGGCTTCTCGAGCCTGGAAGAAATCGCGTATGTGCCAATTTCCGAAATGCTGGAAATTGAATCGTTCGACGAAGACACTGTCAACGAACTCCGTACCCGTGCACGCGATGCGCTGGTCACCGAGGCGATTGCTTCCGAAGAAGGCCTCGAAGGCATGGAAGAAGCTCTGGTCAATCTGGAAGGCATGGACCGTACCGTTGCCGGCAAGCTTGGCCTGGCTGGTATCAAGACGGTCGACGCATTCGCGGCACTGGCCTATGACGAGTTTGGCGCCATCCTGGCGCTGCCGTCGGAACGTGCCCGCGACCTGATCAAGAGTGAATTTAATGATGTGACCGACGACGAGATGAAGCTGGTCGATGGCAAGTACGACGACCGGGCGAAAGCACTGCAGGCGAAAGCCTGGAGCCTGGCTGAAACGGCCAAAGCTTGAGCAAATCTTTATCATCTGTCGCGACACATAGAAAAGAGGACTGAATGGCGAGTAACAACGTAGCCCAATTTGCCACCGAGCTGAAGATGCCTGCAGACCTGCTGCTGACGCAGCTGCGCTCGGCCGGCGTCGAAAAAAGTTCGACGTCAGATCCGTTGTCGAAAGATGATAAGGACAAGCTGCTGAACCATCTGCGTCGTACCCACGGCGCGAGCGACACCGGTGAAAAGAAAAAGATCACGGTAACGCGCAAGGAAACCAGCGAAATCAAGCAAGCTGATTCGTCGGGCAAATCGCGCACCATCCAGGTTGAAGTCCGCAAGAAGCGCACCTTCGTGCAGCGCGACGACCTGGTCACGACCAAAGCACCTGAAGAGCCTGTCGTCGACGTTGCTGAACAAGCACGTCGCGAAGAGGAAGCAGCGCGCCAGAATGAAGCGATCGCCCGCCAAGAGGCTGATCTGCGCGAGAAGCAAGAGCGCCTGATCAAACTCGAAGCCGAAGAAAAGGCGCAAGCCCAGGCAGCGCAAGAGCAGGCCAAGCGCGATGCGGCTGAACAGGCCAAGCGCGACGCCGCCGAGAAATCAGCTGCTGCTGCCGTGGCTGCCGGTGCTGCCAAGGAAGCGGCTGCCGGCGCGAAAGAAGCCGCTGCCGGTGCTGCTGCTGACGAGTCGGCCAAGCGCGCCGCTGAAGAAGTCAAGGCCCGCAATGAAGCGGCAAGCAAGGAAGCGGCCGAACGCGTTGCCGCTACCGAGCGCGCCCGCAAGGCCGTGGCTGACGAAGTCGCGCAGATCAAGCTGATGATGAGTCAGCCGCGCCGCGTCATCAAGGCCCCTGAGCCAGCACCAAAGCCGGTCGTCGCACCAGCGGCCCCAGCCGGTACGCTGCACAAGCCTGCTGACAAGAAGCCTGGCGAAGTCAAGAAAGACGACGCCAAGAAGCCTGGCGACAAGAAGTCGATCAAGTCGGCCAATGTGTCGTCGACCTGGTCGGACGACGCTAAAAAGCGTGGCGGCCCGAGCGTGAAAACGCGCGGCGGCGCAGGCAGCAGCACCGGTGGCCGTGATGGCTGGCGTGCTGGTGGCGGCCGTGGCGGTCGTCGTGGTCATGATGACCGCGAGACCAACTTCCAGGCGCCAACCGAAGCGATCGTGCGCGATGTGCACGTGCCGGAAACCATCACCGTGGCCGAACTGGCCCACAAGATGGCGATCAAGGCATCGGAAGTCATCAAGCAACTGATGAAGCTGGGCCAGATGTGCACGATGAACCAGGTGCTCGATCAAGAGACCGCGATGATCCTGGTGGAAGAGATGGGCCACAAGGCCTTCGCTGCTGCCGAGGATGATCCAGAGGCACTGCTGGCTGACAACGGCGAGCACGCCGAGTTCGAATCGACCTCGCGCGCACCGGTCGTCACCGTCATGGGTCACGTCGACCATGGTAAGACGTCGCTGCTGGATTACATCCGTCGCGCCAAAGTCGCCTCGGGCGAAGCCGGTGGTATTACCCAGCACATCGGTGCATACCACGTGGATACCCCACGCGGCATGATCACCTTCCTCGACACCCCGGGTCACGAGGCGTTCACCGCCATGCGTGCCCGTGGTGCCAAGGCGACGGACATCGTCATCCTGGTGGTGGCGGCGGACGACGGCGTGATGCCGCAAACCAAAGAGGCAATTGCTCACGCAAAAGCCGCTGGTGTGCCGCTGGTCGTGGCGATCAACAAGATCGACAAGCCGGGCGCCAACGCCGACCGCGTCACGCAAGAGCTGGTCGCTGAAGGTGTCGTGCCTGAAGAATACGGTGGCGAATCGCCATTCGTGCCGGTGTCGGCAAAAATCGGTACCGGTATCGACGATCTGCTGGAGCAAGTGCTGCTGCAGGCCGAAGTGCTGGAACTGAAGGCGCCGACCGAAGCGCCGGCCCGTGGCCTGGTGGTCGAAGCCCGTCTGGACAAGGGCCGCGGCCCGGTGGCAACGATCCTGGTGCAGTCGGGTACCCTGAAGCGCGGCGACGTCGTGCTGGCGGGTTCGTCGTTCGGTCGTGTTCGTGCCATGCTGGACGAAAACGGCAAGGCCGTCACCTCGGCTGGCCCATCGATTCCGGTCGAAATCCAGGGTCTGACCGAAGTGCCGACCGCTGGCGAAGAAGTCATGGTCATGGCCGACGAGCGCAAGGCGCGTGAAATCGCCCTGTTCCGTCAAGGTAAGTTCCGTGACGTGAAGCTGGCCAAGCAGCAAGCCGCGAAGCTCGAGAACATGTTCGAGCAAATGGCCGAAGGCGAGATCAAGAACCTGCCGCTCATCGTCAAGACCGATGTGCAGGGTTCGCAAGAAGCACTGGTCGGTTCGCTGCAGAAGCTGTCGACCTCGGAAGTGCGGGTCCAGATCGTGCACGCAGCGGTCGGCGGCATCACCGAGTCGGACGTCAACCTGGCAACCGCGTCGAAGGCAGTCATCATTGGCTTTAACGCCCGTGCCGATGCCCAGGCGCGCAAACTGGCCGAGTCGAACGGCGTGGACATTCGTTACTACAGCATCATTTACGATGCCATCGACGAAGTCCGTACCGCGCTGTCGGGCATGCTGGCGCCAGAAAAGCGCGAGACCATCACCGGTCAGGTCGAGATTCGCCAGGTCATCCTGGTCTCGAAAGTCGGCGCAATTGCCGGTTGCCTGGTCACCGATGGTGTCGTCAAGCGTTCGTCGTCGGTCCGTCTGCTGCGCAACAATATTGTGCTGTGGACTGGCGAGATCGATTCGCTCAAGCGCTTCAAGGACGACGCAAAAGAAGTGCGCGCCGGTCTCGAGTGCGGCCTGTCGCTGAAGGGCCAGAACGAAATCCAGGTCGGCGACGTCCTGGAAGTGTTCGAAGTCACCGAAGTGGCACGTACGCTGTAAGCGACACGTTGGCGTAACATGGGGGCCAGGACGCTTCGCGGCAACGTCGCGAAGGGCCTGGCCCCTTTTTTCGCTGCCGGCCTCGATGTAAGCGTTGGCCTGCAGCCCCTGCACGTCGTTCCCGCGAAGGCGGGAACCCAAGTTCATTTGCGCAGCCAGGAGTTCCATCGGTGTGGCTGTGCGTACATGCTTGGGTTCCCGCCTGCGCGGGAACGACGGCAAGTGAAGCAAACAAAAGAACAATGAGCGGTACATATCATGGCTAAACACAGCAAAAGCATTCCCAAGCGCGGCCTGCGCGTGGCCGACCAGATCCAGAAGGATCTGTCGGAACTCATCGCCTTCGAACTGAAGGACCCTCGCGTCGGTATGGTCACGATCAGCGAAGTGCAACTGACCCCCGACTACGCCCACGCCAAGGTGTATTTCACCTTGCTCAAGGATGGCGTGGAAGAAGTCAAGCAGACGCAGGAAGGCCTGAACAAGGCGTCCGGCTACCTGCGCAATATGCTGGGCAAGCGCCTGCACATCCACACGCTGCCGGCGCTGCACTTCGTGCATGACACGTCGACCGTGCGCGGCCTGCAGATGTCGGCCCTGATCGACCAGGCCAATGCGACGCGCTCGAAGGATGACCCGGAATCGAATCCGGCGCCTGAAGTGGACGTCGACCTGGACCAGTCGCAGGAGCAGGACCAGGATCAGGATCAGGACAGCGATGCTGGTGACAACGCCGACAAGGCGAACAAAGCGTGAACGGTCGGCCCGCCAAAAAACCGCGCGACCTGGTCAATGGCGTGCTGTTGCTCGACAAGCCGGTAGGGTTTTCGTCGAATGACGCGCTGATCAAGGCCAAGCGCGTGCTCAACGCGAAAAAGGCCGGCCATACCGGCACGCTCGACCCGTTTGCCACTGGTCTCTTGCCGCTGTGCTTTGGCGAAGCGACCAAGTTTTCGCAGGATTTGCTAGAGTCGGACAAGACCTATCTGGCCACGGTCCACCTGGGCATCACGACCACGACCGGCGACACGGAAGGCGAGACCGTCGAGACCAAGCCGGTCGATGTGACGCTGGACCAGATCGAAGCAGCACTGGCCCGCTACCGCGGCCCGATCCTGCAGACGCCGCCGATGTACTCGGCCCTCAAGCGCGACGGGAAGGCGCTGTACGAATATGCGCGCGAAGGCATCGTGCTCGAGCGTGAAGCGCGCCCGGTGACGATCCACGCGCTGACGCTGGTTGCGTACGACGCACCGTTCCTGAAGATCGCCGTCACCTGCAGCAAGGGTACGTATCTGCGCGTCCTGGGGGAGGACATCGGCGCTGCGCTCGGTTGCGGCGCGCACCTGAACGCACTGCGCCGCACTGAAGTCGGGCCATTGACGATCGAGGGCATGATCACGCTGGACGATCTGCTGGCGCACCCCGACCCGTTGTCGCTGTTGCAGCCGGTCGACGCTTTGCTGTCGAGTTTTCCGGCCCTTGAACTGACGCCCGAGCTGGCGCGCCGTTTCCTGCAAGGCCAGCGCCTGGCGCTCGGCAAGGAAGACATCGCCGTGCCCGAACAGCAGGGCAGGGTGCGCATCTATCATGCTGGCAGCCTGTTGGGGACCGGCATTCTGGGTGAGTATGCGATCCTGGCGCCCGAACGCCTGATCTCGACCGCGCCGCAGGGTTGATGTCACGCGGCAGTCATCAACGGGCGCTACCCTTGCAGGCGGCGCCCCGTCTGCCCAATGACCGGGCAAGCTCTTGAAATACCTCGCTATTTCCAGCCACCCCGGTTAGAGCGGCACTTTACCTGTTATACTAGTCGGTTTCCGAAATCAGCAAGTGCGCGGCAACTTCGCAGCACCATCGCGGCAACATCGTGGCAGCACCGCAGCAGTACTGTAGAAACATCGCGGTACAGCGCAGCAGATACTCGGCAGATCGTACACTTCCGTACAACGCAACTTCTCAGAGACCATGTCAAACACCAAACGCGCGATTCGTAATATCGCAATCATCGCCCACGTTGACCACGGCAAAACCACCCTGGTGGACATGCTGCTGCGTCAATCCGGTACGTTCCGTGAAAATCAGCAGGTGGAAACCCGCGTGATGGACTCGAACGACCTCGAAAAAGAACGCGGCATCACCATTCTGTCGAAGAACTGCGCTGTCGAGTACGAAGGTACCCACATCAACATCGTCGACACCCCAGGCCACGCCGACTTCGGCGGCGAAGTCGAGCGCGTGCTGTCGATGGTTGACTCCGTGCTGCTGCTGGTCGATGCGCAAGAAGGCCCGATGCCACAGACCCGCTTCGTGACCCGCAAGGCACTGGCCCTGGGCCTCAAGCCAATCGTCGTCGTCAACAAGGTCGACCGTCCAGGCGCACGCGCTGAATGGGCCATCAACCAGACGTTCGAACTGTTCGACAAGCTCGGCGCGACCGACGAACAGCTGGACTTCCCGATCGTCTACGCATCGGGTCTGAACGGCTATGCCGGCCTGACTGAAGATGTCCGCGAAGGCGACATGAAGCCGCTGTTCGAAGCGATCCTGCAACACGTGCCAGTCCGTGACGACAATCCGGACGGTCCGCTGCAGATGCAAGTCACGTCGCTCGACTACTCGTCGTACGTCGGCAAGATCGGCATTGGCCGTATCTCGCGCGGCCGCATCAAGGCTGGCCAGGACGTCGTCGTCGTGAACGGTCCAGGTGCAACCCCAATCAAGGGCCGCATCAACCAGGTCCTGAACTTCAAGGGTCTGGAGCGCGTGCTGGTCGATGAAGCCGTCGCTGGCGACATCGTCCTGATCAACGGTATCGAAGAAATCGGCATCGGTTCGACCATCTGCGCACCGGACACCCCGGACGCACTGGAAATGCTGACCGTCGACGAGCCGACGCTGACCATGAACTTCATGGTCAACAACTCGCCACTGGCCGGCCGCGAAGGCAAGTTCGTCACCAGCCGTCAGCTGCGCGAACGCCTTGACCGCGAACTGAAAGCCAACGTCGCACTGCGCGTTTCGCCAACCGACGACGACACGATCTTCGAAGTCTCGGGCCGCGGCGAGCTGCACCTGACGATTCTGCTGGAAAACATGCGTCGCGAAGGCTTCGAGCTGGCCGTGTCGCGTCCACGCGTCGTGTTCAAGATGGTCGATGGCGTGCGCCATGAGCCGTTCGAGAGCCTGTCGGTCGACGTCGAAGAAGCCAATCAGGGCGGCGTGATGGAAGAACTGGGCCGCCGTCGTGGCGACCTGCAGAACATGGAATCGGATGGCAAGGGTCGCGTGCGTCTCGAGTACCTGATCCCGGCACGTGGCCTGATCGGCTTCCAGGGCGAATTCATGACCCTGACCCGTGGCACCGGCCTGATGAGTCACGTGTTCCACGAGTACGCACCTGTCGACAACAGCAAGGGCGAAATGGCCGGCCGTCGTAACGGCGTGCTGATCTCGCAGGATGACGGCGCTGCCGTTGCCTACGCTATCTGGAAACTGCAGGATCGCGGCCGCATGTTTGTGTCGCACAACGATCCGGTGTACGAAGGCATGGTCATCGGCATCCACTCGCGTGACAACGACTTGGTCGTGAACCCGATCAAGGGCAAGCAGCTGACCAACGTGCGTTCGTCGGGTACCGATGAAGCGGTGCGCCTGGTGCCACCAATTCAGATGTCGCTGGAATACGCGGTCGAATTCATCGAGGACGACGAACTGGTCGAGATCACCCCGAAGAGCATTCGTCTGCGCAAGCGCTACCTGAAAGAGCACGAGCGCAAGAAGGCCAACCGCGAAGGTTAATGCCTTCCCCTCACCGGCAATCGAGATTGCCGGTGAATAAAAAAACCCCGCTGCATGCAGCGGGGTTTTTTTATTCATCAACGCGATGCGCTGAATGAGCGCGATGTCAGGCGTCCAACCGGTGGCAAGTGTCAGCGCAACCCGAGCAGCGCCTGTACCCGCTCGCGGCTGACACCGACCAGCGCCGACGTGATGGCCAGCAGCGACTGGTAATCGTGGCTGGTGGCGGTGCCGGAAAAATCCGCGGCCAGCAGCGCCAGTTCGGCTTGTGGCAGCTCGGGTTGCGCCGTGCGCGCTGTCGCCTGACTCAAGGCGAGGGCAGCGGCATCCTGCGAGCGGCGCACGCGCGCCAGCGCTTGCACCACCTCGCGCAGACCCTGGCGCAGGGCGTCCGGATTACCCAGTTGCCATTCCCGTGGGGCCAGCGAGGCTGGCAGCGCGGTCGTGTCGACGCGGCCACGGCCCGTCACGGCGATGGCGTCCTTGACGCCGTCGAACGTGGCTTCCGGCGTCGTGAAGACGAGCGTGCGCTCTGTGTCGAGCCCAGCGCGGATGCCGACCGGCGCCAGCGTGCGATCCAGGCGTCGGGCGATCTCTTCCTCGGTCATGCCTGGTTCGAAGGTGGCCGCCAGTTGCGGGCCGCCGATGCTGCCGACCGAAAAGCCCAGGGTCTGGCGGCCGGCGGCCTGCAGGCTGGCGATGTCCAGCCCCTCGATACGAAAACGTTGTTGCGCGACGCGGTCGCCATCGAAGCCCAGCTCGGCATCGAGCCCGGCGCCGCCTTCGCTGCGGCGGGTGTCAAGCGTGTCGCCCAGTTGGCGCGCCCGCGCTTCGAGCTGGCGCGACGCGGCGCCGCGCCCGGCCAGGCGCGTGGAGAGGTCAGCCTTGAGCGCTTCGAGCTGGGCAGCGATGCGCGCCAGATAGTCGAGTGCCTGCTGGGCTTGCGCCACGCCGGTTTGAAGATCGGGGCCATGTGCAGCGCTGCGGCGCGGTGCGCGCGCAGTGGCCGCCGCAGCGGACGCCGCCGCCAGTTCGGCTGCAGAAGGCTGTGGGGCGACGGCCCGGGCCGCCATGGCGCCAGCGCGCATGACGCCGCCTGGCGTGCTGCTACCCGGAACGGCCGGTGGGGTAATGGTGCGGGTCAGGGCGTCCATGGGCATCAGAGCGCATCGAACAGCGACAGGTTGCCGATCTTGGCGTAGGCCTTGTAAGTCGCCTGCAGGGCCGATGAATAGCCGCTGAGCTCAGTCGCCGCGAGGCCGACATCGAGCTGGCCAATGTCGGTGATGGCCATCTTGTTCGACAGGCTGATGTTGGCGTGGTTGTCGTCGAGCGTGCGGATGACGTTCTGGCGTCCGCCCAACGTGGCCACCTTGCTCGAGACCAGGCCCTGGGTCGTATCGAAGCCGTCCAGATTCGCCGTCAGCACCGCGCGCACGGCAGGATCGTTGGCGCTCGCGCCCGGTGCGGACAGCACGCGGATGCTTTCGTCGAGCTGGTTCAGCAGCGATTCCAGGCCCGCCAGGTCTTCGTTGGCAGGCTGGGTCAGGCCGTTGCCGACCGTGACGTTCTGGCTGTTGCTGTTGCCCGCATACGTGTAGCGCGCGCCTGCTGCGGCGGCCGGATCGAAGACCAGCGGCGCAGTCCGGGTCAGGGTGCCCGAGAACAAATGATTGCCCTCATTGTCGACCGTGTTGGCGGTAAAGAACAGGCTGTCGCGCACGGCCTGCAGTGGCGCGAGCATCGCTTTCAGGTCGGCCGGTGCATTGCTGCCGTCGGAGGCCCAGACCAGCAGGTCGCGCCCCTCGGTCATCTCGTTCACCATATTGCTCAGGTAGCCTTCCGACTTGGACAGGCGCAGTTGCAGGGCGCCGATATTGTCGCGGTATTGCTGGACCGACGATTCCTCGCGCTCCAGGCGCGACAGGCGCACGCTGTCGACCGGGTCGTCCGACGGCAGCAGGATGCGCTTGTTCCTCGCGATCTGCTGCATGATCTGGCTGACCCGCTCCTGGTTGACCTGGAGCGAGGCGTTCATCGTCGATTGGTACTGGGAAGTGGCGATACGCATGATTTTTCCTTTAGCCCATCATCGCGAGCGTGGCGTCGAACATCGAGTTGGCAATCGAGATCACCCGCATGTTCGCTTCGTACATCCGCTGCAGTTCCACCAGCTTGACCGCTTCTTCGTCTTCGTTGACGCCGCTGGTCGACTGCCAGTCGTCGATCGATTGCGTGCGTACGGTGTCGGTAGTCTTCAGGGATGCTTTATTGAGTTTGCTGTCGATGGCCAGTTTGCCCAGCAGCTGGGTATCGGCGTCGCTCAGCAGGACGGTGCCGATGCCGGGCAGCGTGACCGGCTGCCCCTTCAGCGCGGCAAGCTGTTGCAGATTGCCGGTGTCGCCGGGCGAGCCATCACTGGAAAAGGCGAGGTCTTCGGCCTTGAAGCCGTTGATAACCTTAAGGGCATTGGCGCCGGCGCCCGGGGTGTAGACGAACAACGGTGTACCGGGCACGGCGGGTCCGCTGGCGGGCGTGCTGTACCCGAGTGCCAGCTGGGCATTGACGCGCTCGGCAATGGTGCGGCCCAGCGTGTCGATATCGTCCTGCAGCGGCTTGAGGGTCGTGATTTCGTACTGGCTCAGGCCGCCGATCTGGCCGCCCATCCTGGTTGCGTCGAGTGCAAAGGTGGTATTCGCAAACGTGATCGAAAACGCCTGCGGCGCGTCGGCCGTCGCAGCGGCCTGGAGCGTGCCATGCATGCTGCCGATCACCAGTGCCTGGCCGCTCTTGAGCGAGACATCGCGGCTGCCGTCCGCGTTGGTCGATACTTCCAGCGCCATCCTGGATGCCAGCGCGTCGATGGCATTGTCGCGCGCATCGATGAGGCCAGACGCCGAGACCCCGCCGGCCTGGGTTTCCATGATCTGCCGGTTCAGGCTCGCGATCGTGCTGATGTCGCTGTTGGCCGAATCGACCAGCGCGCTGCGCTGCTGGCGCACCGACGTCAGCTGAGCGTTGAAGACATTGTTCATGCCGTTGATGCGTTCGCCCATCAGGCTGGAGGACGTGAGCACCTGCTGGCGCAGCGGGGTCGAGCCGGGGTCGCCAGCCACCGCGTTGATCGCCCTGAAGAAGGCATCGATGCCGGCCGACAGGCTGGCCGACGCGTCACCCATGACGCTTTCGAGCTGGGTCAGGTAGGGCTGCGACTGGGCGTAGGCGCCTTGCTCCGACGCGGCACGCCACATCGCCTGGCTCTTGTAGTTGTCCGAAAAGCGCATCAGCGAACTGACCTCGACGCCATTGCCGGCCGAACGCCCGCTGGCATCCGGGCCCAGCGACGTAAACAGCGCCGATTGCCGGGTGTATCCCTTGGTCTGCAGATTGGCGATGTTCTGGCTGCTGGCCGACAGCGCGATCTGGGCGGCGAGGGCGCCGGAAAGGGCGTTGTTGATGATCGTCATGGGGGAACTCGTTTCGGATACAGGGTTAACCTGATAAGGCGACCAATTCTTGCCGCTTGTTAAGCTTTACTGCAGATTGGCGCTGCGGGTGCGAACGGTCAGGTCTTGCCGCCGCCAGCGCCCGGCACCAGTTGGCGCAGGATCGCGTCGGCAATGCCGAACGCGCGCTGGCCGGCCATATTGCCTGCCAGCAGATCGTCGGCCATGTCCTGCATGTCCTGGTTCACACGGTTGTTGAACACACTGTCCTCGCTCGCCATCTCGCGGGTCGAGGCGCGCATCGTGCGCAGCATGTGGCCGATGAAGAAGCGCTCGAATTCGACAGCGGCCTTGGTGGCCTTGGCCACGTAGGCCGGATCGGCCGGCGGTTCAGCGGCAGGGGCGACATTGTCGGCATTGAGTGCCAGGCTCGTATTGCGAAGTTCGTCGATGCGCATCAGATCACCACCAGTTCGCCTTCGATCGCGCCGGCCTGGTCGAGGGCTTGCAGGATCGCCATGATGTCGTCGGGCGAGGCGCCCAGGCTGTTGACGGTGTCGATGATCGTCTGCAGGCGCGCACCTGGCGGCCAACGGAACATCTGGCCCGAGCCCTGGTCGACCGAGAGCTTCGATTCGGGCGTCACGGCGGTCTGGCCGTTGCTGAGCGGGCCCGGCTGGCTGACGCGCGAACTCTCCGAAATGATCACCTTGAGCGAGCCGTGCGTGACGGCGGCGGCTTTCACGCGCAGGCCGTCGGCGATGACAACGGTGCCGGTGCGCGAATTGAACACGACCCGTGGCACTTCGACGCCCGATTCGACGGTCAGCGCCGTCAGGCGCGCCATGAACGCCACGCGCTCGGTCGGATTGCTTGGCGCGATGACGTCGACGCTGGTGCCGTCCTGCGTGGTGGCCACAGGGCCGTAGCGCTTGTTGATGGCATCGACGACATTGGTCGCCGTCTCGAAATGTGGCTGGCGCAGGCGCAGCGTGATTTGCGGGCGGGTGGCGAAGTCTGTCGCGATCTCGCGCTCGATCTGCGCGCCGTTGGGCACGCGGCCCGCGGTCGGGGTATTCACGGTGACCGACGAGCCGCTGCGGCCGGTGGCGTTCAGGCCGCCGACCACGACATTGCCCTGGGCCAGTGCATAGACTTCGTTGTCGGCCGCGCGCAGTTGCGTCAGCAGCAGCGTGCCGCCGCGCAGGCTTTTCGAGTCGCCCAGCGACGAGACGGTGATGTCGATCGTCTGGCCACGGCGGTAGCCGGGTGGAAAGGTCGCCGAGACCATCACGGCCGCGACGTTCTTGTTCTTGGCGTCTTCGCCCTCGGGCAGGCGCACGCCGAACTGTTTCAGCATATTGACGACCGACTGGCTCGAGTACTTCACCTGGGTCGAGTCGCCGCTGCCGTTCAGGCCCACAACCAGGCCATAGCCGACCAGCGGATTGTCGCGCACGCCTTCGACACTGACGAGGTTGCGCAGGGCCTGGGCGGCGTGGGCGGGGTGGATGGGCAGCAGGGCGCTCGCGCAGAACGCGGCAAACAGCAATGGCGCAAAGCGGCGCGAAATCATGGTAGTCCTCAGAACGGCATCAGGGGGCTGTTGAAAAAGCGCGTCAGCCAGCCCGGCGTGTTGGCCTCGGCCAGTGCGCCACGGGCGGAATAGGCGATGCGGGCATTGGCCACGCGCAGCGACGAGACGCGGTTGTCGGTATCGATGTCGGCGGCGCGCACAAAGCCTTTCAGGCGCACGAATTCTTCGCCCTGGTTCAGCATCAGGTTCTTTTCGCCAGCCACGCGCAGCAAGCCATTGGGCAGCACTTCCTGCACGATCACGGTCAGTGCACCGGACAGTGCATTCTGCTGGGTGCTGGTGGCGTCGCCCTCGAAATCGCGGTCGGCCGAGATGTCGATCCCGGTCTTGCCGTAGACCTTGCCGAGCGCGGCCAGTGGCGAGATGCCGATCGACGAGCCCTTCGAGATGCTGGTGCCGGCACGCTTGCTGGCCTGCGTCGTCTCTTGCAGGATCACGGTGACGGCGTCGCCCACGCGGTAGGCGCGGCTGTCGGACGTCAGCGAGACCGTGTCGGCCGTAAACACGCCACCCGACAGGCCGGCGCGCACCGGACGCTGCAGCGGCAGGGCGTCATCGTCGGCCAGGGACACCGGCATCGGCGACGAGCAGCCGGCCAGGACCAACCCGCACAGGGCGGCGGCAAGCGCGTGGGCGAGCGGGCGCATCAGCGTGCCGCCGCCGCCAGGGTCTGCAGCATATTGTCGGCTGCCGACAGCACCTTGGTGTTCATCTCGTAGGTGCGCTGGGCCGCGATCATGTCGACCATCTCTTCGACGACCTGCACGTTCGAGCCTTCCAGCGAGCCTTGCTTGAGTTTGCCGAATGCGGCGTCGCCCGGGCGGCCTTCGTTGGCCGCGCCGCTGGCGGCGGTTTCCTGGAACAGGTTGTCGCCCAGTGCCAGGAGGCCCGTCGGATTGATGAAGGCGGTCAGGTTCAGCTGGCCGATTTCCTGCGGCGCCGGCTGGCCCGCGATCGTCACCGACACAACGCCGTTCTCGCCGATGGTCACGCCGGCAGCGTTCTGCGGAATCGTGATCTGCGGCACGATCGGCAAGCCCTGGGCATTGGTCAGCGTGCCGTTGGCATCGACCTGCAACTGGCCGGCGCGGGTGTAGGCCGGTTCGCCGTTCGGGCGGCGCACCTGCAGGAAGCCGGCGCCGGAGATGGCGACGTCAAGTGGCTGGCTGGTCTGTTGCAGGCTGCCGTTGGTGAAGGCTTTCTGGGTGCCGACCACGCGCACGCCGTTACCGAGCTGCACGCCATTGCTGACGGTGTTGTCGGCATTCTGGGCGCCCGGCTGCGCATCGACCTGGTAGAACAGGTCTTCGAACACGACGCGGTCGCGCTTGAAGCCGACGGTGTTGACGTTGGCCAGGTTGTTGGCGATGGCCTGCAGCTTGGCGTCTTGCGCCTGTACGCCGGTCTTGCTGATCCACATTGCTGGATTCATGGTTGCTCCCTGTTAGGTTGTGCCGGCGTTAAGCGCCGAGCAGTCGGTTGCCCGATTCGTTCATGCTGTCGCTGGCCTTGAACATCTTCATCTGCATCTCGAAGCTGCGGTTCAGGGCCATCACGGCGACCATTTCTTCTACTGCCGAGACGTTGCTGCCTTCGAGCACGCGGCTGCGCACGCTGACGTTCTGGTCGGCTGCGAGCGGCTCGCCGCTACGCGCCACGATCAGGCCTGCTGCGTTCTTGGTGAGTTCAGCCCCTTCGGCGCTGACCAGCCGCAGCCGGTCGACAACCTGGGTCACGGTTCCACCTTCCGGCATGACCGAAATCGTGCCGTCGTTGGCGATGTCAACCGCCGTATGTGGCGGCAGCACGATTGCGCCGCCTTCGCCCAGCAGGGGGCGGCCGGCGACCGACAGCGCGCCATTGGCATCGATGTCGATGGCGCCGCTGCGGGTGTAGGCTTCGCCGCCATCCGATTCGACCGCCAGGTAGCCGTTGCCGGCGACGGCCACGTCCAGTGGACGGCCGGTTTCGCGCACGGTACCGGTGCGGGTGGAAATCGTGTCGGCTTCCGAGCGCGACTGGTGCACGCTGTCGTAGCCGTAGCCACCCAGCGACTGCACCGACGCCAGCTCGATATTGGCGCGAAAGCCCGGCGTGTCGGCATTGGCCAGGTTGTTGGCCCGCACCTGCTGCGCGCGCAGCGTGCGTTCGGCGCCGCTGACGGCGGTAAAGATGAGCTTATCCATGGCGTGGCGCTTACAGAGCCTGCATCAGCGACTGCATCATCTGGTTCTCGGCGGTGATGACCTTCGAGTTCGCCTGATAATTGCGCTGCGACGTCATTAGGCCGACCAGTTCCGACGTGATGTCGACGTTCGAGCCTTCCAGCACGCCCTTGGACAGCTTGCCGCCCAGGCCCACGCCCGGCGTCGTGTACAGCGGCGCGCCCGAGTTGGCATTGGCAATCCAGGCAGTATCGCTGACCGACACCAGGCTGCCTTCGTCGGGGAAGGTGGCAATCGCGATCGTGCCGACGACCTGCTGCTGTTCGTTGCTGTACTTGGCCACGATCGAACCATTTTCAGCCAGCTCGACGCCGACGAAGGTGCCCGAGGCGTAACCGTCGGCGCGGTTGGTGGTGTTGGTTGCTTCGCCGGCAAACTTGGACGTGCCGGTGTAGTCGAAGTTGAAGTTCATGGCCGCCGCGCCGGCCGCGGTGATGGTCAGGGCCGGACCGGTCGTCGACGCCGGCAGGATCTGGCCATTGGTGCCGAAGTTCATGGCGAAGTTGGTGGCCGGTGCAGCGCCATCGAGGCTGTAGTGCACGGTCACGGTGTCGGCATCGGTCTTGACGAAGTACTGCGACACGGTGTGCTGGGTGCCGAGCGAGTCGTACACCACCGATTGCTTGACCATATTGTAGGTATTGGCGTCGGTCGCATTGAACGCGGCGGTCGGGGTTTTCCAGTCGCCCGACATATTGCCGGCGTAGCTGACCTTGGTGGTGGCCACGGCCGGGATCTGGCCGGTCGGGATGGCGATGTCGCCCATCGTGCCAAGCACGCCGCCCACGGTCGGGCCGTAGCCCTGGACTTTCTTGCCGGTCGAATCGACCAGCAAGCCGTCGGCGTTGGTCGAGAAGATGCCCACGCGCGAGTACGACACGACGCCCTGGGTATCGCGGCTGGTAAAGAAGCCGCGCCCCTGGATCGCGGCGTCCATGCCGCGCCCGGTGCTCGACAGGCTGCCGGTCTGGCTGATGTTCTGGGTCAGCGACTGCACCTGCACGCCGTTGGCCTGGTCGCCGGCATACACCGAAGCAAAGTTGGCGCGGCTGCTCTTGAAGCCGTAGGTGCCGGCATTGGCGATATTGTTCGACAGCGTCGTGAGCTGTTCGTTGATGGCCTGGATGCCCGACAGGGCGATATTGAAGCTCATGGCATATCCTTTAATTGAACGTGACGGGCGCATCGGCGCCGGTGGTCTTGCCGTTGAAACCCGTGATCCAGCCCGGCTGGACGTCGCCGATGCCAGCCACCTGCATGACGATGCCGCCGGTCGACGACAGGCGCACGCTGTTCAGGCGTCCGTCGATTTCCACCGCCGGCTTGGTGCCGTCGGCCGCTTCGGCAGCGATGCTGTATTTGCCGGCTGGCAGGCCGAGTTTGGCCGGGTCGATCGTGAAACCCTGCGCGCCCGCGGCATGCGGCGGCAACTCGATCCGTGTATGTGTCCCGGTGGCGCCCGTGAGCACCAGGTGGGTCAGGCTGCTGGCGCCGCCCAGCTGGACGCTGCCCTGCAGCGGGGTGTCGCCCAGCTGCACGCGGCTCGTCTCGACCGAGACCTGGTTGCCGACCTGGCCGCCCATCGCCAGCACCTGCAGGCTTTGCAGCATGGTGGCGCTGGCGGCGGTGGTCTGGGTCATGTTTTCCAGCGCTTCGGTCTGCGACAGCTGCGAGAGCTGGTTCACGAACGTGGCCGGATCGGATGGCGCCAGCGGATCCTGGTTGCGGATCTGCGCGACCAGCAGCTTGGTAAACATGTCCTTGTTGGCGCTGACAGGGCTGGCGGCCGGGGCGACGGCATTGCTGTTCGCGTTGCCGTTCGTGTTGCCATTCAGGCCGAAGGCATTCGAGGCGGTGGTGACCATGATCAGCTCTCTCCCATGCGGATCAGCGACTGCTGCATCGACTTGATGCGGCCCATGACCTCGACATTGGTCTCGAAGGCGCGCGAGGCAGCCATCATGTCGGCCATTTCGGCCACTTCGTTGACGTTCGCGTAGAACACCATGCCGTCGGCATCGGCCAGCGGATTGTCCGGTTCATGCATGCGGCGCAGCGGCGCACTCGACTCGACCACGTCGAGCACCTGCACGCTGGCGGTGCCGCCGTCGCCCAGCAGTGCGGCAAACACGGGCTTGCGGGCGCGGTAGGCATCGGCTTCGGTGCCGGCGACCGCATTCGCGTTGGCCAGGTTGCTGGCGATCGTGTTCATGCGCACGGTCTGGGCCGCCATGGCCGAGCCTGCGATTTGTGAAATATCCTTGAATCCCATGGGATGCTCCTGATTGGTCTTATTGACCCGTAATGACTTTGTTCAGACCGCGCAGCTTCATGTTGATGAAGGTAAGGCTGGTCTGGAAGTCGGACGCGTTCTGTGAAAACGCCGCCTGCTCGACACCGATTTCGACGGTGTTGCCGTCAGCGCTGGCCTGGTACGGGACGCGGTACAGCGGGCCATCGGCCGACAGGGTCGGCATGCCATCGTCGGCATCGAGCTGGTCCTGCAATGCACTGGCGAAATCGATGTCGCGGGCGGTGTAGCCCGGTGTGCTTTCGTTGGCGATGTTGGCGGCCAGAACGCGGGTGCGTTCAGCGCGCAGCTGAAGCGCGTCGGCATGTACGCCCAACGCTTCCTTGAAATTAATCGACATGGCGATTCTCCGGTGAAGTGCAGTGGGATTGGTTAGAATGGTTGTTTCCGCCCGACCAATATTGTCCACCCATGGATTTCCGTAAGGCAATACTGATCATTGTAACCTGTGTGTTGTGCACCACAGCATGGTCAGCGCAAACTCTTTCCGCACAGATACAACAAATTGCACGCGACGAGCTGGAAAAAGTAGCGGCTGCCAGCGGTTTGAGCGAATCCGAGTTCGACCTGACCGTCGTCAGCAGCCGGCCGGCGCCAGCCTGCAGCGTGGCGCCAGCTATCGAGGCCGCCGACACACGCCAGCCGGCGCGCATGCGCTTTGTCGCCCGTTGCCCGGACGGCAGCGGGTGGCGCCAGGAATTCATCGTGCGCGCGCGGGTGTCGGCCATGGTGGCGGTGGCCAGTGCGCCGTTGTCTGCCAATACGGTGCTGGGCGCGTCCGATGTCACCCTCGAGCGGCGCGACATCACTAATATTGCCGACCCGGTCGGCGTGCTGGCCAATGTCGTCGGCCAGTCGAGCCGGCGCAGCCTGCGTGCGGGTGACGTGCTGCGCGCAAGCAGCCTGGCCGCGCCGGTTGTGGTCAAGCGCGGCGACGGCGTGGTGATGGTGGCACGCCAGGATGGTATCGAAGTGAGCATGGCCGGCGAGGCGCTCGACGCCGGCGCGCGCGGCGCAGTGGTCCGCGTCAAGAACAGCGCCAGCGGCCAGGTCGTGCGCATGCGCGTGGTCGGCGCCGGCGCGGTCCAGCCGCTCGACTTGCCGCTGGGCGAATGACGCGTCAAGCCGGGCATCAATCCGCCATGCCCTGCAGCTTGCCGGCGATGCGCGCCAGCTTCGACGCGTAGTCGGGGTCGGTGGCGTAACCGCCGCGCGCCAGCCCCTGCGCGAACGCCTGCGCGTCGTTGCCCGTATTGAGCGCGCTGCGGTAGCGCGGGTTGTCCAGCAACACGCGGGCATAGTCCTGGAACGCGCTGGCCGCATCCGGATAGGCGCGAAAGCGCTCGCGGGTGGTCAGCGCCGCGCCGTTCACGTATTCAGTGGTGGTCGAGTCGCCCGTCGCCCCGTTCCAGCGCGGACCGGCCTTGATGCCGAACAGGTTGTGGCTGCTCGCGCCGCCTTCGACGCGCAGCGGCCGCTGGCCCCAGCCCGATTCAAGGGCGGCATGGGCCTGCACCAGCTCCGGCGCCACGCCCAGCTGCGCCGCCGCCTGGCGTGCCCAAGGTGCGATGCTATCCAAAAATGCCTGCTGCTGGGGTGGCCTGGCGACGGCGTTCGGCGCAGCGACGCCATCAGCATTGTCAGCGCCATCCATGATCAGGCCGGTGGCGCGTGCGCGCAGCAGCGCGCCTTCGGCGCTCAGCGCGCTGGCAGCGCCGCCATCCGCGTCGCCATGCTGGATGTAGGCGGTCACTTCGCTGGCGACATCGTTCAACAGGCTGCCAAAACCCGCGCCGCCGCCGGGTGAGGCGGTCGGGCGCGTTGCGTTCGTTGCGCTCGCGGCGGCGGTGGGCGCGGTGGCCCGGGTTGTCAGGTCAACGTGGCGCATACAACTGCTCCTCGCCATGCAGCACACGCTGCATGATGCCGTGCTGTTCGGCCAGCAGCTGGCCGTTGCGCAGCGTCGCGTCCTTGCAGGCGCGCACCGTCTGCTCCAGCGCCTGCCAGGCCGCTTCGAAGGCGGCGCGCGGGGCCGGCGCCAGCGTCGCGCTGTACTGGGCCATCGTTCCCTGCGGTCCCAGCAGTGCGCGCACGAGATTCACGCGCTGCTGGCGGCGCGCTTCCATGGCCTCGAGCAGCGGGGTCAGTTCGTCGGCCAGCGTGCTCAGCTCGGCACTGCGGTGGCGTACGGCGGCGTCGAACTGGCGTTCAAGCAGCATCAGGATGTTGGCCGCTTCCTTGACGTCCTGCGTGACGCCATCGGCAAGCAGCGTGTTGGCCTGGGTGCGGGTAAGGGTGGCCATGCTCAGCGTCCCGAATGGAATTTTTGAATCAGCCCGGCCAGGCGCCCGGCATCGAACGGGAGCTCGCCGCGTGCGAGCGCTTCGCGCAGCTCGGCCACGCGCACGGCGTCGAAGTCCGGCATGGCGCTGAGCGCATCGGCGGCAGGCTGCAGCACCGCCGACTGCAGGGCGGCGGCTGGCGCCGCCGATGCTTCGGTCTGGACCGGTACCGACACCGCACCGGCGCCAGGCGTCACGGTGGTGATGGCGGACGACGATGTGCCGGAGATTTTCATGCGGTTACCTCGTGATTTGGTATTGATGGTCATGGCGATGTCGGCAGCTGGCCGCGCAGAGTTTCCAGTGCCGCCGCATCGGGCAGGCTGACGGTCGCGCCTGCACTGGCGGTCCCGACCAGTGCCTTGCCAACTGGTGCGCCGGCGGCCGGTGCGCCGAACATGCCGGCCACCGCGCGAGACTGCGCACTGGTCAGGATCAACAGTTCGATGCGGCGGTTCTTGCCGTCGAGCGGCTGCTCGGGATGCAGCGGGCCGCGGTCGGCCATGCCCACCACCTGCAGCACGGTGTCGGTGCGCATGCCGCCGGTAAGCAGCTGGGCCCGCGCCGACAGCGCGCGGTCGGTCGACAGCGCCCAGTTCGAATAGGCGCCGCGGTCGATGCCGGCATAGCGGCTGGCATCGGTATGGCCGACGATCAGCATCTGGTTGCGCATCTGCGCGAACAGCGGCCCCATTTTTTGCAAGAGACGCGCGAAGCGGCCGGTCGGCAGCGCGCTGCCGCGCATGAACATGCCCTGCTCGTCGGTGTCGTGCAGCATCACGCGCAGGCCGTAGGGCGTGACCACGGTGGCCAGGTTGGGCGCCAGGCCCGCTTCGACCGACAGTTCGGTGAGCGCTTTGGACAGCGCAGACAGGTCGGCCTGCGTTTCGTAGCCGACCTTCGGTGCGTTCGCATCGCCCCCGCTGCCCGGATTGCCGGGGCCGCCATTGCCCGTGTGCGGCACCGGGAAGCGTTCGATCAGGCTGCCGCTCGGTTCGCTGGCGATGGCGGGTTTCTGGCCCTGGCCTTCGAGCATGCCGCTCTCGGTTGCTTCGCTGATGATCGCTTTCAGATTCTGCTGTTCGCGCGAGGCGATCAGCCACAGCACCAGGAACAGCGCCATCAGCGCCAGGCAGAAGTCGGCGAACGCGACTTTCCAGGCGCCGCCATGCTCGTCATGCTGGTGCTTGCCGCCACCGCGCTTGACGATGGTCGATTCGTGCTTGTCGTTCGTTTTCGACACGTGTTACCCCGTCATGCGGTCGGCGGCGCGCCGGCGCTTGTTCTGCGATTCGTCTTCGCCGCCCATCGCGTTGATCCACTGTTCGAGCTGGGCGAAGCTGGGCTTGGTATTCAGCTGGATCAGGCGGCGCCCGGCGTCGATCGCCAGCAGGGCGGGCTTGCCGGCCACGTGGGTGCACAGCACGACCTTGACGGTTTCCATCGTCGAGGCGTCCGAGTTGACCGTCTGCTTCATCAGGTTGGCCAGCGGCTCGAGCACGCCGTAGCAGGCGAAGATGCCGATGAAGGTGCCGACCATGGCCGCGCCGATCTTTTCGGCGATCTCGCCCGAATCGGCGCCGCCCGAGACCGAGTACATCGCCATCACGATGCCCAGCACGGCGGCCAGGATGCCGAAGCCCGGCATCGCTTCGGCGATCTTCTGCAGCGATTTGGCCGGTTGCGTCAGCTCTTCGTGGATGGCTTCGAGTTCCTGCTCGAGCACGCCTTCGAGCTCGTGCGCGTTGATCTTGCCCATCGCCATCAGGCGGAAGTTATCGACGATGAAGGCCAGCAGCTTGGTTTCTTCCAGAATCGCCGGATAGCGCTGGAACAGCGGGCTTTCTGCCGGCGCCTCGACGTGCGCGTCGAGCGCCTTCAGGCCACCGGCGGCGGTCTGCAGCAGTTCGTACATCAGGAGCAGCAGCTGGCGCTGGAATTCCGAGTCGTGCTTCTTGCGCGCCGCCACCTTCTTGAGCTGGTGGCCCAGTTCGGCCAGGACGTGCTTCGGGTTGCCGAGCACCAGCGCGCCCAGCGCGGCGCCGCCGATGATCAACAGCTCGATCGGGTGGAAGATCGAGGTAAAGGTGCCGCCCATCAGGGTAAAGCCCCCGAAGACGGCGCCAAGCACGATGGCGATACCGAGTAATTGCTGCATGACGTGTGCCTTTCTGGCGGTTCTGTAGTGTCGGTTCAGTCGCGCCGGAGCGCGGTCTTCATTTTTGCCAGCGCGCTCTTGTTGAGCTGGCAGACGCGCGCATCGGACAGGTCGAGCACGGCGGCGATTTCCTTGTAGCTCAGTTCGAACTCGTAGATCATCTGGATCACGCGCTGCTCTTTTTCGTTCAGCTTGGCCAGCGCCTGTTCCAGGCTGCGCCGCACCATGTAGGCGTCTTCAGGCCCCGGCGTGTGCTGCTCGGCGCCGACCGCTTCCTGCAGGATCTCGTCGAAGCTGAGCATCTCTTCGGCGCTCTCGGCCAGCAGGTACTGCTGGTACTCGTCCAGGCTCAGGCCCAGCGCAGCCGCCGCTTCCTGTTCATTCGGCTCGCGCCCCAGGCTGCGGGTAAGCGCGCGCAGGGCGTCGCGCTGGCGGTGGCTGTCCTGGCGCACCGTGCGCGGGCGCCAGTCCTGGCGCCGCAATTCGTCCAGGATCGCGCCGCGCACACGCAGCGCCGCGTAGCTCGAGAACCCGGTATCGGGCGCCCCATAGCGGCGCAGCGCTTCCAGCAAGCCCATCAGGCCGATCTGTTCCATGTCCTCGCGTCCCATCGCGCCCGAGACCTGGCTGCCCAGCTGGCGCGCGATGCGCTTGACCAGCGGCGCATACGCCAGCAGGTGACGCGACTCGTCCTGCGGCGACAAGCCCGCGCTGGCCACCACCTCGCCATATTCGCTGGCGGCGGCATCGACGTAATCGGTCATGTAGGCCACGGCGTCTCCGGGATCGGGCTGCGTATCACTCGATGATCAGCTTGCCGACCATGACTTCGGAAAACGGCTTGAGGTGGTTTTCCTTTGCATAGTTGGCGTTGAAGACCTTGTTCAGCTCGGCCGCGTACTGGTCCACCGTCATGGCGGACGCTTCGGCCATCGTGCGGGCCGACAGGGCGGACACCGCGATGCTGCGCAGCAGCGGCAACTGTTCCTTGGTCGCTTTTTCTTCTGCCGCCGTGGTGGCCAGCACCAGGTCGACCGACAGGTAATGGGTCGCCGGCTCGGCCGGCGCGCGGCGCAGCATGACGATGACCTTGTCCAGCGTGACGTACTTGGTCAGCTTGGTTTCGGGTGCCGGCTTGGCGGCCACGCCGTGGCTTGCGGACGTGTTCATGTACCACATCGCGCCGCCAGCGGCGCCCGCCACGACGACGACAGCGGCAACGATTGCAATGATCAGTTTTGATTTCATGGGGGGCGTGTCAGTTCATCGAGAAAAGGGTGGCGCCGGCGGCGGCCTCGTCCTGCAGCGCGCGGCCAGGGGTGCGCGCCTGTTCCTGATCCTGGCGCGAACGACCCTGGGAGTCGGCCTGGCCCTGGCCCGGCGTCTGGCCGCCGGTCTGGGCGCTGGCTTGCATGCGCGGCACGTCGCTGACGTTGACCGAGACGCTGCTGTACTGGCGCCCGGCGAGGTCGCTGCGCAGGCTGTCGCTGACGGCGTTCAGCTGGCGCAGGACGTCGCTGTTGGAGGCGGCGATATGGATCTCGAGGTTGCCCCCGCTGTGGCGAATTGCGATGTCGATGCGGCCGAGCATCGGCGGCTCGAGGCGGATCGTGGCCTGGTCGATGTTGCGGCCAAGCTGGAGCTGCAGGCGCTCGCCCAGCGCTTCGTGCAGGTTCTGGCGCCATGCAGTCGGCGGCCCGGCCAGCACGATGCTGTCGGCGCTGCGCGCGTTCGCCGTCTGGCTGGCCGTGGCGTTCACGGCAGCGCCCGGCGTGATCGGGGTGGCGTCCACGGATTCTGGTGCAGCCTGCTCGAAGGTGCGTGCGGCGACCGGTGCTGCCGCAGCAGCCTGCTCGGGCCGGGCCGTTGCCGGCGCGGCGGCGACAGGCGGCAGCTCGGCGGGCGCCGGCGTTGCCCGTACACCGGCTGCGCCTGGCGGCAATGCCGGCGCTGCGCCGCTCACCTGGATGGCCGGTGAAGCGTCTGCGGAGCCGGCAGCCGGCACGGCGAATTCCCCGTTGCCGCGGTGCGCGTCACGCATGGCCAGCATCATGGCCGGCAGCGTCACTGGCATCATCAATGGCACCATCGTCGGCGCCATGGCGGCCAACATGGTTTCGGGCGCCACGGTCTGTTCAATGGCCTCGGCGTGGTCGGGCGCGGCGGCATCGAGCGCAGGTGCAGCGTCGTCATGCGGGACGGCGTCTGCGTCAGCGGTAACGATCTCCGGGGTCGCTACATCGGCTTCCCGCGCGCTGTCGAGCGCCACCCAGTGGCCGAACGGCAGCGCAGCAGGATGCGTGGCCGGCGCCTGACCCGGTGCCCCGGTTGGGGCAGCGCCCGCGCCAGCGGGCAGGGCGTCCGGCTTGACTGCGGCGTCCCCGCTCAGGGCCTGGGGTGCGCCGGTTCCGGCGGCCGACGGCGCGTCGTTGCCGGCCACGGTGGTCAGCTTGCCAAGCGCATTGCCGGCAGTATTCATGGCGGTGTTCATCGCAATGTTCATCGGGCAGTCTCACACGGTTCGAGTTCGCCCACGAGGGCGTAGGCCATCCAGCCTTCTTTGTTGCTTCCCATCTCTTCCAGACGCACCTGCAGCGTGTCGGCAGCGCCAGCGCATGCGCGCGCGGCGCTGTCGTGGGCCGCGCGCAGCCGTGCCAGCGCGGCGCGCTCGGGCGCACTCCAGGCGCCGCTCGCGACCAGCAGCGTCAATTGCGGCGCCAGCTCGCGCACGGCCAGTTCCAGCAGATCCCAGTTCGCCGCCGTGCTGGCGCCCTGCAGGCGCTTCGCAAGGCGGTCGATGGCGCTTGTCCTATCCATTGCGGTCCTGGATGCCTTTCCAGCCTTGCCGGATGGTGCTCAGCACGCGGGTTACCTCGTCCACCATGGCCGGATCGAGCTTGATGCCGGCGCGGTGCAGGTGGTTGGCACAGAATTCATACACACGCGCCAGGTTGGTCACGGTGTCGCCGCCGCCTTCGAAATCGAGCGAGCCGGAAAGACCGTTGATGATCTCGAGGCACTTGTCGATGCTGATGGCTTTCTGCTCGTAGCGGCGGGCCACGATATGGGCGCGCGCGCGCGCCAGCTCGTCGAGCAGGCCGTCGGTGAGCAGCAGCACCAGCTCGACCGGCGAAGCACGGGAGGTCTGGGTGTCGAGGTTGACGGCGTGGTAGCCGTCGTAGGCGTTTTGATAGGACATGGCGATCTTGGTTTGTCTGTGTGCGAATGGATCAGTCGTCTTTGCCGAACAGGGCATCGAACAGGGACACGTTCTGGTTCATTACGCCCTGCATCTTCTGCAGTTGCGTGAATTGCGCCAGATAGCGCTGGTAGGCGGCGTTGAATTGCTGATCGATCAGCGCTTCGCGCTCGGTCAGTGTCGATTGCACGTCCTGGGTCGCAGACTTACGCTGGGCGATCTGGCCGAACGCCGCGTCGTTCCAGCTCTTGAGATATTTATCGAGTTCACTCGCAATCCCGCTTGGCGCAGCGGCGGCCGTGCTGCCGATGAGTTTATCGAGGCCATTGGGCGTGAGCGTCAGCTGGGTCGCGAGGCGATCGGGGCGCAGCTCGAGCGTGCCTTCCTTGGTCGCGATGATGCCGAACGACGCCAGGCTGGCGCCGCCCGCCGGACGTACCAGGCTCACCAGGCGATCGTGCAGCGCGCGCACGCCGCCATCCGTGGCAAAGGTGCCTGCCGCGCTGCCGGTGCTGGGGTCGCCCGGGGTGATCAGTTTCGCCAGGCCGTTCTTCAGGGCGTTGTAGGCCGTGATGAATGACTGGACATTGGCCGTGGCCGTGGCAAGGTTGGCGCTGACCGTCATCGTGACCGGCGCGGCGCCACTGGCATGGGCCTTCACGAACGTCATGGTCACGCCTTCGACGTTGGTGAAGGTGTTGCTGGCCTGTTCGACTGGCGTACCGGTTTCGGTCCCGACGTTGATGATGGCGTTCTTGGCCTGGCTCAGGGTGCGCATGGCGCCAGGCGCATTGGCAGCGACCAGGTTATCCGCGTCGGTCAGGTTGCTGGTGTCGAGCGTGATGGCGCTGTCGGCGCCAGTTGCCTTGCTGCTCAGGATCAGCTCCGACGTCGTGCCGGTGGTGACCACCGAGGCGGTCATCTTGCCGGCATTGCCCGGTGCGGCATTGATGGCCATCGCCAGTTCGCGCGTGCTCAAGGTGCCATCGCCATTGCTGTCGGCAGTTTTCAGGTCGATCTTGAAGGCTTCTGTCCCGCCCATCATCACGCCCAGCTGACCGGTCGCGCCGGCGTCGCCCGTCAGGCCCGAAAACGCGACCTGGCTCGGGGTGGCGAGCTGTTTCACGAAGAACGCATAGGTGCCGGACGGCGCATCTGCGCGCGCGGTGCCGGTCCCGATGCTCGTGTCGCTGAAGGCCACGGACTGCGCATACAGCGTCTTGCCGGTGCCCGTCAGCGAGGCCAGACTGGACTGGAATGCCGAGATCACCGAGCCAAGATCGGTCAGGCCGCGCTCGGTGGCGGTGGCCTGGCGGGTTTGCGACGCGATCATCTCGCGGCGCGCCGACACGTATTTTTCGGCCAGCGCGGTCGCGGTCGTGACCGGGTCGTAGGTAGGTGCGGTAATCACTGATGCCATGCTGTTCTCCTGGTGTGCGTGTTGCAGCTCATGTCGCCCGTCCCGCCATCCATGATTGGGTGGCGATGTCGTCTTCGCGCTTGCGGGTAGCGCGCTCATTCTCGGCCGCATGCGCGTCCTGGGTACGGGCCAGTACCTTGCCCAGCAGTTCGCGCCCGATCCAGGCATCCCGAAGCCGGTTCTGCGAAACCGCCATGTTCGCCTGGTGCAGCGACAGGTCGACGCGGTGGTTATCGGCCAGCGCCATCACACCCTGCTTGTAGGCGCCGCAATTGAGCGCCATCGCAGGGTTGATCTGCAGCGCCGCGCCCGATGCGCCGCTGCCGTGCGTCAGCGCGGTCAGGCGATCCAGGTTGTTCTGGTAGCGCACTCGGGTTGCTTCCTGGCTGGCCAGATCGGCTTCCAGGCGTTCGACCTGGGTCGAACGCAACTGCACGAGGGTGCCAAGGCTGCGGATGGTCGTCGAGCGCGTCATGCCATGATCGCTTTCAGGGCGTCGATGCAATTGTCGATGGGCGCGCCTTCGCGCGTGCCCTGGCACAGGAACGTTTCGATATGCGGTTGCAGCGCCACGGCGCGGTCGGTCTCCGGGTCGGCGCCCGGCACGTACGCGCCCAGCGGGATCAGGTCGCGCACGCGCGCATGGCGCGCCAGTGCCGCCTTGAGCTTGCGGGCGGCCAGCGTGTGCTCGGGCGTGACCACCTGCGCCATGCAGCGCGAGATCGACTGCGCGATGTCGATCGCCGGGTAGTGGCCGCGCTCGGCCAGTTCGCGCGTGAGCACGATGTGGCCATCGAGGATGGCGCGCGCCGAGTCGACTACGGGATCCTGCTGGTCGTCGCCTTCAGCCAGCACCGTGTAGATGGCGCTCATGCTGCCTTGCGGGTTCTCGCCATTGCCGGCCGATTCGACCAGTTGCGGCATGTTCGAAAACACCGACGGCGGATAGCCGCGCGTGGCCGGCGGCTCGCCCAGCGACAGCGCCACTTCGCGCAGTGCCATCGCGTAGCGGGTCAGCGAATCGCACAGCAGCAGCACGTTCTGGCCGCGGTCGCGGAAATGCGCCGCCACTGCATGGCACAGCTCGGTGGCCATGACGCGCATCAGCGGGCTGTCGTCGGCCGGTGCAACCACCAGAACGGCGCGCTTCAGGCCTTCGGGCCCGAGCGAGCGCTCGACAAATTCACGCACCTCGCGATTGCGCTCGCCGATCAGGCCAACCACGACCACATCGGCCACGGTCTGGCGCGTGATGAGGCCCAGCAGCACCGATTTGCCGACGCCGGAACCGGCCATCAGGCCGACGCGCTGGCCCTTGCCAATCGTGAGCATCGCATTGATGGCGCGTACGCCCACGTCAAGCGGTTCGTCCACCGGAGTTTTTTTCAGCGGATTGACGCGCGGCGGGGCAGGTGCAAGCGGCTGGTCGCCACCCAGGCGGCCCAGGCCGTCGATCGGCTCGCCCAGGCCGTTGACCATGCGGCCCATCCAGCTCGGGCCGATCATCAGCTCGGCCTTGTCGGTCGCCGGCAGCACGCGTGCGCCGGTGGCCAGGCCGGTCGCCTTCTTGAACGGCATCAGGTACGAGACCTTGTCGCGAAAGCCGACCACCTGTGCATCGAGCCACTCGCCATCGACCGTTTCGATGCGGCAGCGCTGGCCCGTGTGCAGGCGGCAGCCGCTCGCTTCCAGCAACAGCCCCTGGGCGCCGACCAGGCGTCCGGTGGGCGTGGCGACCGGCACCGCGCCGAGTTCGACGGCGCGCAGCGAGTCGGCCAGCGAATGCGCCAACCCCGTCATGCCCGTTCCCCTTCGCCCAGCAGCTGGTCCTGGACCTGTTCCATCACGGCCGCCAGACGTCCCTGGCAACCGGCATCGACTTCATGGTCGCCCGAGCGCACGCGGCATTCGCCGGCGTCGAGCGCCGGGTCGGGCAGGATCGTCCACTTCTTGGCGCGCTTCGGATCGAGTTCCAGTACCCGGCGCAGTTCTTCCGGATTCATGAACACTTCGACCTGGTCGCGCGACGGCGGCATCACGGCCAGCGCTTCCTCGACCAGCGAGAGCAGCTGCACCGGCTGCAGCGCCAGCTCGGCGCGGATCACCTGGCGCGCGATCTTGCCCACCAGGTCGACCACTTCGGTGCGCTGCGCGGCGCGCAGGTCGGTCTTGAGTTTCTTGAGACTCTTGAGCATCGCGTCGACCGGCTTGGCCAGTTGTTCGAAGCTCTCGAGCGCCATCGTCCGGCCTTCGTCGATGCCCCGTTCGAGGCCTTCGATCTTGCCCTGGGCAATGCCGTCGGCGCGGCCCTGGTCCAGGCCGACCTCATACCCTTCACGCTGGCCCTGGCGATAGCCGTCGGCCAGCGCGCTTTGCCACTCGTCGGCGGCATTGCCACCGGCCGCGCCGGCGGACGCGCCGGCAGGGCGCGCCGCGCTGAACTGGTGCAGCGGCGGGAAGTGGTAAGTGCGAAACGGTTTCATTCGGCGGTCGCTTCGGCAAACAGCTGGATGTCGATCTCGCCAGCGTCGGCCAGCTCCTTGACCGTGGTCATGATTTCGCGGCGGGTCTGCTCGATGCGCGACATCGGCACCGGGCCCGAGCGGCGCATCAGGTCTTCGAAGCTCTGCGCCTGACGGCGCGGCATCGCGGCCAGGATGGCGTCGCGCAGCGGCGCTTCGGCGCCTTTCAGGGCAATCGCCCACTGTTCCAGCGGCACATCGTCGAGCAGGCGCGAAATCACCTGTTCGGTCTGGCGCGACAGGATGAAGAAATCGTACATCGACATCTCGATCTGCGAGACGACCTCGGGATCGTGGGCGCGCAGCAGTTCGACCATGCCGGCGCGGTTGTCCTGCAGGCGGTTGAGAATGTCGGCGACCTGGCGCACGCCTTCGACGCTGGCGCTTTGCGTGTCGAACGCGGCCAGGCAGCGGCCTACCAGCTCTTCGAGTTCATGCAGCACGTCGCGGTTGATCTCGTCCAGGCGCGCCATATTCAGCAGCACCAGTTCACGGCCTTCCAGCGGCAGCGCTTCGAGGATCTGCGATGCCAGCGCAGGCGGCAGGAAGGCAAGGAACACGGCCTGCATCTGGACGTGCTCGCTCGAGACGAATTCGGCCAGCCACTTTGGCGAGGCGTACTGCAGGCGCGCCATTTTCGGGCGGATCGCATCGCCATAGATCGAGTTGAGCACGCTGTTGGCGATGTCGCTGCCCAGCGCCAGATCCAGCGAGCGCTTCAGATAGCTGCGCGAGGCGCCATGCAGGCCGCTTTGCTGGCGGTAGTCGTCGAAGAACGTCTGTAGCGCCGATTTGACGGTATCGACCTTGATGCCGCTCATGCGCGACATGACTTGGGTCAGCTCCATCAATTCGTCGCGCTCGAGGCAACGCAGCACGGCCGCAGCCTGCTCTTCGCCGATCGACAACAGCACGATGGCCGCCTGTTCGACCGGGCTCAGGCCGGCCTCGAGGTCGCTGTCTTCGATGTTATTCAGTTCGGCCATGTTTTTTCTGTACCCATTGTTTGACGACTTCAGCAACGCGCTCCGGCTCCTTGGCCGCCAGCACTCTCAGGTGATCGACCATGACGTCGACCGGCGAGCCGGACGGCGGCAAGTCGTAGTTCTCGAGCAGGGGAATGACGGCGCCCGGGCTGCCGTGCGCGGGCGCTTCGAGCGCCGTGACACCGGCGGGCAGTGCGGTGAGCGCGGCCGCGGTGGCGCCCGGCAAGGCCGGGGTGGCCGGGATGGCTGGCGTGGCCGGCGACGGCGCCATTCGCGCGGTGGCCGCGCGCAGCAGCGGCCGGGCCAGCAGGAAGTACGCCAGCAGCGCACCGACGGCCCACAAGGCCCAGCTCGCCATGTCGACGATGTTGTCGCGTTGCTGCCACCAGGCCTGTTCCACCGGGGCGGCCGGGAACTTCATGGCCGACACGGCCAGCACATCGCCCCGTGCGGCGTCGATGCCCAGGCCACCGGCCAGGATCTTCTCGATATTCGTCAGTTCGGCCGGTGTCCAGGCCTTGCCATCGGCAGCGCTGGTCGCGTTGAGCACCACGGCCACCGACAGTTTTTTCAGGCGGCCCCGCTCGCGCTTGATCTGCGTGATCGCGCGGTCATACGCGTACTGGCGGGTGGTGGCGTTCTTGCGCGCGCTGCCATCGTCGGCTTTTTCGGCCGGCGGGGCGCCTGCCGCTTCGGCCACGGCCGGCGCTGGTGGCCGGTTCGACAGCGTGCCCGGCACGCCCATCGCCATGCGGCTTTTTTCCATCTCTTCGCGCATGGCTTCGCTCGTGACCTTTGGCGCTTCGCCGTATTTTTCCTGGGTTTCTTCGATGCGGTCGTTGTCCACGGCGGCAGTCACGCTGACCTTGTAGTTGGCCACGCCAAGGATCGGCGCGAGCAGGTCGTTGACGTTGGAGCGCACCTCGTCGGCATGGCGTTTTGCGGCCGTGTCGCCCTGCGCAGCGCCATCGAAGCCGTCGGCCAGGTCGATACGCGAGGACAGGTAGTTACCGGCCTGGTCGACCAGCGAGACGCGCTGGGGCGACAGGCCTGCCACGCTGCCCGAGACCATGTTGACGATGGCGGCGATCTGTTCGTTGCCCAGGCTGCGGCCCGGCTTGACGGCGACGACGACCGACGCCGAGTTGCCGTCGGCATTGCCCGTCACGAACGAGCTGGTCTTCGCGATGGCCAGGTGCACGCGGGCACTGGCGATCGAATCCATCGTCAGGATGCTTTGCGCCAGCTCGCCTTCGAGGCCGCGCCGGAAACGCACGTCCTGCACGAACTGCGACACGCCAAGTGGGTCGTTGCGGTCCATCAGTTCGAGGCCGGCCGGCAGCTGGGCGGTGACGCCCTTGGCCGCGAGCAGCATGCGCACCTTGCCCAGCTGCGACGACGGCACCAGCACCTGGCCACTGTCCGGATGGACGCGGTAGGGAATCTGTTCGGCTTCGAGCACCGTCATCATGTCGGCGGCGACGACTTTCTCGCGCGCGCCGAAGACCGGCTTGTAGCTCGATTGATCCTGCCACATGAACATCATGACGGCAGCGGTGACCGCCACGGCCAGGCCCAGCATCAGCGGCAGGTTGTTGCGCAGCAGCGGTGGCAGCGCGGGCAGCGCGAACTTGCCGCTGAAGGGAGACTTGAGGGAGGAGAGCACGTGAGCGTCGCTTGTCAGATGAATCAGATCGGGAGCTTGAGCAGTTCGTCGACTGCGCCCATGACCTTATTGCGTACTTGCATCAGCATCGAGAATGAGAGGCTGGCTTCCTGGCTGGCCAGCATGGCGCCGACCAGATCATCGCTCTTGCCGGTTTCAACCGCCGTAACGCGGGCACTGGCGGCCTGGTCCTGGGCGTCGACGCCGGCGATGGCGCTCTGCATCGCCTGGGTAAATGAAAACGCACCGGCGCCGCCCGTTGGCGCGCCGAGTTCGGCAAACGACGCGGCAGCCGGTGCGATGGCCAGGCGATTCGCATCGTTGTTCAGTTGCGACAGATCAGCCCGGATCAGGCCAGCGAGTTCGGTTGCCATCGTGGTTTCCTTGAAAGATTAACGTTGTTCATCGGCCACAAAATTCAGCAAATTTACCGTAATTTCCGGTTTGTAATTGTTAAATACCGTTCTAAAAACCGGGCTTGATGTAAGCACAACTTCATGCGTCACCTATGGCGATCAAGCTCGAATCCTCTATGAAATGGCTGGGATGCTGCGATGCAATGACCCAATATTACCGTAGGGCAAATGATAAATCAAAGCGATATGTCAAAGTTGCAGCGGTAAAACTCGCTGTATAATTATTGCTGCCGGGAATCAAATCAATGTGACATTAACTTTCGATAAAGACAGATGCCAATCAATCAACTCGACCGACGGCGCGACCACCAGGTGCTCGATCCGTGCCTGCTGGGCCGACCGGTGCATTTGCTGCCGGCCTTTGCTGCGGGGCTGGCCGAGGCGATTGGTGCCGAAATGGCATCGCCTGGGGGGCGCCGCCACTGGGGTGCTTACCGTCTCGAACACCTCGCGTTCGAACGGGCTCCGGAGCAGCAAGGACTGCGCTGGCTTGGGGTCAGCGGACCGTATGGCGTAGCAGCAATTGCCTTTGAACGAAACCTGCTCCTCGGGTTGCTGGAAGGGCGTTATGCAAGCCGGCAACCGACGACTTCTGCTGCGGTGCAGCAAAGCCCGGCGCTGGAGCGCGTCACGGCAACCGAAGAGCGTCTGGGCGTCACATTGGCCCAGCAACTGGCCAGCCAGCTCGATGCCCGAGTCGCCGATGGCCTGGCCCGGCTCGACGGCGCTCCCGCACCCGTCAAGGCGGGCGCTGGCGCCGCGATCGTGCCGGCGGGCGCACCGGGCAAGACCGGCTGGGTGCTGCGCGCCGTGCTGCGCGCCCAATACGGCCGGCGCGATACCGATGAGCCGACCCAGGCTGCGCCGGAAGGGCAGATCTGGATTGGCCTCGACCACGCCCTGATGGCCTGCGTACTGCAGGGCATCAAGGCCGACCGCGGCGCCGTGCGTACGGCGGGCGGGGCGCGCATGCCGGGCGAGCCGTTGGCCACGCGCCTTGAAGTCAAGCTCGACGGCTGCCTGGTGAGCAAGGAGATCACGCTCGCCACGCTGTTCGGGCTGCAGGTCGGCGATGTGATCCCCGTGGCGCTCGGTCGCGCCGATGTCGTGCTGGACAACTCCCGCCTGTTCACCGCCGCGGTGGCCGAGCACAAGGGCAAGCTGTGTTTAACCTCATTTGAAGATGCCGAATAATGGACATGAATCTCAACGAGCAACTGGGTGGTGACGTCATCATTGACGACCTGGACAGCGAAGATGCGTTGCAAGCCGCCGCCGGGCGCACTGGTGCGCGCCAGCTGCCGCAGATGATGCGGCGCATCCCCGTCACGCTGACCCTTGAAGTCGGTTCCGTGCGCATCTCGCTGCAGGAACTGATGGACATCGGGCCATCGTCGGTACTGCCCCTCGATTCGCTAGCCGGCGAGCCGCTGGTCATCAAGGTCAACGGCACCCCGATCGGCCGCGCCGAAGTCGTGGTCGCGGGCGAGCAGTACGGTCTGAAGGTGATCGATCTCGAAGGCCTGAACCTGGACATTCTCGCGCCATGATGTGCTTTACCGGGGGCGTAAGGGCCCGTGCCCCTGCGCTTCTGTCCGCGCTGCTGGTGGGACTCTTGATCGCGGTCCCGGCCGCGGCCCAGAACCAGGACCTGCTGGCCGGCGTGCTGCCCGGCGCCACGTCCACCAGTGCCGGCATGAGCGTCAAGTCGCAGATCCTGGTGCTCATGACGCTGCTCGGGCTGCTGCCCGTGATGGTCATGATGATGACCTGCTTCACGCGCTTCGTGATCGTGCTGTCGCTGCTGCGCCAGGCCCTCGGCCTGCAGCAGGGCCTGCCCACCCGGATCATTACCGGCATCGCCCTGATCCTGACCATCCTCGTGATGCGCCCTGTGGGCGAGCAGGTCTGGACCCAGGCCTTCCTGCCGTACGACCAGGACAAGATCGGCCTCGAGACCGCGCTGCGCATCGCCGAACAACCCGTCTCGCGCTTCATGCTGGCCCAGACCAGCAAGGCGTCGCTGGCGCAGGTCGCCCGCCTGGCCGGTGAATCGACGGCCCAGCCGCCGCAGCAGCACAGCTTCCCCGTCAAGCTGGCCGCGTTCGTGCTGTCCGAACTGAAGACCGCGTTCCAGATCGGTGCGATGCTGTTCATCCCGTTTCTGATCATCGACCTGGTGGTGTCGTCGGTGCTGATGGCGATGGGCATGATGATGCTCTCGCCCCTCGTCATTTCCCTGCCGTTCAAGCTGCTGCTGTTCGTGCTGGTCGATGGCTGGACGCTCACGGTGAGCACACTGGTCGGCAGCATCCATGCGTACTAGTATCAAACCCGGCCTGGCCACGGGAGAATCGCGATGAGTCCCGATATCGCCGTCGACCTCGTGGTCGAGGCCCTGCAGATCGTCATGCTGATGGTGATGGTGCTGGTGATCCCGGGCCTGCTGGTCGGCCTGCTGGTGGCGCTGGTGCAGGCAGCCACCCAGATCAACGAACAGACGCTGAGTTTTTTGCCGCGCCTGCTGGTCACGCTGCTGGCCGTGATCCTGGCGGGGCACTGGTTGACGTCGACGCTGATGGATTACTGCGTTTCGGTGTTCCAGCGCGCGGCAACGCTCGTCGGCTAGGGCAGGGCACGCGCCGATGGAACTGTACGGCTTCCTGATGCCGCTGATCGGCGCCCTGTGGTGGCCGTTCTGCCGCATCATGGCGATGATGATCACCGCGCCCGTGCTGGGCGATGGCACGATCCCCATCCCGGTGCGCGCGCTGCTGGCCGTGGTGCTGTCGTTTCTGATGCTGCCGCTGACGAGCAAGGGTGCGATGCCCGACGCGTTTTCGCTGGCCGGCGTGCTGGCGATGTTCGAGCAGGCCGTGATCGGCGCCGTCATCGGCCTGGCGCTGCAGTTCGCGATGGCAGCGATCAGCATGCTGGGTTTTCTGGCCTCGAGCCAGATCGGCTTTTCGATGGCGACCATGAACGACCCGGTCAATGGCCAGGCGTCGGATGTGATTTCCAGCCTGATGGCGCTGGTGGCGATGCTGGTGTTCTTCGCCATCGACGCGCACCTGGTGCTGGTGGCCGTGCTGGGCCAGAGTTTCCTGGCGTGGCCGGTGGGCGGCGGGCTGCAGCCGATGCTGCTCGAAGCCGTGGCGCTGAACCTGAGCTGGGTATTTGCCGCCGCGATCCTGCTGGCGCTGCCGCTCGTGTTTTCCACGGTGGTGGTGCAGATCGGCTTTGGTTTTCTGAACCGCGTCGCGCCCAGCCTCAACCTGTTTTCACTGGGCTTTTCGCTGGTGACGATTTTTGGCTTGCTGATGCTGATCCAGCTGGTGCGCTTCATCCCGGAGCACTACATCGCGATGACCAACCAGGTGCTGGAAATGCTGACCGAACAAATGAGGCTGGCCCATGGCCGATAGCAGCAGCGGCGACAAGACCGAAAAACCCTCGGCGCAAAAGCTCAAGAAAGCGCGCGACGAGGGGCAGGTAGCGCGTTCGCGCGACCTGGCAACGGCGGTTGGCATCCTGATCAGCCTGAAGGTCTTCATGCTGATGCTGCCGGGTTACCTGGACGACATGCGCCACCTGTTTCGGCTCGTGTTCGTGCCGCTGGGCGAGGCGGGCGACCTGGAAAACGCGATGTCGACCGTGTTTTCGTCCGCGCTGCTGCTGCTCGTGCACATGGTGCTGCCTTTGCTGGCCGTGCCACTGGCCATCATCATCGCCGGCGCGATCCCGGGCGGCATCGTCGCCAGTGGCAAGAACCTGGCGCCGAAGTTCAGCCGCCTCAATCCGCTGACCAACCTGGGCAACCTGTTCAAGCAGAAGCACTGGGTGGGCTTTTTGACGTCGGCGGCCAAGGCGATCGTGCTGGGCATCGTGCTGTGGCATGTCTCGAACGGCAGCATCAAGGGCTATATCGAGTTGCAGCGCATGCCCCTGGACGTTGCCATCGGCGCCGGCGGCACGCTGGTGTTCGACGCGCTGATGGCGCTGGTGGCGGTGTTCATCCTGTTCGCGCTGATCGACGTGCCGGTGCAGAGTTTTCTCTTCATGCGCAACCAGCGCATGAGCAAGCAGGACATCAAGGAAGAGCACAAGAGCAGCGAAGGCCGCCCGGAAATCAAGCAGCGCATCCGCCAGCTGCAACACCAGCTGGCCCAGCGCAGCGTGCGCAAGTCGGTGCCGACGGCCGACGTCGTGATCGTCAATCCCGAGCATTATGCGGTGGCGCTCAAGTACGACGTCGACCGCGCCGAGGCGCCGTTCGTGGTGGCCAAGGGCGTCGACGAGATGGCGCTGTTCATCCGCCGCATCGCCATCGAAAACCGGCTAGAGGTAGTGGAACTGCCGCCGCTGGCGCGCGCCATCTATCACACGAGCCAGGTGCAGCAGCAGATTCCCGCGCCGCTCTACCAGGCCGTGTCGCAAGTGCTGAATTATGTTTTACAACTGAATGCGTTCCGTGCAGGCAGGCGCCAGGCGCCGCCCCGGTTCCCCAACGAGGTGGTCGTACCACCGCACCTGAGTGAGGCTCCAGCATGACCGTGACAAATACCTTCAACGCCTTCGTGGGAGAGCTGCGCCGCCACAAGTTCGCCGCGCCCGTGTTCCTGATCGCGCTCTTGGGCATGATCATTCTGCCGCTGCCGCCGATCCTGCTCGACGTGCTGTTCACGTTCAACATCGTGCTGTCGCTGATCGTGATCCTGGTGGCCGTGACGGCCAAGCGCCCGCTCGACTTCTCGGTGTTCCCGACCGTGATCCTGGGCACCACGCTGATGCGCCTGGCACTGAACGTGGCCTCGACCCGCGTCGTCCTGCTGCACGGCCACGAAGGCACGCATGCAGCCGGCCAGGTCATCGAATCATTCGGCAACGTCGTCATCGGCGGCAATTTCGTCGTCGGCCTGGTGGTGTTCGTGATCCTGATGATCATCAACTTCATCGTCGTGACCAAGGGCGCCGAGCGCATCTCGGAAGTCTCGGCGCGCTTCACGCTCGATGCGCTGCCGGGCAAGCAGATGGCGATCGACGCCGACCTGAATGCCGGCCTGGTCAACCAGGAGCAGGCGACCACGCGGCGCAAGGACGTCGCGGCCGAAGCCGACTTTTACGGCGCGATGGACGGCGCCTCCAAATTCGTGCGCGGCGATGCCATCGCCTCGATCCTGATCCTGATCATCAACCTGATCGGCGGCGTCGCCATTGGCGCGCTGATGCACGACCTGCCGCTGGGCGACGCGTTCCGCGTGTACGCGCTGCTCACGATCGGCGACGGCCTGGTGGGCCAGATCCCGGCGCTGCTGCTGTCGGCGGCCGCCGCCATCCTGGTCACGCGCATCGGCGAGTCGGGCGACCTCGAAGACCAGGTCAGCCAGCAATTGCTGGCCCGGCCGGGCGTGCTGTACTCGGCCGCCGGCGTGATGATGATCCTGGCGATCGTGCCGGGCATGCCGTGGTGGTTCTTCACGGTGGCGGCAGGCGTGCTGGCCTGGGTCGGCTGGACGATGGCCAAACGCATCGGCGCGCCGGACGTGGCGGGCGTGGCAAAGATCGAAGCGGCGCTGCGCGACGACCGCGTGCCCGAACTCGATTGGCAGGCGCTGCCGGTCGTGCAGGCGGTCACGGTGGCGGTGGGCTACAAGCTGGTGGGCATGATCGACCGCGCCCAGGCCGAGCCGCTGGCCAAGCGCATCAAGGGCGTGCGCCAGAGCCTGTCGGAGCAGATGGGCATGCTGCTGCCGGCGATCTCGGTGCGTGACGACCTGGCGCTGCGTCCGACGCAGTATGCGATCAGCCTGTCGGGCACCGTGGTGGCCGAGGCCGAAGTCATGCCCGACCATCTGCTGGCGATCCCGTCGCCGAACGTGTACGGCGAACTCGATGGCATCCCCGGCATCGAGCCGGCGTACGGGATGGCGATCACGTGGATCCTGCCCGAGCAGAAAGCCCACGCGCTGGGGCTGGGCTACCAGGTGGTCGAAGTGCCAAGCGCGATCGCGACGCACGTGTCGAAAGTGGTGCGCGAATACCTGCACGAACTGTTCCGCCACGAAGACGTGCCGGCGATCCTGGAACGCCTGACGGCGCTGTCGCCCAAGCTGGCCGCGGCGCTCGACAAGGCGCTCACGCACACCCAGCTGCTGCGCGTGTTCCGCGTGCTGCTGACCGAAGGCGTCTCGTTGAAGGACATCGTGGTGATCGCCACCACGCTGCTCGACAGCTCGGAGACGACCAAGGACCCGATCCTGCTGGCGGCCGAAGTGCGCTGCGCGCTGCGGCGCCAGATCGTCTCGACGCTGTTTGGCAAGAAGAAGGACATGCCGGCCTTTAACCTGTCGGCCGAACTGGAAAACATGCTGCTTGGCTCGCTGAACCAGGCGCGCCAGAATGGCGGCGGCAAGGTTGCGCTGGACAACTACCCGATCGACCCGCAACTGCTGGCGCAACTGCAGATCAATATGCCGGTCGCACGCGAGCAGATGAAGGGCCAGCACACGCCCCCGCTCTTGCTGGTGCTGCCGCAGGTGCGGCCGCTGCTGGCCCGCTATGCGCGGCTGTTTGCGCCGGGCCTGCACGTGCTGTCGTACAACGAGATCCCCGAAAACCGCGACGTGTCGATCGTTGGTACGGTGGGCTGATCAGCCTTTCGCCACGAGGCGCCGCGTGATCACCGGGCCGTCCGGGCCCAGGTGAAACGCCAGCTTGCGCTCGCGCAGCGCGGCGTCGCCCGCGGTGGCGCGGTCGAAGCGGCGCAGGTGCTCGGTCCAGGACGGATCGATGATCTGCTCGGTGAATAATCCCGGATCGCTGACGTCGCGCAGCAAGGTCCAGCTCAGCGCACCCTGGCGCAGGCGCGCGCGCCGGCTTAGTTCCATCAGCGCCATGAACGCTTCGGTGCGCTCCGGGTCGATCCGGTATTCCACCGTCAGCACGAGGCGTCCGCCATCCTGCAGCGGCGAGAGCGACGGCGCCAGCGCCTTGAGCGCCGACGATGGCGTCATGTCTTCGAGCAGTTCGCGGTCCTGGATCAGGCGCAGCACGAGCGCCATGACGACGACGCTGCTGCCCGCCGCATACAACAGGCTGTGCTGCACGCTGTCGAGCGTCGCCACCTGGCCCCAGGCCGCGGCGCCCGTTGCACTCGCGCCCATCAGGGCCATCTGGTAGATCGACATCCCGCGCGCGCGCACCCAGTCGGGCAGGGCCATTTGCATCGACACGCTCAGCGAATTGGCCGACACGATGAAGGCCATCCCCGACAGCCACATTGCGCTAGAAGTCAGCACCACGTTCGTGCTGACGGCCGCCACCGCGATCATTGCCGCCGACAGTATGGTGCTGGCCATGACAAGCGTGTCGCGGCTGAACGCCTGGCGCATGCGCGGCAGGAAGAACACGGCGCTGATCGCGCCGCCGCCCATGCAGGCCAGCAGCAGCGTGAATACCCCGGCGCCGCCGCCACCCTGTGCGCGCGCGACCAGCGGCAGCAGCGCCATCAGCGCGGTGGAGTGGAAGAACGACGCCGCCACCCGCGCCAGCACGGCCTTCACGCGGTTGGAGTGGCGCGCAAACTGCAGGCCGACGCGCATTGCGCCGCCGATCCGCTCGCGTCCCAGCGGACTTGGCACGTGCGTGCGACGCCAGCGCATAATCACGAAGCCCGAGATCACCGACAGCACCGCATTGAGCACGAACACATACGCGCTGCCCAGGCTGGCGATGATGGCGCCGGCCGCCAGCGGCCCGGCGATGCGCGACGCGTTCATCGCCACGCCATTCAAGGCCAGCGCCGCCGGCAGCTGCGCGCGCGGCACCAGTTCGGGCACGATCGCCGAGAACACGGGCCAGCGCATGGCCAGGCCAATGCCGTTGGCAAACGTCAGCGCCAGCAGCACCGGTGGCGTGATGGCGTCAGCGAGGATCACCGCGCACAGGATCGTGGCCACGACGGCGACCCAGAACTGCGTAATGATGAAATAGCGCCGCCGGTCGAGGATGTCGGCCAGCGCGCCGCTCGGCAAGCCGAGCAGGAACACGGGCAGCATCGATGCGGTCTGCACCAGCGCGACCCAGATCGGCGCGGTGGTCAGCGACGTCATCATCCAGGCAGCGGCCACGTCGTTCATCCACATGCAGGTGTTGGCGATCAGCCAGGTCAGCCACAGCATGCGAAACACGGGGGCGCGCATCGGCCCGAACGCCGACGGCGGCGGCGCGGCGTCGTTGGCCGAGGGCGCCGGGGCGGGGGTCTGGGAAATGGTCATGCCGGTGAACTCACCGGCAGCGGCGCGGCTGGCCGCGTGCATCTGCAGCGTGTCATTGAAAGGGCGAATGCGTGAAGACAAGCGCCATTGTAGTCGCCGCAGCGCCGGGGGCGGCGCGCAGCTCAGCCTGTTGGATCAGCCTGAGCTGCGCGCCCGCTGCGCTGGCAGCAGCAGCGCCAGTTCGGCTACGGCGCGAAACACGGCCGGTGTCAGCGCCTGCGCCGCCTCTTCGGCATTGGCGATCATCGCGTGACTGCGCCCGGGGGGCAGGGCGTCGCGAAAGCCCCAGCGCAGCACGGTCAGGCCGGCGCGCTTTAACACGGTCTCGAGTTCGGGCTGCAGCCAGCGCAGGCGCGTGAGCGCGCTCGCGTCGGGCGCGCAGACCTCGATCACCAGGCCCTGCGGCGTCGGTTCGACCTGGATCACGACGGCGCTGCCGTCGGCCAGTTCGAGTTCGAGGCGCAGCGCGGCGCGCGCACGGCGGCGGCGACCGGGAGGCTTGTCGGCCTCGTCGGCCAGCACGGCCAGATGCTGCGGCTTGTCGCCGGCGCCATGGACCGTGAAGCGCCAGGCATCCTGGTGCGTTGCGAGCAGCTGGGGCTGGTGTACGACCTGGCCCTGTTGTCCGGCAGCGAGCATGGCCGGCGACAAATGTCCGCCCATATCGGCCAGCGCGCGGCTGGTCAACTGGCTGCCATGATTACGCACCTGGCTGCGCCAGGCGCGGGCCAGGCCGGCGCCGTCCTGCTGCTGATAGGCCAGCTGGCGCGCCATCAGCACCTGGTCCGGCCGCATGGCGGCGCCATCGCCGTCGGTGGCCGGGCCCTGTTGGCCCGTGGCCTGGGTCTCCGGCGCCAGTGGGGCCGAGAACGGCAGCGGCAGCGCATCGGCGCCACCGGCCAGGACGGCGGCTGGGGCCACCACGGCGCCGACCTGCAATGGCACGAGGGTTGGCGGGGGCAGCGCGGCAATGGGGAACATCTGGGCCATCAGAATGCCTGTCAAGAATAAAAAAAGGCCAACCGTGTGGCTGGCCTTGGATGTCTAACCCGGGGTGAGGCCCGGGCTTGCGGCCATTATTGCAGCAGGGACATGACCATCGACGACAGGCTGTTCGACTGCTTGAGCATCGCGGTACCGGCTTGCAGCAGCATCTGGTTCGACGTCATGTTGGCGCTTTCGGTGGCGAAGTCGACGTCCATGATGCGACCGGCAGCAGCCTGGGTGTTGCTGCTGACGTTTGCCAGGTTGGTGTTGGCGTGTTCCAGACGGTTGGCGGTTGCACCCAGCGACGAGCGGACTGCGCCCAGCGAGTCGATCGCGGCTTGCAGCTCGTCCACGGTGGTGTTGGCCGAGCCTGCAGCGGTCAGTTCAGTACCGGTGGCCGAGCTTGCGCCGCCGAACGAGTTGTAACGGGTGCTGACGGCGCCCAGTGCATTTTGCATTGCGGTCATTTCACCGCCCAGGTTCAGTTCCATCGTTTCGCTGCTCGAAGCACCGATCTGGAAGCTCAGCTTGTCGGAGAACTTGCCTGCCACGCCAGTGGTGTTCGACGTACTGGCAGCCGCGTGGTACGCGTCGGCAGCGGTCGAAGCGGCGGTGGCGTTTGCCAGCGCTTCCTTGGCCAGATCGAGTGCCTTGGTGGTGGTGATCAGGGTACCTGCAGTGGCGGCGGTTGGAGTTGCCGTCCAGGCGGTCAACGCATCATCGTAATCCTTCTGCTTGCCGAAGGTGGCGTCGCCGACATCAGCGGTTGCCGCGGCCAGCGTGCCAAATTTCGTGTTCTTGTCCGTCAGCGCGCCGAGGACATCAGCGGCGCTGGCTTTGCTGTTGAGCAGCTTCGCGCCACCGAACGAGGTGTTGCCCACGATGTTGGTCAGTTCGCTGGCCAGTGCGTCGTATTCCGACTGCATGGCGGTCTTGTCAGCTGCGTTCGACGATGCATCGGCTGCCTGGGTGGCCAGATCCTTCATGCGCACCAGGATGTTGCTTGCTTCGCCCAGCGCGCCTTCGGCGGTCTGCATCATCGACGTGGCGTTCTGCGTGTTGCGCATGGCGACGGCCATGCCGCTGCTCTGTGCTTTCAGGCGGGTTGCGATCTGCAGGCCGGCAGCATCGTCCATGGCCGAGTTGATGCGGTAGCCGGTCGACAGGCGGGTCATCGAGGTCGACAACGAACCCTGGTTACGGGAAATCGCGTTTTGTGCGGACAGGGCGGCGTTGTTGGTATGAAGGCTCAGCATGTTGAACTCCTGAATTAGGTAGGGGGAGAATTCGGTAATTTCGAGCGCTTCGTTCGCTCTCATGAGTACAGGGCGACAAATTGCCGCACGGCATTAAATTTATTTTGAAATTTCTTTTTGGGCGATGGCTCTGAGTCAGATGAGAATGATGATGATAACGATTCTCATTACTGGTAGAATGCGGTTTTTCCAAGTATTTCCCTGCCAACATGAATCCACTGCGCCACGCTTCGCCATTCGCCACAGCCCCCCATAAACACACGCTGCTTGCGCGCCTTGTCAGGAGCGCATTGGGCGGCGCCGTTGCGTCGGCACCGATCCTGTTGCTGCCGCTGGCAGCCAGTGCCCAGGACATGGGGCCAGCCGCGGTCGAGCAGGTCGTCATCACCGGCGCCAAGGTGCAAGCCGATCCTGCCTATGCGGGCGGCCAGATCGGGCGCAGCGGCGGACTGGGTATCCTGGGCGAGGCGGACATCATGAAGACGCCGTTCTCTACAACCAACTATACGTCGCAGATCCTCGAAGACCAGCAGGTGCGCACGCTGGCCGACGTCGTCGTCAATGAAGCGTCGGTGCGTGTGATGACGTCGACCGGCGGATTCAGCGAAGACTTCCAGATCCGCGGCTTCAATGTCACCAGCGGCGACGTCGGCCTGAATGGCCTGTACGGCCTGTCGTCGTCGAACCGCATGCCGGCCGCCATCATGGAGCGCGTTGAGGTGCTCAAGGGCCCGGGCACGCTGATGTACGGCATCAGCCCGAACGGCAGCGTCGGCGGCAACATCAATATCGTGACCAAGCGCGCCGGCGACCAGCCACTGACGCGCGTGACGGCCACCTATGAAAGCCAGGCGCTGTTTGGCACCCATGTCGACGTCGGCCGCCGCTTTGGCGACAACGGCGCCTGGGGCGTGCGCGTCAATGGCGTGATCCGCGGCGGCGACACCAATATCGACGACGGCGAGCAGGACTTCGGGCTGGCCGCGATCGCGCTCGATTACCGCTCGCCGAAACTGCGCTGGACCCTGGACAGCTATGGCCAGCAAGAAAAGACCGACAACTTCCGCGCGCAGAACAGCTTCCGGCCCGACATCGCGTCGATCCCGGCACCACCGTCGGGCCACCGCGCCGTGTACCGCGGCGCCGACCTCGAGTTCCGCGATGCGACAATCGCCTCGCGCCTTGAATACGACGTGTCGAAAGAATTGATGGTCTATGCGACGGCCGGCTACCATTACGGCGCCAGCGAGCAGGACTTCCCGACGGCGCGCGCACTGAACGCGGTCGACGCCGCCGGCAACTTCCGCCTGACCAACGCCTGGTACGACGCCTATGGACGCAGCAAGACCGGCGAAGTCGGCGCCCGCCTGAGCCTGGACACGGCCGGCATCAAGCATTTCATCACCGCCTCGGTCTCGCGCCTGGATAGCGAAGCGGGCAGCTTCTACCTGTCGGCCGCGCCAAGCTCGTCGCAGCTGTCGAACATCTACAACCCGGTCGCGATCATGCCGATGATGGGCGAGCGCCTGGCGCCGACCAAGACGTCGGAAACCGAGCTGTCGAGCTTCTCGCTGACCGACACACTGACATTCCTGGACGGTCGCGTCCTGTTCACCGGCGGCTTGCGCAAGCAGAAGGTATCGCTCGACAACCTGGCGCCAAGCGGCGCGGTGACAACGTCGTACAGCGAAAGCGCCGTCTCGCCGCTGGCTGGCCTGGTTGTCATGCCGATGGAGAACGTGTCGCTGTACGCCAACTTCACGTCAGGCCTGAGCCGTGGCAGCACCGCCCCGGCAACGGCCGCGAACGCGGGTGAAGTGTTCGCTCCGTTCAAGTCCAAGCAATATGAAGTGGGCACGAAAGTCGATACCGGCCGCGTACTGCTCGGCGCCGCCGTGTTCCAGATCGACCGTCCGAACGCCATCACCGATCCGCTGACGACGGTCTACAGCCTGGACGGCACGCAGCGCAACCGCGGCCTGGAACTGTCGGCGGTCGGCGAAGCCGCACCGGGTCTGCGCCTGATGACGAGCGCCACGTTCTATAACGCCAAGCAGCAGCGCACCGCCGGCGGCATCAACGAAGGCAAGAAAGCCACGGGCGTGCCGAAGAACGCGTTCAACGCCGGCGTTGACTGGGACTTGCCATGGATTAGCGGCCTGAGCCTCAACGCCCGCGCGATCCATACGGCCGAGCTGGCACAGAATGTCACCAATACCGTGTATATCTCGTCGTGGACGCGCTTCGATCTCGGCGCCCGTTATCGTACCGAACTGATGGGCAAGCCGGTCGTGCTGCGCGCCAGTGTCGAGAACGCCGCGAACAAACGCTATTGGCTGTCGAGCAGCACGCTGGCGACCGTTGGCACGGCTGCGGCGCCGCGCACGGTGCTGCTGTCGGCGCAGGTCGACTTCTAAGTCATACTGCGATGTCGTCCGGGACCTGCCTGCATGGGAATGCGAGCAGGTCCCGTGCTTTTTGACGGCGCTGGTGCGAGTCAAAAGATTCGGAACAAAATTTGTTTCAAGCGTTGTTTTGCGGTAACTGAATCGCGTGTATTCTGTTGCTCTAGGGTATAGTTCCTCTCATATTCTGCGAACATGTGATGAAACTTATAACCTTTGAAATCAGTGATCGTTCCCTTGCGATCACCACAGTGAAAAAAGCTGAAGAGCAATGGGACTGTGTGATATCGGCGTCCAGCCACGCCGGTGATGGCGCGATGTCAGCCATCGTCCAGCAACAGATCAAGTTCGACGGCGCTTATTGCGCTGATATGGTGCTGGAGAAGGCGGTGGATTTTAGTGGGGCGTTCCTGCAACTGATGATGTAGGGCTGTTGGCGCCGATTTGTACCTGTTCCTTGGGTAGCTGGATGCGATAGAATGCACGGTTCGATTGTCGCCGTACTTCACTCGGCAGACGAACTTCTTCTTTCTTCCTGATCGAGGCCATCCCCACTCCTCTGCAACGAGCGTCGAGCAGGGCGGGGCGGGCGCATACAAGCATACATCGCAATGACAGCAACTAACTATGGCGGGCGGCGTCTGAGTGTCGCCCCGATGATGGACTGGACCGACCGCCACTGCCGCGTCTTCCACCGGCAGATCACCCGCCACACCTGGCTCTACACCGAGATGGTCAACACCGGCGCGCTGGTCTATGGCGACGCCGAGCGTCATTTGCGCTTCGACGACATCGAGCATCCCATCGCGCTGCAACTGGGCGGCAGCGACCCGGGTGATCTGGCCAAGAGCGCGAAGCTTGGCGAGCAGTGGGGCTACGACGAGATCAACCTGAACTGCGGCTGTCCCTCCGAGCGCGTGCAGAAGGGCTCGTTTGGCGCCTGCCTGATGAACGAGCCGCAACTGGTGGCCGACTGCGTCAAGGCAATGCGCGACGCCGTCTCGATCGACGTCACCGTCAAGCACCGCATCGGCATCGATCACAATGAAGAATACGGCTTCGTGCGCGACTTCATCGGCACGGTCGCCGATGCCGGCTGCAAGACGTTCATCGTGCACGCCCGCAACGCGATCCTGAAAGGCCTGTCGCCGAAGGAAAATCGCGAGATCCCGCCACTGCGCTACGCCGTGGCCTACGAACTCAAGCGCGAGTTTCCCGACCTGGAAATTATCATCAACGGCGGCATCAAGAGCGACGACGAGATCGCGCTGCACCTGCAGCACGTCGACGGCGTCATGCTCGGGCGCGAGGCCTATCACAACCCGTGGACGATGGCGGACTGGGACGCCCGTTTCTATGATGCCCCCGGCGCACCGCGCACACGGATCGACGTGCTCGAGGCGATGATCCCCTACATCGAAGCGCAACTGCGCCAGTACGGCCCGCTGGGCTTGAAACTGAACAGCATCACGCGCCACATGCTGGGCCTGATGCAGGGTTTGCCGGGCGCACGCGCCTTCCGCCAGACGCTGTCAGACTCGAAGCAGCTGGCACTGGGCGATGCACGCCTGTTGCTGGCCGCAGCTGCCCGGATGCCGGCAACCGCATAAGCACACACCGCTGACAAAAAGCGTGCCTCGGCACGCTTTTTTTTCGTCTGTCGACAAAGCGAGACATTTCCGTAACGAAACTATCTTGTGACTTCAAATTTGCTTGCCGAAGGGCAACCTCAGTTACATAATGTTTCCCTGTTCCATTTCTTGAACACCATCAACTCTGTTGTTTCGGTGAAACAATTCATTCGAGAAAGAGATTTTCTCTCAGGTTGGAGAAATCTTGATTTATCCTTTAGGAAATAGCTGAAAACTATAAGAAACATAGATTTCACTTGCGCATCGTACGGCGTATCGCGGGACGCGATCTCTACCGGACGAGTTTCGATCAATAAGTTACAGGGAAAACACGAATGAATTTGAACAACATGAAGGTCGGCACCCGTCTGGCCCTCGGTTTCGCACTGGTTCTGGTACTGCTGGTCGCAGTCGCGGTAGTCGGCATCCTGCGCATGGCGCAGATCCAGGATCGCCTTGATCACGTGGTGAGCGTCAGCAATGTATCGACCGGGCTCGTGGTCGAGATGCGCAACAACGTCAGCGATCGCCTCGCTTCGCTGCGCGTGCTGACCCTGATGACCGACCCGGCCGACATGGAACCGGAAATCGTCAAATTCAAGGAACAAACCGCCAAGTACGATGCGGCCCAGGCCAAGCTGGCTGCGTTGTTTGCAACCTATGCCAACGGCCAGGAAAAGACACTGCTGAACCAGATCAAGGAACACGAAGCGACCGCGATGCCTGCCATCGCCCGTGCGACCGAACTGTATCTGGCCGCAAATGCAATGGACGCCACCCGCGTGATGATCCGTGAAGTGCGTCCGGTGCAGCGCAAGTGGACCGACGCCCTGAACGCGCTGTCGGCCCTGGAAGACAAACAGAATGCCCAGAGCAAGGCCGATGCCGAAACGGCATTCGCCAATGCCCGTAACTTCATGCTGGTCCTGCTGGTGCTGGCGGTCGTCATCGGTATCGCTGCTGCCGTGGTCATTACCCGCAGCCTGCTCAAGCAGCTCGGCGGCGAGCCGGCCTATACGGCGAAGATTGCCGGCAGCATCGCCCATGGCGACCTGTCGATCGCCATCGACACGAAGGCGTCGGACCGCGGCAGCCTGCTGGTCGAAATGAAAGAAATGCGCAACAGCCTGGTCGGTATCGTCGAGCAAGTGCGTCGCGGTACGGAAACCATCGGCACCGCCTCGCGTGAAATCGCCGCCGGCAATATCGATCTGTCGTCGCGTACCGAACTGCAGGCAAGCTCGCTGGAAAAGACCGCCTCGGCGATGGAAGAGCTGACCGCGACCGTGAAACAGAATGCCGACAGTGCCCGCGAAGCCAATGCGCTGGCGGCAACTGCGTCGGACGTGGCCCGCAAGGGCGGCGATGTGGTCTCGCAAGTGGTCGGCACGATGGGCGAGATCAATACGTCGGCCAACAAGATCTCGGACATCATCGGCGTCATCGATGGCATCGCGTTCCAGACCAACATCCTGGCGCTGAACGCGGCAGTCGAAGCGGCACGTGCCGGTGAACAGGGCCGTGGCTTTGCGGTCGTGGCATCCGAAGTGCGCAATCTGGCCCAACGTTCGGCCGCGGCAGCAAAAGAAATCAAGACGCTGATCGGCGACTCGGTCGAAAAGGTCGAGCGCGGCAGCAAGCTGGTCGGCCAGGCCGGCGTGACGATGGACGAAGTGGTCTCGAGCGTCAAGCGCGTGACCGACATCATGAGTGAAATCGCCAACGCCAGCGCCGAGCAGAGCGCCGGCATCGCCCAGGTCAACACGTCGATCATCGAGATGGACAGCATGACGCAACAAAACGCTGCGCTGGTGGAACAAGCCGCCGCAGCCGCACAGAGTCTGCAGGACCAGGCAGGCGAGCTGGCCCGCGTGGTCAGCATCTTCAAGCTGGAAGAGGGCGAAGAGCACCACGTTCCAGCCCAGGCTCAGGCCAAGGCCCCGGCAACAGCACCGGCCGTGACCACCACTGCGGTGGTGGCGCGTCCGGTCGTCAAGCGCCCGGCGCCACCGGCACTGAAGAAGCCGGCTGCAGCATCGGCTGCACCGAAAAAAGCGGACGAGGCAGTTGCAGCGCCGAAGCCGAAGAAAGCCGCCGTCAGCGCCACCGCCAGCGCCGACGAGTGGGAAGAGTTCTGATTTTTTAAGTAGTCGACCAGCGCCGGCCCGCCGTGCGGCGCATACCAAGACCATTGCCGTTCAATTCAAAAACCTTAAGTGGGGAAACCATGAAAAACCTGTCCGCCAAACTGTTCGTTGCACTGACCCTGACCGCCGCTGCCGGCGCGAGCTTCGCCGCTGAGACCTCGGCCCAGTTCGATCCAAAGAAATGCAGCATCGAGTACCCGAAGGCGTCGCTGATGAATGAAGAGCAGGGCACGACCACTGCGTCGTTCCTGGTCACCGCGGACGGCACCGTGACCGAATCGAAGATCGACAAGTCGAGCGGCTTCAAGAACCTGGACCGCGCGCTGGTCAAGGGCCTGACCTCGTGCAAGTTCAAGCCGGGCACCAAGGACGGTGCACCAGCACAGACCTGGACCAAGATCGACTACGCCTTCAAGCTGGACTGATCCACTCACCCTGTACGCTCTCTTTCACGCAGCCGGCGCCATGTGCCGGCTGCGTCGTTGTATCCCTCCGCAGCACCGCCTCCCGCGTCATTTCCGCTCCGCACTAAACAATCTTGGTTGTTACAAGATTGTTGCCATATGTTACTGCTGTAATCACTTGGTTCAATCCTGCTTTTTAGCGGATGCGCCCGGTATATTGAAGTCATACAAACAGCAACCGAAACGGAGCACACCATGAAAACTTTCCTCTCTACCGCCGCCGCTGCTGCTGCCGCGCTCCTGATCGGCACCTCGGCTTTCGCACCGGTGCAAGCCCAGCCGCATCATCAGCGCGCCGACGTCATCATCATCAAGAAGGCGCCGCCAGCGCTGCGCCGCGAAGCCGTGCCGAACGCGCGCCGTGGTTTTGACTGGGTGCCGGGTTACTGGAACTGGAACGGTCGTCGCCACGACTGGGTGGGCGGCCATTGGGAAAAAGTCCGTCCTGGCTATGCCTATCAGCGCGCAGAATGGCGTCAGGACCGCAATGGCTGGCACCTCGATCGTGGCGGCTGGCGTCAGGAAGTGCGCGGCCGTGACAACGGTCCACGCGGCGACCGCGATCGCGACGGCGTCCCGAATCGCCACGACAACCGCCCGAACAACCCTAACCGCTATTAATGACGCAGGCAGCGGCAGCACACCGCAAGATTCAAGCGGCTGTGCCGTCGCCGCCGCAGACCTGGTTACGGCCTGACAGTTTGGCCTGGTAGAGCAGGGCGTCGGCACGTTCCACCAGGCTACTGGCGGCGATGGCCACGCCTTCTCCGGTCGTGCTGGCCACCGTCGATGTGTACACGCCGGCGCTGATCGTCACGATGCCGACATCATTACCCGCATGCGCGATCTGCAGTGCCATCACGGCGCAGCGAATGCGTTCGGCAACCATCCTGGCACCAGCCGGATCGGTATCCGGCAGCAATGCCACGAATTCTTCACCACCATAGCGCGCCGCCAGATCGGCCGGGCGCACCAGGCTGTCCCGCAGCGCCGCCGCAACCTGGCGCAGGCAGGCGTCGCCCGCCACGTGGCCGTAGGTATCATTGAAGCGCTTGAAGTAGTCGACGTCGATCAGCACAATCGACAGCGGCAGTCCGCTACGCGCCGCACGTGCATTTTCCAGGGTCATCGCCGCTTCGAAACGGCGCCGGTTGGCGATGCCGGTCAGGCCATCGTGGTCGGCCAGTACGGTCAATGCCCGGTTATGTTCCTGCAGTTGCTCGCGGGCGCCCACCAGTTCGTTCTGCAGGTGGTCGCGAATCATGATCTGGCGCACCAACCGCCAGCCAAAGCCCAGCAGCAGCAAGATCGCGACAAACGTGATCGTGGCCTGTGTCAGCATCGACTGCAACCATTTCGCGAGGATTTCCTCCTTCGATTGCGCGGTCGCGACAATCAACGGATAGGTGTCGAGGTGGCGGTAACTGTAGAGCCGCTCGATGCCGTCGATCTTCGAGCGCCGCATGCCGGAGCCAACCGGCCCCTGGCTCAGGTACATCTGCTGGATCGGGCCGTTGCTCACATCGGTGCCGATCAGCGACTCGCTGTGCGGCAGGCGGTAGACCATCGTGCCATCGTCGAGCGTGAGCATGACCACGCCGGCGCGGCCGACGTCGAAGCTTTCGTACAGCGTCGAAAAATACGCGATGCGGATGGTGCCGAGCGCCACACCGGCAAAGCTGCCATCGGGATGATCCAGCCGGCGCGACACGGGCAGCACCCAGTCGCCGGTCGACCGGCTGCGCACCGGTTTGCCGACGTGCACGCCGCGATCCCGGTGTTTCAGGTGATATTGAAAGTATTCGCGATCGGTATTGTTGTAGGCGAGCGTACGGTCTTGCGACGTCATCAGCCAGCGGCCGTCGGCGCCAAACACGAACAGCGCATGCAACTCCTCGACCTGCGCGGCCATATTCTTCAGATGCAGCTGCAACCGGGCACGTTCAGCGCCGCGGTCGGCCCCATCGGTTTCCACGCGTTCAACCACACCGGCGAGCACGGTATCGACGACGCGCACAGCGCTCTCGCCCTGCGCCGCGAGCGCATGCGACATATTGGCCGTGGCCACGGCCACTTCGGCCAGACGCTCCTGGCGCGCGCGCCAGCTATCCGAGATCTGGATCGCCAGCAATAGCAGGCACAGCGCAACGACGAACAGCACGGCATTGCGCACGGCGGGGCGCTTTTCAGCGGTCAGGCGGGAGATTTCGGGAACGGCACTGGTGTCTGGCATCGTGGGATGGCGAGCCGCTACGAACGCCCAGGGTCGTCAGCTGCAGGGACGCTGATTACTTGTAGAAAACCGACGAATTGTCGCACAGCGCCGCCGCTGCGCCCGAATTGTCGCTGCTTCGTTACAACTGGCGGGCAGCTCAGGCGACGCGCAATCCCAGCTCGCTGATCAGTTCGGCTGCCTGACGCGGCGTGATCCAGGCGCCCTGGAACAGCTTGACGTCGGCCAGCGTCAAGCCCGACAGATCCGCTTCGCGCAGGTCGGCATTGTCGAAGCGCGCCTGTTTCAGGCTGGCGTTGCGCAGGCTCCCGCCTTCGAACACCGTGTCGCGAAAGTCGCAGGCGGCCAGGTCGGCATCGGAAAAATCGAGCCCCTTCAATGTCGATTTGCGAAACGACATGCGGCGCAGGTCGGCGCCAATCAGCAGGCATTCTTCGAAGGTCAAACCCAGGTGCGCTGCTTCTTCGAAATTCGCACCGGTCAGCTTGCAGCCCTTGAAGGTGAGGGAAGCCAGGCGCGCGCGGCGCCAGCTGCTGTTGTTCAGGTCACAGCTCTGGAACTGCGCATCGGTCAGGTCGGCCGCCTCGAAATCGGCTTGACGACCGCGGCAGCGCTGCCACGTGGTCTGCGCCAGTTTGGCGGCGTAAAACGAGGTTTCAGCAATGCTGCAGTTGATGAAGCTGCTGCCACGCAGATCGAGCCGCGACAGATCGGCATCGTCCAGCATGCAATCGATAAACGTAATGCTGCCGCTGGCAAGTGCCGCAGCGATATCGTCACGGCTTGGGGAATCGGTAAATGTATGCATTAATTTGTGTTGAAAATAGCGCGCACGGAAGCGGCGACCGGGTTTCAAGTTCTCGGGTTACGCTCATGGCGGCCAACAGCGTGATGGCGGCAGTTTATCTGAATTTGCCGGTGCTCAATTTGTGCCTGATTTCATCGGAAATTGCACGCAATTCACAGGTGGCGCAGGGTGTTGTGCGCAGAGCGGGAAAGGTACATGCTGAGTTTCCACTTGGACAAAAAAAAGGTAAGATAGTGTCGCTCCCTTTATGTTTTTGATAAGTGCTTATTTCCGGTTAAGCTTATTGAAAACAGTCGAAGGGTAATCGTGTTTGAGAAATTCGGAATACAAGATGGATCATAAGAAAACGGCTGATTGGGAACTCGCTTCCGGCAGCTGGACGGTGGCAGCCAACGATGGCGAGATTCGCCTCAATCGCACGGTGATGGGTAATGCCATCGCCCCCGCATTGGGTTCCGCAGATATTGCCGCCATCATGAACATGCGCCGTGCGCACGGTGCGTCAACGCTGTATCCCCCCGATTTCAATTTCTCGCCCGTCGACGGCGCGCGGCTGGCGCCCAATCCCCCGAGCGGTGCCAGCTGGATCGCGCCAAGCGGCGCATCGGCCATCACCGACGCCGGGATGCCCGAAGCCGTCGGCCTCAAGCGCACGCGTCACAGCGTGCCGGTCGACCGCCTGCGCCGGCATGATGCCGACAGCATGGCCGACATGGAATTGCCGCTGCCGCCGCCAGGCGAGTACGAATTCTTCTCGGGCACGTTCGGCACGGTCGGCGCCGTCCTGTTGGCGCTCGATACGGGCAAGGGCACGCTGTTCGGCTGGCTGCCGGCGTCGCAAAAGTGGCAGCCGCTGCTGGGCATCGGTGCGCGCCTGCTGTCCGAATCCAATTTGCCTGTCCACGCCTGGCGCGCCGAGATGGCCGCTGCATTCAACAGCCGCCTGTATATTCCCACCGAACATGGCCTGGCCATGCTGGTGCCCGATTTCGCGGCGCTGCAGTTCCGGATCGATTACGTCGGCAACGCCCCGGTCGTGGGCGCACCAGTGGCCTTCGATCACCAGGTCTGGGCGCCGATTCGTCATGAAAACGGCGTGGTCCAGTTCGTGTTTGCCGATGCCCATGGCGTGGCCGGTCCGCCACTGCGCGTCGATGGCAGCTGGACTTTGGGCGAGATGGGGGCGCCGTGCGCCTATGGCCGGCTTGCAGTCTGGCCCTGCGCGGAAGGGCAGTTGCGCTTGCAGAAAATGACCGACGGCAGTGTGGCGGCCACGTTCCTGGCCTGGCCGGAAGGCATCACGCCGCATTTCGAATTCGGTAGCGCGCACATAACGCGCTCGGGTTCTCTGTGGCAGTTGTGCTTTGACAGCCGCCTCGACAGTTATGTGTACGTGCGCCTTGGCGTCAACGAGCACGAACAGGTCGCCGCGCTCAATCCACGCATCGGCTCGGGCACCATCAATTACCGCTTCGCCACCAAGCTGAAAACCGATCCATGGGTCGAGCCGGAACACGGCGACGATGGGGCGGCCAACACGGTCGTCGTGCCGCTGCTGGAGCTGGGCGAGCGCAGTGCCGTGCTGGCCCTGCGCATCGACAGCACGGCGGGCCTGGGCACCTTGCTCAATTCGGCTGAACGCATGCGCGCCCAACTGGTCTACGATGATGAGAACAACGACATCGTATTCCACACCATCGCGGTCAGCAAACCATGGGAACTGCGCCTCTTCCTGCACAACGGTTACTTGTGGGCCTACCACCCCGGCATGCAGCGCATCCTCGGCTGGGACGTCCAGCAATGATGCCGCGCGCGTGGTGTGCGGCGCTCGCGAGCGTCGTCCTGGGGCTGTGTGCGGTGCCGGCGCAGGCCATCCAGCAAGCATTTCTGGTGCAGAACTCCGGCTGGATGGAGCCGTTCTACGCCGATCCGCAATCGCAGTTCAAACCGCTGATCGCCGCCGTCGCCAATGCCGCCGCGCGCCCGGGCGACAAGGTCATGGTGCTCGCGTTCAGCCAGTCCAGCGGCAGCAATGTCTCACCGCAATTGCTGGGGCAGGGCGATGGCGCCGCCCAGGTGGCCGGCTGGCTGGCGCCGCTCACGCCTGCGCGCAAGAGCGCCAGCGCACTGGCCGATACGGATTTTCGCGAAGCGGTGACCAAGACGATCGGTGAGACGTTCAAGTCGCGCCCCGGCATCATCTGGATTTTCACCAACAACAAGAACAGCCCCGGCAACGATCCCGCCACGGCGGCGCGCAACCTGGAGTTCTACCGGCTCTTGCATTTGGAACCCTCCATCACGCGCACTGTGGTGTTCCCGCTGCGCATGCCGGTGCAGGGCAAGTTCTTTGCTGCAAAAGGTCTGATGGTCTACGGGCTGGCCTACGGCAAGGAAGCCGGCGACGAGCTGGGCCGCATGGTGGCTGAAGGCCGGCTTGCCAGCATCCTGACGAAACCGCCGGCGCGTCTGAAACCGGTGGACCAGGACGGCGTGCGCATCGTGCCCCAGGCGGTATTGAATACCCCGAACATGACGGCCTCGATGGGCACTGACAAGCGCACCGTCGTGTTCGATGTGGACGCTGACAAACTGGTCCCGCAAGTGCGCCTGAAGGCGTCGTTGCAGAACCTGTTCTATCCCTACCTGATCGCCCAGGCGACGGTCGATGGCCAGCTGCGCACGCGCGCCGGCACGACGCCGTTGACGGTGGCACCGGCAGCGGTGAGCAATCTCGCACCGGGCGCCAGCCAGTCGATCGAGGTGAGCTTCAAGCTGCCGCTCGAAGAAGTGCCGTCGGCCTGGTCGCGCCAGGCGATTGCGGCCATGGGCAAGCAAGTGATCATGCCGATGTCGGTGAGCCTGGGCCTGAGCAATCAGCGGCTGGCGTTGCCGGCATCGTTCAAGACCGAGATGCAGGAATTGTTCCCGGGCGATCCGCTGTCGGACATGTTCGTGCCGCCCGACAGCGTGAAATCGTCCACCGCGCAGGTGCCGCTGATCGTACGCGTGCAATATCCATTGGCCCCCGTGCTCGTGATCGTCGGCGGCGTGCTGGCGTTGCTGCTGGCGCTGGCCGCGCTCGCGTTTCTGGGCATGAAAACCACGCGCTATCCGGTCATGGTCAATGGCGTGCGCCGCAACGTGCTGCTCAAGCCGTTCAAGTCGCTGGCGATCAAGGCCGACGACGGCGCCGCGGTCGGCGAAATCCGGCGCGGGCTCGGCCGCCCGACCGTGGTCCAGGTCGAGCCGGGCCAGACGTTGACCATCGCGTCGTAATCCATTCAAGTAGTCTTTATCCCATTCAGGAGAACGTGGCATGACGCAGCAAGCAAAAGATAACGCAGGCTTTGCCCTGCCGGCACCGGTCGAAGGCCAACAGGCGCCAGCGGCGGCGGCCCCGGCGACCCCCGCCGCGGGAACGCCCGAGACGGTCGAATCGCTGCCGGTGACCACCGACGTCGACACGTCGTCGCGCGATGCGCTGATCGGCGGCGGCGTGCTGCTGGTGCTGTTCATTGCGTTCTTCTTTGCCAAAAATGCCTACGCCAACACGCTGGTGGCAAAACGTATTCAACCGGGCAAGGCGAATGCCGCTGGCTGGTGGCTGTTCATCTTTTTGGCCAGCCTGTCGACCGGCGTCGTGCTGGCGGCAATCAATGCACCGAAGTTCATGGCGCCGCTGATCATCGGACCGCTGACGCTGATCGGCCTGATTGCGCTGGTGCTGATGCTGCTGTCTTCCCGCAAATAAGTACCCAGACCAGGAACACGCGACATGGCAGATAATCTGAACCAAACGATCGGCGCCGGTACCGGCGAACGCAAGCAGGAGCAGAGCATCGACCTGCGGCCGACGCTGTTCATCGGCATTGGTGGCACCGGCATGGAAGTGCTGATGCGCGTACGCCGCCGCATCCTCAACACGCTGTGGGGCGGCAACGGTGCGCGCACCCGCGTCGACAGCCTGGCCGAATTTCCGGTCGCGCAGTTCATCCAGTTCGACCTCGACACGGGCGCCGTCATCGACAGCGGCCGCGCCCAGGCCGAAGACCTGCAATTTGACCAGGTCAAGTTCACCGACGAAGAAAAAATCGTCGAAGCGTTCGACATGGACAAGTACAGCCGTGATGACGACGCGCTCGAGAAATACCCGCATATCAAGGAATGGCTGTCGCTGACGCCAAAGAAAATCCGCGAACTGGGCATCGACCCATCGAAGGGCGCGGGCCAGATCCGCGCCGTCTCGCGCCTGTACCTGTTCGACAAGTACACCAAGATCCGCGACAAGATCCGCCTGAAGCTCAAGACGCTCAAGGCCGGCCTGTCGCACGAGCAGCAACTGGCGCGCCTGGGCCTGCGCATGGAGACCGAGAAGTTCCGGATCGTCATCGTGGGCTCGGTGGCCGGCGGTACCGGTTCCGGCGCCTTCCTCGACATGGGTCTGCTGGCGCGCTGGCTGGCCAAGTCCGAAGTGGGCAATGCCGACGTCGAACTGATGCTGTTCTTGCCGACCGGTTATGCGGGCGCCAACAAGGAGCGCACCGAAGCGAACGGCTACGCCGCGCTGATGGAACTCGAATCGGCCATGCTCGGCAACAAGGGCTACGTGGGCCGCTGGGATGCCTACGACCAGCCGGAATTGCCGCGCGAACCGTACAGCGAAGTCTATCTGATCGACTCGGGCAACCTGGCCCAGCAGCACACGAATGACGTCAAGGATGTCTACCACATGGTGGCCGACACGCTGTTCGAAGATTTTGCGTCAGGCGACTTCGCGCGCCGCAAGCGCTCGGTGGCCGTGAATCAGGCGCAGCACAAGAACTTCCTGCACGATGCCCTCGTGCCGAAGAACCGTTTTGCCGACATGCGCCTGTCGTACTCGAAGCGCTTCTCGTCGTTCGGCCAGGCCGTGCTCGACACGCGCCAGGAAGCGCGGCGCGAAGAGCGCGCGCACCGCTGGGCCGGCGCCATGCTCAAGGCCTTCTTTGGCGTGGGCGGCGTCGACACCGGCGTGAACCGCGCCACCGACAAGCAGCGCGACGAATTCATGGCGGCCCAGATGGCGCTGCGCGCCGCGCCGTTCAGCGACTTCCCGACCTTCTCCGACCGCAACGTCGAGCTGAAACGCTCGAGCGGCGAATTCCTCGATTACGCACTCGTCGACGACCTGCTGCAGGACAAGCATGGCCTGCTGCTGGCCGGCGTCGAGCAGCGCGTCAATGCACGCATCGACAGCATCCGTACCGGCTTCGATCGCGCCGAGTGGCCGACACAGGTGCGCGACACCGTCCAGCAGCTCGAGCGCGACTCGGTGCGCGACCAGGATTCCACTGCCGACACGACCGAAGACCGCGTCGTGAAGCGCCGCCGCGAGGTGCTCGAGCGCATCAAGCAGGCGATCCGCGACCAGCTCTACGCTTACCTCGACAACAAGGATTTCGGCGGCCTCGAATACGTGCTGTCGTTGGTCGAGCAGATCAAGGACCGCCTGGAAGCGCCGGGCACGGGCCTGATCAGCGCACTCAAGCTCAACAGCGAGCGTTACCGCGAAATCAAGGAAGCGGTGCGCACCCGCGAATACGAACGCCTGCTGGCCAACCTCGAACAGACCCGGGGCGGCTTCTTCAGCAGCAATAACGAAAAGCAGGCAGTTACGGTGCTGGACCACCTGCGCACCGAAATCGCCAACGCGCTCAAGTTCCACCTGCGCGCCAAGGCGGCCGACGAAGCGGCGATCCTGATGGCCGACCTGTCCGCCTGGCTGGGCAAGAAGAACGGCGTCGACGCGCAGGGCCGCGCCATCTGGAATGGCCTGGTCGGCGAATTGCAAGCCGGCCGCGAAGCCGTGCTGACCATGCTGGGCCAACTGCAGCACGCCAACGCCATCATCCAGCAAGACCTGAACAAGGACCACGCCACCCTGATCACGGTGCCGGTGGCCGAGCGCAACGTGCCGATGCCGAACGCGCTGCAACTGCGCGAATGGGCCGATGAGGCCTTCAAGGATCTGGGCGGCTCGAAGGTGCTGTTCCCGATGCTGGGCGACGCCGCCCAGCGCAGCGAGATCATCAACAAAGTCAAACGCATGGCCGAGCGGCAGCTGACGCTGGCCGGTGCGGGCGACGCTGAAATCGCCGATCAAGATCCGCTGATCGAGGCGCTGGAACAGATGAATCCGGCAGAACGGATGGACCGCTTCCGCAAACTGCTGGCCTGCGCGATGCCGTGGATCGATGCGAACCTGTCGGGCGACTTCACGGTGAAGGCCGACCAGTTCAAGTGCTTCGTGGGCGTGGCCAATGCCGACCGTTTCAAACGCCTGTTCGGCGCCGAACTCAATACCTGCGTGCCGACCCAGGCCAATATCACGGCGGCGCAATTGTCCATCGTCGAGACCGGCGTGCCAGGCCGCGCCGTCTGCTACTGCGAACTGTCCGGCATTCCGATGACGGTGCTGCGCGGCATGGAAGGCTGGCGCACCAGCTACCGCAAGGAAGCCGAAAAGAACCCGACCCACACGCACATCGATTCGACCCAGTTCAGCCATCCGATGGCGCCGACGACCGACGAGATCAATCGCCTGGCCGAAGACTTCAAGCAGTACCTGCAGGCGATCATGCTGGGCATCCTGACGCGCTCAACCCAGCGCGTGATCCCGCGCGGACAGTACCAGTTCGCCGTCGCGCGCGGCGACGTGCGCCGCATCGGCAACGAACGCGCCATCCGTCAGAACGGCTTGCCAGCCACTTACCGCGACGCCATTGTCGAGCGGGTGCAGGAACGCCTGGCTGAACTCGACGCGAGCCAGACTGTTGCCCTGGCAGCGCTGGCCAGCTACTACGAGACGGCCGTCTACACACCGAAACTGGTGGAAGACGCAACCGGCGCGCAGGACGATCGCAAGGGCTTTGCCAGCGCGATTGCCGGCGAAGCCAAACGCGAGCTGGCCGAGAAGGCCCGCCGCAAGGGCATGAGCCAGCGCGACATCGACCGCGCCGACGAACAATTGCTCGAGGTGCTGACGGAGTGGGCGAGCGTCGTGCCGGATTCGGATGAAGACGCGTATGACTGGGAAGTGCGCGAGCCGGGCGAGGATGGCCATCTGCGGCTGAAATACGTGATCAAGCCGGATGCGTTCAATGCCGGCAAGTTAGATGCCTTGCTGGCGCCGCAGGCTACTGCGCCTGTTGCCACGTTCCCTGCTGGTGCGCCGGGCATGCCGCCGCCGTTGGTTGCCTCGCCACCGTCGTTGGGTGGGATGCCGCCACCGCTCGTCGAGCATCAATATCATCTGGGCATTGGCGGGCAGCAGTTCGGTCCGTACAGCGCGCAGCAGGTCGTGCAGATGGTGCAGGCGGGGCAGGTTGCGGTTGCCGGAACGAAGGTGTGGCGCGTGGGTCTTGCGGCCTGGGGTGAGCTGGGGCAGTTGCCGGAATTGACGATGCTGTTCGCAGCGCCGGCACCTGCATCGCCGCCGCCGTTGCCACCGATGCTGTGAGGATGAAACTTTGAAACAGTGTTCTGGCTGCAGCGCGACGCTGCAGGGTGAGGTGGCGTTCTGTCCATTCTGTGGTGAAGGGGTGGATGGGGCGGTGCGTAAGGTTGTGCCGGCTGCTGCTGCTGCTGTCGCTGCTCCTGCTGCTGCTTCGGTTGCTGCGGTACCAGCGCCGCCAAGTGTGCCTGTGCCTGCCGCGCCTCTCGTGACACCGCAACCAGTTGCGGCGCCGGCGGCGGCAAGTGTGCCGCCTGCTGCCGTACCGCCGCCATCTGCGCCCGCAACGCCTTCCCGGCCTGCAGCCGATCGCGCGCCGATACCGCCCGCAACGCGCAAAGGCGGGAAGGGCAAGTGGATCGCTGGCGGGATCGCGCTGCTGCTGGTTGTGCTCTACAACATGGGTTCCGGGGACAAGCCGGTGATCGAGGAAAACGCCTGTGAATCGGCCTTCGACCTGGGCACCCAGGCCGTCACGTCGGGCGACCTCGCCGCCGCGCGCACCCAGGCGCTGCGAGCCAGCGCCGAATGCGGTGACAAGGAGCGCGCCAAGGTCAACACCCTGCAACGCGCCATTGCGGCAGCGGAAAAGACCGACAATGCCTGCCAGCGCAACTTCCGTGCAATCGACGGCTTGCTGCAGGACAGCCGGCCTGGTCGTGCGCGCGCGGGACTGAACGAATTGACGGCGGCGTGTTCAAACAAGCCGGAGGCCGAAGCCTTGCGCACCCGGCTGGAAGCGACCCAGGAAGCCATCAAGGCGGCGCTGGCTGACGTGCGCAGTGCGCTCGATGCACGTGATCAGGCGCAAGCCAGGGCCGCACTGGCCAAGCTGACTGGCCTGAACCGCGATGAACCGAGCCTGAACCAGCTCAAATGGGAGGTCGACGCACTGGACGCCGCCGCTGCGGCTGCCGCTCAACCGGCGCCGCCTGCCGAGGTCTTCATGCCGGGCGCTGCACCGGTTCAGCGTGCGCCAAGCCAGGAGCCGGCCGCGCAGCGTGCGCCGAGTGCGCCGAGTGCTTCAGCGACGCAAGACGCGGGCGCAGCGCAGCGCACGTCGATGGCAACGATGTTCCTGCGCGATGCCGAGCAGGCGCTGTTGCAGCGAAAATTTGATGCAGCAAAAACGTATGTAGAAAGCGCACGCCGGGCCGACCCGAACAATCCGCAGCTCGACAGCATGATGCAGCAGATCCGCGATCGCGAACGCCAGATGCTGCAAGAAGAAACCACCATCAGATAATGCAGTCTCATCAGGGAAAACCATGAAAACGCCAATGAAAAAGATCGTTGTGCTCACGTTGCTGACGAGCCTGGTATCCGGCTGCGCCACGACGGGCCAGAGCGGCATGTCGCAAACGCAGTACCCGCAAGGCGGCGTCGCCGCCGAGCAGGACCCGTGCGCTGTCGGCTCGTCGGCACTGATGGGCGCCGCAGCCGGCGCACTGCTGGGCGCCCTGATGGATGGCAAACGCGGCGCAGCACGCGGCGCCGCCGCCGGTGGCATCGTGGCCGCACTGGGCTGCGTGGCCATCAACTCACAATCACGCCAGACCCGCACCGCCGCCCAGGTCGACAACGACTTCATCCGCACCCGCGGCCGCCTGCCAGCCGAACCGCAAGTGGTGTCGTACCAGCCACGTCTGAATGCCAGCACGGTGCAGCGTGGCAAGCCGGTTGTGGTCAACTCGACCGTTGAACTGGTGAACGGGGCAACGACCCCCGTCATGCAAGTGCGAGAAGAACTGGTGGTGTTCGATCAGGATGGCAAGCAGTTCAAGTCAGGTTCGAAAGCGCTCACCAACAACTCGGGCGGGCGTTTCGAGAACTCGTTTGAAATCACGCTGCCGAAGGATGCGTCGCAGGGACGCTATGCGCTGCGGACCAATTTGTACGTTAATGGCAAGCTGTCGGCGTCGCGGGATTTGAATACGCAGTTGGTGTGGAATGGGGTGGAGCAGGTGATGATTGCCAGCCGCTGACTCAAACTAAAGCCGGGGTCGGGTCTGACATTCGGACACGAGCTCAGGCTTAAAGAGCATCGAAGACTAGGGAGTTTTGCTGAGCGAAGAAATTTGATACGTGCAGCAGGGATTGCGAGGCGAATGCAGAGCACGTGTCTGAATGTCAGACCCGACCCCACCTTTCTTGGGCCTGGCCGAAGTAGAAGCGCAAAATCATTTGCACTGGACGGATGCTGTCACTTGGCGCGACTCCAGTGTTCGCTGCTTGAGTATGCAATGTTTCGCGGAAGGACTCACGCGATACCAGCGAGCGGTAGTGGGCTCGTACCAGCAGGCTATCCACCTCACCTCGCCACCACTGAAGCCGAATCTGACATCGTGGCCGCCGCGCACCATTTTCGGCTCACCCATCAATTCGTACTGTTTTCCATCACCTTCAAACATGCCGGCCCCGATGAGTCGCGCTCCAGAATTCTTCGCAGGACAGTCGATTACCGCTGCTTGCACGGCACCAGAAACCAAGATAATCGCGAGCAACGCTGCCTTCATTTGGAAACCACCGCGTAGAACTGGTCTGCGTTATCTAAGTCGGAATAGGGGCTTCCCTCGGCCTTACTTTTGCCCGCGCGACGATTTCCCGCTGCCTAACGGTATTTGGGATGCGCGTGCGCCACTGGTCCATGACCCGTATATACAGCCGGGTGTAGAGCACGCGTTTAAATGTCAGACCTGATCCCGGCTTTTACTCTTGCATGAAGACGGTTCAGGTCTGGCCGAATTCAGGCCCCAACAAAGCGATCAATTTAGTGGCCAGAACCAGATCGGCTTTGCCGCCCAAAAGCAAGTGCGCGCGCAATCCTGGAATCTGCTTCCGGGTCGATGCACGATCAGGTCTATGTGACCTACCGCGCCCCCTCCGATGCGAAAAAAGGACACGACGCCGTTGCGACTGCCGATACCTGCGCGCGCCTCGTCTTCGTCGGTGTAGACCTCGGGCCACCCCCAGATCATCTTGAGAATTTCCGACAGCTTTTCCTGTCCAGGTTCGATGAGCTTGCCAGCAAGCATACCAGCCTTCGCTTTCATACGAGCACCAGGCAATGGCACCCCAGCCCGTAGCAGCCCGTAGCTCATACGCACTGCACATGTATTCATATAGCTCTGATTGTCAATCAGGTCGTTCCAGCCGATCTCGCCATATAATTCCTCGCGTGAAGCTTGCGCCGGGTAGTGTTTGAGCAACTGTATAAATGCCGGCTTCATGGCTTGGATCCTGGCGTTGGGCATGGATAGATCTTGCTCACCATCGACAGGGCCAATTCAGCCGCGCTCCCTGTAAGTTGATGTGGGGGCAGACGCTTCATCTGTTCGGCAGCTTCATAGCTGAGCTCGTGCGCGACGGGCTGACCATTTGGGCACCACCGTACGCCGACGGTGCCGTCGAGCAGTCCATCCATATATCCCATCGCCCGCTCGCGGCGGAGCGACGCTAGATCGTTTTTTGGCATTGCCACCATGTCGCGCACGAACTGTTCGCCGGTCATGGCCGGTGGATGCGGCTCCGCTGACGCCCCTAAAGGCACTAGGGCTAACAACAGGATCAGAGGACATAAGCTGACCTCCATTGATTCGGTTGCGGCAGAGTGAATAGCGCGACATTGATACGCACTGCTGGTGTTCCATCGTCCCTGTAACTGCGCACACACCGGGCGCCTAATGCTTCGCCAGACTCTCTGTGACATCGTGTCACCCCACTGCCGTTCTTGCCTCATCGTGACCTCCGTATGTGAGAGGTCATACTGACAAAGTATGCATTACAGCAAGCGGACTTCTATCAAGGACTGGCACAGCCGTCACTAGTAAAGCCCATGGAAGCCAGAAAAGCCAGGGCAGGTCTGGAGTAGGGGGTATTCGGAAGCGAACTCAGGCTTCACGTAGCGTCAAGAGCCGAGGAAGTTTGCTGAGTAAAGAAATTCGATGCCGTGCAGGATTACAGGCTCAATGTTGAGGACGTGTCCGAATGTCAGACCTCGTATATTGAAGATGCCAGCGCACCAGTAGATAATCATGGTGATGTGGCCGGTCGGGGTGACACTGTTCAGACTGAGTGCCATTGAGCACGTGGGTCAGATTGGTGCCCCCGCCCGTTTCATTTTATTAGTCCGAACGGTATCTTGGGCCATCGCTGTTCTTT